>Ga0209952_1000177_pt1:0-177500 | contig 206882 bp, 196 predicted proteins | sample ThiBiot_750_biof_2_FD_183951 | JGI IMG/M metagenome (GOLD analysis project Ga0209952, IMG submission 183951) | Wastewater bioreactor microbial communities from Cape Town, South Africa - Thiocy_cont_750_biof (SPAdes) | ecosystem: Engineered > Bioreactor > Thiocyanate-remediating >...
GCCTCGCCTCGCGCGAGGCGCCGCGGCTTCTCTCCACGGGATTATGCGGAGCGACACAGCCGCAAAAGCCCTTGAAAACCGCGGCTACCAGCAAACGACTCCGCATAATCCCGCGCTACGCATAATCGACCTTATGCGGTGCACCGCATAATGTCGAGTTCGACGCGGCGTGCCGGCAACTCCGGGTTCGCTCCGTCTGACGTCTGAACGACAACGACGAAACGCGGCTCTCTTGAGAAGAGGCGCTTCCGTCACTCTTCATGTTGCATGTGATGCTGGCGGATGCGCCGTACCGTCAGCCAGATCGACAATGCCGCGACCGGAATGAACGAGGCGATCATGTAAGCCGGATCGAACGGCAGCAGATGGGCTTCGTGAACCGCCTTGGCGACATAGCCGAACAATCCGACCACGTAATACGTTATCGCCGCCACCGACAGGCCTTCGACCGTGGTCTGCAGGCGCAACTGCATGCGCGTGCGCGCATTCATCGATTTCAGCAGTTCCTGGTTCTGCTTCTCCAGTTCGACATTGACGCGGGTGCGCAGCAAATCCGCGGCGCGCGACAACTTGAGCGAGAGCGCGGCCTGCCGCGATTCGATGGTCGCGCAGGTGCGCATCGCCGGGGTCATCCGGCGCGCGAGAAACGACGTCCATGTCGAGATGCCGGGCGTTTTGCGCTCGCCGATAGTCTGCAGGCGTTGGCGCATAATCTCGTGATAGGCGCGCGTCGCTCCGAAGCGGTAGACGCTGGCGGCTGCACCTGCTTCGAGATCGGCAGCGAGACCTGTCAGTTCATCGAGCAGGTGATGGTTGCTGGCCAGATCGTTGGCCTTGCGCATCGCGTTGGTGACTTCCGCCAGCCGCCGCTCGATCTTGGCAATCGACGGTGACAGCCGCTGTGCTTCGGGCAACGCCAGCAATGCCAGCGTGCGATAGGTCTCGACCTCAAGGATGCGCTGGACCAGTGCGCCGGCGCGTTCACGATCCAGGCCGCCGTCGACGACGAGGATGCGGACGAAGCCGGAGTCGTCGATGCGGAAGTCCGTCGCATAGGTTGCCCGGCCGTCAGCGTTCTCGGCGATCGCCAAGCTCGGCCGGTGAAAATGCGGTTCGATCGCGAGCGGCGGTTCGGTTTGCGGCAGGATGTGAAGATCAACCGCAACCAGCAGCGGTCCTGGCGGCGGCAACATCTGTAGCTGCGATTGCAGCGCGCCAGCTTCCGGCGAGAACGGCGCGTCGCCGGCTTGAGCGACGATGTCCCAGGTATAAGTGGTAAACTCCGAATGCTGCTCCCAGCGCAACGATGCGGTGCCGAGCTGGATGCGGAAATGTTTTTCGGAAGGCTGGGGTCCCGGATTACCTTGCCGAGCGCAGAAATCGGCCAGCCGCTGGCGGTCTTCCCGGGCGCTGACCTCATCGGTCAGAAAGCCGAAATGCAGAATTCGCTTGGGGGTGGCCAGCGGTGCGAAGGGGCGGGCGTGGACTTCGTTGAGGATCGCGGCACGGAGCGGATGCGCGACCAGGTCAAGCGGAGTTGCTTTGCCTGGCTCGGTATCCGGCCTTTCGATATTTGGCCTGCTGTCGCTCACGGTCGCCCATCCACCAGTCTCGCCACACTCTGGCGTTATCCGGTAAATGCCAATCCATCAAGCGCAATTGGGCCTCGAATCGAAGCCGGTTCGTGCTGCCATCGTGCGGGGCAGGCTCGCCAAACGAGTCAGCAGTCCTATGGTCGTTTTGCGATATGTATCGAGGAGCGCTGCAGAATATGCCCGGAGGTATCGACACTGAGCCGGGCGCGGCGGCCACCATAGAAGAAGCTGAGTCGATACTGACCCTGATGCGTATCGATGCCGCGTTCGCAGACGCTGGTGATCGCGTTTTGCCGCATCAGTTCGGACACTTCCGCGGGCGGGACGCGTAGCAATTCGCCGACCAGAACGGCATCGACCACGATATCGCTGCCGGTGATCTCAATCTGCATGGGCGGGGTCTTTGCGATAGAATTCGACGAACATGCGCCCCGGTGTAATAAATTCGACCCGATGCGGCACCTCGGCTTCGATCACGACGGTGTCGCCTGCATTGAGGACGCGCTCGCCATCGTGCGGCGGCTCGAGGCGAAAGCGCAAGTTGCCTTCGAGCAGGTGCAGCAGCCCCCAGGTGCCGGCCTTGGTGCTATGCGCCGACTGCAGCTTCGCCGGCAGGTTGTCGGAATGGAAGTCTGGCGATCTGCCGTAAGCGACGAAACCTTCGGGCATGCGGGCGGGAATGGTGGACATGGACAGGCTCTCTTATGTTGGTGATGTATCGGCGACGTGCTTGATCATCTTGTGCAGGAATACATTCAGGCGCTGCCAGGCGACCGGATCGGATGTCCGCACCACCGCGCAGGCTTGACCGGCGAGCCGGCAGGCCAGATCCGCCTGCCCGGCGGTGGCCAGGGCGCCAAGTCCCGTGACGAGAATTTGCGTCAGCGCGACGGTGTCTTGCGTTTCGGCTGGCGCCGCGGCGTTGGTCGAGCCTGCCGTCATCCGATACCGAGGTGTTGCTTGGCGTCCGGCGTCATCATGTCCGGCGTCCAGGGTGGATCGTAGGTCAATGCCACATCGACGAACTCGACCGCCGGCACCGACCATGCGGCGTCCCGTGAACCGGATTTGAGATAGTCGGTCGCAGGGCAGCCGCGTGTCGTGGTTGTCATGGCGATGCGCACGACTCCGCCGTCTTCCACCGCGACATCGTAAACCAGTCCGAGATCGACGATGTTGTAGCCGAGTTCTGGATCGATCACCATGCGCAACGCTTCGCGGATGCGCCCGGAGAATTCGGTGGCCTCCTCGTCGGTCATGCGGCTGCTCCCTGCGCGCCACCGATCCGCACCAGAATTTTATAGGTCTTGCCGTCGGTTTCGAAGCCGCCGCGCCAGCCGTGGCCGCGCTTGGCCAATTCCGGCAGCAGGAATAGCGGTTCGCGGCACAGCAATGCCGACAACACCTCGCCGTTATTCATCGATTCCGTGGCCGCCAGAATGCGCACCATCGGCTCGGGAGGATCGAGATCGCGATTGTCGAGATGTTGCACCGGCTCCGGCCAGTTGGATTGATCCGGTGTCGCGGTCGTTGGCGTTTCCTGTGGTGCGGGCGCCGCCTGCTCCGGTGCGGAAGGTGAGAACAGCACTTCCCAGTCGCCGCCATCGAGCTCCTTGGCGACGTAACTGAAACCCTTCGAGCCCAGCACGTGAAACAGCGGCGTCGGTTTGAATGTTGCCAACAGCCGCAGGCCTTCGCCGGGTTTCAGCGTGCCGATTGCCTGCATGATCTCGCCGAAAGGCTCGCCGCCGGCGCGCAGCGTGGGGCGAACGTCGACATCCACGAATGTTGTCATAGCCATCTCCTTCTCAGGTTGGTTGCACCCAGCAATAGAGCAGGTGCGGAGGGCGCACGCCTTTGGGCAGGCGCAAGGTGGGTTGCACGTTGGCAAGCCGCCGGGTGCGCAGAAGTTGCTTGATGATGCCGACCGTCGCGAGCAGCATCACGCCGGCGCTCAGCCTGAAGGGCAGCGGCGCGCCGAGCATCAGGCTGGCGGCGGCACACCAGACGGCGACCGTGAACAGAACGAACCATTTGTTGGCACGGTTCTCGACGACGAGATCCTGCACGCGCGGCGTTGGCGTCTTGCCGAGCACCGGACCGTAGCATTCGAGCCAGGTCAGGAAGGCGACGATCTTGTAAAGCTTGGCGAGACCGAGATTGGTCAACCATCCGAAAGCGATGAGAAAGACCACCACGCCGACGTGCTTGCCGAAGACTCCGGCGATCAGAAGGCCGATGCTCACGACCAGAGTGGCCACCAGGTTGCCGAGCGCAACGCCGGCCATGCGGCTGTTCAATTCGATGACGCGCCGTTTGCGGGCGCGATAGAGATGCAGCACGTCGCGGCCATAGCATGCGATACCGGCCAGCCCCAAGATGCCGCCGGCGCTGACGATCATGATGACATTGCCAGAGGCGCACACCGCTGCGAAGCCGCCAAGGATGGCAACCCCCAGTGCCCCCGTGCCGCAGTAAAAGGCCGCGCGGGTCGTCGGCCCTTCGAGCTCGGGCGCCAGCATGAACATCGCCAGCAGCCGATAGCTGACGCCGATGGCGCTGAACGTCAGCCAGCCGCCGAGTCCGGCGATCACATGGATCGGCAGGCCGAGCGCCGTGACGTTGAGGAGATGCGGGACCGTCGCGATGCCTCCCAGCACCAGCGTAAAGATGATGCCCAGGACGACGGTGGCGCCGAGGCTCAACAGGGCGACCACGACGAACCGCGCCGGCAATGGCAATGGCCGCGCGGCCCATAGCGTGCGTCCGAGATTAAAGAGCGTGAGGCCGAAACCCGCTGCCAGCAGAGCGGCCGCGGCGACAAAGCAGGCCGGATGCGACGGCACGATGCCCGCGATCTGGAGGAAGCTCAGCAGTAGTGCGAACAATCCCGCCAGCAGGCAGCCCAAGGTCGGAAGCGGTAGCGTGTTGTTGTAAAGCGGGCGCGCGATCAATACCGGAACGAACTGAAACAGCGCACCGCACATTAGCAGGCTGAGCCAGCCGATGGTTACGATGTGGACCAGAACCAGCGTTTCAGGCGCTTCGATCGGCGCTGCGGGATAGCCGAACCCGGCAACCATCAGGCATTCGGCGACAATCAGCGATATCAGCGCCGCAACGAAATACGACATCGTCCAACGCGAAAGTGCGACGCCGGTCACGGCGGCAATCCTTTCAGAAAAGGGGTGCGCCGGCTGAACGACCAGCCGGCGCTATCAACGGGCCTCAGCCATCTGCGGCTGGCTTCCACCCGTTGTTGTTCTGTCAAGAACAAGGCTTGTCTTTCGGCGGATTTGCCTGCGACAGGCCGGGAATTGGTAATTGTTCGAAGTTGAAAACCGCCCCTTCATTCGTGGGGCTGGTCTAGCTTACGCAGCCTTCGGCAGCTTGCCGATTTCGACGCGCCAGACTGCCGGACCCTTCTCGAGGTAGGTCCAGGAGAACTGGTTCGGGTGTTCGGCTTCGAGCTGGTAGTAAAGCGGCTTGGGGTCATGGTCGTTGATAAGAACGAACGAACCGCCCGGCGCCAACTCGCCGACGAGCTGGAAGATTTTTGCATGCCGTTGCGCCGGAATCAGGCTGCGGACATCGATCTGCTGTACGGCCGTGCCTTCTAGCTGAGACATAATAACTCCTACGGTTGCGCATGGTGTTCAGCGGCAGGATCGCAACCAGTTTCCCGTCCGATTGGAATGTTCAGCGAGGGTGCCTCGCATGCCGGTAACTTCCTTTATCAAAGATATATTGTCAATACATGTTTATAGCCATCGTTAAACGAGGGGTTTTTGGCGGCTTGTCGAAGGGCGAAGTCCAGCGGAAGGGCTGTGTTGGCAAGCCGCGCGGCGCGCGCCGGATCAGGCTATCGGCATCCCGAGCCCGTTGCCGCCATAAAGCCAGGCCAGGTGATTGTAGTAATCTTCGGAACTCTTGGCGCGCATGATGGCGTTGCGCGCCAACGCGTGCGCGCCCGCCGGATGATAGATGTGCTCGCCGATGGCGCGCGATTGCAGTTGTACCGTCGCAGTGCGCGCCACACGCTGCAAGCGATAGCGTTCGAGCGCCTGCGCATAATCTTGCGGATACGCATCGAGCATATGCGAGAGACACACCGCATCTTCGAGTGCCATGCAGGCGCCTTGCGCGAAGTATTGCATCATCGGATGCGCGGCATCGCCAAGCAAGACGACGCGGCCGTCGGTCCAGGTCTCGACCGGATCGCGGTCGCATAGTACCCACAGGCGCCAGTTCTTGCCGTGAAGAATGATGTTGCGGGCGCGCTCGTGGATATGTTCGAAGCCCTGCAACACTTCGCGCTCGTCGACGGGCTTGCCTGCTACCGGTTCGGGAGCATCGTTGTGATAGGTGACGACGAGATTGAAGACTTTCCAGCCGGAAAGCGGATAGTGGACGATGTGACACTTCGGGCCCGCCCATAGCGTCGCAGCGTTCCAGCGCAAATCGTCGGGCATCTGCTCGGTCGGGATCACCGAGCGATAGGTGGTGTGACCGGACACGCGTGGAGCGCCGTCGCCGACGACACGCTTGCGAACATTCGACCATAGGCCATCGGCACCGACGAGCAGCGATCCGGTCATCTTATCGCCCGAGGCAAGGCGTGCGCGTACCGACGAACCATCCTGATCGTAATCGATCACCTCGCTGTTGACGCGAAGCTCCACCAGTTCATGCGCCTGGCAGGCTTTGAGGAATACGCCGTGCAGATCTCCGCGATGCACGACGGCGTAGGGATTGCCGAAGCGCGTGCGAAATGCCTCGCGCAAATCGATATGGGTGATCTCTTCCGCGGTCAGCGCATCCATCAGGCGCAATTGATCGATGTAGACGGCCATGTTGCGCGCCGCTTCGCCGACACCGAGGTAGTCGAAGGCATGAAAGGCGTTTGGCCCAAGCTGGATACCGGCGCCGATTTCGCCCAGCGCTGCGGCCTTTTCCAGGACGATGCTGCGGATGCCCTTGTTCGCCAGCCCAAGCGCCGTGGCGAGGCCGCCGATGCCGCCGCCGGCGATCAGAACGGGCAGGGAAGGCGACTTGCGCACACCTCGTCTCCATATGTGGCTTGCGGGCGATGCCGGCTGGGACGTCCCGGAATCGATGACCGGGTCGCGGGTGAAGGTTGTTCCGCTCGTCGGGCAGTCATTGCCGCATTATTGACAGTATGCAGTTCGACAGTATGCTGTCAATTAAGAGCGCCCGGCGATAAGCCGTCACAACGGGAGGCCGACCGTGGATCACGCTGTCGAGAAGACACCAGAGCGCGAAGCCTTTTATCGCAAGATCGATGGGGAAAATCTGTCGGCGTTGTGGAACGTCATGGGAGACCTGATTACGCCGCACCCCAGGAGTCCGTGCCGACCGCATCTGTGGCGGTTCGATGCCATCCGCGATTTTATGCTCGAAGCGGGCAAGCTGATTACCGCCAAGGAGGCCGAGCGCCGCGTCCTTGTACTGGAAAATCCAGGTCTGCGCGGCCAGTCGAAGATCACGACATCATTGTATGCCGGCGTCCAACTGGTGATGCCGGGCGAGGTTGCGCCGGCGCACCGTCATACGCAATCCGCATTGCGTTTCATTCTTGAGGGACGCGGAGCCTATACCGCGGTGGACGGCGAGCGCACGATGATGGAGCCGGGCGATTTCGTCATCACACCATCGATGACCTGGCACGATCACGGCAATGAGACGTCCGATCCGATGTTCTGGCTGGATGGCCTCGACATCCCGATGGTGCAGTTCTTCGACGCCTCGTTCGCCGAAGGCCTCGGCGAAGACCAGCAACCGATCAGCCGCCCGCCGGGCGACAGTTATGCACGCTACGGGCATAACCTGTTGCCCGTCGACTTGAAGCGCGCGTCGCAGACATCGCCGGTGTTCAACTATCCCTACGCGCATACCCGGGAGGCGCTCGATGCCGCGCGGAAAGCGACGGAATGGGATGCCTGTCACGGGTTGAAGCTGCGTTACAGCAACCCGGCGACCGGCGACTTCGCGATGCCGACGATCGGCACCTTTGCTCAACTGCTGCCGAAAGGGTTCAAGACCGCACGCTATCGGTCCACCGACGCAACGGTATTCGCGCCGATCGAGGGACGCGGCCGCTCGCGCATCGGCGATCAGACGTTCGAATGGGGCCCGCGCGACGTCTTCGTGGTGCCGAGCTGGCACTGGGTGACGCATGAAGCCGATGAGGACGCGGTGCTGTTCAGCTTCTCGGATCGTCCGGTGCAGCAGAAGCTGGACCTGTTCCGCGAGGATCGCGGAAACGCCTGAGGCATTGGTTCGCAACCCGATCCAGCGCGTGAGCGGCCACCTTCATTGCGATGACGGAATCCACAAAAAGAAACGGCGCGCTTTGCGGCGCGCCGTAGTGGTCCTCTGCGGGAGAGAACGTTAGCTGCCCTCGGCCACGGCGCGTTGCGCCATCACCTTGATCAGGTTGGCGCGGTAGTCCGCCGCACCGTGGATATCCGCCATCAGGCCATCGGCGGAGATCTTGATGCCGTCGATGGCTGATGCCGACCAGTTGGCCTTCAGCGCCTGCTCGATGTTCGGCACCCGCATCACGCCGCTCGCGGAGGCCCCGGTCGCGGCAACGCGAACGTTGCCGGCCTTGTCCTTGGCGACGAATACGCCGGTGAGTGCAAAGCGCGACGCCGGGTGGCGGAACTTGGCGTATCCGGCCTTGGCAGGGACCGGGAATGACACCGCAGTGATGATCTCGCCATCCTCGAGTGCCGTCGAGAACAGGCCCTTGAAGAAATCATCGGCCGCGATGCTGCGTTTGTTGGTCTTCACCGTGGCGTTGAGCGCCAACACGGCCGCGGGGTAATCCGCCGCCGGGTCGTTGTTGGCGATCGAGCCGCCGATGGTGCCGCGATAGCGCACCGCCGGGTCACCGACCATCGAGGTGAGATGGGCGAGTGCCGGAATGGTCCGCTTCAGGTCGGCATTGTTGGCGATGTCGTAGTACGTCGTCGCCGCCTTGATGGTCACGGTGTCGCCGCTGGCTTCGATGCCGACCATCGCCGGAATCTTGGCGAGGTCGATGACGTCCGACGGCGCGGCGAGGCGCTGCTTCATGACGGGAAGCAGCGTCTGGCCTCCGGAGAGGTACTTTGCATCGGAGCCTTTGGCGAACAATGCGGCGGCGTCCTCGATGCTGGAGGCGCGATGATAGTGAGTCTCGTACATGGTGCGTCCTCCTTACGCTTGGCCGTGAATGGCGTGCCACACCCGATCGGGCGTCGCCGGCATTTCAAGTTTGTTGTGACCGATGGCGTTGGTGATGGCGTTGATCACCGCCGCCGAAGCGCCAATGGCGCCGGCCTCGCCGCAGCCTTTGACGCCGAGCGGATTGCCCGGACACAGCGTCGTGGTGTGCTGCAGCTTGTAGGATGGCACGTCGTCGGCGCGCGGCATGGCATAGTCCATGAACGACGCGGTGACGAGCTGTCCGCTTTGGTCATAGACCGCGCCTTCGAGCAGGGCCTGACCGATGCCCTGGGTCAGCCCGCCATGGACCTGGCCCTCGACGATCATCGGATTGATCAGGCGGCCGAAATCGTCGGCGGCAACGAAGTTGACGAACGACGTCTTGCCGGTGCCGGGATCGACCTCGATCTCGCAGATGTAGGTGCCGGCCGGGAACGTGAAGTTGGACGGGTCGTAGAAGGCGCTTTCCTTCAGGCCCGGCTCCATACCATCGGGCAGGTTGTGCGCGGTGTAGGCCGCGAGCGCGACCATCGGCAGGGCGATCGACTTGTCGGTGCCGGTCACCTTGAACTCGCCGTTCTCGATGACGATGTCGTTCTCCGACGCCTCGAGCGCGTGAGCCGCGATTTTCTTGGCCTTGGCCTCGACCTTTTCCATCGCCTTGATGATGGCCGAGCCGCCGACGGCCAGCGAGCGCGAGCCGTAAGTGCCCATGCCGAACTGCACCTTGTCGGTATCGCCGTGGACGATCTGCACCTGGCTGATCGGAACGCCGAGACGCTCCGAGATCAACTGCGCGAAGGTCGTCTCATGGCCCTGGCCGTGGCTGTGCGAGCCGGTGAGGATTTCGATGGTGCCGACCGGATTGACCCGTACTTCAGCGGATTCCCACAGGCCGACACCGGCACCGAGGCTACCGACCGCTTTCGACGGTGCGATACCGCAGGCTTCGATGTAGCAGGAGAAGCCGATGCCGCGCAGCTTGCCTTCGCTCTTCGCCTTGGCCTGCCGTGCCGGGAAGCCGGCATAGTCGATCGACTTCAGTGCCGCGTCGAGAGACGCGTTAAAGTCGCCGATGTCGTAGGCCATGATGACCGGCGTCTGGTGCGGGAACTGCGTGACGAAGTTCTTGCGGCGCAGTTCGGCCGGATCGACCTTGAGCTGCCGCGCCGATGTCTCCATCAAACGCTCGATGACATAGCTCGCTTCCGGACGCCCGGCGCCACGATAGGCATCGACCGGCGTGGTATTGGTGTAGACGCCCATCACCTCTGCGTAGATTGCCGGGATATTGTACTGACCTGACAGCAGCGTGGCGTACAGGTAGGTCGGCACAGACGACGAGAACAGCGACATGTAGGCGCCGAAGTTGGCATGGGTGCTCACCCGCAGCCCGAGTATCTTGTTGTCCTTGTCGAATGCCATCTCGGCCGTGGTCACGTGGTCGCGGCCGTGCGCATCGGTGAGGAAGGCCTCGGTGCGCTCGCCGGTCCACTTCACCGGACGATTGACTTTCTTGGACGCCCATAGCGCCACCATCTCTTCCGGATAGATGAAGATCTTCGATCCGAAACCGCCGCCGACGTCCGGCGCGATCACGCGAAGCTTGTGCTCCGGTGCGATGTTGTAGAAGGCCGACAGCACGAGGCGCGCCACGTGCGGATTTTGCGAGGTGGTATAGAGCGTGAAGTGCTCCTCGGCCTCGTTGTATTCGGCAATCGCAGCGCGCGGCTCCATGGCGTTCGGCACCAGCCGGTTGTTGGTGAGTTCCAGCTTCACCACGTTGGCAGCCTTGCCGAAGGCGTCGTTGACCGCGCCCTTGTCACCGATTTCCCAGTCGTAGACGATGTTGCCGGGGGCTTCCGGATGGAGTTGCGGTGCGCCCGGCGCAATCGCCGCGCGGATGTTGCCGACCGCAGGGAGTTCTTCGTAGTCCACCACGACAGCTTCGGCCGCATCCTTGGCCTGATTTTTCGTCTCGGCGATCACCACGGCGACGGCCTGTCCGACGAAGCGCACGGTTTCCGGCGCCATCGCGGGCCATGCGCCCATCTTCATCGGCGTGCCGTCCTTGGAGTGAATGGCCCAGCCGCAGATCAGATTGCCGACCTTGTCATCGACGATCTGCTGACCGGTCAGCACCGCGACGACGCCCGGCATTTTCAAAGCGGCGGATGAATCGATGCCCTTTACCTTCGCGTGGGCGTGTGGACTTCTGATGAAATGCGCATGGGTCATGCCCTGCAACTTGATGTCGTCGACATACCGGCCCTTGCCAGTAATGAATCGCTTGTCTTCCTTGCGCACGACGCTTGCGCCAATACCCTCAACACCCATGTTCTCTCTCCCTACCGGAGTGTGTTCCGCCATTTTCCTTCGAAATTCGGCGGCCTTTGAATTTGTTTTGCAGTCGATCGGGCAGCGCTATTCCGCCGCGGCCGAAACTTTCATGCGGCCCGCCGCATCGAGCACCGATTTGACGATGTTGTGGTAGCCGGTACAGCGGCAGATGTTGCCTTCAAGCTCCTGCCGCACGGTCGCTTCATCGAGTTCACCGCCGTGACGGTTGACGATGTCGATGGCCGACATGATCATGCCCGGCGTGCAATAGCCGCACTGCAAACCATGATTGTCGCGGAACGCGGCCTGCATCGGATGCAGTTCGTCGCCCTTGGCGATCCCTTCAATGGTGGTGACGTTGGCGCCGTTGACCTGTCCGACCAGCATGGTGCAGGACTTCACCGCGCGGCCGTCGACATGAACCACGCACGCGCCGCATTGGCTGGTATCGCAGCCGACATGAGTTCCGGTCAGATTTAAATGATCGCGCAGCAGGTGGACGAGGAGAGTGCGATCCTCCACCTCCGCCGACACCGACCGGCCGTTGACTGTAAGCTTCACTGTTGACACGGATTCCTCCCACTATTGAATGGTTCCAATTAGAGGCTAGCGCCACCGGACTTGGCAACAGCGATCTTGGTAGTAGGTATCTTCGATTTAATTCATTGAACTTATTGGTAATTTTTCCGCATTCCGCGGCTTTTAAGAGCGCCTTGCGGCAGATTGAACCAGCCCTGCGGTAAGCCGGATTTGCCCGGACGGCTCGTGCGCTGGTTGTGACCGGCCGCTTGGGCCTGGATCAGAAATTGAGGCCGAACAGCAGCCTGGCCTGGTGGCGCTCGAAATGGGTGAGGTCGAGCGCGCCGGCCTCGCCGGCCGCCTTGCCGGCGATCTGGCTGCTCCAGGCCGCAGTCAGCCAGGCGCGGGGCGACAGCCTTATGAACAGTGTCGGTCCGATGAAGCCGGCGTGTCCGGCAAAGTCGCCAAAGCCGAGGCTCTCATAGTAACGGAGGTAGCGCGCCTCGACGCCAACGAAGACCCCCGGCGTGAGTTGCGCCATCAGCGCACCGGCAATGCCCGACGTGGAGTCCTGCGACCATGTGGCGGTCGCTTTCGCACGCGAGGTTTCGGGCTGATACAGCAGGTTGAACGCCGCGACGATGCGGTCCGGAACGATCTCCTTGTCGAAGGCCGCAACGAAATCGGCGCCGTATTGCCGGACCGATGCTCCGGAAACTTCATCCACCCGCGTCCAGTGCGGTTCGACGCCGACGGCAAAGCCAAACGGCGCGGTGGCGCGGTCGAGCAACCGGTATCGTATATCCATCGACACCCCGCCGATTGCTGCCTGCCGCCGATCTTCGAAGCCGCTCACGCCGGCAATGTCATAGGCAGCGACGATTGCGGTGAATTCCGTGCGCAGATTCTGCATCGGGACGAATTCGGCCGAGATTGTCTGTTCGCCGGCACGGTAGGTTCCCGTGCGCTTGCCTGCGCGTCCCGTGGTCGTTCCTTCGAGCTCGCGTTCGCCCAGGGTCCCGACGTCGCTACCTATCGTGAAGCCGAACAGATGCTCGGTTTCGATCTCACCGAGTCGATCCCCTGCATGGCTCTCGGTGCTGTGCATGAACAGGTACAGCGCAGTGAGCAAGCAGGCTGCGATGCTGAGTTTGCGCGTTGCGCCGACGCCACGACGGCCACCGCGATGCGATGCATATCGCAGTCGGGAGAGATGAAGAATTGTCGGCCGCAATGGCATGACTTGGCGTCCGGTGTCGGGACGAATTCCCGAATATAGCCGGGACTACTACCTTCCGCCTATACTGGCTGTGAAAATCCGATGCTGTAATTCCATCACGATGGCGCAGCTCCGGCGCGCGCATCGGCGCTTTGCAAATGTGCTCTGCGGATTCAGTTGGTCGAAGTGCCAACGCGGCGAAAGCAACATTGGGAGGAAGCAGATGAGATTGAGGAGCAGGGGTTTATTGGCCGGCGTTTCGATTCTCGCCAGCCTTGCCGCGGGGGCGATTGGCGCCAGCGCCAACGATACCGTGGTCAAAGCGGTAGCCGATCCCAATCAGTGGGCGGTCGCCGGACACGACTACGCCAACACGCGCTATAGTCCGCTCAAGCAGATCACAGCAGATAATGTCGATAAGCTGTCCCTGGTCTACTCGTTTTCGCTCGCCTCGCTCCGGTCGAATGAATCATCGCCGGTGATCATCGGCGACATGCTGTATGTGACGACATCCTGGGGTCCGAAGTACGTCTACGCGCTCGATGCCGCGACCGGCGCGCGGAAGTGGACCTATGAACCTGAAATTCCTGACGATGTGCTGCAATATGCCTGCTGCGACGTGAACAATCGCGGCGTCTCCTATGCCGATGGCAAACTCTTCGTCGGTCGTCTCGACGGCAAGCTGACCGCGCTCGATGCCAAGACCGGCAAGGAACTCTGGACCACCAAGGTGGTCGACTACAAGCAGGGGTCGGTCATTACTTCGCCGCCGCTCGTCGTGCGTGACAAGGTCATCACCGGTTTCGGTGGCGGTGAATATGGCGTGCGTGGCGCGTTGCTGGCGTTCGATGCCAACACCGGCAAGCAGTTGTGGCAGACCTACACCGTTCCGGCTCCCGGCGAAGAAGGCAGCGACACTTGGAAGGGCGACACCGGATTGCATGGCGGTGGCGCCGCGTGGCTGGTCGGCTCCTACGACGCCAAGACCGACACGGTGTATTGGGGCACCAGCAATCCCGGCCCGTGGAATACCGGCGTGCGTTCGACCGGCGACGGCAATTTCGGCAAACTGTCGAACCTCTACACATCGTCAACGCTGGCGCTCGATCCGAACACCGGCAAGATCAAGTGGCACATTCAGAATACTCCGGCCGATGCTTGGGACTATGACGGCGTGAACGAACTCGTGCTGGCCGATCTCAAGATCGGAGGCGCCGATACGCCGGTGTTGATGAAGGCGGATCGCAACGGATTCTTCTTCGTTGCCAATCGCGAGACCGGCAAGGTTCTGTCTGCCGAGAAGTTCGTCGCTTCCACCAACTGGGCCAAGTCATGGGACATCAAGACCATGCGGGCGGTCGAAGATGCGGACAAGCGTCCGGGTCCGGGGCATCCCGCCAAGGACATCTGTCCGAATCTGATCGGCGGCAAGAACTGGCAGCCGATGTCGTTCAATCCGGAAACCGGTCTCGTCTATATCCCGACGAACAACGTTTGCATGGACTGGGCGGTCAGTGACGTGTCCTACAAGCGCGGTGTGTTCTATCTCGGTGCGGAATTCCCAACCAAGGAAGGCCCGGGCGGATTCCTCGGTGAACTCGTTGCCTGGGATCCCATCGGACAAAAGAAGGTGTGGGGCATCAAGGAAGATCTGCCCTTCAATGGCGGCACACTGACGACGGCAGGCAATCTCGTCTTCGCGGGCAATTTGCATGGCGAGTTCCGCGCCATCAATGCCAAGGACGGCAAGATCCTCTGGAGCAAGAAACTCGGCTCCGGCATCGGGGCGGGACCGGTCACCTATTCGGTCGGCGGCAAGCAATATGTCGCGATCGTTGTTGGCCGAACCGCAGCACTACCGGCGTTTCTCGGTGACGTCGGCAAGAAGATGACGGCCGCGGCCCCCGAAGGCGGTGCGCTGTTCGTGTTCGCCCTGCAATAACAAATCGAGGGAGTCGAGAATGCTTGCAAGTCGTTCGGGTCGCGACGGTAGGTCCGCTTCAAACCGATTATCTTCCGCCCCGATAACTATCTCGGCTCTCGCGATTGCGTTGACCTTGCTGGCGCCGGCCTTCGCGGCCGGTGCCGATGAAGTGCACCCGCTGCGCCTCTGTGCTGACCCGACCAATCTGCCGTTCTCGAGCGACAACCCGGCGACACCGGGACTCTATCTCGAGGTCGGGCAGGCTTTGGGCAAAGCGCTCGGGCGGCCGGTAGTCTACGATTGGTACAAGTCCTATTTCGGCAAACGTACGGTGCGGGTCACGCTGCTCGGCAAGCAATGCGATGCGATGGTTGGCCTGACACCGAGTACGGATTTCATGGGACCGGCGGTGATCTTCTCCAAGCCGATCCTCAAGGAAGGCTACGCACTGGTGACGGCGAAGGGGCGCAAGATTGCCAGCCTCGCCGATCTGAAGCCGTTGCGTGTCGCTGTGCAGTATCAGTCGACGCCGCAGAATCTGCTGGCGCAGCGCGACGAGATCCAGAAAGTCACCGTCCTCAGTCCCGACGAAGGCATGAAGGCACTCGATCAGGGCAAGGCCGACGTGGCGTTTATCTGGGGCCCGGTCGCAGGCTGGCTGAACAAGACGGAGTATGGCGGCAAGTACGACATTCAAAGCGTCGAGGGCGAAGGCCTGCTGTGGCCGGTGGCGATCGGGTTCGCCAAGGCCTCCACGGAGTTGCGCGATCAGGTCGATGCGGTGTTGCCGCAGGTTGAAGCGTTGCTTCCCGAATTGTCCGCGAAATACGGCTTGCCTGCCGACACGCCGGTGAAACTCACGGCGCTGCAACGGCCCCTGGTCCGGCTCGCCGCCGCGGATGTGCCCGCGCCGCAGGTGGTCGTTGACGCCGGCGCGCCGCAACCGCCGCTCACAGCCGCGATCATCAAGAGCCGCGCGAATGATTCCGAGGCGGTGACCTCCGGGCGTGAGACATTCAACGGAACTTGCGCGCATTGCCATGGTCCGGACGCCGTGCAGAGCGAGCGTCATATCGATCTGCGCCGGCTCAAATTGAAATACGCCGACGACGTGCGTGACGTTTATTGGAAAACGGTGCATCAGGGCCGCCCGGCCAAAGGCATGCCGGCCTGGAAGGAAGTTTTCGACGACAAACAACTCGATGATGTTTACGCTTATCTGATGACGGTCCAAACCCCCGGAAACTAGTACACGGGGATGGCTTTTCCGCGCGCGATTTGCTGATGATGGAGTGCTCCGCGTTGGAGCCGAGGCCAGGAGATGACGAGTTTTCTCATAATCGACGATCATCCGCTGTTCCGGGAAGCGTTGGGGAATGCTGTGCGTCAGGCGCACCCCGACGCCGTCATCTTCGAGACGATGTCGATCAAGGGGGCGCTGCAGATTCTTGCCGATGAACAGGGGATCGATCTGGCATTGCTCGACCTGTCGTTGCCCGACGCGAGCGGGTTCTCCGGTTTCATGCGCTTGCGCGAGACCTATCCACGACTGCCGGTCGCCATCGTGTCCAGCCACGAGGACCAGCAGGTCGTCAACGAAGCGCTCTCGCTTGGCGCCGCCGGCTATTTGCCGAAATCGACGTCAAAGACCGAACTGGCGCAGGCGATCGCTTGCGTGTTGAGCGGCTCGGTCGCAATTCCGAAGAATTTCATCGTATCGGGCGAGCGTGGCGACGCTGATTTTACGCAGGCGCTGCGCCAGCGCCTCGAGGAACTGACGCCGCAGCAACTTCGTGTGCTGGATCTGATCCGGCGCGGCTACCAGAACAAGCTGATCGCGGCCGAACTCAAGCTTGCGGAGTCCACCGTCAAGGCGCACGTCACGGAAATCTTGCGTAAGCTGAAATTGTTCAGTCGCAACAAGGCGGTGATCGAGATCGGCAAGATCAGTCTTCCGGTGTCGAAAAAGCGTGTTGGCGCGCGATCGGACGGGGCAATGCCGCAGGTGTTGGATCACAAGCCGGCCGAGACCAGCGGAACGCCCAGGCGGCGCTGATACTCATACGGTGATCAAAGGCGATTGGCCGCGCGGGACAACGAGCGCGGCGCGTCGGCAAGGCTAGGACACGGCAGCGGATGCGGACCATCATCGGTGCAATTGGCATGGCGGTTGTCGTCACGTTGCTCTGCGCGGCGTCTCCGTCGATTGCCGCCGATACGCTGCGCATCGCGGTTCAAAAAACCGGCACGTTCGCATGGCAACTCAATGTTATTCAGCGGCATCGCCTCGCGGAATCGGCCAATCTCGATCTGAAGCTCACCGAAATGTCGTCGCCGGACGCGAGCAAGCTGGCGCTCAATGCCGGCTCGGTCGATATTGCGGTGGTGGATTGGCTGTGGGTGGCGCGCGCGCGTGCGCTGGGCACGCGGCTGCAATTCTATCCTTATTCGACGGCGATCGGTGCGATCATGGTCAAGTCCGATAGTCCCTTGCGCGATCTCGCCGATCTGAAGGGGCGCACCTTGTCGGTTGCGGGCGGGCCGCTCGACAAGAGCTGGCTGATCGTTCAGGCGGCTGCGATACGTCGTGGTCTCGATCTGAAGCGCGAGGCGACACTGCAATATGGCGCGCCGTCCCTGATGTTTCAAAAGACCTTGCAGAATGAATCGCAGGCCAGCCTCAATTTCTGGAATTTTTGTGCGCGGCTGGAAGCGCGCGGCTATCGCCGGCTGTACGATGTCCGTCAAGCCCAGATCGAATTGGGGTTGAAGGAGCCGCTGGCGTTGACCGGATATGTCTTTGCGGAAAAGTTTGCGGCGACTCACCGCGATGCCATCGAACGTTTCCTGATCGTGGCACAGAAGGCCAACGATATCCTGCTGCAATCCGATGCCGAATGGGAGGCGTTGCGGCCTGTGATGCAGGCGGAAGATCAGGCAACCTTCGAAGCCTACCGGGATCGTACCCGCGAGGGCATCCCGCGCCGCGCCATTCCGGCGGAGGAGGCCGACGCACGGACGTTGTTCAAGACTCTGGTGGAAATTGCCGGTCCGGCGCTGTTGGGTTCCGCCAAGCAGATCACGCCGGGTCTGTACTATCATCGTGCATCGCCCGGAGGATGATGGTTGGCGAAAGTTCTCTCGCTCGCGGCGCTGCTCGGTTTGTGGACGCTGGTCGCGTGGCTGACACAGTCCCCGCTGTTGCCGAGTCCGATGCGCGTCGGTGAGGCGATTCTCGTGGATATGCAATCGGGCGAATTGCCGTTCCAGATGGCGTGCACGCTGGCGCGGGTCGTCGCGGCGTTTGTCATTGCCTTCACGCTGGGGGTTGCAGCAGGCTACGCAATGGGCCGATGGAGGTCGGTCGATCGCTATGCGGATCCTTGGCTGGTGGTGCTGCTCAATCTGCCGGCGCTGGTCATCATCATCTTCGCTTATATCTGGATCGGTCTCAACGAGACCGCTGCGATCGTCGCGGTGGCGCTCAACAAGTTGCCGAATGTCATCGTGGTGACGCGCGAAGGCGCCCGCTCACTCGATCCCAATCTGGACGAGATGGCGCGCGCCTTTCGCTTCAGTTGGCAATCGAAACTGCGCAACGTCATCATGCCGCAGCTGGCGCCTTATCTCGCGGCGGTGTCGCGTTCCGGTCTCGCTATCATCTGGAAGATCGTGCTCGTCGTCGAATTGCTGGGGCGGCCAAATGGCGTCGGCTTCGTGCTCGGTTCGTCGTTCTCGCTGTTCGATATGACCCGGATTTTGAGCTATGCGATCTCGTTCGTGGCGCTTATGCTCGCGATCGAAACATTCGTGGTGCAACCGCTTGAACGACGCACGAACCGATGGCGCCGCCGGGCCGCTTGAAATCCGCATCGATTCGAAGACCTACGTGTCGGCCGAAGGACAAGCCGTCGAGGTTATCCGCGACCTGACGCTGCGGCTTGATGCCTTTTCGGTCGGCGCGCTGATCGGACCGTCCGGGTGCGGCAAGACCACGATCCTGCACATCGCCGCGGGTCTCGATCCGAATTTCATCGGGCATTTGCGAATTCCGGGGCAGGGGAGGTTAGGCGTCGTATTCCAGGAGCCGCGTCTGTTGCCGTGGCGCACGGTGGCCGACAACATCCGGCTGGTGCTGCCTCCCGAACAGTCGTTCGACCAACTCGATGATCTGATTGACACGCTCGGGCTCGGCGCGCATCTGACGCACTATCCCGGCGAACTGTCGCTCGGGCTGGCGCGGCGCGTGGCGATCGCGCGGGCCTTCGCGGTGCAGCCGGATTTTCTGCTGCTCGACGAACCTTTCGTGTCGCTGGACGTCGCGGTCGCCGCGCGGTTACGCGACGAACTGACGATGTTGACGCAACGTCGGCAAGTCACGACGTTGCTTGTCACCCACGATCTCGAGGACGCCATTCAATTGGCCGATCGGCTGTTCTTCCTGTCGATGCGGCCGGCCAATATTATTGCCGAGATGGCTTTGCCGCCACCGCGCGGCGCGCGCGACAAGGCCACAATCGATGAGATCGCTGAACAGGTGAAGTCGCAAGTTCCGGGATACGCGTCCGGTGCCGCGCGGACCTGATGCAGTTATTCAGGCAAGGCGCGATTCGATCGCCACGCGCACCAGTTCGGACGAGGTGCGGACACCGAGTTTTTGACGAATGATCGACGACGTGTTCGCAACGGTCTTGTAAGACGCGTTGATCATGCCCGCGATCTCGGAAAGGCTTTTTCCGGCGCCGAGTAGTCGCAGGATCTCGATCTCGCGCGATGTCAGCTTGGCGAGGCGGCTCGACGCGAAGTTCGGCCCGGCGAATGCGAGATTCTGAGCGATCGAGGGCGGCAGGAACGTGCCGCCCTTGCTCACCTGGTCGATGGCGGTCACCAGATCGCTCGGATCGCCGGATTTGGAGACATATCCCTTGGCGCCGGCCTCGATCGCTCGCGCGGCGAAAATCGGATCGTCGTTCATGCTGAACATGATGATCCGCGCCGATGCGTCGCGGCGCAAGATTCGGCGTGCCAGTTCGAATCCGGAAACACCGGGCAGGTTGATATCGATGACGCAAACGTCGGGGGATTCCGTGACGAACGATGCCTCGCCGCTTTCGGCGTCGGCGGCGTCGCTGATAACGATGTCTGGATCGTCCGCCAGCATGGCACGGCAACCGGACACCACGATCGGATGATCGTCGACGATCAAAACCCCAACTCTGCTCGCTGCTTTCGACTTTGCCATCATGACCGGCGAGATTACGCGCGCATCTGGATATCGCGTCAAAATGCTGTACCGTCGATTAGAACGTCGCAGATTTCATCTGTCAACGCTCGCCGAAGACGCAGGCTGTAACGGGGGACTGGAGCGAGAGGATGTGGCAGCAACTTTCCCTGCGGACGCGCCTGAACCTGTTGTTCGCTCTGGTGCTCGTCGTCGGCCTTGCGGCCAATATCGGTCGGCTGGTGCTTGAGGCGGGGCCGCGCATTCAGGCGGAGGACGATAGCGTCCTTCGGCTGGCGCGCGAATTCGTCGATGCATCGATCAGCGACCTGAAGGGGAGCGCCGATCCCGAAGCCAAGTTGACGACGATCGTCGATGGTTTGCAGAAGCTGCGCCATGTCAGTGTCACGCATGAACGTGCCGGTGAGCGTATCGTTGCCGCTCCGGGCGACGCGGCGTTGGGCAAGGGCCGCTTCGATGCGCCGCCCGAATGGTTCGTTTCGCTGGTGCGCCCCGAACAGACCAGCGTCCGCATTCCCATTGCCGTTGAGGGCAAATCGTATGGCAGCCTGCTGATCGCCTCGCATCCGAGCGATGAAATCGCCGAGATATGGGATGGAATCGTGACGCAGCTGGAGGTTGGCTCGGCCATCGCGGCAGCGCTGCTGCTGATCACGATGATCGTCGTCAGCAGGGCCTTGGCGCCGATCCAGTCGCTGGCGGATGCGATGACCGGTATCGAGGCCGGGCATTACGATACCCGCGTCACGCCCACCGGTTCGGCCGAAATTGCTGCGATCTGCGCCAAGCTCAACCATCTTGCCGGCACACTGGGTGAAGCGGTGGCCGAGAAGCAGCGGCTCGCTGAACGTATCGTGACGCTGCAAGATGATGAACGCAGCGAAATTGCCCGCGAACTGCATGACGAATTCGGGCCGTATCTCTTTGCCTTGCGCGCGCACGCGACATCGCTGATGCGGCTCGCGGATGGTGCGAAGCCGGATCTCGAGGGCATCAGAAAACACGGCAGCGCCATGCTGGAACAGGTCAATGCGCTGCAGCAGTTCAACCGGCGCGTTCTGGATAAACTTCGCCCGGCCGGTTTGAGCGAACTGGGATTGCGCGAAGCGTTGGCGGCATTGGTGCGCTTCTGGCGCGATGCCCATCCCGGCGTGGTGGTGGAGATGCAGGTGTCCGACGCGCTGGGCGCGATAGGCGAAACGGCCGAACTGACCATCTATCGCGTGGTACAGGAAGCGTTGACCAACGCCTTTCGGCATTCCGGGGCGACGCAAGTTGCCATCGCCATCGAAGCTATTCCCGGCAGCACGCGTCTTGCACCGGCCGCGCGGGTGTCCGTCAGCGATAATGGCGACGGCCTGCCGTCGGAACACAAGCTTGGGCTTGGCATGATCGGGATGCGGGAGCGAGTGATGGCGCTCGGCGGCACCATGCATGTGGCGTCCACCAGCGCCGGCGTTACGGTCGAGGCAATCATCCCCCATAGTCTGAATTTGTGAGCTGCTCAGGTGGATTGCAGTGGATCTGGATCGGGAAATTTTCCCGAATGCTTTTTCCAAAAATCCCGCAGTCCTACCACCTTCTGGCGATGGCGATCATATGCCATCGTCCTAGCATCGGCTCACGCAAAGGTGACCGGGGAGGCGCGCCATGAATCCACGATGTCTATCGTTGGTTTCGACGGTATGCCTGCTGTTCGCGGCCGAGCGCGCCAATGCGCAAAGCGTTCCGCCAACTGCCGCAGCACCGGCTCCGACCGCCGCCAATACGCTACCGACCATCGACGTGTTCGCGACGACTCCGCTTCTCGGTGGCGGCTTGGAGATCGACAAGGTGCCGGCCAACGTCACCGTCGTCGATCTGGACAAAATCGAAGCGGCGCAATCGCTGAATATCGCCGATGCGCTGCGTCAGCGGGTGCCGAGCGTCAACATCAGCGAAGTCTCGGGTAATTCGTTTCAGCCGGATGTCGAATTTCGCGGCTTTGTCGCATCGCCGGTGGCAGGAACGCCGCAGGGCCTTGCGGTCTATCAGAACGGCGTGCGCATCAACGAAGCGTTCGGCGACAACGTCAACTGGGATTTGATCCCGACGGCGGCGATCCGCTCGGTCGGCGTCGCGACTAATAATCCGGCCTTTGGCCTCAATGCGCTGGGTGGCGCGATCAATATTCAGATGAAGGACGGCTTCACCTATCAGGGGGCCGAAATCAATACGATGGGCGGCTCTTACGGCCGCATCCAGAGCTCGGCACAGTGGGGCAAGCAGATCGACAATGTCGCGGTCTATGGCGCGTTCGAAGGCCTGCGCGATGGCGGCTTTCGCGATTTCTCGCCTGCCAACATCCGGCGCTTCTACGGCGACGTCGGCTACAAGACCGATAGCGGCGAATTCCATGTAAACATGGGCGCTGCCGACAACAATTTTGGCGCGGCGGCGACGGTGCCGGTCGAATTGCTGCAGCAACGCTGGTCGAACGACTACACCACCCCGCAAACGTCGCGAAATCAGGTCGCGTATCTCAATCTGACCGGGAAGGTGGACGCCACGCCGACTTGGACGCTCGAAGGCAATGCCCACGTGCGGGCCTTCAACCAGCGAACCCAGGACGGCAATCCGACGGGCACGCAGCCTTGCGCCGCCGATCCGGCATTGCTGTGCTTTGGCGACGATGTGACGCCGGCGAATGGCCTCAACGGCGCACAACTCGCCAATCCGTTCAGCCCAGGCGCATATCTTGGTGAGATCGACAGGACCTCGACGCGATCGACCACTGTCGGCATGACGCTGCAGGCGACCAACACCGACGAGCTGTTCGGACACAGCAATCGCTTTGTGGTCGGGACCAGCGTCGATTACGGCGTCACGCAATTCAATGCGTCAGCGGAGCTAGGAACAATCGCGCCCAATTACGTGGTCAGCGGTTCAGGAATATTCCTCGGTTCGTCCGGCGATCCGGTTTCGATAGGGCCGGTCTCGCTGCGCACCACCAACCTCTACAACGGCCTGTACCTGCTCGACACGTTCGATGTAACGAAGCAATTCGCCGTCACCGCCGGCGGACGGCTCAATGTCGCGAACATCCGGCTTGAAGACCAGATCGGCAGCGCATTGAACGGCAACGACACGTACTCCCGGTTCAATCCGATGATCGGCGGTACCTACAAGATCACCTCCGAGATAACGGCCTATGCTGGATACTCGGAAGCCAACCGGGCGCCGACGCCCCTGGAACTGGGCTGCGCCGATCCGGCGCGCCCATGCACCATTGCAGCCTTCCTCATTTCCGATCCACCGCTCAAACAGGTTGTCTCGCGCACGCTTGAAGCCGGCTTCCGCGGCTCGCATAATTTCGGTGCCGAGACCGGCTCGCTGAGCTGGAAACTGGGTGCATTTCGAACCGCAAACGATGACGACATCCTCGCGATCCCAAGCCCCGTGCTGCAAGGGTTCGGATATTTCCAGAATGTCGGGCGGACGCTCCGCACCGGCGTCGAGGCCGAGGTCAATTTCAGATCGCGCACGCTCGAGCTCTATGCCAGCTACGCTTACATCGATGCTGTCTTCCGCGATGCGCTGCTGCTTGGCTCCAACAGCCCGTTTGCCGATAGCGATGGCAATGTTCAGGTGCTGCCGGGCAATCGGATTCCGGCGATCCCGGCCAGCCGATTCAAGGCGGGCTTCAACTATGCCGTGACCGATGCGTTCAAGGTCGGTGGCGACGTGATGGTGGTCGGCAGCCAGTATTTTGTCGGAGACGAGTCCAATCAGGCGCCGAAACTGCCGGCCTACACAGTCGTGAACCTGCATAGCTCCTACCAGATCAACAAGACATTTCAGGTCTATGCGCGCATCGATAACCTGTTCGACAATCACTATGGAACGTACGGGACGTTCTTTGAGACCGATGCATTGCCGAACTTCGCCAATGGCGGCGCGCCATTCACCGATGCGCGCTCGATCAGTCCGGCTCGCCCGCGGGCGTTTTATGCGGGTCTGAAAGCGACTTTCTAGCTTGAGGGAGGATTCAGCGGATCAATTGGCCGGTCCGCCACGGCGGGTGAGCAGGCCGCGCGATGGATCGTAGGCCAGGATGGCGCCAGCGAGAAACACGACGGTGCAGCCGGCGACAACCAGCAGCGCCGTCCATTCCATCTTGCCATAGAGCGCAAAGCGGATCAGCTCGGTGGCGTGCGTAAACGGATTCGCCTCGCACACGTAATAGAGCAGCAAGCTGGACTCCTTGACCCGCCACAGCGGATAAAGTGCCGATGACGCGAAGAACATCGGGAAGATCACGAAGTTCATGACGCCCGCGAAATTTTCGAGTTGCTTGATCAGCGACGAGATCAGCATGCCCAGCGCGCCGAGCATGAAGCCGCACAGCAGCAGCGCCGGGATCACCGTCAGATAGCCGAGCGGCGGCACCTCGATATCCCAGAACCAGGCGATCAGCAGGAAGGCGTAAACCTGCAAGATCGAGACCATGGTGCCGGCAAGCAGCTTCGAGGTCAGTAGCCACCAGCGCGGGAAGGGGCTGACCAGTAGCGTGCGCATGCCGCCGGTTTCACGGTCGTAGACCATAGTGAGGGACGATTGCATACCGTTGAAGAGCTGGATCATCGCGATCAGCCCCGGCGCGATGTAGACTTCATACAGCACGTAGGTTTCGTAGGGCGGGATGATCGAGACGCCGAGCACCTGGCGAAAGCCGGCGGCGAAGATGAACAGCCAGACCAGCGGCCGGACCAGCGCCGAGATGAAGCGTTCACGCTGGTGAACGAAGCGCAGGCCTTCGCGCCAGACGATGCCGCAGAGGCAGATCCAGTATTGCGCCAGCGTGAATTGGTGCCGGTGTGGAATCTCCGCGAAACTGCTCATGGGCACGCCTCCGCGTCGACCGCGGCGTCGGTCTGCGTCAGCTTGCCGAAAGCAGCGCCGATGTTGGCGGTGTTGGTCGTGGCCACCACGTCGCGCACTGACCCGCGCGCCAGCACGCGGCCTTGATGCAGGATGACCACGTCGTCGTCGGCGCCGACTTCGTCAATGAGGTGCGTCGCCCACAGCACGCCAAGCCCTGTCGCCAGCAATCGCCGGACGTGGCCGAGAATATCGGCGCGCGCCTTGACGTCGAGGCCGACGGTTGGTTCATCCAGTAACAGCAGTCTGGGCCGATGCAGCAGAGCGCGGGCGATCTCGACGCGCCGCATCTGACCGCCGGAGAGATTGCTGACCCGTTCGCGCCGCCGATCGGCCAGGTCGACGAGGGCGAGAACGCGGTCGATCTCCTGATGCGCCGCCTGACGACCGATCCCGTGCAAGGCGGCGTGATAGATCAGGTTCTGCTGGACCGAGATGTCGACATCGAGCGCGCGCGACTGGAACACCACGCCGAGCTTGCTCAGCGCGGCGCCCGGTTCAGTTTCGACATTGTGGCCGAGAATGCGGATGCGGCCGGTCCGGATCGCATAGAGGCGGGTTATCAGCGAAAACAGTGTGGACTTCCCGGCGCCGTTCAGGCCGAGGAGCACCGTAAACGACGCGGGCGCAACGTTGAAACTGACATCCTGCAAAGCAACGCGCGCACCATAGCGATGGCCGATGCTGGTGACATCGAGCGCAGGTGGATCGAGTTGCACGGCTGTGTTCATCGGTTCCGTTCTGTCGCTCACTTGGGAGCCATCGCGACGCCCCACGGCAGTTCGCCGACCTGGATGGATTTGACGACCTTGAGCGCCGCCACGTCGATCACCGAAACGTCGTTCGACAGGCCATTGGCCGCGAGCAGATACTTGCCATCCGGCGTGAAGGCTCCATGCCAAACCCGTTGGCCGACGAGAAGATACTTCACCACCTCATGCGTCGTGCCGTCAACGACGGCGATGCGGTTGGATGGACCGAGATGAATGAAGCCGAATTTACCGTCGCTGGTGATGTTGATGCCGACCGGCTGGATCTTCTCCGGCCGCAAACCGGGAATGGCGAAGTGCACCACCTTGACGATCTTGCGGGTGAGCGGATCGACGATCGACAGGCCGCCGCCGACTTCCGACGTCACCCATAGCTCCGATCCGTCCGGCTTGAATGCCGCGGCCCGCGGGCGCGCGCCGAGCAGCACGTTGGCCACTACCTTGCGCTCCGCAGTATCGATGAAGTGCGCCATGCTGGTCGTTTCCGAGGTGCAGATAACGTATTTTCCGTCGGGGCTGACGACGATGCCTTCAGGTTCGACGCCGACCGCGATCTTGGCCACGGCCTTGCGCGTCTCGAGATCGATGACGGTGACGGCTGCGTCGTCCTCGTTGGCGACATAGAGCAGCTTGCCGGCGGGATCGAGCGCGAATTGCTCGGGATCCGGTCCCGACGGCAATTCGCCGACGATCTTGCGTGTCGCCGTATCGATCATCTGAATGGTGTTATCGTCGCCGACGGCGACAAAAACCAGCTTGCCATCCTTTGAGACCTCGATGCCGCGCGGCCGGTCGCCGGTCTTGATCGTTGCTACCGTCGTCATGGTGTCGGTGTCCAGCACCGAAACGGAATTGCCCTTCTCGTTGGAGATATAGGCGGTGAAGGCGGCAGCGGATGCGGCCGTCCATGCGAGCAGGACGATTGCCAGACCAAACTGTTTGATGACGCCTTGGTTGGTCATACGAAGATCCCCGCAGCGCCGGAAGGCCGGATCAATTGAGTTTGCATTTGGTTTCCGGTCGGTCGAGGCCGAGCGTATCCAGCTCCGAGACCTGATGCAGGAATCCTTCCTGCGGCGATATCGACACCGTGTTGCGGCCATCGAACAGCAGGATCGGCTGTCGCAATTGCAGGTTCCAGTCGCGCAGCGTCAGCTTCTGGCCTTTGAAAGCCGCAACGGAAAACTCGGGACTCTTGATGAAGGCAAACAATTTCGCCGTGTCGCTGGTATTCGCGCGCGAGGCCGCTTCGGCGACCATGCGTATGGCAGTCCACAGTTGCATGTCGAGCGGTGTCATGAAGCGCTGAAACTGTTTCCTGAAACGGTTCTGCAATTGCAGCGCCCCCCATTGATCGAACGCGGCATTCCATGTTGTCGGCACCAGCCCTGCGGAGCCGGCAACCGGACGCGGCAGCCATGTGCGATAGGGCAGGTAGCCGGCGAACACTTCGCTTTCGTCGGCCGCGACAAGAATGTCGTAGTCGGGTGCGCCCTGCGTCAGGTTGATCATCTGCCGCTGGATTTCGGCTATGCCGCTGTCGGTGCGCCGGGCGCCGCCGGTATCCTTGAATTCCAGCTCAGCAACGATCTTGGCGCCGAACCGTTTCGCCGCATGGCGATAGGCGTCCGCCATCAGCTTGTCGTTGTCGTGCGAACCGCTCACCAGCAGCCAACGCCGCCACTTCTTCAGGATCAGGTATTGCGCAAGACCGTCGGCGAGCATGAAACGCGTCGGCGCAACGTGAATCAGATTGGCGCGGCAGTCCTGTTCGCGCAGGCGCTCATCCGGCGCGCTGGCGTTGATGAAGATTTCGCCGCGTGCCTTGCCGGCATCGGCCGCTTGCAGGAGTTGAGCGGCGGGCAGCGCCGTCGCGATGAACGCGACGTTCTGATCGGCCAGCTTGTTGACGGCGGCTGTGGGATCCTCGCCATCTTTGAGCAGAATATCGATCAGTTCGAACTGCTGACCGACGAAGCGGCCGGTCGTGTTATTGTCTTCGATGGCCAGTTGTGCGCCGGCCAGCCCTTCGTTCGCGGTCGGAATATCGATCAGAGAGATTCGCTCTTTCGCAAGGGGCGCACGCAGATAGCCGATCTTGATCTGCTGAGGTTCGGCAGCCCGGCTTGAATCGGCCAAGCTCAGGGCCACGCATCCCGCGAGGGCAAGCCACAGCACGGCCTTCGGATGGCAGCGCGTTGGAGGCAAACTCCGCAGCCAACGATGCCATGCGGCGAATCCTGCCATGCGCACTCCCAAACCCGTCCCGTTGCAATTTTTGATGCTCCGATATTGGAGCTTGCCCGGCATGATCTACCATTCACGATAAGGGACAAGGGCCAATTGGTAGTAGACGGCGCCGGGCTGGTCGCGGCTATGATGACCGCGCCGATGTGGAACGGCTGGGAAACTCGAGCGAAATCAACTTCCGCGATGAATCGCTGCGTGTTATAGAAACGGACAACCAACAAAAGTGAATGAGGCTTGGAAAATCGGGCTTGATTGAGCGTGTTTTCGTACAGCCGCATGGTTGATTGACGATCCGCTCAGGGTGAGGATCGTGAGGGCATGACGCGATTTCTGATTGTTGAGGATCATCCGCTGTTCCGCGAAGCGCTGGAAAGCGCGGTTTGCGTCGCCAATCCCGAAGCTGAAATTCTGCAGGCGACATCGATCGATGGGGCCTTGGATGTGCTGGGTTCTACCCACGCCGTTGATCTGATCTTGCTTGACCTGTCGATGCCCGGCACCACCGGCTTGTCGGGCGTCATCCGCGTCCGCAAGGCGTTTCCCAAGACGCCGGTCGTCATCGTATCCGGCTTCGAGGACAAGGAGATCATCCGTAGCGTATTGTCGCTCGGCGTCTCCGGCTACATCCCCAAATCGACATCGAAGCGCGAACTGGCCGATTCAATTCGCGAAGTCTTGCACGGGTCGATCTATCTCCCGAAGCGGTTCCGCGATGTCGCCCGCACCAAGAGGACCAAAGCCGGTAATCTGGATCTGCTGAAGCGCCTGCATGACCTGACGCCGCAGCAGTTGCGCGTGCTCGACATGGTCCGGCGTGGTTTGCAGAACAAGCAGATCGCATATGAATTGAAGATCTGTGAAACGACCGTCAAAGTGCATGTCTCGGAAATTCTACGCAAGCTGAATGTGTTGAGCCGCACCAATGCGATCATTGAAATATCAAAGATCGATTTCGTCAGCCTCGCCAGCGAGGCGCCGGCCAAGCACAACGTTCTCGATCACGCTCAGGCGTAATCGTTTCGCATCGGCATTCGGGTCGCCTCGGCCGGGTTGGTTCGGCGCGATGCAGTGCTAGGCCAACAGAAACGATAGCAGCGAGCGCATTTCAGCCGGTTTGATCGGCTTTCGCAGCAGTTCAAGACCATAGATCGAGGCTTCCTTTTCGGCGCTGACCGAATAGTCCGCGGTGACGATAATCGCCGGGACCTCAATCTTGATCTGCTCCCGGATCGCGTTCACCGCATTGAGGCCATTCTCGCCGTTGTCGAGATGCAGGTCGGCAATGATCGCGTCCGGTGGTTCGCCGAGCGCGCCGATGCGCTCCAACGCATCCGCCGTCGAGATCGTCGATGCGACATCGCAGCCCCATTTTTCCAATAGCGTTGCCATCGCCTCGGCGCTGGATGGATCGTTCTCGATCAGCAGGATCTTGCTGCCTTCAAGTCCGCTGTAGTGGAAGTCGATATGCTGAACTTCGCGGCTCGCTTCGGTGAAATGCGTGGGCTCGCTGCGTGGCACGGTGATCGAAAACGTCGAGCCGTGGCCCAGCCGCGATGCCAGCCGGATCTCGTGCCCGAGCTCGGTCGCGAAGCGGCGAACGATGGATAGGCCAAGGCCGAAGCCGGCCTGTTCGTCGTCGATCGTCTCGCCGCGCTGGAATTCGAGGAAGATGGCCTGGCGTTGCGCTTCCGGAATGCCCGGGCCGGTGTCGTGTACCTCGATGCAAAGCGAGTCGCCGCGCTGCCGACAACCCATGAGCACGCCGCCCTTCTGGGTGTAGCGCAAGGCATTGGCCAGCAGGTTCTGCAAGATGCGGCGCATCATCAGCGGATCGGTGCTCACCACGCACGATGACGGGCGGATCTTCAATGACAGGCCGCGCTTGGCGGCGAGGGGTGCAAACTCCTGACGTAGCGGTTCGAATAACGATGCAACTGTGATCGGGCGAACCTCGGGCCGTAGGACACCGGCATCCAGTTTGGAAATATCCAGCAGCGTTCGCAGCAGGTCCTCGAGCGTCAACAGCGATCGGTCGACTTGTCCGATCAGCGCGATGCCTTGCGGGGACACGTTCATTTCGGCGAGCGTCGAGAGTGTCAATCGCGCCGCGTTGAGCGGCTGAAGTAGATCGTGCGTGACCGAAATCAGCACCGATGACTTGAGCGAGCTTGCCGCTTCGGCCTGCTGCTTGGCGCGCAGCAGGTCGTCGTTGGATCGTTCGATCGATTGCAAGGCGTCCTGCAATTGCCGCGTGCGTTCCAGCACACGGTGATCCAGCGCGATCGCCGTCTCGAACAACGAGAAAGCATTTGCCTGCTGATCCATCGAACGCTCGACACGGGACATCAGCGCGGAATTGATCTTCTTGAGTTTGGTGGCTTCGCGCTGCAATGCGTCGATTTGGTTTGACTGTTGCGACGTCATGCGGAAGCGGACCTCTTGCCGATGGCAACGCCAGTCAGCGTTTGATTGACGTGCATCGAGCGATATTGCTCACCATAAGTATGAAAGCCGACGACATGGTTCTCCCGATAGAGTTGCGACATGTCGCGGGCGAACTGATGTTGCTCGGCGTCGAGGCGGCGAAATACACATTCGAAGCCGAGGTAGAGCGAAACGTCACCGATCTCCGCTTGCGTTTCGGCAAACAGGTCGCGGGTTGCGGTGACGGGATTGCGCGCCTGCGCGACGGTCAGCACCATGCCTTCGTCGATGGCGCAGAAGAAGTTCAGGGATCCGTCCGGGTTCACCTGCTGGATCGAGCGCGCATAATAGGCGCCGCCGGCGCGGACCAGCACCGGATGCGATGCGAACGAAAACATGTCGAGCTTGGTGTCGGCGATGCCGACCGCGCGGGAATATTCTTCCGCCGCCGGTTCGGCGTTGATCTCCTTCACCACTCGCCGTTCGATGTCGGCTTCGGTGACTACCATCTTGGTTGCCGACGGCTCGAAATTGTCGCACTTGAACAGACGGAACGGCAACGATGTCTTCAGCAGGATGAGGATAGCCGCATCGGTATGCGCTTCGCCGTGATAGAACACCCAGGTTTTTTCGAAGCGCAGGCCATCGCCGGCAGAGCCGCCGACGACGGGAATGTTGTCGAGCGAGGCGTAGATCGACGACATCACCGCTTCCTCGCGCTGACAGAGCCCGTCGATCAACAGCAGTCCAAACGATTTTTGATCGCTTCCCGTCGGTCCGCTTCGCGCCAGCTCCTGACGCAGCTCGCTGCCGATCCGTCGTCCGTCTTCGATGCGGAAATTCGCGAGATCGAGAAGCGGGCGGGCGACGACAGTGAAATCCAGCGCACTGAAACCGAGCGCGACGATGCTGTTATCGCCCCAGCCATCGGGCGCCAATTCGCCCGCGGTGGTGCAGCCAAACACCGGTATCGCGCCGAACACCTTGCCAAGCTCTGCGGAAAACTGGTGCGGATCATAACTCGGCGACACGAACACCAGGATCATGGCGAGGCCGTCTGCCGGCAACTGCCTGGCGATCTCCGCTGCGGCCGCCGCTGCTTCAAGCTCCCGGGCTTGTGCGATGACGACGCCGGATCCATCGCTGAACCGGCTCTCGGTTCGACCCACGTGCTTCCTCCACACTGCCTGTTGGTTCGGGTGCCGCGCCGGACCCATTTTGCCCGAAGATAGGGCTTTCCGTTGACAACTGCAATGAAGCGTCGGGCCGGCTAGTCGACCTATGCGCGTATCGCCCGGCGATCCAACAGCGCAGATTGTGCAGGTGGTTGCTCAGGATACCGCCGGGGGCGCAGTGATCCGCTCGGATTTGAGAACCTCTTCCAGTTCATGGCGCTTGACCTTGCCGGTGGTGCTGCGCGGCAGTTCGCTATCGGTCACGATACGGATCGCCTTGGGCAGCTTGTAGCTGGCGATCTTGCCGCGGCACATGCCGAGGACGTCGTCGTAGCTAAGGCTCGCATCGTTGCTGACGATGAAGGCGACCGGAACCTCGCCCCAGCGCTCATCCGGGCGACGCACGACGACGGCGTCGGCGATGCGCGGCGAGGCCAGCAGGATGCGTTCGATCTCGGCGGGATAAATGTTTTCGCCACCGGACTTGATCAGATACTTGCGCCGGTCGACGAATTCGAGCGTGCCATCCGGATTGCGCTGGAAGACGTCACCCATGTGGAACCAGCCGTTGCGGAAATCCTGTTGCTCCGCAATCTTCCAGTAGCCGCTGAACAGGCTGGGGCCACGAAACGCCAGTTCGCCGGGCTGGCCGTCCGGAACGTCTTGATCGTCGATATCGACGAGGCGGATTTCGCAAAGCGAGTTCTGTTCCTTCGGCAGCCGCTCCTGCACGACGCCGATCGGGATCAGGTTCTTGCTCGCGGGCGAGCTGCCGGTTTCGGTTGAGCCGAAACTGTTGATGTACGGCGCTTGCAGAACATCGGTGATTTCCGCGATCTGGGTGCGCGGCACCAGATCGGCCATGCAGCCGACCGAGCCGAGACTGCGCGGCCGAATGTTGCTGGATCGGAATTCGGCGGCGGCTTGCTCGACGGTGCCCGGCATCAATTGCAGCCAGCCGATGTCCTCGCCGTCGCAGGCGCGGACAATGGCGCCGGGGTCGAAGCCGTCGATAACGATGACCTTGCCGCCACGCATCAGGGTTGCGAGCGCGTTATCGGTGGAGACCATGTGGAACATTGGTGCCCAGGCGATGAACGTCGCGCCGGGATGAATGATGCGGTCGATTTCGCCGATGATGCCGCGGGCGATCATGGCGCGCTGGCTGATGACGGCGCCTTTGGGCAGGCCGGTGGTACCGCTGGTATAGAGGATCACGAGTCCGTCTTCCGGATGCGCGACGGTGTCCGGCTCAGTGTCGCGGGCGCGATCGAGCAGCGCTTCGTATTGGTTGCCGAGCACAATGATCTGTCCGGGATCGCAGGCGAGCGCCCGGAGATTGTCGGCATAACGTTCGGAGACGAAGGTTATCCTGGGTTCGATCAGCGAGAGGCAATGCACCAGTTCGGACGGCGCCATGCGCCAGTTCTGGCAGGCGACGATGACGCCGAGCTGCGCTCCGGCCAGTTGCAGTTCGACATATTCGGTGCGGTTCTCGGCGAAGATCGCCACCCGGTCGCCGCGCCGCACGCCGTGAGCCATCAGGACATTGGCCAGCCGATTGCTACGCTGGCTGAGCTGGCGATAGCTGACAGTGCGTGCTCCCTGCTGCAGGGCTGTGCGGTCGGAGAATCGTCGAGCGGTCTGGCGAAACATCCGCGCGACCGTCAGGCCGGCGGCCGTGCTGGCAAGTGGGCCACCATAGGCCCGCTGATGTGGTGGCATGGGCGTCTCGCGCATCGGGCTGTTTCCGTGTTTTCCCGGAAGTATCGGGCGGTGAACAACGCAGGGCTTGCGTCCAATAGCTGTGACGCCGCGCCACGCGTGAAATCCTCCGGGCTGGTGTCAAAGCGGGGTCCCGTTTTGCCCCAAGCTTGTGGGCTCTAGCGCTGCGCTGCTACGATCCAACTTGCGCCGTAAAAATACTTGATTGGGAATAACCGACATGCACGCCAGCCGGATTTCGCCGGATATCCTTGAGGCTAGCCGCCGTCGCCGCGGCGGCGACCACATTTTTCTTGATCTCGATCCGCGCCGTACGGCGCACCTGGTCATCGATCTTCAAAACGGCTTCATGCGCGAGGGTGCACCGGCCTGGGTCCCCAACGCGGCACGCATCGTTCCCAACGTCAATATGATCAGCAGGACCCTCCGCGCTGCCGGTGGATACAATGTCTTTCTGCGGTTCACCTGCGATGATCATGAAAGCCGAAGCTGGTCGGTGGTCGATCAATATTTGACGAAGCAGCGTCGGGATATCTTCAGGCAGGCGTTCCTTCGCGGAAGCGAGGACTGGAAACTCAGTGATGCACTGGATCGCGCTGATGGCGATCTTATCCTGGACAAGACGCGGTACAGTGCCTTTATTCAGGATACCTGTTCCCTGCACGCCGCGCTTGTCGCGCGTGGCGTCGATACGATCATCATCACGGGGACCATGAGCAATTGTTGCTGCGAGTCGACGGCGCGCGACGGGATGCAGTTGAATTATCGGGTTGTGTTCGTCGAGGATGCCAACGCCGCGCTGAGCGATGAGCTTCACAACGGGACGCTCAACAATATGGCGTCGTTGTTTGCCGACGTCATGCCCACCGAACTGGTCGTCAGACAGCTCGCATCACGCGAGTCGGCCGGTTAGAAATCCACGCGTCGTGGGTCCGGAGAAGCGGACGTACCCGGCGCTGGCCGGGTACGTGTCGATACTCGGGAAATGCTCCGTGCGCGGGTCACTAACCCAGTCCGCACTCCGGATCATTCATACTTTCCGATCTTCTTCAACGCGGCGTCGACATACGACGTATTGACGACCTTGCTGAGGTCAATGGGTTCTTTCATGCGTTTGGCATCGACGAACCATTGCATGTCCTTGGCCATTCCGGCGACGTTCAGCGTGCCGTTAGGATTCAGCCCGGGGTAGACCATCTTATCGTACAACGCAGCATTCTTCGCGGCAGTGTTCTTCGTCAGAATTGCCACGAGTTCGGCCTTCGGCGCTTTGCCTTTCAGCGCATCATTATAGAATCGGACACCCTTCAGATACGCAGTCATGAAACGTTCGGCGACCTGTGGACGCTTGGTCATGCTGGGACCGAACATGAGGCACGCATATTGTTGCGACGGATAAACCGCGTCGCCGCGCTTCCAGACGACGGCGACATTCTGTTCGACTGCCATCGTGACGAGTGGTTCGATCAAGATACCCGCATCGATGGCCTTGGTTCCGAGGCTCGTCATAATATCAGGAAAGGAGAGGGCAACGATCTTGAGCTCGCTTTCCTTGACGCCCCCCGCCGACAGCAAATGATGAACCGTTACCTCGTTGCTGGCGCCGGCATAGTAGCCGGTTGCAGCTAGCGTGTGGCCGCGAATGTCCGCTATCTCTTTGATCTTGTCAGCCATTTCCTTGCGGACCATGAAGGCCGAATAGCCGAAGCCAGGGCTGGTATTGCCCGAGTCGGCAACGATCTCGATCGGCAACCCCTGCCGAATTGCATTGTAGATTCCTGCGGAAGGCGATCCACCTGCGACGTCTAGTTTGCCGCTGGCGAATGCCGTAGTCACATCGGACGCAGAGCCAACGACCTGAATCTCGATATCGATTCCCTGTTCGGCGAAGAATCCCTTCTCCTTCGCAACAAAGATTCCGGCATCGGAGATGCCCTGGAAAGATCCGATGCGTACGAGGTCATTCGCGTCGGCCGCTTGCGGCAATATCGATAAAACAGTCAATAGCATGGCGCCAAGGGCGCCGCGCTTGTCCCACTTCATAATACTCCTCCCTGAACGTCGTCGATCAAAGTTCGGCGGAAAACGAGCATCGATTCAAAAAGAGAGCTTCCTGTTGGTGGCGACGCGAGAATGCCTCCGAGCATAGGAAGGCTTCCCAAGCACCACGATTTCGAGCGTAGGGGCGTTGTGTTGACGTGTCAACGCTTTGGCCGGAACGCCGCCATAAGCGAATTGTCGCGGCTGTCAGTTGGACTAACTCAATTCCGCGAGCAGTTCTTCGCGCAGCTTTTTCTTCAGCACCTTGCCGTTAGCATTGCGCGGTAACGGCGTCGTGCTGAGCGCGATGGTTTCCGGCACCTTGTAGTCGGACACACGGGCCGCGCACCATTCCCGCAACGTATCCACGGCGAGCGCGGGATTGCGCGTGACCACCACGGCGTGGACCCGTTCGCCGAGCACCGGGCACGGCTTGGCGATGATGGCGCTTTCCACGACGTCTTCATGACCGGCCAGCACCGACTCCACTTCCGCCGAATAAATCTTGTGGCCGCCGCGATTGATCATGTCCTTCTTGCGATCGAACACGCGAACGAAATTCTGCTGGTCGATCGAGCCGAGATCGCCGGAGTGCCAGAACCCGCCGGTGAAATTCTCAGCGGTGGCCTGTGGATTGTTCCAGTAGCCTTTGATCACCGAGCCACCGTGAATCCAGATTTCGCCGACGTCGCCGCGCGGGACTTCGCGGCCGTCGTCGCCCATGACGACGATGCTTGCGCCGGGGCAGGGCAGGCCGACGCTGTCGAGGTGACTGGCGGTCAAATCGGGCGGCATGATCGTTGATGGCGAGGTGGTTTCGGTCGCGCCATAGGCGTTGATCAGCTTGAGGCCCGGGATTTTGCTCGCCAGCTTCTCGATTGTAGTGATCGGCATCGGCGCGCCGCCGTAGCCGCCGATGCGCCAGGCCGACAGGTCGTAACTGTCGAAATCTGCCTGCAGCAGGCAGAGATTATACATTGCCGGCACCATCACGGTTTGCGTGACGCGCTCGCGGGCGGCGATCTTGAGATACTCGGCGGCCTTGAATTCCTTGACGATGATCAGCGCGCCGGCACAGCGGGTCATCGCCATGACGTTGGCAACCACGCCGGTGACATGCGCCAGCGGCACCGCTGCGATCGAGCGATCCGCCGCGGTCAGCTCCATGCAGGCCTCGTAGACCATGGCCGAATGGATGACGTTACAATGCGCCAGCATCGCGCCTTTCGGCCGGCCGGTCGTGCCGGAGGTGTACATGATCAGCGCGGTGTCCTGCTCGCCGACGTCGGCGCTGCCGGACCACGGCGAATGGGTCGCCAGTTGAGCGAACGACAGTGGCGCGGCAGCGTCGCCCAGCGCTATCCGATGGCTCAATTCCGGAACGTCAGCCGGGTCCGGCAGGCGCTCGGCCAGCGACGCCTCGTGGATAATGGCCCTGGCGCCGCAGTCGGCGAGGACATAGGCGATTTCCGGCTTCTGCTGGCGGGTGCTGAGCAGCACCGTGACCAGGCCAAGCTGGGCCGCGCCATACAAAGCGAGGACGAATTCGATGCGGTTGTCGAGCAGAAGCGCGAGCCGGTCGCCGCTGCGCAAGCCGAGGCCGTGCAAGCCGGCCGCGATGGCCGATGAGCGCCGTACGGTCTCCCGCCATGACAGCCGTTCGTCGCCGCAGATGAGTGCGTCAGCGTCGGGGTGTTTGGCCGCGGCCTCGGTCACCATCTGCCAGATACTGGCCGGCCGATGGCAGAACGCCGGGACGATCCGATCGCCGAACCAGGCTTCCATGCGCATTGCGGGAATTGCAGTTTCAGACCAGCCGAACATTGTCGTTTTCCTGTTACAATTTTTTGCGTTGGTGGGTCGTGCGACCGGGTGCGTGCCGAAAATGTTAACTCAAAAGACTAACGCTCCGCGCGTTTTTCGATTGTCTGATGCGTCAAATTGGCCCTACTAGCGAGATTGAGCCCGACGCGCAGAGACGAATCTCTGCAAACGTGATCGAAGCCCCATGGTTGCAGATTTTAGCAAGATTTTTCAATCTGTTACGCCCGGGCGCCTGATAGGGGTCGCGGCGGTCGCTGCTGTTGTGGTTGGCGGCGGCGTTTACGTCATGCGGTCTGGAGACGCGCCCCGCAGCAGTTCGGAGATGTCGAGCCAGTCGCGGCGAGGAATGCCGCGCTACATGCCGACGGCTGCCGAATGGGCCAGCCTGACCATCGAGCCGGTCGCCGAACATACATTTCGTGCTGAACATGTCACTGAAGGCAAGATCGCCGTCGACGAAGATCGTTCGACGCCGGTGTTCTCGCCTTATGCGGGCCGCGTGATCAAACTGCTGGCGCGGCCGGGCGATCATGTGAAGCAGGGCCAGCCGCTGTTCGTCATCGAAGCAGCCGACACCGTGCAGGCGCAAAACGATTTCATCGCCGCGATCGCCGGGCTCAACAAGGCCAAGTCGCAACTGGACCTCGCCGAAATCCAGGACCGGCGCGCCAAGGATCTGTTCGAAGGCAAGGCCGTCCCGCTGAAGGAGTATCAACAAACTCAGGCCGCGGTGATCTCGGCGCAGAACGACCTGCGTTCGGCGCAGACCGCGCTGGAGGCGGTCCGTAATCGGCTGCGTATCCTCGGGCTGAGCGATGACGCCATTGCCGCATTCCAGGACAAGGGGCGGATCAACCCGGAAACGACCATTGTAGCTCCGATCGAAGGCACGGTGGTTCAGCGCAAGATCGGTCCGGGCCAATACGTCAATGCCGGGGCCAGCGATCCGGTCTATGTGATCGGCGATCTGTCGACGGTTTGGCTGACGGCCTTCGTGCGCGAGACCGATGCTTCGATCGTTGCGACCGGACAGGACATTGCCTTCAAGGTGCTGGCGCTGCCGGATCGGGACTTGCGCGCCCGCATCGACTACGTCTCGGCGGCGATCGATCCTACGACGCGCCGCCTGATGGTGCGTGCGACCGTCAACAATTCCAGCGGCCTGCTGAAGCCGGAGATGTTTGCCAACGTGACCATCTACGTCGCCGGCGATCATCCGGCGGTGGCGGTCCCGAAGCGAGCGCTGATCTACGAAGGCGATGAAGTTCGGGTCTGGGTTGCGCACGACGACAAGACCATCGAGCTTCGCAAGATCAAGACCGGTCTCACCAATGGCGATCTCGTCGAGGTTCGCGGCGACCTCAGGCCCGGTGAGCAGATCGTTACGAAGGGCAATCTGTTTATCGATCGAGCTGCGTCCGGCAGCTAGTCGTTATCTGCTTTTTGAAAGTCCCGGTCTCGCATGCATCGTCTCGTTGCCCTTGCCGTCCAGCGCCGGTTCCTGATGGTCGGGCTGTTTTTGGTCGTTCTTATCGGCGGCTTGATCGCGTTCCGGCAGCTCAATATCGAAGCCTATCCCGATCCGACGCCGCCGATGGTCGACATCGTGACGCAGAGTCCGGGCCTGTCTTCGGAAGAGATCGAGCGCTACATCACCATTCCGATCGAGACGCAGGTTGCGGGCATCAAGAACCTGCGCACCATCCGCACCATTTCCCTTTACGGCTTGTCCGACGTCAAGCTGCAGTTCTCGTTCGACTACACTTACGATGAAGCTTTGCAGCAGGTGCTCAATCGGCTATCGCAACTCGCGCCGCTGCCCAACAATGTGCAGCCGCAGATTTCGCCGCTGAGTGCGGTGGGTGAAATCTATCGCTATCGGCTGGTCGGGCCGCCGAACTACAGCGTGCTCGATCTCAAGACGTTGCAGGACTGGGTCCTGCAGCGCCGCTTCCGTTCGGTGCCGGGCGTCATCGATGTCACCGGCTGGGGCGGCAAGACCAAGACTTACGAGGTTCAGGTCGATTTCAACAAGCTCGTGGCCTACGGGCTGACGCTGCCGCAGGTGTTGCAGGCGGTCGGCAACGCCAACATCAACGTCGGCGGCAACACGGTGAACATCGGCGCGCAATCGGCGGTGGTGCGCGGCGTCGGCTTGATCCGCTCGATCGACGATCTCGCCACCACCATGATCGCGCAAAGCGGCGGCAATCCTGTGCTGGTGCGCGACGTCGCCACCGTCAGCGTTGGCGAGAAGCCGCGCCTCGGTATCGCCGGCATGAACGACGCCGACGACATTGTCGAAGGCATCGTCCTGATGCGGCGCGGCGAGCAAAGCTCGCCAACCATCGCGCGGGTCGAGCAGGTCGTCGCGTCGATCAACAAGTCCGGCGTCTTGCCGCCGGGGGTGCAAATCGAACGCATCTACGACCGCAAGGACCTGATCGACGTGACGACCGCCACCGTCCTTCATAACATGGTGGTCGGCATCATCCTGATCGTACTGCTGCAGTGGATGTTCCTCGGCGATCTGCGCAGTGCCTTGATCGTCGGTGCGACGATTCCGTTCGCGCTGTTCTTCGCGGTGATCATTCTGGTGCTGCGCGGGGAATCCGCCAATCTGTTGTCGGTCGGCGCCATCGACTTCGGTCTGATCGTCGATGCCACCGTCATCATGGTCGAGGCCATCTTCCGCCGCCTGTCGCAAACCACCGAATTGTCGGAGTCCGAGGAGAGTCGGATTTCATCGGCGACGACGATGGAAATGAAGCGGCACGCCATCCTCAGCGCCTCCGCCGACGTCTCGCGTTCCATCTTCTTCGCCGCTGCGATCATTATCGCGGCGTTCCTGCCGCTGTTCACGTTGAGCGGCGTCGAGGGCAATATTTTCGGACCGATGGCGCGGACTTACGCGTACGCACTGGCGGGCGGCCTGCTGGCAACGTTCACGGTCACGCCGGCGCTCAGCGCGATCATCCTGCCGTCGCATCTGCGTGAGACCGAAACCCGGATCGTCCGCTGGCTGCACAGCGTTTACATGCCGGTGCTACGATGGGCGGTGGCCAATGCCCGGCTGGTGATGGCCGGCGCGGCCGGCCTCGTGATGCTGACGGTCCTGGCCGGTCATCTGCTTGGCCTCGAATTCCTGCCGAAGCTTGAGGAAGGCAATCTCTGGATTCGTGCCACGCTGCCTTCGACCATTTCGCTCGAGGAAGGCAACAGCTACGTCAACGAGATGCGCCGGATGATCCAGGCGCGCCCGGAGGTCGAATCGGTGGTGTCGCAGCAGGGGCGGCCCGATGACGGCACCGACGCCGCCGGATTGTTCAATGCCGAGTTCTTCGCGCCGCTCAAGCCGATCAATCAGTGGCCCGGATCTCGCGACAAGGATGAACTGACGTCGCAGTTGCTGGCGCAGTTGCAGGCCAAATTCCCCGGCGTCGAATTCAACTTTTCGCAGTATCTGCAGGACAACGTTGCCGAGGCTGTTTCCGGCGTGAAGGGCGAGAATTCGGTCAAGTTGTTCGGCAATGATCTTGTCGCGCTTACCAACACCGCCGAGAAGATCAAGTCGGTGCTGGCGACGGTGCCGGGCATCACCGATCTCTCGGTCTTCACCTCGTTGGGGCAGCCGACGATCCAGATCGATGTCGATCGCGCGCGAGCGGCGCGCTATGGCCTCTCGCCCGGCGATATCAATGCGACGATCCGCGTCGCCATCGGTGGCGATAGCGCGGGCGATCTTTATGAACCCGGCTCCGACCGGCATTTCCCGATCATCATTCGGCTCGCGCCGGAGTATCGCAAGAGCGCCGAGGCGATCCAGAATTTGCGTATCGGCGCGCAGGGGCCGAACGGCATCACGCAGATCCCGCTCAGCGAGGTTGCCTCGATCAAGCTGATTTCCGGCGCGGCGTATATCTATCGCGAGCAGCAGGAACGATACCTGCCGATCAAATTTTCGGTGCGTGGCCGCGATCTCGGCGGTGCCATCAAGGAAGCGCAGGACAAGGTGGCGGAGCAGGTCCAGCTTCCATCCGGCTCCCGTCTGGAGTGGGTCGGTGAATTCGGCAATCTGCAGGACGCGATCCGCAGGCTGTCGATCGTGGTGCCGATCAGCCTCGCGCTGATTGGCATCCTGCTGTGGTTCAACTTCAGTTCTCTCACCGACACATTGTTGGCGATGAGCGTGATTCCGATGGCGGTGTTCGGCGGCGTGCTCGGTCTTTTGGTCAGCGGCATCCCGTTCAGCGTGTCGGCGGCGATCGGCTTCATCGCGCTGTTCGGCATTGCCGTGATGGACGGCATCATCATCCTGTCGCAGTACAATCAACTGATCGACGAAGGACTGGATCGCGTGAGGGCAGTGATCCGCACCGGCGAATTGCAGTTCCGTCCGGTGCTGATGACGTGCGCGGTGGCCGGTATCGGCCTGTTGCCGGCGGCATTGTCGGCCGGTATCGGCTCGCAGGTGCAAAAGCCGCTGGCGGTTGTCGTGGTTACCGGCATGCTGCTGGCACCACTGGTGATCCTGGTAACGCTGCCGGTATTGATCTCGCGCTTCTCGCGGCGCGAAAAGTAAGTCAGCCGTTTGCCTATTTGCCCGAGGGGGTGCGCAGGCCGTGCCAAGCGTCGCGCACCTGATGGTAGTGCACTTCCGGCAGGTAATCCGGCGTGTTTAGCCCGAGCGTTTTGACGTCGAGACTGCCGACAGCACCAAGCAGCGTGTAGGACGCAATGACGCGGTCGCGCTGGGCGCCGATCAGGCGCGCCTTGGCGACGATCAGATCTTGCTGCGCATTCAAGACATCGACGGTGGTGCGTTGGCCGCCTTGCGCTTCCTTGCGAACGCCGTCCAACGCCACCGACGCGGCGCGCACTTCCGACTCGGCGGCGCCGACCGCTATCTTGGCGCCTTCATGGGCGACCCACGCCGCGATGGCGGCTGTGCGGGCCTGATTGCGCACCTGTTCGAACACCATGCGGCTTTGCGAGGCGATTTCCTTGGCCTGTCGGGTTTGCGAGGCGGCGGTGCCGCCGTCATAGATCGGTGCCGTGACTTGTCCGAGAACCGAAGCCTGATCGGTCCGGTTTGTACCCAGCGTCGTGTCGGTCTCGCTCGAGCGGCTGACGCTGCCTTGCAACGTTACCGTCGGATAGAGGCTGCTTTCGGCAACATTGATCGACTTGTTGGCCATATCGACATCGAAGCCTGCCGCCAGCACCGCGGGGTTGGCCTTGAAGGCGAGCCCCGTTGCCTCGTCGCGGCTGCGCGGCAGCAGCCGGTCCACCGGTTCGGCCGCGGTGAGGCGCGACGGTTGCACGCCGATGACCTGAGCGTAGGTCGCCTGACTGACGGCGAGGGCAACCTCGGCGGCATTCAGGTCCGACAAGCCGCGGCTCAAGCGTGCTTCGGCCTGCGAGGTATCGGTGGGGGTGACGTCACCGGCCGCGAGCCGCTTGCGGGCGACGCCGAGCGTCTCGCGAAGCGATGTCACGTTGGCGCGCTGTGCCTCGACCAGCGATTGATTGGCGAGCACATTGGTATAGGCGGTGACGGCGTCGAGAAGAACGCCTTGCCCGACATTGCGCAATGCCTCGCGGCCGGATTGCACCTGAAGTTCGGCGACGCGGACGCTGTTGGCGGTCTTGAAGCCGTTGAACAGCGTTTGCGTCACCGTCAAGCCGATGGTCCATGGCCGTTGGCTGGCGGTCTGGATCGAATTGTCCGGCAGCAGGTTGCGGACCGCCTGCAGGCCGCCGCTCAGGCTGGCGATGATCTGTGGTCGATAGCCGGCGAGCGCCTGGGGCACGTTCTCGTCGATTGCACGTTGGCGTGCGCGCTCGGCGTTGAGTTGCGGATTGGTCTGGTAAGCCTTGACCAGCGCCTCGGCGATGGTTTCCGCTTGAGCGGAGGCAGAACCCAAAGCGAAGCAGACCGCAAGCGCCAGACGCGCACTGGATTTCCGTGCGCGCCCACGAGCCCGGCTCATTCCCCTGATATGCCGAACCATGCTGTCTCGCAGTCAATCCCCGTCACGCTGCCCCTGCTGTTTAGAGGGCGAAGCAGTCACAGGCAAACACTCTTGCCGCGGTGTCCCGCGTTTTCACAGTGCACATTGTCACAATCCGATGACCGGCCGTCGGACGCGGGCCTGTCAGGACGTGTCGGTCGGATTCGTTGATTTCCGATGTTTCGTGGAGCGTTCGGCCAGCTCGCCGATGAAGGCGCGGGGGCCTACTGGAACAGATAGCGCAGGCCGACCGTGATGACGACCAGGCAGAGAAAGATCAGCGCAACGGGAAGGCGCGGCTTGGCGCCGTTCGCCGTCACCGTTGGCTTCGGACGTTGCGCCCTGGCGTGCAACGCGACCACATTGTCCGGTGGCCGCCGCGGTGAGGTCGCCGAAGGGCTGACCAGGTCCTCATCCGGAGCATGTCGCGCCGTGCCCTTCGGATTGGCGATCTTGGCATCTGGCGGCACCCCGGCACCGCCCATTTCGGCGTAATAGCTTTTGTAGATGGCTACGATGGTGGCCTCGGCCGCCGCGGTTTCGCCGACCTCACCGCGAAGTTTGTCGAACTGAGCCAGAAAACCCTGCGCCTCGGTGGTGAGCGAACTCGCGACGTTGAGCTTGGCCATCATACGCCAGGTCGAAAAGTCCGCGCGGGCTTTGGTGTCGGCGCGTCTGGCAATGAGAAGGTCCGAGGCTCTGATCACGTTCCGGCGTTTCCTGTCTGGGCACCTGCTGGCGGGATGATGCGTTTCCCGATGTTCTGGAGACGACTTGATCGTGCCACATCTTCGGTGACTTGCGATAGATCAATCCGCCGCAGCTAAGTCTCGATTTGTGGCGAAACGATTTCAGTCGTGCGGTTGAAAAATCGGCCTGTTGATGGCAGTCCAGGGTACGGGATGGCAACAACGGCATGGGTCGACAGGCATGACGGGAAACGCGCTGGTTCTCGCGATCAAGAGTGGCGGGCACAATTGGTCTCCGGCGCGCTGGAAGCAGCGCTTTTCCACCGCTTGCCACAACCGCAAGGTGGTCGTGCTGCCAGACGAGACCTGCCCGCCCGACGAGGTGAGCTATGCCGCGGTATGGAAGCCGGCTCCTGGCATTCTCGGTACGTTTCCCAACCTGCGCGTGATTTTCAATCTCGGGGCGGGGGTCGATGCCCTGATGGCGGATCCCACGCTCCCGCGAGTTCCGGTGGTCCGTGTCGTGGTCGACGACCTGACCGCGCGGATGACCGAGTATGTTGTCCTGCATGTGTTGCTGCATCATCGCCGTCAGCTGCAATTGTTGAAGGACCAGCGCGACCGGCTGTGGCAGCCGCAACATCAATGGGCGGCTGGCGCGTTGACGGTCGGCATCATGGGCCTCGGCAATTTGGGACGTGATGCCGCGCAGGTGCTCAAGCGGCTGGGCTTCCGCATTGCAGGATGGGGTGCCACGCCGAAATCGATCGATGGCATCACCTGTTTTGCCGGCAGCGATGGTCTCGGACCGTTCCTGCGCAAGACCAACATCCTGGTTTGCCTGCTGCCGCTGACGTCCGACACCCGGCATATCCTCAATCGGTCGTTGTTCGCGCAACTCGACCGCACGTCGCCGCTCGGCGCGCCCGTGCTGATCAATGCAGGGCGCGGCGGATTGCAGGTGGAAGCCGATGTTCTCAGCTGCCTTGAGGATGGCACGCTGGGCGCGGCGACGCTGGATGTGTTCGAGACCGAACCGCTGCCGGCGCAAAGCCCGTTGTGGTCAGCTCCGAATCTCGTCATCACGCCGCACAATGCTGCCGATACCGACCCCGACGCAATCTCGGCCTACATCGCCGCGCAGATCGATCGCTTCGAGGCCGGCGAGCCGTTGCAGAACCTCGTCGATGTAACGCGGGGCTATTGAGCGGCCCATTTGGCGGCAAGCGCCGCGTAGATTGCGGTGGCCTCGTGGATGCGGTCGACCAAACAGTATTCATCGGTCTGGTGTGCTTTCGCCGCTTCGCCGGGGCCAAGAATGATGGTCGGCGGATTGCCGAATGCCGGCGTCAGGACTGAAGCGTCGGTGAAATAGGGCGCCGTCCGCGGCTCGGTTCCGATCGTCTTGCCGGTCACGCTGCCAACGATGTCGTAGACCTGCCCGATCCAGCGCGTGGCGGGATCGGTCCACACGGCACCGACGTCGACCAGCGTTTCAAGTTCGGCCCCGTCGCCAAGTTCCGCCTGCAACTGTCGCTTGATGTCGGCGTGATCGAGCCCGGGAATGCTGCGAATGTCGACGCCGATCTCGGCGCGGTCCGGCACGGAGTTGACATTCAATCCGGCGTGCACGGTGCCGATGTTCAGGGTGGGGGACCCGAGATACGGATGCGGTGCAGTGTTGAACTGGAAATTCTCCAGCAATGTAATCGCACGCGCCGCCTTGTAGGCCGCATTGACGCCGAGATGCGGCATCGAACCGTGCGCGGTGACGCCGCGCAGGATCAGCTTCAGCCAGAGCGCACCCTTGTGGCCGACCACGGCGACATTCGAGGTCGGCTCGGCGACGACGATCGCACCTGCCTGCCCGAGCACACCGGCGCGGGCAAGTTCGAATGCACCTTCGCAGCCGATCTCTTCGCCGGCGGTGATGACCAGCACGGCGCCTCTGGTATCGCGCAGGATTTCCGTCATGCCGCAGATGGCCGCAACGAAGGCCGCCACGCCGCATTTCATGTCGCTGGTGCCGCGGCCGTAGAGCTTGCCGTCGACGATGTCGCCGGCGAATGGGTCCACGCTCCAGGCGGCGTTGCCGAGTGGCACGGTGTCGACATGGCCGGTGAAGCACAGCGGCGATTTGCCGTTACTTTCGCCAATCCGTGCAATCAGATTGGCGCGGTCGGGAGCGAACACATGCACCGAGGTCTGCAGCCCGGCCTCGGACAGAATGCGCTCGAGGTGCCGGATGCAGTTCAATTCCTGTCCGGGGGGATTGATGGTATTGAACGCGAGCAGTTCGCGCGACAGCTTGATCGGATCGATATGCATGGTGATGAACCTGTGTTCGTGACGTCAGCCCTTTGGGAACCATCAAATTGCCGCGGTTATCGATCTTAGACGATACAATATAGGCGCGAGGCAATCAGAATCGGCGATGGCCTCGCTCGGGGCGGCCGCGCAACGTGCGGCTAGACAGGATTTATCCAGCTATGGTGACCTTTGTGATGCCGGATCGCGCCTAGATGAATCTTGAAAGCAGGGGGCTGCATCGCGCAATCACGTTGTTGGCATGGCTTTGCCTGCTGTACGTCGCCATCGCCACGCTCGGGCCGATCAGTTCGCGCCCATCGACCGGGTTCTCGCCGCAGATCGAGCGGGTCGCCGCCTATGCGCTGGTCGGTGTGCTGTTCGCTCTGGCCTATCCGCGCCACATCATTCTGGCCGGTCTTGTGGTGCTCGGTGCTGCCTTGCTGCTCGAGGTTTTTCAACTCGTCATGCCAACCCGCCATGGGCGGGTGCTCGATGCCGGCTTCAAGGTTGCCGGCAGTGTCGTTGGGCTTGGCGCAGGGCGGCTATTCGCGAAACTGGCGATGCGGCGGTAGGCCATCGCGCAGGTGGTCTTGGCGTTTTCGTTCCGGGGACAAATAGAAACGCCGCGACGTTTTGCGTCGCGGCGTTCTGGTTCTCACCCTCGGCCCAGAGGGCTTACGAGTGAACCTGTGCGGTAGAGTCCGGCACCGGGTTGGATGGCGAGGCCATGCATTCCTTGAGCAGCCCTGTCAGATAGCCATGGGTCACATGGGCGCGGCTGCGGTAGGGTTCGCGCGTCATCATGATCTTGTGCAGCTTGCCGAGGTTGAACGACGTCACGCTCGGGTAGAGGTGGTGTTCGAGGTGATAGTTCAGTCCGTACGGCGCGATCATCCACTGCTCTAGCATTGGTGAGATCACCGTGCGCGTGCGGTCGCACAGCGGCAGGTGCTCCATGCCGACATGGTCGCCGATGTTGCGGATATAACGGACGATCGAGAACGTCGTCAGGATCGGAATGAACCAGTACAGGATCAGCATCGGCCAGAAGCCGTACCAGATCGAAGCGCCGAGGATGCTCAGCGTCACTGCCATGCGGATCGCCGATTTCTTCACCGAGACGTCGCGAACCTGCTCGGTCTTGTGATAGTCGGTGAAGGTCTGCCAGGTCTTGAGGCCGAGGCCATAACGCACCAGCGTCCACAGGATGGTGCGCAGCGGCTGCGGGAAGATGAACTCGCCGGTCAGCAGGTTACGCACGTAATCCGGATCGTCGTCCGTGTTGAGATGCCGATGATGCGCGAAATGGTTCTTGCGGTAGCCTTCAAGCGAGGCGGTGGTGCAGAACGCGACTATCTCTCCGACGAAATCGTTCAGTTTGCGGTTGCGATAGCCTCGATAGTGCGAGGCCTCGTGCATCAGCACGCCCAGCGCATGGATGCGGGGACCGATGATGCATACCGCAAGCAGGTAGGACCACCACGTGAAGTGGGTCCAGCTCAGGTAGACCGCGGCGGCGATGACGGTGAATTCGAGTAGAACGGCGGCCGTGAACTTCGTGCTGTTGATCTGGGAGAATTCGCGAATTTCTTCCTTGGTGGCGACGCGCAGGTCGGACAGGACTGCGGATTCATCACTATTCGCGGCAGATGCTTTGAGCACGGCAACGGACATATCGGTAGCCTCATTCACGGGATCTTATGGTTTATAGTAACGCAAAATTAACCCAAATGCGACGCTGAACTCTGTCGCAGAGGGCTGGAACGGTGCTTAGGTGGCATCGAATTGCTGCCAAGGTTAACGCGCGCTCTTGGAAGTCGTGGCGGCCGCAGTCAGCTGGAACGTGGCCGCCGCTGCGCCTTTGGCAAAACTGTGGCACCGGATTTTTGCCTGCATTTCAGCGCTTTAGCCTTGTCGTCGCAGCGCGTGCCCGAGTTGTCTGCATCGATAGGGAGACGTTCGATCGGCGAACTGCTAGCGCGATATCGTCCCGAGCAGAGTATTCAGAGCCTTTTCCGCGAACGCGTGCATGTTGGCGAGCCGGTCGGCGTTGCCGGTTTCGATCGTGATGGCCGCTGGCTGCGCGCCGGCGATACCGATGCAGCTATGGCCCGCGGCGTCGCCGTAGCGATTGCCGGTGGGGCCGGTCGCCCCGGTTTCGGAAAGGCCCCAATCCGCCGAGAAGCGCTGGCGGATCTGGCTCGCGAGTATCCTGGCATAAGGCTCTGAGGCGGAGCGGATGCCTTTCATATCGGCATCGGGAATATCCATCAGGATGCGGCGTGCCTCGCGGGTGTAGACCACGGCCGAGCCGAGGAAATACGCCGATGCGCCGGGCACCGCGAGCAGCGCCGCCGAGATCAGGCCGCCCGTCGAGGATTCGGCAACCGCGATGGTTTGCTTGCGCGCAATGAGAACCGTGGCGATCCGTTCGGCGGTGGAAATCAGTTCCTGCATGGCAGCGTTGATCCTCGATGTCATGGCATGACAGCCTCACGCGATTGCGGGCTGGCGGTGATGCCACAGGATGTGGCAGCATCATGCATAACAATGCCGGGAAGCAATCGGCAACTCCGAACAGCGCGTGATCCCGGGAGGAAATAGTTGTCATGACGTCACCGATCGCGGGAGGCGTGGATTGCGATCTGCATCCGGCGCTGCCGCATCTCACGAGTCTGCTGCCGTATCTCAGCGACTACTGGCGCGATCAGGTAACGACGCGCGGCATGACCGATCTGGAATCGCAATCCTATCCGCCGCATTCGCCGATCTCGGCGCGGCCGGACTGGCGTCCCGCCAAGGGCAAACCGGGCGAGAGCCTGCACGATCTCACCACGCAGGCGCTCGATCCGTTCAAGACGGCCATCGGCATCTGCAACCCACTCTATGGTCTGCAGATGGTTTTCAGCGAGGACATGGCGGACGCGTTCTGCCGCGCGCTGAACGACTGGCTGGCGCAGGAATGGCTCGACAAGGACGCGCGGCTGCGCGGCTCGATCGTCATCCCGGTGCAGAGCGTCGAAAAGTCGGTCGCCGAAATCGAGCGTTGCGCCGCCGACAATCGCTTCGTTCAGGTGCTGATGCTGGTGATGGGCGACATGCCGCTCGGCAAGCGCGCGTACTGGCCGATCTATTCTGCAGCGGAACGTCATGGCCTCGCGGTCGGCATTCACGCCGGAAGCAACTATCATAACCCGCCGACCTCGGTCGGCTGGGGCTCGTATCACATCGAGGATTATGTCGCGCAGGCGCAGGCGTTCCAGGCGCAACTGACCAGCCTGATCGTCGAAGGCGTGTTCGCGAAATATCCGAGGCTGAAAATGGTGATGCTGGAATCCGGCTTCACCTGGCTGCCGTCCTATCTCTGGCGGCTGCACAAATTCTGGCGCGGCATCCGCATGGAAACGCCGTGGGTGGATCGCGCGCCGCTCGAGATTGTGCGCAGCAATATCCGCTTTTCGTTGCAGCCGGTGGACGCACCGCCCGATCCGGCAACGCTGCAACGGCTGTTTGACCATATGCAGTCCGACGAATTGCTCCTATTCTCGACGGACTATCCGCACTGGCAGTTCGATGGTGATGCCGTGCTGCCGGAAGGTTTGTCGGCGGAACAGGTCCGCAAGATCATGATCGACAATCCCTATGCGACCTATGCGCGCCTTGCCGGCGCCGGATCGAAGGAGACCGCGGCATGAATGTGCAGTTCCGTCCTTCCGCCGAACAAGATGCAGGCGCCGCCGCCAAGATCGCGATTGCCGATTGCGACATTCATCCGGCGCGCCGTTCGATCAAGGATCTTTATCCCTACCTTGCGAAGCGCTGGCACGACCATCTCGAAATCTATGGCGGCCACGCCTATCAGGGCATGATGGAAGGCCCGCCCTATCCGAAGGCGCAACCCAACGCGTCGCGGCGCGATGCCTATCCGCCGGAAGGCGGCGTGCAGGGCTCGTCGCTGGCGTTCATGCAGCAACAGCATCTCGACGCGAACAACGTCGTGCTCGGCGTGCTCAATCCGCTCAATACCGGGCAAGGTCTGCGCAATCAGGATCTCAATGCGGCTCTGGCGACTGCGGTCAACGACTGGCAGATCGCCGAGTGGACCAGCAAGGACGCGCGGCTGAAGGCCTCCATCGTTGTCGCCAATGAAGACGGCCCGGCCGCAGCGGCTGAAATCCGCAAGCGCGCCGGTGACAGGAATTTCGTGCAGGTGCTGCTGCTCAGCCGCAACGTCGAACCGCTGGGGCAACGGCGCTACTGGCCGATCTATGAGGCGGCGCAAGAGATCGGCCTTCCGGTCGGCGTGCATGCCTTCGGCTTCGGCGGCAATCCGATCACCGCATCGGGATGGCCGAGCTATTACATCGAGGAGATGGTCGGGCATTCGCAATGCCAACAGACGGCGCTGGCCAGCATCATCCTCGAAGGCGTGTTCGAGCGTTTTCCGAAGCTCAACATGATCATGATCGAGGCCGGATTCGGCTGGGCACCGTCGCTGGCGTGGCGGCTGGATCGCGTCTGGCAGCGATTGCGGAGCGAAGTGCCGCACGTCAAGCGGCCGCCGTCGGACTACATCAGGGATCATATCTGGTGGACCACGCAGCCGATGGAAGATCCCGAACGGCGCGATCACCTGTTTCAGACTATCGACTGGATCGGCTGGGACAAGCTGCTGTTCGCCACCGACTATCCGCATTGGGATTACGACGAGCCGACGCGCGTACTGCCCGCCGGCGTCAGCGATGCCAATCGCGAGGCATTCTATCTCGGCAATGCGCGAAAGCTTTATGGACTCTAGCATGATCCGGATTGACTGATGGCACGTCATGTCATCGCGCCGGTGCATGAACTGCCGCCGGGCACGCGCAAGTTTCTTACCATCGACGAGCGACCGATTGCGGTCTTCAACGTCAGAGGCGAGTTCTTCGGCCTGCTCAATCGCTGCCCGCATCAGGGCGCGGCGCTGTGCGAAGGGCCGTTGATCGGGCTGGCGCAGTCTTCTAATCCCGGCGAGATCGAATACACTAAACTGGGCGAGATCATCCGGTGCCCGTGGCACGGTTGGGAATTCGATATCCGCACCGGACAATCCTACTGCGATCCGAAACGCTTTCGCGTCAAGGCCTACCCGGTGAATGTCGAGCCTGGCACCAGCGTCGTGAAGGGGCCGTATATCGCCGAGACGCTGAACGTTTCGGTCGAGAACGACTACGTCGTCGTCGATCTTTGATCTGACTTCGATCAGGGCATGATGCTCGCCGGCGATTCCTGCACCGATTGCAAAAGCCATGCGCGAAACGCCGCAAGCTTCGGCGTGTCCGCGCGCGCTTCCGGCGAAACCAAATAGAAACCGGCATTGGCCGGCAACACCATCTTGAACGGCGCCACCAGACGGCCCTTTGCGATGTCGTCGCGGACGTAGGACGTGCGGCCGATGGCGACGCCGTGGCCATCAATGGCGGCCTGGATCGTCACGAAGGTCATGTCGAAGGTCAGGCCGCTGTGCTGCGACAAGTCGGCCGGCAGACCCGCAGCCGTCAGCCACAAGCGCCAATCGTCCAGCGCCGCGCCGCTGGTGTGCAGCAGCACGTGATCGGCGAGATCTTCCGGCTCCCGTAACGGCCGCTCGCCCTGCAGCAGCGCGGGGCTGCAGACCGGAAAGATCTGGTCGGCCATCAACCAATCGGCGCGCAGGCCCGGCCACTGGCCGCGGCCGTAACGGATGGCAGCATCGACGTCGCCCTTCTGGAAATCGACCAGTTCAGTCGACGTGGTGATGCGCACATCGATGCCTGGGTGGCCTTCCTGAAAGGCGGCCAGCCTCGGCAGCAACCACTTGGCCGCCAGCGAGGCCAGCGTGCTGACGATGAGGACGTGGTTGTTGTCTTTGCGGCGCAGCCGGTCGGTCGCCAGCCGCAGGTCGTTGAACGCCGCGCGTATACCCGGCAAGTAATCGCTGGCGGCCGGCGTCAACGTTAGACTGCGATTCTCCCGCACGAACAGGCGGATGCCGAGTTCCTGCTCCAGCCGTTTGATCTGATGGCTGATCGCCGTCTGCGTCACGTTCAGTTCGGCCGCTGCGGCCGTGAAACTGAGGTGCCGGGCGGCTGCCTCGAACGCCCGTAGCCCGTTCAGGGACGGTAACCGGCCGCTCGTTCGTTGTGCTTTATTCATGATAAAAAGTCATGTTAAGCGGTACAAAGTGTCGTTTGTCACGACGCGGAATGAGGATGATATTCGGCGCCAGAACTCAATTTTAGGAGGCGATCATGTCAGTTCGCACCATTCAGTCAATGACAAATCATCATGATTCAGGGTTGCTGGCCCATATCGGCGAGACCTTGCACACCTGGCGCGAGCGCCAGATCCAGCGGCGCGAAATGGCGCACTGGACGGAGCGCGACCTGCATGACGTCGGCATTTCCTGGAGCGAGATGCTGGCCGAGGTCGACAAGCCATTCTGGCGGAGCTGACCTGCCCAAGCCCGGACGACGCGGTCGCTCCGGGCAACCGCGACGCGCAATGACAGGGGCGCATGATGTTGGCTCTGACCTTTCAGGATGTCGCGCGGCACGCCGATGTATTGCGTGTGCGCAGTGGGCAATCGATCACGGTGCGTTTTGTCGAACCGAAGGACGCAGCGGCGCTGCAGGACTACTTTCGCGGGCTCTCCAGCCGCTCGCGCTACAATCGCTTCCTCGGCGCGCTGAGCGAATTGCCGAGGACCGAACTGGAGAAGTCGCTTCATATCGGTGAGGACAATCGCTTTACGGTGATCGCGCTCATCAAGGCTGACGGCGCCGAGGCGATTGTCGGCGAAGCACGCTACGCGATCGAGCCGGAGAGCGGCCGTTTCGAGTTTGGCCTCTCGGTCGACGATCGCTGGCAGGGACACGGCATCGGGCCGGCGCTGCTGTCCAATCTGCAGTGCCGTGCCGCCGCGCTCGGTGCGCAACGCATCTTTGGCGATACGCTGCGCTCGAACGAATCGATGATAAAGCTGGCGCGTAAGGCCGGTTATGCATTCGGACCGACGCCCAACGATTGGAAGCTGGTGCGGTTCGAGAAACCGATCGTGCTCGCGCCTGATGAAATCCCATGCGCCAGCTGGCGGCTGGCAGCCTCGCATCCTGCTGCGGTCGCGCTGGCGCATTGACGTGCGCGCAGTGCGGCTGCAGGCTTCCGCGTTCGTCAGTTGCCCTTGAACACCGGCTTTCGCTTTTCAATGAATGCCTGCACCGCTTCGCGATGATCTGCGGTCGCCGCGGTGCGGATCAACCGCACGGCCTCGTGGTCGCGCGCGGTCGCGAAGTCGAACGCCAGCGCCTCGTCGAGATTGTCCTTCATGTAACGCAATGCAATCGACGGCCCTTCCGCCATCGCCTTGGCCAATGCAAAAGCTTCCGCCTGCAATTTCGCATCCGGCACGACGCGATTGACGAGCCCGATGGTTTCGGCGCGCCGGGCATCCACCTTGTCGCCGGTGAACATCAGTTCGCGAGCGCGTGCAGTGCCGACCAGCCGCGTCAGCAACCAGGCAATGCCGTAGTCGCCACTGAGGCCGACTCGCAGATAGCCGGTGGTGACGAAGGCGGACTCCGCGGCGATACGGATATCGCAGGCCATGGCAATGGCGAGGCCGGCACCCGCTGCCGCGCCCGGCAGCGCGGCGATGGTCGGCTTACGCACCGAAACCAACGCGCCGGTCAACAAGCGTTGGCGTTCCTGCAAGTCGGCGACCTTGTCGTCGAATGGCATCGCTTGCTTGGCGACGCTGCGGTTGGCGCCCATGCCCTTGACGTCGCCGCCCGCACAAAACGCGGAGCCGGCGCCGGTGATCAGCAGCGCGCCGATGCTCGAATCCTCGCCGCAGACACGGATCATGTTGCGCAACGCTGGCGTCAGACGATCCGACAGCGCGTTGCGGGCTTCGGGCCGGTTCAGGGTGATGATCGCGACGCGGTCGCGCACTTCGCACAACAGTTCGTCGGTGCCGGTGTCGATATTACGATTGGTCATGGTGGCGAAGACCTATGCGCTAGAATTTCTCCACCCACGGCCGCAATTCGAGTTCCCAGCTCCAGGCGCTGCGCGGCTGTTGCAACGCATTCCAGTAGCTGGCGGCGATGGCGTCGGGGTCCAGCATCGAATCCGGCCTGTCGGACGATCGAAGCGTTTTCGTAGCGTGGAATATCCATGGGCCTCTCCGCAGGATCGTCGCGCGTCTCCAGAGACGACAGGGCTTTATTCATCATCGTATCAGGGGCATGATTGGAATGGAAACGCCGCAGACGATGCCGGAGGCCGCCATGAACATTCAAACGCCGATCGCTGCGAACCTGATCGCGCCCGATACATCCGGCACCAATTTTTATCGCACCGATCCGTCGCTGGCGGACCTGCTGCGTATTCATCTCTCGGATAAATTGTTCAAGCACATCGAGCCGCATCTCGATCGGCTCGGCGAACTCGTCGGCGGCCGGCTCGATGAGTGCGGGCGCATCGCCGATCGGCATGGGCCGGTGCTGCATCCGCGCGATAAGTTCGGCCGCGACGTGCAGAGCATCGAATATCACCCGGCCTATCGCGAATTGGAGAACGCGGCGTTCGGCGAGTTCGGCATTCACGCGATGTCACATCGCAAAGGCATTCTCGGTTGGCCGGACACCTATCCGGTGACGGCGAAGCACGCTTTCACTTTTCTATTCAATCAGGCCGAGTTCGGCATGGGCTGTCCGATCAACGTCACCGACGGCGCGGCAAAACTGTTGTCGCGCTTCGGAGACGAGGCGCTCAAGGCAAAGTATCTCGATGGTCTGACGCAGACCGACATGAGCAAGCTGACGCAAGGCGGTCAGTTCATGACCGAGAAGGAGGGCGGTTCCGATGTCGGCAAGCTCACTTCGACCGCGGTGCAGGAGGGTGATCACTGGCGGCTCTATGGCGAGAAGTGGTTCTGCTCCAATGCCGACGCCAAGGTGGTGATGTTGCTGGCGCGGCCGCAAGGCGCGGGCGATGGCACGCGCGGCGTCGGGCTGTTTCTGATGCCGCGTTTCCTCGACGACGGTTCGCAAAATCATTATCGCATCGTGCGGCTCAAAGACAAACTCGGTACGCGCTCGATGGCGTCCGGCGAAATCAAGCTGGAAGGCGCGATTGCCTATGCCGTCGGTCGGCTGGATCGCGGCTTCGTGCAGATGGCGGAGATGGTCAACTCGTCGCGGTTGTCCAATGGCGTGAAGTCGACCGCGTTGATGCGGCGCGCATGGCATGACGCGATGGCGGTGGCGCGAGGCCGCGTCGTGTTCGGCAGCCGCATCTCCGATCTGCCGTTGGCGCGGCGGCAGATGATGAAGATCTCGCTGGCGACCGAACAGGGATTGTCGATGAGTTTCCTCACTGCCGATGCGCTGGATCGCGCCGAGGCGGGCAGTCAGGATGCAGCTGCGCTGCTGCGCATTCTGACGCCGACGTTGAAATTCCGCGCCACCCGCGATGCGCGCAAGGTGTGCGGTGACGCGATGGAGATGCGCGGCGGCGTCGGCTACATCGAGGAATTCGCCACCGCGCGGCTGTTGCGCGATGCGCATCTCGGTTCGATCTGGGAAGGCACCGGCAACATCGTCGCGCTCGATGCACTGACGCGCGCGGTCGGGCGTCATGGCGCGGAGTCGGCGCTCGGTGCCGATTTGCACGCACGGCTCGATGATAGTTCGAGTCTGCCGCAGGCCTGGCGCGACAAGTTGCATGGTCTGACCGATCGCGCCATCGCGTTCGCGCGCGAAGTTGCGCAACATGCCGACAACGAAGCCGATGCACGGCGCGCCACCAGTACGCTCTATCAAGTCGCCAGCGCCGTGACGCTGGCATGGGAAGGCGCGCGCATCCATGCGGCGCGTGGCGATGCGCGGCGCGCGTTGTGGTCGCGCGTCGTGGTCGATCATCGGCTGATGCCGAACGATCCGTTCAAGCTGATGACCGGCGGTGCCGTACGCGCCATCGTCACGCATCTGCTCGACGAGCAGCCGCTGGGTATGCGGGAGGTCGGCGAATTGCTCGTCGCGGCGTAGGCCGAAAGGCCGTCAAAATTGTTGCGGCAACGTTGCGGCAAACCCGTGGCGGCTTGCGGCAATTCCAGGTTCGCTCGCGAAGGGCTCGCGCCCCGGAATGACGCTGCCTTTACTGAGCGCCCACCTCAGTCCTCGAACAAAGGTGGTGGCGTGAAGCCGCCGAACTCGCGCTCGATCAACGCGGCGAGTTTCAGCGGCGTGCGATCTTCCAGCCACGGGCCGACGATCTGCACGCCGATCGGCAGACCGTCTTTCGATCGGCCCACCGGGATTGCCGTTGCGGGAAGGCCCGGCAGCGTGGCGATGCCGGGCCACGCCAGTTGATCCGTATACGGAAACAGCTTGCCGTCGATGGCGATGCGCCGCTGTTCCTGATCCGGCAGATGATCGTGCGGGTAGGCCGGCGTCGGCATGATTGGGCAGATCACCGCATCGAACGCCTTGAACAGATCGCGCCATTGCGCGCGCAGTCGCGTGCGGCCGGCATTGCACATCACCCAATCGCGATGGCTGAGCGTGATGCCGCGCAGCCGTTCGGCGGCGAGGCTCATGTCGTTCGGCGCAAGCTGCGCGGCGGCGGCCTGTGCGCCGGCATAGACCTCCGGCGTGAACGAGCCGGCGAGGAACGACATCAGCATCCGCATATAGAGCCGCGTTGTCGCGGCGAGGTCCGGCAGCAGTGGCGTTTCGCGCGCAACGCTGACACCTTTGCCGGCGAGATTGCGCGCCAATGTGTCGACCGCCGCGCGCACCTCGGCGGCGACCGGCAGCAGCGGGTGGCTGTCCAGCACTAGCACGCGAAAACCCTTGAAGTCGGGATGACGCGAGGCGGGCAGCGCCAGCTTGTAGCCGACGCCGGCCTCGATCGGATCGGGACCGGCGATGACGTCGAGCAGCAAGGCGAGATCGGCGGCGCCGCGCGCCATCGGTCCGATCACCGAGAGATCGCGCTCGAACGGCAGCGGCGGGAACGGCGGCGCCGAGTGGCCGCGCAGCGGGCAGAGATTGAACGTCGGCTTGTGCGCGTAGACGCCGCAATAATGCGCCGGCACGCGCAGCGAACCGCCGATGTCGGAGCCGAGCGACAGTGCGCCGTAGCCTGCCGCCAAGGCCGCCGACGAGCCGCCGGAGGAGCCGCCCGGCGTGCGGTCGAGGCCGAACGGATTGTTGGTGGTGCCGTAGATGTCGTTGTAGCTCTGCCAGTCCGACAGCGCGACCGGCACATTGGTCTTGGCGAGAATGACGCCGCCGGCCGCCTTGACGCGGGCAATCGACAGCGCATCCTCCTGCGCGATGAAGTTCTTCTGCGGCACGAAGCCCCATGTCGTCGGCAGGCCGGCGACATTGAAGGATTCCTTCACCGTCATCGGCACGCCGAGCAGCGGCTTCTTCTCGCCGCGCGACAATGCCGCATCCGCTGCCTTGGCCGCTTCGAGTCCCCGCTCGAAATCGCGTACGCATATGGCGTTGATCTGGCCGTCGTGGCGCTCGATGCGCGCGATGGTATCCTTCGCCAGTTCGACGGCGGAAACTTTCTTCGCGGCGAGGGCTGCCGACATCTCTGCGGCGGTCTTGAAGCTCCATGACGATGCGGTCAAACTGGTCTCCCGTGCATGAGGATCGCGACGGCTGCGATGATGCTCAGTTCCAACGGGACATGCAAGGCGACGCTTGCATGCGTGCCATCGCCATTGCGATGACATTATGCCGCTAGCTGCGATGGAAATCGTGCGGCGAAAATTCCAGGTCGAGAATTTTCCACTCGTCGTATTTGTCGGTGGGCAACATGGCGTAAGGCTGGCAGGCCGTCAGCGCGGCAATCGCGCCCTGCATCAATGCCGGACCTTTGACTGACGCGCTGCCCGCGATCAGCGCCGGTGGCGCCGCCAGCCGGCCGTCCGGCTTGAAGATCACGCGCAACTTCACCTTGACGTCGTCGGACGACGCGACGCCGTCCGGCATCGGCGAGCAGGTCTTGAGGTGGCGGCGGAATGCCGCGATGTCCACCTTGGAAACATTGGCGGCCTTGAAAGCTTCGCTATCGAAATCGGCTTTGCCGCCGGATTCCGGCAGCCCGAGCATGATGCCGTATTTCACCGTGACGTCGGGCTCGGGCGTTCGATAGGCCGGCGCGGCTTGAGGTTGCGGCATGGCCTGTGGCGGCGGTTGTTGTGGCGTCGGCGCTTGTTGCGGTTGCACCGCAGCCTGCTGCGATGGCGCCGGTGGCTGCGATGCGGGCGGCGGCTTGGGCGCGGCCTGCTGTTGCTGCGGCGCTGGCGGCTGTTGCGGCGTGCTCGGCGTGTCGAGCGAATTCTTCAGGTCGAGTTGCGGCAAGGTGGGTTCGGGCTTCGGCGGCGGCTCCGGTTTGGCCGGTTGCTCGAGTTCTTCCGGTGTCACCAGATCGACGGTGATGGCCTTGGCGCTCTCGGAATTGAACGGGCGAATGCCGGAGAACACCAGCACGCCTGCCAGCAACGCGACATGGATGGCCACCGATGCGGCGGCACCGGGGTCGAGCAGTTGCCGGAATTTCGCCAGATCGATCAACGACGCAACGCCTACGTTATGCAACGCCTCACGGCTTCGGGCCATGAGGGCGGTTCACCATGAGATGACGCCGCGAGTTTCGTCAAGCACGGCGGCGCGCGCTGGGGTCACAGTGTCAGGAGGTCGCGGCTTCCGACGTTATCAAGGATGGCGAACGCATGACATTCTCCGTTGTCATGGCCGGGAATAGTCCGACCACCCACGTCTTGCTTGTGGATATCCCTTAAGACGTGGATGCCCGGGCATAGGCAAGCGGAAGCGACGCCGTTCTTCGAACGGCTATGCCCGGGCATGAAGAAACGTTAGTGAGATCGCCGCCGAGGCGTCGTCGATACTGCGGCGTCATCCTGAGGTACGAGCGACGTCAGTCGCGAGCCTCGAAGGATGATGGTTATTGGCGCCGTCGCCCTTCGAGGCTCCATGCTGTGCACGTCGCACCTCAGGGTGACGGCGTCCGATTTGCATGACGGCTTCCGCCTTACGTTCGTTTCATGCCGGTTGCGCCTGTCGCAGGAATTGCAGCAGCAGCCGGTTCACCTCGGCAGGCTGTTCCTGCTGGACCCAGTGCCCGGCACCGTCGATCAGGTGGCAGCCGAGCATGTGGCTGCAGGCGGTGGTCTGCATCGCTTCCATGGCGCCCGCGCGCTGGTAGATGCCCCAGTCCTGCTTGCCGGAGATGAAGCACGACGGCACATCGATGCTGCGGCCGGAGAACAGTTCGAGGTCGGGATTGTTCACGCCGCTGGTGCCGCAGCGATACCATTGCAACCCGCCTTGAAAGCCGGTGCGTCGATATTCGTCGCTGTAGAATTGCAACTCGCGATCGGGAAGCCAGCTGTTGGCGGCGATCTGCGCGGCGCTCGGCATTTCCTTGGCGACGGTCTGCGCCATGGTCTGGTCGAGGTCCATGACATAGTAAGTCGGCAGCTTGGCAAGTTCGGCGGCATTCCATGCCAGCAGCGGATACGGCGCGTTGCCGGCCCAGTCCGCGCTCTTGTGATGATAGTAAGCGCGCAGAAAATCATGCAGGCCCTGCGGCGCGTGCTGCATGTCGGCATTGGCTTCGCGCGTCGAATAGTACCACTGGTAGTGCTTGCGCGGCCGCTCCAATGCCGCGAGGTCGCGGTGCACCGGATCGACAGCGGTGGCCGGCGGTTTGTCCACGGTATCGAATGGCAGCGATGGCGGGCCGGCGAACGGCGCGCTCATCAGTACCACGGAGCGGAACACGTCGGGCCGCGCCAGCGCGCACCATGGCGCGACGATGGCGCCGAAGTCGTGACCGACCACGGCGTCGACCGCGCGATAGCCGAAGGCGAAGACGAGGCCAAGTGCATCGCGCACCAGATTCATCAACCGAAACGGATGCAGGTCGCCGTCGTAACTGGCGTCCCAGCCGGTGGTGCGGCCATAGCCGCGCTGGTCCGGCGCGAGGACGTGATAGCCGGCGGCGGCCAGCGCCGGCATCACCTTGCGCCAGCTATAGGCCAACTCCGGAAAGCCGTGCAGCAGCAGCACGCAGGGCCGCCCCTTGGTCTCATAGCCGGCTTCGAGCACGTGCATCGTGAGGCCGTTGATGTTCGCGACGGTGCGCGAGCGGATGCCGGGCGGCAGCGGGATTTCCGGCAGGGGCGTGCTTAGCGGCATGGTTCGAATCCCGTTCAATGAAGCGCAGCATCTGTACACTTTTGGCCACAGGAACGATCCCTATGCCTGCTCGTTGATCCCCCACAAGCCATGGAGGAGTCAAATGGGTATTGAAGCCAGGGAACAAGGCAATCTGATCGGCAGCGACAAGGTCGAGGGCACCAACGTCTACGGCGCCAATGGCGAGAAGATCGGCTCAATCGAACGCGTCATGATCGACAAGCCGAGCGGCAAGGTGTCCTACGCCGTGCTGGGCTTCGGCGGCTTTCTCGGTCTCGGCAACGACCACTACCCGCTGCCGTGGCAGTCGCTCAAGTACAACAAGGAACTCGGCGGCTATCAAACCATGATCACCGAGGACCAGATTCAAGGCGCGCCGAAATACGCCAGCGACACTGAGTGGAACTGGAGCGATCCGGGCCGCTATCGCCAGGTGAACGATTACTACGGCGTGCCGATGGTGTGAGCGGCGAGACGCAGCGCTGCATCGTGCAAAGGAAAGCCCGCCATCCGGCGGGCTTTTTCACGTCGTGAGATGTCGGAGGTAGATGTCGGAACGAAACCGTCATGCCCGGCCTTGTGCCGGGCATCCACGTCTTTACAACGCAGCGAGGACAAAGACGTAGATGGCCGGGACGAGCCCGGCCATGACGATCATCGAAAAGTTGCTGTCAGAGACACGCCGTACAGTCGAGCCGGTGCGGCTCCTCTGGACGACGGCGTCCGTCGTCAGGAATGCATCACGCCTTCTTCGGCCAATACCTGTCGCGCAGGTGGCGCTTCACCAGCTTGCCGGTCGGCGTGCGCGGCAGTTCGGCTTCGAAGTCGATGCTCTTCGGGCATTTGATCGGCGACAGGTGCTGGCGGCAGAACGCCATCAGCTCGTCCGCCAGCAGCTTGTTGGCTTGCGCCATGTCGTGCGGCTGCACCACCGCCTTGACCTCTTCGCCCATTTCCTCGTTCGGCACGCCGAACACCGCGACGTCGGCGACGGCGGGGTGCGTGATCAGCACATCCTCGGTCTCCTGCGGATAGATGTTCACGCCGCCGGAGATGATCATGTAGGACTTGCGGTCGGTGAGATAGAGGAAGCCTTCGTCGTCGAGATAGCCGACGTCGCCGAGCGTTGACCAGCCGCGCGCGTTGAAGGCGCGCTGCGTCTTTTCCGGATCGTTATGATAGCTGAACACCGGCGCGTCGGCGAAATATACCGTGCCGATCTGGCCGACCGGCAGTTCGTTGTCGTTCTCGTCGAGGATCTTGATCGAACCGACGACGGCCTTGCCGACGGTGCCGCGATGCGTCAGCCATTGCTGGGAATTCGACACCGTGACGCCGTTGCCTTCGGAGCCGGCGTAATACTCGATCAGGATCGGGCCCCACCAGTTGATCATCTTCGCTTTGACATCGACCGGGCAGGGCGCAGCCGCGTGGATCGCGCCCTTCAATGTCGAGACATTGTATTTCTTTCGCACGGCGTCCGGCAGCTTAAGCATGCGCACGAACATCGTCGGCACCAGTTGCGACTGCGTGACCTTGTGCTGCTCGACCAGGCGGAGGAATTCCTCGGCGTCGAAATGCTCCATGATGATCGAGGTGCCGCCGAGCGTGATCGCCATCATGTTGAAGCGCAGCGGAGCGGCGTGATACAGCGGCGCCGGCGACAGGTAGATGCTGTCGGCATTCATGCCGCACATCTTTTCGCACAACAACCGCAGGAACGGATTCGGTACGTCGATCGGGCCGTGCTCGTGAGCGCGCTTGATGCCTTTGGGGCGGCCAGTGGTGCCGGATGAATACAGCATGTCGTAGCCGGCGACTTCGTCGGCGATCGGCGTCTTCGGCTGCCTTGCGGTTTCGTCGTCCCACGAGCGGAAACCGAACGCCGGCTGGTCGACCATGTAGAACAGCGGCGCGGCGGGATCTCGGCTAACCAGGCCTTCGATCTGTCCGGCGCATTTCGGCGAGGTGATGACGACGCGCGCGCCGCAGTCCTTGACGATGTAGGCGATCTCGTCCTGCGTCAGGTAGCGGCTGATCGCGGTGTAATAGAGGCCGGCGCGCTGCGCGGCCCAGCAGATCTCCATGAACGCCAGCCGGTTTTCCATCAGCAGCGCGATGTGATCGCCGGCCTTCAGCCCGAGCGCGCGGAACAGTTGCGCGCCCTGATTGGATAGCTCGTCGAGTTCGCGATAGGTGATGGCCTTGCCGGTGCCGGCCATCTGATAGGCGATCTTGTCGGGCTGGCTTTTAGCGTAATGCGTCGGATGCGTCATACCACTCCCTGGGCGTTTCCAATTGCGTCATTCGGCGGATTTTTCCGCTCTGTCTGCACCCTCTCCCCTTGCGGGAGAGGGTGGCGAAATCGAGCCTGGCGAGATTGAGCCGGGTGAGGGGTTGCGATGATGTGACCCCTCACCCGCCCTCACTGCGTTCGGGCACCCTCTCCCGCAAGGGGAGAGGGAAGAAGTTACAATCGCTCCACAATCGTCACGTTGGCCATGCCGCCGCCTTCGCACATGGTCTGCAGGCCGTACCGCTTGTTGTTCTGCTTCAGCGCATGCAGCAGGGTCGTCATCAGCTTGGTGCCTGAGCCTCCGAGCGGATGGCCCAGCGCGATGGCGCCGCCGTTGACGTTGAGCCGTGCCGGATCGGCGCCCGTGGTCTTCAGCCACGCCGTCGGCACCGAGGCGAAGGCTTCGTTGACCTCGAACAGGTCGATGTCGTCAATCTTCATGCCGGCCTTTTGCAGCGCGCGCTGCGTCGCCGGCAGCGGTGCCTCCAGCATGATGACCGGATCGCCGCCGATCATCGTCATGTGATGCACGCGCGCCATCGGCTTGACGCCGAGCGCCTTGAGACCCTTCTCGTTGACGATCATGACACCGGACGCGCCGTCGCAGATCTGGCTGGCGCTGGCGGCGGTGAGCTTGCCGTTCTCGGCGATCAGCTTGACGCCCTTGATGCCGTCGAGCGTGGCGTCGAAGCGGATACCCTCGTCGATATGATGCGTATCGGTCGAACCGTCGGCGCGGGTGATCTGCAGCGGGACGATTTCATCCTTGAACTTGCCGGCCTGCGTCGCGGCAATCGCCTTCTGGTGGCTGTTGTAGGAGAACTCGTCGAGTTCGTCCTTCGAAAGCCCATACTTCTCGGCCATCATCTCGGCGCCGGTGAACTGGCTGAACTGGATGTTGGGGTAGCGCCGTTCCATCTGCGGGCTTTTGTAGTGACCGAGCCCGGCCTTGGCGGCAAGAATGCTGGGCGAGCCCATCGGCACCCGCGTCATGCTTTCGACGCCGGCGGCGATCACCACATCCATCGCGCCCGACATCACCGCCTGCGCGGCGAAATGCAACGCCTGCTGCGACGAACCGCATTGGCGATCGATCGACGTGGCGGGGACGCTCTCCGGCAGTTTCGAAGCAAGCACCGCGTTGCGCCCGATGTTGACCGCTTGTTCGCCACCCTGGCCGACGCAGCCCATGATGACGTCTTCGATCTGCGCCGGATCGACGCCAGTACGCTCGACCAATGCATCGAGCACCGAGGCGGCGAGATCGGCCGGATGCCAGCCCGCGAGACGTCCTCCCTTGCGGCCACCTGCGGTGCGTGCTGCGGCTACGATGTAGGCTTCGGCCATGAGCGGTCTCCATGATCTTGCGGAATGCGGTCGTATGATGAGCCGCGATTTAAGAGACGCAATGCGATTTAGTCAATCGATCAATTAACACTTGAGCGCGCACGCATGATCGGGTTATCTGGATGCATGGCTCCGCATCCGAATACTGACGTCAGCAATCGTACAGTGCCACGAAATTCCACCGCAGAGAAATTACTCGATGCGGCAAGCGAGTTGATGATCGCGCGCAACTCGATCGACGTGTCGCTGAGCGATATCGCCCAACAGTCCGGCGTCAATTCGGCGTTGGTGAAATACCATTTCGGCAACAAGGACGGGTTGCTGCTGGCGCTGCTGGCGCGCGACGCCGCCACCGAGATCGCCGGGCTGGACTATCTCTTGGCGCAACCGATCGCGCCGACCGCCAAGCTGAAGCTGCACATCGCCGGCATCATCAAGGCGTATCACCGCTTCCCGTATATGAACCGGCTGATTCATCTGCTGCTGCATGAAAGCAGCACCGAAGCCGCCGACGAGGTGTCGAAGTTCTTCGTCGCGCCGCTGCTCGACTTTCATCGCCGGCTGCTGGCGGAAGGCATCGCGGCGGGCGAATTCCGCCCGGTCGATGCGGTGCTGTTTTACACCAGCCTGATCGGCGCCTGCGATCACCTGTTCTTCGGCCGTCATGCGCTGTCGCGCGCCGTCGGCGTCGGTCCGGTGACCGACGACGTCTGCCGCCAGTACATCGCGCACATCGAAGCCATGCTGCTCGGCGGCATGTTGCGGGTGCCGATCGAACCTGCCGGGGAGGCCGCACGACAGTAACGCCTGCACGTCCCGGACCTGCCAACTCTGACAAAGACAAAATCCCAAGGAGAGAGGTTATCCCATGCAGTTGAAAGACGTTGCGGTTGTCATCACCGGCGGCGGTTCGGGATTGGGCGCGGCGACCGCGCGCGCCATGGCGGCCAAGGGCGCCAAGATCGGCGTGCTCGATCAGAGCAAGGAGAACGCCGAGAAGGTCGCCGCCGAAGTGAAGGGCATCGCGCTGCATGCCGACGTCACCAATGAAGAGCAGGTCAGAGCCGCTATCGCCAAGGCTGAAGCCGCGCACGGCGTCGCCCGCGTGCTGATGAACTGCGCCGGCATCGGCGGTTCGGCGCGCATCGTCAGCAAGGACGGCACCACCTATCCGCTGGAGAAGTTCGCCCGCGTCATCAACGTCAACCTGATCGGTACCTTCAACGTGCTGCGGCTGTTTGCCGAGCGGCTGATTCCGGCCGAACCAATTGGTGAAGAGCGCGGCGTCATCATCAACACCGCGTCGGTCGCCGCTTACGAAGGCCAGATCGGCCAGATCGCCTATTCGGCCTCGAAGGGCGGCGTGGTCGGCCTCACCTTGCCGGCGGCGCGCGATCTCGCGCAGCACCGCATTCGCGTCAACACCATCGCGCCGGGCCTGTTCCTGACGCCGCTGCTGATGGGCCTCAACGAGGAAGCCCGCAAGAGCCTCGGCGCGCAGGTGCCGCATCCGGCGCGGCTCGGCGATGCCTCGGAATACGGCAACCTCGCGGTGCATATCGTCGAAAACCCGATGCTCAACGGCGAGACTATCCGCCTCGACGGCGCCATCCGCATGGCGCCGCGCTAGGCTGGGAGGAACATGTGAACGAAGGCGTCATCCTGAGGTGCGAGCGGCGCAAGCTGCGAGCCTCGAAGGATGCGCCGTCGCCCTTCGAGGCTCCGCGCTCCGCGCGTCGCACCTCAGGGTGACGCCTTCCTCACCGGTTGCGAAGTCGTTGGCCCTTTGAAGGGAGATCGCGTTTTGGCAAAGCCGCTCTTGATCGAACACGACGATGGCCTCGACCGCGTCACGCTCAATCGTCCCGACAGCCTCAATGCGCTCGACCCGAGCTTGATCGAGGCGCTGAACGATTACTTCGGCCAGTTGCAGCGTAACCGCGACACCCGCGTCGTATTGCTCAAGGGCGCCGGCAAGGCGTTCTGCGCCGGGCTCGACCTCAAGGCAGCGATGCAACGTCGCGCCGGGCAACAGGAGCCGCCTGGTGTTACGGAGTCGCTGGATTCGCAGCGGCGCATCGCCGACATCGTGATGCTGATGCGACGCTGTCCGCAGCCGATCATTTCGCTGATACATGGCGCGGCGGCAGGCGGCGGCTTCGCGCTGGCGCTGGCTTCGGATATCCGCATCGCGGCAAAAAGCGCGCGGATGAATTGCGCCTTCATCAAGCTGGGGCTGGGCGGCTGCGACATCGGAACCAGTTATTTCCTGCCGCGTCTGGTCGGCGTCTCGGTGGCGTCCGAACTGATCCTGACCGGGCGCTTCATCGGCGCGGAACGTGCGCTGGCGGTGGGCCTCGTCTCCGAAGTCGTCGACGACGCGCAACTCGAAGCCGCCGCCGAGCCCTACATCGATGCAATGCTGACCGCGTCGCCGGTGGGATTGCGGCTGTCGAAAGAGTGCCTCAACATGAGCGTCGATGCGGGCTCGCTCGAAGCCGCGATCGCCATGGAGGATCGCAACCAGGTGCTGTGCAGCCGCTCGGAAGAATTCAACGAAGGTATCCGCGCCTTCCTCGAAAAGCGAAAGCCGGTCTATGTTCGGCGCTAGAGTTCATTCGATGCAGACAAGAACATTGCGTGCGGCATCGGGTTTCACCTCTCCCATGGGGAGAGGTCGCGCCGCAGGCGTCGTGGTGAGCTTTGCGTGTTGTCCGGCTACGGTGAAAGCACCGTAGCAATCTAACTGATTGAGGCCCGCCAAGAGGCCAACGAAACGGGAGACGGTTTATGAGTGGAAACGCCGCCGCAATTCTGCAGAAGCCCGCCTTCCGCAAGGTCAACTGGCTGCCGCGCGATATCGCCGTGGAGCGAAGGCCGGACGGCGTCATTGTACTCAAATCGCGCATTCCGCTGCAGGACTACCTGCCGCACATTCCGGCGGCGCTGGCGCGCTGGGCGCAGGAGCGGCCCGAGCGCACCTGGCTGGCGCAGCGGCGTGGGCCGCAACGCGAGTGGCATCGGGTCAGCTATGCCGAGGCCAAGCGCACGGTCGATGCGCTGACGCAGGCGATGCTCGACATGAAATTGCCGGACGGTGCTCCGGTCGCGATCCTGTCCGGCAATTCCATCGAGCACGCGCTGATGACGCAGGCAGCGATGCAGGCGCGGCTTCCGGCAGCACCCGTGTCGCCGGCCTATTCGTTGATGAGTCAGGATCATGCCAAGCTGAAGTATCTTTTCGGTCTCATCAAGCCGAAGCTGGTGCTGGTGCAGGACGGCGCGACATTCGAGAAGGCGCTCAACGCGCTCGATCTCGACGGCGTCACGGTAGTGCATGTCGAACGGCCCGCGGACGGTATCGCCAGCGTGGCGTTTGCCGATCTCGCGGCAACCCAGGTAACGAGCGCCGTTGCGGATTCCATCGCCCAGATCACGCCCGACACCATCGGCAAACTGTTGTTCACGTCGGGTTCGACGGGGATGCCGAAAGCCGTCATCAACACCCAGCGCATGATGTGCGCCAACGCGGCGATGATGATGCAGGTGCGGCCGCGCGATCCGAACGGACCGCTGCCGGTGTTCCTCGACTGGATGCCGTGGAACCACACCATGGGCGGCAACGCGCTGTTCAATCCGGCGCTGATCGAAGGCGGCACGCTTTACATCGACGACGGCCGTCCGGTGCCGGGCCTGTTCGAGGAAACGTTGCGCAACCTGCGCGAGATTTCGCCGACTTACTACGCCAACGCGCCGGTCGGCTACGCGGTGCTGGCGGCAGCGATGGAAAAAGACGACGCGCTGTGCCGGTCGTTCTTCAAGAACCTGAGCATCGTTGCCTATGGCGGCGCGCGACTGCCGGACGATCTTTACGACCGTGTGCAGGCATTGGCGGTGCGCGCCACCGGCGAGCGCATGGTGTTCTACACCGGCTGGGGTTCGACGGAGACCGGGCCGACCTCGACCGGCACATATTGGGACACCGAGCGCGTCGGCCTGATCGGCCTGCCGTTCCCCGGCGTCGAACTGAAGCTGGTTCCGGCGGGGCCGAAATACGAATTGCGGCTGCGCGGCATCAACGTCACGCCCGGCTATTACCGGCAGCCCGAACTGACTGAAGCGGCATTCGATGACGAAGGCTTCTACTGCATCGGCGACGCCGGGGTGTTCGTCGATCCCGACGATCCGGCACAGGGGTTGATCTTCGCGGGCCGCGTCGTCGAGGACTTCAAGCTGTTCACCGGCACCTTCGTTCAGGTCGGCCCGCTGCGCACCGATGCCATCGCCGCCGCGTCGCCGGTCGTTCACGATGCGTTGGTGGCGGGACAGGACCGCGCTTACGTCGGATTGCTGGCATGGCCGAACTTGCATGCGTGCCGGCAATTGATCGGCAATGCCGAGGCGACCTTCGAGGATGTGGTGAAGCATCCCGCGGTGATCGATTGCCTGCGCAAGGGGCTCGAAGCGCACAACGCCGCGGCCAACGGCGCATCGAGCCTGCGTATTGCCCGCGCCATGCTGATGGCCGAGCCGCCGTCGATCGACGGCAATGAACTCACCGACAAGGGGTACATCAATCAGCGCGCCGGATTGGACCGCCGCGCCGCGCTGGTGGAGCGGCTCTATGCCGATCCGCCCGCCGACGACGTGATTGTGTTGCGATGAGACCAACTCGTCATTGCGAGCGAAGCGAAGCAATCCAGAAAGCCAAAAAGTAGGGACTGGATTGCTTCGTCGCTACGCTTCTCGCAATGACGAAAACAAGTGAGAAAGGCAGTCCATGAATTTCGAATTCTCCGACGACCAAAAGCAACTGCGCGATCAGGCCCGGCGATTCCTGGCGGAGAAGTGCCCGCCGAAAGCGGTGCGTGCGGTACTCGAAGGCAACGCGCTTTATGACAAGGCGCTGTGGCAGGGCCTCGCCGAGATGGGCTTCCTCGGCGTCGCCATTCCGGAAGAATTCGGCGGCACCGGCGCGGGGCATCTCGAACTGTGCGTGATCGCCGAGGAGATGGGCCGCGCACTGGCGCCGGTGCCGTTTTCCTCGACGGTGTATCTCGCCGCCGAAGCGCTGATGCTGGCCGGTAGCAGCGAACAGAAACAGAAGTGGCTGCCGAAGATCGCCTCGGGTGAGGCCATCGGGACGCTGGCGCTGTTCGAGGGCACCGGCAATCCGTCGCCGCAAGCGGTGAAGCTCAGCGCTGCAAACGGTGTGCTCAACGGCGTCAAGAAGCCGGTCGCGGATGGCGCCATCGCCGACTTCGCCATCGTAGCCGCGCGCAATGGATCGAGCGGGCGCGAGACCGACATCGCGCTGTATCTGGTCGACCTCAAGGCCGGCGGCGTCGAAGCTAAAACGTTGGCCAATCTCGATCCATCGCGCAATCAGGCCGAACTGCATTTCAAGGATTGCAAAGCCGAACCGCTCGGAGCCGCCAACGAAGGCTGGAGCATCCTGTCGCGCGTGCTGGATCGCGCCGCGGTGCTGATGGCGTTCGAGCAAGTCGGCGGCGCCGACCGCGCGCTGGAGATGGGCCGCGACTACGCGCTGGACCGCATCGCGTTCGGCCGGCCGATCGGTTCGTTCCAGGCGGTCAAGCATATGCTGGCCGACATGTATGTCTCGGCGACGCTGGCGCGTTCGAACTGCTACTACGGCGCGTGGGCGCTCTCGACCAATGCCGGCGAATTGCCGGAAGCCGCGGCGACGGCGCGCATCAGCGCCACGCAGGCGTTCCAGCATTGTGCCAAGAACAACATCCAGGTGCATGGCGGCATGGGCTTCACCTGGGAGTTCGATTGTCATCTCTATTATCGCCGCTCCAACGCGCTGGCGCTGGGGCTCGGCAGCCTGTCCTATTGGGAGGATCAGTTGATCGATCGCATGCGCAAGAAGAACGCGGCATGAATTTTCTTCCCCTCTCCCCCTGCGGGAGAGGGTGCCCGAACGAAGTGAGGGCGGGTGAGGGGTGTATGCACGCGAGACCACCGACCCCTCACCCGGCTCGAATTCGCAAGTGCTCATTCTCGCCACCCTCTCCCGCAAGGGGAGAGGGTGATACGGCCAACGCCGCGAGTGGAATTGGAGACTTCGTCATATGAACTTCGACGACACCCCGCAGGAAGCCGCGTTCCGCGCCGAGGCCAAGGCTTGGATCGCAGCGAATGCGCCGAAGCAATACGAAGACGAGTTGCGCAAGAGTTCGCTCGGTCGCCTCGTGCTGTCCGGCGCCAATGTGCTCGACGTCGCCAAGGCGTGGCAGAAGAAGAAGGCCGACGCCGGCTGGGCTTGCCTGCATTGGCCGAAGGAGTATGGCGGGCGCGGGTCGTCGCCCATCGAGCGCGTCATCTGGCAGCAGGAAGAGGGCGAGTTCGGCAAGCTGAGCCGCGTGTTCATCATCGGTCACGGCATGTGCGGGCCGACCATGATGGCCTATGCCAGCGAGGAGCAGAAGCGCCACTATCTGCCGCCGCTGGCCTCCGGCGAAAACATCTGGTGCCAGTTGTTCTCCGAACCGGCGGGCGGCTCCGACGTCGCCGGGTTGCGCACGCGCGCCGAGCGCGACGGCGACGACTGGATCGTCAACGGCCAGAAGATCTGGACCTCCGGCGCGCATTATTCCGATTACGGCATTCTTATCACGCGCACCGATCCCACTGTGCCCAAGCACAAGGGGCTGACCATGTTCTTCCTCGACATGAAGAGCAAGGGCGTCGAGATCAAGCCGATCAAGCAGGCCAACGGCCAGTCGGAATTCAACGAGGTGTATTTCACCGACGTGCGGATTCCGGACAGCCAGCGGCTCGGCAAGGTCGACGACGGCTGGAACGTCTCGCTGACCACGCTGATGAACGAACGCATGTCGATCGGCGCGAGCGTCGCCACCGGCTTCCCCGAACTGTTCGACTATTGCAGCAACCTGATGCTCGACGATGGCCTGGCCATCGACGACCGCGCCGTGCGTGCGAAGCTTGCCAACTGGGCGGTGCGCGCCAGCGGCTTGAAATACACCGCGTTCCGGTCGATCTCGGCGCTGTCGCGCGGCGAACGGCCGGGACCGGAGAATTCCATCGGCAAGCTGGTGGCAGGGTCGATGATTCAGGAGGTCGCGACCTATGCGCTCGATCTGCAGGGCGCGGCCGGCGTTGTCAGCGATCCGGCGCAGGCGGAGATCGAGGGCAAATTCCAGGCGATGCTGCTGCGCTCGCCGGCGACGCGCGTCGAAGGCGGCACCGACGAAATTCTGCGCAATATCATCGCCGAGCGCGTGCTGGGTCTGCCCGGCGATATCCGCGTCGACAAGGATGTGCCGTTCAACAAGATCCCGACCAAGGGGCGGGGGTGACTTTTTTACTTCCCCCTTGCAGGGGGAGGGAGACAGTGGAGGACTTACCATGAACTTCGACGATACCCCGCAGGAAGCCGCGTTTCGCGCGCAGGCGCGCAAGTGGGTCGATGCCAACGCGCCGAAGCAATTCGAGGCGGAGCTGTCGAAGGCCTCGCTCGGCCGCATCAGGCTGCAGTCGGGCGACATGGTCGAAGTCGGCAAGGCCTGGCAGAAGAAGAAGGCGGACGGCGGCTGGGCCTGCCTGCATTGGCCGAAGCAATATGGCGGCCGCGGCGCGACGCCGATCGAGCGCGTCATCTGGCAACAGGAAGAGGGCATCTACGGCAAGCTGACGCAGCCATTCCAGATCGGCGAGGGTATGTGCGGCCCCACCATGATGGCCTATGCCAGCGAAGAACAGAAGCAGCGCTATCTGCCGAAGATCGCATCCGGCGAGGAGATCTGGTGCCAGTTGTTCTCCGAACCGTCCGCCGGTTCGGATGTCGCAGGGCTGCGCACCCGCGCCGAACGCGACGGCGACGACTGGATCGTCAACGGCCAGAAGATCTGGACCTCCGGCGCGCACTACTCGGATTTCGGCCTGCTCATCACCCGCACCGATCCCAACGTGCCGAAGCACAAGGGTCTCACCATGTTCTTCCTCGACATGAAGAGCCCCGGCGTCGAGGTGAAGCCGATCAAGCAGGCCAACGGCATGCAGGAATTCAACGAGGTGTTCTTCACCAACGTGCGGATTCCCGACAGTCAGCGGCTCGGCAATGTTGGCGATGGCTGGAACGTCTCGCTGACGACGCTGATGAACGAGCGCATGTCGATCGGCTCGCGGCTGGCGACGGGCTTCCCGGAAATCTTCGCGTTCTGCAGCGGCCTGATGACCGATGACGGTCCGGCGCTCGACGATCGCGCCGTGCGCTCGAAACTCGCCAACTGGGCGGTGAAGGCCAGCGGACTGAAATACACCAACTATCGTTCGCTGTCGGCGCTGTCGCGCGGCGAGCGGCCGGGCCCGGAGAATTCCATCGGCAAGCTGGTGACCGGCACGATGATGCAGGACATCGCGTCCTATGCGCTCGATCTCGAAGGTGCGGCCGGCGTGCTGACCGATCCCGCGACGGCGGACGCGGCCGGGCAATTCCAGGCCATGCTGCTGAGTTCGCCGTCGGTGCGGATCGCCGGCGGCACCGACGAGGTGCTGCGCAACATCATCGCCGAGCGCGTGCTCGGCTTGCCGGGCGATATCCGCGTCGATAAGGACGTGCCGTTCAACAAGATCCCCGCCAAGGGGCGTTAAGGAGTGCAAGCCTCATCCTGAGGAGCGGCGCTTTTGGCCGCGTCTCGAAGGATGAGGTGGCCTCATGGTTCGAGACGGCGTAAACGCCTCCTCACCATGAGGAATAAAGGATCGATCGGGATGACAAGCAACAAGATGACCCAGATTGACGAAACGCGCATCGCTGTCGTCGAGGAGCTGCTCAACGAGCGTTTCTCCTGCCGCGCCTTCAGGCCCGATCCGGTGCCGCGCCCGATCATCGAGCGCGTGCTCAATGCGGCGCAGCGCACCGCGTCGTGGTGCAACAGCCAGCCGTGGCAGGTGGTGATCGTCAGCGGCGCGGAGAAGGAACGTTTTCGCGAGTTGATGTACAGCACAGCCGCCAACGCCAACGGCGCGCATCACGGCGATTTCCCGTTCCCGCGCGAATATCGCGGCGTCTATCTCGAGCGCCGTCGCGAAAGCGGCTTCCAGCTTTACAACACGCTTGGCATCGCGCGCGGCGACCGCGCCGCCTATGCCAAGCAGGCGCTGGAGAATTTCAACTTCTTCGGCGCGCCGCACGTCGCGGTGATCCATACCGACGAGGCGCTCGGTGTTTACGGCGCGATCGATTGCGGCGGCTATGTCAGCAATTTCATGCTGGCAGCGCAGGCGCTTGGCCTGTCGACCGTGCCGCAGGCTGCGCTGGCGTTTCATTCCGATGTCATCCGCAAGCAGTTCGGGCTCGGTGACGACCGTCGCGTGGTGTGCGGCATCTCGTTCGGCTACGGCGACGTGGAGAACAAGGTCAATAGCTACCGGACCTCGCGCGCCGGCCTTGCTGAGACGGTCACGTTCGTCGGCGAGTGAAGCAATGCGCTCGGGATTCTGCTGAAGCCGCTCCGTCATTGCGCGCGTGGCGAAGCAGCGCGCGTCCTCGCGTGTTGGAGCGGAGACAGCGGCGTCTTCAAAACCGAGGCGGACGCTTTTCGGCAAAGGCGGCGACGCCTTCCTTGATTTCGTCCCCGCGCATGCTGTCGCGATGCCGCTGCTCGGCGGCGGCTTCGTCGAACTTGTCGCGGGCGATTTCGTTGATGGCGCGTTTCATGCCGCGCATCGCCAGCGGCGCGTTGTTGGCCAGCGTCGTCGCCAGCGCGTCGACCTCGGCGTCGAGCCGCTCCATCGGCACCATGGTCGTGAGATAGCCGATGCGCAGCATCTCGGCGGCGTCGATCTTCTGCGCGGTGAGGAATAGCTGCTTCGCGGCGTTGACGCCGAGCCGCGAGACGTAGCGGGCGATGCCGCTCTTGTAATAATGCAGCCCCAGCCGCGCCGCCGGCATGAACATCTCGCAGCTATCGACGCCGACGCGGAAATCGCAGGCCAGCGCCAGATCGGTCGAGCCGCCATAGACGCCGCCGTTGAGCCGGCAGATGGTCGGCACCGGCAGGTCCTCGAGCCGGTTGGCGATGGCCTCGAACGCCGAGCCGGCGCTTGGCTCGCTCGTATCGCTTTTGGTTCGTTCGGCGATGGTGCCGAGATCGAAGCCGGCGCTGAAGGCGCGGCCGGTGCCGGTGAGCACAAGTACGCGAATGCGGGGATCCGCCTCGATCTGGTCGAACAATTGCAACAGGCGGTCAAGGTCGGAGCTTTGCAGCCGGTTCAGCAGCCGTGGCCGGTTGAGGCGGATGGTGGCACGGGCGCCGTCGATGGTGAGCAGCGGTTCGGATGCCGCATCGGCGGTCTCGGTCATGGTGGTCTCCATCAATGGCGCGGTCGGGGCAGTCGCCGCTTACAGAGCGCTGCGTGCAATTGCAATACGGCCAAGGCAACGGCGGCGGGACGCCGCCCGGCCGCGACCGCCGGGCGAATGTTTGCCCGGCCATCGGACTCTGGCGTACAATTTGCGTAGCGGTCACGTATATTGTTGCGTGGCAGGTCCGGCGGCGCGGCAGGTTGTTCGACGCGACGTCGCGGCACGACGTCTTGGCACCAAGCTCATTTTCTCTGGCAACGGGTCGGCTCCCATGGATGTTTCCCATCTTGCACAGACCTTCGGCGGCCTGTTCGCGTCGATCTTCGTCGTCGCCACCTACACCATGACGACGATGATCCCGCTGCGGGTGTTCGGCATCCTCACCAACGTCACGCTGATCGCGTTTGCCATTCCCACGCATCATTATCCGACGCTGGTGTTGCACGGACTGCTGCTGCCGCTCAACGTTTACCGGTTGCATCAGATGCTGCAACTGGTGCGCGACGTGAAGAAATCGGTGAACAGCGACCTGTCGATGGACTGGCTGAAGCCGTTCATGACCGAGCGCAAGTGCAATACCGACGATGTGCTGTTCTACAAGGGCGAGAAGGCCGAGGAGATGTTCTACATCGTCAGCGGCCGCTATCGTCTGGTGGAATCGGGCATCGATTTGCCGGTCGGCGCGCTTGTCGGCGAACTCGGCATGTTGTCGCCATCGAATGTGCGGACGCAGACGCTGGAATGCGTTGAGGCCGGCGTGGTGCTGAGCGTGACCTACAGTCAGGTCGAGCAGCTCTACGTGCAGAATCCGGAATTCGGTTTCTATTTCCTCAAGCTGGCGAGCGCGCGGCTGTTCGAGAATATCGGCAAGCTCGAGGACAAGCTGGCGGAATACGCGCAGCCGCAGGTGGCGATGCCGCCGGGGCCGGCGCGCGCATGACCGCGAGGGGAGCGCCAAGGTGAAGGGCGTCGTTGCCTCGTTCCGGTTTCTGCTGTCCGATGTCATCGGCGCAGACGACAGTGCGCCTCCGGAGTTGCCGGAGCATTTGCCGTCGTCGGTGGTGCCGGTGGCAGGCGCCGCGGTGGACCGGCTGATCGATTTCCAGGGGCCCGGCTACGCCCAGCTCTATGTCGATCGCTTGCGGCGCTTCACGCGGCGGCGCGATGTCGGCGAGGCTTTGCTCTTCGATGTCACCGGGCTGATGGCGCAGCGCATGTGTTATGACGATCCGATCTGGCGCGCACAGCAGGTCATCGGCGGCACCGCGCGGCAATCGTCGTCCGGCGATACGGCGGTGATGACGTTCCGGCTCGAGGATGTGCTGGCGTCGATGCCGGCGCAGATTTTCCAGATCCCCATCGTCGGCATCAACTGGGCGGAGTGGTGTCATCGCGACAAGCCGCTGCGCTTCGATCCGGCGACACCAAGCGGGTACGCTCGCCTGAAAATGCTCGCCGGATTGCAGCGCTGGCGGCCGTTCTCGCAGCGTTACGCCGCCGAGCGGGCATGGGTCGAGCGGTGGTTGCACATGATCGACCGTTGTCTCGCCAAGCAGCCGCTGGCCGCGCCGGTGGTGGCGCAGACGGCGACCATGGTGCAGGGCGATGGCGACAACTACCGGCAAGGCGCCGCCGATTGGCGCTGCATTATCGACGGCCTGGTGAAGCCGGTCTGTGACGGCAGGCTGGCGTTGCCGGATCTGGCCGAGGCGGTTCAGGAAGCGCGCGCCGCGGCGGCGGCGTCGCCGCGCGACGGGGCTGCCCGCGCGGTGGCGGCGATCCGGGCGCGAGTGGCTGCCGCCGCATGACTGCGCTTGTCCAGTCCCGGGGCCAAACTAATCGGGCTTTGGAAAAGTTGGAAATGCCACTATTCTGGGAACCATGACGCCCGTTTCTGGATCAACACCATGCTGATTGCCGATACTGCAAGTCTGTCTTCCGATCCTGTTCAGCGCTAAGCGAAGGGCGTCATCTTGAGCCTCCCGCAAATGTCATCATCGGTCGTGGTCGGTGCGCTGGTGGGATGGATGCTATTGCTCACCGTCAAGCACGTCATCGCCGACTTCCTGCTGCAGAACCAGTGGATGGCTTTCGGCAAGGACAGCAAGACCGGATGGGCGCTGCCGCTATTGGTGCATTGTCTCATCCACGGCGTGCTGACCACGGCAATGGTCGCCGCCATCGCGCCGCGCTTCTGGTTCATCGGCCCGGTGGATTTCGTCATCCACATCATCATCGATCGCGCCAAGGGTTATTGTGTCGCGACCTTCGATGTGACGCCGGAAAAACAGTGGTTCTGGTGGCTGATCGGCATCGATCAGGCGCTGCATCATCTCACCGGCTTCGGCCTGTCGATCTTCCTCGCGGCCAACGTCTAGCGTATGAGCGACGCACCTCTCGCCAAATCGGCTGTCGAGGTGCGGGGCCAGCGCATGGCCTATCACGCGCGCGGCGAGGGGGCGCCGGTGCTGTTCCTGCACGGCAACCCGACCTCGTCTTACCTCTGGCGCGATGTCATCCCCGAACTGGAAGGACGCGGCCGCCTCATCGCGCCGGATCTGATCGGCATGGGCGATTCCGCCAAGCTGCCGGATGTCGGCCCCGACACCTATCGTTACACCACGCATCGCGACTTCCTGTGGGCGTTCATCGATGCGGTGATCGGCAAGGACGAATCGGTGGTGCTGGTGGTGCACGACTGGGGTTCTGCGCTGGGCTTCGACTGGGCCAATCATCACCGCGACCGGGTGCGCGGCATTGCCTATATGGAAGCCATCGTCCGGCCGATTGCCGGCTGGGAGGAATGGAGCGCGGCGGCGACGCCGGTGTTTCAGGGCTTTCGCTCCGACAAGGGCGAGCAGATGATTCTCGACCGCAACCTGTTCGTCGAGCGGGTGCTACCGGGGTCGGTGCTGCGTCAACTGTCCGACGCGGAAATGGCGGTATATCGCCAGCCGTTCCTCGCGCGCGAGGATCGCTGGCCGACGTTGACCTGGCCGCGGCAGATTCCCATCGCGGGCGAACCCGCCGACGTGGTGCGGATCGTTGCGGATTACGCGCAATGGATGGCGGCCAACGATGTGCCGAAGCTGTTCGTCAACGCCGAGCCGGGCGCGATCCTGATCGGCGCGCTGCGCGATTTCTGCCGGAGCTGGCGCAACCAGACCGAAGTCACGGTCAAGGGGTCGCACTTCATCCAGGAGGATTCCGGCGCGGCGATCGGTCAGGCGATCGCCGGCTGGATGACGGCCAACTCCCTTTAATCCTGCCATCTGATTCGCAGGGAACCGCGATTCCGATTCGCGGCGGCGGTGCAAGTCGTGCGTTGATGCGTTGTTAACCGTGGTTAACCAATCGTTAGGAATTTGCGGAGCATCTTGCCCATCGGGGGACAATATTCGTCGATCAAGGGATTATTGCCATGTGGTCGAGCCGTGAAGCATTTGAGAATGATTTTTGCCCAGTCCGGGATGAGTTGCTCGGACAAATGTACCGCGCCAATGAAAACGGTCTGCCGCTGCTGGTCGAAAGCGTATCGTCCGACGTGCGCGCGATGCTGGCGCTGTTTTGCTATCGCCGCAGCCACCTGCACGCACTGGCCCTGTCGATCGCGTCGAGTTGCAGCGAACGCGATCTGATCCAGTTGGGCGGCCGGGTTGGTTCGACGCTCTATGCACTGGCGCACGAAGCGCCGGCCGCGCGTCCTGCCGCACCGACGGGCGGTCGCAAGCCGGTGACGCTATCGACCAAGCCGCTCAGCGTGCTGGCGCCGCTGGACGATATCGAAGACGATCTGCCGCAAGCCGCGCTCGCGTAACGCACGCAATGCGACGACGTTCAACCGCTTAACGGCGGCAGGCCGAACTTGCGCCGCGCCATGGTGCATTCCGGGTCGCCCGGCATGCAGGTACGGCAGACTTCCGGACGCACTGCATAGATGCCGCACGCCGTCGCCTGGCCGATGGTGCCTTTCAGCGCTGCGCAACGTTCGCCGTCGCAACGCATCCCCGACAATCGCTCGTTGACCAGCTGCGCCGGAATCAGGTCGAGCGCATCGTCATCCTCGATCGTGAACCGCGGCCAGTTGCGCGAGTAGGCGCAGCACGCGCCGCAACTCTGGCACGGGCTGGCAGTCGTGGCGGCGGTGTCGATGGCGATGCTCATGGTCGCCCACTCTGTAGGCGACGGCAGGCGTTGCGTCGAGGCCGTTGATCACACCGCGGGCGCGAGCTGGCCCTGCAACCGAGCCAACTGCTGTTCCAGTTCGGCGATGCGCGCGTCGCGGCTCTCCAGCGCGGTCTTGACGTCGGCGGCGTCGAACTTCTGCGGGATGTGCTGTTTGCAGTTGAAGTCGATGGCCTTGAGCTTGAACAGGATCACCTGTTCCGGCCGGGCGCGATAGCCGCGCGGCATCAGCGATTGCAGCAGGGACGGATCGTCCTCGACCACGCGTGCCTCGCCCCACAGTTTCACCCGTTGCCGATAGGCATAATCGAGCAGGAAGATATTCGCCTTCGGGTTCTCAGACAGGTTGCCCTGGGTGATGAACTGACGGTTGCCGCTGAAATCGGCGAAGGCCAGCGTCGATTTGTCGAGCACGTGCAGGAATCCGGCGGGGCCGCCGCGATGCTGGATGTAGGGCTGGCCGTCGGCGCTGGCGGTGGCGAAGAAGAAGCTGGTCTGCGCGGCGATGAAGGCGGCGAGATTGTCGTCGATTTCGGTGCGCCACCCGTGACCCTGCTCGACCTCGGCATAGGCCTCGCGCGACCCCTTGCGGGTCTGGATCGCCTTGACCGCGGGACTGAACGCGACGTCGCTCGGATAGGTTGGATTGTCGGACATCGGGATGCTCCCAAACAGCCATAGCTGGCGGCTTGCGGCCGGGCTCTTTTCTGCTGTGAGAGGAATATGGAGCCCGCCGCCGATCTAAACAATTCTCCGAGTTGACACTTCATTGTTGCAATACCAGAAATAATCCGATGGATCGCTTCGATGCCATGCAGGCCTTCGTCACCGTGGCCGACCTCAAGGGTTTCGCCCCCGCGGCGCGCAAGCTGGGACTGTCGGCCTCCGCCGTCACCCGGCTGGTGGCGGCGCTGGAAGAGCATGTCGGCGCGCGCCTGCTGCAACGAACCACGCGCTCGGTGACGCTGACCGACGTCGGCGTGCGCTTTCTCGAGCGCGCGCGGCGAATCCTCGCCGACCTCGAGGAGGCCGAAGGCTCGGCGCAGGCGGAGAGGACGCAACCGACCGGCCGCCTCGTCGTCTCGGCGCCGTTCGGGTTCGGGCGGCTCCATGTCAGTCCGTTGATGACCGCTTATCTGAAGCGCTATCCGGAGGTCACCGGCGAACTGCGACTGTCGGATCGCATGATCAATCTCGTCGAGGAGGGCGTCGACCTTGCCGTGCGTATCGGCCACCTCGCGGATTCCAGTCTGGTCGCGCGTGTTGTCGGCGATATGCGCCGGATGGTCGTCGTGTCGCCGGATTACCTCGCACAACATGGCGAGCCGCAACGTCCCGGCGATATCGCCGCGCATCAGACCGTGCACTTCGGGGCGGTGAGCGCGGTTCCGGACTGGCGTTTCATCGAAGACGGACGCGAGGTACGCGTGACCTGCACGCCGCGCTTCGTCAGCAACAGTTCGGAAGCCGCGATCTGGCATGCCGAGCACGGCGGCGGGTTGACGCGCGTGCTGGCCTATCAGGCTGCCGACGCCATTGCCGCAGGACGCCTCAGGCCGGTTCTGACGGCGTTCGAGCCGCCGCCGCTGCCGATCCACATCATCTATCCGACGTCGCGGCTGCTGTCGGCCAAGGTGCGTACCTTCGTCGACCTCGCGCTTGAGATCACCGACTGGCACTTCAGCGCGCGGTAGGACGAGCGGTTTTCTACGGCATTTCAAGTGTGGCTCATATTACCAACGCGGTCATTCCGGGCCGCGAGTTCTACACGGGCGAGCCCGGAATCCATAACCATCACCGTGCGTATGGATTCCGGGCGTGCGCGGCAAGTGCGCGCATCCCGGAATGACGGCTCGAACTGAAGTCTTGCGCTTGACCGTTATTGCTATGTCTTCTTCACGGCGCGAAACGTGGCGTTGGCGCGGGCGATCACTTCGCCATCGGCGGTGACGACGCATTGCACGAAGCAAATCGTGCTGCCGGTCTTCAGCACTTCGCTGTCGATCTGCAGCCACTGTCCGATTTTGGCGCTGCCGATGTAATCGACCGACAGGTTGACTGTGACCAGCGAAACCGTGCCGCCGAGCTTGTGACCGCAACTGTGGCCCATCGCCTTGTCGGCGAGCGCGGCGATTAGGCCGCCGTGGATCAGACCGCGCGCATTGGTATGCGGTTCCGCCAGGCGCAGGCCGAAGATCACGGCGTCGGCGGTCTGCTTCCAGTACAGCGGCTCCCACGGATCGGTGAGCGGACTGCGGCGCTGGTTGGGGCCGAAGCCGGGTGGAATGTTTGTATCGTTCATCGCGACTCCGGATCGGCGCGCCAGTCCGTTTTCGGTTGACACCGCGAGTTCTGCCAGATGATTATATCACATAATCAAATTTCGGCGGGGGGAAACCGAATGATTGCGATCTCAACGCGATGCGATGCTTGCGTCAGCGCCAGCGGAGACGGCTTGCAATCGCGGACTCATTATATAACAAGTTAAGCAATAACATCGGGCAGGCAAACCTGCGCGTATCCACAGGGAGGACGTTCATGAACAAAACCATTATGGCGATGCTGGTCGCCGCGAGCGCGACGACGGCCCTCACGGCTGCTGTCACAGCTGCCTCGGCGCAGGACAAGACCGTCAATCTGAAAGTTTCGTTGTGGGTGCCGCCGGCGCATCCGCTGGTGCCGGCGACCATCGCCTGGGCCAAGGATATCGAGCAGGCCTCGGGCGGCAGCATCAAGCTGACGGTGTTCCCCTCGCAGCAGCTCGGCAAGGCGTTCGACCACTACGACATGGCGCGCGACGGTATCGCCGACATCACTTACGTCAATCCGGGTTATCAGCCGGGACGCTTCCCGATCGCCGCGGCGGGGCAGCTTCCGTTTGTGTTCAGCGACGGCAAGAAGGGCACGCTGGCGCTCAACGAGTGGTATCACAAGTATGCACCGACCGAGATGAAGGACACCAAGTTGTGCTTCGCCTTCATCCACGATCCCGGCGCGCTGTTCGGCAAGAAGAAGGTTCTGGTGCCGGAAGATCTCAAGGGCCTGAAGGTCCGCCCGGCGCAATCGACCATCGGTGAAATGGTCAAGATGTTCGGCGGCACCAATGTGCAGGCTTCTGCGCCGGAAGCGCGCGACGCCATCGAGCGCGGCGTCGCCGATGAAATCACGTTCCCGTGGGGATCGATGTTCCTGTTCGGCATCGAGAAGGCCATCAAGTACGCGATGGACGTGCCGCTCTACACCACGGTGTTCACCTACAACATGAATCTCAAGAGCTACAACGCGATGTCTCCTGCGCAGAAGAAGATCATCGACGATCACTGCACGCCGGAATGGGCCTCGAAGGTGACCGATCCGTGGAGCGAGTTCGAGTTCAACGGTCGCGCCAAGATGAAGGCGTTGGCCGACCACGAGGTCTACACCCTGACGCCGGAACAGCTCGCGCAGTGGAAGGCTGCCGCGAAGCCGCTGCAGGACAGTTGGGCCGCCGACGTCAAGAAAGCCGGCGGCGATCCGGCCGCGATCGAGGCCGATCTGCAGGCCGCGATCAAGAAGTACAACGCGGGGCTGTGACCGCGGCGCGCCTTCCATAGGACGTCATGCCCGGCCTCGTGCCGGGCATCCACGCCTTCCTTCAACAGACGAAAACAAGACGTGGATGGTCGGGACCATAGGCGAGCGAAGCGACGCCGTTCCTCGAACGGCGATGCCGGCCATCACGGAAGCCACAAACCGGCATTCGGCAGGAAATCATGAGCGCTGATCCCGAAGTCACTCCCGATGGCGCGTTGCGGCCGGCGATGACGCCGCCGACGAACTACATGGACAAGTTCATCGACTCGATCGAATGGGTCGCGGCCTTCTTCGTCGGCATCGTCGCGTTGAATACGTTCATCGCGGTGTTCATGCGCAAGTTCTTCGCGGTGACGATTCCGGATTACTACAACATCGGTCAGTTCCTGCTCGGCATCCTGATCTTCTGGGGCATCGCGGCGACCAGCTATCGCGGCACTCACATCACCGTCGATCTGGTCTGGGCCAACGCCTCGCCGAAGTATCAGCGCTGGATCGACGTGTTCGCCACGCTGGTACTGCTGTTCGTGGTGACGGTGCAGACCTACACGCTGCTCGACAAGGTCATCACCACGCGCGAGGACCATGTGCTGACCATGGATCTGCAATTGCCGATCTGGCCGTTCTATGCGGTGGCGTGGGTCGGCGACGTCTCCGCGGTGCTGCTGATCGCGATCCGAACCTGGCGGCTGGTGTTTCATCCTGAGCTGTTGCACGAGCCCAAGATCAAGGTGGCGGAGTAAGCGGCGATGAGCAATGAAGCAGTCGCCGTCATCGGATTCGTCAGCCTGTTCGCGATGATGCTGTTGCGCGTGCCGGTCGGCATGGCGATGGGCCTCGTCGGCGTCACCGGCTTCGGCTATCTCACCGGCATGGAGCCCGCGCTGAAACTGGTGGCGCAAACCGTGATGCGCACCGTCACCGACTATTCGTTCGGCGTGATCCCGATGTTCCTGCTGATGGGCGCGTTCGTGTCGGTGTCCGGCATCAGCCGCGAACTGTTCCGCGCCGCCAACACCTTCGTCGGGCACTGGAAGGGCGGCCTCGGCATCGCGACGATCGGCGCCTGCGGCGGCTTCGCGGCGATCTCAGGATCGTCGGTGGCGACCGCCGCGACGTTCTCGGCAGTGGCGTATCCGGAAATGCGCCGCTTCGGCTATCCGCAATCGTTTTCCGCCGGCGTCATCGCCGTCGGCGGCACCCTCGGCGCCATGCTGCCGCCGTCCACCGTGCTGGTGGTGTACGGCATCATCACCCAGCAGGACATCGGCAAGCTGTTCATTGCTGGCGTGGTGCCCGGCCTGCTGGCGATCACCATGCACATGATCACCATCGGCATCATCGGCGTGGCGCGGCCGGGCTTCCTGCCCGCCGGTCCGCGTAGCCAATGGAAAGACCGCGTGGCGGCGCTGCGCGATGTGTGGTCGCCGCTGGCGCTGTTCCTGTTCGTCATCGGCGGGCTGTACGGCGGCTTCTTCATTCCGACCGAGGCCGGCGCGGTGGGCGCGGTGGGCGCCTTCATCATCGGCGTCATGCGTCGCAAGCTGTCGCGCGACGGCATCCTCGAGGCGCTGTTGCAGGCCACGCGCACCACGGCAGCCGTCTTCACCGTGCTGATCGGCGCGCTGTGCTTCGGTTACTTCCTCACCATCACCCAGACGCCGCAGAACGTCACCGAGTTTCTCACCGGGCTCGGCATCGGCCGCTACGGCGTGCTGGCGCTGATCCTGCTGATGTATCTGGTGCTTGGCTGTCTGATGGACGCCATGGCGATGATTATTCTCACCGTGCCGATCGTGTTTCCGGTGGTGACGGCACTCGGCTTCGATCCGATCTGGTTCGGCATCATCATCGTCATGACGGTCGAACTGGGCTTGATCCACCCGCCGGTCGGCATGAACGTGTTCGTCATCAAGAGCGTCATCAAGGACGTCAGCATGTCGACGATCTTCGCCGGGGTGCTGCCGTTCGTGGCGACCGATCTGGTTCGCCTGGTGCTGCTGATCGCGTTCCCGGTAATCGCCACCTGGTTGCCGATGCATATGATGGGATAGTCCGATGACACCGGTTCTGGCCACCAAATACGTTTTCACCATCACCGTGCGGATTGGCGACGTCACCTCCGCCGGCGATATCGGTCATGGCACGCGGCGCATCATCCCGATCCTCGGCGGCGAAGTGCGTGGCGAGGGCGTCAACGGCAAGGTCTGTCCGTTTGGCGCCGACTTCCAGATCATCCGGCCCGACGAACTGATCGAGCTCGAAGCCAAGTATGCCCTGGAGCTGGACGACGGCGCCGTTGTCTACGTCGCCAACACCGGTTTGCGTTTCGGGCCGAAAGACCTGCTCGAAAAGTTGAAGCGCAACGAGCCGGTCGATCCGGCGCTGATCTATTTCCGCACCACGCCGAAGTTCGAGACCGGCAGCCCGAAATACCGCTGGCTGATGCAGCATTTGTTCGTCGCCTCCGCTGCGCGCCACGCCGACCGTGTCGTCATCGACGTGCATCAGGTGCTGTAGGCCAACCCTCCCCTTGAGGGGGAGGATGAATTGGTTCGATGTCTTTCAAAAGTTTCGCGAGACGGCTCGCCGCAACGGAAGACTCATTCTGAGGAGCGACCACTTGGTCGCGTCTCGAAGGATGATGCCCCTGGCCTCATGGTTCGAGACGCAGGGGTGCGCCCCGCTCAGACATTTGTCATGCCCGGGCTTCTGCGTCTTTACTGCGCTTGGGCAAGACAAAAGACGTGGATGGCCGGATTAAATCCGGCCATGACGGCGCAAGCGGTGGAGGTTCGCTGCTTCAGCGCAGGCGCAAAACTCTGACAAATTTTGTAACACCCCCTCGTCATTGCGAGGAGCACTCGGATCGGCGCTCCGCGCTGTCCGAGGACAGGCTCTACGACGAGCAATCCAGTTCTACCTTGGGGCGCTGGATTGCTTCGCTCCGCTCGCAATGACGGGGGCCGTGCGCGTTGAACCGTTCCCGGCGGCCATTGACTCTGTCCGATTTCGTTATAAAACATAATTATTCTACCAAGGACATAATGACCCATGGGAAACGCCGCCTCCGCCGCCACCGTCTCTGCGTCCGCGCTCCTTGCGACGGAACTGGTCGGCTCCGTCTTCACCATCGGCCTCAATCGTCCCGCCAAGCGCAATGCGCTGAACGACGACATCATGGAAGAGATTCAGCACTGCTTCACGCACCTGCCCGAGGGCATCGGCGCGGTGGTGTTGCACGGCATCGGCGCGCACTTTTCCGCGGGCCTCGATCTGTCCGAACTGCGCGAGCGTGACGCCACCGAGGGCTTGCGGCATTCGCAGATGTGGCATCGGGTGTTCGACAAGATCCAGTATTGCCGGGTGCCGGTGATCGCGGCGCTGAAGGGCGCGGTGATCGGCGGCGGGCTTGAACTGGCCTGCGCCACGCATATTCGCGTCGCCGAGCCGAGCACCTATTTCGCGCTGCCCGAAGGCCAGCGCGGCATTTTCGTTGGCGGTGGCGGTTCGGTGCGGCTGCCGCGCCTGATCGGCGTCGCCCGCATGGCGGACATGATGCTGACCGGGCGCGTCTATTCCGCCAGCGAGGGCGTCAATTACGGCTTCACGCAGTACCTCACGGAAGAGGGCGGGGCCTTCGCCAAGGCGATGGAATTGGCGAGCCAAGTCGCCAGCAATGCGCCGCTGACCAACTTCGCGGTGTTGCAAGCGCTGCCGATGATCGCCGAAGCCAATCCGCAGACAGGACTGTTGATGGAATCGTTGATGGCAACCGTCGCGCAGAGTGATAACGAGGCGAAGTCGCGCATCCGCGCGTTTCTCGACCACAAGACCGCGAAGGTCCGTCCCACCTGATTGAAGGCAAGGCGCGTCATGACGTCGACGGCAAGCAGAAGCGACACCACGGTTCGGACGGACCAGTACCCGTTACGGCCGATTTCGTTCGGCCGCCCCGCCGTCACCGTCGAGCGCCGCGCCGACGGCACCATTTACCTCCGTCCCAGGACAGCGCTCGGCGATTATCCGCAGCGGCTGACCGACCGGTTGCATCACTGGGCTGCGACCGCGCCGGATCGCGTGTTCATGGCCGAGCGCGATGCCATCGGCGGCTGGCGCAAGCTGACCTACGCGCAACTGCTGTCGGCCAGCCGGCACATCGCTTCGGCGCTGCTGTCGCGTGGACTGTCGGCGGAACGGCCGCTGATGATCCTGTCCGGCAATTCGATCGATCACGCACTGCTGGCGTTCGGTGCGCTCTATGCCGGCGTGCCTTTCTGCCCGGTATCGCCGGCCTATTCGCTGGTCTCGAAGGACTACGGCAAGCTGGCCTTCGTCATCAAGCTGCTGACGCCGGGGCTGGTGTTTGCGGACGACGCCACGTTGTTCGCCGACGCCTTGCGCGCCAACGTGCCGGACGATGTCGAGATCGCCGCGACGCGCGGCAGCGTGCCGGGCCGCAGCGTGACGCCGTTGGCGGATCTGCTGGCGACGCCGGAGCATGCGCAATTGGATGCGACGCATGACGCCATCGGCCCGGACACCATTGCCAAGTTCCTGCTCACTTCGGGCTCGACCGGCAATCCCAAGGCCGTCATCAACACGCAGCGCATGATCTGCGCCAATCAGGTGATGCTGCGCGACACGCTGGCCTTCCTCAAGGATGAGCCGCCGGTGATCGTCGACTGGCTGCCGTGGAATCACACCTTCGGCGGCAATCACAACATCGGGCTGACGCTGTTCAACGGCGGCTCGATGTATCTCGACGCCGGCAAGCCGACGCCCGGCGGCATCGAACAGACCGTGCGCAACCTGCGCGAGATTTCCCCGACGGTGTATTTCAACGTGCCGAAAGGCTACGAGTCGCTGCTGCCGTATTTGCGCGACGACGCAGCGTTACGGCAAAAATTCTTCGGCCGCTTGCACGCGATGTTCTTCAGCGGCGCGGCGCTGTCGCCCTATGTCTGGAACAGCCTCGATGAGATCGCAGTTGCGGTGACCGGCAAGCGAGTGCCGATGCTCACCGGACTGGGCGCCACCGAGACGGCGCCGTTCTTCATGTCGGTGACGCCGGAAACCAGCCGCTCCGGCCACGTCGGCCTGCCGGTGCTTGGCAACGACGCCAAGCTGGTGCCGAACAACGGCAAGATCGAAGTGCGCGCCAAGGGGCCGAACGTTACGCCGGGCTACTGGCGGCAACCCGAACTGACCGCCAAGGCGTTCGACGACGAGGGCTTCTATATTTTCGGCGACGCCATCAAGCCCGCCGACGCCAACAACTTCGACGCGGGCTTCGATTTCGATGGCCGCATTTCCGAGGATTTCAAGCTGGGCAGCGGCACCTGGGTCAGCGTCGGCCCATTGCGCGCGCGCTTCGTCGCGGCCTGTGCGCCGCTGGTGCGCGACGTGGTGATCGCCGGAATCAACCGCGACGAACTGTCGGCGCTGGTGATGCTCGATCTCGACGGTTGCCGGGTCGTCAATCCGGCGCTGCCGCCCGACGATCTCGCAGCGGCGGCGTCGGATCCCAAGATCCGGCAGGCCTTCGCCGAACGGCTGGCGCGTTTCGCTGCTGCCGCGACCGGCTCGTCGAACCGAATCACGCGCGCGATACTGATCGACACGCCATTGTCGATCGATCGCGGCGAAGTCACCGACAAGGGATCGATCAACCAGCGCGCGGTGCTCGAGCATCGCGCCGATGTGATCGAGGGACTTTATGCATCGCCACCTGCTCCGCAGGTGATTTCAGTCAGCTAGGCCGCGATGCTCGCGGCGTATCACAGGAGACCATCATGCAATTGAAGGGACAGGCCGCGATCGTCACTGGCGGCGCCTCGGGACTCGGTGCGGCGACGGCACGGCGGCTGGCGGCGCAGGGCGCCAAGGTCGCCATCGCCGACCTCAACACCAAGCTGGCGGAAGAACTCGCCAAGGAGATCGGTGGCGTCGCGGTGATGTGCGACGTATCCGACCCGGTGTCGGGCGAGGCTGCCATCGTTGCCGCCGCCAAGGCGCACGGTCCGGCGCGCGTGCTGGTCAATTGCGCCGGCATCGGCGTCGCCAAGCGCGTCGTCGGCCGCGAGGGTCCGCATCCGCTGGCGGATTTCGACAAGGTGATCCGCATTAACCTGATCGGTTCGTTCAACATGCTGCGGCTCGCCGCTACCGAGATGTCGAAGCTCGAACCGCTCGACGGTGGCGAGCGCGGCGTCATCATCAACACAGCGTCGGTCGCGGCCTATGACGGCCAGATCGGGCAGGCGGCGTATTCGGCATCGAAGGGCGGCATCGTCGGCATGACCCTGCCGATCGCGCGCGAACTGGCGCAGTTCGGCATTCGCGTGCTGACCATCGCGCCCGGCCTGTTCCTGACGCCGTTGCTCGGCGCGTTGCCGCAAGCGGCGCAGGATAGCCTCGCCACCGCGATCCCGTTCCCGCATCGGCTCGGTTCGCCGGACGAATACGCGTCGCTGGCGATGCACATGATCGACAATCCGTATCTTAACGGCGAAGTGGTGCGGCTCGACGCCTCGCTGCGCATGGCGCCGAAGTAAGTCCAACTTCTCGGGAGCCGGCATGTTCGTTCATCGGCGCGACGTACAGATCCAGTGGGGCGATTGCGACCCCGCCAACATCGTCTATTATCCGCGCTATTTCGAGATGTTCGACGACAGCACCTCGATCATGTTCGAAGCTGCCGGCTTCTCCAAGCAGGATATCGTCCATCGCTATGGCCTCGTCGGCATCCCGATGGTGGATACGCGGGCGAAATTTCATATTCCCTCGACGCACGGCGACTGGATCGCCATCGAGAGCCGGGTCGAGGCGTGGCGGCGCTCCAGCTTCGACGTGCGGCATAATGTCTTCAAGGGCGAGGCGCTCGCGATCGAAGCGTTCGAAACCCGCGTGCTGGTGGGCCGCGATCCCAACAATACCGACAAACTGAAATCCGCGCCGGTCCCGGCGGAAATCATCGCGCGCTTCGAGCGGGGCTGACATTGTCAACGGCACCGCCTAAAGAAGGTGTCGGATGAATATCGTGTGAACTGACTTGTCTTCTAGCAACTGCCTTTGGGAGGAATGAATGAAGAAGGTGTCTCTGTTGATGGCTGCGGCCGCGGCGCTTGCATTGCCGGGCCTGATGGCGCCGGCGCTGGCGCAAAGCAACGAAATCGTCATCGGCATTTCGGTGACGACGACCGGGCCTGCGGCCGCGCTCGGCATTCCGGAGCGCAACGCGCTGGAATTCGTCGCCAAGGAAATCGGCGGCGTACCGCTGAAGGTGATCGTGCTCGACGACGGCGGCGATCCGACCGCGGCGACCACCAACGCGCGCCGCTTCGTGACGGAATCCAAGGCTGACATCATCATGGGATCGTCGACCACGCCGCCGAGCGTTGCGATGTCGACGGTTGCCAACGAAGCCGGCGTTCCGCATTTCGGCCTTGCGCCGTTCCCGATCACGCCGGAACGCGCCAAGTGGTCGGTTTCGATGCCGCAGCCGATTCCGATCATGGGCAAGGTGCTCTACGAGCACATGAAGAAGAACAACGTGAAGACCGTCGGTTATATCGGCTACTCGGATTCCTACGGCGACCTGTGGTTCAACGACCTCAAGACGCAGGCGGTGCCGATGGGCATCAACATCGTCGACGAGGAACGTTTCGCGCGCCCGGATACGTCGGTCACCGGTCAGGTGTTGAAGCTGGTGGCGGCCAATCCTGACGCCATCCTGGTCGGCGCTTCGGGCACCGCGGCCGCGTTGCCGCAGACCACGCTGCGCGAGCGCGGCTACAAGGGCCTGATCTATCAGACCCACGGCGCCGCCAGCATGGACTTCATCCGCATCGCCGGAAAGGCCGCTGAAGGCGTGCTGATGGCGTCGGGTCCGGTGATGGATCCGGAAGGGCAGGCCGACAGCGCGCTGACCAAGAAGCCGGGCCTCGAACTGAACAAGGCCTATGAAGCCAAGTACGGCGTCAACAGCCGCAGCCAGTTCGCCGGTCACTCGTTCGATGCCTTCAAGGTGCTCGAGCGTGTCGTTCCGGTGGCGCTGAAGAAGGCCAAGCCGGGCACGCCGGAATTCCGTGAGGCAATCCGTCAGGCCTTGCTGACCGAGCGCGATATCGCGGCGAGCCAGGGCGTCTACAATTTCACCGAGAAGGATCGCTTCGGTCTCGACGATCGTTCGCGCATCATCCTCACGGTGAAGGACGGCAAGTACGTCCAGGTGAAGTAAGAGCCGACGTCAGCGTCTCGCGACGTTGAAACGATCAAGCCGGCCTCTCGTGAGGCCGGCTTTTTTCTTTCCTCGTAATGAACGGGGGGACGCCGTCATCCTGAGGTGCGAGGCGCACTTCCGCGCCGAGCCATAGCAAGTTGGCTTGCCAGCCTGCGTTCTCCCAGTATCCCATCTTGGGCAAACCCAAGACGGGTGGCGACGGCGATCCTTCGAGGCTCGCGACGTTCGTCGCTCGCACCTCAGGATGACGCCATCGCACCAACCCGACTCATTGTGCCTTTAAACAGCGCTCGCGCCGGCGTGCTGGAAGCCGAGATAGCTGGCGACGACGCGCGGGTCGGCCGCGATGTCGGCGGCGGGGCCGTGCAGGATGAAGGCGCCCAGCTCCATGACGTAAGCGCGGTCGGCAATCTGCAGTGCCGCCTTGGCGTTCTGCTCGACCAGCAGCACCGAGACGCCTGCCGCACGCAGCGCGCCGATGATCTTGAAGATATCGGCGACGATCAGCGGCGCGAGGCCGAGGCTCGGCTCGTCAAGCATCAACAACCGCGGTTCACCCATCAGCGCGCGACCCATCGCCAGCATCTGCTGTTCGCCGCCGGACAGCGTGCCGGCCAGTTGCTGCCGCCGCTCCTTGAGGCGCGGAAACAGCGCGTAGACACGCTCGAAGGATTGCGCGGCGGTCGCCTTGGCGATGCGGAAGGCGCCGAGCTGCAGGTTGTCCTCGACGCTCATGGTGCCGAACAATTCGCGATGCTCGGGCACAAGCGACAGGCCGGCGGCGACGCGATCCTCGATATCGAGACCGGCGAGATCCTGGCCGTTGAAGCTGATGCGGCCGTGTTGCGGCAGGATGCCCATAATGGCGTTGAGCAGCGTCGTCTTGCCAGCACCATTGGCGCCGACGATGGTAACGATCTCGTTGGCCTTGACCTCGAGCGAGACCGAACGCACCGCCTCGACCTTGCCGTAGGAGATCGAGGTATCGGCAACCGAAAGCAGCGTTGCACTCATGCGGTGGCTCCGAGATAGGCGCGGATCACGTCCGGGTTGCTCTTGATGACGTCGGGCGTGCCCTCGGCGATTTTGGTCCCGAAATCGAGCACGACGATGCGGTCGGCGAGATCCATGACGAAGCCCATGTCGTGTTCGACCAGCAGCACCGACATGCCGCCGTCGCGCAATTGCCGCAGCAGCGCCGCGAGTTGCTGTTTCTCCATGTGCCGCAGTCCGGCAGCCGGCTCATCGAGCAGCAGCAGCACCGGATCGACGCACAGCGCGCGCGCGATTTCGACGATGCGCTGCTGGCCGAGCGACAGACTGCCGGCCAGTTGATCGATCTGGTCGCTGAGGCCGACGCGGGCAATCTGCCGCGCCGCTTCGGCCAGCAATCCGGCTTCGTCGGCGCGATCGAGCCGCAGCATGCTGGCGATGGCGCCGGCATGGCCGCGCAGATGCGCGCCCATCGCGACGTTTTCCAGCACCGTCATGTCGGGGATCAGCTTGACGTGCTGGAAGGTGCGGGCGACGCCAAGCTTGGCGATCTGTTGCGGCGTCGCGCCGTCGATATCGGTGCCGCACACTGTGATGCGTCCCGCCGACGATTCCAGCACGCGGGTGACGAGATTGAAGGTGGTGCTCTTGCCGGCGCCGTTGGGACCGATCAGCGCCACGATCTCCCTGGTGCCGACGCTGAAGCTGACGTCGTTGACGGCGATGACGCCGCCGAATTGCTTGCGTGCGCCTTCCAGCTTCAGCAGCACCTCGGATGTCAGCGGTGCGGCAGCGCGCGGCGCGAGCTCGGCCGATGTATCGGTGCGCGTGGCGCTGCGCTTGAACGGCAGCAGGTTGGTGAGCCACGGCCACATGCCGGAGGGCGCGAAGTGCAGTAGCGCCACCAGCACAATGCCGAACACGATGATCTCGAGCTGGCCCTGTCCGCCGAAGATCAACGGCAGATAGCTTTGCAACACTTCCTTGAGGATCACCACGACCGCCGCGCCGAGCACGCCGCCCCAGACATAACCGGCGCCGCCGACCACGGCGATGAACAGATATTCGATGCTGGCGTGAGCGCCAAACGGCGTCGGGTTGGCGGCGCGTTGCAGATGCGCGTAGAGCCAGCCGGACAATCCGGCCAGCACCGCGGCATAGATGAACACCAGGAGCTTGGCGCGCGCCGTCTGCACGCCGAACGCTTCGGCGGCGACATGCCCGCGCCGCAGCGCGCGGATGGCGCGGCCGGTACGCGAATCCAGCAGGTTGGTGGTGAGCAGCGCGGCAAGGATCACGGCGATCCAGATGACGTAATAGATCGTGCCCGGATCGAGCATGCGCAGGCTGCCGATCTGCAGCGGCGGAATCGCCGAGATGCCGTCGTTGCGGCCGAGGAATTCCAGCTTGCTGAAGAGGTAGAACAGCCCGAGGCCCCAGGCCAGGGTGCCGAGCGGCAGGTAGTGGCCGGACAGCCGCACTGTGACGATGCCGAGCACGACAGCGGCGAGGCCGCTGACCAAGAGCGACAGCGGCAGCGTCAGCCACGGAGACAGGCCGTAGTGGGTCGACAGCACGGCGGTGGTGTAGGCGCCGAAGCCGCAAAACGCCGCCTGGCCGAACGAGGTGAGGCCGCCGACGCCGGTCAGCAGCACCAGCCCCATGGCGACCAAAGCGGCAAGGCCGATATTGTCGAGCAGCACGATCCAGAATGGCGGGATGTTGGGGATCAGCGGCAGCACCGCCATGATCACCGCGAAAATGACGACCGGCAAACGTTGCGACATCGCCATCAATCCTTCTCTTCTTCGACTTCAGGTGCGGCGAGCGAGCGCAGCACCAGCACCGGAATGATCAGGGTGAAGACGATGACCTCCTTATAGTTGCTGGCGTAGAACGACGAGAACGCTTCGACGATGCCGACGACCAGCGCCGCCACGGCGGTGAGCGGATAACTGATGAGGCCGCCGATGATGGCCGCGACGAAACCCTTGAGGCCGACGATGAATCCGGTGTCGTAATAGAGCGTCGTGATCGGCACGATCAGGATGCCGGAGATGGCGCCGATCACCGACGCCAGCAGGAAGGCGATCTGTCCCGACAGCGAGGTGCGGATGCCGACAAGGCGCGCCCCGAGCCGGTTCACCGCCGTGGCCCGCAGCGCCTTGCCATACAGCGTGAAATCGAAGAACAGCCACAGCGCGATAATCAGCGCGGCCGTGATGCCGTAGACGACGAGGCTTTGCCCCGAGATGCGCAGATCGCCGATGGTGATCGCGGCGTCGGAAATCGTCGGTCCGCGCAGGCCTTCGGCGCCGAAGAACACCAGGCCGAAACCCTGCATGGCGAGATGACATCCGACCGAGGCGATCAGCAGCACCAGCACCGAAGTGTGCGCGATCGGCTGGAATGCGATGCGGTAAAGGAACAGGCCGATGGCGGCGACGATCAGCAGCGACAGCGTGATGTTGACCGGGATGTTGTTCTGCCGTCCCGCCAGCCACATCGTCAGCAGCAGCACCACCACCGGAAAGACGATATTGACGGTGAAGGCCCGTAGCAGCGCGCGTGCATGAAGCGATTTGCGCGCGGCGAACACATCGAAGCCGAAGGCGACGAGGCCCATCACCACGGCAAGGCGGGCCGTGCCCGGCACCTGCCCGGCGGCGAGCGTCGCGTAGCTCAATGCGCCATAGGTAATGAATTCGCCTTGCGGGATCAGGATCACGCGCGTGACCGCGAACACCAGCACGAGTGCCAGGCCCAGCAGTGCGTAGATCGCGCCGTTGGTGATGCCGTCCTGGATCAGGAACAGCAGGATTGTCGTATTCAAGCTCCGCCCCCCTTCGGCGTCGGCGCGCCCCCGTTTCGCCGCCATAATTCCATACCGACGGTTGAATTCCGCCGGTCGTATTTGATATGATCCATAACGATTATCGACTATAATCTCAAGATACGAATCAGGTTTTACGATCTTTCATTTGATTAACACCAAGAGCGAGTTTCGAGCGATGACCGCGCACAAGACGACGCAACTGGACGCTTCAAGGCTGGCGCGATTGCCGCGTGAGGTCGCGATGGATGACGATGCCGAAGCGAGCGCGCTCAAGATGGGCGAGTTGTCGGACCTGCTGGGCTATTCGTTGAAGCGGGCGCAGCTCAAGGTGTTCGAGGATTTCCTGCGTTGCGTCTCGTCGCTGCAGCTGACGCCGGCGCAGTTCTCGGTGCTGCTTCTGATGGAGAAAAACCCCGGCCGCAATCAAACCGAGATCGCCAATACGCTCGGCATCCTGCGCCCGAACTTCGTGGCGATGCTGGATGGCCTCGAGAGCCGCGAATTGTGCATGCGGGTCCGCTCGGCGCACGATCGCCGCTCGCACAACCTGATGCTCACCGACAAGGGCCGCGCCACGCTGGCGCGTGCCAAGAAGCTGATCGCCACCAAGCACGAAGCGCGTCTCAACGAAGTGCTGGGCCCGGCCAATCGCGCCGCGCTGCTCGAAATGCTGGCGACGATCGCGCGGGATTTCTGACGGCCGTTCTGCCTACAGCAGGATCATGAGATTGAATGAGCCTCGCCGCAGGCGCGCTTTACCTCCCCTATAGGGAGAGGTCGGATTGCGTAGCAATTCGGGTGAGGGGTGACAGGTGACAGGTGGGAGATGGAGCCCCCTCACCCCAGCCCATTCCCCGGTGGGGAGAGGGAGCGCGCCGTCTGCTCCATGACCGTTTCGTTCCGAAGCGAGTGAGCAGGCTGATCTTTACACCCGATCCACCAGAATAACCCTGATGTCGTTGACGTTGGTCAGCGTCGGCCCGGTGACCAATAGATCGCAGGTCGCCGCGAAGAACGTCGTCGCATCGTTGTTGGCGAGATAGGCCGCTGGATCGAGACCTTGCGCATGCATCGCCGCGAAGGTGCGCGCATCGATCATCGCGCCGGCCGGATCGGTGGCGCTGCCGGCGCCGCCGTCGGCGCCGTCGGTATCCGCCGCCAGTGCCGCGATGCCTTCGGCGTCGGCCAGATGCTGCGCCAGCGCGAGAGCGTACTCCTGGTTGGGGCCGCCGCGACCGGTGCCACGCACCGTCACGGTGAGTTCGCCGCCGGACAGGATTGCCAGCTTGCGGCCTTCGGTGCGGGCCTTCAGAGCCAGTTGCGCATGGGCATACGCGACGTCGCGCGCTTCGCCTTCGAGGTCGGAGCCGAGGTTGGCGATGTCGTAACCGGCCCGCGCCGCCGCGGCGACCGCTGCATCGAGCCCATCCTTTGGCGTTGCGATCAGCTTGAATTGCGCCCGTGCGAATGCGGCATCGCCAGGCTTGCAGCTCTCGTTACGTGGATCGTCGAGTGCCCGGCGCACCGCATCGTCGATGGTGAGGCTGTAGCGCGCGACGATGGCGCGCGCATCCGCCAGCGTTGTCGGGTCGGGAACGGTGGGACCGGATGCGATGGCCGCCGGTTCGTCGCGCGGCACGTCGGAGATCGCCAGCGTGACGATGCGCGCGCGCTGCCCGGCGCGGGCGAGGCGGCCGCCCTTGATCCGCGACAGATGTTTGCGCACGGCGTTGATCTCGCCGATCGGCGCGCCGGATCGCAACAGCGCGCGTGTCACCTGCTGTTTCTGCGCGAATGTGATGCCCTCGACCGGTGCGATCCAGTTGGCCGAGCCGCCGCCGGACAGCAGCACCAGCAGAAGATCGTCGGCGGTTGCCGTTGCGGCCAGGGCCAGCGTGTCCTCGGCAGCGCGTAGTCCGGCTTCGTCAGGCACCGGATGACCGGCTTCAATTACCTTGATGCGACGCGTCGGCACGGCGTGACCGTGGCGCGTGGTTGCGAGACCGAGCAGGCGCTGCGGATCGAGCTCGAGCCGATCGAGATAATGGCGCTCGGCTGCCGCGGCCATCGCGGCGGCGCCCTTGCCGGCGGCGAGCACGATGACGCGGCCTCGCGGCGGGGGCGGCAGATGCGTGGCCAGCATACTGTCGGGATGTGCGGCGGCGACGGCGGCATCGAAGATCGAACGCAGAAGCTGGCGCGTGTCAGTCGTGAGCTTTGGGTCTTGCATGAGATCGATGTCTGCCGGTTTGCAACAAAGCGTACGCAAGCCGCGCCCGCATCGCGACCTGCGTCCCGACGGGCGTTTTTAGCCGATATCGCGCCGCCGCGCCATGCAGCAGGCACGGCGTGTGGCGTGCACGGAGCGCAAAACAAAACCCCCGCAGTGACTGCGGGGGTTGTCGTTTCACATCCGAGACCGGCGCGCCGCGGACTAGCCGCTGGTGTCGGCGCTGATGATGTCGCCGAACAGCTCCCACTTCTCGCCCTTGAATTTCATCAGCTGCAACTGGCTGATGGGTGCGAAATCGGTGGCGCTGGTGTTGATCTTGATGCCCGGCAGCAGCACTTCGGTGTTGAAGTCCTTGAGGCTGGCAGCCTGCTTCATGATGTTTTCGCGGGTCAGGTTGTCCCCGCACTTCTTGAGCACCTCCACCATGGTCTGGGCCACGCCGTAAGCCACGACCGAAGAGTTATCGAGCTTGTCGCCTTCGGGGAAATCCTTGGCGAGGAAGGCCAGGTAGTCCTTCATGCCCTTGTCGTTGTTCCACTGCGGATCGGACGGGTCTTTCAGGTAGGCCGCCGAGATGATGCCTTGCGAGTTGTCATATCCGGCAGGCTTGAGCACGCTGCCGACCGAGGCCGACACGTTGTTGAGGAAGTGCGTCGGCTTCCAGCCGATCTCGCCCATCTTCTTGATCGCCTGTGCCGCGAACTTCGGCGTCGCGATGTTGATGAACACGTCGGCGCCGCTGGCCTTCAGCTTGACGATGTGGCTGTCGATGGTCGGCTCGGACGTTTCAAAACTCTCCTCGGCGATGATCATCGTCTTCTTGGCGCCCAGACCGTCGAGCAGTCCCTTGAGGTAGTCCTTGCCGTAATCGTCATTCTGATACATCACCGCGATCTTCGCGTTCGGCATGTTCTTCAGAATGTACTTGGCGTAGATCTGCGTCTCGCTCTGATAATTGGGCTGCCAGCCCATGGTCCACGGGAAGTTCTTCGGATCGTTCCACTTGGTTGCGCCGGTGGCGACGAACAGTTGCGGCACCTTCTTGCTGTTCATGTATTTGTGGATCGCGGAGTTCGGCGGGGTTCCGAGCGAATTGAATATGAACAACACCTCGTCGCTCTCGACCAGCTTGCGCGCCTGCTCCACCGTTTTCGGCGGGCTGTAGGCGTCGTCGTAAGAGATGAAGTTGATCTTGCGGCCGTTGATGCCGCCTTCCGCATTGATCTTCTTGAAGTAGGCGGCCTCGGTCTTGCCGATCACGCCATAGGCGGACGCGGGGCCGCTGTAAGGCATGATGTTGCCGATCTTGATTTCGGTATCGGTGGCGCCGGGATCGTATTTCTTTTGCGCGAGTGCGGCGCCGCTGGTTGCGACGCTCAATGCGAGAACAGTCGACAAGGTGGCCACTCGCGATGCTATTGCGGGCATTTCAATTCTCCCTGTGCTTTGGTTGACTGTGTTGTTGCTTTTTTTGATTGCAGGCTCTGCGGCCCTGGGTGTCATTGAATACCATTTGCCGATTGTCAGCAAGGCAGGGCCGTGCGGCAGGAACCGCGGGACAGCGATTGCGCTACGGGCACGAAGCGGATGGCGCGTTGCGATGGCGGCCTGAATGGCGGCAGCAAAAAGCCCCCTGCGGCATTGCCGCGGGGGGCGAGTGAGATCGTTCAGTGGCGCTCGTTCGGTGGCGCCATTGTTATGCGGGGCGGCCTAGCTGCCCTTGATTTCGCCGTTGATGATGGGGCCGAACAGGTCCCACTTCTCGCCCTTGAAGCGCATCATCTGCAACTGCTCGATCGGATAGAAGTCCGTCGGGCTGGTGTTGATGGTGACGCCCGGCAGCAGCGTGTCGGGAGCGAAGTTCTTGAGGTTGGCCGCTTCCTTCATGATGTTGGCGCGGGTCAGATTGTCGCCGGCTTGCTTCAGCACCTGCACGATGGTCTGCGCGTGGCCATAGCCGAACACGGTCGAGCCATCGGCCTTGTTGCCTTCCGGAACATACTTGGCGAGGAAGGCGTAGAATTTCTTCATGCCCTCGTCGTTGTCCCACTGCGCATCGGCGCCATCCTTGGCATAAGCCGCGGACAGGATGTCCTGTGCGTTCTCGAAGCCGGCCGGCTTGAGCACGGAACCGACCGAGGCGCCGACGTTGCTCTGGAAGTACATCGGCTTCCAGCCGATCTCGGCAACCTTCTTGAGGCTCTGCGCGGCGAACTTCGGCGTCGTGATGCTGAAGTAGACGTCGGCGCCGGTCGACTTCAACTTGACGATGTGGGAGTCGATCGTCGGTTCCGAGACCTCGTAGCTCTCCTCGCCGACGATCATCGTCTTGGCCTTGTCGCCGAGACCGTCCTTGAGGCCCTTCAGCAGATCTTTGCCGAAGTCGTCGTTCTGATACATGATGGCGATCTTGGCATCCGGCTTCTCCTTGAGGAGATAGGCCGCGTAGATGCGCCCTTCGCTCTGGTAGGCCGGCTGCCAGCCCATGGTCCAGGGGAAGTCCTTGTAGTCGCCGAACTTGGTCGCGCCGGTCGACACGAAAATCTGCGGCACCTTCTTCGAGTTCAGATACTTCTGAATCGCCGAGTTCGACGGCGTGCCGAGCGGACTGGCGAGGAACAACACCTCGTCGCTCTCGACCAGCTTGCGCGCCTGTTCGACAGCCTTCGGCGGGCTGTAGCCGTCGTCGTAGCTGATGAAGTTGATCTTGCGGCCGTTGATGCCGCCCTGTTCGTTGATCATCTTGAAGTAGGCTGCTTCGACCTTGCCGATAATGCCATAGGCCGACGCGGGACCGCTGTACGGCATGATATTGCCGATCTTGATCTCCGTGTCGCTGGCACCGGTATCGTACTTCTTCTGGGCAAAGGCGCTGCCGCTGGTGGCGGCGAAGGCAACGACCGCTGTCGTGATTGCAGCGATTCTTAGTTGTTGTCGCAACTTCATCATTTCTCCTTAGGGTTTCTTCATCTTATTGAACAGCGATTCGGCGAGGATCGCGACCTGCCTGGCCCCATGCGGAACAAGGTAGATGACAATGAAGAGCAGCACGCCAAAGAACGCGCCCGACAGGCCCTTCGAAATTCCTTCGGCGATATTCGGCACGAAGACGATGAATGCCGCGCCGGCGAACGAGCCCGGCAGCCAGCCGACGCCACCCACCACCATGCCGAGGAACAGCGCGATGGCCAATGTGAAGGTGTAGCTGTCCGGCGCCACGAACTGCACCGCGATAGCGCCGAGCGCGCCAGCGACGCCGGTGATGCCGGCGCTGATTCCGAACGCCAGTGTCTTGTACAGCGAGATGTCGACCCCCATCGCAGACGCGGCGATTTCGTTGTCGCGGATCGCCATCATGGCGCGGCCGGATCGCGATTTCAGCAGATTGGTCGATGCGATGTAGATCGCGAGCGTTACGGCCAACGTGAAGTAGTACAGCCACATGTCCTGCGATATCGGCAGGCCGAACGGTGCATCCGGCTTGGTGACGACGAGGCCCTGCACGCCGCCGGTCCAATGCTCGATGACGCCAAGCTTGAGCAACTGCGGCATCGCCACCGCCAGCGCGTAGGTCGCAAGCGCCAGATAGATGCCGGACAGTCGCAATGCCGGAAATCCGAACAGGAATCCGAAGATGAAACAGATCACGCCGGCGATCGGCAGGGTCAGCGCGTAGTTGACGTTGCCGTGTTCGATCAGGATCGCGGCGGCATAGGCCCCGATGGCGAAAAACGCGCTCTGGCCGAGAGAGAACTGGCCGCTGCCACCGGTGAGGATATTCAACGCCAGCACGGCGATGCCATAGATCAGCACCATCGTGACCTGGAAGATGATGAAGTTCCGCACGAACAGCGGCATGATCAACATCACCGCCAGCACGATCAGCGATGTGGTGCGACCGAGCGTACTGGATTTGCGAGCCGTGGCGTTAACGGTCGGTACGGCCGCGGCGGGAACGCTTTCCTGAACCGTGCTCATGATCAAACTCGCTTTACGACGGTATGGCCCATGAGGCCGGTGGGTTTGACGACCAGAACGATGACGATCAGCGCCAGCGCGATCGGCAGTTTCAATTCGTTGCCGACGCCGGGGATGTAAGTGCCGACGAGATTTTCGAAGACGCCGACGAGGAAGCCGCCGATCACCGCGCCGAGCGGGCTGGTCAGTCCGCCAAGCACCGCTGCAGCGAAGCCGTAAAGCAGAATGCCCAGCATCATGTTGGGCTCTAGGAACACCACCGGTGCTATCAGGATGCCGGCGATGGCGCCGATGGCGCTCGCCATACCCCAGCCTAGCGCGATCATCCAACTGGTGTTGATGCCGACCAGCCGGGCCGATTCTGGCAGTGTCGCAGCCGCGCGCATGGCGAGGCCGATCCGCGTGAAGCGGAAGAAGAAGAACAGAGCGATCAGCAGCGCAATCGTCACCCCGATCATGCCGGCCTGATGCGTGCTGATCAGCTGGCTGCCGAGGAAAGGCGAGGAGCCGAACGGCGACGGGAACTGCTTGATAGTGAAATCCCAGATCAGTCCGGCGACGCTGTTGATGATCGCGTACAGCGCGATGAAGCCGGCGACGTTGGTCAGGATTGGAGCCTTCGCCAGGGGCTTGAACAGCAAGCGCTCGATCACAATGCCGGCGACGAAGGAAATGGCCAGCGTCAGCAGGAAAGCCCACCAGTACGGCACGCCCCACTGCATCAATTGCCATGCGATGAAGGTCGAGAACATGGCCATTTCGCCCTGGGCGAAATTCAGATGGTCAATGGCCTGGAAGATCATGACGATGGCGAGCGCCATACAGGCGTAGATCGCGCCGGTCGCAATCCCAGCCAGGACCTGATTGATGAATAGTTCCATGGCTGGCTCCTTAGTAGCCGAGGTAGGATTTGCGGACGGCTTCGTTGCTCGCGATTTCACTCGCTGTGCCCGACATGACGATGCGCCCGGTTTCGATGACGTAGGCCTTGTCGGCGATCTCGAGTGCAAGCTGTGCGTTCTGTTCGACGACCAGGATGCTCACCTTGTCCTCGCGATTGATCTTGCCGAGAATCTTGAACAGATCGCGCACGACCAGCGGCGCCAATCCGAACGACGGTTCGTCGAGCAGCATCAGGCGTGGCCGCAGCATCAGCGCCCGCGCCACCGCAAGCATCTGCTGTTCGCCGCCGGACAATGTGCCGGCCTGTTGCGTGTGGCGCTGCTTGAGCACCGGGAAGTGATCGTACATCCGCTCGATGTCGGAGGAGATCGCCTTGGTGTCCTTGCGGCTGATGGCGCCGAGCTGAAGATTCTCCTCGACGGTCATCGTCGTGAATGTGCCGCGGCCCTGCGGCACATGGGCGATACCAAGGCGTACGATGTTCTCGGTCGACTTGCCGGTCAGCGGCCGGCCTTCGAACTGGATCGTGCCGGTCGAGCGCACCATGTTGCAGATGGCGCGCAAGGTGGTGGTCTTGCCGGCGCCGTTGGCGCCGAGCAGCGTCGTCATGCTGCCTTCGCTGAGGTGAAACTCCATGCCGTGAAGCGCCTGCACCTGGCCGTAATAGGCCCGCAGATCCTTGATATCGAGCATCGCTGTCATTGGTCTTTGCTCCCCAGATAGGCCTTGATCACATCCGGGTCGGATTGCACTTGCGCGGGCGTGCCTTCAGCGAGCTTGCGGCCGAAATTGAGTGCCACGACGTGATCGGCAATCGACATCACCAGCCCCATGTGATGTTCGACCAGCAGCACGGTGATGCCGCGATCGTCGCGGATGCGGCGGATCAGGTCGCCGAGGACGTAGACTTCCTCGTGATTGAGGCCGCCCGCAGGTTCGTCGAGCAACAGGATCTTCGGATCGGCGGCCAGCGCGCGCGCAAGCTCGACGCGCTTCTGGGTGCCGAACGGCAAACCCGAGACCGGTGCATGCGCCACGGCTGTCAGATCGAGATAGCCAAGGATTTCGGCGACCTTGGCGTTGAGTGCGGCTTCGACCTGAGTCGATCGCGGCAGCCTCAGCGAGTCGCTGATGATGTCGCCATTGGTGCGCGCATGGGTGCCGACGCGGACGTTATCGAGCACCGACATGTTCGGGAACAACGCGACGTTCTGAAAGGTGCGGCCGATGCCGATCTCGGCGATGCGATACGCCGGTCGTTTCAGGATGCTGACACCCTCCATCAGGATGTCGCCGTTGCTCGGCTGATAGAGCCGGCTCAGGCAATTGAACAGCGTCGTCTTGCCGGCGCCGTTGGGGCCGATCAGCCCGAGGATCTGGCCCTGCTTCATGTCGAACGAAACGCCATTGAGGGCGATGATGCCGCCGAACACGACGCTGACGTCGCGAACAGCGAGCAAAGGCGCGGCCGAACTGGCGCGCCCCGGCGCGAGCTGAGCCTGCATCACTGCACGCCCGGTCGGCTGATTTTGCTGGAAGGGTCGTGCCAAACGTATCGTGGCTGGCGACCAAAATGATTATCGAATCCCCACAATCTGGCGCGCACTTTTCCCTCCTTTGGATTTCTTGTTGTCTTCTTTTTTTATAAACGGCGATGCTGTCCCACCAAGCGCCGCTTCTATGTTTCTTACCATCGTCACAAGACGAGGTCCAATGTCGTTGAGCAAGCGTTCTTCCGTGAAGCGGAATGCAGGCGCGCCGCAGTTGAACGCGTAGGGTCCTGTTCCGTCGTTCAACGTCAATGCAACGCCGGCTGCATGCACGTCGTCCTGCCATTCGCCGGCAGAGATCGCGAAGCCGCGCTTCGCCACCAGTTCGCCGGCGCGTTCGATGCCCTCGCGAATGCGCGGCCAGCGGCTGCCGTAGTGCTCGCGCAACTCACGCAGCAACTGCACGCGCTCGTCGTCTGGCAACGCCCAGATGTAAGCGCGGCCCATCGCCGTCGTCGCAATTGGAACTTTCGATCCGACGTCGAGCTGCACGCCGAGCGCCAGGCCCGAGCGGCTCTGGCCGAAATAGATCATGCTGAGCCGGTCGCGCGCGCCGACCGCGACCGCGCCGCCGGTGGCGCGCATCACCTCTTCGCGAAACGATTCAGACAGATGCTGCACGCCGAGATTGGCGAGCGCTGCATAACCGAGCGACATGGCTGCGGGTGCGAGTTGATACTTCTCGAACCTCGGAACCTGTGTAAGATAGCCGAGCTTGGTCAGAGTGTAAGTCAGCCGGGAAACGGTCGGCTTGGGTAAATTTGTACGGGCCGCAATCTCCTGATTGCCGAGAAGCCCGTCGTTGGGTCGAAATGCGCGCAACACCTCGAGGCCGCGGGCAAGAGCGACGACGAAACTGCGATCGGTCGCCGCTTTCTTGGCTGGGCGTTTCATTGCTGGTGACGCAGACCTGTATGATACCGAACTCGTTGACATCGGACGCTCTTCAAAATAACCCTCGTTGTCAAGATGCGGAATTGAATTTCGCAGTGCGGAATACGCAAAAATAATCCGATTTGTGAAGGAGAGTCGCGTGAGTGAAGTGGTCAGTCTTGAGCGTCATGACGCAATCGCCATCGTGACCGTCAACAATCCGCCGGTGAATGCGCTGAGTGCGGCCGTTCGTCGCGGCATCTTTGAATCGATCAAGACGGCCGGCGCCGACGCGCAAGTGAAGGCCGTCGTGCTCACCTGCGCCGGGCGCACCTTCATCGCCGGTGCCGACATCACCGAATTCGGCAAGCCGCCGCAGTCGCCGGGGCTGGGCGAGGTGATCGCCGAAATCGAAAACTGTCCGAAGCCGGTGGTCGCAGCGATTCACGGCACCGCGCTTGGCGGCGGACTCGAAGTCGCGCTGGGCTGTCACTTCCGTGTGGCCACGAAGGACGCCAAGCTGGGCCTGCCTGAAGTGAAGCTCGGCCTGTTGCCGGGCGCCGGCGGCACGCAGCGCCTGCCGCGCGCGGTCGGGCCGGAACTCGCGGTCAAGATGATCGTCGGCGGCGATCCGATCGGCGCCGAGGCCGCGCTGAAAGCCGGGTTGATCGAGGAGATCGTCGAAGGGCCGGCGGCGGGCGGCGAGGCCTTCGCGCGCAAGGTGCTGGCCGAGAAGCGTCCGCTGCGCCGCTTGCGCGACGAAGACGGCAAGCTGGCCGCCGCCAAGGCGGATCGCTCGATCTTCACCAATGCCGTTGCGTCCATGACCAAGAAGGCGCGCGGACTGGAAGCGCCGTTCGCCGCTGCCGATGCGGTGGGCGCGGCCATCGACCTGCCGTTCGACGAGGGCCTGAAGAAGGAACGCGAAGGATTCATGAAGCTGGTCACCGGCGACCAGTCGAAGGCGCAGCGCTATGCGTTCTTCTCCGAGCGCGAGGCGGCCAAGGTGGCCGGTGTGCCGGAGGGGACCAAGCCGCGCCCGGTCGAGCGCGTCGCCATCATCGGCGCCGGCACCATGGGTGGCGGCATCGCCATGTCGTTCGCCAATGCCGGCATTCCCGTCACGCTGATCGAGACGGGCGAGGAGCAGCTCAAGCGCGGCATGGGCGTCATGCAGAAGAACTACGAGAACACCGCGGCGCGCGGCGGCATCCCAGCCGATGCGCCGGCCAAGCGGATGGGTCTCATCAATGGCGTCGTCGGCCTGGAAAACGTCAAGGATGCCGACCTCATCATCGAGGCGGTGTTCGAAACCATGGCGATCAAGAAAGAGGTGTTCACGGCGCTCGACAAATTCGCCAAGCCCGGCGCAGTGCTGGCCTCCAACACCTCGTATCTGAACATCAACGAGATTGCCGCAGTGACCAAGCGGCCGCAGGACGTGCTCGGCATGCACTTCTTCTCGCCGGCCAACGTCATGAAGCTGTGCGAGATCGTGCGCGCTGAGAAGACCGCGCCGGATGCGCTGGTGACGGCGGTAGCGATCGCCAAGCGCATCGCCAAGGTGCCGGCGGTGGTCGGCGTCTGCGACGGATTCGTCGGCAACCGCATGCTGGCGCAGCGTGGCAAGCAGGGCGAGAAGCTATTGTATGAAGGCGCGTTGCCGCAGCAGATCGATGGCGTGGTCACCAAATTCGGCATGCCGATGGGGCCGTTCGCCATGGGCGATCTCGCCGGTCTCGATATCGGCTGGCGCTCGCGCCAGGATCGCGGCATCAAGTCTCCGATCGGCGATGCGCTGTACGAAGCCGGACGGCATGGCCAGAAGACCGGCAAGGGCTATTACAAATACGAAGCCGGCTCGCGTGCGGCGCTGCCGGATCCGGAAGTCGAACGGATGCTCGAGGAAGTCCGCGCCAAGCTTGGCGTCAAGGGTCGTATCATCAGCGACGAGGAAATCCTCGAGCGCATGATGTATCCGATGATTAACGAAGGCGCGCGCATCCTTGAGGAGAAGATTGCGTCGCGGCCGAGCGACATCGATGTGATCTGGCTCTATGGCTACGGCTGGCCGATCTATCGCGGCGGCCCGATGTTCTATGCCGATCAGGTCGGCCTCAAGCACATCGCCGACCGCCTGTCGTATTATGCCAAGGAAACGAACGATCCCTCGCTGGAACCGGCGCCGTTGCTGAAGAAGCTGGCGGCGGAAGGCAAGACATTCGCGTCGCTGGCAAAAGCGGCGTAACGCGATGCCCCATCCGGGAGAGCAGTTCTATCCGGAAGGCGTATGTTGGGACGTACCGCTGCCGAGCGGCACGTTGCCCGATCTGTTGAGTCAGGCGGTCGCGAATTACGGTTCGCGGCCGGCACTGGAATTTCGCGATCGCCCGATCGGCTTTACCGAGCTTGAGGAGCGGGTCGAGCAGGCGGCGGCGGCGTTGCTGCGCGCCGGTTACGGCAAGGGCAGCACCATCGCGCTGTTTCTGGGCAATTCGCCGGATCATCCGATCAACTTCTTCGGTGCGTTGAAGGCGGGTGCACGGCTGGTGCATCTGTCGCCGCTCGATGGCGAGATCGCGCTGTCGCATAAACTCACCGACAGCGGCGCGCGCGTGCTGGTCACCAGCAATCTGGCGGCGCTGTTGCCGATGGCGCTGAAGTTCGTCGCCAAGGGGCTGCTGGACCGGCTGATCGTCTGCGAGGATGATGACTGGGGCGCAGTAGGCACGCCGCAGGCGGCGCTGCCGGACGATCCGCGCGTGGTGACGTTCAAGCAGTTCGTTGCCGGTGCGACGTCGCCGCATGCGTGGCCTGCGATCGACGCCGAAGAGGTCGCACTGCTGCAATACACCGGCGGCACCACCGGCCTGCCGAAAGGCGCCATGCTGAGCCACCGCAATCTCACCTCGGCGGTGTCGATCTACGATGTCTGGGGCGCCAAGGCGCGCGCCGAGCGCAACACCATCGAGCGCGTCATCTGCGTGCTGCCGCTGTTTCACATCTATGCGCTGACGGTGATCCTGCTGCGCTGCCTCAAATACGGCGACCTGATTTCGCTGCATCAGCGCTTCGACGTCAACGCGGTGCTGCGCGACATTGAAGTGAAGCGCGCCACGGCGTTTCCGGGCGTTCCGACGATGTGGATCGCGCTCGCCAACGATCCGACGCTGGAAAGCCGCGATCTGTCGTCGCTGGCGGCGGCAGGCTCCGGCGGCGCGCCGCTGCCGGTCGAAGTCGCCAAGGTGTTCGAACGCAAGACCGGCCTGACCTTGAAGAGCGGCTGGGGTATGACCGAAACCTGTTCGCCGGGCACTGGCCATCCGCCGGTGGGGCCGGACAAGCCGGGCTCGATCGGCTTGATGTTGCCGGGCATCGAACTCGATGTGGTGGCGCTCGACGATCCGACGCGTACGTTGCCGCCGGGCGAGGTCGGAGAAATCCGCATCAAGGGGCCGAACGTCACGCGCGGCTACTGGAACCGGCCGCAGGAAACCGCCGAAGCCTTTGTCGGCGACCGTTTTCTCACCGGCGATATCGGCTACATGGATCCCGACGGTTATTTCTATCTGGTCGATCGCAAGAAGGACATGATCATCTCCGGCGGCTTCAACGTCTATCCGCAGATGATCGAGCAGGCGATCTACACCCATCCCGCCGTGCATGAAGTGCTGGTGATCGGCATTGCCGACGATTATCGCGGCGAGGCTGCCAAGGCCTTCATCGCCTTGAAGCCGGGCGCCGCGCCCTTCACGCGGGACGAACTGCGCGGCTTCCTGACCGGCAAGCTCGGCAAGCACGAATTGCCGGCGGCGCTGGAATTCGTCGATCAACTGCCGCGCACCGCGGTCGGCAAATTGTCACGCCACGAATTGCGCACGCAACAACCCGCCACGATATCCGCAAAGATATGCGAACACCCCCGTCAACATGCAACAGGAGGTCGCTCATGACCGAAGCCGTTATCGTTTCCACCGCCCGCACACCGATCGGCAAGGCCTATCGCGGCGCCCTCAACAACACCGAAGGCCCGACCATGCTGGGCCACGCCATCTCGCACGCGCTGTCGCGCGCCAAGGTCGATGGCGCCGAGGTCGAAGACGTGGTGATGGGCTGCGCGATGCAGCAGGGCACCACCGGCGGCAACGTCGCGCGCAAGGCGCTGCTGCGCGCCGGCGTGCCGGTGACGGCGGGCGGCACCACGATCGATCGTCAATGCGCTTCCGGCCTGCAGGCCATTGCGCTGGCGGCGCGCTCGGTGCTGTTCGACGGCGTTGAGATCGCGGTCGGCGGCGGCGGTGAGTCCATCAGCCTGGTGCAAAACGATCACGCCAACAAGTTCCACATCATTGATCCGGAACTGGTGGCGATCAAGAAAGACGTCTACATGCCGATGCTCGACACCGCCGAAGTGGTGGCGAAGCGCTACAATATTTCGCGCGAGGCGCAGGACGAGTATTCGCTGGAGAGTCAGCGCCGCACCGCGGCTGCGCAGCAGGGCGGCAAGTTCAACGACGAACTGGCGCCGATCTCGACCAAGATGGCGGTTGCCGACAAGGCCACCGGCGAGGTGTCGTTCAAGGACGTGACGCTGTCCAAGGACGAAGGTCCGCGCCCGGAAACCACGGCGGAAGGTCTCGCCAGCCTGAAGGCAGTGCGCGGTGACGGCTTCACCATCACCGCCGGCAACGCCAGCCAGCTCTCCGATGGCGCCAGCGCCACCGTCATCATGACCGACAAGCTGGCGGCGCAGCGCGGCCTCAAGCCGCTCGGCATTTTCCGCGGCTTCGTCGCCGCCGGTTGCGAGCCGGACGAGATGGGCATCGGCCCGGTGTTCGCGATTCCGCGCCTGCTCAAGCGCCACGGTCTCAAGATCGACGACATCGATCTGTGGGAGCTCAACGAAGCCTTCGCCGTGCAGGTGCTGTATTGCCGCGACAAGCTCGGCATCGATCCGGAAAAACTCAACGTCAATGGCGGCTCGATTGCGGTCGGTCATCCGTATGGCATGACCGGCGCGCGCCTCACCGGCCACATCCTGTTCGAAGGCCGCCGCCGCAAGGCGAAGTACGGCGTCGTCACCATGTGCGTCGGCGGCGGCATGGGCGCGGCCGGCCTGTTCGAGTTCGTGCACTGATTTCGTTGCAACCTTTCTTCGTCATTGCGAGCGAAGCGAAGCAATCCAGAACCAGAAAACGAGAACCGGATTGCTTCGTCGCTTCGCTCCTCGCAATGACGTTGTGAAAACCGACAGTATTTGAGGAGTCCCATCATGGATCTCAGTCTCACCAAGGAAGAACAGGCATTTCGCGATGAAGTCCGCGCCTTCTTCCGCGACAACGTTCCTCCCGCCATCAAGAAGAAGCTGCAGGAGAACCGCCACACCACCAAGCAGGACATGGTCGACTGGACCCGCATCCTGCACAAGAAGGGCTGGGCGGTGGCGCATTGGCCCAAGGAATGGGGCGGCACAGGCTGGACCCCGGTGCAGCAGTACATCTTCAATGAAGAGCTGCAGGCCACACCCGCACCTGCGCCGCTGCCGTTCGGCGTCAACATGGTCGGCCCGGTGATCTACACCTTCGGCAGCGAGGCGCAGAAGAAGCACTATCTGCCGCGTATCGCCGATCTCACCGACTGGTGGTGTCAGGGCTTCTCCGAGCCGGGCTCGGGGTCGGACCTCGCGTCGCTGAAGACCAAGGCCGAGCGCAAGGGCGATAAATACATCGTCAACGGTCAGAAGACCTGGACGACCCTGGCGCAGCATGCCGACTGGATCTTCTGCCTGGTGCGCACCGATCCGGCGGCGAAGAAGCAGCAGGGCATTTCGTTCCTGTTGATAGACATGAAGTCCAAGGGCATCACGGTGCGCCCGATCATCACCATCGAAGGCGGGCACGAGGTCAACGAGGTGTTCTTCGATGACGTCGAGGTGCCGGTCGAAAATCTCGTCGGCGAAGAGAACAAGGGCTGGGATTACGCCAAGTTCCTGCTCGGCAACGAGCGTACCAACATCGCCCGCGTCGGTGCTTCCAAGGAACGCATCCGTCGTATCAAGGAATTGGCCGCGAGTGTGCAGTCCGGCGGCAAACCGGTGCTCGAGGACCAGAAGTTTCGCGAGAAGCTGGCGGCGGTCGAGATCGAGCTTAAGGCGCTCGAACTGACGCAGATGCGCGTCGTCGCCAACGAAGGCAAGCACGGCAAGGGCAAGCCGGATCCGGCGTCGTCGATCCTCAAGATCAAGGGCTCGGAAATCCAGCAGTCGACCACCGAGTTGCTGATGGATGTCATCGGTCCGTTCGCAGCGCCCTACGACGTGCATGGCGACGACGGCAGCAACGAAACCATGGACTGGACCGCGCAGATCGCGCCGACCTATTTCAACTACCGCAAGGTGTCGATCTACGGCGGCTCCAACGAGATCCAGCGCAACATCATCACCAAGGCAGTGCTGGGGCTGTAGTCCCCACACCGTCATTCCGGGGCGCGAGTTCTTCACGAGCGAACCCGGAATCCATCACTACCGCCGGGAGTATGGATTCCGGGCCTGCGCCAAGAGGGCGCATCCCGGAATGACAGCCGGTCCGGATTTTTGGGGGCCTCGATCGCCCCAGTAGTTTGAGGAAAGCAACATGGATTTTGATCTGTCCGAGGAGCAACGGCTTCTCAAGGAAAGCATCGACGGTCTTCTCAAGGCGTCCTACGACTTCGATCAGCGCAAGAAATACGGCGCGGAGAAGGGCGGCTGGAGCAAGACGGTGTGGGGCAAGCTGGCGGAGCAGGGCCTGCTCGGTCTGCCGTTTTCCGAGGATGACGGCGGCTTCGGCGCCGGCGCAGTGGAAACCATGATCGTCATGGAAGCGCTGGGCCGCGCGCTGGTGCTCGAACCTTTTCTCGCCACAGTGGTGCTGGGCGGTGGCTTCCTGCGTCGTGGCGGTTCAGCCGCGCAGAAGGAAGCCTATATTCCGGGCATCATCGACGGCAGCAAGACACTGGCCTTCGCGCAGCTCGAGAAGAATTCGCGTTACGATCTCGGCGATGTCAGTACCACCGCCAAGAAAAAAGGCGACGGCTGGGTGATCGACGGCGAGAAGTACGTCGTGCTCAACGGCGAAACCGCCGATACGCTGATCGTGACCGCGCGCACCAAGGGCCAGCAGACCGATCGCAACGGCATCGGCGTGTTCCTGGTGCCTCGCGATGTCAAGGGCGTCAGTGTCAATGGCTATCCGACGCAGGATGGCATGCATGCCGCCGACATCACCTTCACCGGCGTCGAGGTCGGCGCCGATGCCGCGATCGGCGATCCGGACAACGGCCTGCCGCTGATCGAACAGGTGGTGGATGACGCGCGCATCGCGCTGTGTGCCGAAGCTGTCGGCGCCATGGAAGAGTCGTTGAAGATCACGGTCGAATATCTCAAGACGCGCAAGCAGTTCGGCGTGCCGATCGGCAGCTTCCAGACCCTGCAGCACCGTGCGGCCGATATGTTCGTCAATCTCGAACAGGCGCGAAGCATGGCGATGCTGGCGACGATGGCGAGCGATTTCGATGACGCCAAGGAGCGTGCGACGTCGGTGGCCGCCGCCAAGGTGCAGATCGGCAAATCGCTGAAGTTCGTCGGCCAGCAGTCGATCCAGCTGCATGGCGGCATCGGCATGACGATGGAAGCGTCGATCGGCCACTACTTCAAGCGGCTGTCGATCATCGAAAGCACGTTCGGCGACACGGACTATCACTTGAGCCGCGTCAGCGCCGCCGGCGGGTTGATCTAGGCGGCATGCGTGGCCCCCGTCACCCTGAGGTGCGCGCCCATTTGCGCGCCTCGAAGGGCGACGGCGGGAGGCCGCTTTCATAAACCATCCTTCGAGGCTCGCTTCGCTCGCACCTCAGGATGACGATGTCCCGTGCGGAGAATATGACATGCACAACACGCCGTTCGATCTCACCGGCAAGGTTGCGGTTGTCACCGGATCGAGCCGCGGCATCGGTCGCGCCTCGGCCGAATTGCTGGCGCAGCTCGGCGCCAAGGTGGTGATTTCCAGCCGCAAGGCGGACGCATGCGAAGCGGTGGCGGAAGGAATCCGCAAGCAGGGCGGCGACGCGCACGTCATTGCCTGTAATATCGCGCGGCGTAATGAGGTCGAAGCGCTGATCGATGGTTCGATCAGGCACTATGGCAAGATCGATATCCTGGTCTGCAATGCAGCGGTCAATCCCTATTACGGCCCGCTGCTCGACATCACCGATGAAGCCTTCGACAAGATCATGGGCTCCAACGTCAAGAGCAACATCTGGCTGTGTGCGCTGGCGATCCCGCAGATGGCGGCGCGGGGCAGTGGCTCGGTGGTCATCATCTCGTCGATCGGCGGCTTGCGCGGTTCGACGGTGATCGGCGCTTACGGCATTTCCAAAGCGGCGGATTTCGCGCTGTGTCGCAGCCTCGCCGGGGAATGGGGGCCAAAGGGCGTCCGCGTCAATTGCATCGCGCCGGGCCTGGTGAAAACCGACTTCGCCCGCGCGCTGTGGGAGGACGAGGCCAACCTGAAGCGCCGCACGGCGACAACGCCGCTGCGCCGGATCGGCGAGCCGCACGAGATCGCCGGCGCGGTGGCATATCTCGGCTCCGATGCCTCGACGTTCATGACCGGCCAGACCATCGTCATCGACGGTGGCGTCACCACCGCGTCGGTGTGAAAAGACGCAAGGCTAAGCCTCATCCGGATGAGCGATCTGTCGGTCGGATCGCGTTGCGAAGGATGACAACTCATGGTTCGAGACGGCGCTATCGCGCCTCCTCACCATGAGGAGCATCGCTTCTGCCTCTACGAACGACTACGCCTACTGCACGTCGATCTTGGTGATGGTCTTGCTGCCGCCAGCCTCGTTGAAGGTGAACGTCACCTTGTCTCCGGCATGCACGGTATTCGACAGGCTGTTCTGAATCTTGAATTGTTCGATCGTGGCGCCGCCATTTGCGCCGACCGTGCCGCTTTGCGGCTGCTGGATCGAAATGGTCCCGTTGATCCGATCGATCACCGTCACCGTGCCGGTCAGCGCTTGCTCGGCCAGCGCCATCGATCCGGCGACCGTGAGCATGATGCCGGTCAGGATCGTTCGCATCGGTCTCATGACCACTCTCCCGGTTGTTACGCAGTCGAGGATAAGCGCCGGGCTGGCCGGTTCGTTCCACGTTCGATGCCGGCGTGCTGATGGCGCCGCAGGTTTGCCGCCGCAATGCCACATATTGACCTTCGCCGCGCAATCCGGTTGCCTTGGCCTCAACGCCAGGGTCAAATCACCGGGAAACGCCGCATGTCGTCTCATGTCCTCGCCATCGATCAAGGCACTACGTCGTCGCGCGCCATTGTGTTTCGCGGCGATATTTCCATCGCGGCGACAGCGCAGCAGGAATTCCCGCAGCATTTTCCGGCGTCAGGCTGGGTCGAGCACGAGCCGGACGACATCTGGCATTCGACGCTGGCGACCTGCCGCGAGGCGATGCAGAAGGCCAATGTGACGGCTCGCGATATCGCCGCCATCGGTATCACCAATCAGCGCGAAACGACGGTGGTGTGGGATCGCGCCACCGGCAAGGCTGTGCATCGCGCCATCGTCTGGCAGGATCGCCGCACCGCCGACGTCTGTGCGCAATTGAAAGCCGAGGGGCACGAGCCGGAGATTTCGGCGCGGACAGGTCTCATCGTCGATCCGTACTTCTCCGGCACCAAGGTGGCCTGGATTCTGGATCACGTGCCCGGCGCGCGCGCGCGCGCCGAGCGCGGCGAACTGCTGTTCGGCACCGTCGATTGCTATTTGCTGTGGCGGCTGACCGGCGGCAAGGTCCACGCCACCGACGCCACCAATGCGTCGCGCACGCTCTTGTTCAACATCCACCAGGGTGTGTGGGACGATACGCTGTTGACGATCTTGCGCGTGCCGCGCGCGATGCTGCCGCAGGTCAAGGATTCGTCGGCGCATTTTGGCGATTGCATCGCCGATCTGTTCGGCGGGCCGATTGCCGTGCGCGGCATCGCCGGCGATCAGCAGGCGGCGACCATCGGTCAGGCTTGCTTCACGCCCGGCATGATGAAATCGACCTACGGCACCGGTTGCTTTGCGCTGCTCAATACCGGCACCACGCCGGTGACATCGAAGAATAAATTGCTGACGACGATCGCCTATCAGCTGGACGGCAAGCGCACTTACGCGCTGGAAGGTTCGATCTTCGTTGCCGGGTCGGCAGTGCAGTGGCTGCGCGATGGCCTCAAGATCATCAAGAACGCCGCCGAAACCGGTCCGCTGGCCGATCAATCCGATTCGACGCAAGCGGTGTATCTGGTGCCGGCTTTCGTGGGCCTCGGCGCGCCCTACTGGAATCCGCGCGTGCGTGGTGGCCTGTTCGGCCTGACGCGCAACACCGGTCCGGCCGAACTCGCGCATGCCGCGCTGGAAAGCGTGTGCTACCAGACGCACGATCTGTGGGCGGCGATGCGTGCCGATTGGCCGGAAGCCAAGGCCGCCAATACCGTGCTGCGCGTCGATGGCGGCATGACGGCATCGGACTGGACGATGCAGCGACTCGCCGATCTGCTCGACGCGCCGGTGGATCGTCCGATGATTCAGGAAACCACCGCGCTGGGCGCGGCCTATCTGGCAGGCCTGTCGGCCGGTGTTTACCCGGAGCCCGCCAAGTTCGCGGACAACTGGCGGCTCGAGCATCGCTTCAAGCCGAACATGAGCGACGCCACGCGAACGCGGAAGCTGAAAGGCTGGGCGGCTGCAGTGCGCGGCGTGCTGGCCAGCGACGAGGGTGAAGGCTGAACACAGGAGTCACTTTGCCGCAGCTGCACCTATCGTTGTGGCAAGTATCGTGTGCGAACTCGCTTGATCCTTCGGCGGGAAGCTGTACCAGATTGCTGTGAGCACAACGTGTTGTCTGAACGTGATTGCCGGGGAGGGATTTGCCATGCTGAGCCGTCGTGCCTTCTGCAACTGCGCTTCGCTTGCCTTGTTCGCTGCCGCGTCGGGAAAAGCTCACGCCGCGGTTGGGGAATGCGCCGTGCTTACGCCGGCCTTGCAGAAGAGCGTCAGCCCAGCGGACGCGATCGCGCGCCTGCAGGCGGGTAACACACGCTTTTCCAGCGGCAAGACGATCAATTGCGATCTGATGCAGCAGGTGAAGGAAACTGCCGCAGCACAGGCGCCATTCGCCGCCGTTGTCGGCTGCATCGACTCGCGCGTGCCGCCTGAATTGGTGTTCGATCAGCGTATCGGCGACATCTTCTGCGCGCGGGTCGCGGGTAATTTCATCAATAACGATATCATTGGCAGCCTCGAATTCGCCACCAAGGTTTCTGGCGCGCGCGCCATCGTGGTGCTTGGCCACAACGATTGCGGCGCCATCAAGGGCGCCGTCGATCACGTCAAACTCGGTCACCTCACTGCAATGCTGACCAACATTGCGCCGGCCGTGGTGTCGACCAGGACGAGCGGCGACCGCAATTCGAAGAATGCGGCATTCGTTTAGGCGGTGGCCGAAAACAACGTCAAGCTGAGTGTGGCGGCGCTGACGTCGCGAAGCTCGATTCTGAAAGGGCTCGTGACGGCGGGACAACTTCGCATCGTGGGAGCGATGCACGATCTTGCCACCGGACGAGTGACTTTCATGAGTTGACAGGTAAGGCATGACAAAATGGCCGGGCACAATGCCCGGCCATTTGTTATTTGTCTCGTGCAGGAATGGCCGCGCTTGGCCGTGCCTTACCAATTACTGGCAGATCTGCATCCGGCCCGCCGAATTCTTGAACCAGGTGCCCGGCTGACAAACGAAGCCGTTTCGTGCGGCGTAGCTCGGCGAATATTGCAGCGCTGTACCATCATAACGATAGGGGTCGTTGTAGCCGTAGCCGTAGCCGTAGGCGTAGTCCGGTCCGCGTGGGCCGTACGAGCCGGCGGCATAAGGGCCTGCGCCGAACGGCGCCGCGGCGATCGCGCCAGCCGTGCCAACCGCCGTCCCGGCGATTGCGCCAGCGGTTCCGATGGCGCCGCCCACGATGTTGCCGGTCACGTCGAGCGGTGCAAAGCCGGTATTCATCGGCCGATTCCACGTGTCGCGGTACGCAGCGTTGCTGTTGCGGTAGTCGTCGCGATGCGACATCCGGCCAGAATGCTTGTGCATGTGCTTATGCGACATGTGTTTGCGCATGCTGCTATGCTTGGCGTCCTTTGCGGCAGCAGGGGTGATGGCCGGTGCGGCAACGAGCGCCGACGCCGCCAACGCGGCAACGATGAAACTCGACTTCATGATGAGGGCCTCCTTTGCTTATCTCGGGATGCCTCACCAACGCCTCGCGCCGTCCACCGTTCCGTCAAATCGACGTGCATGACGTGCATGAATTTCGAGCCAGTTCCAGCGCGCGCGATTTGATTCAAATCACCGTGTTCGCACAGTCTTTGTTCCCTCGCGTGGCCATCAGAACAGATCCTGTCTTGCTTTCGACAACGAAAAGCCATGCCGATCCGCATTGAAGCGGGTCACGCCGCGAACGATCGACAGGCGATAACGTCCTGACTCCATGACAGGCAGCCAAACAAAAACGCGGCAGGAAAGCCCGCCGCGTTGATTGTTACCCTGCTGCGAAACGCAGATCCTATTCCTCGTCGTCGCTCGGCTTCTTGCCGCCGATGGTCTTCAGCTTGGCGAACACCGCATCGACATTGAGATCGTCGCGCTGTCTCTCGCTGGGCTCGAACTCGGCATCCTTGCGCGTGGTCTCGGAGGCCGGCAGCAGCGTCGCGCCGCCGTAAGCGGGGTCGGTCGGCTTCTCCTTGGCGGCGCGCTGCACTTCGAAGTCGAGTTCGATCTGCGAGCACAGGCCGAGCGTCACCGGATCCATCGGCGTCAGCGTCGAGGCATTCCAGTGGGTGCGGTCGCGGATCGATGCGATGGTGGTCTTGGTGGTGCCGACCAGCCGCATGATCTGGCTGTCCTTCAATTCCGGGTGGTTGCGCACCAGCCAGAGGATCGCGCTCGGCCGTTCGTGGCGGCGCGATACCGGCGTATAGCGCGGACCCTTCTTCTTCTTCGCCTCGGGCAGCACGACTTTGCTCTCGCTGAGCTTGAGGCGGTAGTTGATGTCCTTCTCGCCACGCTCGATTTCGTCGCGGGTGAGTTGTCCGGTGGAAATCGGGTCCATGCCCTTGATGCCCTGGGCGGCGTCGCCGTCGGCGATGGCGCGCACTTCCAGCGGGTGCATCTTGGTGAAATCCGCCACCTGGTCGAAGGACAGGGCAGTATTGTCGACGAGCCACACGGCGGTCGCTTTCGGCATCAGCGGTGCATTGCTCATGGCAAATCTCCTTTATTCTCCGCCCACCTCGTTTATGGAGGCGAAGTCGCTAGGTCATCGGCGATGACTGGAATTATGCCCTATATAAGCTGTCATGGACTAACCGCGCAATGGGCTGGCCAAACGGCCTTGACAGGATCGCAAAGCCGTCCCAAGTCGTGGTAACTTAAATCGTTCTTCGAATTCTCCGGACACGCGCCGATTGTCCGCGCCCGCGAACGATGGGCGAACAGGTTCCGGATCGCCCAATGCAGGCCAAACCACAGCTCAAGATCGTCCTTTGTTCGCCGCGCGGCTTCTGTGCCGGAGTGGTCCGTGCCATCGATACCGTCGAACGGGCGCTCAAACTTTATGGCGCGCCGGTCTATGTCCGTCACGAAATCGTCCACAATCGCTACGTCGTGGACAGCCTGCGGGCAAAAGGGGCGATCTTCGTCGAGGAACTGTCGGAAATTCCGGATACCCAGGCACCGGTGGTATTTTCCGCCCATGGCGTGCCGAAATCGGTTCCCGCCGAGGCGACCGAGAGGAATTTCTTCTCATTGGACGCCACCTGCCCGCTGGTCACCAAGGTGCATCGCGAGGCGGCAATCCATTTCAAGCGCGGCCGCGAGATCCTGCTGATCGGGCATTCGCATCACCCGGAGGTGGTGGGCACCGTGGGGCAGTTGCCGCCGGGCGCCGTCACCCTGATCGAAACCGCCAACGACGCCGCGACCTTCACCCCGAAGGACGCCAACAATCTGGCTTTCGTGACCCAGACCACGTTGTCGATCGATGACACCGCGGAGATCGTGGCGTTGCTCAAGCAGCGTTTCCCGAACATCTCCGGGCCGCACAAGGAAGACATCTGCTACGCCACCACCAATCGCCAGCTCGCGGTCAAGAAGGTGGCGCCGGTGGTCGATGCGCTGATCGTCGTCGGCGCGCCGAATTCATCCAACTCGCAGCGCCTGCGCGAGGTGGCCGAGCGCGAGGGTTGCCCGATCGCGGTGCTGGCGCAGCGCGCCTCCGACCTCGACTGGAGCAAGTTCGAAGGCATCAAGAGCCTCGGCATCACGGCGGGAGCTTCGGCGCCGGAGGTGATCGTCGAGGAGATCATGGGAGCGTTTGCGGCGCGCTACGAGTTGAACGTAGAGACGGTATCGGCTGCGGAGGAGAACGAGTTCTTCCCGTTGCCGCGCTCGCTGCGGCCTGACGCGGCGGAATAAAGATGGCCGTCTATACGGACGTCGCTGCCGAAGATCTTGCGGAATTCCTCAAGGCTTACGACATCGGCGAACTGCTGTCTTACAAGGGCATCGCCGAAGGCGTCGAGAATTCCAACTTCCTGCTGCATACCAGCAAAGGCGCGTACATTCTCACGCTGTACGAGAAGCGCGTCGCGGCCGACGATCTGCCGTTCTTCCTGTCGCTGATGGCGCATCTTGCAGCGCGCGGTGTGAGCTGCCCGCAGCCGGCGCGCAATCGGCGCGGCGAGGTCTACAGCACGCTTGCCGGTCGGCCGGCCGCGATCATCAATTTCCTCGAAGGCATGTGGCCGCGCCGGCCGAACGCCGTGCATTGCGCCGGCGTGGGCGAGGCGCTCGCGCGCATGCATCTCGCCGGACGCGATTTCCCGCTGGTGCGGCAAAATCCGCTGTCGGTCAAAGGCTGGCGGCCATTGTTCGATGCGGCCGCGCCGCGCGCCGATGACGTGCAGCCGGGCTTGCGCGATTTCATCGCGCGCGAACTTGGTTACCTCGAAGCATCGTGGCCGAGCGATCTGCCGGTCGGCGTCATCCATGCCGACCTGTTTCCGGACAACGTCTTCTTCCTCGGCGACAAGGTGTCCGGGCTGATCGATTTCCCGTTCTCCTGCAACGATATCCTGGCTTACGACGTGGCGATCTGCCTCAACGCATGGTGTTTCGAGCCGGATCATTCCTTTAACGTCACCAAGGCGCGGGCGCTGCTCAATGGCTATGGCCGCGAGCGCCAGCTGTCTGCCGCCGAGCAGCAGGCATTGCCGTTGCTGGCACGCGGCGCGGCGTTGCGTTTCCTGCTGACGCGGCTGGTGGATTTCCTCAACGTGCCGCCGGGTGCGCTGGTCAAGCCGAAAGATCCGCTCGAATACGTCCGCAAGCTGCGCTTCCATCAGTCGGTGCAGAGCATCGGCGATTACGGCGTCGCGCATTCGGGGCTGGTGGCGTGAGCGCGCCTGCGGTGGTCATTCACACCGATGGCGCCTGCTCGGGCAATCCGGGGCCGGGCGGCTGGGGTGCCATCCTGCAATTCGGCGATGCGCGCAGGGAGCTGAAGGGCGGCGAGCCGCACACCACCAACAACCGCATGGAATTGCTGGCGGCGATTTCCGCGCTCGAGGCGCTGAAGAAGCCATGCGACGTCGACCTGCATACCGACAGCCAGTATGTGCGGCAGGGCATCACGGCGTGGATTCACGGTTGGAAGAAAAACGGCTGGCGCACGGCCGACAAGAAGCCGGTGAAGAACATGGACTTGTGGCAGCGGCTCGACGCGGCGATGGCGCGGCACAAGGTGCGCTGGCACTGGGTCAAGGGCCACGCCGGTCACGACGATAACGAACGTGCCGATCAACTCGCGCGCGAAGGCGTGGCGATGGCGCGGCTGCAAGGCTGACGGCGGGCAGCATCTCGTTACGGGGATATCCTGCGTAAAGCGCGGCACCTCAGCGCAAGTACCCTCAGGTGGTGAACCCTCATGGTGAGGAGGCGCTCTTGCGCCGTCTCGAGCCATGAGGGGATTCGTGGCCCATCCTTCGCGACGCGCGCAGGCGCGCTCCTCAGGATGAGGACTTTCCGTTGAGGGGATTACAGCTGCCCGAGCAGGGTATCGCCGCCGGAGACTTCGACCTTGCCGGGATTGGCTTCGAGGTTGAGCTTCGTCACCACGCCGTCCTTGACCAGCATCGAATAGCGCTTGGAGCGGATGCCGAGCCCGTTACCGGATGCATCCAGTTCCATGCCGATCGCCTTTGCGAAGTCCGCATTGCCGTCAGCAAGAAAGATCGCTTCGTCACGCTGATCGGTATCGCGCTTCCAGGCGCTCATGACGAAAGCGTCATTGACCGACACCACGGCGATAGTGTCGACGCCCTTGTTCTTGATGGCGTAGGCGTTGAGGAAAATGCTCGGCATATGCATCTTGTGGCAGGTGCCGGTATAGGCGCCGGGTACCGCGAACAGCGCGACGGTCTTGCCTTTGAAGATGTCGTCGGTGGTTTTGACCTGCGGGCCTTCGCTGGTCATGACGCGGAATTTCGCCTCGGGTAGCTTGTCGCCGACTTGAATTGTCATTTCTCATTCTCCGTGAGGGTGTGGTGGAGTCTTAGCCCCGACGCGCGCGGGACACAATCGTCAGCCGGCGAAGCCGCCCTGATCGAGGAAGGCCTGCTCGTCGGCGGTCGTCGCTCTCCCCAGCACGGCGTTGCGATGAGGGAAGCGGCCGAACCTGCGGATAATGTCGTCGTGAATCACGGCGTATTTAATGCCTTCGGCATCGCCGTGCGCGCGGAACAGCATGACGCTGCGCGCCTGATCGGCGGGGTCTTCCGAATGCTCGAACGGCAGATAGATGAACTCACGGAGGCGCACGTCGGTGCGCTGGTCAACGCCATTGGCGAGGGCGCGATCGGCAACGGCGCGCGCCATCGCGTCGGTGGCGAAGGTCCGCGGATCGCCGCGAAACATGTTGCGGGGAAACTGGTCGAGCACGATGAGCAGCGCCAGCGTACCTTCGTCTGCCTCCTGCCATGCAGCGAGTTGACCTGCCGCCGCGTCCTGCCATGTCGTCAGAAACCTGCGGCGCAACTCGGCATCGAAGGCGAGATCCTTGGTGTACCAGCGGTCGGGGCCGGCTTCGCGCCAGAAGGCGATGATGTCTGCGGGGGTAATGGATGTGTGGAGCACGGTGTTTTCCGGAGCGGGAATGCACCCTCCCCTGGAGGGGCAGGGTCGATCTGAGTGAAACGAAGATCGGGGTGGGGTGATATCGGTTGACACCCCACCCCGATGCTCACGGTGTTCGCATCGACCCTCCCCCTCAAGGGGAGGGTTAAAGTCAAGCCGCGGCCTGCTTCTTCTCGTCGCGCAACTCGCGGCGCAGGATCTTGCCGACATTTGTCTTCGGCAGTTCGTTCCTGAACTCCACGTGCTTCGGCACCTTGTAGGCGGTCAGCTGGGTCGCGCAGAATTTGACGATGTCCTCGGCGGTCAGGTTGGAATCCTTCTTCACCACGAAGGCTTTCACCGCTTCGGTCGATTTTGCATCGGGGACACCGATCACCGCGCATTCGAGCACGCCCGGGTGGCTCGCGATCACTTCCTCGATCTCGTTGGGATAGACGTTGAAGCCCGAGACCAGGATCATGTCCTTCTTGCGGTCGACGATCTTGGTGTAGCCTTGCTCGTCCATCACGCCGACGTCGCCGGTGCGGAAATAGCCATCGGCGGTCATCACCTTGGCGGTTTCGTCCGGCCGGTTCCAGTAGCCGGCCATCACCTGCGGTCCCTTGGCGCAAATTTCGCCGGCTTCGCCGAGCGGCAGCTCGTTGCCGTCATCGTCGCGGATCGACAGCCAGGTCGAAGGCACCGGCAGGCCGATGGTGCCTGTGAACTTGTCGGTGTCGGCCGGATTGCAGGTCAGCGTCGGTGAGGTCTCGGATAGGCCATAGCCTTCCGACAGCGCGCAGCCGGTGGCTTTGAGCCAGGCTTCTGCGACCGGCTTCTGGGTTGCCATGCCGCCGCCGAACGAGGCCTTCAGCTTCGAAAAATCGATCTTGGCGAAGTCCGGATGGTTGACCAGCGCATTGTAAAGCGTGTTGACGGCCGGGAAGCTGTTAACCTGATACTTCTGCAATTCCTTGATGAACCCGCCGATATCGCGCGGATTGGGGATCAGCAAGTTGACGCCGCCGGCACGCACGCCGAGCAGGAAGCAGGCCGTCAGCGCAAAGATGTGGTAGAGCGGCAGCGCGCAGACGATGAACAGTTGATCGACCACAGGCGGCTTCTTCAGCGCCGGCTGCAGCCAGGCGTCGTTCTGCAGCATATTGGCGATGATGTTGCGGTGGAGCAGCGTCGCGCCCTTTGAAACGCCCGTGGTGCCGCCGGTATATTGCAGGAAGGCGACATCCTCCCGTGTGATTGCCGGCTTTGTAAGCTTCATGCCGCGTCCCGCAGCGAGCGCGTCGTTGAAGGTGACTGCGCCCGGCAGCGAATAGGCCGGCACCATCTTCTTGACCTTGCGCACCACCAGATTGACGATCACGCCTTTGAAGCCGAGCAGATCGCCCATGCTGCCGACGATGACGTGCTTGACGTTGGTTTTCGCGATCACTTTCTCGACAGTGGTGGCGAAGTTCTCCAGCACGATGATGGCTTCGGCGCCGGAATCCTTCAGTTGGTGTTCCAGTTCGCGCGGCGTGTAGAGCGGATTGACGTTGACCACGGCGTATCCGGCGCGCAGCACAGCCGCGGTGGCCACTGGATACTGCATGACGTTCGGCATCATCAGCGCGACGCGCGCACCCTTTGACATGCCCTTGCTCTGCAGATAGGCGGCGAGTGCCAGCGACATCTCGTCGAGTTCACGATAGGTGATCGACTTGTCCATGCAGATGAAGGCTTTGCGATCGCGGAATTTGGTGAAGCTCTCTTCGAGCAGTTCGACCAGCGAGCCGTATTGCGTGACATCGATATCCGCTGGCACGCCCGCCGGGTAATGTTTCAGCCAAATCCGCTCCATGGCAATTTCCCCTTAGCTTGAAAACGGATCGCGCCGGCCGCAATCGACCCGCGGCGGTATCCGGTTGACCGAAAACCTTCCCGTTCTTGGTGCGGGCTGGCTGGTTAGGGGAAGTATCGGGCAAAGCTCAAGCGCTTGGCAAGCGGCTGCGCGTTATGACGCATGCTCCGCCGCGAGCCGCGTCGGGGTGCGCTCTGCGAGGTTCAGTTTTTTGCGGTGCTCGCGGCCTTGGGCTTGGTATCCGCATTGGCGCCTTGCTTCGCCGGTGCCGGTTTGCGCGTGGCCGGCTTGGCTGCGGATTTCTTTTCAGTGGCGGCTGGCTTCGCGGCCGGTTTTGGCGCGGCCGCCGGCTTGTCGCTGGCGTGAGCCGTCTTGGTACCTTTCTTCTTGTCTTTGGTGTCGACCATGACGGTGATGCGCGCTTCGCTCTTCGCATCGGTCTTGGCATCCGCCGCCTGTGTCTTGGCGCCATGCTTGCCCTTGGCGGTGCGCGTCTTCTTGCTGCGCGGCGGGGTCTGGCTGGCGGTATCCGCGGCCACGGCGGCGATCAGGTCGGCGCCGGTCTTGGTCGGCCCGGTATAAACCACCACCGGCTCTGACGGCGCGGCAGCGGCAGCCAGCATGTCTTCCGGACGTAGCACTGGCGGCTTCACGCCGGTGGAGAAAAAAGCCAATGCGGGATTGTCGCTGGTGGTGCTGGCGATGATGTCCTCGCCCGGATCGTCGCTGGCGGGACGCTTGCGTTTCGGACCGCAGACCTCGTCGCGCAGATCCGGCGGCGCGGCGTCAATCGGCACCAGATGGTCGACCGTACCCAGCGCCGGCCGCAGCCATGTCAGGTTGTTGCTGTTAAAGCCGCGGTCGAGCAGCTTGATCGCCTTGATCGAGCGCATCTGCGACGACGACGCGCCGAGCACCACCGCAATCAGCCGACGGCCGTTCTGGGTGGCGGAGGCGATCAGATTGAATCCGGACGCGCAGATGAAGCCGGTCTTCATGCCATCAGCGCCGGGATAGCGGCCGATCAGCTTGTTGAAGTTCGGTGTCACCCGGCGGCCATAACGGATCGAGGGGATGTGAACGAAGTATTCGTATTCCGGCAGATCGCGGATGATCGCGCGCGACAGGATCGCCATATCACGCGCTGACGTGATCTGCCGGTCATCCGGCAGTCCGTTCGGATTGACGAAATTGCTTTGCGTCATGCCGAGCTGTTGCGCGGTTTGATTCATCATCGCCGAGAAGCCGTCGATCGAGCCGCCGACGCCTTCCGCCAGCACCACGGCCATGTCGTTGGCGGACTTCACCATCATCATCTTCAGGGCGTTATCGACGGTGACCTGCACGCCGGGGCGGAAGCCCATCTTGGATGGACTCTGCGCGGCGGCGGTCGGCGACACCGTCAACACCTTGTCGAGGCTGAGCCGGCCTTCCTTCACCGCCTTCAGCGTCACATAGGTGGTCATCAGCTTGGTCAAAGAGGCCGGGTGCCAGGGGAATGTCGCATTCTCCGCTTCCAGCACCTTGCCGCTGTCGGCTTCGATCAGCAGCGTCGCCTCGGCATGGGCCGCGGCCTGTGCGATCGATGACAGCGCAAATCCCGCGACGAGCAGCATGCAGCCGAGTGATTTGCGCAGTGTGATGCGGAACAGTGGCACGATCAGATATCCGGTCCTTTGCGGTCGACCCGCCAAGACGATCCAGCGATCATTCTTCGGTCGTCACGTTAGAAGGCTGTGGAGCGCCCCAGTGCTCGCAGGATGGCTCAACTTATACCGGCTCGATGCGTCAGAACAGAGGCGATGCCGGTAAATCGTGGTTGAAAATCCTTGAAGCGGGAATGTTGAACGAGGCGCAGCTGTGGCGTCAGGCCGATGGAACCGCAGATCTTGAAGCATCTTCCTGCACCATGAATTGCGCTTTGGCCAAGTCGGCAAAGTGGCCGCCTTTGGCAACGAGTTCATCGAATGTTCCGTTCTCGATGACGCGGCCGTGCTCGAACACCAGAATCCGCGTGGCGTTGCGGATCGTCGAGAGCCGGTGCGCGATGACGAAGGTGGTGCGTCCCTTCATGACTTCGTCGAGCGCGGCATTGACCCTGGTTTCGGTCACCGCGTCGAGCGCGCTGGTGGCTTCGTCGAGGATCAGGATCGGCGGATTTTTCAAGAGCGCACGCGCAATCGACAGACGCTGGCGTTCACCGCCGGACAGCATGCGGCCGCGCTCGCCGGCGCTGGTCTCGAATTTCTGATCGCTGCGCTCGATGAAATCGAGCGCCTGCGCGCGTGCCGCCGCGACACGCATTTCTTCCTCGGTGGCGTCGGGCTTGCCGACGCGCAGATTGTCGGCGATCGAGCGGTTGAACAGCAGCGCTTCCTGAAACACCACGCCGATATTGCGGCGTAGCGCGGTCAGCGTCATGCCGCGCACATCCATGCCGTCGATGCGGATCACGCCGGATTGCGGATCGAAGGCGCGATGCAACAGCGCGATGGCGGTGGATTTGCCGGCCCCCGTCGACCCGACCAGCGCGATGGTCTGTCCCGGCAGCGCGGTGAACGATACGTCTTCCACCGCCGGCCGCTTGCCGTCGTAGGAGAACGACACGTCGCAAAATTCGACCAGCCCTTGCAACCGGCCGGGGTCGATCGCGTCGGGGCGGTCGCGCACCGCGGGCACGGCGTCGAGCACATTGAAGAATTCCTGGAGCCGCGGCGCCTCCATGAACACGTTGTTGATGAAGCCGACCACCTGTTCCAGCTTTTGAATCAGCATGGTGGCGAACGACACGAACATCACGATTTCGCCGACGCTGGTCAGGCCCTGTTGATGCAGGAAGATGCCGACGGTGAAGATCGCCAGCACCGTGATGGTAGTCGAGGCGCGCGTCATGACTGTCACCAGCGCCCACCACGACAATACCGGCATCTGCACCGCGAGCAGCTTGTCGGCAATGCCGCGCAGGCCCTGCACCTCGGCGTCGATGCGCACGAAGCTCTGCACCAGCGCCACGTTGCCCAGCGCATCGGAGGCGCGGGCGGAGAGGTTGCTGTATTGCTCTTCGACCTCGTTTTGCATGCCGTAGGTCTTGCGCACCACCAGCGTGGTCAGGATCGTGAAGACGATGCACAGCCCGAACAGCAGGATGGCCAGCCGCCAGTTGATGTAGAGCGACAGCGGAAGCAACACGACCAGCGACATGATGGCGGCGAAGTGCTCGCGGAAGAAGCCGAGCCACAGCCGCCACAACGCGTCGGTGCCTTGCAGCATCACTTTCATCAAGCGGCCGGAATGCGTGCCGGTGTGGAACGTCAGCGGCAGTTGCATGATGTGTTCGAAATAACTGGTCAGCACCGCCTGCCGCTGGCGATGCGACAACCGGTCGGCATGAAGCGCCACGATGACTCCGCACAGGATCGTGAACAGACCGAACGCGACCCACGCGAGCAGCAACGGCCATGGCGATGTTCCGCTCGCGGTCAGCGGTCCGGTCGATGGCTGGCCGGAAAGCACGTCGATGATGCGGCCGAATAATACCGGCTCGGCAAATTGTGCTGCGGCCAACAACAGGTTCGCGCCCGCGAGAATCCAGCCGAGCCGCGCTTCCTTGCCGAGCAGTTCGAGCACACGGGCATAGAGACGAAGCAGGGACATCGATGGGAGCTCGCAAATATCGTCCAAGATGTGAAATCGATTGAGGCTGGGCGCCATCGCCGCGCGCTGCCTCTCTTCGCAATGGAACGCATCTTAAGCCGGGATGGCCGATGGAATACAGCCGTTTGTTGTGGCCTAGCGGAGCTGGCGCTCCTCGGCTGGCGGCAGGAAAGCCGGATCGAAGATATCCGCTGCTGTCGGCTTCTGGCGGAATTTATAATCCAGTCCGATATCGTCGATCGATTTGCTCAGCCGCGCCGGGTCGATGCCGCCAAAGCCGTTGTGCCTGACTTCGGCGGTGATGATGTTGTCATTCAATGCTGTGCGCAGCCGTTCGAGCTCGAGCTCGCGCGAGCCGCCGTTGATGTGCGTCATCACTGCGTCGATCGCTTTGTTCGGATCATCGATGGTTTTCCGCAAGCCTTGCAATACCGCGCGGACAAATCCAAGGACGGCCTCCGGTTTGCTGCCGGCGAAGGATGGATTGACGATCAGCGCCGCGCCATAGGCGCTGCTGCCGTAATCGGCGAAGCGCAGCACGGCGATGTCGTCGGCGGGAATGCCGCGATCCCGCAGGTTGAGCGCGGAAAGGTAGGAGGATCCGGTCACCGCATCGACCTGTCCGGCCGACAACATCGGCTCGCGTACCGCCGCGCCGATGCGTTGCAGTTTGACCGCGCCGGGCTTGATGCCGTTCTGCTCGGCCAATGCGGGCCACAGCCGGATGCCGAGATCGCCCTCGGCCACGCCGATCGTCTTGCCCTCGATGTCGGCCAGCGCCCGGATGCCGCGGCTCTTGCGGGCGACGATGGCGTAAGGCGCGCGGTTGAACATGACGAATACCGCCTTCACGGGCGACCCGTTCGCAGTATCGCGGAAGCGTATCAACGCATTGATGTCCGCCAGCGCGATGTCGCTGCTGCCGCTGGCGACGCGCACGATGGCATCGTCGGTGCCCTTGGCGACGTCGATGGCGACACTCAATCCGGCGTCGCGAAAATAGCCATCGGCGAGCGCCAGGAAAAACGGCGCCGACGTACCGTCGACCGGATGATCGAGGCTGAAGCGGATCGCTGTCGTCGATGGGACTGGTGCCGGCTGGCTGGTCGCGGGCTGATCCTGGCCCCGCGCGCGCGTCGCCGTGCCGGCGGTGAGGCCCGTCAGGCCCGTTCCGATCAGCAGCATTTGCGTCAGAAAGCTTCGTCTAAGCATCGACACCATGGCGGTTCTATTCAGGCGGAATGCAGCCGCATCGCCGCGCAGGCCGCCTCGGAGTCCTTCTATATGCCGCGGGCAACCTGAACGACAGGTGACTGGCGCGGCCGCATCATCGGGGACCGTGATCCGTGCCTTGCACGGCACCGGAACCTGCGGTCGTTCACGGCGTTGTTGTCGCAACACAAGAGATGTCGGCAATGGAAAAGGGTAGCGACATGATGACGCGCAAGGGAACGAAATTTGCGACGGGCTGCAAGGCGGCTTTGGCGGCAACCACGGCGCTGGCTTTGCTGGCGGTGGCGCCAACCACGGCGGCCAACGCTGGTGGCTCCGCTCAGATGACCGCATCAGGCGGCAGCGCCACCGCGACCGACTTCAGCGCCGCGCGTCGGCACCGCCACTATCACGGCGGTGGCGGTGCAGCCGCTGCTGCCGCATTCGCCGGCATCGTCGGGACCATCGGTGCGATCGCCGCGACCCAGGCCCGCCGTGACGCCTACTACGACTCTTACGCCTACGATGCCCCGTACGCCTACGGCGGCGGCCCTTATTACGGGTATTACGGCGGCGGCCCCTATTATCGTGGCTACGGCCCGTCCCGGCGCATCGATGGCGGCGGCAACATCATTCCCTAATGACCATATCGAGGGCCGGAGGCCGGCCGTTAACACGCTGGCCACATGTTTCGCCTAGATTGACGGGATGAGTGATTCGCTCGACCGGCTTTATCAGGCGGTACTCGCAGCGCGGGATCTCGATCCCGCGACCTCGCGAACGGCGCGGCTGTTTCAGCAAGGGCCATCGAAAATGGCCAAGAAACTTGCTGAAGAAGCCATCGAGGTGGTGATCGACGCCGTCAACGAGAAGCCCGACGCGGTGATCCGCGAAAGTGCCGATCTGCTCTACAATCTGACGGTGCTGTGGGCGGGCGCCGGGGTCCGGCCTGAAGACGTCTGGCGCGAAATGGACCGTCGCGAATTGATGCTAGGCATTGCTGAGAAACTGCCGAAATCGGCGGTCAAGCCGCCAAAGGCCACGCGCGCGTTTGCCGGGCGGCCAATTGTCGCGCTCGAAGGGGCGCGTATTCATAAGCGCCGTTAATCTGCCGCCGCACACCAAATCGATGATGGACAAATCCGGCCCGGGGTGGTTCATCGCGGCATGCTGAGACGTATCTACGATTGGTGTATCGAGGCCGCCCACAAACCCTATGCGCTCTGGATCATGGGCGCGGTTTCGTTCGCGGAGAGTTCGTTTTTTCCGGTGCCGCCGGACGTCATGCTGATTCCGATGTCGCTGGCGCGCCCGCAGCGCGCGTGGCTCTATGCGGTCGTCTGCACACTGACATCGGTTCTGGGCGGCATCGTCGGATACGCCATCGGCGCCGGGCTTTACGACTCGCTTGGCCAGTGGCTGATGCATCTCTATGGCCTCACCGACAAGGTGGAGGCATTCCGCCAGTCCTATGCCGAGTGGGGCGCGTGGATCATCATCGGCAAAGGCCTGACGCCGATCCCTTACAAGCTGGTCACGATCACCTCCGGCTTTGCCGGATACAACATCTGGCTTTTCATCCTGTGTTCGCTGATCGCGCGCGGCGGCCGCTTCTTTATCGTCGCGATCTTGCTCAACCGCTACGGCGACGCCATTCGCGCGCAGATCGAAAAGCGGCTCGGGATGTGGGTGGCGATCGGCGTGTTCGTGCTGGTGCTCGGCTTTATTATCGCTTTCAAGCTGATTTGAAACGTGATCCTGTCATGGCAGGCGGATAGTCTGCGGCGGGATTCGCCGCCGGCTCGCTATGCCGGCCTGTCGGCAATGGATTGTTGCGATGAACGACCATCTCCAGCAGCGCATCGGGGTCGGAGCACGATCGGCGGTGGCCTGCGCGGTGCTGCAGTTGCTGGTTTCGGCGGCGCCGGCGTGGTCCCAGACACCGCAGCCCACGGCGACTGAGGTCGCATCACCCCCAGCTGCAACCGATGTATCGCCGCAGACAGCGGATCAACCCGCGCCGCCGCGCGAAAATCCGGGACTCATCAACGAACTCGGCAAGCTGTTCAAGAATCCGCCGGCACTGCCGCCGCTGAAAACGCCGCAGCAGGCGCTGGAGGATTTCAACGCCACTATGAAAGGTGCGTCGGGCGGCCTGTCGTTGTGGGGCGCGTCGTCGGTGGCCACGGGCCGGGTCAAATGCGCGGTCGCGGAGAATGGCGGCGCCGATTGCAAGGCGGCGGCGGATGCCTTGTGTCGCAGCAAGAATTTTCAGCAGGGCAAGAGCGTCGATACCGAAGCGACGCAGACTTGTTCGGCGGAAGCGTTGCTATTGTCCGGCCGCAAGTCGAAACCGGGTGCCTGCCGCACCGATTATTTCGTCACGCGGGCAATGTGCCAGTAGATCGCGGTGTGCCGGTAAATCAGCATCTCGGCGCAAGATTTTCGGCCAGCTCTCAGCGCGATTGCCTTTCCCTGGATTAATCTGCCATCGTCACGCCGCTGTCGTGGGCGGATTGCTCGCCGCCGCGTCAACGAGGAAAGGAATCTTGAATGTCCATGCCTGCCTTGTTCAAGGGCCGCCTGTCGATACCGGTCATCGGCGCACCGCTGTTCATCATCTCGGTGCCGGACCTGGTGATCGCCCAATGCAAGGCCGGCGTCGTCGGCTCGTTTCCGGCGTTGAATGCGCGGCCGGCGGCGTTGCTCGACGAGTGGCTGGCGCGCATCAAGGAAGAACTTGCGGCCTATGACAAGGCGCACCCGGAGCGTCCGTCGGCGCCGTTCGCCGTGAACCAGATCGTGCACAAATCGAACAATCGGCTGGATCACGATCTCGCCCTTTGCGAGAAGCACAAGGTGCCGATGATCATCACCTCGCTCGGTGCGCGCGAGGAATTGAACCAGGCCGCGCATGGCTGGGGCGGCATCGTGTTTCACGACGTCATCAACCAGAAGTTTGCGCACAAGGCGATCGAGAAGGGGGCCGACGGCCTGATTCTGGTCGCCGCCGGTGCGGGCGGTCACGCCGGCGAACTGTCGCCGTTCCCGTTCGTTGCCGAAACCCGGCAGTGGTTCGATGGACCGATTGCGTTGTCGGGGGCGATGGGCAATGGACGCGCCATCCGCGCGGCGCGCATACTCGGCGCTGACTTCGCCTATATCGGCTCGGCTTTCATCGCGACCCAGGAAGCCAACGCCGTCGAAGGCTACAAGCGGATGATTACCACGTCGACCGCCGAGGATATCGTCTACTCCAACCTGTTCACCGGCGTGCACGGCAACTATCTCAAGCCGTCGATCGTCGCGGCCGGCATGGACCCGGATAACTTGCCGGTGTCGGATCCGACCAAGATGAATTTCGGCACCGACGCCAGCGGCGAACGCGCCAAGCCGAAAGCCTGGAAGGAGATCTGGGGCAGCGGGCAGGGCGTCGGCAGCGTCGGCAAGATCGTGCCGGCAGCCGAATTGATCGCGCGCTTCAAAAAGGAATACGAGGAAGCGGTCGATCCGCCATTGTGACGCGCAGCCAGCGACAATCGTGAGAAAGCAATGATGGACGCCATCTTTCGCGTCGAAGGCACGCGCGTCATTCCCAGCCCGAACGCTGCCGGTCCGTGGAATCCCACCATGCAACACGGTTCGGCACCGGCCGCACTTGTGGCGTGGGCCGCGGAATCGATTCCGACGCCGCAGCCGATGCACGTCGCGCGCCTGACCATCGATCTGATGCGGCCGGTGCCGCTGACGCCGTTGATGATCGAGACCGAAGTGCTGCGCGCCGGCCGCAAGATACAGCTCTGCGAGGTGCGGCTATTGGCCGAAGGCGTCCCCGTTGTGCGGGCCACCGCGCTCAAGATCAAATCCGGCGAGGCACTGCCTCTGCCGCCGGACGCGGACGAGGTTTCGATCACGTTGCCCGGGCCGGAGCAATCGGTCCCGGAGCGCCACGATTCGTCCAGTCCGTTCGTCAGCGGCATGGCGATCCACGCGGCGCGAGGCCGCTTCGCCACCGTGGGCCTCAACGCGATCTGGTACAAGGTCGGCTGGCCGCTGATCGAAGGCGCGACGATCTCGCCACTGATGCGCGCGGCCGTCGCGTCGGATTTCTGCAATGCCACGGCGGTGGCACTCGACTTCCGGCAATGGACCTTCATCAACGCCGACCTCACCGTGTCGCTGTCGCGGCCGCCGGTTGGCGAATGGATCCTGCTGGATGGCGAAACTTTCGTTGGCCCCGATGGCGCCGGCATCGCCACGGCGCGGCTCGGCGATGTCCGTGGCTATTTCGGCCGTGCGGTGCAGAGTCTGGTGATCGAGAAGCGGTAGGCCCCCGGTCGGCCGCCGTTAACGATTAGTTAACCATAACTATCCCAACAATTGCGTCGCGATGGTTCGCCGCCCGTGTGGAGGACGGTCGCCAAATCGTCAATCGAAGGGATGCGACATGGATCTCACGGACTTCGAGAGGCTGTTTTCCCGGACCCCGGCATCGCTGGACGAAATCCGGGTTCGCGTATCGCATGCGCTGGGCCGCCACCCGCTGTGCCGCGACGTGCAATTCGACATCGTCAGTACGCCACGCTCGGCGCGCGGCGGTAACTGGACGATCAGCATGCAGTCGATCGGTGCCGAGGCGATCTGGGAAGCCTCCGAGATCGTCGCCGATATTCAGGACGCCTACGACCTCGCGCTGGCGGCATAACGGCCGCAACTCCGGTCCGCAGGACCGCCCGGCAGGTGGCGCCGCGACGGATCGCCACCCGACGGGGTCTGGTCAGGCCACATTTATTCTGTATGTGTCGGGACGGTGATCGACCTTGCGTCAGCGCCCACGGAGGTCAACTTGACGCGGACCGCGACCCTTCTGACGCTTGTGTGCCTGGTGATCGCCAGTGCCGCGGTGGCAGGATTCATCGCGGCGCGGTTCGGCGATATTCCCGGCGCACTGGAAGAGCCGGCGGGGCCGGTCGCCAATCGCGACGGCAAGGCCGACCGGTTGGCGCGCGCGGCGACGACGCCCGCGATGCCGCCGCTATCCGATCCGGCGGCGCCGACACCGGCCGACCTGCTGCGGCAAGCCTATGCCAACGAAAGCCAGATTGCCGCGCCGGCTTCCGATCTGGCATTGCCGGACATCGCGCCGATCGTGTCGCCGCCACTTCCGTCGCCGCGGCCCAAGCTCGCCGACATGCAGAAATCCTACACCTTGCTCAGCGATATGCAGATCGCCGGCATCAAGACGCGGCTGCAATTGACGGCGGCGCAGGCGAAGCACTGGCCCGCGGTCGAGGACGCCTTGCGCGCCGTCGCCAACAAAATGCATGCGATGAAGCAGGCCAATCCGCAAAGCACTACGATCACGCTGGGGCCGGATACGCCCGAGATGCAGCGGCTGAAGACAGCCGCGACGCCGCTGCTTGCGCAACTGCGTGAGGATCAGAAGCGCGAAGTGCGGGCGCTCGCGCGCATCATCGGGTTGGACGCCATCGCCTCGCGGATATGATCGTCAATTCACTGTGGCAGGAGAGTGAGCGCCAGCAACGCTGCAATCAGCGACGGCGGCATCACCACGAGGCCGAGCTTGAGGAACTGCCAGCCAGTCACGGCTTCGCCTTCGCGACGTAGCGCGATCAACCACAAGATGGTCGCAAGCGATCCGGTGACGGAGAGGTTCGGGCCGAGGTCGACGCCGATCAACAATCCTGCGGTCACTTGAAGCGGAACATCGGCGGCCTGACCGACGGTGGCCGCGATCAGGCCGGTCGGCAGGTTGTTGAGCAGGTTCGATGCCAGTGCGGCAATCACGCCGGCGACTGCCGATGCTTCGCGCGGCGCGGTTGCGGCAGCGTCGTGAAGCATGGTGACAAGTACGCGCAGCGCACCGGTCTGCTCGACGCCTTGCACCAGCACGAACAATCCGGCGACCAGCGGCAGCACTCCCCAGGCGATGTCGCGCAGCACGCGGAGCGGCGACTGCCGGCTGATCGCGAGCACGGCGAGCGTTGCGAGAACGCCGCAGCCGAACGTCGGCAGGCCAAGCGGCACGTCGTATGCGGAAGCCGCCAGCAGGGCCAGCGCCGTGGCGAGAATGCCGGCGGCTGCGCATTTGCCGCCGAGTGATAGAGGACGCTGCGGTGGGGACGCGTGGATCGGGGTGGCGAGCGCGCGGCGCTGCGTGAAGCGCAGTGCCGCATAGGTGACGACGATGGCGGCCAGCGAGGGCAGGGTGAATTGATACAGCCATTGCCCGAGCGGCGGCATGCGGTCGCCGAAGATCACCAGATTGGCCGGGTTGGAAATCGGCAGCACGAAACTCGCGGCGTTGGCGATGAACGCGCAGACGAACAGATAGGGCAACGGCGCGACCCGCGCCGCGGTCGCCGCCGCATAGACCGCCGGCGTCAGCACCACCGCGGTGGCGTCGTTGGACAGCAGGATCGTCACCAGAGTCCCGACGCCGTAGACGATCAGGAACAGCCGCTTCGACGAGCCGCGCGCCTGCCGTACGGCATGCGTGGCCAGCCAGTCGAACAGGCCTTCGAGCCGCGCCACTTCGGCGAGCAGCATCATGCCGATCAGGAACAGGTAGACGTCGGTGCCCTTGCCGGCGGCCGCCAGCGCATCGCGCCATGGCAGCAGCCCGAAGGCGACCAGCGCCGCCGCGCCGAGCACGGCCCAGACATATTCGGGAATACGCAACGGCCGGATGATGACGCCGAGCGTCGCCATCCCGGCGATTCCCAATATCAACGAGGTGTGATCCACGTGGTCAGGCTGCCGTCAGGTTGGTGGGAGCACGATCCACTGCGGTCGCAGCGGATCGTGTTGAACGCGTCAGCCGTAGTTATAGAAACCGCGGCCGGTCTTGCGGCCCAGATGACCGGCGGCCACCATTTCCTTGAGCAGCGGCGCGGCGCGATATTTCGGATCGTTGAAGCCGCCGTAGAACACCTCCATCACCGACAGCATGGTGTCCAGCCCGATCATGTCGGCGAGCGCCAGCGGCCCGATCGGGTGATTGCAGCCGAGCTTCATGCCGGCGTCGATGTCCTCGGCGCTGGCGATGCCTTCCTGCAGGGCGAAGATCGCTTCGTTGATCATCGGGCACAGGATGCGGTTGACGGCGAAGCCGGGGCTGTTCTTCGCGGTGATCGGAACCTTGCCGACGCGCTTGGCGAACTCCATCGCCTTGGCATGGGTGTCGTCGGATGTCTGCAGGCCGCGGATCAGTTCGAGCAGCGCCATCAGCGGCACGGGATTGAAGAAGTGCATGCCGATGAAGCGGTCCGGCCGGTCAGTGGCGGCGGCGAGCTTGGTGATCGAGATCGACGAGGTGTTGGTGGCGACCAGCGCCCGCGGCTGCAGCGTCGCGCAGAGGTCCTTCAGGATCTTGACCTTGAGGTCTTCGTTCTCGGTCGCGGCTTCGATGACGAGATCGCAATTGGTCAGTTTGGTCTTGTCGGTGGTGCCGTTGATCCGCGCCAGCGCGGATTTGTGGTCGGCCGCGCTCAGCTTCTGCTTGTTGACCAGCCGCTCCAGACTTTTGTCGACCACCGCCAGTCCCTTGGCGACTGCGGCGTCCGAGATGTCGGTCATGACGACGTTGAGGCCGGCGGCTGCGCAGATCTGCGCGATGCCGTTGCCCATGGTGCCGGCGCCGATGATGCCAACGGTTTCAATCATGGCTGGTCTTGCTCCTGTCTTGCGCACGCGATGCCGCGCGTGCCTCGTTCCGATATGGCTCATGGTTATCAGAGCGGACCGGCGGGAGCAAAACCGGAAAGCAGGGAACGAAGGCCTGCGCTCGCGCTGGCACGGCGCAGTCGAATCTGCTGAGAGGGAAGGATCGTCTCGCTACGGATCGAGCTCGGTGTCCCAATAGAGATAATCGAGCCAGCTCTCGTGCAGGTAGTTCGGCGGGAACAGCCGGCCGTTGCGATGCAGTTGATGCACCGTCGGCGCGAACGGCGTTTGACGGGGAAACATGTGCGCCTGTTCGGTGGTGAGATTGCCCTTCTTGAGGTTGCAGGGCGAGCAGGCGGCGACGACGTTTTCCCAGGTGGTCTGGCCGCCCTTCGAGCGCGGAATGATGTGATCGAAGGTGAGGTCGTCATGCGCCGAACAGTATTGGCACATGAACTTGTCGCGCAGGAAGACGTTGAAGCGGGTGAAGGCGGGATGTGTCGTCGGCTTGACGAAGGATTTGAGCGACACCACGCTCGGCAGTTGCATTTCGAAGGTCGGGCTGCGGACGGCGCGGTCGTAATGTTCGACGATATTGACGCGGTCGAGGAACACCGCCTTGATCGCGTCTTGCCACGACCAAAGCGAAAGCGGGTAGTAACTCAGTGGCCGGAAGTCCGCGTTCAACACGAGCACCGGCCAACCGCCTTGTGAGACATGTGCGTTCAAGTAACGCTCCTGGCCCCCATTCCGACGGCTGCGAAGCAGCCTGTACGTGCATACTACAATTACCACGACGGGATTGTGAAGGGCGTTGGCAGGGCTAATCACCGGGCTTTGTGTGCACCGGTGCGGCCATCGCGCCCTCGATCTATGGCGCGAGCGACAGCATCGGGCCGCGATTCGGCGCGATGCGGCCACCGGACGTATCGAGATAGATGTGCCGGACCGCGTCCACGCCGCTGCTCTCGCCCACCAGCAATCCTTCGTCGCGCAGTTCCGCCGCATCGGGCAGCGTTGCTTCGATCTCGCGGGCGATGACGAATTGCGTGGCTTTCACCGTTTCGATCCCGGCGGTTTGGTTTTCGCGGCTTTTGTCGTTGCGATCTTCCTTGCCGTCGATGTCGGTTTTGCGACAGCCGTGACGTTTGAAACGCTACTCGAATTGCTGTCGCTGGCGAGCACGCCCTCGCGCTTCTTCATCACCTTGTAGTAGGCCCACCACAGATGCGCTGCCGCGCCGCGCACCGGCCGCCACGGTTCGGCGATGGCCGCCATTTCTTTCACTGTCGGCCGCGACTTCAGGCCCAGCCCGATTTTGATAGCCTCCTGCACGGCGAGGTCGCCGGCCGGCCACGCATCGCCATGGCCGAGGCAGAACAGCAGATAGACGTCGGCGGTCCACGGCCCGATGCCGTGCAACGAGATCAGCGTGTTGTGCGCGGCGTCGGCGTCTTCCTCCGCCAGCACGTCGAGGTTGAGCCGCTCGCTGCCGAGCTCGCGCGCCAGCAGCTTCAGCGTTTTAATCTTCGCCGCCGACAGCCCCAGCCGGCCGAGCCGCTCGGCGCGCACCTTGCGGATTGCATCGTGATGGAACGGATCGATGGCGGCGCTGACGCGCTTCCAGATCGCCGCCGCGCTGGCGGTGGACAGTTGCTGGCCGCAGACGATAGCGGCGAGGCCGGCGAAGCCAGGTTCGCGCTGGCGTAGCGCCGGCATCCCGGTCTGCTCGAGGATCGGCTCCAGTCGCGGGTCTTGCTTCACAAGCTGCGCCATGGCGTCGTCGAGGTCGGACTGGGAGTTGAGATGAATGGTCATGGCTCTTAAAACCACCACGTCCTATGAAAGAGATCAATGCCACCCGTTTTCCGTTTTGCCCCTAGTCCAAACGGCTATCTGCATCTCGGTCATGCCTACTCGGCGTTGCGCAACGCCGATCTGGCACGGCAGTCGGGTGGACGGCTGCTGTTGCGCATCGAGGATATCGACGCGACGCGCTGTCGTCCGGAATTCGAAGCGGCAATCTATGACGATCTCGCTTGGCTCGGCGTTGACTGGGAGCAGCCGGTGCGGCGGCAGTCGCAGCATCTCGCGGTCTATCGCGAGGCGCTGGATCGGTTGACCGCGCTGGGGCTGGTCTATCCGAGTTTCGAGAGCCGCGCCGAGATTGTGCGAATGGTGGCGCAACGCGAGTCGAGCGGCGCATGGCCGCGCGATCCCGATGGCGCACCGCTCTATCCCGGCACGGCGAAGACGTTGTCCGCCTCCGCGCGCGAGCGCTTGCTGGCGTCGGGTGCGCCCTATGCCTTGCGGCTTGACATGGCGGCGGCGCTGGCGCGGGCCGGCGCACTCGACTGGCACGAGCAGGGCGCCGGTCCCGGCGGGGAGGCCGGCGTCGTGGTGGCGCAACCGCAAGCGTGGGGCGACGTCATCCTCGCCCGCAAGGATACGCCGACCAGCTATCACCTCGCAGTGGTGGTCGACGATGCGTTGCAGGGCATCACCGATGTGGTGCGCGGGGCCGATCTGTTCTGGGCCACCAGCGTGCACCGGTTGCTACAATGCCTGCTCGATCTGCCGGCGCCGCGCTACCGGCATCATGCGTTGATCCGCGATGCTGCCGGGAGCAAGTTGTCGAAATCGACCCGGGCGACCGGCTTGCGCGAATTGCGCGCTGCCGGGCTGACGCCGGGCGATATCCGCCGCCAGCTTGGCCTCGCGGCCTCGCCGCAGAGCGGTTGAAAACATCCTGCCGCCGACTCGTCGCCTCCCGCCGCGGGTGGTAGGACTAGACGAGGCTGGGGGGATCATGGCGCCGATATCGCGCGGACCGCGCAAGCAACGAGCGCCGCAGAAGCGGGCGCGCAAGGCAGCCGTGCGGCCAAAGCCGGTGCGCGCTAGGCGCGCTGCCGTGTCCGGCAAGCCGGGCATGGTGGAAACCGCGCTGGCAGCGTTCGCGCACGAGGTGCGCACGCCGCTGACCGGCATTCTCGCGGTGAGCGATCTGCTGGCGACCTCGGATCTCGGCGAGCGCGAGCGGCGCTGGGTCGAGACGATCAAGGCGGGAGCCGAACATCTGGCCGGGCTGGCGACGCTGTTCGTCGACGCCGCGCGCAGCCGCAACGCCGGGCGGCAGGCTGGCCTGGGCATCCGGCAGGATTTTCTCGACCTGCGGGCGCTGGCGCGCAGCGCCGGGGATTCGTTGGCCGGCCGTGCGGCGGCAAAGGGCCTGCAGGCGACCGTGCGGATCGCGGAGACGTTGCCGGCATTCGTCATCGGCGATCCGGTGCGGTTGCGCGCGGCGCTGGAAAATCTCATCGACAACGCCGTCAAGTTCACCGAGCAAGGCAGCGTCGCGCTGAAAGTGACGCGCGTGAAGGCGCCGAAAGGCAAGGTGCGCGTCGCCTTCGCGGTGTCGGACAGCGGCATCGGGCTGACGCTCGCCGAAATCAAGCGGCTGTTCCGGCCGTTCTCGCAGGCCAATGTTACCATCGCGTCGCGCTTCGGTGGCGCGGGCCTCGGACTGTCGTCGGTCAAGCAACTGGCGCGGGCGATGGGCGGCGACATCGTGGTCGCGTCGCGGCGTGGAGGCGGCACCACCTTTACGCTGACGGTGACGCTGGCCCCGGCGGCCGCGGCGAGCGGGCCGGGCGAAACGGCGGACGCGTCCGCCGAAAGCGTCAGCGGGTTACGCCTGCTCAGCGTCGAGGACAATCCGTTCGGCCGCGTCGTGCTCAACGCCATTCTCACCGAACTCGGGCATCATGCCGAGTTCATCGGGCGCGGCGAACTCGCGGCGGAACGTGTCGCGCAAGGCGGCTTCGATGCGGTGCTGATGGACATGGTGTTGCCGGGCATCAACGGCATCGAGGCGATCCGGCGCATTCGCGCGCTGCGTTCGGCGCACGGGCGCATCGCCATCATCGGTGTCTCCGGACGCGGCGAGGACGAGGCCGCGTCGCGCGCCGCCGGAGCCGACGCCTTCCTGCTCAAGCCAGTGTCTCCCCGGGCGCTCGCAACTGCGCTGCTTGCAGCGAAACGCCGTGCGGCAAGCGCGACTTGATGATCGCCGCGTTCAGTTCTCCGCCGTACACGAAGATCGCGGAGATGAAGTAGAGAAACACCAGCGCGATGATCACCGATGCCAGCCCGGCATACATGGTGACGTAGTTGTTGGCGAAGCGCGCGAGATACTGGCCGAACACCATGCCGGAGATCAGCGAGGCGATCATCGTGAAGATGATGCCGGGCAGGATCTGCATGAAGCCGCGGCGTCCCGATGGCAGCCAGGCGTGCAGGATGAACAGCGCCACGATCATCGCCGGGATGGCGATGCCGTAGCGGATCACGGTCAGCATTCGCTCGTTCGACTCGACCACCACCGGGATGTAGCGGCGCGCGGCTTCGAGAAGCAGCGGGCCGAGCACGATGAGGAACGCCAGGATCAGCGCCGTCGCCGCGGCCACCAGCGTGTAGCCGATCGATTCCAGCCGCAGCCAGTACCAGCGCCGCGTCTCGGTCACCGCATAAGCGCGGTTGAGCGCGACGCGTAGGCTCTCGACTCCGTTGGAGGCGAAATACACCGCGAGCACCGCGCCGACCGTCAGCGCATCGCCGCGTGTTGTCGTCAGCACGTCGTGGATCTCGCCGGACAGCGCGCTGGCGACCTGAACCGGCCACACCTGCAGCATCAGCTCGGCGGCCTGATCGGCGAGTTCCTTCGAGCCGAAGAATCCCGCCAGCGAGGTCAGCACGATCAGGAAGGGAAACAATGCCATCAGCGTCGAGAGCGCGATGTGGCTGGCGATCGCCCAGCCGTCGTCGGCGAGAAAGGTATAGAAGGCGTCCAGCCCGATCATGAAGATGTGGCGAATGGTCTTCACGTCTCACCTTGCATGAAGTGCGAATGCCGGCGCCGGCGCAGCGCCCGTCAACATCCGACACAAATCGCCAAAAAGCTAGTGTTCCAGAGTAGATAAGGCTCAAGTCGCCATGTCGCGAAATGTTGCACATGGCCTGCGAAAGCGGCATTGGCGGCGGCAGGGTTGAGGTGTATGTAGCCGCCATGACGACCTTCCTGAGTAATTTCCTGCTGCCGCTCGCGGCTGCCTCCGTCGTGGTGGTGCTGCTGATGGGCCTCCTCAACATGATGCGTGGCGGTTCGCCGAACTGGTCGCAGAAACTGATGCGCGCCCGCGTGCTGCTGCAGTTCGTGGCCATCATCATCACCATGGTGACGGTCTGGGCCATGGGCCGGTAAGAATGGGTCGCTAAGACCGATTTGCTGAAGAGGCGCGGGGACATTCCATGGTTACGCTCAATCGCATCTACACGCGCACCGGCGACGACGGCACTACGGCGCTGGGCAGCGGCGAACGCCGCGCCAAATACGATCTGCGCATCAGTGCCTATGGTACTGTTGATGAGACCAATGCGGCAGTTGGCGTGGCGCGGCTGCATCTCACTGACGCGCCCGAGCTCGACGCCATGCTCGGCCGTATTCAGAACGACCTGTTCGACCTCGGCGCCGATCTGGCGGTGCCCGAACGCGAGGGAAAGGCCGAGCGGTTGCGGGTGCTGTCGACCCAGGTCGATCGGCTCGAGCGCGACATCGACACGCTGAACGCGAAACTGGCCCCGCTGACGTCCTTCATTCTACCCGGCGGTTCGCCTGCCGCGGCATACCTTCACGTAGCGCGCACGATATGCCGCCGCGCGGAACGCGTGATGGTGGAACTTGCCGCGCAACCGAATGAAAAGGTCAGTCCGCCGGCCATCCAGTACATCAACCGGCTGTCGGACTTCCTGTTTGTCGCGGCCCGTGTGGTGAACGATAATGGAGCGCGGGACGTGCTCTGGGTTCCGGGCCAGAATCGCTGACCGCGCGCCAACCTGGACGCATTCTCGGCCCGGAAGTTGACCCCGGTTGGCGGGGGCTTTAGGTTCCGCGCCAAGCTGCCGTGGCTGGCGTGAATTCAATGTTCTTCAACACGAAAGAGGATCGATGAAGGTTCTGGTGCCGGTAAAACGCGTGGTCGATTACAACGTCAAGGTTCGCGTCAAGAGCGACGGATCGGGTGTCGAACTCGCCAACGTCAAGATGTCGATGAATCCGTTCGACGAAATCGCCGTCGAGGAAGCCCTGCGCCTGAAAGAGGCCGGCAAGGCGACCGAAGTGGTGGTGGTGTCGATCGGTCCGGCGCAAGCTTCGGAAACGCTGCGCACCGGTCTGGCGATGGGCGCCGATCGCGGCATCCTCGTCAAGGTCGAGGGCAACGCCGAGCCGCTCGCGGTGGCGAAGCTGCTCAAGGCCATCGCGGACGAAGAGAAGCCCGGCCTTGTCATCCTCGGCAAGCAGGCCATCGACGACGACAGCAATCAGACCGGCCAGATGCTCGCCGCCTTGCTCGGCTGGTCGCAGGCGACGTTCGCCTCCAAGCTCGAAGTCGAAGGATCGGATTTCAAGGTGACGCGTGAAGTCGACGGCGGCCTGCAGACCGTCAAGCTGAAGGGACCGGCGATCGTCACCACCGACCTGCGCCTCAACGAACCGCGCTACGCCAGCCTGCCCAACATCATGAAGGCGAAGAAGAAGCCGATCGACGAAAAGACCGCCGAGCAATACGGCGTCGATCTCACGCCACGGCTTGAGATTGTCAAAACCGCCGAACCCGGTGGCCGCAAAGCCGGCGTCAAGGTCAAGGACGTCGCCGAGCTGGTGTCGAAACTCAAGAACGAAGCCGGGGTTATCTGATGACGACGTTGCTGATTGCCGAACACGACAATGCCGGCCTGAAGGATGCGACCAACAAGGCGCTGACCGCAGCAAGCCAACTCGGCGCCGAGGTGCATGTGCTGGTGGCGGGCGAGAACGCCAAGGGCGCGGCCGATGACGCCGCCAAGCTCAAGGGCGTGACCAAGGTGCTGCTGGCGGACAACGCCGCCTATGCGCATGACCTCGCCGAGCCGTTGGCGGCGCTGATCGTGTCGCTGGCCCCGAACTACGATGCCTTCGTCGCGCCCGCGACGTCGCGCTTCAAGAACGTGATGCCGCGCGTTGCGGCCTTGCTCGACGTCATGCAGGTGTCGGAAATCACCAAGGTGATCGCGCCCGACACCTACGAGCGCCCGATCTACGCCGGCAACGCCATCCAGACCGTGAAGTCGAAAGACGCCAAGAAGGTCATCACGGTGCGGACTTCCACCTTCGCTGCGACCGGCGACGGCGGCAGCGCCGCGGTGGAGAATGCCGCGGCGGCGGCCGATCCGGGCCTGTCGAGCTTCGTCGGCGAGGAGGTTGCCAAGAGCGACCGCCCCGAACTGACCTCTGCCAAGATCATCGTCTCCGGTGGTCGCGCCATGCAGAGCCGCGAGAACTTCGCCAAGTACATCGAGCCGCTGGCCGACAAGCTCGGCGCCGGCGTCGGCGCCTCGCGCGCCGCGGTCGATGCCGGTTACGCGCCGAACGACTGGCAGGTCGGCCAGACCGGCAAGGTTGTGGCGCCGGAGCTATACGTCGCCATCGGCATTTCCGGTGCGATCCAGCATCTGGCGGGCATGAAGGACTCCAAGGTGATCGTGGCGATCAACAAGGATGAGGACGCGCCGATCTTCCAGGTCGCCGACTACGGCCTGGTCGCCGACCTCTATCAGGCGGTGCCGGAATTGACCGAAGAACTCGGCAAACTCGGCCGTTAACCGTTAAGATGACGACGCGGAGATAGAACTAGAGTCGGATTCAAGGCTGACGCATCCGACTTTAGTCTGCCGCGCTGGCGATAACTGGGGCTTCGGCCGGACATCCAGACTCCGGCCAAGGTTTATGCAAGGATGAGCCGCCTGCGATGTGCGCGCGATGCTCCGATGAGATGATGAAATGTCGATAGAGATCAAGAAGGTCGGCGTGATCGGTTCGGGCCAGATGGGCAATGGCATTGCTCACGTGGCGGCCTTGGCGGGGTTCGATGTCGCGCTCTACGACATCTCGCCGGACCGCCTCAAGTCGGCGATGGCCACCATCAACGGCAATTTGTCGCGGCAGGCGACAAAGAAGATCATCACCGAGGAGGCGCATAAGAAGGCGCTGAGCCGGATCAAGGCCGAAGAAAGCCTCGACGGGCTGGCGGACTGCGATCTGGTGATCGAGACCGCCGTCGAGAAGGAAGAGGTCAAGCGCAAGATCTTCCACGACCTCTGCGCCGTGCTGAAACCGGAAGCCATTATCGGCTCCAACACCTCGTCGATTTCGATCACCCGGCTGGCCGCCTCGACCGACCGCCCGGAACGCTTCATCGGCGTTCACTTCATGAATCCGGTGCCGGTGATGGAACTGGTCGAACTGGTGCGCGGCATTGCCACCGACGACGCGACATTCGATGCGGTGCGCAATTTCGTCACCAAGGTTGGCAAGCAGATCGCGGTGTCGGAGGATTTTCCGGCCTTCATCGTCAACCGTATCCTGCTGCCGATGATCAACGAGGCGATCTACACGCTGTATGAAGGCGTCGGCAACGTCGAAGCCATCGATGCGGCGATGAAGCTCGGCGCGCATCACCCGATGGGGCCGCTCGAACTGGCGGATTTCATCGGCCTCGATACCTGCCTGTCCATCATGCAGGTGCTGCACGACGGCCTGTCGGATTCCAAGTACCGGCCGTGCCCGCTGCTGGTGAAATACGTCGAAGCCGGCTGGCTTGGCCGCAAGACACAGCGCGGCTTCTACGACTATCGCGGCGAGAAGCCGGTTCCGACGCGCTGACGTTTTCCCATTGAATGGGCGTGTCATGCCCGCGCAAGCGGGCATCCAATAGCCCTTGCCGCAGGATGTGATGCGCGGTGTTTACTGGATCGCCCGATCAAGCCGGGCGACGACGTCTTCTATGTAAGTGACGTCGCATCCAAGACCTCGCTTCGTGCCAGAATTCGTTAACCGCGGCCGGCTATAGCTCGGCGGTGGAGTCATGCGTATGGACATGGGTTTGATCACGGCTGCCGTCGGCATGATGGCCAGCAACACGCAGTCGCAGATCGCGACCCGCGCGCTCAAGATGAATCTCGATGCGCAGGCGCAGGTGCTGCAATTGCTGGCGCCGGCACAAAACAGCCCGGCGGCCAACAACGCGCCGGGCGTCGGTGGTAATCTCGATATCTCGGTCTAGCCCGATGTCGGGCAGGCTTGCGAAGCCGGTGTGATCCAGCCGATGCCGACGCCGCCCGGCTGCATCAGGATCGCCATCCTGCCGACATTCGGCACGTCGAAAATCGGCTTCATCAATTGCGCGCCGGCCGCCACCGCCTTCTGAACACGCGCGTCGACATCGTCGACTGCGAGATATGGCATCCAGCCGTCGGCGACATCTTCGAAGCCGGGCCGGTTGGTCGGGAAGATGCCACCGACGGGCTTACCGTCAGCAAGTGCGATCCAGTAGCATTCGCCATCGGGTTGGGCCTGCGCCTCGTAGGACCAGCCGATCGTTTGGGCGTAGAAAGCCTTGAAGCGCTCGGGGTCGCGGGTGACGAACTCCGTCCAGTTGAAATGACCATGCGGTGTCATGCGTATCCCCAACCAGGTTACAATTTGACGATCGTTTCGAAGCCGCCATAGATCATCCGCTTGCCGTCGAACGGCATCGCCTTGGGGTCTATCATCTTGGCGAGACGCGGATCCTTCATCACCTTGGCGTTGACCTTGTCGCGATGCGCACGCGACTTGTAGGCGATCCACGAGAACACCACGGTCTCGTTGGGCTTCAGCTTCACGCTACGCGGAAACGACGTCAGCTTGCCGACCTTGACGTCCTCGGCGACGCATTCGCGGTAATCCAGCGCGCCGTGCTCGCGCCAAATCTTGCCGGCCTTGCGCGCCAAAGCGCGATAGGCGGCGAGGTTCTTCTTTGGCACCGGCACGATGAAACCGTCGACATACTGCATGAAAACTCCTTTCGGTTGCGATCAAGAGTGGCAGCAGGCACCAGTCGCGCCTGCCGTGGTGTATTCGTCGTGCCGCTTCACCCAATCCATCAGATTATGATGCGGGCCGTTCTCGTCGCGGCCCTTCGGCGTCATGTCGAGCAGCATGTAGGTGCTGAGGACTTCCTCGCCGCCGCGGCCGTAGCTGGAATAGGTGTGGAAGATATCGCCGGCCTCGTCCTTGACGAACACGCTGCGCCCGGGGAGTTCGTCTATGCCCGGCTCGATCATGTCGTAGTTGTATTCGACCTTGCCACGCGCGAGATCCTCCGGCCGGAACGAGACGTGGAAGTCGTAGTTGAAGTCGTTGCCGAACGACGACACCCAGGCGAAATGCCAGCCCATGCGCTTCCTGTAGGCTTCGATTTCGGCCAGCGGCGCGCGCGACACCGCGACATAGGCGACGTCGCGCTGGGCGAGATGCACCAGCGCGCCCTCGACGTGATCGGCGCCGAACGAGCAGCCGACGCAACCTTCCTTCCAGCCGGGGCCGAGCATGAAGTGATTGACGATCAGCTGGCTCTTGTCGCCGAACAATTGCGCCAGCGTCTTTTTGCCTGCAGGCGTGTCGAAGACATATTCCTTCTCCACCTTGACCCACGGCAAAGCGCGACGTTCGGCGCTGATCTCGTCGCGCAGCCGGGTCAGTTGTTTCTCGCGCGCCAGATGCGCCTTGCGCGCGGTCAGCCATTCGTCGCGGGACACGATGGCGTGGTGTTGCATGGCCGACTCCATGATTGCGGAACGAGAGTGTCGATGGCGGTTCAGGCGGCTTGCGTCTGCTTCACCGGGAACGGCTCGCGCCACGCCGGCAATTCGTTGAGGCGGGCGTGCCAGCGTTCGATCTCGGCGAAATCCTCGACCGGGATTCTGGCCTTGGCGGCGTAAGGCAGCGATACGCCGACGGCGAAGTCGGCCACCGTCAAGAGATCGCCGAGCAGATATTTGCGGCCCTTGAGATGCTCGTTGAGCACGTTGGCGAACTGCCGGAAATAACCGGTTGATTCTTTCACGACGGTGGCGTCGGGTTCGCCGAGGCCGACCGTCGGCTTGATGATGTGCTGGAAATACAGCGCGCCGGCGTGCCGCGTGAAGTGGTCGGCGTTCCAGCTCAGCCAGCGCATCACTTCGATCTGGCGCGGGCCGTCCGGCCACAGGTCCGAACCGGCGGCGCGGGCGAGATAGCACATGATGGCGTTGGCTTCCCACAGCCGCATTTCGCCATCCTGCAGCACCGGCACCTTGCCGTTGGGATTGATGGCGAGGAATTCCGGGCGGCGTTGTTCGCCCTTGGCGAGATCGACATAGACATAGTCGACCGGCGCATTGAGATAATGCGCGACGGCGCAGGCTTTGCGCGGGTTCAGGGTCTCTGCGTAGAACAATTTCATGGCAGCCTCCTGTCGGTTTGAAGTCAGGCGAAAAATCGTTCCAACTTGTCCATGGTGCCCATCCAGCCGCGTTCATGGCCGTCACGCGCGGCCTGATCGAAGAACTGGCCGTGGTTGAGCGACAGCAGCGTGCCGTCGCCATCCGGGCGCAGCGTCACGGTGACGACGGATTCGCGCTCCGGCGTGGTGTGCCACGCCCAGCTGAACACCAGCCGCTGATCCGGCACGACGTCGCGATAGGTGCCGCCGACCTGGTGGAATTCACCGTCCTCGGTCTTGAAGCTGATGCGGAAGCTGCCGCCGACGCGGACGTCCATCTCGGCCTGCACCGAGCCGTCGATGGTGTGCGCCGGGCCGAACCAGCGGACTATTTTTTCGGCGTCGGTCCACGCCGCGAAGACTTTCGCGGGCGCGGCGTTGAGACGGCGGTTGATGGTGAGGCTTGGCTGGGTGAGCACGCGTCATCCTCCACAAAGGCTGCGAGACGATCGAGCTGTTCGGTCCAGAAACGCTGATAGCGACTGAGCCACTGCATGGCGTCTTCCATGGGGCCTGCGGTGAGGCGGCAGGTCACGGTGCGTCCGGTCTTGCTGCGCGCGATCAGCCCGGCGTCGGACAGCACGTCGAGATGCTTCATCACCGCCGGCAGCGACATCGCGAACGGTTTGGCCAACTCGCTGACCGTCAGATCGTTGCGCCCTTCGAGCTGGGTCAGCAATGCACGACGGGTCGGGTCGGCGATCGCGGCGAATGTCCTGTCGAGCTGGTCGGTCGGATAGTAAACCATGTGGTTAAGTATAGACACATGCGTGCGGGCGTCAAGGGGCACCCGGACATAACGGCTGTGAGCATCGAAATGCGATCCCGATAAGGAGTGTCGTCCCTGCGAAAGCAGGGACCCATACGCCGTGTCGCTAATGATATGGAAGGCGGTCGTCACTCGCCGCGAATGGCTCCGCCAACCACAGGGACGCCAGGGGGTCTGGGTCCCTGCTTTCGCAGGGACGACGACAGTCTGTCAGCGCCTACGGCTTGAGCGCGGCCTGGATCAGCTTGATGGCGTCGTCGCTGTCCCATTCGGCGGGACCGGCGATGTTGCCGATCTGGCAGCCGTTACCGTCGATCAGCACCGAGGTCGGCATGCCGAGCGCCAGCCCGATGGCCTTGAGGTCCTGAAACACCTTGGCCTTGGCGTCGCTGAAATTGCCGAGCCGGGTCAGGTTGGCCTCTTTCAGGAAATTCTTCGGCTTGTCGGGATCGCGGGTATCGATGTTGACCGCCACGACCTGAAACTGGTCGCCGCCGAGCTTGGCCTCAAGGCGTTCGAGCGCCGGCATCTCCTTGCGGCACGGCACGCACCACGTCGCCCACAGGTTGAGCAGTACGGTGCGGCCCTTCCAGTCGGAGAGTTTCTTGGCATTGCCATGACCGTCGTCGAAGGCCAGATCCGGCATCTTCATCGGCTTCGACACCATGGTCACCGCGGCAACCTCGCCGGTGGCCAGCGGCGCGATCTTCTGAGCCAGGGCCGCGGCGCCGGCGCAATCGCCCGCCGCGCTCTGCTGCGATTTCAGCGCCGTGAAGTTATGGACAATGCCGTAGCCGACGATGGCGCCGGCCACCACCGCGCTCAGAATCAGCGGCAGGCGGCGGCGAGTGGGGCTGGGCGGGGTGGCGGGATCGGGCATATCGTTTGTCATTCTATGTCAGATGCGGCTATGCAGGGGCCGGATTACAGGAATGGTTGGCCGGGGTCGCCGGTCAGGATGCAGATAAGCGGTGCGGCATGAGCAATAAGATGTGGGGCGGCAGGTTCAAGGATGGGCCTGATGCGATCATGGAGGAAATCAACGTCTCGATCGACGTCGATCGTCACCTTTACGCCCAGGATATCGCGGCATCCAAGGCACACGCCGCCATGTTGGCCGCGCAGGGCATTATAACGGCCAGTGATGCAAAAAACATCGCCAAGGGTCTAGACACGATTTTGTCAGAGATCGGCAAGGGCACGTTCACGTTCAAGCGAGCGCTCGAGGACATTCACATGAATGTCGAGAGCCGGCTCAGCGAATTGATCGGGCCTGCGGCCGGGCGGCTGCATACCGCGCGTTCGCGCAACGATCAGGTTGCAACCGATTTCCGCCTGTTCGTCCGCGATACGATCGACGAGACCGACGCGGCGCTGGCCGCCTTCCAGCACGCGCTGGTCGAGCGGGCGCTGGAACATGCCGACACCGTGATGCCGGGCTTCACGCATCTGCAGACCGCGCAGCCGGTGACGTTCGGCCATCACCTGCTTGCTTACGTCGAGATGGCGGCGCGCGATCGCGGCCGCTTGGCCGATGCGCGCAAGCGGCTCAACGAAAGCCCGCTCGGCGCGGCGGCGCTGGCCGGCACCTCGTTCCCGCTCGACCGCCATGCCACCGCCACAGCATTGGGTTTCGACCGCCCGATGGCCAACTCGCTCGATGCGGTGTCGGACCGTGACTTCGTGCTGGAAACGCTGTCGGCAGCCGCTATCGCATCGGTGCATCTGTCGCGCTTCGCCGAGGAGATCGTGATCTGGACCTCGCCGCTGGTCGGCCTGGTGCGGCTGTCGGACAAGTTCACCAGCGGTTCCTCGATCATGCCGCAGAAGCGCAACCCGGATGCCGCCGAACTGGTGCGCGCCAAAACCGGCCGTGTCATCGGTTCGCTCAGCGCGCTGCTGATCGTCATGAAGGGCCTGCCGCTGGCCTACCAGAAGGACATGCAGGAGGACAAAGAGGGCGCCATGCAGGCGTTCGCCGCGCTGTCGCTTGCGGTGCGCGCCATGACCGGCATGGTGCGCGATCTGGTGCCGGACGCGGCGCGGATGAAGCTCGCCGCCGGCGAGGGCTACGCCACCGCCACCGATCTGGCCGATTGGCTGGTGCGGACCCTGAAGATGCCGTTCCGCGAAGCGCATCACGTCACTGGGCGCATCGTCGGCATCGCCTCGAAGCAGGGCGTCGCGTTGCACGAACTGCCGCTCAAGGAGATGCAGGCGGTGGAGCCGAAGATCACCGCCGATGTGATGAAGGTGCTGTCGGTCGAAGCCTCGGTCCAGAGCCGCACCAGTTATGGCGGCACGGCGCCGAAGAATGTTCGCGCGCAGGCCAAGGCGTGGCTCAAGCGCTTGCAAAAAGAGCAGAAATTGGGCTGACGCGGCGAATTCGCCGGAAATTCGACACCCTTCAGGGCTCGCCAGCCCGGAGCAATCTTTGTATGGTGACGCTGCATTTTGGGGATTTTGCCGTGAGCCGTATATCCAGCCCTGTCCCGTCCCGTTGGGCGGTGATCCTGTTGTCTGCCGCAGCGCTGGCGTTGGCCGGCTGTGGGCGCAAGAGCGGGCTCGATCTGCCGCCGACGGCGTCGGCGCAGCCGAATAATGCGCCGCAGGCGGATGCTGCCGCGACGCCGGGCAGCGTGTTCGACCCGTCGTTCGGGGTCAACAAGGACCCGGTCGCGCCCAAGGGCCAGAAGAAATCGTTCATTCTCGATCCGCTGCTGGATTAAGCCGCCCATGCGTCACTTCGATTATCGCGACGGCGTGCTGCACGCCGAGGCCGTCAACCTGTCCACGGTCGCGGAACAACTCGGCACGCCGTTCTACTGCTATTCCACGGCGACGCTGGAGCGGCACTACCGGGTTTTCACCGAGGCCTTCGCCGGCACCGATCATCTGGTCTGCTACGCCATGAAGGCGAATTCGAACCAGTCAGTACTGCGCACGCTGGCGAAACTCGGCGCCGGCGCCGACGTGGTGTCGGGCGGCGAACTCAAGCGCGCACTGGCGGCGGGCATTCCGGCGAACAAGATTCTGTTTTCCGGCGTCGGCAAGACGGCCACTGAGCTGCGTGCGGCGCTCGAAGCAGAGATTCGTTGCATCAACGTCGAGTCCGAACCCGAGCTTGAATTGCTGTCGCAGATCGCGGCGCAGATGGGCCGCACCGCGCACATCTCGATCCGCGTCAATCCCGATGTCGATTCCGGCACGCACGCGAAGATTTCCACCGGCAAGTCGGAGAACAAGTTCGGCATTCCGATCGCGCGCGCCCGCGAGGTTTACGCGCGCGCCGCCAAGCTGCCGGGTATCGCGGTCACCGGCGTCGATATGCACATCGGCAGCCAGATCACCGATCTCGGTCCGATGGAGGCGGCGTTCCGGCTGCTGGCCGATTTCGTCAACGTGCTGCGCGGCGACGGCCACACCATTTCGCACGTTGATTTCGGCGGCGGTCTCGGCGTGCCGTATTACGAGGATCGCGCCGCGCCGCCGGAGCCCTTGGCCTATGCCGCGATGGTCAAGCGCGTGACGCACAATCTCGGCTGCACCCTGATGTTCGAGCCGGGCCGCATGATCGTCGGCAACGCCGGCATCCTGGTGACGCGGGTGATCTATGTGAAGCGCGGCGATGCGCGCAATTTCGTCATCATCGATGCGGCGATGAACGACCTGATCCGCCCGACGCTCTACGAGGCCTATCACCAGATCATGCCGGTGCACGCGGCCGCGAAGGATGTGCCGGTGCTGGTGGCGGATGTCGTCGGCCCGGTGTGCGAGACGGGGGATTACCTCGCGCTCGGCCGCAATTTGCCGGAGCCGAAGGCGGGCGACCTGCTGGCGATCATGACGGCGGGCGCTTACGGCGCGGTGCAGGCGGGAACGTACAACACGCGCCCGCTGGTGCCGGAAGTGCTGGTCAATGGCGACCAATACGCCGTGGTGCGTCCGCGCGTCGATGTCGATGCGCTGATCGCGATGGACAAACCCGCGCCGTGGTTGTGAGGAAATTTCCGTAGCGTCGTCCCTGCGAAGGCAGGGACCCATACGCCGTATCGCTCATGATGCGGAAAGCGATCATGTTCTTTGAATGGAACATCTCGTCGTCATCGCCAACGTCAGGGGTTCTGGGTCCCCGCTTGCGCGGGGACGACGAAGAATTTGTGGGGCTGCGCTCGCAATGACGTGCGCTAACCAGCGTTTGTCTTGCCCACCACCACGCCGGCGCGCTGCTCGATCGGCTGGATCGCGGCGGTGAAATCCGACTCCGCGCCCATTTCGGCGATCACCGTTTCCCACAATTTGCCGACGGCTTCCGCGATCTCCAGCGACAGCCCGAGCGACCTGGCTTCGTCGAGGCACAGCCGCACGTCCTTGACCATCAACCCGGTGGCGAAGCCGAAATCGAACGTGCGCGGCAGCACCGATTTCGGAAACTTGTCGCGGCTCGCGGTATTGAGCCCCGAACCGGCATTGAAGACATCGATCATCACCGCCGGATCGAGCCCGGCCTTGACGCCCATCACCACGGCTTCCGAGGTGGCGACGATGGCGGTGGCCGACAGATAGTTGTTGGCGAGTTTCATGGTCTGCGCCGCGCCCGGCTGCTCGCCGATGAAGAACACCTTGCCGATCACATCGAGCGCGGGCTTGAGCAGATCGAAATCCGCGCGCGGGCCCGACACCATCACCGCCAGCGTGCCTTTCTCGGCGCCGGCGATGCCGCCGCTGACCGGGCTGTCGATCGCCACGATGTTACGCTTTGCCAGCAGGCCGTGAATGCGCACCGCCATCTGCGAGCCGATGGTCGACAGATCGATGAAGCGTTTGACGCGCGCGCCGTGGATGACGCCGTGGTCGCCTGTCGCAACCTCGAGCGAGGCCTGCAGCGACGGCAGGCTGGCGAACACGTTCTCCACGCGGTCGGCGACGTCCTTCGGCGAGGTTGCCGCCTGCGCGCCGCGCGTTACCAGCGCGTCCACGGCTTCACGCCGTTGATCGAACACGACGAGCCGATGACCGGCCGCGATCAGGCGGCTGGCCATCGGCAAGCCCATCTTGCCCAGTCCGATGAAGCCGATGTCCATTCCTTGCTCCATCGGTTGCGTCTCAGGCCTTGTCGAGTTCGGCGAAAACTTCGCGGGCGATGCGGAAGCTGTCGACGCCGGCCGGGATGCCGGCGTAACAGGCGACCTGCATCAGTACTTCGCGGATTTCGTCGCGGGTGACGCCGTTGGTCAGCGCGCCCTTGATATGCGCGCGCAATTCGTGCGGGCGGTTGAGGATCGAGATCATTGCGAGGTTGAGCATGCTGCGGGTCTTGCGCGGCAGCCCCTCGCGGCCCCAGATCGCGCCCCAGCAATATTCCGTCACCATCTCCTGGAACGGCTTGTTGAACTCGTCGGAGTTCTTCAGCGCGTTGGCGACGTAGGTCTCGCCCAGCACCTCTTTACGAATTTGCAGTCCCTTGTCGTGCGTTGCCTTGTCCATGATCGTCCTTGCGTATCCAATCGTAAGTTGATGCGCGGACGTTACGGGGTTGTGCCGCGTGCGTCACGCCTTCGTGTGATGATTGTTCCCAGCATTGCGGCCTTGGGGGCCGTGCCTCAAAGCCGCCGCTGTGCTAGGCTGTGCTTGGCCGAACCACGGAGCATGCGTTGACGAACGCGCCACCCACCCGATCCGAGCCGCCGCGCGATCCTGAAGCCGCGATGCGGCTGCAGTTGACGCAGGCCCTGCGCCGGGCGCAGTGGGCGATGGCGTGGGAACGCGGCTGGCCGCATCTGGCGCGCGTTTTGTGCGTCCTCGGGTTGTTTCTGGCGGCGTCGTGGGCCGGCTTGTGGCTGGCGCTGCCGTTTGCCGGCCGCATCGGCGGACTGGCGATTTTTGCCATTCTGGCGCTGGCGGCGCTGGTCCCGGCCATCAAGTTTCGCTGGCCGAGCCGCGCCGAGGCGCTGGGCCGGCTGGATCGCGGCACCGGCATCCGCCATCGCCCGGCGACGGCCCTGTCCGATACGGTGTCGTCGCAGGATCCGGTGGCGCTGGCCTTGTGGCAGGCGCAGCGCGAACGCACGCTGGCGTCACTCAAGCGGATTCGGGCAGGTCTGCCGACACCCCGCCTGACGCTGCACGATCCATGGGCGCTGCGCGCAATGGTTGTGTTGTTGTTGGCGGCAACCTATGTCGCCGCTGGCGGCGACCGCATGGCGCGGCTGGTCGCGGCGTTCGACTGGAATGACGTGCTGGCGCCGGCCAACATCCGCGTCGATGCCTGGATCACGCCGCCGCGCTACACCGCGAAGCCGTCGATCATCCTGTCCGCCGCGGACAAGGATGCGCCGGGCGCCACCAATGCGGCGGTGCAGGTTCCTGCTGGCAGCACGCTGACGGTGCGTTCGAGCGGCGGCAGCCTCGATGTCATTACCAGCGGCGGCATCGCCGAGGCGGCGCCGGCCGAGCAGGCGCCGGCCGGCACCAGCGAAAAGCATTTCACCATCGCCGCCGACGGCACCGCGCATGTCCGTGCGCCCGCGAATCTGCCGCGCTGGGCGTTCGCGGCGCAGCCGGACCACGCGCCGACGATTGCGCTGGCCAAAGATCCCGAGCGGCAGGCGCGGGGCTCGCTGCAACTGGCTTACAAGATCGACGACGATTACGGCGTCACCGAAGCGCAGGCGCACTTTGCCGTGCGGCCGGATGAAACGGCGAAGGATCGCGACGCGGCAACGCCGCGGCCGCTGTTCGACCCGCCGCAATTCGCACTGGTGCTGCCCAATGCGCGGACGCGCAAGGGTGTCGGCCAGACCGTCAAGGATTTGAGCGAAGACCCCTATGCCGGCGCCGAGGTCGATCTGACGCTGACGGCGCGTGACGAGGCCGGCAACGAGGGCCACAGCGAACCGTTCAAGATGCGGTTGCCGGAGCGGCTGTTCGCCAAGCCGTTGCCGCGCGCCCTGATCGAGCAGCGCCGCAGTCTGGCGCTGGATGCCAATCAGGCGCCGCAGGTGCAGGTGGCGCTCGACGCGCTGCTGATCGCGCCCGAGGCGTTCACGCCGGAGGCCGGCCATTATCTCGGCCTGCGCTCGGTCGCCCGGCAATTGCAGCAGGCGCACACCGACGATGCGTTGCGCGAGGTCGTTGCCAGCCTGTGGGCCTTAGCGACGATGATCGAGGATGGCGATATCAGCGACGTCGACAAGGCGTTGCGGGCTGCGCAGGAGGCGCTCAAGCAGGCGCTGGAGCGTGGCGCCAGCGACGAGGAGATCAAGAAACTCACGGAGAATTTGCGCGCGGCGCTCGACAAGTTCCTGCGCCAGCTGGCGGAGCAGATGCGCAACAATCCGCAGCAGCTGGCGCGGCCGCTGGATCAGAACACGCGCACTTTGCGGCAGCAGGATCTCAACAACATGCTCGAGCGCATGGAGCGGTTGTCGCGCTCCGGCGACAAGGACGCCGCCAAGCAACTGCTCGATCAACTGGCGCAGATGCTGGAAAACTTGCAGATGGCGCAGCCGGGGCAGGGCGGCGACGGCGACATGCAGCAGTCGCTCAACGAACTCGGCGACATGATCCGCAAGCAGCAGCAGTTGCGCGACCGCACCTTCAATCAGGGACAGGATTCGCGGCGCGATCGCATGCGCGGCAAGCAGGGCGATCAGAACGCCATGAACGGCCTGCAGCAGGATCAGCAGGCGCTGCGCGACCGGCTGAAGAAATTGCAGGAGCAATTGTCGCGGCAAGGCATGATGCCGGGGCAACGCGGTCAGCAAGGCCAGAAGGGACAAGGCCAGCAGGGTCAACAAAGCGATCAGGGCAGCGGCGAGGGCGGTCTCGGTGAGGCGGATTCCGCCATGGGCGACGCCGACGGCCAGCTCGGCGATGGCAACGCCGATGGCGCGGTGGACTCGCAGGGCAAGGCGCTGCAGGCGTTGCGCAAGGGCGCGCAGGACCTCGCGCAGGCGATGCAGCAGGAGGGCGAGGGGCAGGACAACGGCCCCGGCAATCGTCCGGGCCGTCAGCAGAGCGGCGGCAACCAGACCGATCCGCTGGGCCGGCCGTTGCATGGCCGCGAACTCGGCGACGACCTGACGGTGAAAATTCCCGGCGAGATCGACGTGCAGCGGGTGCGCCGCATTCTTGAGGAACTGCGCCGGCGTCTCGCCGATCCGGCGCGGCCGCAGATCGAACTCGATTACATCGAGCGCCTGCTCAAGGACTACTGAGCCGCGGCGCTCTCTCGTTCTCGCGAGCTCGGAGCGACGCTTCGCGCGGTCCTAGCCCAGGACCGCTAAGTAGTCCAATCACGCGAGAAGACTGGATTGCTTCGTCGCTGTCCCTCTTCGCAATGACGATGGATATTGGGGTTGATTGCCCTAAGCCATGGCTTCAATCGACAACACCAACGCCGTCATCCTGAGGTGCGAGCGCTTGCGAGCCTCGAAGGATGAAGATGCGTAATGCAGTCTTTGCCAAACACCATCCTTCGAGGCTCGCCGCAAACGCGGTGCGCACCTCAGGATGACGGAGCCGCGCGCGCCACACCCCACACCAAAAATCCGTTCATCTACATGACAACTTATCCCCGCTCTCCAAACCGCGCGTATGCTGCGCGTGTCCTGCTCGCGAGGGGCGCATCATGAGGCGTCTTGAGGCGGAGCAGCAGTTGCCACGGCGCGGCCCGCAAGGCCTGTCGCCCGATGCAACTGGCCGCGGTGGAAGCAATTCCGCAACGGCTGATGCGGCGCCTGCGCGTTGTGCCTCGCAAGCACACGTCCGGGAGGCTGGGGTCACCGTCCGCCGCTACTACGAGCGGCTGCCACGCGATGGCTGGACGCGGATGCGATGAAGGCGGCGAAATCCGCTGGATCGGCGAGCGTGTGGCTCGCATCGCATCCCGGAAGCGCGGTCCCTTCGCCCAAAATCGCCGCCGGTGGCGCGCCGCAAGGCGACGCGGTTCGTTTTCACCCTCGCACGGTGGAGGCGGAGCGCGACATCAATCCACGTTGCGCCTCGCGGCGCGCCGCTTCCCTCACCAAGCGAGGGAGAAACGACCGACACCAACCTGCGCGGCGGCGCGGGAATAATTTGTCGTGGCTGTTTGAAATCTGAAAGAAATGCCGGCGCGTCCTACGTCGCGCCTTTGCGCGACGCCAATGCACTGGCGACGGCGTTGCGGATATCGGCCACCGAGAACGGCTTGGTGATGACATCGTGCACGATGGCATTGAGTCCCGACGCGCGTTCGCGCTGATCGGCGAAACCGGTCATCAGCAGGATGGTGAGATCGGGAAAGTCGCGCGCGGCGGTCAAGGCCAGCGCGATGCCGTCCATCACCGGCATCTTGATGTCGGTCAGCAGCAGATCGAATGCCCCGTCCTCGCGCATGAGAATCTCCAGCGCTTCGGCGCCATCCTCGGCGGTCACGGTATCGTGGCCATCCATGGCGATGGCGCGCGCCACCAGGCGGCGCATAGAGTCTTCGTCGTCAGCGATCAGGACGCGCGGCATGGTCTGTCGGTTCTACTTGCAAGAGAAGTGTGTCTGTCTCGCGAACGCAGATCAGAGGCCGCTCGCGAGCAGGTCGCGCTTGTTGAAGAAACGCACGTCGATGCTGCGGCCTTCCGGCGGCGGCGATGCCAGACGCGAACGGAACCAGGCCTTTTCACCCGGCTTCAGCACGGGCTGTTCCAGCACGGCGTTCCATGCATAGATCTCGACGCCTTTTGCGTCGCGTACGATGAAGCGCAGGCGCGGCAGTTCGACCGGCTTGCGGCCGGTATCGACGATGCCGCCCTCGATCACCAGCACCGGCTTGTCGTCGGCAGTTTCATGCATCACCTTGACGTCGCGGAAGGCGAGGCCGCGCAGGTTCACCTCGAGGCCGACCAGCTTGTAGAATTGTGCGGTCTGCGGCAGCAGCCTGACGATCTCGGCGCGCCAGACGATCAGGGCCATGGTCAGCGTGGCCATGGCGAAGCAGGCCACCGGCAAACGTACCGCCGCACGCCGCGGTTTCGGCGGGCGCGGGGCGCGACGGCGCAGCCAGCCTTTGCGCGGCGGCTGTCCATCGGAGGTCCGGACACGGGGCGTTTGCGCCTCGACGTCGATCGTCGCCATGGTGTCGCCGGCGGAACCGGGCATGTCGCTGGCGATCGAGGGGCTGTCGACCACCGGCGTGTCGTCGCGCTGCACGGTTGGCGCGCGCTCCGGCTCGTCCCAGCCGGAGCCTGGACCGGCCGCCATGGCCGACGGCGCCAGAATGTCGGCTCGCGGCGCCGTTTCCGGGCGTGCGACCCAGACCTCCTTGCAGCGGGCGCAACGGACGGTCCGGCCGCCGGGGCCCAGCGAAGCCGGATCGATGGCATAAAATGTCGTACAATGGGGGCAAACGATGTTCATGAGCGAATCGCCATTATGACGCCATCGACAGCCTACCGGCCGACCGTTAACGAATCGGAAACCATAATCACCGCACAACCAGCGGGCCGGTTTTGGCCGCAACCGCACTGCACGGCAGGCGGGGCGGCACGCCCCGGGACGTCCGCCGTCGTAGGTCACCTCGAACGGAGCTGAATGTGGTCCGGTTCGAAAATGTCGGTCTGCGCTATGGGCTGGGCCCCGAGATTCTGCGCGACCTCAGTTTCCAGATCCCAGCGCACTCGTTCCAGTTTCTCACTGGACCTTCCGGCGCGGGCAAGACGTCGCTGCTGCGGCTGTTGTTTCTGTCGCTGCGGCCGACGCGCGGGCTGGTGAATCTGTTCGGTCAGGACGTCTCGCTGCTCGGCAAGGATGAAGTCGCCAACCTGCGCAAGCGCATCGGCATCGTGCTGCAGGACTTCCGTCTGCTCGATCACATGACGACCTATGAGAATGTCGCACTGCCGTTCCGGGTGATGGGCCGCGCCGAATCGACCTATCGACGCGAGGTCATCGACCTTTTGAAGTGGGTCGGCCTCGGCGAGCGGATGGACGCGTTGCCGCCGATCCTGTCCGGCGGTGAGAAGCAACGTGCGGCGATTGCGCGCGCCGTCATCGCGCGGCCGAACCTGCTGCTCGCCGACGAGCCGACCGGTAACGTCGATCCCACGCTGGGACGGCGCCTGCTGCGGCTGTTCATCGAACTCAACAAGTCGGGCACGGCGGTCATCATCGCGACCCACGATATCGCGCTGATGGATCAGTACGAAGCGCGGCGGCTGGTGCTGCATCAGGGACGGCTGCACATCTATGAATAGATCGGGCAACCAGCGCGATGCGTTGATGGATCTCGGGCAGGACCGTCCGCAGATGCCGGCCAAGGCGCGCAACGTCTCGCCGATCGTGCCGCGCGGCTCGATCGCCGGCCGCGCGCTGGTCGTCGTCGTCGCCATCATGACGTTCCTCGCCTGCATGTCGACCGGCGTGGTGCTGCTGGTGCGCGCCTCGGCAGCGGAATGGCAATCCGACGTGTCCAGCGAGATCACCATTCAGGTGCGGCCGCTCACCGGGCGCGATATCGAACGCGATGTCGCCAGCGTTACCGAGGCGGTGAAAGCGCAGCCCGGCATCGCCGACGTGCGGCCGTTCAGCAAGGCGGAGTCCGGCAAGTTGCTGGAGCCGTGGCTGGGCAGCGGCCTGTCGCTCGATGAACTGCCGGTGCCCCGCGTCATCGTGGCGCGGATCGTACCCGGCAGTACGCTCGATCTGCAGCAGCTCGATAGCCGCATCAAGCAGGTGGTGCCGTCGGTCAGCGTCGACGATCATCGCGCCTGGATCGACCGCATGCGCACCATGAGCGGCGCCATCGTGTTCGCGGGTCTCGGCATCCTGGCGCTGGTGATCATCGCCACCATCATTTCGGTATCGTTCGCCACGCGCGGCGCAATGGCGGCCAATCGCCCCATCGTCGAGGTGCTGCATTTCGTCGGCGCGGGCGACCGCTACATCGCCAACCGTTTCCTGCAGCATTTCCTGCGGCTGGGGCTGGAGGGCGGGGTGATCGGCGGTGGCGCGGCGATGCTGGCATTTGGTTTTTCGGAATCGATCGCCGGCTGGTTCTCCGGCACGCCGGTGGGCGACCAGTTCGCCGCCCTGCTGGGGACGTTCTCGCTGCGGCCGTCCGGCTATCTGGCGCTGGCGGCGCAAGCGGTTCTGATCGCGGCGATCACGGCCTGGGCCTCGCGGCATACGCTGTTCGCGACCCTCGACGATATCGAGTAGAACGATGCAACTGCTTCATCATGGGCGGTCGCCGCGGGCCGGGCGGACTCCACTTCGCCCCAATAAGCGCTAGACTTGCCACGGGACGGGTTGATCAGCATCGCTATGGAATCGCAGGTCAAGCAGAGTGATCCGGAAGTGGCAGCAGTGCGCCCGCCTGCGCGTCCGCGCGGCTGGTGGCGCGCGCTGATCGTCACTCTCTTCGCGTTGGCCTTCGTCGCGGGCGGCGTCGGCTTCGTCGGCTTCCTCTCGCAACTGCGCGTCGATGAACTCAAGCCCGCCAGCCGCGCCGATGGCATCGTCGTGCTGACCGGCGGGTCGTCGCGCGTCTCCGATGCGGTGGAATTGCTCGCCGGCGGCTACGGAAAGCGCCTGCTGATTTCCGGCGTGCATCCGACCAATCGCATCAACGACATCTCGCGCTCGGTTCCGGACAGTCAGGCTTTGCTCGATTGTTGCGCCGACCTCGACCGCTCCGCCGTCAATACGCGCAGCAACGCCGCCGAAACGCGCCGCTGGGTGCATGAGCGCGGCTTCCGCTCGCTGATCGTCGTGACGTCGAACTATCACATGCCGCGCGCCATCGTGGAGATGTCGCACGCGATGCCGGACGTGACGCTGATTCCGTTCTCGGTGGTCAGCGAAAAATGGCGTGACGAGCCATGGTGGACCAGTGGCCCGACGATGCGGCTGCTGCTATCTGAGTATGTCAAATATGTTGCCGCCGAGGTCCGGGTGCGTCTGGCCGATCTCGGTCTCGAACTGTCGCCGGAAATTGGCGATAGCCCGGCTGCCGTCGTGCCCTCGCGCAAGACGGCGAAGGCCGGCGCCAATTGATCGGATTGTCGATGGTTGCGATTTTTCTGCGCTCGCTACTCTACAACGTGCTGTTCTATGTGCTGCTGGTCTGTCTGATCATTCTGGCGCTGCCGACCTTCGTGATGCCGCGCTGGGCTATTCTTGGCGTCGCAAAATTCTGGGCTCGCACGAGCATCTGGCTGTTGCGCGTGATCTGCGGCACCAGCGTCGAATATCGCGGCGTCGAGAAGATTCCGCAGGGACCGCTGATCGTCGCGTCCAAGCATCAGTCGATGTGGGAGACCTTCGCACTGCTGCAGTTCTTCGACCAGCCGCTGTACATCCTCAAGCGCGAACTGGAATGGATTCCGTTCTTCGGCTGGTATCTGAAAAAGGCCGGCATGATCGGGATCGATCGCGCCGCCGGCGGCCGCTCCTTGATGAAGATGGTGAGGCGCGCCGGCGAAGAGGTGCGGCGCGGCCGTCAACTCATCATCTTTCCGGAAGGCACGCGAACCGCCGTCGATGCGCCGCCGCAGTACAAGCCCGGCGTTGGGCAGATCTACGTCAGTTGCGGCGTCGCCTGTTTGCCGGTGGCGCTGAATTCGGGGCTGTTCTGGCCGCGCCGGACCTTCCTGCGCTATCCGGGCACGCTGGTGGTCGAATTTCTCGATCCATTGCCGCCGGGATTGTCGCGCAATGAATTCACGACGCGTGTCAGCGCCGTGGTGGAGGCGGCGACACAACGGATCGTGGCCGCTGCCCGCGCCGAGCAAGCACAACTGTTTGGTCGCGTTCCAGACGTCGCTGCGAAAAAGCGGTGAGCGTCAGTTGCCGCCGTCATCGTGCAGCAGCGCGGCGAGCTGATGCAGCGGCGCGTCGCGAAAGCCTTGTGCCTCGATCGAGGCGACAGTCGACATGACGTAGCTGCGGTTATCGCCGGAGCGGCCATGTCCTTGCCGCACATAGCGCAGTTGCTCCTGCAGGCTGAGACGCCCGGCATATTGCACATGGCCGCGATCGACGACGTAGGTGAGCGCGCTGACGCGCCGGCGCGCGCGATCCTCCAGCCAGACCGAGCGCATGACTTCGTGATAGACGTGGGTGGTCTGCTCGCGCTCGCGCAGGTACGCGATGGTGGCCGTGCGCTTGGCCTGGGCCACGCGAAACGCGATGCCGCGACATGCACCGCCGCGATCGAGGCCGAGCACAAGGCCGGGCTTTTCTGGCGTACCTCGATGATCGAATGAGTAGACACACAGCGCGCGATGCGCGCCGATCAGCCGCGCCGGAACCTGCTCGATGAATTCGAATCCCGGCCGCCACATCAGCGAGCCGTAGCCGAACACCCACAGATCGCTCTCTGCGCTCTCGTCGTGCAGGTCCATCTGCGGGGAAAACGTGGTTGACATTGCGCGAACGGGTATCAGATCAAACTTCCAGAGCGAAGCCCCGAATTTGCCCTCCGGCGTCGAATTGTCGGTCTGGATGTGGCAAGCAGACACCGCTGATTCGACAAAATCCTGCATATAAGGTTGCCGATGTCCGATTTGATCCCGTCTCCACGTCGTCGCCCGTTGTGGCCGGTCTTCGTCGCGCCTGCCCTCGTCGTACTCGCGGCGGTGGCGTGGAGCGCCTTCTGGTTCTACGCCGCGTCGCAGGTCGATCAGACCGTCGATAACTGGCGGGCGCGCGAGGCCAAGGCGGGACGCATCTATGATTGCGCCAAGCGCCACGTTGCGGGTTTCCCGTTCCGGCTTGAAGTGACCTGCGAGGGTGCCAGCGTCACGCTGGTGGCGCAGACAGCGCAAGGCGCTGCAGCAGCGCCGGTGACGGCGCAACTCGGCAAAATTCTGGTGGTGGCGCAGATCTACACGCCGAAACTGTTGATCGCCGAATTTGCCGCGCCCGCGACTCTTGCGGAACGAGGCCAGCCGCCGTCGCTGCAGGTCAACTGGCGCACCGCGCGCAGCAGCATCTATGGTTTGCCGGCAACGCCGGAGCGCGGCGCGCTGGTGTTCGACGATCTGGCTGTTGACCGGATCGGCGGCGCGACGCCGGTGCCGCTGGGGCGCGCGACGCATCTCGAACTACACGGCCGGCTCGCCGAAGAAACGGTTCCGGATCGTCCGGTGATTGAAGCTGTGCTGCAGGTCAATGCAGGCAGCATGCTCGAGGTGCATCCGCTGCTGGCGCAGCCGTTCGACGCCGACATTCGCGCCAAGATACATGGCTTGCGCGATTTCAACCCGAAGCCATGGCCGGACCGGTTCCGCGAAATGCAGGCGGCAGGCGGACGCATCGAGATCGTGCAATCGCGCATTCAGCAGGGCGATCTGATTTCAGTTGCTGCCGGGTCGCTCGGTCTGACGGCGGATGGTCATCTCGATGGCGAGTTGCAGATGACGGTTGCAGGCATCGAGAAGGCGATCTCCGCGCTCGGCATCGAGAAAATGCTGGAGGAAGGCGTGCCGCAGGCGACGCTGGACCGCGTCGCGCCGGGCGTGAAGTCGCGCGACGTCGACAATCTGCTGGGTTCGCTCGATCGCATGATCCCCGGGCTCGGCAAGGTGGTGCGGCAGAATGCCAGCGCGGGCATCGCGGCGGGCATCAACGCACTTGGCACTGCCAGCGAACTGGAAGGCCGCAAGGCGCGCTCGTTCCCGTTGCGCTTCGTCGATGGTGAAGTGTTGCTGGGGCCGATCAAGGTCGGCCAGGTGCCGCCGCTGTTCTGAGACGGCGGCACCTATCTGAAGACGTGTCATGCGCGGGCATGACCCGCGCATCCATCGCGACGCGAAGGATCGATTGCCGGATTATTTCCGGCAATGGAGCGCTATTGCTTTTTCTTCAGGCCCGCATGCGTGCGGCCGAAGTCGGCCTTGGCTTCGTCCTGACCGATATCGAGAATGCCGCGCCGAATCGCGCGGGTGCGTGTGAAGTGGTCGAACAACGCGTCGCCATCGCCACGGCGGATCGCGCGGGTGAGCTTGGAGAGATCTTCCTGAAACTCACCGAGCATCTCCAGCACGGCGTCCTTGTTGTTGAGGAAGACGTCGCGCCACATCGTCGGATCGGATGCCGCGATGCGGGTGAAGTCGCGGAAGCCGCCGGCGGAGAACTTCAGCACTTCCGAGCGAGTAACGTCTTCCAGTTCGTCGGCGGTGCTGACGATGGTGTAGGCGATCAAATGCGGCAGATGGCTGGTCACCGCCAGCACGAGGTCATGGTGGTCCGGCTTCATCACTTCGACATTGGCGCCGAGCGTGCTCCAGAATTCTCCCAATCGCTCCACCGCAGCAGGATCGGCGCCTTCCGGTGGCGTCAGGATGCACCAGCGGTTGGTGAAAAGTTCGGCGAAGCCCGAGTCGGGGCCGGAATTTTCGGTGCCGGCGACCGGATGCGCCGGAATGAAATGCACGTTGTCCGGCAGATGCGGAGCCATGTCGCGCACCACCGCACCCTTGACCGAGCCGACATCGGAGACGATGGCACCGGGCTTGAGATACGGCGCGATCTCCTGCGCGACCGGACCGCAGGCTCCGACCGGAATGCTCAGGATCACCAGATCGGCGTCCTTGACCGCTTCGGCATTGCTCTCGACGACGCGGTCGACGATACCAAGCTCTTTCACACGCGCGCGTGTGGCCGCCGAACGCGCGGTGGCAACGATCTCGCCGGCGAGGCCTTGTGCGCGCGTGCCGCGTGCGATGGAGCCGCCGATCAGGCCAAAGCCGATTAGCGCGACGCGGGGAAACAATGGTACAGCGTTCATGGTTGCGCCATGAAATCGCGCAGGCCGTCACGCACCAGAATGTTGGCTTCCTCGGTGCCGATAGTCATGCGCAGCGCATGCGGCAAGCCGTAATTGTTCAGCGCGCGCAATACCAGGCCTCGCTTGGTCAGGAAGGCATCGGCGTCGGCCGAGGTCTTGCCCTTGGTGGTCGGGAAGTGGATCAGGATGAAGTTGGCCACGCTCGGCGTCACGGTGAGGCCGAGCTTGGTGATCTCTTCCGTCATCCAGTTGCGCCATTTCTCGTTGTGCTCGCGTGACATCTGGATATGCGCGGTATCCTCGATCGCGGCGACTGCGGCGCGCATGGCCGGCGTCGAGACGTTGAAGGGTCCGCGAATGCGGTTCACCGCATCGACGATGTTGGTCGGGCCGAACATCCAGCCGATGCGTAGCGCGGCGAGCCCATGGATCTTGGAGAACGTGTGCGTCATCACCGTGTTGTCGGTGGTCGCGACCAGTTCGATGCCGATCTCGTAGTCATTGCGCGACACGAAGTCGGAATAGGCCGCGTCCAGCACCAGCAGGACATGCGGCGGCAGGCCGGCACGCAGCCGCTTCACCTCGTCGAACGGCAGGTAGGTGCCGGTCGGGTTGTTGGGGTTGGCGAGCCACACCAGTTTGGTGCGTGGCGTCACGCGCGCCAGAATCGCGTCGACGTCGGCAGTGAAGTTGGTTTCCGGCGCGACCACGTTGACAGCGCCGTTGGCCATCGTCGCGATGGGGTAGACCAGAAAGCCGTGCGTGGTGCTGATCGCCTCGTCGCCGGGCTTCAGATAAGTGTGCGCCAGCAGGTTAAGGATTTCGTCGGAGCCGGCGCCGCAGATGATGCGGTTGGGGTCCAGCCCGTAGACGCGGCCGATCGCCTCGCGCAGCACGCGCGAGGTGCCTTCCGGGTAATCCTCGAGATGCGCGGCTGCTTCCAGATAGACCTGCTTGGCGCGCGGCGAGGGGCCGAACGGGGTCTCGTTGGCGGACAGCTTGAACACCTTCTGGCCCGGCACTGGCACCGGGCTTTTGCCGGGCGTGTAGGGCGCAATATCGAGGATGCCGGGATTCGGCACGGGACGTGACATCGTAAGCTCCGGAGTGACGGGCGCGCTCATCGGGCGCCGTTCGAGGGGACCGTATAGCGCGTCGCATGGCTGCCGACGAGGGCCGACGAGCGCACCGAGGCGCCGGCGGCGATTAGCGCCGAGGTGATTTTATCGAGGCTTTGCGGGCGTGCGACGGAGACCAGCAGCGCGGCGCCATCGAAGGCGCTGTCAGGCACCGCCACGATGTCGGCGAGAGGCGACAATGCGCGGGCGATATCGGCATTCCAGCCGGCGACGCGGACGCTCCATGTCTCGACCTCGGTGACCATGGCGCTGTCGGCGACGCGCGACACCACGAACACCGGCAGCGCGGCGGGATGATCGGCGCGCTCGATGAACGGCAGCCGAGCGATGATTTTCGGCGCACCCTCGGCTTCGAGATCGAGCCACCAGGGCATCCGGTTGGTGGTGGCGGAGACCAGCGCCAGATCGCCCTTTGAGCGCGCCACGGCTTCGACCGCGGCGGACGGATTGAAATGCGACACGAACGGCACCGTGAAGCCGAAATGGAACCTTGCCGAATCGCGCATGGCGGATTCGCCGACCGACAGATCGGCGTGCACCGAGAATGGCGCCTGCACGTAGGTGAAGGTGGCGATGATGACGCGCCAGATGCTCTCCACCGTGTCGAGCGGCAGGATGCCCTGATGACGTTGAACCAGCCGCCGCATCATGTCGGCCTCGCGGGCGGGCCGGAACGCCGAGCCGACTTCCTGGGTCTGCTTCACCTTGATCAGCCGGTCGATGATGTCGCCGCGCTGCATCAGCAGGGTGTGGACCTGCTCGTCGATGGAATCGATCTCGCGCCGCAGCTCTTGCAGCGACGGCGGGGCAGGCGGGATCGGCGGGGCTTTGGACATAGCTTCGTGACCTGGAAAACGCGTGCAACCCATGAATGGAAGGCTGGCGCATTGATAGGTAAGACGGCCCCCGAAAGCAAAGAAAACATTGGCAAAATGCGGCATTAGGCGCGGGCTGGCAGCGGCGTGATCCTGTCTGCGGCTTGACGCAAAGCCTGCTTGGGAATACGTTTTTGCCGTTCCGTGGTCATTTGAGCCGGCCGGCTTGCAGCCACGTTAAACAACTCGCTAAACAGGCCGGGGACAGATGTGATCCCGGCCGAACCGTTTGTTCAGGCCGGGTTTTTTATGGCCTGTCGCCCGGTGCAGGTCTGGGAGGCCTCCTCGAGGGGCCGATATCGCGATGGTAGATAGACATTTGGCGCATAGCCAATCGGTGCAGGCGGAAGAGCGTGAACACGAGGCGGATCATCCGTCGTCGCTTGTGGCAAATTTCGGCGCCGACCAGCCGCTGGCGCTCGATTGCGGGATCGATCTGGCGCCGTTCCAAATCGCCTACCAGACCTATGGCACGCTCAATGCGGCCCGTTCCAACGCCATTCTAGTCTGCCATGCGTTGACCGGGGATCAGCACGTCGCCAACATCCACCCGATCACCGGCAAGCCGGGCTGGTGGGAGACGCTGGTCGGCCCCGGCCGCGCTTTGGATACCGATCGCTACTTCATCATCTGTTCGAATGTGATCGGCGGTTGCATGGGCTCGACCGGCCCGGCCTCGACCAATCCGGCCACCGGACGGCCGTGGGGGCTGGATTTTCCGGTTGTCACCATTCCCGACATGGTGCGCGCGCAAGCCATGCTGATCGACCGGCTCGGCATCGATACGTTGTTTTGCGTCGTCGGCGGCTCGATGGGCGGCATGCAGGTGCTGCAATGGAGCGTGGCCTATCCGCAGCGGGTGTTCTCGGCGCTGGCCATCGCGTGCAGCACGCGGCACTCGGCGCAGAACATCGCCTTCCACGAGTTGGGACGGCAGGCCGTGATGGCCGATCCCGACTGGCGGCAGGGCCGTTACTTCGAGCAGGGCACGCACCCGCACCGCGGGCTCGGCGTCGCGCGCATGGCCGCGCATATCACCTACCTTTCCGACGCGGCGCTGCATCGGAAGTTCGGCCGCCGCATGCAGGATCGCGACGAGCCGACCTTCTCTTTCGATGCCGATTTTCAGGTCGAGAGCTATTTGCGCCATCAAGGCTCGTCGTTCGTCGAGCGCTTCGATGCCAACAGCTATCTCTACCTGACGCGCGCGATGGATTATTTCGATATCGCCGCCGATCATAACGGTGTGCTGGCGCAGGCGTTTCGCGGCACGCGGACGCGCTTTTGCGTGGTGTCGTTTACCAGCGACTGGCTGTTCCCGACCTCGGAATCGCGCGCGGTCGTGCATGCCCTCAATGCCGGCGGTGCGCGAGTGTCGTTCGCCGAAATCGAAACCGATCGCGGTCATGACGCCTTCCTGCTCGATGTGCCGGAATTCCTCGATATTTCACATGCGTTTTTGCAATCGGCGGCGGCGGCGCGCGGCCTGACGCCGGTGAGGAGCTAGCATGTCGGTGCAACAAGGAGTGTTGCCGCTGAACGGCCAGCAGCAGGCGTTCAACCCGCTCAATTTCCGTGGCGATCATTTGCTGGTGGCGCAGATGGTGGAGCCTGGATCGAAGGTGCTCGACGTCGGCTGCGGCGATGGTGACCTTTTGCAACTGCTCGAGAGCCGCGGCGTCGACGGCCGGGGCATCGAACTGTCACGCGAAGGCGTCAATCACTGCGTCGCCAAGGGCCTTGCTGTGGTGCAGGGCGATGCCGACACCGATCTCGTCAACTATCCCGACGATGCATTCGATTACGTCATTCTGTCGCAAACGCTGCAGGCGACGCGGCAGCCGAAGGTGGTGCTGGAAAATCTGCTGCGGATCGGACGTCGCGCCATCGTTTCGTTTCCGAACTTCGGTTACTGGAAGATGCGGCTGCAGTTGCTGGTTGGCGGGCACATGCCGCGTACCGACAATCTGCCGGCGACCTGGTACGACACGCCCAACATTCATTTCTGCACGATCAAGGATTTCGTGCAGCTCTGCGACGAGATCAACGTCAAGATGGAGCGTGCCGTGGCGCTCGATCTGTATGGGCGTCCCTTGCGATTCAATGCGCCGTGGTGGTTCTGGAATATGTTCGGCGAGCAGGGCATTTTCCTGCTGAGCCGCGGCCAGCAGCGCTAGTTTCACACGGCGTCTTATCGGTCTGCGTTTGGCGCAGCCCTGCCATGATCTGCTCATTGCGCGTGGTTTCGGCTCCGATTTCAGTCCGTTTGCGCGTGAAACGACCGTTTTGACGTCGTTACGCGTCATGTTCTCGCCACATCGTCATTGGTTTTACGGGCCAGCACATCGGGACCGCGCAAGATTGCCGCGGAGATGGGGGTGTTCAGAGGATGGTTAATGGTTCAGTTGCGTACGTTTAGTCGTTCAGTTCGTTTCATGGCGCTGGCTTTTTGTTCTATGGCAATGGTCGCCGTCGCGTCGCCAGCTTCAGCAAAGCCCAATCGTCATCACGGTGTAGCGCGTCACGCGCACGGGCATCATCATCTCCACTCGGGCCATCATGGCCGCAAGCATCATCGCCATTACCATCGGGGTCGTCACGCGCAGCGGCGCAACCGGCATGTTCAGGCCACGACGTGGGAACAGCGTGCACAACAGTTGCGCGCCGGCGGCCTCGCCAATGCGCAGGCCAGCATCGGGCATGAAACGCCGATGGATAGCGGCACCGCGAGCTTTGGCGGATCGAATCTCGTTGCCGAAGCGCGCCGTTACATCGGCGGTGGCAATCCGACCGGGCGTGCGCGGCTGTGGTGCGCGCGTTTCATGAACATGGTTCTGGAAAAGACCGGCCATCGCGGTACGGGGTCCGACATGGCGAAGTCGTTCGCCAATTACGGTCGTCGCGTTTCCGGGCCGCAAGTCGGGGCCATCGCAGTGATGGGCCGCCGCGGCGGCGGCCACGTCGGCGTCGTCAGCGGCATCGATGCCAAGGGCAACCCGATCGTGGTGTCGGGCAACCACGGGCGCCGGGTCGCGGAGTCGGTTTATTCCCGGAGCCGGATCTACGCTTACGTGATGCCCTCCAGCTAAGCGCCTCCACGTCCGTTTCGATCGATGAAATTGTGAACGCCGCCTCTTCCTTTTGAGGCGGCGTGTTCCCACATTTGGGTCAAGCCGGCGGAGCGTTATAGCAAAAGTGGAACCCGGTTTTGCGTTCGATCGCGCTCTAGTTATTGTAAGAGCGCATGATCTGGCCGCCAAACCGCTAACACTTTGGCGGATCATGCGCGAATGCCGGCGACGACCGTGGCCGCTTGAGGAATGTCAACGCGGCCCACGGATACCCAATGAAGATGCCGGTCTCGTGCTTTCGAGGCGAACCGGTAGGCTGAGGGAATCTCATCGATGAATATTGAAAAATACACCGAACGTGTGCGCGGTTTCATCCAGTCCGCGCAATCGCTGGCCGTGCGCGAAGGCCATCAGCAGTTTTCGCCGCTCCATATCCTCAAAGTTTTGCTCGACGACAGCGAAGGGTTGGCCGGCGGTCTGATCGACCGCGCGGGCGGTAATTCGCGCGCCATCCTGCAGGCGACCGAAGCCGAATTGGCCAAGCTACCCAAAGTGTCGGGTGGCGGCGCGGGGCAGATCTATCTGGCCCCGGCAACGGCACGCGCCTTCGAGGCGGCGGAGCAAGCCGCCGACAAGGCTGGCGACAGCTTCGTGACCGTCGAGCGGTTGCTGCTCGCGCTGGCGCTCGACAAGGACAGCGACGCCGGCAAGCTGCTCGCCAAGGGGGGCGTCACGCCGCAGAACCTCAATGCGGCGATCAACGCGCTGCGCAAGGGCCGCACCGCAGATTCCGCGACGGCCGAAAACGCCTATGACGCGCTGAAGAAATACGCTCGCGACCTCACGCAGGCAGCGCGCGACGGCAAACTCGATCCGGTGATCGGCCGCGACGAGGAAATTCGCCGCACCATCCAGGTCCTGTCTCGGCGCACCAAGAACAACCCGGTGCTGATCGGCGAGCCCGGCGTCGGCAAGACGGCGATCGTCGAGGGCCTGGCGCTGCGCATCCTCAATGGCGACGTGCCGGAAAGCCTCAAGGACAAAAAACTTCTGTCGCTCGACCTCGGCGCGTTGATTGCCGGCGCCAAATACCGCGGCGAATTCGAGGAGCGCCTCAAGGCGGTGCTGCAGGAAGTCACCGGTGCCGAAGGCGGGATCATCCTGTTCATCGACGAGATGCATACGCTGATCGGCGCCGGCAAGACCGATGGCGCCATGGACGCATCCAACCTGCTCAAGCCGGCGCTGGCGCGCGGCGAACTGCACTGTATCGGCGCCACGACGCTCGACGAGTATCGCAAGCACGTAGAGAAGGACGCCGCGTTGGCGCGGCGTTTCCAGCCGGTGTTTGTCTCCGAGCCGACGGTGGAAGACACCATTTCCATTCTGCGCGGCCTCAAGGACAAGTACGAGCAGCATCACGGCGTGCGCATCACCGACAGTGCGTTGGTGGCCGCGACGACGCTGTCGAATCGCTACATCACCGACCGTTTCCTGCCCGACAAGGCGATCGATCTGGTCGACGAAGCGGCGGCGCGGCTGAAGATGCAGGTCGATTCGAAGCCGGAAGAACTCGATTCGATGGATCGCGAAATCGTCCGGCTGAAGATCGAGCAGGAGGCGCTGAAGAAGGAAAGCGATGCCGGCTCAAAAACGCGGCTGGAGAATCTCGAAAAGGAGCTTGCCGATCTCGAAAAGAAATCGGCCGACCTGACCTCACGCTGGAGCGCCGAGAAAAACAAGCTTTCGAATGCGCAGAAGCTCAAGAGCGAGCTCGACCAGTTGCGTCTCGAACTCGCCGACGCGCAACGTCGTGGCGAGTATCAGAAGGCGGGTGAGCTGGCCTATGGCCGTATTCCCGAACTTGAGAAGCGTCTCTCCGAGATCGAAACCAGCGAGAATGCCGGTGCGATGATGGAGGAGGCGGTCACCGCCGATCACGTCGCGCAGGTGGTGTCGCGGTGGACCGGCGTGCCGGTCGACAAAATGCTTGAAGGCGAGAAGGACAAGCTGTTGCGCATGGAGGACAGCCTTGCCCATCGCGTCATCGGCCAGTCCGAAGCGGTGCGCGCGGTCTCGACCGCGGTGCGCCGGGCGCGTGCGGGTCTGCAGGACCCGAATCGTCCGATGGGGTCGTTCATGTTCCTCGGCCCCACCGGTGTCGGCAAAACCGAATTGACCAAGGCGCTCGCTGAATATCTGTTCGACGACGAGACCGCGATGGTTCGCCTCGACATGTCAGAGTACATGGAGAAGCACTCGGTCTCGCGGCTGATCGGCGCGCCTCCGGGTTACGTCGGTTACGACGAAGGCGGTGCGCTGACCGAAGCCGTGCGGCGGCGCCCGTATCAGGTCGTGCTGTTCGACGAGATCGAAAAGGCGCATCCGGATGTCTTCAACGTGCTGCTGCAGGTGCTCGACGACGGCCGCCTGACCGATGGTCAGGGCCGCACCGTCGACTTCCGCAATACGCTGATCATCATGACGTCGAATCTCGGTTCGGAATTCCTCGTCAACCAGCCGGAAGGCGAGGATACGTCGGCGGTCCGCGAGCAGGTGATGGGGATGGTACGGGCGCATTTCCGCCCCGAATTCCTCAACCGCGTCGATGAGATCATCCTGTTCCATCGGCTGCAGAAGAGCGAAATGGGTTCGATCGTGGCGATCCAGTTCGCGCGGCTGCAGCGTTTGCTGGAGGACCGCAAGATCGTGCTTGAACTCGACCCCGCGGCGCGCGATTGGCTCGCCGACAAGGGCTGGGATCCGGCTTACGGCGCGCGGCCGCTGAAGCGGGTGATTCAGCGTAGCGTGCAGGATCCTCTCGCCGAGATGATCCTGTCAGGCGATGTGCGCGATGGCGATCATGTCGCGATTTCGACCGAGGGTGGCGTGCTGACCTTCAACGGCAAGCCGCCGCACAGCGCCGAGATCGAGGAGTTCGCGCCGCCGAAGTCGAAGCGCAAACTGCACTAGGCGCTTTCGATCGTCACATGGAAAAGCCCCGTCACGCACTGCGTGGCGGGGCTTTTTCGCGAACGATTGCGATTTAGCGGCTGCTGGCCTGTCGCGCCACGCTGGTGGTGCCCGGCGCGCGGGCCGGCGGCGCCTGCGTGGTGAGATTTTCTGAAACGCGCGGCGCATTGCGGTTGTTCATCAGCGTGTCGATGCGGGCGCGCTCTTTCTCGAACGATGCCATCATCGTGCCGTCGAGCGAGCGACCGCGCGGCAATCGCACGCGCATCGGATCGACGAAACGGCCGTTGACGAGGATTTCGTAGTGAACATGGGCACCGGTGGATTGGCCAGTCGAGCCGACGAAGCCGATCACCTGGCCTTGCCGGACGCGCTTGCCGGGCTCGATGCCCTTGGCGAAGGCCGACATGTGGCCGTAGGCGGTTTCATAGCCGTTGTTGTGCTTGATGCGGATATACTTGCCGTAGCCGCCTTCCCATTCCGCCTTCTCGATTACGCCGTTGCCGGACGCAAAGATCGGCGTGCCGTAGGAGGTCGCCCAGTCGATGCCGGTATGCATCTTGGTGTAGCCGAGGATGGGGTGGCGGCGGGCGCCGAAGCCGGAGCGCATGATGGCGCTGTTGACCGGTTTGCGCACCAGGAACTTTTTCGCGCTCTTGCCGCTTTCGTCGTAGTAGTCGACGACGCTGTCGTCGGTGGTCTGGAAACGATAGTATTTCTTGGTCTCGCCGCCGACAGTCAGCGAGGCATAGAGCACATCGCTCTTTTCGGTGATCGGCGTGGTTTCATCATCGCCCGCGTAGAACACCTCGAACGAATCGCCGGCCTGGGCGCGGCGTTGGAAATCGACATCGTAGGAGTAGATGCGAATCATATCCTCGATGACGGGGGCAGGCACTTTGTTGCGTAGGGCCGTCTCGTAAATGCTCTGGTAGAGGCGGACGCCGGAGCCATCGTCCTCATCGTCATCGTCGTTGTTGTTGGCTGCCGCGGTGGCGGTATTGAAACTCTGCACGTCGACCGGCACGTAACGTCCAAGGTCCGAGAGCGCGACGACCGCTTCGATGCTCGAATCGCCGGCGACGATGACGCGATAGGGCTGCAGGCGTTTGCCCGGCGATGACGGCTCCATCAGGATCCGCAGCTTCTGGCCTTCCTTGATTCCGCCATCGCGGCCGCGTGCGCCGAAGGTCGTGGCGATCGCACGGGCTTCTTCCGGCGTCGCGCCCTGCTCAAGCAGCACCGACGTGATGGTGTCGTTCTTCTTGACGATATGGATGCGCTCGCTGGTGGTGTTGCCGCCAGTGACCTGGTCCTTGGTTTTCGCAAGCAGGGTGACGTTTTCCGGCACGACACGCGCTTCGAATCCGGCGTAGGGATCGGCCGCCGTCGACTCATTGGCGTAGGCCATCTTCATCTCGGACGGCAGCGTCAGATCGGGCGATGCGCTGGCCATGGTGTAGCGGACGCCGCTGTTGCCATGCCAACTCGAGGCATCGCGGACGCGCAGCAAAACCTCTTCGATGGCGACGGCTGCGGAAATCTTGGCCTTGGGCAGCACCGTTCCCAGATCGCGCGTCACGAACGACACTTCGGCGTCGGGCTCCGCGGCGGCCGCACCCTGTGCGCTCTCCGCGGTGGTGGGCGTGCCGACATCGGTCAGCAGGCGTTGGGCATTGAAAGGTGGAATTTTTGCGCTGAGGTCGCTGCTGGAGAGCGACAGGTTGCCGGCAATGCGAATGTAGGGGCGGACCCGCATGACTTCCCGGTTGCCGACCTGGGTGGCCGTCGACACGCGAATGACGCTGCGGGCGGCATTGGTCTCGCTGGGCGGCGGCAGGCGATCGCTCTTGTGCAGGCTGGCGGTCCGATCGTTGGCGCCGAAGGCGCCGCGCAGCGTGCTTTCGACCCGTTCGGGGACCTTGGCGAAGGTCATCTCGCCGTCGAGCGACGCGAAAACGGCGCCGCCGATCAAGGCTGCGCCGCACAGACCAGTGAGAATCGTGCCGGAGAACCATTGTACGGAGATGCGGCGCCGATCGATGACGGCGGCCTCGGACCCATCGACGGAAAGCGGCGGTTCGTGGCCGAGATCTATCACCCCGGTCTCACGGCCATAGAGGCCCCCGCGTGGCGTCCTTTGGTTCAACCCGCTATCCCCCAAAATTTCCACCATGCTCCGAAGCAGTCCCGAAGCAGCTCGGCGACCATCACGTTCTGCCCTGGAGGGGCGATTCGGATGGTCAAGTCGGTCTCATCGGCGTCGTTATCCGCATCAACGGGGGCCAAATTGCGGTCCCGGCTCATTAACGTCAATGCGGCAGGCTGCTCTTTAAGCGCGTCACGGCAATAACAAACGGCTCTCGCCGGACAAGGGGAGAGCCGCCCCCGGATACCGATCGCCGAAAACCGAGGGGCTTCCGAAAATTCTTGAGTATCCATCCACAAGAACGTCGCAGGAATGTGGCCCAAGTGCGGCGTGAAATGCTGAAAAACCGCCACTTATCCGCGTCTTACAAATGTTTTGGGGTGACGTGACGATTTCTTGACGAGAGGCGTTGACAAGTCCGGAGAGGGGGGCTTATAACCCGACCACTGAGCGCGGCGACGCTTTGACCCCCGGGTCAAGGCTTCCAGCCGCGCCTTTGAAGTCCCTCACTTCGATGAGTGAATCAACAGCCGAGAGTTATCGGTTGTCATTCGGCGTCGGATGAAACTTCGGAACCTCCTGGTCACAGGAGATGGGGTTCCCTAACCCCGGGCTGTTTGACAAGTGAAGATGAAGAAAGAGAAACGTGGACGGCGGAGTCCTTGCGGGTCTCGCTCTTGAGAAAGCTTCGGCTTTCAATGGGTTGAGACCGGACGAAAGACTTCGGCGGTACACGTTTCAAAGGTTACACCATCGTTGTCCGCGATGTGAATCGCAGACAGCAAATTGGCTTCGGCCAATAAATGGTGGGACCTCGTCAAACGTTGTGATCAGCCGGTTTAAAGTTTCAAGTCCAACTTGAGAGTTTGATCCTGGCTCAGAGCGAACGCTGGCGGCAGGCTTAACACATGCAAGTCGAACGGGCGTAGCAATACGTCAGTGGCAGACGGGTGAGTAACGCGTGGGAACGTACCTTTTGGTTCGGAACAACCCAGGGAAACTTGGGCTAATACCGGATAAGCCCTTACGGGGAAAGATTTATCGCCGAAAGATCGGCCCGCGTCTGATTAGCTTGTTGGTGAGGTAATGGCTCACCAAGGCGACGATCAGTAGCTGGTCTGAGAGGATGATCAGCCACATTGGGACTGAGACACGGCCCAAACTCCTACGGGAGGCAGCAGTGGGGAATATTGGACAATGGGCGAAAGCCTGATCCAGCCATGCCGCGTGAGTGATGAAGGCCCTAGGGTTGTAAAGCTCTTTTGTGCGGGAAGATAATGACGGTACCGCAAGAATAAGCCCCGGCTAACTTCGTGCCAGCAGCCGCGGTAATACGAAGGGGGCTAGCGTTGCTCGGAATCACTGGGCGTAAAGGGTGCGTAGGCGGGTCTTTAAGTCAGGGGTGAAATCCTGGAGCTCAACTCCAGAACTGCCTTTGATACTGAAGATCTTGAGTTCGGGAGAGGTGAGTGGAACTGCGAGTGTAGAGGTGAAATTCGTAGATATTCGCAAGAACACCAGTGGCGAAGGCGGCTCACTGGCCCGATACTGACGCTGAGGCACGAAAGCGTGGGGAGCAAACAGGATTAGATACCCTGGTAGTCCACGCCGTAAACGATGAATGCCAGCCGTTAGTGGGTTTACTCACTAGTGGCGCAGCTAACGCTTTAAGCATTCCGCCTGGGGAGTACGGTCGCAAGATTAAAACTCAAAGGAATTGACGGGGGCCCGCACAAGCGGTGGAGCATGTGGTTTAATTCGACGCAACGCGCAGAACCTTACCAGCCCTTGACATGTCCAGGACCGGTCGCAGAGATGTGACCCTCTCTTCGGAGCCTGGAGCACAGGTGCTGCATGGCTGTCGTCAGCTCGTGTCGTGAGATGTTGGGTTAAGTCCCGCAACGAGCGCAACCCCCGTCCTTAGTTGCTACCATTTAGTTGAGCACTCTAAGGAGACTGCCGGTGATAAGCCGCGAGGAAGGTGGGGATGACGTCAAGTCCTCATGGCCCTTACGGGCTGGGCTACACACGTGCTACAATGGCGGTGACAATGGGATGCAAAAGGGCAACCTCTAGCAAATCTCAAAAAGCCGTCTCAGTTCGGATTGGGCTCTGCAACTCGAGCCCATGAAGTTGGAATCGCTAGTAATCGTGGATCAGCATGCCACGGTGAATACGTTCCCGGGCCTTGTACACACCGCCCGTCACACCATGGGAGTTGGTTTTACCTGAAGGCGGTGCGCTAACCCGCAAGGGAGGCAGCCGACCACGGTAGGGTCAGCGACTGGGGTGAAGTCGTAACAAGGTAGCCGTAGGGGAACCTGCGGCTGGATCACCTCCTTTCTATGGATGGTTCTTCAGTCAGTCTTGATCTTCGGATCTCGACTCTATCGAACCTCTTAGAAACATCAGTGGCCAACGGTCGTCAGGATCGTTGAGCTGCATTGGCGGGATTTCGCCGTCTTCGTTTCTCTTTCTTCGCGGACGAACACGCGCCAGAGGCTCTCTTTGTGCGATGCATCTGGTGCAAACCGATGCGCGCATGCGAGCCTCTCGTGTTAGGGGCTTGTAGCTCAGTTGGTTAGAGCGCGCGCTTGATAAGCGTGAGGTCGGAAGTTCAAGTCTTCCCAGGCCCACCATCATTATCAGCGCAGAGCATCTTTCGTCTTCTGGTACGGGGCCATAGCTCAGCTGGGAGAGCGCGTGCTTTGCAAGCATGAGGTCGTCGGTTCGATCCCGTCTGGCTCCACCAGATGGTTCGATTGAATGACTGCTCTGCTTGATTTGGTTTGTCCGCGAAACATCACTTTGCATGTGCTGTCCTACGGGATGCGCGTGCGG
>Ga0209952_1000177_pt1:182500-206882 | contig 206882 bp, 196 predicted proteins | sample ThiBiot_750_biof_2_FD_183951 | JGI IMG/M metagenome (GOLD analysis project Ga0209952, IMG submission 183951) | Wastewater bioreactor microbial communities from Cape Town, South Africa - Thiocy_cont_750_biof (SPAdes) | ecosystem: Engineered > Bioreactor > Thiocyanate-remediating >...
TCGCTGTCGACTCATCCGTTTGCAAGGCGATGAGATCGGCATCGAATTCATCAAGCACGTCGGGAAAAAGCCCAAGACCCGTGCGTCCGACAAGGCGATGGCCAATATCTGACAGCGCGGCCGCGGCGAGACAGGCCGAGGACAGGGATCGCGAAAGCGCGCGTGCCCGAGCGGCGCGTTCGCCTTACGATGCTGCGTCCCCTTGCGTCTGGCAGACATCGACCCATTCCGCCGCGACAATGTCAGCCATGCGGTGCGGTGAAATCCTCACGGCGCTGTTGATTGATCCGGCCGCCGGAACCACCTCGTCGAATGCTTGCAGCGAGATGTCGCAATAGATCGGCATCGGCGTTTTCAGTCCGAACGGACAGACGCCGCCGACAGGGTGACCGGTGACGTCGACGACTTCCTCCGCGCTTAGCATACGCGGCTTGCCACCGAATGCTGCCTTGGCTTTCTTGTTGTCGAGCCGCGCCGTGCCCTTGGTGACGACTAGAAACGAGCGTTCTCCGACGCGCAGCGATAACGTCTTGGCGATTTCCTCCGGCTTCACGCCGAAAGCTTCGGCGGCGAGCAGCACGGTCGCCGAACTCTTGTCGGATTCAAGCACGGTGATTTCGGGGGCCTTGGAGCGAAAGAACGCGCGTACCGATTCAACACTCATGTGCGGATTCCATGGAGCGGAGAAGGAAAAGTCTTGTCACGAAGCTGCAACCAGCTTCGGCAAATCCGACAGGGCGCGAATGCGATGATCCGGCACGAGTCCCAGTTCGTCCATTTGCATGCGGAGCGCCTTGAACATGGTCAGAGGGGTGACGACGTCGCTCTTGACGCATTCCAGCGCCATTGCTTCCGGCGTCACGCGCTCGATCCAGGCGACGGTCAATCCATAGGCCTTGGCGCCGCAGGCATCCCAGGGATTCGACGACACGAAAAGAACATCGGCGGGAGGAGTGCCGAGCCGTTCTTCGATCAGGCTGTATGCATCGGGATGCGGTTTGAACATGCGCTTCGCATCGATGCTGATGGTCGCGTCGAGGACACGATCGAGTCCGCTATTTCGGACCAATGCGTTGAGCATGTCGCTGCTGCCATTGGAGAGGATCGCCAGCTTGCGGTCCTTCAACGCTGTCAGCGTCGCGTTGGCATCCGGATAAAGATCGAGATGCAGATACTTCGCCATGATGCGATCGAATGTTGCGACATCGTGCGTCAGGCCGAGGCAGCGCAACGCATAGGCAAGCGATTCCCGGGTGATTGTCGAGAAGTCGGCATAGCGGCCCATCAGCGAGCGAAGCCAGCTATATTCCAGCTGCTTGATCCGCCAGATTTGGGTGATGATGTCGCCGTAACCGGGAAAGGTTTCCTCGGTAATCGCAGCCACGGACTGAACGTCGAAAAGCGTTCCATAGGCATCGAATACGATGGCTTTGATCGTCACGGGTGATCTCCGTCATTTTTAGGGGGCAACCGCCTGCATTCCGGTCTGCCGCGCCCGACGGCTTCGTTGTTGCCTGCTCTCGCAGGATTATTCAAGGCTCGCCATGGTATGGTTTTCGTGATGAGCGGGCGGGAGCGGTGGCTTGTAGTCTGTCGCGGCTTGTCTAGGCTGCTGCCCTGAATGAATGGGGGGAGCGGTGATCGATGAGCGGCGTGGCGTTCGACCTGACAGAAGATGTCGTTGCCGTGCGCGATGGCGTGCTGCGCTTCGTGGAGGCCCAGGTTGCGCCCCGCATCGAGCGCCATCGCGCGGTGCTCGAAGATCAGCGGCGGCTTTACGGGGACGATGGCCGCTATGCGCCGGAGATTCGTGCCCTGATCAGGGATATCCGCATGCTTTCGGCGGAAGCCGGCTTTTATGCCATGTGTGCGCCGACGGAGCTTGGCGGCGGTGGGTTGGGTCACCTGGTCTACTATGTTGCCTGGGAAGCCATTTATCGGCGGCTCGGCAGCCAAGGCGTGGTCATCCCATGGGTTATCGCGCACTGGGCCTTTGGTCCCAGCCGATTGTTGACGCAAGTCACCGATGAGGCGCGGCGGCGCTGTCTCGCCGGGATGATGAGCGGAGAGACCTCGATGTGCTTCGGGCTGTCGGAGCCGGGTGCCGGTTCCGACGCCAGCATGATCCAGACCCGTGCCGTCAAGTCGGGCCGTGGCTGGCGGATCGCCGGCCGCAAACTGTGGACCAGCAATGCACCGACGGCGGAGTGGTGCATCGTCTTTGCCATCACCGACGCCGGGAAAGCCGCCCGCAAAGCCGGAGGCATCAGTGCCTTTCTGGTGCCGACCGATGCATCGGGATTTTCCGTTGAAAGCGTGGTGCGTCTGTTCGGCCATGCCGGCGGCCACGAAGGCGCGCTCGTTCTCGATGACGTCGAGGTGCAGCCGTGGCAACTCGTCGGACAACTCGACGAAGGATTCAAGATCGCTCTGTACGGCGTATCGTTGGGCCGGGTGTATAATTCCGCGCGCGCCGTCGGCCAGGGGCGTTGGGCGCTGGAGATGGCGCTCGACTATGCCAAGCAGCGTCAGGCTTTCGGCGCTCCGATTGCGGATTATCAGGGCGTGTCATTTCCGTTGGCGCAGTGTGCCACCGAACTTCATGCGGCACATCTCATGGGGTTGAATGCTGCGATGCTGCTCGACCGCGGCGACAAGGCGGTCAAGGAACTGTCGATGGCCAAGGCCTATGCCGTGCAGGCGGGATTCCGTGCGGTCGACCGTGCGATGCAGACTCATGGTGGCATGGGCCTGACCAACGAGGTCGGACTCGTGCACGCCTGGCACGATCTGCGCATCGTCAATATCGCCGATGGCACCAACGAAATTCTGACACGAACGATCGCGCAGCGGCTGCTGACAGGCGATGTTGAGCTTTAGCGTCTTGCTGCAGCTTCAGTGATCCGACGGTGTGGCGCGCGCTTTTGCGGTCATGACGATCGCGCCGAGCAGCCCGACGGCCAGACAGTACAACATGCCTTGAGTCACCTGTGACAGATGGCTGTTGAATAGCGAGCCAACGAAGTTCTGCAGCACAACGGCCAGTCCGAGCGCGCTGGCAAAATCGCGCCCGAGGAACATCCAGGCATGCGAGGCCCACATTGCCAGCAATAGAAGGCCACCGACCAGACCTACCTGAAGCACGATATGCAGGAACTGATTATGCGGATCCGCTACAGCCTCGCCGTAGGGCGAGGGTCGGGTTGCTTCCATGGACTGATAGAGCGGCCTGATGCTGCCGGTGCCATGACCGAACAGCGGCGCCTGTTTCACGAAAATCGCGGCCTTGCTCCAGAAGTCCAATCGCGACGAGGTTGAAATCGTTTCCGCTGGGCTTTTCGGCGCGCTGATCGGCTGGCCAGCGGTTGCATCCTTTTGTTCGCGAGGCGATGCATTTTGCTGGGCATCGGGCGTGGGTTGCTGCTGTCGACTAAGCGCTGCCAGGTCGGTAAGAACCTGATCGCGCCGCAACTGCGCAGGTGCGGACACAAGCTGCGACAGCGCGATGATGAAGAGTGCTGGTAGCACGACCAGTGCCATGCGTTGCCAGCTCCAGTTTTGAATGAGCAGCAAGGCGAGCAGGCTCAGTGCGATCAGGATTCCCGTCTTGGAGAACAGGATCAGGAATATGTTGGCAAAGAACAGGATGGCGAGAACGGTCATCACCATCGCGCGGGTCTGATCGTCCCGCCGCCAGACTTTGAATGCACCCGACGCCAGAGCGAAGGCGCAAAGCGCAAAGCACTCGCTTTGGACGGCGTTGTCCTTGACCGGAACGCCCGGATCCCGAAACCAGCCCCAGGGTCCACTCGGCCACAACAGGTAAGTCCACGACAGTGCCAACAGGATCAGGCAGGCAGCGAGAAATCCGTAGCCGATCTGAAGCGCCTCTCGCCGTGTAAACCCGGTCGCCATCACAAGGGGAATGAGCAGGAGCTTGGTATAGGGTCCAACCCATTTGATGGCGGCGCCAAGCGGCTGCATTGACCAGAGCACGCCAACGAGCAGCAACGCGAACAGCAGGATCGGCAGATAGCCTTGCGGGCTGCGCAACGTCGAGAGCAGACGCTCGCGATCCAGCGTCAGCAGTGCCAGTACCGCAAAGACCGACACCGCGATGGCTTGGCCGCTGGTCGACACCGGCAACATGAAGGCTGTGGTTATGGCAGCGATTTGCCGGCCGATCTTCAATCTATCCGACAAATCACCCGTGATCATAACCCCAGAAGTCTCCGCGCATTCGCCTTCAGTACCTTCGGACGTACTTCATCGCGAATGTCAAGTTTGGCGAAGTCGGCCATCCATCGGTCCGGGGTGATGACCGGCCAATCCGAGCCGAACAGCATCTTGTCCTGCAGAATGGTGTTGACGTAACGCACCAGGATCGGCGGAAAATATTTCGGCGACCAGCCGGAGAGGTCGATGTAGACGTTGGGTTTGTGGGTCGCCACCGACAGCGCCTCTTCCTGCCAAGGAAAGGAAGGATGCGCGAGGATGATCTTCATATCCGGGAAGTCGACCGCGACATCGTCGATATACATCGGGTTGGAATATTTCAGCCGCATGCCGTTGCCGCCCGGCATACCCGAGCCGACGCCGGTCTGTCCGGTATGGAATAGGGCGATCGATCCAGCCTCGGCGATCGCTTCATAGAGCGGATAGGCCATCCGGTCGTTGGGGTAGAAGCCCTGCATGGTGGGATGGAATTTGAAACCCTTGATGCCGTAGTCGGCGATCAATTTGCGCGCCTCCCGGGCGCCGGCCTTGCCCTTGGCGGGATCGATACTCGCGAAGGGGATCAGCACGTCGGAATTCTGCGCCGCCAGTTCGGCCATCTCGTAGTTGTTGTAGCGGCGGAAGCCGGTCTCACGCTCGGCATCGACCGGGAAGATCACAGCGGCGATCTTCTTGGCACGGTAATAGGCGGCGGTCTCCGGCACGGTCGGCGGATGCTTGTGCGGCGACTTGAAATACTCCGCCATCGCCGCCTGGAAATCGTCGTAGCCGTCGTCTCCATGCGTGCCGCACGGCTCCTCGGCGTGGGTGTGGATATCGATTGCGATGACGTCGTCGAGGTTTGGCATGAGCGGGCAGCCTCGCTGGAGGAAGCGGACATATGCCCGCGGGAAATTGATTATAGGATATAATCAATTTCCCGGTGAGCGTAAAGCTAGATCGCCGGCGGGAAGTGTTCGACGTGACAATCGCCGCTTCGCCCGTAATAGACGGCACGGCGGCCCGCGAGCGATACGAAATAGCCGACACATCCGGCAGCGGCGATACGGTTGCAGAATTCGTTGTAGCCGACGGTCTGACTTTGGCTGGCCCGGATTGCTGCCTCGACCTCGGAAGCGGAAAACTGCGGGGCGGGGATCGTGCCGATGCGCGCGGCTTTCACGATCTCGGATTCACCGTCGGGCAAGTAATAGGTCTTTTCGGCGCGCAGCAGATCGGCGTGGTAGCGTTCGACGCCAGCCTGCATCAGCATGCCGACCACCGCGGGAAAAGCGATGCGCTCCTCGTCCGAGGCGGCCGTGCAGTCCTGCACGAGGTTCTTGATTTGCATATCCATGTGTCTCTCCAAATGCACGATGGTGTTGCGTTATGCAGTGGGCACGGGCCGCATGCCGCGCCGCTCAACGATGTCCCTCATGACGAACTCGATCGTGTTGCGTTGATCGGGCGTGAGATGCGCGAAGAACTCGGCATCGTTATCGTCGGCGATGCGTGCCAGCTCCGGCACCAGCGCCTTGCCCGCGCTTGAGAGTGCGAGCGCCTGGTAGCGGCGATCGTCGCCATTTGGCCGGCGTGCGATCAGTGCCTTGGCTGTGAGCCGGTCGGCCAGTTTCGAGATGCCGCCGCGCGTCATGCCCAGCCGCTCCGCCAAAGCGCTCGGGATCATATCCCCGTCGAACAACTCGCGGAGCACCACCCATTCGGCAACAGTGATGCCGCGCTGCTCGAGCCTTTGAGCGAAGGCATGGGACACCTGATTGGAGACGTAGCGCAGCCAGAAGCCAAGATGGGTTTCGAGCGGGCTGACCGGCGGATCGGGAGTCATGGAGGCTTCCTATAGTTTCCATGGAAACTATAGGAAATAGTTTCCTTGTCAACTACTGTAGGAGGCGGCCTCAAAACATTGACAGATGAGGTCGCTGTAGCTTAGAACGCGCGGGTCCCGGGCAGCTTGCTGCTGGCGGGAAAAATCCCGTTTTTGCCACGTACGGCCTGTCGCGCACGGCCTTTCAAAACAATCAGGATTGACCGATGAAAGTCCGTAACTCGTTGAAATCGCTCCGTGGCCGTCATCGCGCCAACCGTCTGGTCCGCCGCAAGGGGCGGGTCTACGTGATCAACAAGGTGCAGCGCCGCTTCAAGGCGCGCCAGGGCTGATACGGCCGCTTCCGGATCGGAGTCGCCGACGGTCGGGTTGATCCAAGCCAGCTCGACCGCCGCCCGAGCTAAATCGTGTTTCGTTCGATTGCAGCACCGTCAACGCGTGTCACGCGGGTTTGACGGTGTTTTCCTTTTCTGCGCCACATGACGCGCTTAGACTGCGCTAATGGCTGCCGGATTCGCCACGTCACATTTATCTCGATGGATCATCGCAACTGCCGCATGGCTGGCTGCGACGTCGCTGGGTTTTGCGCAGGCGCCGGGGCCTGACAGTGCGCCGCCGGCGACACCACCCAAGCGGCTGGACCGACAGCTCGAGAAGCCGCCCGAACCGCCCGCCAAATTGCCGAAGGTCAACGCCGACCGCACACGCGGGCTGGATTTCCTGTTCGGAGCGCTGCAGGCTGCGCCAGATGAGGCCAGCGCCAAGCATGTTGAGGCGCGGATCTGGGCGCTGTGGATGGCGACGCCGAGCGATACCGCCGCACTGTTGATGACGCGCGCCAAAGCCGCCGTCGACGCCAAGCAACTCGATGTCGCGCTGAAATTGCTCGATGCGGTGGTGAAATTGCGCCCGGATTATATCGAGGCATGGAATCGCCGGGCGACGATCTATTACCTCCAGGATGATTACACCCGCGCGATGCAGGACATCGAGCAGGTGCTGTCGCGCGAGCCTCGGCATTTCGGCGCGTTGGCCGGGCTCGGCATGATCATGCGTGATCTCGGTGACGACAAGCGCGCGCTTGAAGCCTTCCGCAAGGCGCTTGCCATCAATCCGCACCTCGACAAGGTGCCGGAATTGGTCAAGACCCTTGGCGTAAAGGTCGAGGGTCGCGACATTTAACGTCTTCAGTTTCCGCGTATCGCCAATCCGGTAAGGGTGCTGTGAGCGGTCGCGTCTGGCTTGAAATTGACCATGGGCAAATGCCAACACATCGCCGCTTGATCGGCAAAATTCCGACACATGAAAGCTGCGAAACAGCATTTCCGACGACACTGAGAGGGACATTCGTGCTGAATCGACTGCTATCTCTGCTCGCGCTCGCTCTCGTGCTGCTGGCTCATCCTGCGTTGGCGCAATCCGCCGGCCAGGGCAAGGTTGCGCCGGCTGCGAAGGCGGCTCCCGCCCCGGCGGCGAACGCAGTGACGGCGGATCAGGCGCGCCGCGCACTCGAGACGCTGCAGGACGACTCCAAGCGCGCGCAACTGCTCGATACGCTGCGGACGATCGCCAACGCGCCGCAACCGCAACAGGCTGTTCCGCAACCCGCGGAGGCGCCCGCTGCGGAGACGCCGAAACTTCCGACGCTCAGCGCCGACAGTCTCGGTGCGCAACTTCTGTTGAAAGTGTCGGAGTGGGTGAGCGACGCGTCGCGCGAAGTCACTTGGGCCGCGAACAGCGTGACGCATTTTCCGGCGTTGTGGCATTGGCTGGTCCGGACCACGACCGACCCGGTGTACTCCAATTTGCTGCTCGATATAGCCTGGAAGTTCGTGCTGGTGTTCGGCTGCGCTTTTGCAGTCGAATGGCTGGTCTGGCGGGCCTTGCGCCGGCCTTTGCAAGCACTGGAAGCGCGTATTCCGCGCGTGGCCCGCGCCCCGGCGCGCGTCGTGACCGTGTCCGATCCGCCATCGTCGGCGGATGATCTCGCTATCGAACCCGAATTGCAGAAGCGGCGGTTGAATCTGACGCGCGCCTGGCAGGCATTGCTACGTTTGCCGTTTGTGCTGGGGCGTTTGGTGCTCGAGTTGTTGCCGGTGCTGGCTTTCGCCGCTGTCGGCACGCTGATCCTCGGGACCCAGATCGGCGATGTCACCACCGTGCGGCTGGTTATCCTCACCATTATGAATGCCTACGCGCTGAGTCGTGCGTTGATCTGCGCGGTGCGCGCGCTGGTAGGTCCGCTCGGGCTGGTTTCCACCAGCGATGAGACCGCCGCCTATATCGAGATATGGGCGCGGCGTATCGTGACGGTCGGCGTGGCCGGCTTCGCGTTCGCCAATGTTGCGTTAATGTTGGGCCTGCATCGCGCAGGACATGCGGCGCTGTTACGGCTCGTCATGTTGACCGTGCATTTGTTCGTGGTGGTGATCATCCTGCAATGCCGCCGGCAGGTCGCGCGCCTCATCCGCGCGCCGCATGGCCGTAGCGGAACGTTGGCGGCGACGCGCAACCGGATCGCCGGCTTGTGGCACTATCCGGCCATCGTCGTCGTGATGGCGCTTTGGCTGGTGTGGGCACTGAACATCCGCAACGGTTACTCGTTGCTGCTGCAATATTTCGTCGGCACCGTCGCGGTGCTGCTGATCGCCCGCGTTGCGTCCATCGTCGTGTTGAGCGTGATCGACCGCGGCTTCCGCATCAATGCCGATATCCTCAAGCGCTTCCCGGGCCTTGAAACGCGGGCCAATCGATATCTGCCGCTGCTGAGACAGGTCGCCTCCGGCGTTATCGCGGTGCTTGCCGCCGTGGCGTTGCTGCAGGTCTGGGGCGTCGATGCCGTCGTCTGGTTCTATGGCGGCCAGATCGGCAGCCGCCTGATCTCCGCGGCCGTGACCATCGGCATTGCGGCGCTCATCGCAGTTGTGGTTTGGGAAGCCAGCAATGCGCTGATGGATCACAAGCTCGCGCTGCTGACGCGGGAAGGGCATACGGCGCGTGCCGCGCGGCTGCGCACATTCCAACCGATGCTGCGCACGGCACTACTTTGCGTGATCATCGCGGTCGTCGTGCTCACCGCGCTGAGCGAAATCGGTGTCAACGTTGCGCCGTTGCTGGCCGGCGCCGGCATCGTCGGCATCGCCATCGGTTTCGGCTCGCAGAAGCTGGTGCAGGATCTCATCACCGGGTTGTTCCTGCTGTTGGAGAACGTCGTGCAGGTCGGTGACACCGTGACCGTATCCGGCCTCACCGGGACGGTGGAGAACGTGTCGATCCGCACCATCCGGCTGCGTGCCGGCGACGGCGCGGTGCATATTGTGCCGTTCAGCTCGGTCACCAGCGTCACCAATGCGAGTCGCGGCGCGGGCAATGCGGCGGTCAACGTCAGCGTCGCCTACAAGGAAGACACCGATCGCGCGGGCGAAATCCTCAAGGACATCGTCGCCGAGATGCGGCAGGAGGCCGAATATCGGCCGCTGATCCGCAGCGATCTCGAATTGTGGGGGGTCGATAAAGTCGATGGATCGATGGCGACCATCGTCGGGCAGATCCGGTGTACCCACGGTGGCCGCTGGCCGGTGCAGCGTGAGTTCAACCGGCGCATGAAGCTGCGCTTCCAGCAGGAAGGTATCGAGATTGCCAGTAGCAATCAGACCATCGTGCTGCAGGCGCCGGTGGTCCCCGACATCGAGGTCCAGCCCGTTCCGTCGCGTCGGACAGCCGGACTCAAGGGAGCATGACAAGCCCGCGTGATCTGCGGCCGAAACCGTTTTCAGTCCGAGTCGTAGCTCACGCGTGGCAAAGGCATTGCGAATTCAGCTAATGATCGTGGTCGGAATCGGTGCAGCGCTGATCGTTCTGGCGGTGATCACGCAGGTGGGTGTCGCCATGCTCGAACGGCTGTATCCGCGTCAGGGCCAGTGGGTTGACGTCGCCGGAGCGCGGCTTAACGTGGTCGACGCAGGGCCGCGAAGCGATGATCTGCCGATTGTGCTGATCCACGGAGCGAGCTCCAATCTCGAAACGATGCAGCAGCCTTTGGGCGAACTGCTGGCGCGCGACCATCGCGTGATTTCCATTGACCGTCCGGGTCATGGTTGGAGTTCGCGCGCGAGTTTCGCGGATTCGACGCCGGCGATTCAGGGGCGGATGATCGACGAAGCGCTGCAGACGCTCGGCATTCCGCGCGCCATCGTCGTGGTGCATTCATGGGCGGGTGCGCTCGGATTGCGCATGGCGCTGGATCATCCGCGGCGTGTCGCCGGATTGGTGATGCTGGCGCCGGTAGCCTATCCGTGGCGTGGCGGCGTCGGACGCTATAACGAGATCGTGACGACGCCGGTGGTCGGTACGTTGCTGGCGCACACCATCACCCTGCCGCTCGGGCTGCTGCTGGCCGAGCCGGGCACGCGCGGGGTATTTCTGCCGCAGACGATGCCCGACGGTTATGTCGGCAAAGCGGCGATCCGGCTTCTGCTGCGTCCGCGTGAATTCCTCGCCAATGCCTGGGATCTGGTGGCCCTGAAACCGGCGGTCATCGAACAGGCCTCACGTTACGCGGAGATAATGGCGCCTGCGGTCATTGTGGCGGGCGATGCCGATGCCACGGTCTCGACCCGGATCCATGCGCGTCCGCTCGCCGATGTGATGCTGCATGCCAAGTTGATCGTGCTGCCCGGCGTTGGGCACATGGTACAGAACGCGGCGGCCGATGTTGTGCTGCGTGAAGTTCAAGCGATGCAGCTGCAGTTGGCGGAAACACCGAAGGCGGTGATGAACCGGTAGTGTTGCCGGCCTATCACTGACTCTCGATGAACGCTCACAATATATCCGTCGCTATTGTGATGAGTGATAGCGACGAAGCAATCCAGTCTTGGGAAGAATCTGGATTGCTTCGTCTCGCTGGCAATGACGAGGGGATAGACGCTGACGTCTAATCAATAGTTCTCCGTCAGGTACTCGACGATCTTGCCGACGTCGGCGTCGTCGATCGGCGCGCCATAGACCTTGATCATCTTGGTCACTTCGGCCTGCCAGAAATCCTTCTTGAACTTCGGCCCGCGCGGCTGCGTCTGCACGTAGTCCGAGGAGTGGCAGGCGGTGCAGTTGTTCATGACGACGTCGCGGTTGGTTCCCGGTTTGAACGTCGCGGTTTCTTGCGGCAACGTGATTTTCACAGGCTTGCCTTGCGCGGCGACGAGATCGGTACCGGCAAGCGCAACGAGCACGGATGCGGCGAGCAGCAAGGATCGGTTCATGGCGGTTCTCCTCAAGCTGCCGTGACGTGAACGGTTTCGACGACGTTGCGCAGATATCCGGCGGGATTCCATTTGGCTTCCATCGGCTGCGTCTTGCCGTCGTTGCTGGTTGCACGCACCTTGATGTCGTGAGTGCCGGCGGGCAGCTTCACCGCAGTATGCCATTCGCGGAACGAATAGTTGCCGAGGTCCTTGCCGAGCTTTGTCGGCAGCCAGCTCTTGCCGCCATCGATCGAGACCGCAACCTCCTTGATGCCTTTACCGCCGTCGAAGGCGATGCCCTTCAGGCGCGTTTCGGCGCCGGCTTTCACTTTCGCGCCGTCGCGCAGATTGGTGACGAAGGAGCGCACGGTGAAGCGGTTGATCGGAATCGTCGCCTTCGGCGCGGTGCCCGGTTCGACGCAATTGCAGTCGTTGTCCGGAATCCGATAAGCGGTCTTCATCCAGAAATTGTCATAGACATTGTCGATGACAGTGATCTCGTTGAGATGCTTGACCCAATAGGTGCCGTAATAACCCGGCACGACGAGGCGCAGCGGGAAACCGTTGAGCATCGGCAGATTCTCGCCATTCATGGTGTAGGCCAGCATCACCTCACCGTCGCGGGCATGATCGAGATCGAGCGCCTTGGCGAAGTCGGGCGTCTTGTCGCTGACCGGACCATCGAGGCCGCCGAAGACCACTTGCCTGGCGCCGGCCTGAACCCCGGCCTTGTCGAGCACGGCCTTGAGCGGCACGCCCTTCCAGCGCGCGTTGCCCATCGCTCCGTTGCCGGACTGACCGCCGGCGACGCGGGGCGTGGAAAACCCGCGGCTGTTACCGGAGCACTGGGTGACGGCGACGATCTCCCGTGCAGGCATTTTCTTGAGGTCTGCGAGCGACAGCTTCAACGGTTTGTCGACCTTGCCCTTGATCTCGACCGTGAACGTCGCGGGATCGATCTCGAGCGGAATGTCGGCGAGATGATAACGCACGAAGAATGCGTCGTTCGGCGTGATGACGCTTTCGTTGTAAACCGAGAATGGCGTTTCGAGCTGCGGTGGGCGGCTGGTTTGTCCGATCATCAGCCGCTTCTGCGGGTATTTCACCAGCGGCCGTTCACCGTTGTCGAATGGCAACGTGACGGTTTCGGCAAGTGCAGCTATCGAACTGAAAATTGATCCGGAGCCGAGCGTTGCAATGGTCGCGGTTGAGCCCGCGAGCAGACGGCGTCTGTCGATCATGGCGTTTCTCCTGGTTGGACGCGCAGTCCATTTTTGGCGATCCGAATCTTGCTGGCTCGGCTTCGCTTTCAAACCCCGCGCTGACATCCGGGCAGGATGTCAGCTGACGAGGCCGCTGAGAGAAACATTAGAATGTACGAATATATCTTCGTCGGCAAGCGCGAGATCGGCTTGATCGAACGCTCTCGTGGCGCTCACATATCCGCGTCGCCGTTCGGCCCGACATAGGCAATTCGCACCATGTTGGTGGCGCCCGGTGTGCCGAGCGGCACGCCCGCAACGATAATGACGCGCTGGCCGGCTTTGGCGAAGCCGTCGCGGAAAGCGATGCTGCCGGCGCGATCGACCATGTCGTCCTGGTCGTGCGCATCTTCCGCGACAACGCAGTGCACGCCCCAGACCAGCGACAGCTTGCGTCCTGTTGCGACGTTCGGCGTGATCGCCACGACAGGCGGTCTCGGCCGCTCGCGGGCCACGCGCAGCGCCGTCGATCCGGAACTGGTCCAGCAGATGATCGCCGAGAGGTCGAGTGTTTCGGCGATCTGCCGCGCGGCGTCGGCGATGGCGTCGCCGGCGGTCGCTTCCGGTTCGGGACGTTGCGCGGTCAGCACGCCACGATAAGTCGGATCGCGCTCCACTTCTTCGCCGATGCGGTTCATCGTTGCGACGGCTTCCACCGGGAATTTTCCGGCGGCGGATTCCGCGGAGAGCATGATGGCGTCGGCGCCCTCATAGACCGCGGTGGCGACGTCGGACACTTCGGCGCGGGTCGGCACCGGACTCTGGATCATCGACTCCAGCATCTGGGTGGCGATCACCACCGGCTTGCCGGCGCGCCGAGCCATGCGCGTCATCTGTTTCTGCAGACTGGGAACGCGCTCGACCGGCAGTTCGACGCCGAGATCGCCGCGCGCCACCATCAGGGCATCGGATGCGTCCATGATTTCGGCGAGACGATCGATGGCCTGCGGCTTCTCGATCTTGGCCATCACCGCGGCGCGGCCGCGAATCATCTTCTTCGCCTCGACCACATCGTCGGCACGCTGCACGAATGACAATGCGACCCAGTCGACGCCGGTGACCAGCGCGGCCTCGAGGTCGGCGCGATCTTTCGGAGTCATCGCCGACATCGGCAGATCGGTGTCGGGGAGACTGACGCCCTTGCGGTCCGACATCTTGCCGCCGATCACCACGCGCGTCACGGCGCGTTGCGGCGAGGTTTCCTCGGCGATCAGGCGCACCTTGCCGTCGTCGAGCAGCAGCGCGTGGCCCGGCTTGAGTGCCGCGAGGATTTCCGGATGCGGCAGGCAGACGCGCGTGGCGTCGCCCGGTTCCGGACTGGAATCGAGAATGAAACGTGCGCCGTTGTTGAGTTGGATCGATCCGCCGGCGAACGAGCCCAGCCGCAGCTTTGGTCCCTGCAGATCGACCAGAATGCCGATCGGCCGGCCATAGCTGCCCTCGACGTTGCGGATCGTCGTCACCAACTCGCGCATCTTGTCGTGAGGCGTGTGGCTCATGTTGATCCGGAACACGTCGGCGCCGGCTTCAAACAAGCGCCGGATCATGGCGCTGTCGGACGACGCCGGGCCGAGCGTGGCCAGGATCTTGATACGGCGCAGACGTCTCATGGCTTGTTTCCGGGCGGCGGCGAGGCTGGCGGCGTTCCGGAGACGCCCGGTGCGTTTGGCAGGCCCGGCAGGCTGCCCGGCGCGGGCAGTCCTGGCAGGCGCTTTGGGTTCTGCTGGCTGGTCTCGGTCAATTGTACGGTCCATGAGCGTTGCTCGCCGGTATCGACCTCGAAGAAGCCGGTGCGATCGAATCCGCGCGCCAGACAATTCTCGGTGCCGCGGATGGTGAATTCCTTGTCGCGCGAGCACATGAAGGCCTGGCCGGACCATTCGCCGCCGCGATCGTAGTCGAGCGCATAGATGTAATAATAACGGGCCACCAGCGTGCCGCGCAGCAGGGTTTCGCAACTCCGTGAGGAGACGTTCCACCAGCCCTCGGTAGTCCAGCCTTCAGCGTCTTTATAGCCAAGTGCGATGCCGACGCGGCTCGAGGTGTTGTTGCAGAGGCGAAAATCCGCGGCCGCGGGCGCGGTCCAGCCACACATCATCGTCAGGGCCAGCACGCAGGTCGCGGTGGTGGCGAAGGTGAGGCGGGCGAACCTGCTGCGGGTGCGAGAATCGGCGGTGATCATGCAGCGAAGCTATATCAATCCATTGAACATTTCGCGTCAGCCTAGAGCATGAATGCGCAAAGTGCGAAGCGGTTTGTTTTGCCGGACCGATGTGCAAAAATCCGTGCCAGCCCCTATTTAAGGCTGACCTGATCCACCGAGCCGCGCGGTGCCGCGCGCAACAGCAAGAGACCTGCCATGACGATCGACGACAAAACCAGAACAGAGTTGGAAGCTGCGGTGTTTCGTCGCCTCGTCGCGCACCTGCAGGAGCGAACCGACGTTCAGAATATCGATTTGATGAATCTTGCCGGTTTCTGCCGCAACTGCCTCTCCAACTGGATGAAGGATGCCGCCGACGCCAAGGGCGTTGCAATGAGCAAGGACGACAGCCGCGAGGCGGTCTACGGCATGCCCTACGAGACCTGGAAGGCCAAATATCAGGGAACGGCGAGCCCGGAGCAACTTGCGGCGATGGCCAAGAACTCTACGGGCCATTGATTCTTCTGCGAGACTGCGGGCAGGGCGCAAGCGCGATCTGCCCGAGCCGATTTCTTCTGTGGGGCCGCTGTGGATGAGCCGGATGTCGGCTTGACGAAACTGGCTTCACTCTTGAGTGTCGGGCGCGATACGGCCTGCCGACCAGCGGGTCATTTCCATCAATTCGAGTACACCAGGAGTACAGGATGGCCACCGCTGCCGCCGTCAAGGAAGAGCCTGCGACCAGATTCGCCAAGGACCAGCTCAAGGCCATCATCGAACGTATCGAGCGGCTTGAAGAAGAAAAGAAAGCCATCTCCGACGATATCCGCGACGTTTACGCCGAGGCCAAGGGTAACGGTTACGACGTCAAGGCGCTGCGAACCATCGTGCGGATGCGCAAGCAGGACGCCAACGAGCGCGCCGAGCAGGAGACGATCCTGGAGACGTATCTGCAAGCTCTCGGGATGCTGTAAGGCCCACGCGTCCGGCTTGACGTGGGACTGCACGCTTAGCGATCGATACACCTAGGCTGATGGAACGCGGGTCGCCGGTGGCCCCGCGTTTTGTCGTGACGGCTGCGTCGCAACGGTAATAGCCTTGGCGCTGGATGTTCGTAGAGGCGAGACGCGGTGCGCTCAGCGCAGCGATGCGGTCTGGAATGCCGTGGTCGGCACATTCGAGACGGCCGAGCCGGTGAAGCGGTCGCAGATCATGCCGGGCTGCGGATCGCCGGAGAATGTCATCGCCACGGTAGCGGCTGGCTTGACGAAATGCACGCGCATCGCCGCCATATCGGGCTCGCCGAACACTGACGATGACATCGCGGTGGTGGCGCTTGGCGCCAGGATCATGGCGCGCGTCCAGACATCGTTATCCTTGCTCGCTGCGGCAATGCGTGTCGACAGCGCGACCTGACCGGCGCGGCCCTGGCGATTCTTGGCGACCACGGTGGTCACCTCATTGACGTTCATGGGGTTATGCGCGGCTGAAGCCGGTCGCATGCTACGCGGGATCGGCGCGCTGGCAGCGACGATGTGGGCGCGATCCATCGGCGATGCGACGGGGGCGTATGCGAGCGCATTGAAGGCGCGGGAATCGAAATCCTGCGCGATGCTGGCGGTGGGCTGCGGATCGGCGGCGGCGGTCGCTGCCGCCAGCGCCTTGCGCGCATTCAACAAGGCAACCTGCGCCGGCGTAGGCTGTTTCGGCTTGGCCGGCGCATCATCCCAGAAGCCGCGGGCATTGATGATATCGGCCGGCGTCTGCGGGCGCGGTTCGGCAGCGGCGGTGTCCTGCTTGGCCGGTTGCGGCGGCGGAGCGATACGGGAATCCGCCGACGCGACTTGATAGGTTGCCGCGGTGGCGGGCTTGGCGCGCGGGAGCGGAACCGGTTCAGAGCTGGGTGCAGGAGCGGTGGATGCCACCACTGCCGCAGCGGCCTGCTTGGTGTCGGGTGCCGCGTTCTTCGCCGGCGCTTCGTCCTCGTCCTCACCCGATTTGCCGCGGAACAGCGCCGCAAACAGATTCTTCGACTTGCCGGCGGGGGAGCTGTCGTCGCCGTTGCCGCGTTTCTCGATATCGGCCAGCGCCAGTTGATAGCCGGCCAGCGGTTTGCCATCCGATGGGATGTGAACGGTGCGGCCGTTCGGGAATACACGGGCCAGCTGGTCGTGGGTCATCCGCGGCCAGTGCCTTATGCTGCCGGTGTCGAGATGCACAAACGGCGACCCGGAGGTCGGATAGAAACCGACGCCGCCCCTTTGCAAACGCAGCCCGGCGAAACGGATCTTTTCGAGCGCCACGCCGGGGATGAAGAAGTCCATCGCATGGCCGAGCATGTGCTGGCTGAAGCGGGCCACGCCGGTATGGGCAGAGCGGCGGCGGAGCATGGCGTTGGTGGCAGGCGAACGGTAGGACGAGATGATCTGGATCGGCTGTTTGCCGTCGACGTCGCGATAGACTTCCCAGAGTACGTCGAACAGGTAACGATCCATCGTGGTCTGCTGCTGGCTGCGCCAGTCGCGCAGGAAGTAGTTCAGGTTCTTCAGCGCAGCCTCGTCATAGCGCCCGTTGCGCTTGAAAGTAACGGTGAGGTCTTCGCCGGAGTGGGTGTGATGGAACGACAGCGTGCGGGTCTCGCCCAGCGCAGTGGCGTCATGCACCGATCCGGCGCCCGCCAGCAACAGCAGTGACGTCAGGCCAACCCGGTATCCGGCCCGTGGCATAGACAATGATTTCAAAAGACGTGCGAAACCAACAAGCACGAATGAGCCCACCCAGAGGACGCGTCGTCGAGGACTCTTTCGCAACCCCATTGCAGCGAAAGAGGATAACAAGTCTTAAAACAGGAGGGTTAATCGAGATTTACCCTCATTCCGGATTGAGACCGGGAAATTAGCCTGTCGAGTATGGCGAAAAATTGCCCGCCGATGAAACGCTGGTGGACAATGGTTAATAAAAAGGGCTTCGTCAATCCGACGAAGCCCTTTGATATTATTGATAAATTTCTGAAATACCCTGGGTGAAGGGTTCAGCGGTAAATTCTCCGGCCCCGCCCGTTTTCCGCCGCCGGGGGTGCCGGAGGCGGTCCAAACAGCCGCTCGAAGAATGACGGGCCGCTGCTGAAGCCGCCGCCGAATCCGCCGCCGCGATCGTCGTTATAGGCGACACCCTGCGGGATATCCGCGCGCGGGCGGGAATAGTTCGGCTGGGCGTGGGCGACGACAGCCTCGAGGTTCTTGCCCTTTTCGTTGCGGAGCAGGGCGAGCATGGTCGCGTCGCGGCCGTAGACGTCCTTGCGGATTTGCAGCTTGCCGCCTTCGACAAAGGCGGTCTGGTAGGTGATGTTGACCGGAAGCGGCGTCGCGAACTTGATGTCCCGCTCGCTGTTGCCGTACATCGCGCGCACCTTCTCGGGCGTGTAATGCTCGTTCGGCATCACGATGTTGAGCACCGTCGCGGCGTATTGATCCGGATTCTGCACGCGCATGCAGCCATGGCTGAAAGCCCGCTCTTCCTTGGCGAACAGGTTCTTGTCCGGCGTGTCGTGCTGATAGACCAGGAACTTGTTCGGGAAATTGAAGCGGATGCGGCCCAGCGCGTTGCGCTCGCCGGGTGGCTGCGAGATGTGAATGCTGCCGTCGCGGTTACGCTCCAACTTGAGACCCATGCGATCGAGCACGGTGGGGTCCTGCTGCAGGGCCGGCAGGTATTCGTTGTAGATGATCGAGGGCGGCACGTTCCAGGTCGGATTGACCGTGATGTATTTCATCGTCTCGGTCAGAAGCGGCGTGGCGTGTTTGCCCGGCTTGCCGACCACGACGCGGGTCTTCCAGACCTCGGCGCCATGCTGCATCACCTTGAGCGTATAATCCGGGATGTTGAGGATGGCGTATGCATTGCCGAGCGACGGCGCACCGAGCTGGCGCGGCAGCCAGCGCCAGCGCTCCATATTGACGATGATGGTGTCGATCTGGCGGTCGCGCTTTGGGCTGTTGATGGCCTTCACAGTGCGCTCGTCGAGCACGCCATCGGCTTTCAACCCGGCATGAGCCTGGAATTTACGCACCGCCGTGGCGACGTCCGCGTCGTAACGGTTGTCCTGCGGATTTTCGGTCACGCCCAGCTTGGCGCGCAATTGCGGAACGCGGGTATCCTCCATCGCGACCGGGTTGGGGTTCTTCTTGGTCTTGACGAACTTCAGTTCCGGTCCGTTAGCGATCTGAGTGACCGGTCCCTCCGACTGGCCGCGCAGCTCGGCCAGCTTCGCCTTCAGCTCCTTGTAGAGCTTGTGCGGAGGGTTATAGGCCTCCAGCGCGGCTGACGCGTCCTTGGCGGTAGTGACGTTCGCCAGCACCTCGTTGGGGTCGACCGGGTGCTCCGGATACTGAATATCAGCGCTGACCTGCGACCAGTGCATCTGGCCGCTCTGGGCCTGACGCGCATAGTCGAGCATGCTGGCGGTCAGCTTGAGATCCGCTTCGGCGAGCGCATCGGGACCGGTCGCGGCGGCGAAGTTCGGCGCCGGATATTCCGCAGGGTTGAGACCGTCGGCGGCGGCATCGTTGAGCCGCGCGATGACACCCTTGGCGGATGCGTTCAACGCACCCGCAGCCGTCCACAACGGCGCATAGTCCCGGGCGGCATAGAATTTCTCGATTGCTGCGCGTTCGTTCTTGCGATCGAAATAGCGCGACGCCTTGGTCTCGATCAGCTCGCGCAGTCTATCGGCGACCGGCTGATCGGCAGGTGCGACCTTGCTCGCCGTCTGGACCGGGGCTTTGGCGGGCTCGGTGGCGGGCGCCGTCGCCTGTTCGGTTGCGGGCGTTGAAGTCGGCGCGGTCACCGCCGTCGCCGGAGCAGCAGGCGTCGTGCTGGCCGTCGTCTCGGTCTTGGTCTCGCTGGCGGGCTTGGTCTCGACGGTTTTGGTGTCTGTTGTCCCGGCGGCCGGGGTGCTGTCCATCTGGATGTCGGCGGCCGTCGGCGGCGGGACGTTGGCGGGTTCCGGGAACGGGATGGCGGCATCGATCGCCAGTTCGGCGGCGCTCTTGGTAGAGGATTGGGCGAGCGCTGCACCAGCAGAAACTGTCAGGAATGTCGCCGCGACGGCCATCAGCACGCGGTCAAATCCAGTCCGGCCAGTCGAATAGTTCCGCATTCTCATTCCCCTCAGTGACCGTGTTCCAGTCTTGGAACAGATTCGTCTATCCTTACCAGTTTGCCACGATGACTTTGCCAAACTGTCAACTTGCCTCGGCCCGCGGGCGGAACCGCGCCAGATATAACTGCTGGTGCCGCGTTTCGCTCCAGGCCCATCGTCATATAGTTAGTCTGTCAGCTTAGATTGCTGTCGGATCAAGGCGCACTAAACGATTTCACCCCGACGATACACGCGTCACGGGTGTGCTACTAGCGCGACACCGGACGCTTCACGACAAACTGACTTCAAACCCTGCGATTTGCAACGCGCTGGACGATTTCGCCGCATGCTTTTCCCTTGGTCTGTCACCGCACCGCAACGGTTCAATCCGGCCGCATCGCGCCGGGGTACGATGCTCCCGCGTGCCGGCCGCGGTGCTGCCGTAATCGGCGTCAGTCAACGCGGCCTTCCGCGTCATTCGGACTTCTGATCGGCGGCGGCTTCGTCGAGTTTTCGATAAAGCGTCGACCGGCCTATTTTCAGCCGCCGCGCCACTTCCGACATCTGCCCGCGATAGTGGGCAACGGCGAAGCGGATGATCTCCGCTTCCATGTCGCCGAGCGGGCGCATCTCGCCGTCCTCGGCAAGCATATTGAGCGTGCCGGTCGGTAGTGGCGTAGGGAAATCGCCGGGGATAATATCCGGCGCCATCGAGTGCGCCGAGGATTCGATCAGCAGCGGCTCTTCGGCGTAGTCCGCCTGGTCCAGTTGCTGTGTCGCCGGATGCGGGAAATCGGCGACGCCGAGTTGATCCCCTTCGCTCATCACCACCGCGCGATAAACGGCGTTCTCCAGTTGTCGGATGTTGCCGGGCCAATCGAATTGTCCGAGCCTTGCCATGGCCTCGCCGCTGACGCCTGAGATACTGCGATTTTCCTCGGCGCAGAACCGGGCGAGGAAGTGCCGCACCAGATGCGGAATGTCCTCGCGACGCGCGCGCAGCGGTGGAATGGTGATCGGCAGGACGTGCAGCCGATAGAACAGGTCTTCGCGGAACAGACCGCTTTTGACGCGCTCGATCAGGTTGCGGTTGCTGGCGGATATGATCCGCACGTCGACCTTCACCGGCCTGCGGCCGCCGACGGCTTCCACGGTGCCTTCCTGCAGCGCGCGCAGCAGTTTCACCTGGGCGTTCAGCGGCAGTTCGCTGACTTCATCGAGGAACAGCGTGCCGCCCGAGGCTTCGACGAATTTGCCCGTGTGCCGCTCGGTTGCGCCGGTAAAGGCGCCTTTCTCGTGACCGAACAGAATCGACTCCACCAGATTGTCGGGAATCGCGCCGCAGTTGACCGCGACGAAAGCCTTGGCCCGGCGCTCGCCGGTGCCGTGGATCGCGCGGGCGATCAGTTCCTTGCCGACGCCGGATTCGCCTTCGATCAGCACGGGAATGCTGGAGGCTGCGGCCTTTTGCGCGGTGCGCAGCACATTGCCCATGGCATCGCTGCGAGTGATGATATCTGCGAAGGTCAATCGCCCTTCACGGCTGTGACGGATGCGTTGCAGCTCGCCCTTGAGGGCGCTGGCATTGAGTGCGTTGCGGAGCGAAACTTGCAGACGTTCGACGCCGACCGGCTTGACGACGAAATCATGGGCGCCGGCGCGCATCGCCGAGACCACGTTGTCGATGCCGCCATGCGCCGTTTGCACGATGACCGGCACATTGATACCGGCCTCACGCATCTTGCTCAGTACGCCGAGGCCGTCGAGACCGGGCATCACCAGATCGAGAACCATCGCATCGATCTGCGCCGCGTCCGGTCCTGTGAGCAGCGCGATGGCGGCATCGCCGCTGTCGACCACCCACGCTTCGTAACCGGACCGCTGCACCATGTTTTCCACGAGACGGCGCTGTACAGCGTCGTCGTCAGCGATCAAAATCGTGGCAACCATGGCACTCTCCGCACAAGACACCTATCTGTCTCGAATCGGGGCACTCTCGCCGATGGCGATTAACGTGGTCTTAAGAGTTGTCACCGCGGCGTCACGTCGCTGTCGCAGGTTGTCGTGGTTCGACGGGTTTGAACAAAAGCAGGTTTGATAAATATGGCTTCGCGTTCCGCATCTCCTCTCCGCAAGTCGGCCCCCAAACGCAAATCCGGCAAAGCAAAAGCCTCGGTGGCCAAACGCGCCGCGGTGGCGAAGCCGCGCAACGCTGCCGCCAAGGCCGGCAAGTTGCCGGAATGGAATTTGACCGATCTGTATTCCGGCATCGATGCACCGGAAATTGTCCGCGATCTCGACCGGATGGATGCGGACTGCGCCGCCTTCGAAGCGGACTACAAAGGCAAGCTGGCAGAGGAAACTGCCAAGCCGGAGGGCGGGGCGTGGCTGGCGCAGGCGGTGAAGCGCTACGAGGCGATCGACGATCTGGCCGGGCGGCTCGGCTCGTTTGCCGGACTGATTCACGCCGGCGACAGTGTCGATCCGGCGATCTCGAAATTTTACGGCGACGTGTCCGAGCGGCTCACCGCCGCCTCGCTGCATTTGCTGTTCTTCGCGCTCGAACTCAATCGCATCGACGATGCGGTGATCGAGCGCGCCATGCAGACGCCGGAGCTTGGTTATTACCGGCCGTGGATCGAGGATAGCCGCAAGGACAAGCCGTATCAGCTCGAGGATCGCGTCGAACAGCTATTCCACGAAAAGTCGGTGAGCGGTTACTCAGCATGGAATCGTTTGTTCGATCAGACCATCTCCGGCCTGCGCTTCAGGGTCGGGGCCAAGGACTTGGCGATCGAGCCGACGCTGAATTTGCTGCAGGACCGCGCGCCTGCGAAACGCAAGGCCGCAGCGCAAGCCTTGGCGAAGACCTTCAAGGCTAACGAGCGCACCTTCGCGTTGATCACCAATACGCTGGCCAAGGACAAGGAAATTTCCGATCGCTGGCGTGGCTTTCAGGATGTCGCGGACTCGCGCCATCTTGCCAATCGCGTCGAACGCGAGGTTGTGGATGCGCTGGTCACGTCGGTGCGCGCCGCCTATCCTCGGCTGTCGCACCGCTATTATGCGTTGAAGGCTGGCTGGCTGAAAAAGAAGAAGTTGGCGCACTGGGACCGTAACGCACCGCTGCCATTTGCCGCGAGCGGCAGCATCCCGTGGCACGATGCGCGCAAGATGGTCCTGACCGCCTATGGCGCGTTTTCTCCGGAGATGGCGCGGATCGCCGAGCGTTTCTTCACCGAGCACTGGATTGACGCGCCGGTACGTCCGGGCAAAGCGCCCGGTGCCTTCTCGCATCCGACGACGCCATCGGCCCATCCCTATGTGCTGATGAACTATCAAGGCAAGCCGCGCGATGTCATGACGTTGGCGCATGAACTCGGTCACGGCGTGCATCAGGTGCTGGCGGCGAAGAACGGCGCGCTGATGGCGCCGACGCCGCTGACGCTGGCGGAGACCGCCAGCGTATTCGGCGAAATGCTGACCTTCCGGCGGCTGCTCGGCGAGACCAGGAATGCCAAACAGCGGCAGGCGCTGCTGGCGGGCAAGGTCGAGGACATGATCAACACCGTGGTGCGCCAGGTGGCGTTCTACTCGTTCGAGCGCGCGATCCATACCGAGCGGCGCAACGGCGAACTGACCGCGCAACGCATCGGCGAAATCTGGCTCAGCGTGCAAAGCGAAAGTCTGGGACCTGCAATCGAGATCAAGCCGGGCTACGAGACCTATTGGATGTATATCCCGCACTTCATCCATTCGCCGTTCTATGTCTATGCTTATGCTTTCGGCGATTGCCTGGTGAATTCGCTCTATGCGGTCTACGAGAATGCGGCTGCCGGCTTTGCCGAGCGCTATCTGGCCATGCTGTCGGCGGGAGGCACCAAGCACTATTCCGAACTGCTCAAGCCGTTCGGGCTGGATGCCAAGGATCCCAAATTCTGGGACGGCGGGCTGTCGGTGATCGCCGGTATGATCGATGAGTTGGAGTCGATGGGCTAGCGAGAGCAGGGCCACCCCCTCGACGACAGGTCGGTGGCCCTCCGTACATATCCAGAACGCCAGCGCAGGCGCTGGTCCAAAAAGTCTTGAATTGAGGTCGCCAAACCGCGTCGCCCGGTTGGTCGCCGTTGCTCTCCCGGTAGGATTGCGGTAAGGCCACGACAATCCTTGGAATTGGACTGGAGGGACTTATGGCTGACCATAGCGAAGTGGCTTACACGACAGCGGACGGCAACGATTACATCGCCCACGAGGCCACCTATGAGGGCTTCATCAAGCTGGTAAAATACGGCACCGGCACGGTGATCTTCGTCGTTGCCATGATGGCGATTTTCCTGACCTGATGCCTTGTTGATCGCGCTGCCGTTCGGCGGTGCGCAACGATTTCGTGCACGCATGCGTCCTGCGCCGCCGGAGGATTTATGAAGATCGGGATATCGCGAGAGATCGACGGACTGGAGCCGCGTGTTGCGGCGACGCCGGACACGGTGAAGAAGTTTCGGGCGCTGGGAGCCGAGGTTGCGATCGAGCCGGGGG
>Ga0209952_1000178_pt1 | contig 206680 bp, 183 predicted proteins | sample ThiBiot_750_biof_2_FD_183951 | JGI IMG/M metagenome (GOLD analysis project Ga0209952, IMG submission 183951) | Wastewater bioreactor microbial communities from Cape Town, South Africa - Thiocy_cont_750_biof (SPAdes) | ecosystem: Engineered > Bioreactor > Thiocyanate-remediating >...
CCCGCTGAATCAATCCGCTCTCCACCACGTAGCCGAGCGGAATCATGATCAGCGGCACGATCACGATCAGAAGCCAGAAGCTGATGCCTGCCGCGCCGAGCGCCAGCGCCAGGTAAGCGCCGATGGCGTAGAACTCGCCATGCGACATGTTGATGACGTCAAGCAAACCAAAAATGATGGTCAGCCCCAGCGCCACCAGCACCACCGCGACACCGAGCGACAGGCCGGTGATCATCTGTGGCGCAAGAACAAACTGTATGAACTCAAGAACGGACGTCATTGGTGTTTCACCATGGCCCCTTCGCTGTGATCGCAAGCTGGAACGTCAGGCGTTCCACCGCCACAAGCCGCCGCGAATGCCCTGCTCCTTCAAAATCGCGCACTTCAAACCGAGCTCGCGAGCCGGGATCACGCGGCAACGCCGCGCGATCCCTCCTGCAGCTTCAATCGGGAGGACTTGCCGTCCTGGCCCCTCAGAACCGCTTGCACTCGTCGGCGCCGATCGCTTCCTCGCCACCGACTTCGCCCGCGATGTTGAACTTGCCGCTGTTGACGCGCACCACGTACATCGGCTGGATCGCCTGATGGTCGCCGGCTCGCATGGTCTTTTCGCCCTGCGGCGTGGCCCACTTCAGGTCGGCCATGGCGGCACGCACCTTGTCGGTTGCCGTCGACTGCGCCTTTTCGACAGCCGCCTTGTAGAAGTAGATCAGGCCGTAGCTGTCTGCGCCGTAGAGGTCCGGATCGGCCTTGTAGGCGGCGTTGAAGTCGGCAACGAACTTCTTGTTCGCCGGATTGTCGATCTGCGTGGAATAGCCGACGCCGGTGGTGAAGCCATTGGCGGCCGCGCCGATCGCACTGATGTTCTGCGACGTCACGGTGCCCGACGCGCCGACCACCAGCATGTTGCCGAGCAGGCCGAAGTCCTGCATCTGCGTCAGCAGACGCACGGTGTCATTGCCGGCAACCGAGGTGTAGAGCACCTCAGGTCGTGCCTGCCGCAACTGGCCGAAGTATTGCGTATAGTCCTTGCTGTCGAGCGGCGCGAAAACCTCGCCGACCGACGTTGCCCCAAGACCCTCGATGGTCCGCTTGAAGGTCGCAACCGTGGAGCGGCCCATCTCGTAGTCCGGACCAAGGAAATACACCTTGGCCTTCGGCTTCTGCTTGGCGACCCAGGCCGCCAGCGCCGCCGACTGCTGGCCGGCACGTGCATTGACACGGAAAACGTTCGGCGAGCACTTGTCGCCGGTAATGGAGTCGGCGAACGACACCGTCGTCGCGATCAGCTTGCCGGCGCGCTCCGCGGTCTGGCCGACCGCCAGCGTCGAACCCGAATTCACCGTGCCGGTCAGGAAATCGACCTTTTCCGACTCGAACAGCTTCTCCGCTTTCTGCACCGCGACCGAAGGATTGGCTTCCTCGTCCTCGAACATCAACTGAATTTGCCGACCCATGATGCCGCCCGCGGCATTGACCTCCTTCGTCGCCAGTTCGAGACCCCACCGGACCTGCTGGCCGATCGGCGAATACGTCCCCGATAGCGGCGTCACAACTCCAATCTTGATCGGATCGGCGGCAAGCGCCGGGACCGACAGAATCGTGGAGGCGAGTAGTACAGTGCAGAGCTTACCTAACTTGAACATCATTTATCTCCCTTGGATTGTCTTGAACCTGTTGTGTCAGTCGTGAATGCAGATGCGGCGGGCCGGTTCATTCCGGTGCTTCTTGCTCTGTCGTCCCTGCCGCATGTCTTCGTCATGGCCATGCCGTGTCCATCGTTATCGCGTGCAAGGCATCGCTCTCAGCTTCCCTTGAAGTTCGGCGGGCGCTTGGCGTTGAACGCCTCGACCCCCTCGCGGAAATCGTCGGACTGCCGCAACCTGCTATAGCAATGCCCTTCCAATTCGATCGCGATCGACAGCGTCGAATCCTCGGTGTCGTTGAGCAGCTTCTTGGCCGTGCGCTGGGCCAGCGGCGAGAACGTACGCAGCTCGTCCACCAGGGCGTCGGTCACCTTTTCCAGATCGCCATCGGGCACGCAGTCCGTAACGATGCCCCATTCCAGGGCTTTCTTCGCCGGAATGCGCTTGGAGCGCATCACGATGTCCTTGGTGCGGGTGATGCCGATCATTTTCTGGAGACGGGCGGAGCCGCCGGAACCAGGGATCTGTCCGAGCTTCTGTTCCGGCAAGGCGTAGAACGCCGTCTCCGAGGCGATACGAAAATCGCACGCCAACGACAATTCGAATCCGACGCCGAAACAATATCCGCGATTGGCGACGATCACCGGCTTGGAGCAGCGTGCCGGCGAGGCGATATTCCAGGCAAGCTTGGAGACGTGCTCCGGAGAGGCTTCCATAAATCCGCCGATGTTGCCGCCGCTCGAAAAATGCTGACCGATGGCGCGTATGACGATGACGCGAATCCGCGCATCTTCGTCGAGCGTTTCAAAGGTGAGGCGCAACTGGTCGCGCTGTCCCATCGAGACAACGTTGTAAGGTGGCCGATCAAGAATAATGTCGGCCCGTTCATGCGCTTCGTCGATCTCGACATGGAAGCCGTCGAGCTTGGCGAGGCGGGGATCGGTGAACTGATAAGCGGTAGCCATTCCGTTTTCCTGTCAGTGAAAGTTAAGATTGCTTGGCGGGAGGCCCCCGCTCTTCAGTGTAGTCTCCGGCAACCAGTTGGCGCCGCAGAAGCTTGCCGACCGGTGATTTCGGCACGTCCTCAACGAATACGAAGCGGCGTGGCCGCTTGAAATTGGCGAGACCCGATTCCTGGCAAAACCGGTTGAGCTCATCCACCTCGACCGGCCCGCCGCGCTTGATGAAGGCGGCGACGATCTTGCCCCATCGATCGTCGGGCAGGCCGACAACGGCCACTTCCAGCACGGCCGGATGCAACGACAGACAGCTTTCGATCTCCACCGGCGAGACGTTTTCGCCGCCGGTCACGATCATGTCGTCGACGCGGCCGGTCACGAACAGATCGCCATCCTTGTCGACAAAGCCGGTGTCTCCGGTGAAGTACCAGCCGTCGCGCAGGGCCCTCGCCGTTGCTTCCGGCCGCTGCCAATAACCCTCGAAGGCTTCGTCGCTCGATGCGAGTGCGATGATTTCGCCCTCTTCCCCGATCTCCGCGATCTCGGTTGCCCGGACGGCGTTGAGCTTGGCGACGCGAACCCGCTGATTGATGCCGGATCGTCCCGCCGACCCCGGTTTTGCCTCGGCCTTCTGATCGATGGTGAAGGTGTAGATTTCCGAACTGCCGTAGTGGTTGACGAACAATTCGGGCCGGAAGGCTTCATTCAGCTTCCTCAGCAGCCCGTCCGGCATCGGCGCGCCGGCAAAACCGAGCTTGCGGACACTGCTGACGTCGGACGCCGCGAACGCATCGGAATGAACGAGATCGTGATAAAGCGTCGGCACCAGATACAGGTTGCTGATCTTCTCGCGCGCGATCAACTCCAGTGCTCGCGCCGTATCGTAGCGGGGCAGGCAAACGAACAATCCGCCGATCAGCGACATCGACAGCAACGAGCGAACGCCCATGGTGTGATAGAGCGGCATGACGCCCAGCGTGCGTTCGCCTGACCCGTACATGTTCTGCGCCACATGCGCGATCGCCGCGTGACGTTCCGCGCGGTGACGGCGCGGCACGCCCTTCGGGCGCGACGTCGTGCCGGAGGTGTAGAGCATGACCGACCAGGCATCGGACGAGACGCGGGGTTCAGCCTCATGGCCGTTCGCGGCAACCATGTCCGCGAATCGAAGCGCATCGCCATCGGAGCCGTCGAGCGCAATACGGCAAAGATGCCGCGCGCGCCTGGATTGATGAGCCGCAGAGGCGGAAATGTCCTGATAGACGATGGCGCGCGCCTCGGAATTCTCCAGATAGAAATCGACTTCCTCGGCTTTCGCGCGCCAGTTGATCGGCGTGATGACAATGCCCGCGAACTGGCAGGCCCAATGCAGCGTCGCAGCCTCCCAGCGATTTTGCAGGACCGTCACCAGATGATCACCGGCACGGAGGCCCGCGGAGTCGAACGCGGCGACCAACGCCGATACCCGCGCATACCATTGTCGATAGGTCAGCCGGATATCGCGGTCGGCGATGGCGAGAGCCTCGGGATCGCGTTCGACACTGGCGATGAAACTTGTGCCAAGATCAAACATGGGTGCCGTCTTCTTGTCGTGTTGTGGATGCAAGCGTAGTGGCCGCTTCCATTGCCGCGCGGATAATCGGGGTGTAGCCGGTACATCGACACAGATGGCCGCTGAGCAATTCGCGAAGCTGGTCTTCCGTCGGGTTCGGGTTGGTGCTCAAATAGTGATCGAGCGACATCAGGATGCCGGGCGTGCAGAAGCCGCATTGCAGGCCATGATGGCGGCGAAACGCGGCTTGCAGAACCGAGAGACGGCCGCGCTCCGGCGCCAACCCTTCGACGGTGCGCACGTCGCAGCCTTCGACCTGCACCGCCAGCGTCAGGCATGAGCGGGTCAGCATGCCATCCACCAAAACCGTGCAAGCGCCGCAAACGCCGTGCTCGCATCCGACATGGGTGCCGGTCGCGCCCAGTTCGTGCCGGAGAAAATCGGCCAATTGCATCCGCGGTTCGGCCGAACCTTCCACGGGATGGCCATTGAGACGAAAGCGCACGGAATGGCGCTGGTTGGCAGTCAGGCGCGGCATCGGCGCGCCTCCTTGATAACTTCGCGGCCGATCTCGCGCACCAGATCGCGGCGATAGCGGGCGGTCGCATGAATGTCGTCACGCGCGTCGAGTTCGTAAGCGAAGGCGTTCAACGCGTCGTCGAGCGCAGTGCCGTCGAGATCGGGCCAGTCACGCGCTTCCGGCTTATCGGCAACGCCGGCCACGGCGAGCCGGATGCCATTGGCGCTGGCGATGGCCGCGCAAGCCGTGATGGCGAAATCACCATGCCGGCGCGCCACCTCGCGGAAGCCGTAACCATTGCCCGCGCGAATTGGAAACGACACCGCTTCGATGATCTCGTCGTCATGGCGGGATGTGCTCATCATGCCGGTGATGTAGTCGTCGGCCGCGACCACGCGCCGCTTGCGCGCGCTGCGCAGATGCACCTCGCCGCCGAGCGCGATCAGGCATAGCGGGGTTTCGGCGCTGGGATCCGCATGAGCCACCGATCCACAGATGGTGCCGCGACTCCGGGTCTGTTCGTGACCGGTCCATGGCAGCGCCAGCGCGATCAACGGCAGTTTCGCCGCAAGCTCGCCCCAGGCCAGCAGTTTCGCCTGCCGCACCCCGGCGCCGACGACGATCCGGCCGCGCTCTTCGCTGATCCGGTCGAGGTCGCCGATCCGCATGATATCGACCAACACTTTCGGCCGCGCCAGACGCATGTTGAGCATCGCCATCAACGACTGTCCGCCGGCGATGACACGGGCGTCGGAGCCGTCGGCGGCCACCGCCGCCAGCGCCTCGTCGAGCGTTTCCGCCCGCACATAATCGAACGCGGCCGGCTTCATCGCCCGCCTCCGAACAGCGCACGCAACCGCGCCCATAGGCCGGAAGCCGAACCGCCCACGGGTCCACCACCGCCTGCACGATGCGCGAGCGCGCTGAAGAACTGGCCGATGATGACCCGCGTCGCGCCGTCGAGCAGGCGGCCGCCGATGCTGGCGACCTTGCCGCCGATCTCGGCGTCGTACTTGTAGGTCAGCGTGGTCCCCCCGCCCTCGCGGGGAACGAGCGTGATGCGTCCCGCACCGGCGCCGTGCCCGAGCGCCCCGTCGGCAGCGCCCGACAATGTCACCGCATGTGGCGGATCGAGGTCCGAGAGCTTCACCTCGGCGCGATACTTGCCCTTGACGGGACCGATGCCGAGCGTCACCTCGGCGCGGAAATGCGTATCCGATATCTTTTCCACGCTGTGACACCCGGGAATCACCGCTTGCAGCGTGTTGGGATCGAGCAGCATGTCCCACACCGCTTGCGGCGACGCGCCGACCTCGGCGCTGCCTTCGCCCTGGAGACCGCGATCGCCCGGCTTGCGACTGCGCGGCTGGGCCGCCACACCTGCCGGAGCCGGCGGCTCGTCGCCCGCGATCAACGCACGAACGCGCGCCGGCACCAGCGGCAGCGTGATGTTCTTCTCCCCCAGCGCGTCGGCCACCGCATTGGCGATGCACACCGGCGTCGACATGCAGTTGCCCTCGCCAACGCCCTTGGCGCCGAGCGGCGTGAATGGCGACGGCGTTTGCATGTGAACGATCACGGGGTCGGGAATTTCGGTCGCCGTCGGCACGAGGTAGTCGGCGAACGTGCCGGCAAGAAAACTGCCGTCCGGCCCGTAAGCGAACTCTTCCAGCAACGCCGCGCCAAAGCCCTGGCCGAAGCCGCCGCGAATCTGCCCGTCGACCATTCCCGGATGCAGGATGATCCCGCAATCATGCGTCGTGACATAGCGATCGATCCGCACCTCGCCGGTGACGCGGTCGATCTCGACGCCGCAGTAGTCGAAGATGAAACCGTAACACAGCGATGAGTTGATGCGGTCGGCATCGTCCGGCGCGGCCAGCTCCGGCGGCGTCCAGAACACGGTTTCGCGAATGGTATGGCCAACGTCGTCGGGCAGCGAGCCCGGCGACCAATGGCTCAGCGCCGCCACGCGAGCGAACGGAAACGCATTGTCCGGATTGGTGAGCGAATGGACCTTGCCGTTGCTGAACGTGACGTCGCCGGCTTCAACGTTAAGGTGGCTCGCAGCAATCCGCCGCAGCCGGGCCGCGATGCGGTCGGCCGCGATCTGGACAGTACCGGCGACGGCGGCGGCGAACCGGCTGGAATAGTTGCCCGATGCGATCGACCAGGCATCCTTGGCGGTATCGACCTCGGTATTGACCCGCACATCCTGAGGCGCCACGCCGAAAATATCGGCGATAACCTGCGCGACCACCGTGCGATGCCCCTGCCCTTGCGGCACCGAGGCGATGTGCACCGACACCGCACCGACCGGATCGATGGAGACCGTTGCGGTCGCCTGCGCACCATTCTTGGGCCCGGCCTTGCGGCGCTCGGCCGGCGTCAGCACGGTCGAGAGGTAGCCCATATTGGAAACGCTGGGCTCGACGATGGCGGCATAGCCGATCCCGTAAATACGACCTTCACCGCGCGCCGCGGCGCGGCGGGCTTTCAATTCATCGAGTCCGCCCGTCGATGCGCCGAGTTCGAGCGCCTTGACGTAATCGCCGGAATCCAGCAGCGCGCCGGGCGCCGTGCGATAAGGAAATGCGTCGGTCGGCACCAGGTTGCGCCGGATCACCTCGAGCGGATCGAGACCAAGCACGACCGCGATCTGCTGCATCAGGCGCTCAAGCGCGAAATAGACCTGCGGGCCGCCGAAGCCGCGATTGAGCCCGGTCGGCGTCTTGTTCGTGACGATAACCCGGTTGCGCACCAGCAAATGGCGGATGTCGTAGGCACCGGTGAGATTGCCATGCATGCGATAGAGGGTCGCAGGCTCCGGCGCGCGCAGATGCGCGCCGCAATCCTCGACCTGATCCCAATCGAGCGCCAGCACCTTTCCGGCCTCGTCGACCGCCGCCGAAAGTGTCGTCACGCGATTGGTCGCCGAATTCGACGCCGAAAGATGTTCGAGCCGGTCCTCGATCCACTTGACGGGCCGCCCCGCGACCCGCGCCGCCGCCGAAATCAGAACGATATAAGGAAACACGCCCTGCTTGACGCCGAAACTGCCACCGGAATCCGGCGGCGTTCGCAGCCGCACCCGATTGCCCGGCAATTTCAGCGCGCGCGAGATCACCGCATGGATGCTGAACGGCCCCTGGAAATTGGCGAGAATATCGTAGGCGCCGTCATTGACGTTGTATTCCGCAATGACACCGTAGGTTTCGATCGGCGTGCAGGAATTGCGCGGATAAGCGATATCGACGGAAACCCGGTGCGGCGCGGCTGCAAACGCGCTTTCCGGATCGCCGTAACGGAAGCGGCGGTCGCTCGCGACATTATTGGGAAAGCCGTCGTGAACCAGTGGAGCGCCGGGCGCAATCGCCGCCAGCGGATCGACAACAGAGGGCAGCGCCGCATAACGCACCTCGATCAAATCGAGAGCATCCTCGGCTTTGTAGCGATCGGTTGCGACGACGACCGCGACCGGCTCGCCGACATAACGCACCCGATCCACGGCGATCGGCCAGCATTCAACCGGCGCCTTGACGCCAACGACAAGGCTCGCGGTCAGCGCTTTGACATCCGCGCCGACCAGCACTGCGGCAACGCCGGGCGCCGCTTTGGCAGCCGCCGTGTCGATCGATTGAATGTCGGCGTGGGCATGCGGCGAACGCAGGATGGCGGCATACAGGGTGCCGGGACGAACACCGAGGTCGTCGATGAAGCGACCATTCCCCGACAACAGCGCCGCATCCTCGACCCGTTCCATCGAACGACCGATCCAGGCGCCGTCCTGCGCCTTGGCGGATGAGGGAATGGCGGCTGTTTGGCCCATATGGCGCTGCCTCGCGATCGCGGCCGCTATGGCCCGCTTGCAGTCCGTTCTGGGAAATCCATCAGAGAGTGGCCATACCGCCCACTCTCGTAACTTACCAATGCGTCTTATTCGTCATGCTGCGGTGCGGCGAGATTATTAGTTTGCAAGCCGCGAAACTGAGCGAAACTCACTCGGTGAAACACCGGTGTGGTTTCGGAAAAACCGCGTGAAATGCGCCGGGATTTCAAACCCCAGCCGCGCACCGACTTCTGCGAGCCGAGAGTCGCCCGTCACCACCGCGTTGATGGCGTGCTCGAGCCGAACCACATTGTGGAACACCCGTGGCGGCACGCCGATCGAGGATTCAAACAATCGGAAAAAATGCGAGCGCGATAACCCAGCCTCGCGAGCCAGCCGGTTAACGTCGATATTCGCGGTGGCATCGGCGCGAATGCTTTCCGCGACACGCCGAATCCGCCAGTCGAGCCGCGCTCCGCCACTCATGGCGCGGATCGAAAGTCCGTTGCGCCATTCCGTGAAGCGCTCGATCACCGCGATCATAAGGTCCGACAACAGCTTTTCCTGATCGCCGCGACTATCGGGGTGGGCCATCATCACCACCGCGAGATCATGCGCCAAGGCGCGGATGCGCGGTGAAACCTCACCGCACGGCTGCGCGAAAAAGCCCGGCGCGCCGCTCGCCGCCCACGACGAACGGAATATCTGAAGCCAATGAGGCTCAATATATAGCGCCAGGATCAGCGTACGTGGCCGCGCCGGATCATGAATATAGGCGTGCGGACGCCAGCCATCGACAAAAACAGCGGTGGTATCGGTCAACGGAACAACCCGATCGCCGACGATGAAATGGGTGTCGCCACCCTCGACCTTAAGCAGGACGTGACAATGCGGATGCGCGTGGCGGACCAACGACGCGTCCATATCGAGCAGCGCGACCCGCCCAAACGCACCGTGAGCGATCCGTAGCGCGGTTGACATCGACATCTCCCCGAGAGCCGGGCGGTTGTGCGCAGGTAACCGCCACCCATTTCTTTCAGCTATCACAATGGCGGCGGTGACGTCCAGTTCGGCCGCAGTTTCGCCCGCTCGCCCTTGGCCTGCGCCGTCCATCGGCGGCAGGACCGGGGTGATCACGCCGACAAAGCACTCGCCCTACAGCTTCAGTTCCTGCTGCACCACAACCAGGCGTTCACGTAACGCGGAAACAAACACCATTGCCGCCTGACTGAGTGGGCGAGCGGTGTGGTGCACTCCGACAAGTTGACGGGAGATGCGCGGCGACATCGGGACGCAGCGCAAAATTCCCGAACGCAAAGCGCCTGCAACCGTCATCGGCGGCAGAATCGTCTGAAACTCGGTGTTGGCGATGAAGTTTTCGATCGTGCCGATCTCATCGAATTCGTAGCGCGGCAGCAGCTTCACGCCCTGACGCTCCGCCGCCTCTTCGAGGATCGTCCGCAGGCCATGCCGAGGCGACGGTATCACGAGCCGACGATGATCGATCGTCTCGAAGCTCGCCTCGCTCGCCCACGCCGCCATGTTGGCCGAGTATATCAACGCAAAATCTTCGGAAATCAGCTCGATTTGCTGATATTCGCCGCGCCGTGCCGAGGCGTTGATCACGACGAGATCGAGCTGCCCGGCCCGCTGCATCTCGATCAACTCTTTGGTGTAACCGTCGGTCATTCGCAGCGTGACATGCGGGTACTGTGCGCTAAAGGACGACAGCGTCTCCGACAACGCATTGTAGGCGACGGACGCAACCACGCCGACCGCGACGTGCCCACGCACCGTGTTGCGGGGTGCGGACAGTTCCTGCCGCGCCGCTTCAATCGACCGGAGAATGGGAAGAAATAATTGATAGGCATCGTGCCCGGTACTTGTCGGGATCAATCCCTTCGGCGTGCGCTGAAACAGCGAGTTGCCGAGTTCGTCTTCGAGATTGGCCAGCTGGTGACTCATTGCCGGCTGGACGATATTGAGACGGCGCGCGGCGCGCGACACCGATCCTTCCTCGTACATCGCTACAAAACACTGCAACGAACGCAATTCCATTGTTCACCTCGGCCATCAACTGCAACTATGGCCCATATCAGTTTAAATTAATAGAAGTCGGCCCCTACCCGGCTAAGCTTGCGCGCGTTGGAAGACAAGGACTCGCGCATGGCCAATAAGACCACAACATCGTCGTCAAGCCGCAGGGATATGGCATTGCGCCCATGGCTCGAGCGGCTCGAAGCGACGGGCCGGCTCACGGTCATGAAGCCCGGCATCAAGCTGAAACATGAATTGGGCGGCATCGCGAACAGGCTCGACGGCAAGAAGGCGACGCTGTTTCCCGATGCCGGCGACAGCAGCATTGCTGTGATCTCGGGACTTTTGTCGGATCGCGGCTGGATGGCGGAAGCGCTTGGACTCAGCGGCAATTCGCTGCTGCAGGCATTCCAGACCGCGATCGCCAAGCCGATACCCTGGGTCGAGGTCGAGCAGGCGCCATGTCAACAGGTCGTTCACGAACACGGCGATCTCCTGTCGTTATTGCCGATTCCGACCCACAACGAGCATGATAGCGGAGCCTACATCACCGCGGGCCTGTTGATCGTTCGCAACCCCACCACCGGCATCCAGAATGTTGCGATCCATCGCCTTCAGGTGTCGAACGGGCGCGAACTCGGCGCGCTGCTGCTTCCCCGGCATACGCTCGCGTTCTTCAACGAAGCCGAGACAGCGGGAAACGATCTGGATGTTGCGATCGTTGTCGGCGCCGACCCTGCCTGCCTGCTGGCCTCGCAAGCCATCGTGCCGCTCGACATGGACGAACTCGAGATCGCCGGTGCGCTTGGCGGCGCGCCCGTCGAAGTCGTCAAATGCATCGGAAGCGCCGTGCGCGTTCCGGCAAACGCCGAGATCGTGATCGAGGGCCGCATCAGGGCAAACACCCGCGCGCCTGAAGGCCCGTTCGGCGAATTCCCGCAGTACTATGGCGAGCGGGCCGAGCGCCACGTCATCGCCGTCGATCGCATCACCCACCGCCGCAATCCGATGTTTCACACCATCGTCGGCGGCGCGCTCGAACACCTTCTGCTTGGCGCGATCCCGCGCGAGGCGACCATTCTCGATACCATCCGACGAAACTTTCCATCGGTGAAGGACGTTCACCTCGCGCTGGGCGGCGTCGGCCGCTATCACCTTTATGTCCGGATGCAGGTCCGGCATCGCGGCGAACCGAAGAACGTCATCATGGCATGTTTCGCGGCCCACTATGACGTCAAACATGTCGTGGTGGTCGACGAAGATGTCGATATCCATGATGCGCGCAGCGTCGAGTGGGCAGTCGCAACCCGCTTTCAAGCCGACCGCGATCTCGTGGTCCTCAGCGGCGCCCAGGGCTCCAAGCTCGATCCATCCACCGATGACGGCTTCGGCGCCAAAATGGGGCTCGACGCCACCGTGCCGATCGACGCGCCGAAATTCCGCTTCACACGAATTCGCGTTCCTGGTCAGGACGGCATCGACCTCGACGCATGCATCGATCCAACCGCAAGGCTATCGGCTCTCCACGGCTGGGCAAACGATGGCGGTGCCACGCCGTCCGACAAATGACGGAAGAGGCCGGCGATGCCCATCTTGCGCGACCTCTGCACATCTACATCCGCCCCGCCCGCTGAGGAGCAATGATGATGGCGCGCCCATCGCGAAGATTGATCGTCGGCATCAGTGGCGCATCGGGCATTGCCTACGGCATTCGCGCGCTCGAAGTCCTGCGCGACGTCGGCATCGAAACCCATCTGGTCATGACCCGCTCGGCCAGGGTAACGCTGGTCCAGGAATGCGGATTGAGCGTCTCCCACGTCGAGAAGCTGAGCCACACGGTCCACAACATTGACGATATCGGTGCTTCGATCGCGAGCGGCTCGTTCGCCACTCTCGGCATGATCGTCGCACCCTGTACGATCCATAGCCTGTCGCAGATTGCGACCGGGGTCACTGCCAATCTGCTGACCCGCGCCGCGGATGTCGTTTTGAAGGAACGCCGGAGACTGGTGCTGATGGTTCGCGAAACACCGCTGCACCTTGGCCATCTTCGCAGCATGACGCAGGCGACCGAGATCGGGGCCGTTATCATGCCGCCGGTCCCGGCCTTTTATCCAATGCCGAAAACTATCGACGAAATCATCAACCACACCATCGGGCGCGCGCTCGATCTGTTCGGGATCGACAGCGGGCTGGTTCAGCGATGGGGCGAAGACATCGGCCCCGACACAGACGGCACGAGTGGCAAGACTCGCCGCTCGTCGAAGCCGGCCAGGGCTCTCGAGCTATAGCGTGCTCAAGCGACCCGGATGCCTGTTCGCGTGAAGAAAGCACATCTAATCAAAATCGGGGATCCCCGGCTCCGCGCGATCGAGCGCGCCATAACCGCTCAACGACCGGCGCTCGCGGCCGCCTCCGCGAAGCGCTCGAAAAACTGATCGGCGAGTTTCTTCGCCACGCCGTTCACCAGACGCTGACCCAATTGGGCGAGCTTGCCACCGATCTGGGCTTCGACATCGTACTTCAGCATGGTCGCACCGCCATCGGCATCCTCGAGCCTGACTGTCGCGCCGCCCTTGGCAAAGCCGGCAATCCCCCCATTGCCTTCTCCGGAAATGCGGTAACCGTTGGGTGCGTCAATATCGGTGAGTCGCACCTTGCCTTTGAAGCGCGCGCTGACCGGGCCAACCTTGTTGACGGCAACGGCCTCCAATTCGGTATCCGACAGTTTCGCGAGCGATTCACATCCCGGAATGCATTGCCTGAGCACCTCGGCATCATTCAGCATCCGCCAGATTGTCTCGCGCGGCGCGGCCAGACGAATCTCCCCGCTCATGTTCATCGCCATCCGGCACTCCTTGTGACCTGGCGGCAACGCAAGACGGCGCCAAACGCCCGATCGGCCAAGGTCCGGAACGGCGGCGGAGACCAGTCTGCGATGACGTCCTAATAATTCGATATCGAACTACATTGAGCCTAGGGGGTCACGTTATGGCTGTCAACCACTTCACCCGCGCTGTCACTATCCCGCTCGGCGGCCAGCAGCGCGGTGAAGCGGGTGAGCAAGCCGATCATCTCTTCGGTTTTGCTGGCGCCGAGCTTCGAGGCGATATTCCACTGCGCCGCGACGATGCCCGGCACAACTTCATCGATCAGCCGCACCCCACGATCCGTCAATTGTATCTTCAGACTGCGACGATCGGTCGGTTCCGGCAAACGCGCAATGAGGTAGAGGCTTTCAAGACGATCCAGGCGGCTGGTCATCCCCGCGCCGCTCAGCATCAACGATTCCGACAGCTTTTTCGGGGTCAGATTGAATGGCGGGCCGGCGCGTCGCAACGCAGCCAGAACGTCGAAAGACGGCCGGGAAAGGCCCCATTTCGCGAGCGCATCGTTCATGAACGAAGTGGTCATCGACTGCGTCCGCGCGATCAACCCGAACAGCCTCATTGGAGCCGGGTCGATGTCCGGCCTTTCCCGCTGCCACTGCGCGAGAATAACGCTGACCGGATCGAGGGTCGAGGCATCGGACGCCGGAGCGGATGGGCCGGCCTTGCCCCGCTTTCCGGACATACGCGACTTCACTTCGCCCTTGCCGCCGGAGATGCTTGCGCTTTGTTTGCGGGGTGCCACTTGAAATCCTCCTGATGACCCATCAACCGAACCCGCCGTCCCGCCGGGAGAATGGCGACTCGCTCGAAAGAATGGCCTGCCAGGCATTACTATCCCGACACGGGTCCTTGACGGAAGATAGCTTAGCAGGCACTATATAATTCTATATAGAAATATTCGACTATAAATTATCGTGAGTGCGCCTTGCGCACGGAAACCGAGGTGGTTGCCGGCACGCGCGGTTGCCCAGGGAGCCTCCGGACAGGACGATGGAATGCTTCGTCTTCGGGCCGTACAAGCCGTTCACGGCGAAGCTGGTACCCTCACGCGGGCGTAACGCGCCAGGCGCCAAGGCAGGAATTCTCGATGAAGTCGTCCCGTTTCAAGCGTCACGTCGCGCGCAGCATCGCCGAAGCCGTCGGCATGCTGGGTGACCTGCACGAACAGGACTGCCGTATCCTGGCCGGCGGACAGAGTCTCGTTCCCATGATGGTGTTCCGGATGGCTCAACCGGCGAACCTGATCGACATCAATCAGGTCGACGACGGCGGGCAGATTGAGGTTAGCGACAACACGCTGATTATAAGGCCGCTCGTACGTCATGCACGGTTCGGACGAAACATTGCCCCGGGGCCGACCGGGGCGTTGCTCGCGAACGTCATGCATCACATTGCTCACTTTCCAATTCGAGCACGCGGCACCTTCTGCGGCAGCCTCGCCCACGCCGACCCGGCATCCGAATGGTGCCTCGTTGCCGCGACCCTCGATGCCCGTGTCCAGGCCGAAAGCATCCGCGGCAGCCGCACCATAGCCGCCGACGAACTTTTCGAGGGCTTGATGGCAACTTCTCTCGACGCCGACGAAATGATTACCTCCGCCCATCTTCCGTTGCTGCCGGCGGACGCGCGGTGGGGCTTTTACGAGTTCTCGCGGCGCCCCGGCGACTATGCAATCGCCATGGCGCTGGTCTCGTACAGACTTCGCGACAACACCATCGTCGATGCCCGCATTGGCGTCGGAGGGGCGGAGGCGCGTCCGCGCCGGATCGCCGAAGCCGAACAGCAATTGGTCGGCGGCAAGCCGTCCATCGAACTATTTCGCGCTGCCGCCGATGCGGCCGCTGCGGTCATCGATCCGATGGAAGACCTGCAGGCGGACGCGGACTATCGCCGCGATCTGGTGCGGGTGGTCGTGCGGCGCGCGCTGGAGTCGGTAAAATGAGCACCAATCATCCAGACGATGCGCGCAAGTGGGTCGGGCGCCCGATTCAGCGCTACGAGGATTTTCCGCTGGTCACCGGCCAGGGCACTTTTACCGCGGACATCAAGGCGGAATTGTTTGCCAGATTCGTCCGCAGCCCGATCGCTTCGGGAAAGATCGAGCGCATCGCCGCACCGAAAGGCGTGCGGCTGATCACGGCGCAGGATCTGGTCGGCGTGAAGCCCATTCACCTGGTGCTCGAGAATTATAATTACGTGCCCGTCGAACAGCCACTGCTGGCGCGAGACGTCGTGCGCTTCGTCGGCGAGCCGGTCGCGGTCGTGGTCGCGGATTCCATGGAAGCCGCCGAAGACGCCGCCGACCTTGTCGAACTCGATATCAGCGAGACAACCCCGCTCGTCAGCATCGCGGACGCCCTCGCTCCGGATGCGCCTCGCGTGCATGATCACGCTGCCGGCAATGTCGTCGTCGATGGACAATTCTCGTCGGGACCGCTGCCTGCCAACATCTTCAAGCGCGTGCGCGCGAATGTCCGTAGCTATCGCGAAGCAGCACTGCCGATGGAGCCGCGGCAGGCCCATGCGAATTTCGACCGCGTATCCGGCCGCGTCACTTTCACCTGCACAACACAATCGCCTCATCTCTTCCGCACGGCGATCGCCGACCTGCTGGGCATGGCAGAGGCGAAACTCCGCGTTGTCGCACCCGACGTCGGCGGCGGGTTCGGCCAGAAGGCAACGCTGCCTCCGGAATTTCCGGTTATCGTCTGGCTCGCATCGCATTTCCGCACGTCGGTTGCGTGGAATGAGGACCGTCGCGAGAATCTGTTGGCTGGATTCCATGCGCGCGACGCCGAACTCAGCGTGGAGGGCAGCTTCGATGCGGACGGCAAGCTCCTCGCGATCGATGCCGATATCCAGGTGAATGTCGGAGCCTATTCCTCGTTCCCGACCAGTTTTGCGGTCGAGCCCTTGATGTCGCTGAACGAAATGCCCGGCGTTTACGATTTCCAAATCTACCGCTGCCGATCCCGCGGCATCGTGACCAACACATGCCCGATGGCGCCTTACCGCGGCGTGGCGCGCCCGATGATCGTGCTGGCCATGGAGAGAATGTTCGACAATGCCGCAATCGAACTCGGGATCGAACCAACCGAATTGCGCCGCCGGAATTTCATTCGCAAGTTTCCCTACAAGTCGGTGACGGGCTTGACGTTCGACGAAGGCACCTATCTCGAAACGATGGAAATGGCGATCGATGCCATAGACCTCGCGGCATTCCGCAACCGACAGGCTGCCGCCCGCGCACAAGGCCGCTATCTGGGTATCGGCTTCTCGACATTCTCGGAACGCACCGGCTTCGGCACGCCCGCCTTCGCCGCACGCAAGATGCAGTTCACGATGGGATGGGAACAGGCCGAGATCACCATGGACCCGTCGGGGTTCGTCGCCGCGCGTATCGGCGCAAGCCCGCATGGCCAGGGACTGCGGACAACGCTTGCACAAATCATTGCCGATGAGATTGGCGTCTCGCCCGACAAGATCGAAATCATTCACGGCGACACCGACCGGACTCCCTACGGCTGGGGAACGTTCGCCAGCCGCTCGCTCGTCATCACCGGTGGCGCCAGCAAGCTCGCGGCGCGCAAACTGCAAGCCAAGCTCAAGCAAATCGCCGGACACCTGCTCGAAGCGGCGGCGACCGACATCGTGATCGCGGGAGGCTTCGCACAGGTTGAGGGCACAGATCGCCGGATCGCGGTCGAGGCGCTAGCGCGTGCGGCGTACCACCAGCTTCCGCGCTTCGGTGGGACAATCGATCCCGGACTGAGCGAGAGCGCCACCTACGACCCGGCCGGCACGTTCTCCAACGCCTGCCATGCAGCTATCGTGGAGGTCGATATCGAGACCGGCAAGGTTGTCATCGAGCGCTACGTGGTCATGGAGGATGCCGGGCGCCTGATCAATCCGCTGATCGTCGACGGGCAGATTCACGGCGGCGTCGCACAAGGCATCGCCAATGCGCTGCTGGAGGAGGTCGTATACGACGAGACCGGCAATGTCCTGACGACCACACTGGCGGATTTCCTACCGCCGACATCGCTCGACGTTCCCGCAATCGAGATCGGCCACATCGAAACGCTTACATCGGCATCTATCACGCAAGCCAAGGGGCTCGGTGAAGGCGGCGCCATCGGACCGCCGGCGGCTGTTCTGAACGCCATCAACGACGCGATCGGCGTTCTTGGCGCCCGGATCGATGAAATTCCCGCAAGTCCGCGTCGCATCCACGCCGCGCTGAAGCAGGCAAAGGCCAGATCCGCATGAGCACGCTGAGCGAAGTCACTTTCACGGTCAACGGCGAGGAACGAACCGTGCGGGTCGAGGATCGCCGCACGCTCGCCGACGCGCTGAGGCAGAATTGCGGATTGACCGGCACCCACCTCGGCTGTGAGCACGGCGTCTGCGGAAGCTGCACCGTGGTGGTCGACGGTCATCCGGTCCGCTCGTGCCTGATGTTCGCCGTTCAGGCCCACGGCAAGGACATTCGCACGGTCGAAGGACTGGCAAGCGGCAACAGGCTTCACCCGCTTCAACAGAGCTTCATGACGCACCATGGCCTTCAGTGCGGCTTCTGCACCCCTGGCTTTCTGATGCTGGTAACTGGCGTACTGGAATCGGAGCCCGATGCCTCGGACGAGGAGGTCATCGATGCACTCTCGTCCAATCTCTGCCGCTGTACCGGCTATCAGAACATCGTCAAGGCGGTTCGCGCCGCGTTGCCGGAGATGCGCGCCCGAATATCCGCAACCTCAACCTGATAGGTTCGGGACGAGGAACCGCTCACCGGATCCCGACCGGCGACCGTCGAACGACAACGTGCGCGCCGTTCCAATCTCCGCAATGGAATTGCCATCATTCAGATGGCGCTGCTCGGGATTGCGCCAATTCGCGCATCGAAATGACCCCGACAGAAAAACACGGCCCGATCGCGCACCGCGAACGGGCCGGAATTTGTAACTATGGCTGGCAGCGAGCGATGCCGCGACGCCGCCGCCCAATCATGACCGCATGACGCCAGCCAAAGCACGGCTGGCGCTTGTCATGGTCTAAAGATTCTTGATCAACAGCGGGATATTGTCGCTCAGGATCCCCTGACCCGTTTTCCCCATCGCGCGCAAGTTCTCGATGAAGGTTCGCACGTTGTTCGGATCGCGAACTTCCTGCGGGTAGTCGGTGGCAAAAACGATGCGATCCGCAGGCAATTCCACCAGCGCCGCCTGCAGCGGCTTCATGGCGCCGCCAATGCCGGCAGTGTTATAGACAAAATTTCGCGTCAGATAGTAATCGAACGGCTGCTCCGCTTTGCGGCCATGGCGCTCACTACCGCTGGTTCCCCAATATTCCTTGTCCTGATACATCCGGATACGGCCAAGCAACGAGGCCACGTTGCCGCCGAGGTGCGAAATGTGAACGATGAGTTCGGGATAGCGATCGAACACACCGGAATTGATCATGCGAATGATGGCCATGATCAGTGAGAATTCCCGCCCGACCGAACGGGACATATCGTAACCATCAAACTGCCGCGAATCGTTGAGCTTCAGCGCGGGATGCAGGAAGACAAACTGCTTCAGACGAGCCATTTCCTTCCAGAACGGCTCATAGCGCGGCGAATCGATAAACAGGCCGTTGACTTCCGACGCGATGATCGCCCCATGGAATCCGAGCTCGTCGAAACAGCGCGACAACTCCTTGAAATGTTCCGAGTCTCCCATCGGGTCGATATGCGCGCAACCGATGAAGCGCTTGGGATAATCCCTCTCCGCCTTTTTGGTCGCCTCATTCACTTTACGGCAACGTTCGATATCCGAAACCATGCCCGCCGCGCTGGTCAACAACGCAGCGTCGATGCCCGCGATATCCATCATGCGGATGTGCTCATCGAGATCGTATAGCATCGAGTGAAACGTGTAGCTCGGGGCGCCATTTTCATCGAACTGGGTGCGAGGCGCTGAACCGACATCGCCGCTGACGAATTCGCGAGGCGTGAAGTGATGTTCGAAGTCAATAATCATGGCGTCTCATTTCTTCTTTGTGACCAGGCAAGACGGGATGCGTTGAATGAAGGCGTGATCTATTTTCTGCTGGAGCTCAGGAAGCGCTGGCCATTCGTGATGACGTGGTGGCTCATCAGCTTTTCAGCCTTCGCTCCATCGTGCTTTTTGAGCGCGGCAACGATCGCGCGATGCTCCGGGTTGTTGGTGAGTCGCCCGCCTTCCTTGGCGATGCCACGGCGGTTGATGAGATGAACCTCGTTGATCACATTCCGATACAGCCCGAGGAGCTTCGGACTATTGGCCATTTCGACAATGCGATTGTGGAAGTGAACATTGCGCGGATAGAAGTCTTCGACATCCTGGCGCCGATAGGCGGGCTCCATGCCATCCAGAATCTGCTCCAGTTCGCGAACCTGTTGCGGCGTTATTTTGGGAGCCAGCAGCCGGCAGGCATAGGCCTCCAGACAAGCCCGCACGTTGTAGAGATCCTCGGCCTCTTCGGTCGATATCTCGCGAACGAAGACCCCCCGATTCTTGGTCGAGTAAAGCAGGCCGGCACTTTCAAGTCCGCGAAAGGCTTCTCGCACCGGCCCCCGGCTGACCTTCAGCCTGACCGCAAGGTCATTTTCGTTGAGCTTGTCGCCCGCCTGAAAATCGCCCCGCAAAATCATGCTCAGGATGGCTTCCTGGACCACCTGCGGCAACGACTTCGACGTCAGGATATCCAGGACGTTGGGACCGCTGCGCGTGGCACTGTCTTTTTGGGGGGCAACACGTTTGGACTTCGTCTGACTTTCCATTGAAGTAACCTATGACGGCAAATTGCCGCTGGGCAGGCGCGACAGCCTTTTGGCCTCAACCAACTCCCAAATGCTCGGCGGCGTCATTGGAAGTGACAGTATGTCGACATCGAGCGAGCGAAGGGCAGCCGCCACGGCATTGGCGGCAACTCCACCGACCGCGATGATACCCCCCTCGCCTGCTCCCTTGGCACCGAGCGGGTTATTTGGACAGGGATGTGTCTCCATCGAGACGCCGCGAATGCGAGGGTAATCGTCCGCACTCGGAATGATGTAGTCCGCGAGCGAGCCGGTGAGCAATTGGCCGCGCTCGTCGTATTGGAGGTGCTCCATAAAAGCACTGCCCAACCCCTGGACTACAGCGCCAATTACCTGACCATGTAAAGTCAAAGGATTGATAATACGCCCGACATCTTCCACTGCCACGTAATCAAGCACTTCCACGTGCCCGGTGCCGGGATCAACAGCAACGTGCGCGCAGTGCGCACCATAGGCGTAAGTGTGCTTCGAGTTGGAAAAACTCTCCTCGACTTCGATGCCATCGCCCGAGAACTCCCGGATGAACGCCCGCTCTCGCTTCGGGCCGATGACTTCATCCTCCGTCAGCTCGATTTCGGATGGATCGCAATTGAACCGCCGCGCCGCGGCCGCACGCAACGCCCGCTTGAACGCTTCCGCGGCAACGACGATTGCCGACCCTCCAACAACGGTGGAGCGCGAGTGATAGGACCCGAAGCCTTCCCGGACATAGCTGGTCGATCCATGAAAGATCTTGATGCGATCGAAAGGCATTCCCAGCGCATCTGCCGCGATCTGCCCCAGAACGGTTTCGAGACCCTGGCCGAGTGCGGACGACCCGACGTAGACGCCAATCGTGCCATCGTCCATGAGTGCGATGCGAGCGGCCTCGCGCGGGCCGGCGGCGCCTCCCTCGATGAAGGCTCCGACCGAGACGCCATGATAGCGGCCGTCGATAAATTTGCCCTGAAGCTTGACCTTTTCGTTCCAGTCGAACTCTTCCAGGCAGCGATCGAGCGTCAAACGGTAATCGCCGCTATCGCATTCCGTATCGGTGTAGGGATCGATATGCTGCATCGTCGCCAGCGAGTAGGGCATTTCCCGTTCCGGAATCAGATTCCGGCGGCGCATGTCCACCGGATCGATACCCATCTCGCGCGCCGCAATCTCAATCAGGCGTTCACAGAAAAAACAGCCCTCGAATCGGCCTGGCGCACGATAAGTGCCGCAGGGCGTCTTGTTGGTGACCCGCGCATAGGACTCAATCAGGATGTTCTCGATGCGATACGGACCCGAACTGAACTGGACAACGTTGCGCGGCGGCGTCAGCCCGTTCGAACGGAAGTATGCGCCACAATCGACCTCGACCGAACCACGAATACCGAGAATGATGCCTTCCGCCGAACAAGCTATCTCCAGGTCCGCATACATCTCGCGCGCGTGATTCATCGCCATCAAATGTTCGCGGCGATCTTCGTTCCACTTGACCGGCCGGCCGGAGAAACGCGACGCAAACGGAATCAGGAAATCTTCCGGATAGAATTCGCCGCGCGCGCCAAATCCACCTCCGATGTCATTTTCGACCAATTCGATGGCCGCTTCATCCAGATGCAGCATCGCTGCCAGCGCACGGCGATTGAAGAACAGCACCTTGCCGGCGCCGTAGACCTTCAGCGTATCCTGATCGTTGTCCCAGACCGCCAGCAGCCCACGCAGCTCCATCGGTAACGCCGTATGACGCTGCACCGAGAGCTTTTCCCGCCTCACGTAATGCGCGCCCGTGAAAGCCGCATCGGCATCACCCTTCTTGCCGACGAAGCGCTTGCCGAGGTTGGTCCCCATGGATTCGAACAGAATGCTTCGATCCCGGGCGGACTCGATATAATCGGCAACAACCGGCAGTTCTTCGATCTCGACCCTGATCAGGTCGAGGGCGTCTTCGGCGATGGCGGCCGATTCCGCCAGCACGACTGCGACCGGCTCGCCGACATAACGAACCTTATCGTACGCAATGACCGGCTGACGATATGGCTTGACTTCCTCCAGCGGCTGCAGCCGCATCGGAATGACAGGAATTTCATCACCGATGTCCCTGGCCGTAATCACGGCGTGGACACCCGGCAACGCCAGGGCTTCGGTCGCATCGATCTGCCGAAGGCGGCCATGCGCGACCGAACTCCGAAGCATGACGGCATGAAGCTGGTTCGGCATATCGAGATCATCGACGAAGATTCCATCGCCACGAACGAATCGATAATCCTCGACGCGTTCAATCGGTCGGCCAACAATGGTATTCGGTAGCTTCATTGCGCTGCACCCGCGTCACTTTGATAAGCCGCTTTTGCATCGAGGATGGCTTCGATAATCGGCACGTAACCGGTACATCGGCAGAGATTTCCCGAGATCACTTCCCGAATACGAGCCTCGTCCGCATCCGGTTCGCTCGAAAGCAACGCGTGCGCCGTGGTAATCATCCCGGGCGTGCAGAAGCCACATTGAAGCGCATTGTGCTTCTTGAACGAGGCCTGCAATGGCGACAGATCGTCGCCGTCCGCGATGCCTTCGACCGTGACGAGGTCGGCCCCCTCCGCTTGCACTGCAAGCATCAGGCAAGATCGAACGGCTTCCCCATTCAGGATGACCGTGCACGCCCCGCATACGCCATGTTCGCAGGACAAATGCGTCCCGGTTTTACGAACGACGTGCCTGATACAATCGGCGAGCGTTGTTCGCGGCTCGACATCGACCTCGACCTGCGCGCCGTTGAGGGTAAACGCTGCCTTCATTGCACATTCTCGGGATGAGATGAATTGATCGCCATGTCGAATGCGCGCTCCAGCAGCGTTCCGATCAGTGCCTTGCGATATTGCCGACTGGCATGAATGTCTTCGGGGGGATCAACCATCGCTCGCGCCATGTGAGCAGCCTTCTCAATGAGGTCTGGCCCCACACGCGATCCGCGAACGACGCGCTCGACATCCGTCAGCCGCATGGCGCGCGAAGATGCGCCCATGATTCCGACGGCGCAGTCGGTAGCGATCCCGGCCGCGTCGACATCCATATAGAGCGCCACCCCGCCGAGAGCGAAATCGCCACGTCGCTTGGCAAATTCCCTGAATCCCCACCGCCGCGTTTCGGGCCACTTGGGGAAATGAATATCGACGATGATTTCATCGGGACGCAAAGCCGTCTCGAGCTCTCCGAGAATGAATTCATCCGCGGCGACTTTCCGGGTCCCCGAGCCGCTGAACAAGGACAGCATCGCACCGCACGTCACCGCGATACAGGGAAGCTCGGCAGCGGGATCAGCATGCGCAAGCGATCCGCCGATCGTTCCCCGGTTGCGCACCTGGTAGTGCGCAACGTGGGCCACGGCCTCCTTCAACAGCGGGTTGTGACGAGCGACATCGATGCTGCGCTGAATGTCGCACCAACGGACCAGGGGACCAAGATGAAGGCCATCGTCGTCGACGCGGATCGACCGAAGATCGGGAATCCGCGCGATGTCCACCAGCAAAGACGGCGCGGCAAGCCGAAACGCCATGATCGGCAACAGGCTTTGTCCGCCAGCGATGATCTTGGCTTCTCCGGAATGTCCCGCCAGCAGCGCTGTCGCATCGACAAGCGTCGCTGGCGCAACATAATCAAACGAAGGTAGTTTCATACAATTACCCCTGAGGAACGAGGTCGTCAGCGAACTACTTGATCGAGTCCAGCTTGAACGACTTCGCTTGCTTTTCGATGGCGGCTCGATCGAACTTATTGATATCGGCGACCATCGCGCTGGTGTAGATTTTGCTCAGCGGAACGTCCTCCTGAAGCGAACCGATATCCTTCAGGAACGCGACGAGATTTTTCCAATCCGCTTCGACGAAGGCACCGCTGACGCCCTTCGTCTTTGGCGATCCCCAGATCGCCATCCGCGCTTGCGTCACCGCGACGCCCTGCTTCAGAGCTTCCTCCGGCGACATGTTCTTGGGCTCCGCCTCGGGACGCATCTTCCAGGTCAGTTTGACCGCGGCGGTCGGATTGGTGATTGTGAAGACATAACCCTTCGCAATGGCTCGCGCGAAACCGACCAGTTGTGCCCGCTTCTTTTCGATGTTTTCCGGCCTTGCGAGAATGCTGGTATCGGGCAGATCGCGTAGCGCTTCACTCACCGGCAACAGCCGCGTCTGCAAACCAAGGACGCTGAACTTCGCCAATGCGGCATCGTTGAAGACGAGACCATCCACGACGCCCTGACGGATCGCGGTCAGGGCCTGGGCACCCGCTCCGATCGGCACGAATGTCACGTCAGTCTGCGGATCGAGGCCGGCCTCCTTGGCATAGGCGCGGCCGAACGTGATCCCGGTGCTACCCATCGACAACACGCCGACCTTCTTCCCCTTCAATTCCTTTACGGCTTTGATGGGGCTGCTGTTGATGACCGAGATCGGCCAGATATTCTGGTAGTAGAGGTTGGAGAAGTAACGGATGTCGAGATTCTTTCCGCTCTGCAGGCCGATGATGGCATCGGCGGGCGAAGCCAGCCCCACATCGGCGTTTCCGGCGGAAACCTGAATAGCCACTTCCTTCGAGCCATTCACCGGCGTGATCGTTACATCGAGCCCTTCTTCGGTGAAATAGCCGAGCTGCTTCGCAACCGCGACAGGGGCGAACGATTCATCGAAATTCGGAATCGGCAACAGCGCGTGGATCTTGGTGAGCTGCTGAGCGCTGGCAGAATTGACAGGCTGCAACGCCGCGGTGAGAAGCATTCCAGTCAGGCAAGCTTTTAGAAAACCCATTTCCAACCCCTCCTTGTATTATACGATGTTGACGCGCTCGGAACGTATCCAGAAGACACAGCGCTTCCCGACGAACCGAACGATCCCGTGAAGAATGGTCCCGAGTAGTGACAGCACGATCAGGACGGCAAACACGCCCGGAACGTCGATGTTGAAGTTGAGCACCGTGATCAGATAGCCGAGACCGGCCTGAGCGCCGACGAACTCGCCTACCAGCGCGCCGATCACCGCGAAAACCGAGGCGATCTCGATCCCGGCAAAAATCGTCGGCATTGCCGCGAATGCGCGCAAGTGCCTGAAAATCTGCCAGCGCGTGGCACCAAAAGCTTTCATCATGTCGAGCTGGTCGCGATCGGTTGTGTGAAAGGCCGACATCACGCTCACCAGAACGGGGAAGAAGCAGACCAGACCGGCGATCACGACTTTCGACGTGATGCCGTAACCGAACCAGATGAGAAACAGTGGCGCGATCGCCACTTTCGGTACGGTTTGCAGGGCTACGATATAGGGATAGGCATACTTCTCGACGGCGGGCACCAAAGCCACGATGACACCGAAGAGAAAGCCTGCACCCACGCCCAGCGCGAAGCCGGTGAGAACCTCGATCGTCGTGGCAACAAGGTGGGGCCAAATATCGCCTTGATAGAAAAGCTCAAACCCTCGCCGCATGATGGCGCTCGGCGCAGGCAACACGACGGCCGGTAAAAAGCCGGCACGTGCAACTCCCTCCCATAGGCCAACGATAACGAGAAACAACGCGATTTGCTTGAGCCGGTCGGTTACTGTCGTCATGTCGGGAAACTCAAAGATGCGCCGCGGCAGTATCTGCCGCAAATGAATAGCGAAGCTCCGCGCACAACTCGCTGAAGCGTGGCAGATGCATGGTCTCCAATGTTCGCGGCCGGGGAATATCGACATCGAGGACATCGGAAATTCGCCCGGGCCTTGCCGACATGACAACGACGCGGTCGCCGAGAAACACCGCTTCCGGAATGCTGTGCGTGATGAACACGATGGTCTTCTTCTGCTCGGCCTGAATGCGCGCGAGTTCGACGTTCATCTGTTCGCGGGTAATCGCATCGAGAGCTCCGAACGGCTCGTCCATCAACAGAATGTCGGGATCGCAAACCAACGCGCGACAAATAGCAACGCGCTGCTGCATTCCCCCTGACAGTTCGAACGGATACTTCTCTGAAAAGTTCGACAGCGACACCAGTTCGAGCAGCGATCGCGCTCGCGCGGTTTGGTCGATGCCGCGCAATGTCGCCGGCAACAGCACGTTTTCAAGAACCGTTTTCCAGGCCAGCAATGTCGCCTGTTGGAATATAACACCAACATCGGGACGCGGACCATGGATAGGCTGCCCATGGATTGTCGCCGTGCCACGGCTCTGAACGTCAAGTCCGGCAAGTATCCGCATCAGTGTCGACTTGCCGCAACCGCTGGGTCCCACCACCGACACGAATTCACCGGGACGGATCGACAGGTTGACGTCGGTAAGCGCGTGAACAGGCTCGCCCTGCCGCGTTTTGTATATCTTCTCGATCTCTCGAACTTCGATCAAACTGTTCCGTCCCCTGATATCGTGGCGCTTCGGGCGCCGGTCTTTGAGCATCCCCGCGCCGGGTTCACACCGGGCTTGGTTGTTCCGCTGCGTGGCGCGAGAGCGAGATATTGTCTATTGTTGACAATTTAATTGTGCACAATTTAACGTTCCCGATCGTTGACTTCAACATATTTCAATTTAAATCGACAAAGCGCCGCACACGTTCATTCGCGGTATTGCGTAGCGGTTCCTGCGATCGCAACAGCAGCAGACGTGAGGGCGGCGAGCGATCCGCACTCATGCGATCGATCGTCGAAACCGGCGCGATCCGGCTCGCTTGCGAAATCGACGACCCTTCCCGCTCCGTCCTCAGACACGATGGCGAGGCGACTGCCCTCCGCGTTCCACGCCATTGACGAGATCGGCGAGCCATGGGGATTTTTCATCAGGATTTCCGCTTCGTCTTCAATCCGGATCAACAACACCAATCCGTCGGCGTAGCCGACCGCGACCACGTCTTCGCGCGGATGACATGAAACCACCGTCGCCATGTGTCTATAACCAGCCAACAAGAGCGGCACGCCGCTAAGCGGGTTTTCCGCCTGCTCGAATGGCCAAAGCACCAGGTATTGCGAACCGCTTGTCGCCAGCCATTTGCCGCCCGGCGTCCAATCGATCGATTGCACTCGCGAACGATAGCCATGCATCGGCATCGCGTTGCGATCGTGCAATCGCCAGCCCTGTAATGCGGGCTCCTTCATTCTCGTGACCAGAAAGCCGCCGGCTGGACTGAAGGCCACACCCGAATGCGCCCCCTTCCACGCCAGCGTTTCCAGAGAGGAGGCTGCGCCGCCCGCTCGCCATAGCGACACGCCGTTGTAATGTGCGATGGCGAGGACATCATCGTTCTCGCCAAAGGCAAGTCCGCCGGCCGTCGATGCGAGGTCGATCGAACAAATTTCGTTATCATCGGTTTTCAGGAAAACCTGTTTCCCGGCCGACCACGCCAGACGCTCCGATGCGCCGATCGCCACACAGTCGATCCACCGCCCCTTCGGGTCGGTGGCGATCGTACGATGTTCTCCATCCGCGGTGAGCGCTTTGACGTGCCCATCATCACCGCCGGTGACGATGATGTCGTGAGATGCTGATACGGCGAGGATTGCCCCGTCATGCACTGCGACGCGCCGCTCCCCGCCATCAGGCGAGACCAGCAAAATCGATTCCTCGCTCGATACGAAAGCGACGGAATTCCCGAGAAAGCTCACAGCAATGGCTTGCCCGGCAACATCGACCTTGTGGATTCGACTGATCGCAAAGCGTGAACCGACTGCGAGCGCGGCCACGATTCAATGCCCCTGCATACGATCGAATGGATCGGATCGCTTCATCGGAAAGCCTCCTTCATTCCGAAGCAAAGGCGCTGGATTCAACGCCCTTGTAACTCTTGCGCTGCGCCGACAGACAGCGGGTCTCAGGGGCGCAGCGGGAAGGCGAGCGGCCGCAGCGGTGAACCTGTCGCACCACGCAACCGGATCGGCGCACCGATAAACGCGAACTCGTAGACTTTGTCCCTGGACAATTCCTCGAGATTCAAACACTCGATCTGCGGCACACCGGCTTCAGTAAGCAGATGGTTGTGTACCGGAAGCCAGTTGTCGTCGTGCCGTGACGGCGTGTGTTCGACGGCCTCATTGTCGGCGCCGAGAACCACGATGTTCTGACTGGTGAGCCACTTGGCGGCGTCCAGCGTGATACCGGGACTGTCGCCGAAGACCTTCGAACCGTCGGGCCAATAACGCATGCGACCGGTGCGAAGCAGCACGACATCACCCTCGCGGATCGTGACGTTCTGACGTTTGGCCGCCGCCTGGCAATCCTCGATCGTGATGCCATACGACGGCGGCAGACATTCATCGCCCCGCGCGGCGGCAATATCGAGCAGGACACCGCGCGCGATGATCGGAACGATCTGCTCGCTGCCGTTCTTCTGCCAGCCGCGGCTGCCGAGATGCTCGTCGGCATCGAAGCCGTTGTAGATCTCACGGCCATAGCCGAAGTGATTGAGAGAATCGATATGCGTTCCCGTGTGCGTGTACATCAGAATGACGTCGCCGGAATAGCCGCAGCACATATTGTTGCGCGCGCCCTGGCCATTCAGGTTGTCGACGATCGTGCCACGCGGCGTATGCGTCATCCACATCTGATACGCAGGATCACCGGCAGCCTGAAAACTCGGCATGCCGATGAAATAATCGACGCTCAGATCGTAGACGTGACGCCCATCGATGCGAGCCATAATCGCCTCGCGCGACTTCGGATCGATCCGATTGAGTTGCCCCTTCTGGTCCTCGGGACCCCAGGGGCTCCGGCCCACCTTTGGCGGCGTATCGTACTTCAAACCCATCGCGCTACCCTACCTGACCGCCGCATCACTGAATTCATAGTCGCAGACCGCGCGCGCGGAAAACATCGGCGTCAGCTTGGCGACGACTTCCATATGGAAGGGATGATCCGAATAATGTTGCAGAGCATCGAAGCTGTCGAAATCGCACACCAATCCGTAGTCCCACAGATCGCCGGATGCGCCCGGCGCGCCGGTATGCTTGCCAAGCGTCCAGGTCCGAATGCCCGGCACCCGCTTCGGCAACTCGTTCAGGATGCGGAGAATCTCGTTGGCGTCAGCGCCCGGCGCGACTTTGTAGAGAAAGATGTGACGAATCATTTGCCCCTCGGCTTCCGGTTGTTGCCTGCCACTCAAGCGCCGACGGCTGACCCGCGCGCTCGATCCCCTCGGTATCGAGGGTCATTTTCTTTCCATGAAAGATAATTCGATATCAAAGTATGTCAAGTTAAAAAGATGACTGTCGAGAACCCGCACTTCTCGTCCCGACAATCATGCGCACAGATACGGCCTCGGTAAGCTCCATATGCCTATGATACTAGTGCTTTCCGGAGCAACCGGGATACGAGTTTGAAGCATGACGGAGCGCGAGACCGGCCCACGCGTCTCGAACGAACTTTCCACCGCTATATATTTCGCTAGTAAATTATCTCGCGAGGAATTACTTAGACCCTATCGTCGTCCAATCGTGCGAGCCGCATCCGCTCCCGAGCCATCAGCCAGCCGAGAAGTCCGAATGTCTTCGATTATCGATATGCATGCGCATTACGTTTCCCCTCTCCTCATCCGGGAGGCGGATCGCAACGGCAAAAATTACGGAGTCGCCATTCGGCGCGACGCAGAAGGCCGCGAGCACCTCGCATTTCAGGACGGTGTGGTCATTCGTCCCTTCTTCAAAGAGCTTTGCACACTGGATATCCGTCTGCCCGAGATGGATGCCGGCGGCATCGCGCTACAGATCGTATCGACGTGGACCGATATCGCTGGCGATAATCTGCCTGCCATCGAGGGCGCGCGATGGGCGCGGCTGCAGAACGAAACGCTGGCGGCCGACATCAAGGCGCACCCGACGCGCTTTGCCGGGATGGCTACCCTGCCGATGCAGAGCGTGGCCCACGCGATCGATGAACTCGACTTTGTCGTCAAGAACCTCGGCATCCACTCGGTCGAGATCGGCACCAATATCAACGGCCGCGATCTCGATCACGATGATTTTCGCCCGCTGTGGCGCCGCATCCACGAACACGGCGTCTTTGTACTTTTGCATCCTCCCATGCGACCCGTCGGACTGGATCGGACCGGTGACTATTTTCTCAACAATCTGATCTCCTACCCCGTCGATACCACCATCGCGGCGGCTCGCCTGCTGTTCAGCGGCATCTTCCAGGAATTTCCGGGGCTGAAGATATGCCTGGCCCACAGCGGCGGGTTCATGCCGTATCAGATCGGCCGCATGGATCGCGGTTTTGCCGCGCATCCAGCCTGCAGCAAGGTCCTGACCAGCCCGCCGTCCGAACTGCTCGGACTGTTCAGCTTCGACACCCTGACCCATAACGATGCAGCGCTTTCGTTCCTGTTGAATGTTGTCGGGCCGGATCGCGTCGTCTACGGCAGCGATTATCCTTTTGAAATGCTCGATCCACGCGGATCCGAACGCGTATCGTCACTCACGAACCTGACACCGGCGCAACGCGACCAGATTCTTCGCGACAACATGAGGGGCTTCCTCGACCTTCCGGCGTGAACCCGGCAACATCGCGTCGCGCGCATTCCAGACCCGCTCTTCATGACACCGCGATAAAAGTGTACGAGGCGGTGCTCGCATGCCGACTTCGAGCGCTTCGATCCACCAATCACACCGGCTCCCGAACGACAGGATCACCATGAATCTCGAGTTTGGATTGGATACTTTCGGCGATATTACGACGGCCGCGAATCGACCGCTGTCGCACGCCCAGGTTATTCGAAACGTTATCGATCAGGGGGTTCTTGCCGACAGCGTCGGCCTCGACTTCATCGGTCTGGGCGAACATCACCGCGAAGACTTCGCGATTTCGGCGCCCGACGTCGTGCTCGCCGCCATCGCCGGACGCACCAGGCGGATCCATCTCGGCTCCGCTGTCACCGTGCTCAGCTCGGACGATCCCGTCCGGGTTTTCCAGCGCTTCTCGACGTTGGACGCCGCATCGCAAGGCCGCGCCGAAGTCATTCTCGGCCGCGGCTCGTTCAAGGAATCCTTTCCCCTGTTCGGTTACGAATTGAGTCAGTACGAGACCTTGTTCGAGGAGAAGCTCGAGCTTTTTGCCGCTCTGCTCAAGCAGCAGCCGGTATCGTGGCAAGGCACCGTTCGTGCGGCGCTGACGAACCAGAAGGTCTTTCCACCCGTCGAAGGCGGGCGCCTGAAAACCTGGATCGGAATGGGTGGCAGCCCGGAATCGGTGGTGCGCGCCGCAACCTATGGCTTGCCGCTGCTGATGGCTATCATTGGAGGCGAGCCGGGACGATTTGCTCCTTTTGTCGATCTTTATCATCGCGCATTCGACCAGTTGGGACAGCCCGTCCAACCTGTCGGCGTTCATTCTCCGGGCTACGTTGCCGAGACCGACGATACCGCGCGCGAAGAACTGTGGCCCCACTACAAGCAGATGCGAGATCGGATCGGCGCCGAGCGCGGCTGGCCTCCGATGCAACGCTCGGAGTTTGATCGGGAGATAGACCAGGGCTCGCTTTATGTCGGTGCACCGGCAACGGTGGCGCGAAAGATCGCATCGACGATGAAAGCCCTTCGCCTTTCGCGATTTCAAATGAAATACAGCGCCGGCACGTTGCCGCACGAACGACTGATGCGGAGCATCGAACTCTACGGCCGTGACGTCGCCCCGGCAGTCCGGGATATGCTGGCGTAGCCGGCGGCGCTTCCCAACCCGCCGCAGCGCCAGACACGATTCGTCATAACGCTTTTGGCGCGGCGCGCGCCCGAGTGCCGTAAATCGCCAACGGCCAGCGTTTCGGAATGCCGGGGCGCAATCTCCCGATGTGACCGCGGTCAGCTAGTTCGATCCGCGCCCCCCGCACGAGGGGCGACCACCGGCACCTATCCTGATCCGTCGCAGGGGTGGTTTCGATCCGCGCCCCCGCACGAGGGGCGACTGGCCCGCGTCCCGGTATAGAGCCCGATCAGAATGTTTCGATCCGCGCCCCCGCACGAGGGGCGACAAAGCCCCACGAGCGCAGCACCGGGCCGGTGACGTTTCGATCCGCGCCCCCGCACGAGGGGCGACCGCGACAACGAGCGGATCGTTGACACCGTGCCGAGTTTCGATCCGCGCCCCCGCACGAGGGGCGACGATCACGACGCCGCCCAACCGGTCAACTATGATCGGTTTCGATCCGCGCCCCCGCACGAGGGGCGACTAGCAAGCATTTCCTTGGCGCTACAGACGTCAAGGTTTCGATCCGCGCCCCCGCACGAGGGGCGACCCTTCAAAGCGGGTCTTGTCGACGATGAGCGTGCGGTTTCGATCCGCGCCCCCGCACGAGGGGCGACGGGCCGGGCGTTTGCATAATATCGACGACGCGTTGTTTCGATCCGCGCCCCCGCACGAGGGGCGACGCCTGACCGACCTTGGCCGTGACGCGCTCGAGCAGGTTTCGATCCGCGCCCCCGCACGAGGGGCGACGCATGGCATCGGGGCGCTTCTCGGCGATCCCGGCAGTTTCGATCCGCGCCCCCGCACGAGGGGCGACTGGTATGTCACGCCGCCGTCTCTGGTGGCGAAGGCTGTTTCGATCCGCGCCCCCGCACGAGGGGCGACCTCCTTTGGAGGCGCCAAGACCGCTTCGTGAACTTGTTTCGATCCGCGCCCCCGCACGAGGGGCGACCCGTGGAAGAAGCCGTCCCGTACCTTGCGGCGTGGTTTCGATCCGCGCCCCCGCACGAGGGGCGACAATTAACCTGCGGGTCGATGCGCTTGACCGGGAAATGTTTCGATCCGCGCCCCCGCACGAGGGGCGACGACGGCGTGGCGATGGGGTCGCCAATCAGGAGGCGTTTCGATCCGCGCCCCCGCACGAGGGGCGACCTGGTCGATCGAACCAGGTGACGTGGTGCGGTGGTTTCGATCCGCGCCCCCGCACGAGGGGCGACCCAATAAGGCGACGATGCGCGTCTATTCGGTAGGTTTCGATCCGCGCCCCCGCACGAGGGGCGACGGTACCAAGTGCGTCGTAAGGACGATGCGAGCCGTTTCGATCCGCGCCCCCGCACGAGGGGCGACCGGTGGCCGCGTAACATTTTGTTTGCTCGACGAAAAGAGCCGTGGGAGCGCGAACACATGACGGCCATGATGGGCGACGGCGACGCTGCAAGCCCAAAGCTGCATTTTGGTTCACGATTTCAAACAGCTGGCGTCAGCGCGAACCCATCGGGCGCGAACGACACACTTGTGGTTCGCGCATCTTACACGATCGGCGGACCATTGAGGTGCGCCACAGCGGTTATGCTGATGCCGCATGAAGCGGCCGTAGCCCGGCCGGCGTCCGGCGCATGCCCTGACGCCAGTAAGCGGCGCTCGTGCCACGTTGCCGGAATGACGGCCGATCAGGATCATCGTGACAATGCCGACGGCGTTGGGAATGGTTGCACAGACTTTAGCTACGATGCTTCCGCCTTCCTCGCTTCCTCGTCGTAGAGATCCTTCTTCGAAATCTTTCCGACCGCGGTTTTGGGCAGTTCGCTGCGGAAATCGAGCGCGTGGATCATCTCGTGCTTGCCGAGCTTGTCCTTCAGAAATCCCTGAAGCTCCTTGAGCGTGAACGCCTCCGCGCCCGCCTTGAGCTTGACGAAAGCTTTCGGCGACTGGCCGCGATATTCGTCACTGATGCCGATCACCGCTACTTCCGCCACCGACGGATGCTTGTAGACGGCTTCCTCGAGCACACGCGGATAGACATTGTAGCCACCACACAACAGCATGTCCTTGGTGCGATCGACGATATAAACGTAGCCGTCCTGGTCCATGTAGCCGACATCGCCCGTTCGCATGAAACCATCGGCGGTCATGATGTCGGCCGTGGCGTCGGGCTTTTTCCAGTAGCCCTTCATCACGTTCGGCCCCTTGATGCACAACTCACCGGTCTGGCCGAGCGGGACGTAGGTGGTGTTGTCGCCGACATCGAGGAATTTGATGGTGATGCCGGGGCTGGGGACACCGCACGAACCGGGACGAGGTGCGTTGGTCACCGGCGTGAAGGTCCCCGTCGGCGACGTTTCCGTCATGCCCCACCCTTCCGCGAGCCGACACCCGGTCAGCTTCTCGAAACTGCGCTGCACCTCCAGCGGCAACGGCGCGCCGCCGGAGTTGCACCATTTCAACGAAGTCAGATCGACCTTGCCCGCCTGCGGATGATTGAGTACCGCGACAAACATCGTCGGCACGCCGGGAAACGCGGTGATCTTCTTCTCTGCCAGGTCGCTTACGACGGCATCGATATCGAAACGGATATGTTGAACCAGTTCGGCGCCGATGCGGATGCCCAGCAGCATGTTGACGGTCAACGCGTAGATATGGAACGGCGGTAGCACCGCGAGCAAACGTTCATTGCCTTCATCCAGCGTCGGCGGCTCTGTCCGTGTCGTCTCGATGCACTGATTGGTGGCAGCAGTCAGGTTGGCATGAGTGAGCATCGCCCCCTTCGGCAAGCCGGTAGTGCCGCCGGTATATTGCAACACCGCGATCGCATCGGTGAGATCGGCGATCTGGTAATTGCGGTAGATGCCGTCGTTGTCCAGCAACGCCTCAAACGTGATGTGCTCGCTGTCGTTCGGCACGCTGGCGAGTTGATTCGTCGCCTGCATCCGGGCGTTGACCGCGTCCGGGTTTCCGGACATTTCGGCGACGTTGCCGACGATCAATTTCTTCAGTCGCGTGGCGCCGAGCATCGGCGCCATCTGCGGATAGAGCGAGGCGAGATCGAGCGTGATGAGAAAATCGGTCTGACTATCTTCGATCTTATGTTCAAGCACCTTGGCGGCGTCGAGCGGCGAATAATTGACCACCGTGCCGCCGGCCTTCAGCACGCCGAACAGACCGATGAGATAGTGCGGCGTGTTTGCAAGATACAAGCCGACATGAATGCCTGGCCCGACGCCGAGTTTCTGCAGACCGGTCGCCGCGCGATTGGCGAGTTCGTCAAGCTCGGCATAGGAGATACGCCGGCCCATGAAATCGATGGCGGCGTTGTTCGGCCAGCGCGCCGCGGACCGTTCAAGAATCTGTTGGACGGGGGTCGGCGAAATGTCCCCGTTCCATTTGACGCCTGATGGGTACGACTTGATCCAGGGCATGTCTCCAAGCGACATATCGTTCATCTGCGATCCTCCGGCCGTTTCTGTTTTGCGCGTGTCTCAAATTGCCGTCAGCCTGCGATCCACCGCGTGCCTCTGCGCGACGCTGAAAGCGCAGGCGCCGAACGTGACTTCCGCCGTCTTCGCAAAGCGGCGCGCGGCGAATCCATGCACTGCTCGAAGCTCGGCGCCGACGTTTGCGCTACATTCCCGGCAACCAACCGATGCCTCTTGTTCATGTCGGCCTCTCGCCTTCCATGCGCCTTAAGGCTTGATCCTTCTCGTCAGGAGCGCGCGGTTTTTCTGCGAGCGTAAGCCCGATCCCCCGTCAAATGCAACGATCTCCATATCAAAATGGATTCGACAAACGACGCCTTCAGCTTCCTCGTGTTCCCACAGGGCGCATGCCGAAGCTTTCATGGGTTATCGATGGTGGCCGGTTGCCGTCGATGACAGTATCCGTGAACCGGCCGGCGAACAGCCAAACGGCGGAAGCGAACCACTCCCGGCGGAATCGATCATAAAAATACCGGCAGCGTGATGACGCGATCTTCGACGAAGAGTGCGGGCTGGCTATTTCGCCGCGCCGGCATCGCGGACGCCAGGCCTCACGGCTCACAATGGCAATGCCTGGGGAGTACAAACTCAAACGGCCGGGACAAATCCCGGCCGCTGACAACCCGATAGAATTGATCCGCCTTCAGGCGTTCTTCAGCGCCACGCGGAATTCGGCCTCGGTCTTGGCCTTCACTTCGTCGAGGGAGACGCCTTCGGCGAGTTCGATCAGCGCCATGCCGTTGTTGCCATGCTTGTCGATCGTGAACACGCCGAGGTCGGTCACGACCATGTCGACGACGCGCTCGCCGGTCAGCGGCAGGTTGCACTGCTTCAGCAGCTTCGGGCCGTCCTTGGCGACGTGCTCCATCACCACCACGACGCGCTTGACGCCGGCGACAAGGTCCATCGCGCCGCCCATGCCCTTGACCATCTTGCCGGGGATCATCCAGTTGGCGAGGTCGCCGTTCTGCCCCACCTGCATCGCGCCTAGGATCGACAGATCGATGTGCCCGCCACGCACCATGCCGAACGAGTCCGCGCTGGAAAAATAGCTGGTGGTCGGCAACTCGGTCACGGTCTGCTTGCCGGCGTTGATCAGGTCCGGATCCTCGTCGCCCTCATAGGGAAACGGACCCATGCCGAGCATGCCGTTTTCGCTTTGCAGCTGAACGTCGACACCTTCGGGAATGAAATTCGAAACCAGCGTCGGAATGCCGATGCCGAGATTGACGTAGAAACCGTCGCGCAATTCCTTCGCTGCGCGGGCGGCCATCTGTTCGCGGGTCCATGCCATCGCTCTCTCCTATCGTCCTGATCGTTTACGCGGGGCGCTTGCGCAGGGTCCGCTGCTCAATCCGCTTTTTCGAAGTCCCGACTTCGATAATGCGCTGAACGAAGATGCCCGGCGTGTGAATGTGATCGGGATCGATTTCGCCGGCGGGGACCAGATGTTCGACTTCGGCAACGGTGATCTTGGCCGCCGTCGCCATCATCGGGTTAAAGTTGCGCGCCGTCTTGCGGTAGACGAGGTTGCCCGCGGTGTCGCCCTTCCAGGCATGGACGATGGCGAGATCGCCGAACAGGCCACGCTCCATCAGATACTTCTGGCCGTCGAATTCCTTCACTTCCTTGCCTTCGGCGATCAACGTGCCGACGCCCGTTTTGGTGTAAAACGCCGGAATGCCCGCGCCGCCAGCCCGAATCCTCTCGGACAGCGTACCCTGCGGCGAGAACTCCAGTTCCAACTCACCGGCGAGGAACTGCTGGGCGAACAGCTTGTTTTCGCCAACATAGGACGAGATCATCTTCTTGATCTGGCGCGTCTCCAGCAGGCGGCTGAGCCCGATGCCATCAACACCGGCATTGTTGGAGACCACGGTCAGGTTCTTGACGCCGGATTCACGGAGCGCGTCCGACAGCGTCTCTGCGATGCCGCAGAGGCCAAAACCGCCGGACATGACCATCATGCCGTCTTTGACAATGCCTTCGAGTGCCGATTTGGCGTCGGGAAAAACCTTATTCATGGGGATACGACCTGATCGAGGAAAGGCGCCGAAATTCGCCGTGCCGTATGGCAGACGCCGAATGTGAATGCAGGCACGAGTATTAGGCGATATCGCTGCACGTCGTCAATTGCCGGCGTCCACGCAGCCGGTAGCCTGCAACAGCCTTGAAAGCGTCAAGAAAACCCATCAAGTTGAGTCGGATCGTGACCGCAGGGGGCACCGGCGCGTCACTTTTTCCGACCCGCAACCGATCTGAGCATGTCATTGACTGTCGCCCAAGCAATGAAGCGCGTGGGATTGCCACTTGTGGCAATCCTGGGCGTCGTGCTGGCCGGATTGGCCAGCATCTCCTTGCTGCTCGACCGCGACGCGCTCCGTGACGCCGTGGAAACGCAAATCAGGGCGGTCACGGGCCTTGATCTCCTCGTCGGCGGCAACATCGACGTGACGGTTTTCCCGCAAAGCCGGGTGGTTTTTCATAATGTCGGGCTGAAAGGCGGAAATGCGCCAGATGCGGCGCTTAGCGTCGATACGCTGGTGGCAAATCTGCGATTGCTGCCGTTGCTGATGCAACGCTTCGAGATCGCGGACGTGATCCTGATGCGGCCGCAAATCCGCATCGTCCGGGAAGCCGACGGACGCAGCAACTGGACCCCCTTCATCGACACGCTGACGCGCACCATGAAACCGGATGTCGACAATCCGATTTCGTTTTCGGAAATTCGCATCCAGGATGGCACGCTCAGCTATGCCGACGCCGAACGCCGGACCATGGAGACGGCGAAAGACATCAACCTGTCGCTGGCGTGGCCCTCGATCTCGCGGTCTTTTGCGGCGACAGGCCAGTTCGACTGGCGCGGCGCGCGTGTCGACGGCAGCATCAGCATCAACGATTTCCTCGCCGCACTGTCCGGCGAGCGATCCGGACTGAAAGTGCGATTCGCCGCGCCGTCGCTGAAATTCGCGTTCGATGGCACCGTCGCCAACAAGACCAGCCTGATGATGGATGGCATCCTGACGGCCGATAGCGGTTCGCTGCGCAATGCGCTTCGCTGGGCCGGCCAGGCACCGCCGGGCAGCGGCGGCTTCGGCCGGTTCGCACTGAAGGCCCGGGCCAATCTGGTCGGGCCTTCGCTGGCCTTGACCAACGTCAACATCGAACTCGACGGCAACGTCGCCGAAGGCGTGATGACCTACAGCAACCTCGGGCGGCAGACCCTGCAGGCGACGCTGGCGGCGGGTACGCTCGACTTCACTCCGTATGTCAGCACGTTGAGACTGCTGGCGAGCGGCGCACGCGACTGGAACCGGCAATTGTTCGATCTCAGCGCGCTGTCGACCACCGATCTCGACATTCGGCTGTCCGCCGCCAAGCTGACCGTGGGTTCATCCAAACTCGGGCGCACGGCGCTTGGCGTCAACCTGCGTGGCGGCGCGCTGGCGCTCACCGTCGCCGAAGCACAGATCTTCGGAGGCATCGCCAAAGGCTCTTTCGGCGTGTCAAACTCGGATGCGGCTGCCGACATCAAGGCGCAGTTCCAGCTCATCGACGTCGATCTGCAAACCTGCGCCAGCGAATTGTTCGGTATCACCAAGCTGTCGGGCCGCGGCAACCTCAATCTCGCCCTCAATGCCACCGGGTCGAGCCCGTTCGGCCTGGCGCAAACGCTGGCAGGCAATGCCAATCTGATCGGCCACGATGGGGCCATCAGCGGCTTCAACGTCGAGCAATTGCTCAAGCGGCTGGAGCGACGCCCCCTTTCCGGCGGCGGCAACTTCCGCAGCGGCCAAACGCCGTTCGATACCTTGCAGATCGCAGTCCACTTCAAGGACGGTCTGGCGACCGCCGAGAACATCCAGGTCGATGGCCCGAACACTCATCTCGCGATGACGGGAACGGCCTCGGTGCCGCTGCGCGAGTACGATCTCAAGGGTGTCGCCAGCCTGGTATCGACCGCAGCCAATGCACCCAAGTTCGAACTGCCGTTCGTCGTGCAGGGCCCATGGGACGATCCGCTGATTTTCCCGGATCCCGTCAGCCTGATCCGACGCTCGCCGGCCTCCGCGCCGCTGCTCGACGCCGTGAAGGATCGCCGCACCCGGGATGCGGTCCGCTCGGTGCTGGAACGCATCACCGGCCAGAAGCCGCCGCCGGAGCCGGCCGGCCAGCCTCCGGCGGCCGCCGTGCCGAAATCCAACTGAGGCAGGGTTTACAATGGCGCCGCGCTCTCGCCGCGCGCGCTTGACAGTTTCGACGCCAGCGATGCGGCAACGATCAGCACCGTAATCGCACCGATGATCAACGCGCAGACCGCGTTGATCTCCGGCTTCACGCCGAGACGCACCTCCGAGTAGATCCGGATCGGCAAGGTCGCCGAGCCCGGTCCGGTGGTGAAGCTGGCAATCACCAGATCGTCCAATGACAGCGTGAACGCCAGCATCCAGCCCGCGGCGATCGCCGGCGCGATCAATGGCAGCGTCACGGCCACGAAGGCCCGGACCGGGCTGCAACCCAGATCCATCGCGGCCTCCTCGAGGCTGCGATCCAGCCCGCCGAGACGCGATTGCACGATCACCGCGACAAAGCACATCGTCAGCGTGGTGTGGGCAATAGTCACGGTCCAGAAGCCGCGCTCCGCACCCAGCGCAACGAACAGCAACAGCAGCGACAAACCGGTAATGACTTCCGGCATCACCAGCGGCGCATAAAGCATTCCGGAAAATAGCGTGCGGCCTTTGAAGCGATCGCCGCGCGTCAACGCAACGGCGGCCAGCGTCCCGAGAATTGTCGCCAGCGTCGCCGCCACCACGCCGACGCGCAGGCTCATGCTTGCGGCGGCCAGCATCGCCGCATCGTTGAAGAACGCCACGTACCAGCGAAGCGACCAGCCACCCCAGACCGTCACCAGTTGCGAGGCGTTGAACGAATAGATCACCAGAATGACGATCGGCAGATACAGGAACGCCAGGCCCAACGCCAGCGAGACGACGTTGAAGCGCGACAGCGAGGCCAGCGGACGGGCACTCATGACCGCACCATCTGACGGCGTTGGAAACGGTCGTAGATCAGAAGCGGCAGCAGCAGGATCAGCAGCAACAGCACCGCGGTCGCCGCCGCCACCGGCCAGTCGCGATTGGTGAAGAATTCGAGCCACAACGTCTGGCCGATCATCAGGGCATCCGATCCGGCGAGCAGATCCGGGATCACGAACTCGCCGACCAGTGGAATGAAGCACAGCAACATGCCGGCGCCGACGCCCGGCAACGAAAGAGGAAACGTGATCCGCCAGAACGATTGCAGCGGCGAACTGCCCAGATCGGCGGCCGCTTCCAGCAGCGAGCGATCCAGCCTGGCGAGCGTTGCGTAAAGCGGAAGGATCATGAACGGCAGATAAGAGTAGATCATGCCGATATACATTGCGGTATCGGTCGATAGCCAGACCACCGGGGCCGACACCATATGCAGCGCTAGCAGGATCTGGTTGAGCAATCCGTCGTGCTGCAGAATGTTGATCCAGGCGTAGACCCGGATCAGGAACGACGTCCAGAACGGCACGATCACTAGCATCATCGCAAAGGGTTGCCAGCGTCGCGGCAGGCGCGCCATGGCATAGGCGATCGGATAGCCAACCAGCAACAGCATAACGGTTGCGGTTGCCGCGACCGTGACGCTGCGCAGCCCGGAATGCAAATAGATATCGTCGGTGAGCAGCAGCCGGAAATTATCAAGCGACAGTGTCGCGAATGCCGCCGAGATGGCCGACCATCCCGCCGTAAGGTCGAACACCGGCAAATATGGCGGTTGCGCAATCGTGGTCTGCGACAGGCTCAGCTTGAGCACGAATACAAACGGCACCAGGAAGAACAGCGCCAGCCAGCCATACGGCGCGATGGCTGCGAAGCGGGCCGGCCGGGTAAAGATGCGGCGCGCGCTCAAGCTATCGCTCCAGCACGATGCAGTCGTCGGCGGCGAACCACACCGCCACCCGTTGGCCAATGGCATATGCATCGGCATCGAGCCGCACGGTGTTGGCCAAGGCGGCACGTAACGTCACGCCACCGTCAAGGGCGATCCGATACGACGAGACGCTGCCCAGATATTCCACATCGGCGACGACGCCCTCGAGCCGATTGATCGCGCCGGCATCAGCCGGATCGATCGCCGGCGCCCGCCGCGACACCCGGATTTTTTCCGGCCTGACGGCGACACAAACAGACGAGACACCATTGGCAAAGCTCTGCGACGGCGTAGCGGTCAGAGTACCGACCCCGGGAGCCATGATCCGCAGCCGGCCGTTGTCCCGGCCTTCGATTTGCCCTTCGACGATATTGATATCGCCGACGAATTCCGCGATCCAGCGCGAGCCCGGCTGCTCGTAAAGCTGCCGCGGCGTCGCCACCTGCTCGAGACGGCCGGCATTCATGACGCCGATCCGGTCGGCCAGGGTCATGGCCTCATCCTGATCGTGCGTCACCACGATAAATGTCAAACCGAGTTTCCGCTGCAAGGCCAGCAATTCACGCTGGGTATTCTCCCGCAGCTTCTTGTCGAGCGCCGCAAGCGGTTCGTCGAGCAGGAGCACCCGCGGCCGTCGCGCCAGGGCGCGCGCCAGCGCCACCCGTTGACGCTGCCCGCCCGATAACTGATCCGGGCGGCGTTTTTCCAATCCCTCGAGGCGCGCCAGCGTGACAAGCTCAGCGACTCTGGCCACGATTTCACCGCGCGGCAGGCTGGCGCGACGAAGCCCGAATGCGATGTTGTCACGCACGCTCAGGTGCGGAAACAACGCATAATTCTGAAACATCATGTTGACCGGTCGCTGATGCGGAGGAACCGGCGCGATGTCCTCACCGTTGAGAAGAATGCGGCCGGCATCGGGCGTCTCGAAACCGGCAAGCATCCGCAGCAGCGTCGTCTTGCCGCAACCGCTGGGTCCCAGCAGCGCAAAGAACTCACCGGATCTGATGTCGAGCGACAGCCGGTCGACAGCGGTGAAGCCACCGAACCGCTTCACTACCGTCTCGATGCGTAACAGCGGCGACGACGTATCGGAAGTCGCTTGCGCCGTGATGTCCGGAACCGCTTCAGCCATCGCCCTCACCACCACCGTGCCTGACGCACCAGACTGGGTCCACCTTCGAGCCGGGCCCGCGCGGTGACTATCGAGGCAATGCTCTAACCGGGGATTGGCACTGGCTCAACCGCCACCTTGCGGGACTCACAAGGCTGCGGCAAAACGCCGATCGGCGGTCACGCCAGTTTCAGCCTTGGCGCTGGAAGTTTCGCCTTAACGTCGCCAATGAGCAGACTATAGCGCGCAATCGGCCCAGGCCGGCCGATGAAGTATCCCTGCACCACGTCGCAGTGTTCATCCGCGAGGAAGCCAAGCTGATCATCGGTCTCGACCCCCTCGGCGACGATCGATACGCCCAGACCGTGGCCAAGCCCGATCACCGCGCGGATGATCGCGGCCGACTGCGGGTTGCGCCCGAGGTTCATCACGAAGGCCTGGTCGATCTTGATCTTGTCGAACGGGAACGCCTGCAAATAGGTCAGGGACGAATAGCCGCTGCCAAAATCGTCCATCGAGATGCAGACGCCGAGCGCCTTCAGTCGCCGCAGCAATCCAAGGCCGCGCTCGAAATCCTCAATCAGGATACCTTCGGTAATTTCCAGCTCCAGCCGACCGGGCGAAAGCCCGGTCTCGAGCAGGACCGAATGCACAAAGCTGACGATATCCCCGTGCATGAACTGCGCCGGTGAAAGGTTGATGGCGACCTGCAACGACTTCGGCCACGAAGCCGCCTCGCGGCAGGCCTCGCGCAAAATCCACTGCCCCATCTCGACGATCAGGCCGCTTTCTTCCGCCAGCGGAATGAAATCGCCCGGCGGAACGTTGCCGCGGGTCGGATGGTTCCAGCGCGCCAGAGCCTCGAAGCCGATCACCTCGCGGCTGTCGATATCGCGGCTGGCCCGGGCCTGCGGCTGATAATGCAATGACAGCTCGCCGTTCCGGATCGCCCCGGAGAGATCCTGATGCAATGCCCGCCGATCGCGAATTTGCTGATCCATCTGCGGCTCGAACAAGTTGATCGAGCCGCGCGAATGCGCCTTGGCGCGGAATAGAGCGGCGCTGGCATTGGCGAGCAGCGAGGCCGCATCGGTGCCATTGGCCGGGTAGATCGAAATACCGGTCGTCAGACCGATGCGCACCGACTTGTCGTCGATCCGGAATTCGTCAGCCATCGTCTCCGACAACCGTCCCGCGACGGCCAGCGCTGCTTCGGGCTGCGATCCATCGATGATCAGGCCAAACTCGTCGCCGCTCAGTCTTGCCACCACTCCGCCCCGCGCGGACATCTGGATTCGACGTGCTACGTCGATCAACAGCTTGTCGCCGACAGCATGGCCGAAGACATCGTTGATTTCCTTCAGGCCATCGAGATCGACCGACAGCACCGCGAACTTCTCGTTGGTACCGTCGCAGGCCTCGATCATCTGGGTCAGCGCTTGCAGGAACGCCGGTCGGTTCGGCAGATCGGTAAGCCCGTCATGATAGGCCATATGCGCCATCCGCGATTCAGTCTGGCGCCGGTCGGTGACGTCTTCATGCGTCTTGATGAGGTATTGCGGTTGACCCGATGCGTCGCCGACGATCACGCGCCGCGTCAGGAACAGCCGCAGTCCATCCTTGGTGCTGATCGGATGTTCCTCGGTCTGCATGCCGCCTTTCTTGATCGCGGCGTTGTCGCGGCTGACGATGACCGATGCTTCCCGGGGGTTGAACAACTCCGCCGATGTCAGGCCGGTGGCCTCCTCACGGCGACGGTTGAGAATGACTTCCGAACGGCGATTGGCGAGCAGGTAGCGGCGGTCGCTGATCCGCTCGACCGTCAACGAGATCGGAATATGATCGACCACAAGCTCGAGGAATGCCTTGGCGTTCTCCAGCTGCTCCGATAGCGAAACCCGTTGGGTGACGTCGTCAAACAGCGCAACAAGAAATTCGGGCTGACCCTGTTCGTTGCGCACGACGACACGATTGCTCGCCAGCACGCAGGACTTGCCGGCGCGCTCGACGGAGATTTCGCTGCTCGACCGGCCGGTCCGCGATTCGATGGCTTCACGGTCCGCAGCTTGGACCGTGGCCGCGGTTTTCGGTGTGTAGAGATCCTCGGCACGGTTGCCGATAATTCGGTCACGCGAAATGCCGGAGAATTTTTCAAACGCCCGGTTCGCGAAAATATAGCGGCCGTCCTCGATGCTTTTCGCCGCAATGCAGACCGGGACGTTATCGACGACGGATTCCAGAAACTTTTTCGCCGAGGACAATTGCTTGGAGAGATTGCGCTGCTCGGTACAGTCCTCGTGGGTCGCCACCGCGCCGCCGTTCGGCAGCGTGTAACGCTTCACCAGAATCACACGGTCGCTCGGCAGTTTGATGATTTGCCCTGCCCCGCTCGCCGTCTTGTAAAACTCATTGTCGGTGGTATCGAGTACGCCACGTCGGCGACGCAGATCGAGCAGGTCCTGCCCCGTCATCGCCGGACGGATGTCCGAGCGGCTGAACCCGTAGATTTCGAGATAGCGGTCGTTGCAGAACACCACACGGTTGTTCCGATTGACGATCACGACGCCGTGGCTGAGCGTATTCAATGCGGTGCTGACCAGCGTCGCACCGTGCGAATAGGCACGCTTGACCCGGTTCAGTGCCGAGATCGCCCAAAGGATGACGGCGGCGAAAAACGACAGCATGACAAACCCGCCAATCAGCAGTTGCCAGGCTACCCCACCATCCAGCGAACCAAGCATGTCTGCCGGTCCGAGACTCAAAGGCATGGCTGAAGCGGCGGCGGAAGGCGCCGTCGTCATCAAACCACAAGCCGCAACCCATGCAGGGTTCAATCGGTTGCCGCCTGCCTGCCAATTCTTGTCAGCCATCATTCACCCGCGGATATTACCGGCAGTGTCTGGCCACGCAGATTTGAATCAGGTAAACGAGTAGCGGTAACGTGCCACATTGTGGCTTGAATTTGAGCAAATGCGCACTCATGATTAACGCATTGCTAACAAGCGGGCCGCGTTGGACCCATAAAGCCATTGCTGAACGTGATTTTGCGCTGAACGTGATTTTGTTCCAATCATGTATGTCGCCCGGCACGGCCGGCTTTAGCATTACGAACCGAATCGCTCATGGACAGGGTTGAATGCGTCGTCGTCGGGGCGGGTGTCGTCGGGCTCGCGGTGGCACGACGGCTGGCGCGAGCGGGCCGCGAAGTCATCGTCCTCGAGGCGGCCGAAACCATCGGCACCGAAACATCGTCACGCAACAGCGAGGTCATCCACGCCGGCATTTATTATGCCGCCGGCAGCCTGATGGCGCGGATGTGCGTCGAAGGCAAACAACTGCTGTATGCCTATTGCCGCGACCACGGCATTCCGCATCGAAACTGCGGCAAGCTCATCGTCGCAACCACTGCGGGCGAGTCCGGGAAACTTGACTCGATCAAGGCACGGGCCGAGGCCAACGGCGTCAACGACCTGCAGCTTCTAAGCCGCGAAGCGGCCCGCGCGCTCGAACCGGCGCTGAATTGCGAGGCCGCGCTGCTATCGCCGTCGACCGGCATCGTCGACAGTCATGCCTTGATGCTCTCGCTGCGCGGCGAAGCGGAAGCCGCCGGCGCCGCATTCGCTTTTCATGCCCCGCTGCTGCAAGCCAGGGCGAATGCGTCCTGGATCGAGATCGATGTCGGCGGCAGCGCGCCGATGTCATTGGAATGCCAATTGCTGATCAATGCCGCCGGACTGGCTGCAACGAAAGTCGCGCGCCAGATCGCCGGCATGCCGCTGGATCGCATCCCGTGTGCCTACCTCGCCAAAGGCAATTACTTCAGTTGCAGCGCACGATCACCGTTCTCGCACCTGATCTATCCGGTCCCCGAGCCCGGCGGCCTCGGGGTTCACCTTACGCTTGATCTTGCCGGGCAAGCGCGATTCGGTCCTGACGTCGAATGGATCGATGCGATCGATTACGTTGTCGATCCCGCGCGGGCAGACAGGTTCTATCCGGCTATCCGGCGCTACTGGCCGGACCTGCCGGACGGCACGCTGCTTCCCGGTTACGCAGGGATACGGCCGAAGATCGTGCCCCCCGCGGTGGCGGTGCAGGACTTTGTTATCCAGGGGCCACAAGAACACGGCGTCAGTGGGCTCATCAATCTGTTCGGGATTGAATCGCCGGGTCTGACGTCATCTCTGGCTATTGCGGAGACGGTGGCGGCTCTCGCCGCAACCTGACACGCCTCGCGGCCGATGAGCCGGCAACAGTAACGCGCCTGCGCAAGCTGATTTGCAGCGCTTATGAGCGTAACAGATACCGGCTCGCGTAAAGAGAACGCGCAAAATCATGGAGTCCCGGTCCTGATTCCATCAGAACCGAAGAGACTCTAGTGCAGCGTTTCGACGGTACTTTGCCGGAGTTTTTCGATTTCATCCTTAAGTAGCAATTTTCGGCGCTTCAATTCAGCAATCCTGAGATCGTCGGTCGAGAGATGCAGGAGAGCCTCGTGCAATTCGCTTTCCAGAACGCGGTGTTTCCGTTCCAGTTCAACAAGATGCGCCTGAACTGCCATATATAACCTCCTCGGCTGGGATGAATCTCAAACGCGATTTGGATAATGAAGTTTACATGACAGAGAAAATCTGTCGATGGCTATAAAGTCGCGGACGGCTTTCGCGAGGTCATAATAATATGAACCGAAACCATGATAGGAGCTGGAACCGAGGCGCTTGTGGAGATCGTCCGGAGCTCCGATAATTTCCAAAGTCCAACAGTGATCGATTGCAATCCCTTCGCGATTCAAGATAACGCATGACATGACCGAAGAAGATGAACGCGAACTCGGCATCGAACTGGCGCGACTGCAGCAAGAGCACCGCGATCTCGACGCCGCGATCGAAGCGCTCCATCAATCGCCGGCACCGGACTTGCTCCGCCTGCAGCGGCTGAAAAAGCGCAAGCTACTGCTGCGCGATCGCATCGCCTTTATCGAGGATCAGATCACGCCGGACATCATCGCCTAGAAACTTCCGGTTCCGATCGAAACAAAACCGGGACTTCACGATTCCGATCTGGGGCAAGCCCTACACCCGAGCCAGCACCGACTTCGCTCGGGAAATTTTCTTCTGGGCGGTCTGCCCGGCCGAAGTCGACGGTTCTGGTGCCAAGCTGACAGGCCCCAAATTCAACGGACTGGCCCTTGCCGATATTCCCCAAGACAGGTTAGTCCATGGCGGACCTTGCCAGCCTTTGAGCCAAACCTATAATCCGGCCTATCTTTCTGGATTCCCGCAAAGAATTGACGATATGACAGCCCCCGTTACCATCATCATGGGTAGCCAGTCCGACTGGGAGACCATGCGCCACGCCGCAGAAACCCTGGCGGCACTGAATATTGCGCACGAGTCCCTGATCGTGTCGGCGCACCGCACCCCCGACCGGCTTTATGCCTTCGCCAAGGGGGCCAAGGCGGCCGGCTGCAAGGTGATCATCGCCGGCGCCGGAGGTGCAGCGCACCTGCCCGGAATGGCCGCCGCCCTGACCGAATTGCCGGTCTTTGGCGTGCCGGTGGAATCCAAAGCGCTGTCCGGCGTCGATTCCCTGTATTCGATCGTGCAGATGCCGGCCGGTATCCCGGTTGGAACGCTGGCGATCGGCAAGGCCGGCGCCATCAATGCCGCGCTGCTCGCGGCGAGCGTGCTGGCGCTAGCCGACGATGCGCTCGCGAAACGGCTGGCCGCATGGCGCCAACGGCAGACCGACGCCGTTTCCGAACGGCCGGAGGGCGCCGCGTGACCACTTCAAATCAGGTGAAGCTGAAGCCCGGCGACACCATCGGAATTCTCGGCGGCGGCCAACTGGGCCGCATGCTGGCGCTGGCGGCGGCGCGCATCGGTTTGCGCTGCCAGGTTTTCTCGCCCGATCCGGACTCGCCGGCGTTCGACGTCGTGCAGTATGCGACGTGCGCCGAATATGCCGATGTCGAAGCGCTGGAACTGTTCGCGTCGGACGTCGACGTCATCACCTACGAATTCGAGAATGTGCCGGCGGCCACCGCGATGATCCTTGCGGCACGTCGCCCGGTGCTGCCTGCGTATACGGTGCTGGAGATCACCCAGGATCGTCTCGCCGAGAAGGATTTCGTCACCGGCCTCGGCATCGCCACCGCACCTTACGCGGATGTTCCGTCAGCCGAAGGCCTCAAGACCGCCATTGCGCGCATCGGCCTGCCCGCGGTGCTCAAGACCCGCCGCTTCGGCTACGACGGCAAAGGTCAGATGATGATACGCGAGGGCGCCGATATCGACGCCGTCTGGCGCGATCTCGAAACCCGGTCCGCCATCCTCGAAGGCTTCGTACCGTTCGAGCGCGAAATCTCGGTGATCGCGGCGCGCGGCGCGGACGGCGCGGTGGAATGCTTCGACGTCACCGAGAACGAACATAGCAACCACATTCTGAAGCACTCGCACGCGCCTGCCGCGATTCCGGAGGCGCTCGCCGAGCAGGCCCGCGCCATCGCCACCAAGATCGCCGACACGCTTGGCTATGTCGGCGTGCTGGCAGTCGAGATGTTCGTGGTGCCCGGCGACGAAGGCCCGCTCCTGCTGGTCAATGAGATTGCGCCGCGCGTGCACAATTCCGGCCACTGGACGCTGGATGGCGCATCGGTGTCGCAATTCGAACAGCACATCCGCGCGATCGCCGGCTGGCCGCTCGCCAAGCCACAGCGTCACGGCGCGGTGACAATGACCAATCTGATAGGTGACGAGGTCAATGATTACGGCCAATGGCTGACGGTGCCCGGCGCCACCGTCCATCTCTACGGCAAAGGCACCACGCGGCCGGGCCGCAAGATGGGTCACGTCACGCTGGTGGAGCCAACGGACTCCAGCAAGCGCTGAACGCGCGACAGCCTTTCCCTGCGAAAGGGGCCGTGGCGAACCACGGCCCCTTTGCAATTTAGCGCCGGTTACCCTCGACGATGCCGGCCGGCTCGTCCGGGCTGAGCCAGCGATACAGCACGCCGCCCAGCACCCCGCCAACCAGCGGGGCAATCCAGAACAGCCAAAGCTGCTGAAGTGCCCAGCCGCCGACAAAGAGGGCCGGACCGGTGCTGCGCGCCGGGTTGACCGAGGTGTTCGTCACAGGAATGCTGACCAGATGGATCATCGTCAGGGTCAGGCCGATGGCCAGCGGCGCGAAGCCCGCCGGGGCCTTGCCGTGCGTCGAGCCCATGATGACGAACAGGAAGACCATGGTCATCACGACCTCGCTGATCAGACAGGCAACAAGGCTGTATTGTCCGGGTGAATGCGCGCCATAGCCGTTCGACGCGAATCCCTTGGCGAGGTCGAATCCGGCGGCACCGCTGGCAATCAGGTACAGCACACCCGATGCCACGATGGCCCCTATCACCTGGGCAACAATGTAGGGAATGACCTGCCCGGCCGGAAACCGGCCACCCGCCGCAAGCCCGACGGTGACGGCGGGATTGAGGTGCGCGCCGGAGATATGACCGATGGCGTAAGCCATCGTCACCACACTGAGGCCGAAGGCCAGCGCCACGCCGAGCAGGCCGATGCCGACCTGCGGAAACCCCGCCGCGATGACCGCGCTACCGCAGCCGGCGAAGGTCAGCCAGAACGTCCCGATCGCTTCAGCGACATATTTTCGGCTATTCATTTCGTTGCCCTTTTGATTGGAGTCAGCGAATCGTCGTGGCAAACTATGACGTCAGGGATGTGAAACTGTCGAGTTGAACCACTCCGGGGCACCCAACAAGAGGTGGAAACGGCCCCCGAATACCGCCCAAAACCGCCTTTCGCCCCGATCCAGAGGGGCTACGCGAGGTGGACAGAGCGTGCGCGATCTGGTACATGAGCGCCCTTGAGGTGGAGATACGGCCCATTGTCGCCCTCCGCCTTCCCAGAATTCCAATCCGGTTTAATTGAAAGAGGATGGCGCGTGCAGGTTCTCGTCCGCGATAACAACGTCGATCAAGCCCTCAAAGCGTTGAAGAAGAAGATGCAGCGCGAGGGGATTTTCCGCGAGATGAAGCTCCGCGGCCATTACGAAAAGCCCTCCGAGAAGAAGGCCCGCGAAAAGGCTGAAGCCGTGCGTCGCGCACGCAAGCTGGCCCGCAAGAAACTGCAGCGTGAAGGCTTGCTGCCGATGAAGCCGAAGCCGGTGTTCGGTGCCGGCCCGGGAGCTGATCGCGGTGGCCGTGGCGGTCCGGGTGCTGGCGCCGGCGCAGGTCCGCGCGGTCCGCGCTAACCGAACGGGATACGCGAGTTACAAAAAAAACGCGGGCTTCACGGCCCGCGCTTTTGTTTGCGCAACTCGGCTTCTATTGCGGCAGCACCGCGGAAAACACCGATTTCGCAGCAGCAAACATATCGTCCGCCACACTGGAGTGTTGCGATATCGGCGCTGCCGCCGCGTCTGCCGGCAGGCTGGAGAGGCGCGAGATCGACGGAATATCCGCCGGCGGAATCAGCCGATCGGGATCGTTGCGCTCAACGCCCGGCGCCGTTCCGATCCGCAGCGAAGCTGCCTCGTTCCCGCGACCGGCCCGCGACAACTCGACGGCGGGAGTCGAAACCGTAATCGCCGGCGGCAACGGCTGCACCGCCGGCACGGTCGCGATGCTGACGCGCGGCGGCTCGCCCTGCGGCGTTGACGTTTCCGGGGCGCGGTTGCCCCGATTGGCGACACCCAGCCGTTCGATGGCCGCGCGAGCCAGTTCGTTGGTTTCACGAAGCTGAGCCGCCTCGCGCTCATGCTTCTCGCGACTTTGCCAGGCGGGATCCGGCGCAACCGCGGCGGATCTCGCGACCGTGCGCTCACGCTGGGCAACCGGATGTTCGGGCGCCTGAACCGGAGCGGGCTTGGTATCGGTCGAAGCCGCTGCCGCACGGACCGGAGGCTTGATCTCGGGCGCGACGCCGGCGGCCTGCACGGCAGGGGCCGAGGCGACCGCGGCAACCGGCGTCTGGGTGGCAGGTTTGGCGATGATGTAATGGTTGACGATATAGGCCCCGATCACCGTCGCGACCACCGACGGCATGATGTCCAGTATGAACTTCGACACGAATTTCAGCATCGGCCACTCCCCAGGCGCTGCCAACAGCCAGTGTGCGGTTCAGAAGTTCGTTTCAGTCTCGGCGAGTTCTTCAAGCGAGCTTCTGAATCCAAACCACACCAAATTCATAGAATCGCCAGCGTCCTTGCAAATCCGAAGTTCGCCGGGACAGGCGCTGCAAAATGCAGGCGAACTTCGGATTCGGGACACTGGTCCAAGCGTGGTCTCATGCTGGAACTTTGGGGCCGATTGAGGGATCAATCGCGACGGATCGGTGGCAAGCCGTCGATCCGTCGTCACGTTTGATATCAGAATAATTTGACCCGGCCGAACACCATGTAGCCGGTCAGGTCACGGCCATAGTCCGCCTTGAGATCCGCCGGCAGGACATAACGGCTGACCAGACCGCCGAGGCCGAACTTGACGTGCCGGGTGCGCACGAAATCGTAGATCGCGCCGGTGGAAACCTTGTTGACCGTGAATGTTCGACCCTCGAGGCCGGGAATATCATGGGTCAACTCGTTCTCCTCGACCCGCTCGGCGCGCATGAACAACGTGACGTTGTTCTTGAGAATGGCCGCGCTTTCGATCAGGTAGGCATCCAGCGTATCGCCGGGCCGCAGCATCTTGCGGCCCCATGCCAGCGTGGTGCTCCACAGGTTGCCGCCGCCGAACGCGGTGGTGTAGATCGCCGACGCGGTGATGCGGTTCTCGTTCATCGCCGGCGCAAGTTGCTCCGGCGAATAGAGATGACCGTATGATACTTGCAGCGACCATTCACGGGTGGGATTCCAACTCAGGCGGCCGGCGAAGCTATCCAGCGACGGCCGCTCGATATCGAAGCGATACTGGTCCGGCTCGCGGCCGCGAAACGCCGACGCTTCAAGCTTCCAGTCGTTGACGACAATGCCGGTGGTGACAACGCCAAAGGTGATATGCGTCGAATCGAGCCAATGATGGCTGATCGGCGCCTCCGGATTGTCCATGCCGCTGGTCCGATGCATGAAGGCCGGCGGGCCGAGCGCCGGTTCACCCGGCAAGCCACCATAGACGAACACGCTCGACGTCGACGAGAGGTTGTAGCTGTAGGTCGCCGCCAATTCCATGAACAGATCGTGCGGATGCTGGCGATCGACGAGATGATGGCGGCCGTCGGCGGTCTCCCCGCCGGCAAGCAGCAACGGATAGCCTCTGGCCCCCATGAACGGCTCCGGCGACAGCATCGCGCGAAGACCGAGGGTGCCGTCACCCAGCGGACGCTGACCCATCACCATCAACATGCCGCTGGCGAAGGTCTGGCTTGCGCCTCGCGGTCCGGGCTGACTGTCGTAGATCAGATTGAGCGCGCCGTGCGTCATCACGCTCCAGTCCGCCAGTTGCTGATGAAGGCCTTCGTGCGGCGTCGCATCGGGCACCCAACTGGTGCCGGAGCCCTCGCGCGTCATCCCATAAGGGCCGAGTGCGCCCGCCATCGATGAAGCATGGCCTGCCGCATCATGAACCGTCATGTCGTGACCGGCATGGTCCATCGGCCGCGCGGCGGTCGGCGCAGTCGCCGCGCGCGCGGGCGCCGGGCGTGTTGTCTTCCTGAGCCTACGCGAGGCTGAAGCCCCCGCCATCGACGCGTGATCGTGCATCGTATGAGACATCGCGGCGGTCGTGCCGGCCGTAGCGCCCGCAGCCGTGGAGGAAGTTTGGATCGCCGTTTCGGCGAATGCAGCGGCGGACAGCGAAGCAGGCCCGACGATGGACGCGAACACGACGTAAAACGCGCGGCATCTGCCGCGATAGAGCGGGAAGGACATTCTGACATCCTCGTAGATCGGATTGACGTGAAGTGCGAGGCCGTCGCTGGACGGCTAGCTGGCGTCGGCATCGACGCCATCGATCACGCCGCGAGGATGGGTATTCCCGGATCGACCCATAAGACGGTGTCCGGCAACATCGGCACCTTCCGGGCATATTTGACGACGACCACCATGCCTTCCAGCATCGCCGGCTGGATCGGAATTGCGGCTACGGCATTACACAGGTTGAGGCAATCGCAGTTACAAGTCGGCGCCGCGGTTCGATCGGCATGGCCCTCGTCGTCGGAATGCGTCTCACCGACATCGGTCTCGTGATGCAGCGCAGTCATCGCCGCATGGTGGTGCGCGGCCTGATGCTGCATCGACGCGCCATGCTGCGAAGCCGCCGCGCAAGGCACCAGCCACGCCGACGGCAAGCCGCCGGCGATGAGAGCGATCGCCAGACAAAAGATCAGGCCGCGTTGGACGATCCTGTTCATCAGATCAAGCCGGCCTCAGTGTTTCAACTCGACTTCCAGGAATACGATGGTCTCTTTGGTTTCGTTGAGCACATCGTGCTCGACACCGGCCTTGCGAAAATAGGATTTCCCGACCTGCAATTTTGCAATCGAACGCGATCCGTCCGGCGCGACAATCGTCATGTCGCTGTTGGTCACGGGCACGATCACGTAATCCATCCCATGGCGGTGATGGCCCGTCGCACTTCCCGGCTCCAGTCGCCACTCGGTCACGCGAACGTCGTCATTGTCGATCTGAACGTCGGATTTCGCAACGATCGCCATGGAAATTCCTCGCCGGCATTACGGAGCGAATGCCATGAACAAGAAGACCGCAAACACCACCAGATGAACCAGCCCGAACAGGATGTTGGTGCGGCCGTTACCCAGCGTCAGCATACTGATGAGAATCGTCATCGCCAGCAACACCATTTCGCGCGGGCTGAGGCCAAGAACCAGTTCCTTGCCGAGCACGATCACGGCCACCGATACCGCGGGGATGGTCAGACCGATCGTCGCGAGCGACGATCCGAGCGCCAGATTGATGCTGCGCTGAAGCTGATCGCGCCTGGCCGCGCCTACCGCCGCGACGCTTTCCGGCAGCAGGATGAGGAGAGCGACGACGATACCGGCGAAGGCGGTGGGCGCGCCGATCTCGACGGCGGTGGCATCTATCACCACCGAAAATTTCTTGGCCAACCCCACGACGCCGGCCAGCGCCAGCAACAACAGCCCGATGCTGGTCCAAAGCATCCGGTTCGACACGGGATGCATCTCCGCGTCGTCATTCTGGCCGATAAAGTAGTCGCGATGCCGAACCGTCTGGATGTAGAGAAACACGCCGTAAAGGATGATGGTCACAAAGCTGACGAAGGCAAGTTGCACCGTTGAATAAAACGGACCGGGCGTCGTCAGCGTATAGTTCGGCAGCACCAGCGTGATGGTTGCCAGCACGATCAGCACGCTGAGATAGACGCTGGCGCCGGTTGACTGAATATCCTGCTCGCGATAGCGAAATCCGCCGCTCAGGATGCAGATGCCGACCAGCCCGTTGCACACGATCATGACCACGGCAAAGACCGTATCGCGCGCCAGCGTCGGCACCTCGTTTTCGCCAAGCATGATGGTGGCGATCACCGCGACCTCGATGACGGTCACGGCCATGGTCAGCACCAGCGTGCCGTAGGGCTCGCCGACCCGCTCGGCGATGATGTCGGCATGATGAACCGCCGCGAACACCGTGCCGAACAAAATCACCAGGACGATGGCGGCATAGGCCAGCCCCGCCAGCGAGCGCGAGAATTCCCAGCCAATCGCCGTCGCGCCGAGAAAGAAAACAACCGCGAGTACTGGAAACAGCCAGGCGGACCGGGGCATCTTGGCGTGTGCGCTCATGTGCCGAGATTATAGCGTTTTCGTCCAGGCGAAAGCGTTTCCGATCGGCTCGATCCCGATTGCTTGTACCGATATACCGCCTAGTTCGTCTGGTTCGACGTCACATCGCCTTGACGATGTTCTCGGTCATCTTCTTGGCGTCGCCGAGAAGCATCATCGTATTGTCGCGATAGAACAGCGGGTTGTCGATGCCGGCATAGCCGGATGCCAGCGAGCGCTTGATGAACATCACGGTCCCCGCCTTCCAGACCTGCAGCACCGGCATGCCGTAGATCGGCGATGACTTGTCTTCTTCCGCGGCAGGATTGGTGACGTCGTTGGCGCCGATCACGAAGGCAACGTCGGCCTGCGCGAATTCCGAGTTGATGTCCTCGAGTTCGAACACCTCGTCATAGGGCACGTTGGCTTCGGCCAGCAGCACGTTCATGTGGCCGGGCATGCGGCCGGCGACCGGATGAATGGCATACTTTACCTCGACGCCTTCCTTCTTCAGCGTGTCGGCCATCTCGCGCAGCGCGTGTTGGGCCTGCGCCACCGCCATGCCGTAGCCCGGCACGATGATGACCTTCTGCGCATTCTTCATGATGAAGGCGGCATCGTCCGCCGAGCCGAGCTTGACCGGTCGGGCTTCGCCACCCGCGCCACCACCGGCGGCCGCGGTCTCGCCGCCGAAACCGCCGAGGATCACCGAGATGAACGAGCGATTCATGGCGTGGCACATGATGTAGGACAGGATCGCGCCAGAGGAGCCGACCAGCGCGCCGGTGATGATCAACGCCGAGTTGCCCAGCGTGAAGCCGATGCCGGCCGCCGCCCAACCCGAATAGGAGTTCAGCATCGAGATCACGACCGGCATGTCGGCGCCGCCGATCGGGATGATCAGGAGCGCGCCGAGCGTCAGCGCCAGTACGACGATCAGCCAGAAATCGAGGGCGCTGCCGGAATGCACCAGGCCGTAAATGAAGAAGATCAGCGCCAGGCCGAGCACAATGTTGATGATGTGCCGCGCCGGCAGGATGATCGGTGCGCCGCTCATGCGGCCGGACAGCTTCAGGAACGCGATGACCGAGCCGGTAAAGGTCAGCGCGCCGATGGCGACGCCGAGCGACATTTCGACCAGGCTGGCGCCGTGGATATTGCCGGGCTCGCCGATGCCGAAGGCCGACGGCGCATAGAACGCACCTGCCGCCACCAGCACCGCCGCCATGCCGACCAGCGAGTGAAACGCGGCGACCAGTTCCGGCATCGCCGTCATCGGCACGCGGCGCGCAATTATCGCACCGATCCCGCCGCCGATGGCGATACCCAGCACCACCAGCAGCCAGCCGATTCCGTCCGCCGGCGGATGCGCGGCGAGCGTCGTCGCCACAGCGATCACCATACCGATCATGCCGAGGAAATTGCCCTGCCGCGACGACGCCGGGCTCGACAGCCCGCGCAGCGAAAGGATGAACAGCACCCCCGCGACGAGGTAGAGAATGGCGGCGAGATCAGCGTTCATCGATATAGCCCCGTTATGCCCGTCGTCTGAATGACTTTAGCTGTAGCGCTGCCGCTCACTTCTGCTTCTTCTTGTACATCGCCAGCATGCGCTGGGTGACCAGGAAGCCGCCGAAGATATTCACCGAGGCGAAGATCAACGCGACGAAACCGAACCCCCGCGCCCAGACCGTGCCGTTGTCATTACCGACCAGCGCCACGCCGACCGCGAGCAGCGCGCCCACCACGATCACCGACGAGATCGCGTTGGTCACCGACATCAGCGGCGTATGCAGCGCCGGCGTCACCGACCACACCACGAAATAACCGACGAAAACGGCCAGGACGAAAATCGACAGCCGAAACACGAACGGATCGACAAGCTCGACAGCATGCGGCATGGCAGCTCTCCCTCAGGCGGTTTTCGGCTGGAAGTTCGGATGAATGACGGCGCCGTCCCGCGTCAACGCCGTCGCCTTGACCAGTTCGTCGTCCCAGTTCACGGCGAGCGCCTTGGTCGATTTGTCGACCAGCGTCTCGATGAACGAAAACAGGTTGCGCGCATACAGTCCGGAAGCCGATGCAGCGACGCGGCCGGCGACGTTGGTAAAGCCGACGATCTTGACGCCGTCGATATCGGCGACCTGACCCGGCTTGACACCTTCGACGTTGCCGCCGCGCTCGACCGCGAGATCGACCAGCACCGAGCCCGGCTTCATCGACTTGACCATCTCGGCGGTGACGAGCTTGGGCGCCGGACGCCCGGGAATCAACGCCGTGGTGATGATGATGTCCTGCTTCTTGATATGCTCGGCGGTGAGCGCGGCCTGCTTGGCCTGATACTCTTTCGACATTTCCTTGGCGTAGCCGCCGGCGGTCTGCGCGTTCTTGAATTCTTCGTCCTCGACCGCGAGGAATTTGGCGCCGAGACTTTCGACCTGCTCCTTGGTGGCCGGCCGCACGTCGGTCGCGGTGACGACCGCGCCGAGCCGCCGCGCGGTGGCGATCGCCTGCAGGCCGGCGACGCCGACACCCATCACGAACACCTTGGCCGCGGGAATGGTACCGGCCGCCGTCATCATCATCGGAAAAGCCCGGCCGAACGACTCGGCGGCTTCGATCACGGCACGATAGCCCGCGAGGTTGGCCTGCGACGACAGCACGTCCATGACCTGCGCGCGGGTGATACGCGGCATCAATTCCATCGCGAACGCGGACATTCCGGCATCGGCCATCGCCTTGAGCGCGGCGTCGTTGCCGTAGGGGTCCATAATGGCGATGACCAACGCACCTTTCTTATAGCGCGTCAGTTCACTGGCTTCCGGCCGCTTCACCTTGATGACGATGTCCGCGTCGCCGAGGGCATTGGCGCTGACGACAGCGCCCGCAGCCTCATAATCCGCGTCCAGCAGGCCGGATTGAACGCCGGCGCCCGGCTCGATCGCGACCTCGGCACCCAGTGCCTTGAACTTCTTCACCGTGTCCGGGGTCGCCGCGACGCGCGGTTCGGCGGCGTCGAGTTCTTTCGCCACACCAATCTTCATAAAGCCTCCGGCGACACAGAAACGTGCAAGAAATGGATGCGCGCGCGGCTCCGGGCTGCGCGACCAGATCGATCAGGTCAGGAAAATAGCCATCATGGCGACGACGAATATGACAGCAGCAGTGCCGTACTTCACCAGCATGATGAAGCCTTCGTAGGTCGCCTCGTGGGCGGGGTAGTCGTTGCCGTCCGCGGTCGTATACGCAACTTCGTTATGGTCGGACATTTTGCCTCCAGACAGTCAAATCCACGTTGCCATTAGCGCAATCGGCATGGGAGAGCAACGGCGGCAAACCGACTCGAGCGGGGCTGGCGCCATCTATTCAGGGTTTTATCGACCTGGCCAGTTATCCCGGATCCAGCGGGCGAGGCTGGGCTCGCTGACCTCACCGGCGGCGAGCGCCAGGATGATGGCCGCTGCGTCTGCTTCGGGAACGATGAAGTCAACTTCATTGACGCCAAGAAACGTATAGAGCGCCAGCAACGCGGTGCGCTTGTTGCCATCGACGAATGGGCGGCTACGCGCAATGCAGAAGGCATAGGCGGCGGCCAGTCCGGCAAGATCAGCTGGTTCGTACGACCACCTGTGTTTGGGACGGTCGAGCGCCGACTCCAGCATGCCTTGGTCTCGCAGCCCGCTGGCGCCTCCATGGATCGTCAGTTGCTCATCATGGATCGCAACGATCATCTGGGGCGTAAGCCAGAACGGCTCGTTCATTTGGCCAGTTCAGCCAAGGCATTTTGATACCGCTTCATCCCTCGGCGAGCGACCAACATCGCCTTTTCAAAGTCCGGATCGAGCGGGGTCAGGACAAGGCCGCCGTCGGGCTGTAATGCCGGGAAAAGCTTGTCGCCCTCCTTCAGATTGAGGCGCGCAACCATTTCCTTTGGCAAGATCAACCCGATCGAATTGCCTATCTTCCGAACCTGCAGAGCGCCGGACTCAACTTTGCGGCCTTTGACGATCTCGTTCACGATCGGAGCCTCCGTTATACATATGTATAACGGAGGCTTAGTCTCGTTCAACAATCGTTTTACAGAAAGACCGGGTTTGCCGCGGTCAGCCCATCGCTTCGAGTTCGTCGATCATGCCGGCGATCACCGACAGGCCGCCGTCCCAGAATTTCGGGTCCCTGGCATCCAGGCCGAACGGCTGCAGCAGTTCGGAATAGTGCTTGGTCCCACCGGCGGACAGCATTTCGAGATAGCGCTCGGCAAACCCCGAAGCAGCATTCTCGTAGACCGCATAGAGCGAGTTCACCAGGCAGTCGCCGAATGCGTAGGCATAGACGTAGAACGGCGAATGGATGAAGTGCGGGATGTACATCCAGAAGTTCTCGTAGCCCGGCTTGATCTCGATCGCCGGCCCCAAACTCTCGCCTTGCACGCTGAGCCACAATTCACCCAGCCGCTCGGCGGTGAGTTCGCCATTCTTGCGCTCGGTGTGAACGGCACGCTCGAACGAATAGAACGCGACCTGCCGCACCACGGTGTTGATCATGTCCTCGACCTTGCCGGCCAGCAGCGCCTGCCGCTGCTTCTCGCTTTTGGTCTGGCCGAGCAGCCGCTTGAAGGTCAGCATCTCGCCGAACACGCTGGCGGTCTCGGCCAGCGTTAGCGGCGTCGGCGCCATCAGCGCCCCGTTCTTTGCCGCCAGCACCTGATGCACGCCGTGTCCCAATTCGTGCGCCAGTGTCATGACGTCGCGCGGCTTGCCCTGATAATTCATCAGCACATAAGGGTGGGCGGACGGCGTGGTCGGATGCGAGAAGGCGCCGGGCGCCTTGCCCGGCCGCACCGGCGCATCGATCCAGCGTTCGGTAAAAAACCGTTCGGCGATACCGGCCATCTCCGGCGAGAACGCATGATAGGCGCTCAGCACCATCTTGCGGGCTTCGGGCCAAGCGATGCTGCCGGTCGCGGCAAACGGCAGCGGTGCGTTGCGATCCCAATGCGCGAGCTTCTTCTTTTTGAACCAGCCAGCCTTCAGCGCGTAGTAGCGATGCGACAGCCGTGGATAGGCGGCGCGGACCGACGCAACCAATGCGTCCACCACCTCGCCTTCGACCCGATTGGCCAGGTGGCGCGAATCCGCCACATCCTTGAAGCCGCGCCAGCGATCGGCGATGTCCTTGTCCTTGGCCAGCGTGTTGGTGATGAGGGCGAAGGTGCGCTCGTTGGCCTTGAAGGTTTTCGCCAATGCCTGGCCGGCCGCCTTGCGCTTGTCCGGCGCGCGATCCTGCAACAGGCTTAGCGTCGGCTCGATGGCCAATTCCTTGGCGCCGACCTTGAAGCGCAGCGACGAGATGGTCTGGTCGAACAACCTGTTCCACGCGGCATAGCCGCTGACCGATTTTTCGTGAAACAGTTGCTCGATGCGATCCTCGAGCTGGTAGGGCTTGTCCTTGCGGCTGTCCTCGATCCACGGCCGATAATGCGCCAGTTCCGGCGTCTGCATCGCCTGCTCGATCACCGCATCGTCGATGCGATTCAATTCCAGCGCAAAGAACAGCAGGTTAACCGATGCCGCCGTCAGGCGCTCGGAGACGTCGCCGTAGAATTTCGAGATCGCCGGATCGACGCTGTCGCCGGCGTGGATCAGTCCGGCGTAAGAGCCGAGCCGGCCGGCGAGATCGTCGATCGCTTCGTAGCGCTGCACCGCGCGCGCCAGCCAGCGGCCGCCGCCATCCGGCTTGGCGGTTTCTTCCGCCAGCTTGCCTTTATAATCGGCCGCGAACGCGGCGCATTCGGCGTCCATCCGATCAAGATCGCGGCCCACTTCCGGCGCCCCGATCCCGGCGTAGAGGTCCGTCAAATTCCATTCCGGGAGCTTGCCGACCTTGGCGGCGGTCGCGGATTTCGCAACCGCGGATTTCGCAGCCGATGGCTTCTTGGCCTTCGATGCACGCCGGGGAGCGGATTTGTGGAGAGCGGACTTGCGGAGAGCGGACCGAGAGCGCGAAGCCATATTATTCGAACCTGCCTGATGAACTGGAAGCCAAATTCTGCATCACGACGCAACGTTATGAACCAATACGACACCGCAGTGGCGCCGTCATGACAACCCTTAAGAGCACGTTAATCCGCTTCGGCGAGAGTGCCCCGATTCGAGACAGATAGTCGTACCGTGCGGAGAGTACCATGGCTGCCACCATTTTGATCGCTGACGACGACGCCGTACAGCGCCGCCTCGTGGAAAACATGGTGCAGCGCGCCGGCTACGATGCCGTCGTGGTCGACAGCGGCGACGCCGCGCTCGCCCGCCTGACAGAGCTGGATGCAACGCCGATCGACGCCGTCGTGCTCGACCTGGTGATGCCGGGCCTCGATGGCATGGGCGTGCTCGCCGGCATGCGCGAAGCCGGGCTCAATATTCCGGTGATCGTGCAGACGGCGCATGGCGGCATCGACAACGTGGTCTCGGCGATGCGCGCCGGCGCCCACGATTTCGTCGTCAAACCGGTCGGCGTCGAGCGCCTGCAGGTCAGCCTGCGCAATGCGCTCAACGCCAGCGCGTTGAAGGGCGAATTGCAGCGCATCAAGCACAGTCGCGAGGGCAGACTGACCTTTACCGACATCGTCACCCGCAGCGAAATCATGGCCAACGTGCTGCGCACCGCACGCAAGGCGGCCGCTTCGACCATCCCGGTCCTGATCGAAGGCGAATCCGGCGTCGGCAAGGAGTTGATCGCCCGTGCCATTCACGGCAGCGGCGAGCGCAGCAGCAAGCCCTTCATCGCCGTCAACTGCGGTGCGATTCCGGACAACCTCGTCGAATCCATCCTGTTCGGCCATGAGAAGGGCGCTTTCACCGGCGCGACCGAGCGCCATACCGGCAAATTCGTCGAAGCTTCCGGCGGGACGCTGTTTCTCGACGAGGTCAGCGAACTTCCGCTCAACGCGCAGGTCAAACTGCTGCGCGCCTTGCAGGAAGGCTCCGTCGAAGCGGTCGGCGGCCGCCGCCCCGTCAAGGTGGATGTGCGGATCGTCTCGGCGACCAACCGCAAACTGCTCGACCGCGTCAAAAGCGGCCATTTCCGCGAAGACCTGTTCTACCGCTTGCACGTGCTGCCGCTGACGCTGCCGCCGCTGCGCGCGCGGCGCGAGGACATTCCGCACCTCGTCCGTCATTTCCTCGCGAGATTCTGCGCCGAGGAAAATCGCGTAATCACCGGCATCAGCGGCGAGGCCATGTCCCGGCTGGCGCAACTCGACTGGCCCGGCAACATCCGCCAACTGGAAAATACCGTCTATCGCGCCGTCGTCATGAGCGAGGGTGAGCAACTCGGCCTCGACGATTTCCCGCAAGCCGCGGCGCAATCGTTTCCCCCGCTCGACCACGACAGCGAGCCCCTGATCATCGCGCCGGACGACCACCCCACCGCTCCGGAAATGACCGGCAACGAATTTCCCATCGCGCCGCTGCCCAACGGCTATCTCGGCATGTTGACGGAGGCAGGCGAAATGCGCGCGCTGGAGGATATCGAGAGCGAGGTCATCCGCTTCGCCATCTCGCACTACCGCGGCCAAATGTCCGAGGTTGCGCGACGCCTGAAGATCGGCCGATCGACCCTGTATCGCAAGCTCGACGACGCCTCGCTGCGCGGAGACGTTTCCGACAAATCGCATTGATTGCGGCCATGCGCTTTGGCACCAGCGACAAACTGTGGCAAAGGCGTGGCCGGAGAGAGGCGCGATCATCCACAACAACGGCCGGTGACGGAGATCGAAATGAACCGTTGCGGCACGGTGACAGACCAATGCAAAAGCGCGCGGCGGGATCACATGGCGTTGCAAATCAATGGATTCCAAGTCAGCTTGTCGTGAACCATTCCGCGATGCGCTGGCCGTCTGAACGCAGTGCGTGTAATCTTTCCGTGAATCGCGATGTGACGTGATCCGGTCATCATGGCCGCCGGGGAACTTCGAAAACGCGGACGTGTTGGTGCAACGACTTTGGTGCAAGGACTGGCCACGGGTTTAATATTCCGAAATGCCGGTCGCGTTGACACTTTGGCAAAGTCGCCGTGACAGGCTGTGATGAGTTAACCAGAATCGTTCCGGGCGGGGCGAATTCACCGAGGATAAAGTGATGCGGAACTACTCGACTGGCCGTTCTGGATTTGACCGCGTACTGATGGCCGTCGCGGCAACCTTCCTGACGGTTTCAGCCTCGACTGCATTTGCCCAGAACGCATCGAACAGCGCCGCGGAGTTGGCGATCGACGCGGCGATCCCGGTTCCCGACACCAGCAATGTGCCGCCGCCGACCGCGGCCGACCTCAAGACAAACACCGCCGCCACACCGGCGTCCGCCGCCGACAAGGCGGAGACGACCGCGAGCACGACACCGGCGACGGCGCCGGCCAGCACCGTGACCTCGCCCGCGATTGCGCCCGCCGCTCAACCGGTAACCGAGTCAGCCAAGGAAAAGGCCGAGCAGCCGGTCGCGGAACCGACCAAGGAGCCGGTGAAAGCCGCCAGCAACGTCGCGCCCGCCGATCAGCCGGTCGCCAACAAGCTCCATGAATTGCTGGACACCAAGTCGGCACGCTATTTCGGTCGCAAGAACGAACGCGCCGCCGTGGAAAAATTCTATGCCGCCCGCGACTATGCGCCGCTATGGACCGAAGCCGGAGCGCTCTCCGCTCGCGCCAAGGGCGTTATTGCCCGCCTCGGCGATGCGGCCGCCGACGGTCTCGACCCCACCAACTACCCGATTCCCAGTTTCGACGGCGCAACCGGCCCAGATGCGCTCGCCGAAGCCGAACTCAAGCTGACCGCCAGCATGCTGGATTATGCGCGCCAGGCGCAAAGCGGGCAGATGCACTGGTCGCAGGTCAGCGCCGATATTCAGTATCCGGAGCACCCGGTCGATCCGCATGAAGTGCTGACCAATGTCGCCGGCGCGGCGAACGCTTCGGCGGCGCTCGAGGCGTACAATCCGCCACAGAAGCCTTACAAGGAACTGCGCGCCAAACTGGCCGAGTTGCGCGGCCAGTCCGAAGGACCGGTCACGCCGCTTGCCGAAGGCCCGGTGCTGAAGTTCGTCAAAACCAAGAAAAACCCCAACCCGGTCGCGACGGAAGATTCCCGCGTGCCGCAATTGCGCGCCAAGCTCGGCGTCGCGGAAAATCCCGACGATACCCGCTACGACGCGACGGTGGCGGCAGCGGTTCGCAAATTCCAGGCCCATGCCGGTCTCAAGGCCACCGGTGTCCTCGACGATAAAACGGTCAACGCGATCAACAGTCCGAAACGCGATCGCCAGATCGACACCATCATCGTCAACATGGAACGCTGGCGCTGGCTGCCGCGCCAGCTCGGCGCGCCCTCGCTCGGCAACGCCTATGCGATCCTCAACATTCCGGATTATTCGCTCAAGGTGATGCACAACGGCGCGGAGGTGTGGAAAACGCGCGTGGTCGTCGGCAAGGCCGGCAAGCATGCCACGCCGCTTCTGACCGAAACGATGAAGTACATCACCATCAATCCGACCTGGAACGTGCCGCCGTCGATCATCAACAACGAGTATCTGCCGGCGCTGCAGCAGGATCCCACCGTACTCGACCGGATGGGATTGAAGCTGGAACAGCGCCGCGACGGCACCATTCACATCTCGCAGCCGCCCGGCGAGCGTAACGCGCTGGGCCGCATCCGCTTCAACTTCCCGAACAAGTTCCTGGTCTACCAGCACGACACGCCGGACAAGAACCTGTTCTCGAAGGACGAGCGCGCGTTCAGCCATGGCTGCATGCGGGTGCAGAATCCGGATCAATATGCCGCGATACTGCTCAACATCGCCATGCCGAACGATCACTACACGCCGGAGAAAATCCGCGCGATGTATGGCACCAGCGAGCGCGATATCAAGTTCCCGACGCCGATCCCGGTCAACATCACCTACCAGACCGCATTCGTTGACGGTGCCGGCAAGTTGCAGACCCGTCGCGATGTGTACGGCAGCGATGCCAGGATGCTGGCGCTGCTGCGCAACGACAAGAACAAGAACCTCGAAGCCGTCGTCGCTCACGCCCAGCCGAGCTACGCTCCGGCCCGCGCCACGCTGCCCGTCGCCTCCAACGAGCCTCGCGGCTTTAGCGGCGGCTTTAACAGCGGTCCGGCGAACTTCTTCGAGCGCCTGTTCGGCGGCCCGCCTGCCCCGCCGCCGGCTGCCGAGTATTACGGCCAGCATCGGCGAATTTACCGCTGACGCCCGCCGGCCGGCCGTTGTCAGTAAATTTATCAGCAATATCAATGGGCTTCGTCGAATCGACGGAGCCCTTTGCGTTAACCATTGTCCTCCGCCCCAAAGGCCGAGGGCTATTTTTTGCCATACTCAATAGGCTAGGTTGACGTTCTCAATCCGGACCGGGGGTAAATCTCGATTAACCCTCCTGCTTTAAGTCTCGTTATCCCTCTTTCGCAGCGCGGGGTTGCGAAGGAAATCTCGACGGATCGTCCTCTGGGTGGGCTCATACGTGCTCGTTGGTTTCGCACGCTTTTTGCAATCGCTATCGTTGCCGCGGGCCGGATACCGGATCGGCCTGACGTCGCTGCTGTTGCTCGCGGGCGCCGGTTCGGTGCACGACGCCACCGCCTCGGGCGAGACCCGTACGCTGTCGTTCCATCACACGCATTCCGGCGAAGACCTCACCGTCACTTACAAGCGCAACGGGCGCTATGACGAAGCAGCGCTGAAGAGTCTCAATCATTTCCTGCGCGACTGGCGCAACCAGGATCAGACCACGATGGATCGCCATCTGTTCGACATCCTGTGGGAAGTCTACCGCGACGTCGACGCCAAGAAGCCGATCCAGATCATCTCCTCGTATCGCTCGCCCGCCACCAACGCCATGCTCCGCCGCCGCTCGGCCCACAGCGGCGTCGCACGCTCCAGCCAGCACATGCTCGGCCGCGCCATGGACTTCTTCATTCCCGGCGTCCCGCTGGAGCAGATCCGTTTCGCCGGGCTTCGCCTGCAACGCGGCGGCGTCGGCTTCTATCCGACGTCAGGCTCGCCCTTCGTCCACCTCGACACCGGCAGCATTCGTCATTGGCCACGCATGACCCACGATCAGTTGGTTCGTGTATTCCCGAACGGCCGCACCGTGCATGTGCCGTCCGACGGCAAGCCGCTGGCCGGGTACCAATTGGCGCGGGCCGATATCGAAAAACGCGGCAAGGGTGACGACGCGTTCTCGTTCGAAAAGCCAAAGAGCCTGTTCGCCTCGCTGTTCAAGCAGAAGTCGAATGGCGAAGACGACGACGCGACAGTTGGCAACGCTTCAGTTGGCAACGCTGCTGCCAAAGCCGACAACAGGACGAACGCCAAGGCGGCACCTGCCGTAGTGATGGCCGCCGCCGCACCGGTCGCGGCGCCGTCCGATCCGGTACCTCTCCCGCGCATCAAACCGGCTGCCGCAAGCTATCAGGTCGCCTCGGCCGACAATCGAATCGTCGCCGCGCCGAAACCTGCTCCGGCGGACACCGCCAGCGCCGGGCCGCGGCCGCAAACACCCGCCGACATCATCAACGCACGCGGCTTCTGGGGCGATACGCCGCCAACCAAGCCCAAGCAGGCAACCCCGGCGCAAGTCGCCACGCTCAGCGCACGACAGGCGCTGGCGGCCGCCGTCGATATGCAACCGACCGCCAGCATCTCGCAGGCATTCGATGCGCTTGCTTACGCTCCGGTGCCCTCGCCGATCGATCGCGCCCACATCGTCGCCGCCAGCGCGCCGATCCCGCGCAACATGCGGCCCGCTTCGCTCTCGCATAATCCGATGACGGTCAATGACGTGACGACGGTCGTTGCCAAGGGCCATCAGGGTCGCCGCGGCCGGGTCGCGGTATCGACGCGGATCGCCGCCGCCGGCAAAGAATATACAGCGTGGATGCGCGCCATGATCCTGGCGCCAAGCGCCACCACCGCGATGTCGTCGTCGACATTCGGCGATCCGGACATGACGGCGATGCGGGTTCACTTCGTCAAGCCGCAGACCACGGTGGCGATGCGTTTCGCCGACGATCCGCAACACGGCATGATCTGTGAGCGCTTCACGGGATCGGCCACCGCCAGCCTGCCGACGCTGACCTTCCAGACCGCATCGCTGCGCTAGAGCCAAGCTGAAACTAGATTCGATCGTTGATTGTTCGCGTCATTGCGAGGAGCACCCGAATCGGCGCTCCGCGCCGTCCGAGCGCAGGCTCCGCGACGAAGCAATCCGGCTCTCGACTTCTCTCTTCTGGATTGCTGCGCGTCGCACGCCATGACGCATCGATCACTGCGCGCTCGTCGAAAACCGCAGCCTCAGAGCATCCCGAGCGCCTGCATGTAGGTTTCGAGGATGGTTTCCTCTTCGGCCCGCTCGTTGGCGTCCTGCTTGCGCATCCGCACGATGGTGCGCAGCGCCTTGACGTCGTAGCCATTGCCCTTGGCCTCGGCATAGACATCGCGGATGTCGTCGGCGATCGCCTTCTTTTCCTCTTCAAGCCGTTCGATGCGTTCGATGATGGCCTTGAGCTGATCTTTGGCGAATCGGGTCGCGGGCTCGTCCTTGACGGCGGCGGCAGTGGCCATCGTGTACTCCTACTTCAACTGAAAACGGATTGGCGAATGCCGTAGCGCATCGCGGGAGGGATCACACTCAATGAGCGGGACGCCCTTCGTCAAGGCGCCATCCCGGTCATCCACAGCGGCCCCACAGGAGAAATTGGCGGCGGCCCGGGAGGCCGGGCGCGCGGTCAGTTTCAATGCCCGGCGCTCTTGGCCATCTTCGCAAGCTGTTCGGGATTGGCGGCACTCTGATGCAGCGACTTCCATGTCTCGTACGGCATGCCGTAAACGGCTTCCCGGCTGGCATCCTTGCTCATCGGCACGCCCTTGGCGTCGGCCTCTTCCTTCATCCAGTTCGACAGGCAGTTGCGGCAGAAGCCCGCCAGGTTCATCAGATCGATATTCTGAACGTCGGTTCTCTCCCGCAGGTGCGCGACCAGACGGCGGAATACCGCGGCCTCCAGTTCAGTGGTGGTTTTTTCATCGATCGACATGGCGGAAACTCTCGTAATTGCACCGGTACGTTAACCCAAAATGGGGCCGGTCACAGATTTTTCCATGTCGGCGTGCAAAAAGACAGGCCGCTGACGGACCGCGTCGCCGCAGTCACCATCCGTTGAGCCGGTGTTACGGCGCGCGCCAAATCTTCAACGATTTGCTATAGCCTGACCGGATGACCGCAGACGATTCTCCCCACCGCCACCCGAAACTCCGCCGCCTGCGCACCGCGGTGCAGATATGGGCGCTCGCGCTTGTCGCGATCGGCTGGTGGACGGTACCGGCGGCGGCGGATTTCCGCCTCTGCAACAACACCTCGAGCCGGGTCGGAATCGCGCTCGGCTACAAGGATGCCGAAGGCTGGGTGACCGAGGGCTGGTGGAACGTGTCATCGCGCAGTTGCGAGACGCTGCTACGCGGGACACTGGTCGCCCGCTACTATTACATCTATGCCCTCGACTACGACCGCGGCGGCGAATGGTCCGGACAGGCCTTCATGTGCTCGCGCGACAAGGAATTCACCATCCGAGGGACCGAGAACTGCCTGGCGCGCGGCTACGACCGCACCGGCTTTTTCGAGGTCGACACCGGCGAACAGCGCTCATGGACCGTACAACTCACCGAGGCCGGCCAACAAAATCCCAAAGGAATACTGCCCGGAATGCCGAACGTACCCCAGACGGGCCCCGGCGGCATGCCACCGACAACGCTGCCCGGACCCAAGCCATGAGACGCCTGCGCCGTATCAAGATCCTCGCGACGCTGGGCCCTGCATCTTCCGACAGCGGCATGATCCGGCGGCTGTTTGAAGCCGGCGCCGACGTGTTCCGCATCAACATGAGTCACACGCCGCACGACAAGATGCGCGAGCTGGTGACGACCATCCGCAACGTCGAAAGCAGCTATGGCCGCCCGATCGGCATTCTGGTCGACCTGCAGGGTCCCAAGCTGCGCCTCGGGTCGTTCGAGGGCGGAGCCATCCAGCTCAATAACGGTGCCCGCTTCGTGCTGGATTCCGACCCCAAGCCCGGCGACGCCACGCGCGTTCAACTGCCGCACCCCGAAATTCTCGCCGCGCTCAAACCGGGCCATGCGTTGCTGCTCGACGACGGCAAGGTGCGACTGATCGTCGAGGAGGCTGCGCCCAAGCGCGCCGTGACCCGCGTCGTGATCGGCGGCCGGATGTCGGACCGCAAGGGTGTCAGCCTGCCGGATACCGACCTGCCGGTGTCGGCGATGACGCCGAAGGACCGCGCCGATCTCGAGGCCGCGCTCGTCACAGGCATCGATTGGGTTGCGCTGTCCTTCGTGCAGCGGGCCGACGATGTGGTCGAGGCCAAGAAGATGATTCGCGGCCGCGCCTCGGTGATGGCCAAGATCGAGAAGCCGCAGGCGATCGAACGCCTGACCGAAATCATGGACGTCTCCGATGCGCTGATGGTGGCGCGCGGCGACCTCGGCGTCGAACTGCCGCTCGAGCGCGTCCCCAGCCTGCAAAAGCAGATGATCCGGATGGCCCGCAAGGCCGGCAAGCCGGTGGTGGTGGCGACGCAGATGCTGGAATCGATGATCCAGTCGCCGGTGCCGACACGCGCCGAAGTCTCGGACGTGGCGACCGCCGTCTATGAGGGCGCCGACGCCATCATGCTGTCGGCGGAATCCGCTGCCGGCAAATTCCCGATCGAGGCGGTGTCGACGATGAACCGCATCGGTGAAGAGGTCGAACGCGACCCGACCTATCGCGGCGTGCTCACCGCGCAACGGCAGGAGCCCGAGGCCACCGTCGGCGACGCCATCGCCGATGCCGCGCGGCAGATCGCCGAGACGCTCGAACTGTCCGCCATCATCTGCTGGACCAGTTCGGGCTCGACCGGGCTGCGGGTCGCGCGCGAACGCCCGAAGCCGCCGGTCGTCGCCATCACGCCCAGCCTCGCCACCGGTCGAAAATTATCGCTGGTATGGGGCGTGCATTGCGTGGTGGCCGAGGATGCCCACGATCAGGACGACATGGTCGATCGCGCCGGCAGCATCGCGTTTCGCGATGGCTTCGCCAAAGCCGGCCAGCGCGTCATCATCGTCGCCGGCGTGCCGCTTGGCACTCCGGGCGCAACCAACATGCTGCGCATCGCCTATGTCGGGCCCAACGACCCGGCGGATTTCTAGCGGCGCCATCGCCCGCAGGCCATGACGCTCCGGCTGCTCGAATCCACGCGCGCAAGCCCTCCCGTTCAAGACTCTTGCGCAGTCATCCTTCCGGGATCATTCTTGCCGTTCTCTAAGCGACTTCGCACGTCGGCGTCCTGCCCGGACGTCAGCGCCGAAGCTGAAGACGAAGCCGAACATCCAGCAAGATTCGGATCGTTGAAAAATGGACTGTGCGTCCACAAGGAGAACGCCCATGATCGACAGACGTCGTCTGCTCGGAGGCTCGGCTGCGACTATCGCCGCACTCGGCTCCGGCTCAATTCTCGGCTCCATCCAGGCCCTTGCCGACACCGTCACGCTGCCATTCGAGAATGGCGAGCGGCCGATGGCGAAATATCCGCAGAAGCGGCCGATGATCTTGCAGACCAGCCGTCCGCCGCAACTGGAAACACCGTTCGCCGTCTTCAATGAAAGCGTCATCACGCCGAACGACGCGTTCTTCGTGCGCTATCACCTCGCCGACATTCCCCTCGATATCGATCCCGCCAAATTTTCGGTCGAGATCAAAGGCAAGGTCGACAAGCCGCTGAAGCTGTCGCTGGCTGACCTCAAGAAGATGCCCGCGAAAGAGATCGTCGCGGTGACGCAATGTTCCGGCAACAGCCGGGGGTTCTCGACGCCGCGCGTTGCGGGCGGCCAATCAGGCAACGGCGCCATGGGAAACGCCCGCTGGAAGGGCGTGCCGCTGAAGGCCGTACTCGACAAGGCAGGCGTGCAGGCCGGCGCCAAACAGGTGGTGTTCGGCGGGCTGGACGGGCCGGTCAGCGACAAGACGCCGGACTTCGCCAAGGCGCTCGATCTCGATCATGCCCGCGACGGCGAGGTGATGCTGGCCTATGCGATGAACGGCGAGAACCTGCCGATGCTCAACGGCTTTCCGCTTCGCCTCGTGGTGCCGGGTTACTACGGCACCTATTGGGTCAAGCATCTCAACGAAATCACCGTGATCGATTCTGTCTACGATAATTTCTGGATGAAGACCGCCTATCGCATTCCGGACAACGACTGCAATTGCGTCGAGCCGGGAACACCGCCGAAGTCCACCATCCCGATCAATCGTTTCACGGTGCGATCCTTCATCACCAACCTGCGCGACGGTGCAAAGGTGAAGGCGGGCGAAACGCGCCTGAAGGGCATCGCCTTCGACGGCGGCAAGGGCATCAAGGAGGTCGTGGTGTCGATCGACGGCGGCAAGAACTGGTTGCCCACCAGACTCGGGAAGAACCTCGGCAACTACTCGTTCCGCGAATGGCAGGCGACCGTGAAGCTTCCAGCCGGTGCGCACGAGTTGAAGGTGCGCGCCACCAGCAACGACGGCAAGACGCAGCCGATGCAGGCCTTGTGGAATCCGGCCGGCTATCTGCGCAATGTCGTCGAAACCGTCCGCGTCACGGCAGCCTGAGGAGAACGATCATGAACCGATCCATGCTTCTCGCCGCTTCTGTCGTGGTCGCTATTGCGGGTACGGGCATCATCGCCGCGCAAGCCAAGCCGCTCAAGATCACGCTGCCGGAGGACACCGCGACCTTCAAGCCCGGCACCAACCGCGATGTCGTGATGAACAACTGCACCGCCTGCCATTCGGCGGACTACGTGCAGACGCAACCGCGCGGACCGAAATTCAAGAAGGATTTCTGGCAGGCCGAAGTCACCAAGATGGTCAAGGTCTATGGCGCACCGATCGACGACGCCGATATTCCAAAGATCGTCGATTACTTGGCGGAGAATTACTAGACGCTTCTCCAATTGAATCGACGCATAGCCACCTCACCATCGTCATTCCGGATGCGCGTCCTTCACGCAGGCCCGGAATCCATACGCCGCGCGGCAGTTATGGATTCCAGGTTCGCCCGCAAGATGCTCACGCCCCGGAATGACGGAGTAGGAGCGATTCATCCCGCGTTGAAAGCATCTTTCACGCCAGCTTGGCGTCCAGCGTGATCTTGGTGTTGAGCAGCTTCGATACCGGGCAACCGGCCTTGGCCATGCCGGTGAGCTTTTCGAACGTGGCCTGATCGGCGCCGGGAATCTTCGCGTTGAGCGTCAAATGCACCGAGGTGATGGCAAAGCCGTCGCCCTGCTTCTCGATCGTCACATCGGCCTTGGTTTCCATATGCTCCGCGGTGAGCTTGGCCTCGCCCAAAATCAGCGACAACGCCATGGTGAAACACGCGGCATGCGCCGCGCCGATCAGTTCTTCCGGGTTGGAGCCGGGTTTACCCTCGAAGCGGCTCGCGAACCCGTAAGGATAATCGCTCAACGCACCGCTCCTGGTCGAGATCGAGCCTTTGCCGTCCTTGATACCGCCTTGCCATTTGGCCGAGCCGGATGTGGTCGTCATGAGGATGCTCCTGGGTTGAGGGTGGGAACTGCAACGACAGTAAACACCCATCACGATGCCGCTTGCCATGCCTATTCAGCCAACCACCCCTGCGGGCCTAGAGCCCTTCCGGCTCTGATGGAATCAGTGGCGGAAAGGCTCTAGCCCGCGACGCGGCGCGGCGACGACGGCGCTTCGAGTTCGACGGCCACCGGTGCCTGCATCAGAATGGTCTGACTGTTGCTGGCAATCTCGATGCCCTGCTCCTGGAAGCACAGCTTCATCCGGCGATTGAATTCACGCTGCACCGGCCAACGGCCGCCATGGGTGCAACGAATCTGCCCGACGATGGTGGCCATCGAGCCATCGACCTTGTCGACGCCCCACAATTCGAGATCGCTGCGGATCAGCGGCCGGTATTCGGCCTCCTCGCGCATCTCCTTGACGATGTCCTTCAACAACTGCCCGACCCGATCGGTATCTTCCTTGTAGGAAACGCTGACATTGACCGCGGCGTTGCCCGCGCCGCGACTGGCGTTGGTAACGCTGGTGACTGCGCTGAACGGCACGATATGCACCGAGCCATCGCTGGCGCGCAGCCGGATGGTGCGGATCGAAACGTTCTCCACCGTGCCGGTAAGCCCCGAGACGGTGACGACATCGCCGACCTGTACGACGTTCTCGAGCAACAGGAACAAGCCGGTGATCAGATCCTGCACCAGCTTCTGCGAGCCGAAGCCGACCGCGATGCCGACGATGCCGGCGCCGGCCAGCAGCGGCGCAACGTTGACGCCGACCTCACTGAGCGCCGTCAACGCCACCACGGCGATGATGACGCACAACAGCGCCGTGCGCAGCATCGGCTGGAAGGTCCGCAGCCGCGCCGCGCGCGCCGACTGTCCCTCGCGCGTCAGCACCGCGAGTTGATGGTCCATCAGCGCATTGGTGGCCTCCCAGATCGCGACCGCAACGACAACCGCGATGCCGACGGTCACGATAGCCGACAGCAGGCGACTGCCGATCTGGCCGCCATAGAACCACACCACCGCATCGACGCCCCAGACCTGCAACAGGGCCACGACGGCCAGCGCCGCGACCACCCACGACGCAACCCGTCGCAACAGCGGCAGATAGCGGTTGGCGCGGGTCTCCAGGCCGGGGAATTTCTGCAGGATCTCGGCATTGATGCGAAACCCGCGATCGATCAGGCTCAGCAGCACGACCGACAACAGGCGCGCGATCAACACCACCGCGATGGTGCCGGCGAAATATTGCAGCAGCAGCGTATAGCCGTCGCGAATATTCAGCGCCCACACCACCCATAGCGCCAGCACGAGGACGATGGCGAAATAGTGCCACAGGCCGGCGACGCGATTTCGCGTCGACGCGAAAGCACCCTGTTTGCCGCGCGGCGCGCGGATCAGCCGCGCGACCGGCGCGCGACATTGCAGGATCACGACCACCAGCAGCAGATGCACGGCCAGCATCACCAGCCGCAACAAGGCGGCATAGCCGACGCGATGCAGGCCGAGCAACAGTGCGACGTTCGCAAACGTGATGCCGGCAACGCCGACCGTGACGATGCGGCGCGTCCACACCTCGACATAGGCCGCGGTTTCCTCGCGCGTCGAGAATACGCCGAGCGGGCCGACCAGCGCCCGCGCCATGCAAACCAGGCCGCGGCACAGCGCGTAAGCGTTGAGAATTGCGAGAACAACCAGCCGCGTCGTGGTCACGTCGCCGATTTGCGTCCCGAGAATCAAGGTGCCCACCGCGACGAACGCCAGCACCGGCACCAGTTCCAGCACAAGCCGCGCCAGCACGAACGGCAACCGCAGCAGCGATTGCCACACCCGGGTGAGTTTCACGCGGCGGCGATGCAAACCCGGCTCGGCGACGACATCGTCGGCCGAGGACGGCGGGTCCGACACCGTGACGGTTTGCGGCGGCACCCTGGCGGCGCGCGGAATGCGCGCTTCGAGTGCCCGCAGCGGCCGTCGCATCCCCCACCACACCAGCCACTCGACGGCAAAGGCGCAGCCGAACACCAGCACGAATTTCCACGCGATATCGAGCAGCAGGTTGTAATAGGCCGGATCGGTCGTGGTGTGGACCAGCCAATACCACAGTGCCGGAAAGTGCGTAACGCTGCGCGCCGCCCAGGTGATTTCACGCGACGCATCGGCGACCCAGCCGGAAATCTTCAGCAGCAATTGCGCGCCGAGACTGTCGGCACTGAGCGTCGCCACAGCCGGCTTTTCGGCGACCGATGCGGCGGCTTCCGGTGCCGCCGGCGATTGCGAAGCCGCAGTCGCCGGCGCCGTGGCGGCAATCGCGCGCAGGGCTTCGATCACCTGCTTGCGTTTGGCATCGTCCTGCAAGGTCTCGAGCGCACGGCGCGCCTGATCCGGCGTCAAGGTCTCGGCAGGGGTCTGCGGCGCCGCTGCGGGCGCGGACGCCGCACCCTTCTGGGCCAGCGCCGGAGCCGCCATCAGCAGCAGCCCGAGGATGATGAGAGGCAAAACCTTTCGCGGCACAAAAGCCCCCTTGCTCACGTCAGAAAATACGTCGCGGTCCCGATGCGTCGAACGCTGGCCGCCCGCGCGGCGTCGTCTTGATAGGTGATTCCGGCGCGAACAGGGCGCATGGACGCAAAACGCAATGTCGAGCTGTGAATCTGACCGGACGCCGCAATCAGATATCGCGACCTTCGACCTTCTCGGTCAGTGTCTTGACCAGGTCTGGCACCTTGTCGAGATGCGGATTGATCGCCAGAGCCTTGCGGAAAGCATCGAGCGCGCGCTTGTCGTCGCCGAGTTCGCGCATGATCATGCCGAGGCCCGCCAGCGCACCGAAATGACGCGGCTCGCGCGCCAGCACCTGTTCGATATCCTCCATCGCACGGGTGTAGTCGTCGCGCATGTAATAGATCGTCGCGCGCCTGTTCCACGCCTCGATATAGTCCGGGCGCAGCTTGATCACGGCATTGAGCAATTCCAGCGCGACATCCAATTGCTTGGCGTCAACGGCCACCTTCGCTCGCGACATCAAAAGTGCGGCGGTATCGCTCGGCGTCGCCATCCATAACGCCCAGATGCGCGCTTCGACATGCTTGGCGCTGGCATCGTCCGGCGCCACCTTGAGCGCACCGAACAGAAAATCCAGCCCACGCGTCCGGTCGGCTTTGACGTTCGGCAACTTCGCTGGCGGCTCGGGCAGTTGGTCGAGCTGACGATCGAGCCGCTTGGGAGGGGTAGCGCGAGGATCCGGCGTCTGCGCGGCAAGCGGGCTTACGACCAACAGCATTACGGCGAAAACGCCGAATCCCGTCAGGGCTGCCACAGGGAATCGCAGGGCCACTTTCCGAACCATGGGCCGAGTCTAGCGGTGACTTATGGCGCTGAAAAGGACGACCCAGCCCTATCCGCCTGTCGCGCCCATGGCAGCGACCGGATACGGCAATAATTCTTAGACTACGGGAATTGGAACACGCGAAGCCGGAGACCGGCCTTCAATCAGCCCTGGCGCGCCTTGAACCGGCGCTGCTCCTTGTTGATCACGTAAACGCGACCCTTGCGGCGCACGAGACGGTTGGCACGATGACGGCCACGCAGCGATTTCAATGAGTTACGGACCTTCATGGGACAATCCTGAATTTCTGAAAGGCCGTTCGCGACAGGCCGGACACAGCAAGAAAACAAAACATCTCCCGCCAGCGGCCGAGCCGCCCGGGACGGGTGGGTTCTAATGCAGCCCGACCGCTCCTGTCAATCTGTCCGGGCGGCCATGGGGATTTTTCCGGCCGTCCAACCATCCATCAGAGGATACCGGTTCCGGACGCCGCTCCAAAGAGCAAGCCGCTTTACGGCTTCGGTTCAATTGATTATATCATATAATCAATTCGCCAACATCCGACCGGCGGAAACGGGAGCAACCATGCCCAATCTCGACAACGTCATCGCCATCGACATTCACACCCACGCCGAGGAACCCTGCGGCACCCACGGCGACGACGGCTACGACGATTTCCAGGCGGCGATGGCGGAATACTTCAAGTCCCCGCACAAGCACCCGCCGACGGTGCCGGAGACCGCTGCCTATTATCGCTCCAAGAACATCGCCGCGGTGATCTTCCCGGTCGATGCCGAGCGCGAGACCGGCTTTCGCCGCTACAACAATTACGAGATGGCCGAACTCGCCGCGCAGAATTCCGACGTGCTGATTCCATTCGCCAGCATCGATCCCGCCAAGGGCAAGGTCGGCGCCCGCGAGGCCCGCAACCTGATCGAGAACCACGGCATCAAGGGCTTCAAATTCCACCCGACCATGCAGGGCTTCTACCCGAACGACCGCATGGCCTATCCGCTGTACGAAGCGATTGCCGAGGCCGGCTCGATCGCACTGTTCCACACCGGGCAGACCGGCGTCGGCTCCGGCATGCCGGGCGGCAACGGCATGCGGCTGAAATATTCCAACCCGATGTACATCGACGATGTCGCGGTGGACTTTCCCGACATGAAGATCATCCTCGCGCATCCCTCCTTTCCGTGGCAGGAGGAAGCGCTGTCGGTCGCGACCCACAAGCCGAACGTCTACATCGACCTCTCGGGCTGGTCGCCGAAATATTTTCCGCCGATCCTGGTGCGCTACGTCAACACGCTGCTGCAGGACAAGATGCTGTTCGGCTCCGACTGGCCAGTGATCACGCCGGACCGTTGGCTCGCCGACTTCGCCAAGATCGACATCCGCGACGACGTGCGCCCGAAGGTGCTGAAAGCCAACGCCCGCAAGCTGCTCGGGATGTGAACGGGGTACGCCAGCAAGAGACACGATACGGGAAATAGCGATCGGCTCGATACGAGACTTGAAACGCGGGACCAGCCGCGCAAAAAGAGGGCATCAACCCCACTCGCGCGCCACGAGGCCCGATCGTGACTATCAAAGCTGTCGTCTTCGATGCCTACGGAACGCTGTTCGACGTGCAGTCGGTCGCCGCCGTCACTGAGAACAGCTTCCCCGGTCACGGCAACCTGATCACCCAGATCTGGCGCATCAAACAGCTCGAATATTCATGGCTGCGCGCGCTGATGGGGCGCTACGAGGATTTCTCCGTCGTCACCCGCGAGTCGCTGGCCTATACGCTGCGCTGCCTCGGCCTGCAGTACGACGACGCGGTGTTCGCACGCATCACGGAGAAGTATCTTCACCTCGATCTCTATCCGGATGCGAAGGATGCGCTCGCCGCAATGAAGGACCGCAAGCTGGCGATCCTGTCCAACGGCAGCAGCGACATGCTCGGCGCGCTGGTGAAAAACTCCGGCCTCGACCGCGTGCTTGACGCCACGATCAGCGTCGATTCCAAACGAACCTTCAAGCCTGCCCCGGCTGTTTACGAACTGATCGAGGACCGGCTCGGCATCGCACCGGCCGAGGTGCTGTTCGTTTCGTCAAACCCGTGGGATGTCTGCGGCGCCAAGGCATTCGGGCTCAACGTCGCCTGGATCGAGCGGGTCGCGCCGGAAGCGATGGCGCTGGCTTGCGTCAACGCCGACCTCGTCACCCCGCTGACGATGTATCAAGCCCTGCGCACGCAGATGGATGAACTGGGCTTCGTGCCCGATCATCGCATTCGTGCGCTGGCGGACCTGCCGGGTCTGCTGGCTGCGTGATGCCGTCGCGAACTTCCCATTTCCCGAAACCTGCATTGGAATGACATGAGCGTCGCATCGGTTCGCGCATTTTTTCTTGAGAAAGCTCCCGAGATCGCAGTGCTGGAATCCGGACAAAGCTCGGCCACCGTGACGCTGGCGGCTGAAGCTTTCGGCGTGAAGCCTGAGGAAATCGCCAAGACGCTGTCGCTGCGCATCGGCGATCGCTATCTGCTGGTTGTCACCAAGGGCACCGCGCGGCTCGACAACAAAAAGGCACGCGCCGCATTCGGCGGAAAGCCGCGCATGCTCAGCGCCGAGGAAGTGGTCGAAATCACCGGCCATCCGGTCGGCGGCGTCTGCCCGTTCGGATTGAAGACGCCGCTGCCGATCTACTGCGACGTTTCACTCCAGGCATTCGACGAAGTGGTCCCCGCGGCCGGCTCCACCAACAGCGCGGTGCGCATCTCGCCGCAACGGATGGCCGAACTGACCGCCGCCGAATGGGTCGACGTGTGCCAGGCGCAGGATTGATCGTCTCAGAATCTCGCCTTGATCCCCGCGTAAAAACCGCGGCCATCGCCCGGCATAAACGCCGCCTGATCCGCCTGCGCCTGATCGACGATCAGAGCCGATGACGCGTAGGTCTTGTTGAACAGATTGGTGATCTCGCCAAACACGGTGAAGGTCTTGTCCAACTTGTATTCGGCGCGCAGGTCAACCACCGCATAGGGATCGACGAACAGCGTATTCATGTTGTCGACCGGCGTGCGCGCCGGGCTCCAGCGCACCGCGCCTTGCACCCGCCACGCTTCGTCGGGCCGCCATTGCAGCATCGCATGGATCAGATGCGGCGGCGCACCGGCGAGACGATTGTTGCCACGCAGCGGATCATTGACGAAACGGAAGTCCTGATAGGTGTAAGTGATGCGCCCGCTGATCTGATCGGTCAGCCGTGCGCCGATGCCAAGTTCGAGACCGGCATGCACGGTCCTGTCGGCATTGATGGCGCCGAGCGAGGCGCCGGTGGCATCGCGCAAGCTGAGCAATTCGTTGCGCACCCACGAGTGATAGATCACCGCGTCCCACGACAGATCGCCGCGACGACCGCGCCAGCCGGCCTCAACGGTTGTTGCGGTCTGCGCGTCGAGTGCGGGGGTGCGGAATGCCGACGCCGCCAGCATCGGCATCGGCGGTGCCGGCCGCCCCGGGCTGCTGTTCGGCGTGCCGTTGACGGTCGCCAGCAGATCGTCGTGTGTCGGCGGCTCGAAGCTCTGGCTGACCGCGACAAACAACGTCTGGTCCACCGTCGGCCGATAGCTGAGACCGAGGCTTGGGCTCCAGCCGCTATAACGGCGCGAATAGCTGGTGCTTTCGGTCGGCACTGCGCCGTTCGGCAACAGCATGGTCGGATTTGCGGGATTGAACGCCATTGTCGGCCGCCGCGCCGCCGTCCAGGTGTCCTTGCTGTCGCGCGTTGCGTCGGCATAGGAAATCGCGGGTGACAGCGTCACGTCGCGCCAGACCGGGATGTTGAATCCGGCATTGAGCGACAGCGTACTGGCGTCCAGCGTATTGCCACCGAACGCGGCTCCCGTCATGCCGCCCTGATTGAAATAGTAACCGCGATCCGCCGAACCGATGGTGTATTGCGCCGAGGTCTCGAACAACGGCAATACGCTGGCGGCATCCGGCTTGTAGGCATAGCGCACCAATCCGGTGAAATCGCCGCCGCGGGTGGCGCGCACGCCCGCCGACACCGGGAAGCGGAACATGTCGTCGGTATGCGTATAGCCGAATGCGATATCGATCAGGTGGGCGTCAAATGTCGCGGTGGTGCGCGAACCGACCAGAAACTGTCTCGCCTCGCGGCGCGGCCTGTCGCGCGTGACATTCGGGCCGGGATTGATCGCGCCGTTTGGCGTGACCCTCGGTCCGGTGTGAACCTGACGCGGATTCGCGTACAGGCCAGCCTTGGTCAGGGGACCGGCGACATCGAAGCCGAGGTCGGTATAGCCGGCGAAAATACGCGTGCTGACATTATCGTTGATCCTGGCGCCGACGTTGGCGTTGACGCTGACCCGATCCGACCGGTTGTAGACGCGGAAGCCGTCGCGCCGGGTGGCGTCGATCTGCAGCAGCGCATCATAGTTCTCACCGCGATAGCCGGTCTGGGCGGCGACACCCGCCTGCCCGAAACTGCCGCCGCTCAAAGTCACCTGCGATCCCGGCGCCGACGACCCGGTCGGCGAGACAAAGTTCAACGCGCCGCCGAGCACGGTGGCGCCAAGGCGGTTCGCCATGTAACCGCGATAGACTTCGATCGATTCGGTCTGACGCGGATTGGCAAGACCGGCGATATAGGAACCGTCGGCGCGATTGATCGGCAGTCCGTCCTGCAACGCCAGCACGCCGCGCTCCACCGGGTTCTGCTGCAATCCGGAACCGCGAATCTGGATTCGCGGCTGATCGTTGCCGCCAAAGAAATCCTGCACCACCACGCCCGGCACCTCACGCAACGCGCGCGAGACCGTCAGATTGGCGGTGTCGGGAAATCCCGAACTCTCGACCAGGGTGACGCCGCCCGGCATCACATTGAAACGTTCCTGCACGGCGCTTGCCGCGCGACCGTCGTCCACGGCATCGCCCTGGACGCTGATGGTATCGAGGACGATGCTCGCGCCCGGCGTCGCCGATTGCGCCAGCACGGCATGACTGGAGCCCGCCAGCAACAAGGCCGCGATTGCCGCCAGCGCTGTTCCGCGCCGTCTCCCGGGTTGCATATCGAGAATCGCCGCCCCGCCGTCATTCGTCGTTTCATGCATCGCTACAGTCACTGTGGTGCCCCCGAACGCCATAGCTTCGCCGTTGCCGCGTGACGAAGCGCATGCCTGTTGATGTCCGGCGGCCTACCGCCGCCGGTCTCGATGAGTGGTGATGTCCTGGATTTCTACCCTGGCTTCTCTGCCCTGGGTTCTCTGCCCTGGCTACTTGCCGTTCTGCCACGCCGGAGCGATCGACCCCTTCGGCGCAGCCACCAGCAACAGCTCGACCGGCCCGTTGCCGGTGCGCGCGTAATGCTTCGGATCGGTATCGCGGAATACGATCACGCCCCCCGGCGCAACCGTCTTCAATCCTGCTTCGTCGAATTTGTCGCCGAGTCCAACCTTGAAATCGCCGGACAGCACGGTGACGATCGCAACCTTGCCCGCCGGATGCGGATGCGGCGCGATCTCGGCATTGGCCGGTAGCGACACCCGCGCCGCGACCACATCGCCGCCGGGTTGCAGGAACGAGCGCGACGTAATTTTTTCCGGCGAGGTCTTGGCCGGCACCGCATCGACCGCCGCTGCGTCAAGCGTGATCATGCTTTGCGCTCCGGCAGTCACCGGCATTGCCAGTATTGAAGCCAGACCGATCGAAGCGACCACAAATTTTAGCGACATGTTTTATCTCTCTCTTCGCGCGATAACGGGACCATCATTGGTCGCCGTGAATTTCATTCACTCAGATGAGGCTCACCATCGATTCCGTTGTGCGCGGCGAACCATGAGTTTGTTTTGATCGTTTCTAAAAAGATATATCATATATGCATCTTATCGAATTCACACGACGCGACAAGGCGCGCGCCCGCGCTGACGATGCCGTACCGCGCCTGTCGTCGACGTGCAACTAATCAGCATGGCACAGGGGTTTCTTGGATATGACGCAACAACAGCGGCGCTGTTTTCTTGAGAGGTTCTAAGATGGGAATTCGCCGCCGCACATCACGATGCCATCGAAGACCATTGCGAGTGCTCGCGGTAAAGCCTCCGCAACAATTCGAATTTCGCAGCATGCACATCGACTTGCTTATGCCATGCGCGCTCGGGCCGCGCCGCCGCGCAGTTACTTCGGCGACAGAACCGATCAGCTCACATGCGGGCTGCGGCCGCCGTGTCATGATGTCGCAAGCGCGCCTCATCGCGGATAAGAGCGCACGGCGAGGATCACTGCACGCGCGTCTTTCCTGATCGCGAACGGCGATCGCGACCGACTCGACCCAGGCGCTCCGTCAGAAACGCGATCAAGACCTCGACACGCGCGGGACGCGGGCTGCCGGGCGGCATCACGAGATGCACGGCGCCTTCGATCTGCCTCCAGTCCGGCAGGATCACCTCGACCTGTTTCGCCGCGATTGCATCCCCGACGATGAAGTCGGGCAAATCGGCGATACCGAGCCCCGCAATCAGCGCCGGCAGTAACGCCTCGCCATTGTTGACGCGCAGTTGGCTCAAAGGCCGCACCGATGCCTGCTCACCGGCGGCGTTGGTGTAGTGCCAAATGTTCGGCGTCGAGAGATAGGCGTAGGCAAAACAACGATGCTCGGCGAGATGCATCGGATGAGTCGGGCGGCCATATTTTTTCAGATAGGCCGGTGCGGCGACCGTATAGCGCGGCATCGGACACAACCGGCGCGCCACCAGCGACGAGTCCGGCAGGCTGGCAATGCGCACTCCGACATCGAAACCGTCCCCGATCAGATCGACCATGGCATCGCTCAAATGCAGATCGACAGCGATGTCGGGATACCGGGCCAGAAAATCCGACAACAGCGGCGCCATCACCTTGACGCCGAATGTCATCGGCGCCGCGAGACGGACCAGGCCGCGCGGCGCTGCCGATTGCGACAACACATCGCTTTCCGCGGCCTCGCCATCCGCCAGCAGTTGCGCCGCGCGAGCCGCCAGCGTGCGGCCAGCGTCGGTGAGCGCCAGCCGGCGCGACGTGCGGTTGAACAGCCGCGCACCCAGCCGTTGCTCCAGCCGCGCGACCGCCTTCGACACCGTCGCCTTGGACAACGCCAGATCGGTCGCCGCCGCCGCGAACGAGCGCAACTCGACCACTTTGGCGAAAATGGCGATGGCCTCGAAATCAGGAAGCTTTGGCATCTTAATTCCGGAAACAATGAGTTTCTATAGTTTCTATTTATGAACTATTGGAGCCAAGATATCTACCGGTCATCGAAATTCGGACCGTGACCAAGTTCCATGGGCCGATATCCCTGAGCCGCCCCGCGAGGGCGCTCGACGAAAGGAACATCCCGTGATTGAAGTCAGACCCTTCGATAGCCTCGGCGCCGCCGATCACGGCTGGCTCAACGCCCATCATCATTTCTCGTTCGCCGACTATTACGATCCCAGGCGCATGAGCCATGGCAGCCTGCGGGTGTGGAACGACGACGAGATTGCGCCCAATTCCGGCTTCCCGCCGCATCCGCACGCCAACATGGAAATCATCACCTATGTTCGCGAAGGCGCGATCACCCACCAGGACAGCCTCGGCAACAAAGGCCGCACCGAAGCCGGCGACGTCCAGGTGATGAGCGCGGGCTCCGGTATTCGCCATTCCGAATACAATCTCGAGCCGGGCAAGACACGTATCTTCCAGATCTGGATCCAGCCGACGCAACAGGGCGGACAACCCTGCTGGGGCGCCAAGCCGTTTCCGAAGGACAACCGCACCGGCAAATTCGTGACGCTGGCCAGCGGCTTCAAAAGCGACGCCGATGCTTTGCCGATCCGGGCCGAAGCGCGCGTGCTGGCCACGACGCTGAAGGCCGGCGAAAGCATCGACTACGGCCTCGATGCCGACCGTAACGGCTACCTGGTGCCCGCGACGGGCGCCATCGAGATCAACGGCGTGCGCGCCAACGCCCGCGACGGCGTCGCCATCAACAACGAGAAAACCCTGAAGATCACGGCACTGGAGGATTCCGAACTGGTTCTCGTCGACGCGGCGTGAATCGCAAGCCGTCACCCTGAGGTGCTGTCGCTTGGCGACGGCCTCGAAGGGCGACGGCGATCCTTCGAGGTTCTGTGCTTTGCACGTCGCACCTCACGACGCCGTCGCACACCAATCGTCAAACCACCATCCAAAACGGAGCAACAGACATGGCTAAGGTTCTTGTTCTTTACTATTCCGCTTACGGCCACATCGAAGCGATGGCCAACGCCGTCGCGGAAGGCGCGCGTGAAGCCGGCGCTACCGTCGACATCAAGCGCGTTCCCGAGCTGGTGCCGGCCGAAGTGGCGAAGGCCGCGCACTACAAGGTCGATCAAGCCGCGCCGATCGCCAGGATCGAGGACCTTGCCGACTACGACGCCATCATCGTCGGCACCGGCACCCGCTTCGGCCGCATGTCGTCGCAGATGGCCAACTTCCTCGATCAGGCCGGCGGGCTATGGTTCAAGGGCGCGCTGCACGGCAAGGTGGGCGGCGCCTTCACCTCGAGCGCGACCCAGCACGGCGGTCAGGAAACCACGCTGTTCTCGATCATCACCAACCTGCTGCACTTCGGCATGGTTATCGTCGGTTTGAACTACGGTTTCGCCGGCCAGATGGGCGTCAAGGAGGTGACCGGCGGCGCACCTTACGGCGCAACCACCATCGCCGATGGCGACGGCAGCCGGCAGCCCAGCGCCAACGAGCTTGCCGGTGCGCGCTATCAGGGCCGCACCATTGCGGAAACCGCAAAGAAGCTACACGGCTGAGGCGTCATCAAGAAACGGTGAGAGGGCGGTTTGTCTCCGCCCCTCGCCAGATGCGAACTGTGCATGGCAGTTACCCGAAGGCCGAGCATTTGCACCCGTTCCGACGATCACTATCTGCGCTGGGTTTCAGGAGACCGCCATGATCGAAATGCTTTATCTCTATCAACTCATACAGAGCCCGATACGAACGATGGCGCGGCGCGCGATGTGTCTCGGCCTCAGCCGGGTTTCGCATGGCAAGCACAAATGCTCCGGGCAGTAACGGATAGTTCCCGGAGCGATCAACCCGTCACCCAAGTATTAACCCATCGTCCAACAAAGGCCCGCCTCGACGGCGGGCCTTTTTGCTTTCCGCCGGCTCCACACGCCCGAAATCAGGAAGCTCGCTGCAACGCGCTGATATCGCCGACCGGCTTGTTGAGGTGAACGTGGGTATCGACATGATCGACCCAACTCACCGGAACAACATGATGCTTGCCGTCGGGCGAATCCGTTTTGGTCAGCTTGATCTTGTCGCCGCCTTCGAGATGATCGACCTTCCCGATGTTTTTGCCGGCTGAGTCGAGAACATCCATATGTTCCTTGATCTTCGAGGTATCCATCATTTTCGACCTCCATCATTGGCGTGACTTTCAACGTATCCACCCGCGCAAGGTTGCGCGCGTGTCGCACAATTCATTTCCTCGAGTTCGTTGTCGCACCGCTGGAACCTGCCGCCCGTCCGAGGGTTATCGGCTCGGCATATCGCACCGGAGAAACAGGTAGATGGACAAGGATCGGATTTCAGGCGCGGCGAAAGACGCGACCGGCAAGGTCGAAAGCGCGTTCGGCAAGATGACAGGTGATGCGGCAACGGAAGCTTCAGGGCGCGCTCGTGAAGCCGCCGGCACCGTGCAGAACGCGTTCGGTCAGGCCAAGGATGCGGCACGCGACATCGGCGAGACCGCAAGCGGGTTGGCGCAGGATGCACTCGATGCCGGCAGCGATTACTATCGCGACGGCAGCCGGGCGGTAGCGGCCAAAGTGCAGGAACAGCCGCTGATGGCACTGCTTGCCGCCGGCGCCATCGGCTTCACGCTTGCCGTATTGCTGACGCGGCAGCCCCGCCGCCGCACGCTTCGCGATTATTATCGCTGATCGTCGGCACGAACTCGCGAAATCAGGCGCGGCTTGCGAGGGCGGGCCGCGCCGCTTTCGTTTTGCGCTAGCGCGCCGCTTTCAATTTGCGCTAGCGCGCAGGAGCGATGGCGCGGGTCGCGAGCACCGCGCAAGCGGTCAGCACGCCAAGCACCGCGCCGAGGATCGGCATCGACAGAATGGTCGCCGCCGTCGCGGCCCAGCCTATCGATGAAAAAGCCTCCGCGAAGGTCGCCAGCCGTGACGCGGTCTGGCGGCGGCGAAACTGGCTGCGTCGCGCCTGAACCCGGAACCAGAACTGGATCGCGGTCGCCGACATCGCCGCGACAGCCACGCCGATGGCCGCAACCATGGCCTGTAGCGGCGCCACCATCGCCAGCGGCAGCAACAGCGGCGTGAACACGCCGCCAATCACCAGCAGCACGACCTCGATCCTGGCGCGCGTCACGCGCGCGGCCGCCAGCGGCGCGGTGGCGATCAGATCGGCGGCGTCCTCGCCGGAAATCGTCAGCCATGCTATTCCGCCCGCGAGTTGCCCCGCCGCCATCACCAGCACCGGCGTAATCAGCGCCGCGCTGCCCGCATCGGAAAAGCTTCGCCACAACATCAAGGCCGGCGGCAACAGATACAGGAGTTGCATCAGGGTCTGCGAGACCAGCCATGGATCGCGGCCGAGCAACGTCAGCTCCTTGCGCCGCAAGGCCTGCTGCCGTGAGCCGCCACGAAAATAGGTGCGGCTACGCCGTCGCCGCGCAACCGGAACCGTCGCGGTCGATGCGCGCGCGACGTCGTCGGACAGTCCGGGCAACAACGCCGCCATGGTCGCGCCAAGCAGCACCAGGCTGAGGCCGAGCAATTTCAGCAGCGCATCGCCATCGCCGAGAATGGCGCGCACCGGCAGCCACACCACGCTATCGACATCGGGTGCGAATGCCGCCGTGGCATCGGAGGTCAGCACCGCAAAGCGCGACAGCGTGCCGTAGGAGATCACCGCCGCGACTTGCAAGCCGATGACGAAGCTGGCGCCGAGAATCACCGCGACCACTTGCGCCACGACGCGGGTTCGCCGCGGACCGATGATCCGGAACAGGATGACGGTCGCGGCAATCGCCACCGCCGCCGCCGAAATCCCGACTGCAACGACGACGCCATAGGCCGCAAGCCATCGCGGACCGCCGCCGAGCGCCAGCACGTTGATGAACGGCGCGGTGATCAGCAGCGCCATCACCGTCACCATCATGGCGACGGCCGCCATCCGAACCGAAAACACATTCGGCAGCGCCACCGGCGACGACATCAGCAGATCGAGATCGGCGCGCGCGTAAAACACCCGCGTCACCGATTCGATGGCCTGCGACAGCATCAGCAACCACGCCAGCGCGACGCTGGAGGCCACGACGACATAGACGCTCTTGTCGGCCGCCGTCGAGATGGTCGCGAACCGGCCGACCATGGTGTAGGCCAGAAGGTGCATCAGCCCGATGAAGACCACCAGCGCGACGATTGCCTTGCGGGAACGCAGCCGGCCCGCGCGCAGCATCGCCAGCCCGTCCCGCCAAGCCAGCCGGGTTTCGTGCCGTGCGAACCACGCCAGATCCGTTGCCGATGTCATGCCGCGGCGGCCTCGCCATCGACCAGCGCGACAAAAACATCCTCGAGGCTGCGCTGCCGGTCGCTTTCACCGTCGCCGTTCTGCCGGCGCAACTCGTCCAGCGATCCCTCGGCGACCAGTCGGCCGGCGGCGATGACGCCGATGCGGTCGGCCATGCGTTCGGCGACTTCGAGGATGTGCGTCGTCATGATGACGGTGCAGCCGCCACGTACGCGGTCCTGCAACAGGGCCTTGACGTTGCGCGCCGACACCGCGTCGAGCCCGGTCAGCGGCTCATCGAGAATGATCAGACGCGGGTCATGTACGAGCGCGCCGGCCAGCGCCACCTTCTGGCGCATGCCGCGCGAGAAACCTTCACAGCGTTCGGAGGCATGTTGCTCGATGCCCAGCGACGCCAGAATGTCATTGGCCGCCTTGGCTGCTTGACGGGGATCGCAACCCCACAGCCCGGCGACGAATTCGAGATATTCGAGCGGCGTCAGCTTGTCGTAGATCATCGGCTCGTCGGAAACCCATGCGATCATCTGCTTGGCGGCAACCGGATCGCGCAACGCATCGACGCCAAAGATCGCGACCGATCCGGCATCCGGCGCCAATAGCCCCGATACCATGCGCAGCGTCGTGGTCTTGCCGGCGCCATTCGGTCCCAGCAGCGCATAGAACTCACCGGCGCGAACCGTGAGGTCGAGATGATCGACCGCCACGCGGTCGAAACGCTTGGTTAACCCTCGCACCTCCAGCGCACCGGGCGGCCTGTCTTCATTCATGATGCTGGCAAACCCTGCGCTTTGGACGATGGCCGCAGTCTGGCCTAAAGTCGTTTCGGCGCGATGAATCCGCGGACATAAATTCCGCCGATTTCACCCGCCTGATGCGGTCAATTCTATGGAACCGGCGGACTCGCGCGATCACGGCCAGACCGTCGCTGCCGCCCCGAACAACGAGGAACGATGCAACATTCGCTTCGTCGTCTGGTCGTCCTGCTGATGCTGGCGTCGATACCGACGCTCGCGCCGGCGCAGGACGCCCCGCAGCAAGTCCGCCAGCAACCGCAGGAAAAGACTGCGCCCGCCGGGCCCGGCGTGCTGTCGCTGTTGCCGGCCGACGCCGTCAGCGAACACACGCTGGACACCGGCAACCGCAAGCTCGCCTATACGGCGACGGCCGGGACGCTGAATCTGTTCGATCCCGGCGGGCAACGCATGGCGGCGCTGTTCTACACCAGCTACGTCGCCATGCCGCAGAACGGCCAGCCGGCGAACAGGCCGCTCACCTTCGTGTTCAATGGTGGTCCCGGCGCGGCGTCGGCGTTTCTTCACCTCGGCCTGGTCGGGCCGAAAATTCTGGACTTCGGACCAACCGAACGCGACGGCGCCAACGCCCGGCTGATCGACAACCCGCAGAGCTGGCTGGACTTCACCGACCTCGTGCTGATCGATCCGATCGGCACCGGCTGGAGCCGGACCGCCAAGCCCGACGACGCCAAGAACTTCTACGGCGTCAAGCAGGACGCGCAGGCCATCGCCAAGGCAATTGCACTCTACGTGGCGCATAGCGGCCGCGCGTCATCGCCGAAATATCTGCTCGGCGAAAGCTACGGCGGGTTGCGCGCCGCGAAAGTAGCGGGCGCGCTCAGCGACGAGCAGGGCATCGTGATCTCCGGCATCGTCATGCTGTCGCCGTTGATCGATGGCGCGCTGACCTTCGGCGCCGACCGTTTCGCGCTCGGCGCAGCGCTGCAATTGCCGTCACTGGCCGCCGCCGAACTGGAGCGCCGTAACGCGTTTTCATTGCAGGATCTGCGCGCCGCCGAACAATTCGCCCTCACCGACTATCTGACCACTCTGGCCGGGCCGGCACCGAAGGGCGCGGCGGCGCAGGCTTTCTACAAACGCGTCGCGGAGATGACAGGCCTGCCGGTCGATGTCGTCGCGAAATCGCGCGGCTTCGTCCGCGATGCCTACGTCAAACACTTGCGCGGCAGCGAACAGGCCATCGTCAGCCGCTACGACGTCACGCTTGCCGCGCCCGATCCCTATCCCGAATCCGATGCCGCTCACGGCGACGATCCGGTGCTCGACGGGTTTGTCCGCGCCTATGGCGGCGCGTTCGCCGGCTACGCGCGCAATCAACTCGGCTACAAGACCGAAATGACCTATTCGCTGCTGGCCGACGGCGTCAACGGCCGCTGGGATTGGGGCAAAGGTGGCCGCGCCATGGTGAGCGCCAGCGACGACATTCGCCAGTTGCTGGCGACCAATCCATCGTTCCGCCTGATGATCGCGCAGGGCTACAGCGACCTGGTGACGCCATACGCCAGCAACAAATACATCGTCGATCATCTGCCGGACGATCTGGCGGATCGCGTCGCGTTCAAGGTCTATCGCGGCGGCCACATGCTCTACACGCACGGGGCGTCGCGCGCAGCCTTCACCGCCGATGCAAAGGCGTTCTATGCGCGCGACGCGTCGGCGGCGAACAACTGAAGAAGCGCGATCACACGCCGATCTTCGGCGCGCGATGGTTGTCGAGGCCGATGGCGATGTTCTTCTGCTCCATGTAGAACTCGAACGAATAGTCGCCGCCGTCGCGGCCGATGCCGCTGGCCTTGACGCCGCCGAACGGCGTCGGCAAGTGGCGCACGTTTTCCGAATTGACCCACACCATGCCGGCCTCGACGCCTTGCGCGACGCGGTGCGCGCGGCCGACATCGGAGGTCCAGATATACGCCGCAAGGCCGTAAGGCACGTCGTTGGCGATGCGCAGCGCATCGGCCTCGTCGTCGAACGGAATCACCGTCAGCACCGGACCGAAAATTTCCTCCTGCGCGATCTTCATCGCGTTGGTGGCGTCAGCAAACAGCGTCGGGCAGACGTAGTTCCCTTGCCCGTCCATCGCCCGCATTCCACCGGTCGCGATCCGCGCGCCATCCTGCTTCGCCTGCACCATGTAGCTCATCACCTTCTCGGCGTGACGCGGATGAATCAGCGGCCCCAGCTCGGTCGCGGGATCGAGCGGATGGCCGACCCGGATTTTCTCGACGCGGGCTTTGAGTTCGGCCGTAAAGGTGTCGTAGATCGAGCGCTGCACCAGCGCGCGGCTCGACGACGTGCAGCGCTGGCCGTTGAGGCTGTAGATCATGAACAGCACCGCGTCGCGGGCACGATCCAGATCGGCGTCATCGAACACCACCACGGGATTCTTTCCGCCAAGTTCGAAGTGCACGCGCTTCAAGGTCGGCGCGCCCTGCGCCATGATGTGACTGCCGGTGATCGATTCGCCGACGAAGGCGATGGCCTTGATCGCCGGATGCTCGGTCAGCGCCTTGCCGGCACTTTCGCCAAGGCCGTGCACCAGATTGACGATGCCCTTCGGCAGGCCCGCACCCTCGAACACCTCGCTCATGATTTCCGACAGGATCACCGCCGACAATGGACTCCATTCCGCCGGCTTGTGCACCACCGTGCAACCCGCCGCCAGCGCCGGCGCGATTTTCCACGTCGACAGCATGAACGGCGTATTCCACGGCGTGATGATGCCGACCGGTCCGATCGGCTGGCGCATCGTGTAGTTGAGATGGGTTTCGGTCGGCAGCGACAACCCGTCGGACGCTTCCGGCGCCTTGTCGGCATAGAAGCGGAAATTCTCCGCACCGCGCAGCGCGGCCTTGGCCATGTAGCGGATCGGCTGTCCGCTATCGACGCTCTCGACCAGCGCTATCTCCTCGGCGCGCGCCTCGATCCGGTCCGCGATCTGGTGCAGCAGCTTGCGTCGCTTGTCGCCGGGCACCTGCTTCCAGACCTTGAAGGCTTCCTCGGCCGCGCGCGCGGCGCGATCGATCTCGTCGCTTCCACCGGCGGCGACATGACACAGTACCGAGTTGTTGGTCGGGTCGAACACCTCGAACGTCGCGCTGCCCGTCACCGCCGCGCCGGCGATGCGATGCGGCACCGTCGCGTTCTTGAAGCGGGCCAGGAAAGCTTGCGCCTTGCGCAGGTTGTCTGTCAGGGCGTCATTGGCGAGCGGCTTGTTCATGAGGCTCTCCTGCAATCCGGACGGGGGCGATCGCGCTTATCGCATTTCGAACAAACCGCACGCGACGGTCATGGATCGGCGGTTCTTCAAATTTATATTTAACGTGTTAAATATATTTCCGCAAGCGCTGCCCCGCAACCACACCCCGTCACTTGCCCGACAGCTTGCGCATGGCGTCGGCCAGCGAACCTTCACTGTCGCTATAGTCCCGCCAGGCTTTGCTCTTCGGCAACAGTTTCGGCACGCTGCGCAGATTGAAGCTTGCCGGATCGAGCCCCTTGCGCACCTGCGACCACGTCAACGGCATCGATACCGGCGCGTGCGGCCTCGCACGCGGCGACAGCGGCGCGACCGCCGTCGCCATCCGGTCGTTGCGCAGATAATCGAGGAAAATCCTGCCCTTGCGTTGCGCCTTGGACATCGTGATCAGGTAGGCGTCCGGTTGGTCGGCGGCGAGTTGGTTGCAGACCTCGCGTGCGAAGGTCTTGGCGTCGGCCCATGTCAGCTTCTGTGATTTTTTCGGCGGTGCTAACGGCGTCACGACATGCAGGCCCTTGCCGCCGGTGGTCTTGCAGAAGGACTTCAATCCGAGCCTTTGCAATCGCTCGCGCATTTCCTGCGCCGCCGCGATGACCCGGCCAAAATCGACATCCGGCGCCGGATCGAGATCGAATACCAATCGCCCCGGCAACATCGGATCGCCGGGCCGGTTGTTCCAGGCATGCAGTTCGACGCCGCCGATCTGGGCCACCGCGGCGAGCGCCTCGACCCGATCGATCTGCACATAAGGCTGACGATCGCCGGACACCTTGACCAGTTCGAGAAGATTCGATGCACCTTTCATGGCGTGACGCTGAAAGAAGGTTTCACCCTCGATGCCATCCGGCGCGCGAACGATCGAACACGGACGTCCTTTGATATGCGCGATCAGCCAGTCGCCGACGGCTTCGTAATAGGTCGCAAGATCCGCCTTGGTGATGGCGCGCCCCTCACCATCGTCGGGCCACAGCGCCTTGTCGGGCTTGCTGATCGGCACACCCATGACCACCACCGATCCGGAGCTTGGCCGCATTGCGGGCGCTTCGCGAACAAGCGATGACGCAGCCTTCGCCACGACGCGGCGTGGGCTGGGCGAAGCCGTCTCCGTCGCCGCTGCCGATGCCGGCTGCTCGGCGATCACCTCGGCGGCCGGCTTGTCCTGCCGCAATCCCTTGAACGCCGCCTGCCGGATGTTGCCGTCGCCGGTCCAGCCGGCAAACTCGATCTCGGCCACCAGTTCAGGCTTCAGCCAATGCACCTCGGGTCTTTTGACCGGCGCATTCGCGCCACCGAACGGACTGCGCGACGCCGCCGACGCTTTCAATTTCGGCATCAGCCGCTTCACCGTCGCCTGTCCGAACCCGGTGCCGACAATGCCGACATAGGCCAGATGATCGCCGCGATAGACGCCGGCCATCAATGAGCGGAATTTGCCGGCGTTGCTCATCCAGCCGCCGAGCACGACCTCGTGTCCGGCGCGGCACTTCGATTTGGTCCAGTTGTCGGAACGCCCGGAGGCGTAGGGCGCATCAAGCCGCTTGGACACGATGCCTTCGATCGACATCCGGCAGGCGGACTGCAGCACGGCATCGCCGCCGGTTTCGAAATGCTCGACGTAGCGGATATCGCCGCGACCGCCGCGCCGGCCGGCGTTCAACACCATCGAAAGTCCGCGTTTGCGTTCAGACAGCGGTTCGTCGCGCCAGTCATGACCATTGGCGAACAACAGATCGAAGGCGAACAGGACCAACTCATCGGTCTTGCCGTCGGAGAGAGCCGCCTGCAGCGCGGCGAAATCCGGCGCGCCCGCCTCGTTCAACGCCACCACTTCGCCGTCGATCAGACAGTCGGGCAATGCGGCAGCGGCTTTGGCGATGGCCGGAAACTTTTCCGTCCAGTCCAATCCCTTGCGGGTCTTCAACGTCACGTCGCCATCTTCGACCCGCAATTGCAGGCGGTAGCCGTCGAACTTGATCTCGTGCGCCCAGCCCGGCCCATTCGGCGGCCGCTCCAGCAACTTGCAAAGCTGTGGGGCAACGAAATCCGGCATGACGGCACCGGCGCTGCCGGTCTTGCGCTTGCGACGGTCCGCGCCTTTCGTGAGGCGCGCGGCGGCTTTGGCCGGCTTCCGCGCGGCGGAACGCTTCGGCGCGGCGCGGGCCTGCGCCGCCATGCCGGTGCTGGAATCCCATTCGGCCTTCGCCGGTGCTCTCGCCTTGCCTTTGACGATGAAAGGCTTCGGCCCTTTGCCCTTGCCGCTGGCGATCTCGTCCATGCCGCGACCCGATGCCACCGAGGTGTCTTGCGCGAGAATGTCGTTGGCCTTGCCTTCGCGCGCCGCATCGTCGCGATGCTTGATCAGCAACCAGTTGGTGCGCTTGCCGCCGCTGCGATCGTGACGCATCCGCACCAGGACCCAACTGCCGTGAAGCTTCTCGCCGTCCAGCGTGAATTTGAGATCGCCCTTGCGCAGCCCACCTTCGGGATCGTCGCTCTGCCAATAGCCGCGATCCCACACTTGCACGGTGCCGCCGCCATATTGCCCCTTCGGAATGGTGCCTTCGAAATCTCCGTAATCGAGCGGATGATCCTCGACCTCGACCGCCAACCGCTTGTCACGCGGATCGAGCGAGGGTCCGCGCGTCACCGCCCAGGATTTGAAGACGCCGTCCAGTTCGAGCCGCAGATCGTAATGCAGCCGCGTCGCGTCGTGCTTCTGGATGACGAAGCGCCGCCGCTTGCCGGCGGCCACCCGGGCCGCGCCGCTGGGCTCGGCGGTAACGTTGAAGTCGCGCTTGGCGCGGTATTTCGCCAGTTTCCGATTGGCCATGGTGGCGTCCCATCGTGCTCCGCAACGGAAAGTTCCGATGGCGAGCAAAGTTCCACCCAAGGGGAGATCGCGGGGAGATCGCGATGGCGGAGCCTACATATGGGGACAGATTGCTGGCCGACGCTGGTGCCGGCGCTGCCATGGGGGCGCGGCATATCACGGCGGCAAACCATTGGGGCAGATGACGGGGCAAATCATTGGGGCAAATCGTCAGAGCAAGGCCCGCGTCCGGCCCGGCGCCCGATCCCCTCCGAACGGCAAAAAAATACCCGCGATGGCGGCGCGCCTCGCGAGTTTACGATCCGCACTCCAGCATCCCGCCGTTTCGACGGGATGCCTGGTGCGCTGACCTGCAAGCTTCCCGCTGAGGCAGGAAGCCAACGCGTCAGACTGCGTCCTTGGCCGCCTTGACCGGGCGTGCGCGGACGATCTTGCGGGCCGGCTTGGCCTTGAAGGTCATCGCTTCGCCGGTGAAGGGGTTGGTACCCTTGCGGGCCTTGGTGGCGGGTTTCTTGATCACCACGAACTTCGCAAATCCCGGAACGAGGAAGACGCCATTCTTCTTCAGTTCCTTGTGGCCGATCTCAACGAGCGTTTCCATCACGCCCTTGACGTCCTTCTTGGCCAATTCGGTTTGCGTCGCAATTCGCTCGATCAATTGCGCCTTCGACATTTGGGTAGCCATCGTATCTCCTTATGATTCGCGCTGTAAGAATCCTGCGAACCATATTGGAACGTTCCCGGAAAAAAGCGTTTTCCGGGGGAATTTGCACAGTTTTGTTTGGGAAAAACGCGAATCCAGCCATTTTTATAGGCCTTTTCGCAAGTCAGAGCCGCCGGATCGCGGTCCGGCGCCTGAATTCAGCTATCAGATGCGCCAGCGAGAGCGGCCTGCCACCATCCTGTGCCAGGCTGTTGGACGCGCATTCGACCCTATAATAAAGCCTCCGCAGGCCGCCCGTACCGATCCGACAGTGCCGGACCGGCCGCAGGCGGATCGACACACGGCATCAGGTCTTGACCAGCGGACAGCCGACCTCGGCCAATGGCTTGGTGGCATCGATGGCCGACGTCGTCGAGATCACCTTGCAATAATCCCACGGGCCCTTGCTCTCGGCCGGCGTTTTGACCTGCAGGAGATAGGCCGGCAGCACCGCGCGGCCATCGGCACGAACCGACCCCGGTCCGAAGGCGTCGTCGTCCGACGGCAGTTCCTTCATTTTGGCAACGGCAGCCGCGCCACTCTTCTTGGCGGCCGCCACGCCCAACGCCGCCACCGCTTTGAGATAATGCACGGTGACGCCATAGCACCCGGCGTGCGTCATGCCGGGATAGGTGCCGCCCATCCGCGGCACGACGCGCTTGGTGAAGGCGCGGGTGCGGTCGTTCAAATCCCAATAGAAGCTGTTGGTGAACAGCAGGCCCTTCATGGTGTCGAGACCGACCGAATGAATGTCGCCGAGGAACGTCACCAGCGTGACGACCTTCGCCGTCTTGGTGAGGCCGAACTCCCCTGCCTGCTTGATGCAGGTGGTGAGATCCGATCCGCCGATCGAGAGCGCCAGCACATCGGCGCCGCTGGCCTGCGCCGCAAGCAGGAACGCGGAGAAGTCGGAGATGCCGATCGGGCACTTCGCATTGCCGAGAACCTTGCCGCCGGCTTCCTCGACGAACTTGCTGGTCTCCGCCGTCAATGATGCCCCGAAGGCGTTATCCGTCGAGAGGAAGTACCACTTCTTGCCGCCGGCCTTGACGGTTTCGAGCGCGACCGCCTTGGAGAACATGTAGCCGTCATAGGTCCAGTTCACCGCCACTGGCGTGCATTGCTTGCCGGTGAATTCGGTGGTCGTCACCGCGACCCCGAGACAGGCCTTGTCCTTTTCCTTGCAGACAAACGACGCGGCGAGGCCGACCGATGAGTTCGGACCGGCGATCAGCATGTCGACGCCGTCGGTATCGAACCAGCGGCGTGCGACCGCGGCACCGACATCGGCCTTGTTCTGATGGTCGGCATGAACGACCTCGACGTTGATGCCCTTGTGCTGCGCCATGAATTCTTCGGCCGCCTGCCTGGCGCATTCCACGCCCGGCATGCCGAGCAGATCGGTATAGATTCCGGAAAAATCGGCCAGCACGCCGATCCTGATGGTATTGCCCGATTGCGCGAATGCGCTGCGGCCCAGCGATGACGTGGCCAGCGCCGCGGTCCCCGCCAACAAAACGCCCCGACGAGAAATCATCATTTTCTTCTCTCCCCAATGTTCATTTTACGAGCGGCGAGCGAGCGCCGTAATTCGTTTCACTCTGCCGCGTTCCGGACGCTTGCGATCATGCCGAAACGCGATAACTGATATTGCCGTCGACGAAGGGCGGCGCGAATGGACGACACACGACTCCCTGTGCGCCGCCCGTGACAGTCGCCGCCCGCAACGCCCCGATAACCGGCGATTACTTCGAAAGCCGCGCCTTCGCGATGCTTGCGAAGTCGCACAGCACATCGACCATGGCCGAAAAGTCCTTGCTGCCGAAACCACGCGAGCGCGCCGCGCTGAAGGCCTCGCGCGCCGCCGCCGCCATCGGCATCGGCACTCTCGCGGCATTCGCCGCGTTGACGACAAGCGTGAGATCCTTGTGCGCCAGATCGATGGTGAAGCCCGGCTCGATATCGTCGTTCAGAACCTTGGTCGGCCATGCGATCTTGAGCTGACCGTTCACCGCAGTGGTGCCGTACAATACGTCCAGCGTCCGTTCGAGATTGAGGCCGAAGCGTTGCGACAGCGCCAGCGCCTCCGCATTCATCTCGCAGGATGAAATCGCGAGGAAGTTGTTGACCAGCTTGGTTCGGGTACCGGTGCCGACATCGCCGCAATGATAGATCGTGGTGCCCATGGCTTCGAGCAGCGGCTTGACGCGCTCGAAATCGGCAACCGATCCCCCCACCATGAACAGCGACTCGCCGCGATCGGCATGGCTTGCCAAGCGGCCCACCGGCGCATCGACGTAGCCAAGCCCCTTGGCGCGGGCGAGCTTGGCGAGCTTGTCCGTCGTTTCCGGATCGACCGTGCTCATGTCGAGGATCAGCGCACCGGGCCTGGCGTTGGCGAGAATGCCATCGGCGCCGGCGACGACCTCCTCGACCACCGCCGAATTCGGCAGCATGGTGACGACGATGTCGGACTTCTTCGTCACTTCGGCGACGTTCGGGGCGCTGCTCGCCTGCAACTGCTCCAGTTCGGCAACCGCCGCCGCATTGATATCGTTGACGGTCAGGCGAAAGCCCTTGCGGCAAAGGTTGGAAGCCATCGGCCGTCCCATGCGCCCCAATCCGATAAATCCGATGTGTTCCATGATGTCTCCGTTGCTTGATGATCGGCCTGCGCCGCGCCTTGAAGGCTAGGCGATATAGGATGTCTTGACGATGGTGTAGAACTCGGCGGCATAGCGCCCCTGCTCGCGCGGGCCGTAACTCGACGCCTTGCGGCCGCCGAACGGCACATGGAAATCGAGGCCCGCCGTCGCCAGATTGACCATCGACAGGCCCGACTGGATGTTGGCCTGGAAATGCTTCGCGTGCTTCTGCGACGTGGTGACGATGCCCGCCGACAGGCCGAAATCGGTATCGTTGGCGACGTGCAGCGCTTCGTCGTAGTTCTTGACGCGGATCACCGACGCAACCGGCCCGAAAATTTCCTCGCGATTGATGCGCATGTCGTTGCTGGTCTCGGTGAACAGCGTCGGCGACAGATAGAATCCGGGCGTTTCGCGATTCAGCAGTTCGCCGCTGACGGCCTTCTTCGCGCCTTCCTTCTCGCCGATCGCGATGTAGCGCAGATCCTGATCGAGCTGCCGCTGATCGACCACCGGCCCGACATTCGTCGCAGGCTTCAATGCGTGATCGATGTTGAGCTTGCCCAGACGCTCGACGACCGCCTTGACGAACCGATCGTGAATGCCCTCGGTGACGATGAGGCGGCTCGACGCCGTGCAGCGCTGACCGGTCTGATAGAACGAACCATCGACGGCGCACGCCACCGCGGTGTCGAAATCGGCATCGTCCAGCACCACGAGCGGATTCTTGCCGCCCATCTCGGCCTGTACGCGGATCATTCGCGCCGCGGCCGCCTGTACGATGCGGCGTCCGGTTGCGACCGAACCGGTGAACGTGACGGCGTCAACGGATTCGACAATCGCCTGCCCGACCACCGGCCCGGTGCCCATGACGAAATTCACCACACCCGCCGGCGCTCCGGCACGCTGGATGATATCGACAAGCGCGCGGCCGCTGGCCGGCGTCAATTCGGCGGGCTTGAACACCACCGTGTTGCCGTAAGCCAGCGCGGGGGCGATTTTCCATGCCGGAATGGCGATGGGAAAATTCCACGGCGTGATGATGCCGATCACGCCGACCGGCTCGCGCGATACCTCGACGTCGATTCCGGGCCGCACCGAAGCGACCTTCTCGCCGCCGAAGCGAACGGTCTCGCCGGCAAAGAAGCGGAAAACCTGCGCGGCGCGAACCACCTCGCCCGTGCCCTCCGCGCGGGTCTTGCCTTCCTCGCGCGACAGCAGTTCGCCCAGTTCGTCGCGCCGCTCCAGCAGCTCGGTCGAAACCTTGTACAGAATGTCGGACCGGGCTTGCGTGGTCGTGCGCGCCCAGGCCGGCGCGGCGGCGCGTGCCGCGGCAACCGCATCGTGAACGTCCGCGGCAGTTCCAAGCGCGAATTGACCAATGATATCGTTGATATCGGAGGGGTTGACGTTGTCCGCCCCGGTCGTCGCCACCGCCCACTCGCCGCCGATCAGATGTCCTTGAATCGCCATTTCGCTCCCTGACTCACGCGGGCGCGGAATCTCGACGCCCTGAATTTCAGGAACCACACTAGGCAAGCTTGCTGGCGGCATGAATTCGCCAGATCGCAGAGCGGATATAGCAGTTTTGTATCGGCGCTCCGGCCGCCTGCACGGCTGTGGTGCCACGGCGACCTATAAAAGATCGGCATGGCAGCCTGACGCAGATGAGAAGACGTCGCGGCGGGTTCGATACGCTAGTGTCCCGCATCCGACGTTCGCCTCGTTTTGCAGCGCCTGTCCTGGCGAACTTCGGATTCTTATCCGGCATCAGTCAAATGGAGGGCGCGCGAGGCGCCCGCTCACATCACGAGGTTCGTATGGAAGGCTCTGCCTCCGACAAAAGCGTGCTCGCCAGTCCCGACTGGCCGCAGGATATCTATCGCGTCTTCAAGGAATTCGGGATCGCGCAGGTTTGTTACGTGCCGGATGCAGGGCACTCCAGACTGATCACGATGTCGCATCAGGATTCCGCGATCAAGACCACGGTGCTGACCACCGAGGAAGAAGGCGTGGCGCTCTGTGCCGGCGCCTGGCTCGGCGGCCAACGTTCGGCCCTGCTGATGCAATCCAGCGGCGTCGGCAACTGCGTCAACATGTTCTCGCTGATGAATTCCTGCCGCCTGCCGTTTCTGACGCTGGTGACGATGCGCGGCGAGTGGGCGGAATTCAATCCATGGCAAATTCCCATGGGGAGCGCGACGCCCGGCGCGTTCGAATTGATGGGCGTCACTGTCCTGCGGATCGATCATCCAGGCGAGGCCGGGGAGGTCGTAGCGGCTGCGGCATCGCTCGCCTTCGAGGGCGACCGGCAGATCGCGGTTCTGATTTCGCAACGCATGCTGGGACGAAAGAAATGGTGACATCCTCAACATTCGGAACGCTGGATCGTCGCGACGCGGTCAAGGCCCTGCTGCAGGACCGCAAGGATCTGCTGGTCATCACCGGGCTCGGCTCGCCCTCCTACGACGTGTTCGCCGCCGGAGAAAACGACGGCAACTTCTATCTGTGGGGTGCCATGGGCGGCGCGGCGATGGTCGGACTGGGACTGGCGCTGGCGCAACCGAAACGGCCGGTCGTGGTCATCACCGGCGACGGCGAGCAATTGATGGGACTGGGCGGGCTCCTGACCATCGCCATCAGCAAACCGGCCAACCTGACGGTCGCCGTGCTCGACAATGGCCACTTCGGCGAAACAGGCATGCAGCTCAGCCACTCCGGCCTCGGCGCGCGGCTCGAGGTGATCGCGCAGGGCGCGGGATTTGCCTCCGTCACCGAAATCACCGACCTGAAAGGCATCGCTGACTTCCGTGGCCGGATGCAGAATCTAAACGAAGGTCCGCGGTTCGCGCGCATTCGCATCGCGCCCGGCAATCCCGAACGCGTCCTGCCGCCGCGCGACGGCGTCCATGTCAAGAACCGGTTCCGCCAGCATCTCGGCTTCGCAGTGACCTGAAGCACGTTCGAGTTGGGTTGAATCGTGCCAACCCCGTCATTCCGGGATACTCGGTCAGTACGAGCGAACCCGGAATGACGACGGGTGCGGTCGATCAGGTCGCCGGGTTCAAGGCGTCGAGCTTGTCCTGCGTCCTGGTATCGAAATCGCTGGCGTCGTGGCGCTCGCGCAACTGGCTTTTCGGATCGCCCTGCATGCGATTGACCATGCGGCCGCGCTTGACCGCCGGCCGCGCCGCGATGGCATTGGCCCAGCGAACGACATGGGCATAGTCCTGCACCTGCAGAAACTCGCCGGCGTCGTAGATCACGCCTTTCACCAGCCCGCCATACCAGGGCCAGATCGCGATATCCGCGATCGAATACTCGTCGCCGGCCATGTATTCGTGCTCCGCCAGATGGCGGTTCAGCACATCGAGCTGGCGCTTGACCTCCATGGCGAAGCGATCGATGGCGTATTCGATCTTGGTGGGCGCGTAAGCATAGAAGTGGCCGAAGCCGCCGCCGAGATACGGCCCGCTGCCCATCTGCCAGAACAGCCAGCTGATCGCTTCGGTGCGCTTGTCCGGATCGGCCGGAAGCAGCGCGCCGAACTTCTCGGCGAGGTAAAGCAGAATTGAACCGGATTCGAACACCCGGCGCGGCTTGCTGCCGCTGCGGTCGACCAGCGCCGGAATCTTGGAATTGGGATTGATGGCGACGAAGCCGCTGCCGAACTGATCGCCCTTGCCGATCTCGATCAGCCAGGCGTCGTATTCCGCGCCGCGATGGCCGAGTTGCAGCAACTCCTCCAGCATCACCGTGGCCTTCACGCCATTCGGCGTGGCGAGAGAATAAAGTTGCAGCGGATGCTTGCCGACCGGCAATTCCTTCTCGTGTGTCGGCCCTGCGATCGGACGATTGATGTTGGCGAACCGGCCGCCGCTTTCCTTGTTCCAATGCCAGATTTTTGGCGGGGTGTAGGCGACGTCGCTGCTCATCGTCAAAATCCTTATGGAGGCGGCAGATTATCTGCGCCGGTGCATATAAGCTCAGGTTTTGGCGCAGAATGGAGCAAACGACAACAGCGGCAAGAAGCATCTGCTCCGCGCCCAGCGCATTGAAATCAATGGGTGGCAACCGTCGTCAGCGGAACAGCCGCGACAGCCAGTCGCCAGGCCCCGGCGGCGGCGGCAACAGGCGCGGCTGCGGCGGAGCGCTGCGCCGCTGCATCGGCATATTGTCCCCGAAGCGATGATCGGGCGGCCTGACGACGTGACGCTTCGGCTTTTCAGCAGGGCGTATTCCGCCTGCCGTTGTTTCGCTCGGCGCGATAACCGCCACCACGGGATCGCCGGCGCGTTCGCGCCCAACCTCGCGGCGCGGCCATGCGACATCGTCGGCACGGCCGGCGGGTGCGAGCAACGCATCACCCTTCACCAGCGTGCGGGTGACCAAGGGATCGACCGCGGCGGGACGCGAACCCGCGCCGCCGAGCAATTCATCGGTGCCGACCGAGGATGCCACCAGCGGCATGATCGGCCCGGCAATCGGACGCGGCGCCGGCCCGTCCGGCTTGACGTCGGCGTCCGGCGTACCTGGATCGCTCGGCAGTTCGATCGGCCCGGAACGGCCGGCCAGCACGCGGGTGATTTCGCGGTCGACATAATGCGCCAGCTTGCGCGCGCCGGCCTTGGTGAAATACACGCCGTCATAGGAACGCAGCCTGCGGATCTGGCCCTCGAAGTCGGGGCCTTGCGCCAGATAGCGGCCGGATTCATCGACGAAGCCATCCCAGACATCGACATAGGTGATGCCGGCGCGGCCGGCGGCATCGCGATAGAGCGTATTGAGATACAGCGCATCCGACGTCGATTTGGTGCCGCGCACCGCAGGCAAGCCGACCCACAGCACCGGCACGCCCTTGCTCTTGAGCACGGCGATCATCTCGTCGATCTTCTTGCTGTAGAGTTCGCCCCAGTGCTCGTCGCGGAATTGATAGACGCCCTGCGAGCCGCGGGTATTCTTTTCCGGTGCGGCGATTTGCAGGTCCGGATCGGTCGCGTCGTCCGGCGCGGCGGGATCGCCCGGCTTCGGCTCGGTGGCGGCGGCGTCTGCCGGTGAATTGACGGCCGACTTGCCCTTGGCATCTTTCTTGTCGGGCTTTTTGTCGGCTGCCGTTTCCCGGATCGGAATACGATCGTGCAAGCCGAGCATGACAACGATGGCCTCCGGTTTCTCGGTAGCCAGAATTTCCTTCGCCGCCGCCGCCCAGTCGGCAGGCTCGCCCTTGGGCTGATAGCGGATCAGGCCGGAGACGGTCTTGTGCTTGCGAATGACGCCGAGTTCCGGCGTCTCGCTCAAAGCATCCTCGAGCCCATAGCCGAGCCAGTCCGCCATGGCATCGCCGAGGACCAGCACATTGCGCTCCGCCGCGACTTCCCGCTTCTCAGGCGGGGGGGCACGCGAATAATCCTCGCGGCGTTCCGGCGCGCGCTGCTGTTGCTGCGGCGCCTGCTGCTGAAACGGCGCAAAAAAGGGATTGTCGAAAAAGCCGCCGCCGCGCTGCTGGCGTTGCGGCTGCGGCGGACCGCCGCCGAAAAACGGGAACAGCTGCGCCGACGCCGGCGCGGCGATGGCGAACAGCAGTACCGCCGCGACCGCAAGCACGCCGAGAATGCCTCGGTCGCGGAACAGACGTCGCAGATGTTTCAGCTTCGACATGCGCTCGTTCGCCAGAATGACAGTGCCGCTATAGCGGTCAAATCGGGCCGGAACCGGGCAGGCGCGCCGGTTTCGCCGGACCATAAGGGGGCGACGCGGCCGATCGTCAAGACCGCCCACTGATATCTTTCCGGGGAAGGGTGAATCCGCGACGGGTCAGGCCTCGCCGAGGGCCATGTCCATGGTCATTCGAAGGCGCGGTCCTCGCACAGCGCGACGACCCGTGGGTGCGGGATCGATGCGCCTCAGCGGCCGCGCAGCCGGTCCAGCACGTCCGACGAGGCGAAGCCGTCGGCCGGCGTGCCGATCGAGGCCTGGAAGCCGCGCAGCGCTTCGCGGGTCATGCTGCCGATCTGGCCGTCCGGCGTGCCGCGATAGAAGCCGCGCTGGGCGAGAAGCTGCTGCAACTCCAGCCGCTCGGCGCGCGACAGCACGCGCTCCTGCCGTGGCCATGGCTGCACGAACGGCTGCCCGCCGCGCAGCCGGTCGGCGAAGTGGCCGATGGCGAGCGCGTAGGCTTCGGCCGGATTGTATTTCATGATGACGCGGAAGTTCTGCAGCATCAGGAAGCCCGGCCCTTCGGCGCCCGCTGGCGCCAACAGGTAAGCCTTCTCATTCGCACGCGGGAACGGCTTGCCGCCGGGACGCGCAACGCCGAGGTGCTGCCATTGCGCCAGCGTCATCACCTTGGCGCGATCCGCCAGCATGTAGTTGAAGCCGCGCGGCACCGCGACCTCATAGCCCCAGGTTTGCCCGCTCTGCCAGCCATCCTTCTTGAGGTTGTTTGCGGTGGAGGCGATGAGGTCGGCGGGATTGTCGACCACGTCGCGGCGGCCGTCGCCGTCGAAATCGACCGCGAAGCGCTTGAACGAGGTCGGCATGAACTGCGTGCCGCCGAACGCACCGGCCCACGAGCCGCGCAGATGTTCGGGGCTCACGTCGCCGCGATGCAGGATTTCCAGCGCCGAGAGGAATTCGTCCTTGAAGTAGGCCTGACGGCGGCCGACACAGGCCAGCGTCGCGGTGGAATTCACCACGCTGCGGTCGCCGCCCTGGGTGCCGTAGTTCGACTCGATGCCCCAGATCGATGCGACGATGTAGCGGTCGACGCCGTAGGCGCGCTCCATCGCATCGAATTGCGGCTTGTACTGCGCGAGAATTTCGCGGCCGCGGGCGATGCGGGTGTCGCTGACCAAGATGTCGAGATAGTCCCACACCGCCTTGGTGAATTCGGGCTGCGAATCCATCAGGTCCATCAGCCGCAGGTCCGGCGTGAGACCGGCGGTGTAACGCTCGAAGCTGTCGCGCGAGATGCCGCGCCGCGCCGCATCCGGCCACATCGCCGCGACGCAATTCGGGAAATTCGCCGCCGCCTGGCGGATCGCGCTGGCGGTCATCAGCGGATTGCCGGACGCACCATCCTCGCCGCTCCACGGCAGCGCCGCCGAGCTCGACGGCGGCGAGGCCGGGGCCGGCGCGAGCGTGCGCTGCGTCGGCGCCTGACGGGTGATGGAGCCGGTGAAGATGTTGTCGAAGAAACTCAAGGGGCCGTTGCTGGCGGTCGCGCCCTGCGCCGAGGCCACGCAGGGCCACGCCAGCGCCGCAAGCAATGCGCCCGCCGCTCCGCCCATCAGCCGCCGTCCACGCATCGCCGGTTCCGTCATTCGCATTCCGTCGCCCTATCCAGAAATTCTGTCGGGATTCAGGAGGCCCCGATAGGGTTTCGATCAGCTTAACAGATCGCAGGTTTTCCGCGATCGCACCATGGCGAAGCGCCGCAGGGGCATTTTCCTCCTCCCATCTCGCGGGAGAGGGAAACAACATGCCACCACACATCCGCCTTTGTTGTTGGCTGCAAACGAGTTACCACTTCATTTGCCGGTTCCGGCATCCTTTCGACATCGAACGAAGAGCGCTCATGAAAATCCGCAAAGCCGTGTTTCCGGTTGCCGGTCTTGGCACCCGCGTCCTGCCCGCCACCAAGGCGATGCCAAAGGAAATGCTGACCATCGTCGACCGCCCGCTGATCCAGTACGTGGTGGACGAGGCGAAGGAGGCCGGCATCGAGCACTTCGTCTTCGTCACCGGGCGCAACAAGGGCGTGATCGAGGACCACTTCGATCGGATGTTCGAACTCGACGCCACGCTCGCCGCGCGCGGCAAGAAGGCCGAGCAGGACGTGCTGTCGCATTTCCAGCCCGAAGCCGGCGCCATGAGTTTCACCCGGCAGCAGGCGCCGCTCGGACTCGGCCACGCGGTATGGTGCGCACGCGACATCGTCGGCGACGAGCCGTTCGCCGTGGTGCTGCCGGACGAACTGGTGCTCAACACGCCGGGCGTGCTGAAGCAGATGATCGCCGCCGCCGGCGCGCTCGACGACGGCGCCAACCTCATCGCCGTCGAAGCGGTGCCGGACAACATGACCCACAATTACGGCGTCGTCGGCGTCGGCGAACGCCACGGCAAGGTGTTCGCCATCGACGGCATGGTCGAGAAGCCGCCACAGGGTACCGCGCCGTCGAACCTCTCGATCACCGGACGCTACATCCTGCAGCCGGAGATCTTCAGGATTCTCGAAACGCAGGAAAAAGGCGCGGGCGGCGAAATCCAGCTCACCGACGGCATGAAGAAGCTGGCGGAGACGCAGAAATTCTACGGCCTCGAATTCGAGGGCGAACGCCACGACTGCGGCTCCAAGGCCGGCTTCCTGCGCGCCAACATCGCCTACGGCATGGCGCGCCCGGAATTGCGCGACGGCCTGCTCGCGGAGATGAAGAAGCATCTCTGAGCGGATGCGCCAGCGTCATCCTGAGGTGGCGATGCGTTTGCATCGCCCTCGAAGGATCGCCGTCGCCCTTCGAGGCTCGCGGCATTCGTCGCGCGCACCTCAGGGTGACGGTTCCCGAGACCCGTCGCCGGCACCGCTGGTACGGATCCCGCGCAGGAGGAAACGACCAATCGTATCGGTTCGCATTGGTCTGGACAGGCACACCGTCTTCCGCAACCATGGCGTCGTGGTCAAACCATAAGATCGAACCGATCGAGGAAATCCCATGTCCCATGTCATCGCCCTTGCCGGCGCCAGCCTGTTCGTGCTCGCAACGCTCGCGCCGATCGCGCGCGCCGACAACCCGCCGAAGCTGCCGACCGCCGCGCAAACCGATCCGGTCGCCAACGAGGTGATGCAGGGCTTTCCGCCGCCGGCCGACAAGACGGTGCGTTTCATCGACGGCAGCAGCAGCAAGTTCCCCGGCACGCGCTGGGCGTTCAGCCATATCCGCGAACTGGTGCCGACCGCCAACGTCTGGCGCGGCGAAGGCGCGGTGACGCCGCTGCCGCGCGCCGAGCAGGACATCGACAAGATCGCCGTGACGACGATGGATGGCCGGCAGATCACCTTCGGCGACGTGCCGGCATTGACCTACACCGACGGCTTGCTGGTGCTGCACAAGGGCAAGATCATCTACGAGAAATATTTTGGCGCGGGCAACGCCCACACGCCGCACATCGCCTTCTCGGTGACGAAGTCCTTCGTCGGCACGCTGGCGGCGGTGCTGGAGGCGCAAGGCAAGCTCGATCCCGCCGCGCAGGTGGTGAAGTATATTCCCGAGTTGAAGGACTCCGCTTACGGCGACGCCACCGTGCGCGAGGTGATGGACATGACCATCGGCGTCAAATATTCCGAGAACTATTCCGACCCGAAGGCCGAGATCTTCGACTACGCGCGCGCCGGCGGCATGTTCCCGCTGCCGCCCAACTACGCCGGGCCGCGCACGTTCTTCGAATTCCTCGTCAAGTTGCAGAAAGAAGGCGAGCACGGAAAGGCCTTCGCCTACAAGACTCCGAATGCCGAAGTGCTGGCATGGATCGTCAAGCGCGTCTCCGGTCAGTCGATGGCCGAACTGCTGTCGAAGGAAGTCTGGCAGAAGCTCGGCGCCGAGAACGACGCCTATTTCATGGTCGACAGCATCGGCACCGAATCCGGCGGCGGCGGACTCAACACCACGCTGCGCGATCTGGCGCGGTTCGGCGAGATGATCCGCAACAAGGGCAAGTTCAATGGCCAGCAGGTGATCCCCGAGGCGGCCGCCGCGGCGATCGCCAAGGGCGGCGACAAGGCGAAGTTCGCACCGGCCGGCTACACCACGCTGCCGGGCTGGTCCTATCACGACATGTGGTGGCACACCGAGAACGAGAACGGCGCGTTCGAGGCGCGCGGCATCTACGGCCAGGCGATCTACATCGACCCGAAGGCCGAGATGGTAATCGTGCGCTACGCCTCGCATCCTTATGCCGCCAACGCCGCCAACGATCCGGTGACGCTGCCGGCATTTTCCGCGCTGGCCAAGGAACTGATGAAGTAGCGGGCGCACTCTGTGCGGCGTATGGCGATTGCTGCCGTCATGGCCGGGCTTGTCCCGGCCATGACGGCGTCAATGAGACAGCGTCATCCTGAGGTGCGCGCTTTTGCGCGCCTCGAAGGATGCTGTCGGCGCCGTATCATCCTTCGAGGCTCCACGCTTCGCGTGTCGCACCTCAGGATGACGTCGCACCATTTTGGATGGATACGGCGGCCGCACTCGCGTATGACGACGACCATGGCCAACAATTACGACGCGCTGCGCGATTACCTCAAGGCGCAGACCAAGACCGAACTGGTGCTGACCTTCGAGCAGATCGAGGACATGATCGACGACGCGCTGCCGCGCGCGGCGCAGCGCGCCTCGTGGTGGGACAGCACCCGCGCGCCGGAAGAACGGATGCCGCAACGCGAGGCGTGCCTCGACGCCGGCTTCATCGCCACGCGGATGATGGACGGCAAGAGCGTGCGGTTCACGAAGATCACGCCGAAACGGAAGTGGTAGGAGCGGTTCGGCATTCGTCGTTGTCATCCTGAGAGTCCGGCTTGAAATTCGCTCTTTTGCGCGGATTTGCAGCACACGAAGCGTCGTCCCCGCGCAGGCGGGGACCCATACGCCGCGGCGGTTATGGGGTGGAAAGCGCGCGTCGCTTCATCATTTCGCGCTTACCCGTTGACGGGACGACACCAACGACCTTTGAGTGCTTCGCGGCGAACCGCATTCGGACTCTCATCAGGTGCGCTCTTGCATGCCTCGAAGGATGCGGGTCAGCCGCGCCTCTTCGCTCCCCTCACCCGTTGCGGGGAGGGGTCGGCGGTGGGGGTGCCACGCTTTTTACCGTTACTCATCGCCCGTCACTTCGGAGAATTCCGACGCACGTCCGTCAGGCGACGGCGTGCAGGACCTCGTGCGCGCCGAACGCGATGCCCTCGCCGAGCAGGCGGCTGCGAATGGCTTCCTCGACTTGCGTCAGCACGCGCCTCGCCTCCTGCGCCTGTGCTTCGGCGACGAGCGCGCGGGTCTCAGCCGCCGCGGCCCGTTGCTCGGCGGCCTCGATGCGCATCTGCGCCTGTTTCAAGGCGCGTGAGGCATCCTGCAATTTCTCACCGGTGCTGTGGATGATGTCGCGACGCGCGCGCTCGGCGGCATCGATGCGCTGTTCGGCGAGATGCAGGCGATCCACCGCGCTCTGGCACAGCGAGCGGGCGCGCGCTTCGGTTTCGCGGGCGCGATCCTCCATGCCGGTGAAGACTTCGGCGGCCTGATACACCAGATCCAGCGCGGTCGCGCCGCTGTCGCGTTCGAGCGGCGGCGGGAACGTCAGGATGTTGTCGGTAACGTCATTTGCGGGGAGCGGGCTGTCGTCGAGATCGGACTGTGCCATGTGCGTCGAATCCTTGCCGGATCGTCCGTCAAGAAACGTTGCACGGTATGGTAAAGGGACGGTTAATGAGGGGAAATGCGGAGGCGAACGCACGAACGCACGAACGCAACGAAGGTGTCCCTCTCGACCTCATCCTGAGGAGCGATCCGAAGGATCGCGTCTCGAAGGATGATGATAACAACAGCTCTTGTCCTTACTACGGCAATGCCGTAGTATTCGACTTTGATGCAAACAGTCGTTGAAACACCGTCCTACCTTGCAGATGCCGAGCGGTTATTATCGCCGGAGGAACGCAAGGCCGTCGTTGATCGGCTGGCGGCCGATCCCACATGTGGTGTGGTCATTGCCGGCAGCGGCGGTGTTCGCAAGGTGCGGTTCGGATTTGGCGGCCGTGGCAAAAGCGGCGGCGCGCGCATCGTTTATCTTTTCACCGGCGAAAGCCTGCCGGTATTCGCGCTGGCGATCTTCGCCAAGAACGAGAAGGCGAATCTGACGCCAGCCGAACGCAATGCACTGGGCCGCATGGTGGCTGGCCTGATTGACGATTACCGGAGACGGACATGACAAAGAACGCTTTCGACAAGATCAAGGCCGGTCTCGACGATGCGCGTGGCTATCTCGATGGCTCCGCCGACAAGCGGAAATTCCGCGTCAGCGTGCCGGCGCGCGTTGATGTGCGGAAAATCCGCGCCCGGCTTGGCCTGTCGCAGGAGAGTTTTGCGCAGACATACGGCTTCGCGCTGTCCGCCGTGCGCGACTGGGAGCAAGGCCGCCGCCAGCCGGAGCGCAGCGCGCGCATCCTGCTCAAGGTGGTCGAGAAAGAACCCGACGCGGTTACGCGCGCGCTGGCGAAGTAGCTGCCTGCGACTGAGTGGATCGAAGAAAATTTCGTCAGCGAAGATAGCTTCTCGTAAGCCGGTTTGGTGGGATGATGGAGCATTCTTTTCTAGAGCATTGCCCGTGGCTGGATAGGTCAGAGAAAGAGGACTTAAGCTCGATTGACAATTCCCCAATCTAAGACTATATTCCCAATATTATACTTTGCGTACCCAGCGATTCGGGTGCTACCGTGAGTAGCGCCGGAGGCTTCACTCCCGGCAGGGTGAGGAGTTTGCTGGATATGATGGAATTGCCATCGCTGCCTTTTGTGAGCGTAGTCTCCGAATTGCGGGCGCTGATCATGATCAGCAACAATATGACCGACAAAACGCAACCAGTGTCAGCACCTGATAGAGCGGGGATACTTACCCAACACATGGCTCGACTAATCGACGCGCTAAATAAAATCGGCGCGCGATCCGCCTTGGCGGCGGCCAATCGCCTAAGGTCAAGGGTAGACGACGAGAACATGTCGCTAAACCACGGGGAGCTAAATGCTGCTTTGGTGGATACCGAAAGCAGATTTATGGACCATCTCAATGACATCAAGCTCTTTGTTCTGGGGCAGCAGGAAGCGGGACTTCTTGAGCCATCAGATAACTTGCTGGCTTTTTCCGGTGCCCCTGTGGACGGGTTTAGTCGCGCATTTCCAAACGGTTCTTTTGAAATCGAAGAGGCAGCAAAATGCATAGCGTTCGAACGCTATACTGCTTCAGTGTTTCATTGCATGAGGGCAATGGAGATAGGCATTAAAGCCATTGCTTCATTTTTGGAAATTCCAGACCCTGCAAAGCCTGTCGAAAAAAATTGGGGTATCATCTTAAGAGCCATCAACGATGCGATGAACTCTAAATATCCAAAAGGCACGCGATTACCAAAAACTACGGGTGCTACGCTTGAACTGCTTTATGCTCACCTAGATGCGATAAAGAATCCTTGGCGGAATGCTACTATGCATGTCGAGAATGTGTATGCACCGCATGAGGCTGTTCATATCGCGAGATGCGCTGGAATGTTTTTGCTAGAACTGATGAAGTTGTGTGACGAAAACGGAATCTCGCCACCATCATCACCAGCCCAAGCTACCGTTGGCGAATTACCTTCGCCGGAAGCAGTTTCTTAATGGCTTCATCGAATTTGCTATCTGTTTCATCCGCATCTAACTCCCGAGCGGTTTTCACAAACCGCTCGAATTGTTTTTCATCCTGCGCTTTCTTTTTCGGTACTGCTTTTTTCTTAGCGCTGCGAGCTTTGGGCTTCTGAGCCATCCAATTTCAGCTTTCACTAGTCGTTTGATAGGTGAGACGCTTGCCAACGATACCCTTGAGCGCGATCTCTGCGCGGGCTTCATCGTTCACGCCAATGGCAATGCGGTTGTTATAGCGGAAGTCATACTCAGACAGATAGCGATGCAAGTGGCGCTCACCACAGTGCTGATAGACACCCTTCATGCCGCGTTTGAAGATCGAAAAGAAGCCTTCAACCGAATTGGTGTTCACGTCCCCGCGCGCATATTCCTTGGCACTGTGCTTCACGGTTTCATGCGAGGCAAAATAGGTATCAGCGCCAGTGTAGAGGCGACTTTCGTCAGTGTGCAGGCGGGTCTCTTTGTCGATGTTCTCGGTGACGATACCGACTACGGTCAGCTTGTCCGCATTCTCGACATGAAAAGAACGGACCTTGCCGCCACGCTCAACGAGCGAAATGATCGCGCGCTTGTTGGCGGGGCCAGTGCGGCCGCCCTTGGTGAACGGACGCCCTTTGCGCTGTGGCGAAACTTTCTTTTCCTTGGTCGGTCCAAAGTAGGTTTCGTCGGCCTCAACTATCCCGCCAGCGCCGCCCATAGGGGCTAATCCGCCGTCGCGCATTGCTTCGCGGACGCGATGGGAAATAAACCACGCGGTCTTGAGAGTGCAGCCAAGGGTGCGGTGAAGCTGGTTAGAACTAATGCCCTTCTTTGACGACGAAAGCAGATAGATCGCTTGCAGCCAAAGGTGCATCGGAACGTGACTGGCCTCGAAAATGGTCCCGACCTTCACGGTGAACGGCTTGCGGCACTGGTAGCACTTGTAAGCGCCAATCCGGGTGGACTTGCCGCCCATCTTGGAAATGCGCTCGACACCGCCGCAATGCGGACATACGGGGCCGTTCGGCCAAATGCGGGCTTCAACCCATGCGTAGGCCGCTTCCTCGTTCTGCAAGTGCTTGTCGTTCAAGAAGGACTTCATGACTGCTCTCCAATGCAGTCAGAATCTCATGCTCCGTTGGGTACGTCAAGTATAATATTGGGACTATATTCCTATCGCTTCGTTCGTGAGGGGCGCTTCCGGAGGCGTTCTGAAAGTGGAGTGAAGCCGGCGCCCGCGCGGGTCGTGACGCACACGAGCCACCCGGGAGGCAGAGGTCGAGCCGTCCGCTCCCACTACGAGGAGCTGCCGCTTGCGGCATGTGACGGAGCGGATCAACGGTGCGCCAAAGCGCGCCGGTCGGCGCAGGCCACGCCTTCGGGTGATGCCCCTGCCCGTCCCGCTCCGAACCTGCGCGGATCCTCATGCCTTAAGACGCCGAGCGGATGGCGATGCGCGGTTCGCCGCTCACGCATGTCCGCGCGCCGCGGGTGCAAGTTCCTGCACTTGCCCAAGGCGTTGGTGGAGCGCCGCAAGGCGATGCGCGCGCCGGAAGCATGGTCCTCGCACGGCCATCGGCGCGCGACCTACACAAGATGTCGCGCCCTGCGGCGCTCCATCCCCCCTCGCCGCGTCAGGCGCGAGGGCGTGTCGCGAAGCCCGATGACGCGCCGCCAGGCACGGCCGAAGCAACCGCATGCTCGCGCGCGCAACTCGACAGCGGCCTTCCGCCAAACGAACAGGTTGACACATTTTGTCGCAGGAGGCCTCATGGCCACCAAAGCAACGCGGCCGGGATTCCCCATCAAGGCCGCGGCCATAATCGAGGAAACGCCGATGCGCTCACGCCGTGCCGCCATGCTCTCCGCCCTCACCGCCGCGCCGCTGGCGCTCGCGCTGCTCACGCTGCCGGCCGCGCTGACGCTGTCGGCCACGCCCGCGCAGGCGCAGACCAAGGTGAAGATCATGGTCGGCGGCATCGACAAGCAGATCTATCTGCCCGCCAAGCTGGCCGACCAGCTCGGCTACTTCAAGGAGCAGGGCCTCGACGTCGAACTGTTCAGCACCACCTCCGGGCAGGCGGCGGCGACCGCGCTGCTGGCGCGCGAAGTGGCGGGCGTCGTCGGCTTCTACGACCACACCATCGACCTGCAATCCAAGGGCAAGTTCATCACCGACGTGGTGCAGTTCGGCATCGCGCCGGGCGAAACCGTGCTGGTGAAGGCCGACGAGGCGGAGAAGTACGGCAACCCGGCGAACTGGAAGGGGCAGCCGCTCGGCGTCACCGGGCTCGGTTCGGCGACGGATTTCCTCACCCGGTTTCTCGCCTCGCGCGCCGGCTTGAAGAACCAGGACTACACGCTGGTGCCGGTCGGCGCCGGCGATACGTTTCTCGCCGCCATCCAGCAGGGCAAGATCGTCTCCGGCATGACCACCGAGCCGACGGTGCAGCGCGCGCTGGCGCGCAATGCCGCCAAGGTGGCGATCGACCTGCGCACGCCGGAGACGACCCGCGCCGCGCTTGGCGGCGATTATCCCGCCGCCTGCCTCTACATGGATCGCGGCTACATGGAAGCCAACAAGGACATCGCGCAGAAGCTGGTCAACGCGCTGGTCAAGACGCTGAAGTGGATGCACGGCCACTCCGCCGAGGAGATCGCCGACAAGATGCCGAAGGACTACATGGCCGGCGACAGGGCGCTGTACGTCAAGGGCCTCGCCGACGGCAAGGCGCAGTATTCGCCGGACGGCATGATGCCGAACGGCGCGCCGGAATCGGTGCTCAAGGTGCTGCAGGCGTTCAGCCCCTCGGTGCAGGGCAAGACCATCGACCTCGCCAAGACCTTCACCACGGAGTTCGTGGTCAAGGCCAACGCGACGAATTGAGATGGCTTGCATGCCGATTGTCGGAAAAAGCAGCGTCGGCGGATTGCAAGCGTCGGCCCGCACTCTCCCCTCCCCCTTGCGGGGAGGGGTCGGGGGTGGGGGTTTGCTGAATCGGCATCGTGCATTCCGCACCCCCCTCCCCAACCCTCCCCCGCAAGGGGGGAGGGAGCAATTCATGCGCCCGCTCAACATGAAGCAATCATCGACATGAACGCCGTTGCACCTTCCGCCGTCGAACTGAAGAATGTCGCGCGCCGCTTCGTCACACCCGGCGGCGACGTGCTGTCGGCGCTGGAGGAATTCAACCTCACCATCGCGCCCGGTGAATTCTGCGCCATCGTCGGGCCGACCGGCTGCGGCAAGTCGACGACGCTGGGGCTGGTCTCCGGTCTGGCGCAGCCGCAAGGCGGCAGCGTCACGCTGTTCGATGCGCCCGTCACCGGCGTCGACCGCCGCGTCGGTTTCGTATTTCAGCAGGACGCGATGTTTCCGTGGCGCGACGTGCTCGGCAACGTGATGGCGGGGCCGCTGTTTCGCGGCGTGGCGCGCGCGCAGGCGGAGACGGAGGCGCGCGACTGGATCGCCCGCGTCGGCCTCGGCGGCTTCGAACGCCATCATCCGCACCAGCTTTCCGGCGGCATGCGCAAGCGCGTCGCGCTGGCGCAGACCTTCATCAACAAGCCGCAAGTGCTGTTGATGGACGAGCCCTTCTCCGCGCTCGACGTGCAGACCCGCGAGTTGATGCAGGAAGAACTGCTGACGCTGTGGGCGCAGGCCGGCTCGGCCGTGCTGTTCGTCACCCACGATCTCGACGAGGCGATCCTGCTCGCCGACCGCGTCGCGGTGCTGACGACGCGCCCGGCGCGGGTGAAGTCGGTGCATGTCATCGACCTGCCGCGCCCCCGCAATATCGCCACGCTGCGCTACGACGAACGCTTCATCGCCATCGCCCGCCGCGTCTCCGACGATCTGCGCGCGGAAGTGCTGCGCGCACGGACGGAGCACTGACATGGCCGAGACCGCGATGCCTTTGGCCACCGAAGGCCGCGTCGAGCCGCTGGCCGAGCGTCTGCGCCGGCGCTGGCGCCTGGTCGTGGCGCTACGCCTCGCGGTGCTGGTGGTTCTCGTCGGCGGCTGGGAACTGGGCGTGCGCGCGGGCCTGCTCGACCCGTTCTTCTTCGGGCAGCCGAGCGGCATCATCGACAAGCTGATCGAATGGATCCTCCATGGCACCGCCATCGGCCCGTTGTGGAAGCAGGTGTGGGTCACGATCTATGAAGCCGGCGCGGGCTTCCTGATCGGCGCCGTGCTGGGCGTGGTGTTCGGAATCATGCTCGGGCGCAACCAACTATTGTCCGACGTGTTCTCGATCTACATCAAGATCGCCAATTCCATCCCGCGCATCGTCATGGGCTCGATCTTCATCGTCGCGCTGGGGCTCGGGCCGCCGTCGAAGATCGCGCTGGCGGTGGTGATGGTATTCTTCGTGGTGTTCGGCAACGCGTTTCAGGGCGTGCGCGAAGCCGACAAGAACCTGATCGCCAATGCGCGCATTCTCGGCGCCAGTAACTGGCAGGTGACGCGCGCCGTGGTGCTGCCCTCGGCGCTGTCGTGGATTCTGGCCAGTCTGCACGTCAGCTTCGGTTTCGCGCTGATCGGCGCCATCGTCGGCGAATTCCTCGGCGCGCGCGAAGGCATGGGCTTGCTGATCGCCAGCGCGCAGGGATCGTTCGATTCCAACGGGGTGTTCGCGGCCATGATCGTGATCGCGGTGGTGGCGTTGTGCGCCGAATGGATCCTGACCGCGCTCGAAAACCATCTGCTGACATGGCGGCCGGAAGCATCGATCAACGAATGATCGAATGACAGGTGGCGTGTCCGTTTGTCAGTGTTGCGCGCGTGATCCCGCTCGACAACCGGTGGCCCCCTTTCGGGATCATGCCCCAAGGCATGATGGGTTGAGGTTTGCGCGATGGCGTCATCCTGAGGCGCGAGCGAAGCGTGCCTCGAAGGATCGCCGTCGCCCTTCGAGGTTCGGCGATAACGCGCCTCACACCTCAGGGTGACGGCTTCCGATTCAATCCTGAATCACCCTGCGTCAGTTCTGCACGCGAACGCCAAGCATCACCACGGTCGAGGCGCTGCTCTGGCCGACGGCGCTGGACTCCAGCCAGTCGCGGCGCAGCGTGCCCTTCACCCAGAAATTGCGGTTGAGCTTGTAGATCAGATCGCCGGACACCGAATAGACGTTATCGAGCCGGTTGCCGTCCTGATAATCCATCGTTCCGTAGGTGAACTTGCCGATGGCAGTGAGCCAGCGGCGGAAGTCGTGATCGACCTCGGCGGTGTAGGTGCGCGTCAGCACGCCGGCGACGCCGGGCAGCGTGGTTTCGTCCACCGAGGTATTGGCGATGAACTTCACCGTAGTCAGCGGCGTCGCAGCCCAGATCAGCGAGGCGCTGGTCAACAGCCCGGTGAGCTGGCTCAGCCGCGGGTCCTGATAATTACGCAACGTATAGCCGATCGAAACCTCGCCGGTGATCAGCCGCGTCAGTTCGAACGTCGAACCGGCCTTGACGTAACCGCCGTTGGAATCGCGCTGATAGCGATAGCGATCGAGACTGGTTTCGTGAACGCGGGTGTCGCCTTCGACTTCCGCGAACGGTTTGAGCCCCGGCATCAGATCGTAGCTGACCCGCGCGATGCCGCCGAACTGATTGAAGTTGCGGTCGTCATTAGTGGTCGACGTGCCGTCGGTCAGTCTGGAATCCTGATAGGCGGTGTGATCGGCGGTGCCGCTGACCGTGACCTGCAGGCGGTTGAAGTTCTGCTCGATGCCGAGCGTGCCGCCAGTCGTCGCGTAGAGCGGATATTTGGCGAGGCCTGCCTGAATATTCGGGCTGCCGGGATTATCGGTCCCGATGCGCAGGCGCAATTGAGACAGGAGATGGGTGTCACGCGAGACATCGAGCCGGCCGTCGATCTTGCCGGTGAAGTCCGGGCGATCGACACTGGTCGGCACCGAATTGACGACGCCGGGGGTCGGTGGAAACTTGGTATCGTAGCCGGTGAACGAGCCGCGCAGGTCGGCAATGACCGAGTGGCGTTCCCAGTCCGAGGCGACCAGCAGTTCGGGCGCGATCCTGTAGAACGCGGAGCCCCGCTCCTTGTTGTTGAAGCGGCCGGGATTGCTGTCGTAGCCGCCGCTCACCTCGACCGCGGACTTGACCAGGAAGCTGCCGACATAGTCGCCGACAGCGCCGAACGGATCGGTGTCCGGCTTCAACTGCTTGCGATAAGGCTGACCGGCGACGGCGCCGAGCATTGCCGGCGGCAGCCGCGCTATATTGGCCCCTTGCGACGGTGGCGGGCTGAGCCGCGGCAGCGGCTTCATGCTGGCATAGGGGTCCGGCGCGGGGACGATGGCGCCTTTCAGCTTCGGCGCGCCCGGATAGGATTTTGGCTTCGCGCGCTTGCGATTGAGCGAATCGAAGCCATCGTCGGAGGCGCCGGATGCCGCGGGCGTGCCATAGGTCGGAATCTGGCCAATGCGCGACGGCGCCTTGGTGTCGCCATCCGGGGAGGGTACATTCATCGTCGCGGTGGTTGCAGCCCGGTCGGCGCGGCGGCCGTCCTGGGACGCGGCGAACTGGCCAGCGACCGGGGCCGGGTTGAGCAGGTCCGACAGCACCTGCGCATCAGCCGGGGTCCCCCCCACGGCCATCAGCGCGGAGCATGCGAGCGCCGCACGCACAAAACGCGCGTAACAGCAGAGGCCGCTCGCTCGACCTGACACCACGTTATTTTACCTCAACAACATCAAATACTTATTCGATATCTGCCGCTATCCGCGACGAATGGTCGACGGGGGCGTGCCGTTAAGAGAGTTAAAACAATTATGGTTAACGAGCCGTTGAGGACGCCGGCCTGACGGCGTTTTCGGACGAGCTGGACAGCGTTCCGCCCAGAGAAAACGCCAAGCATCAAGAGGCCGGAGCGTCGCAATCAGCGCAGCAATCGTGATAAGACGGCGCCAACAGCGAGGGCCTTCTCAGCACCTCCACGGGAATAATCATGGCTTTACCGACATCAGGAACCGCAATGTCTGCATCGAACGACACGGCGGGCGCGGCGATCGCATCGGCGTTGCGGACGCTCGACGCCGAGGCCAGCGGCGTCAAGGCACTCGCGGCCGCGCTGCAGGCCGGACTAGGCAACGCCTTCGCGCGCGCCGTCGATCTGATGCTGCACGCCAAGGGCCGCGTCATCATCACCGGCCTCGGCAAATCCGGCCACATCGGCCGCAAGGTCGCGGCGACGTTTGCCTCGACCGGTACGCCGGCATTTTTCGTTCATGCCGCCGAAGCCAGCCACGGCGATCTTGGCATGATTACCGCCGACGACATTATTCTGGCGATCTCCTGGTCCGGCGAGCAGCCGGAGATGAAGAACCTCATCACCTATGCCAAGCGCTTCCGCATCGGGCTGATCGCCATGACGGCCGATGGCGATTCCACCCTCGGCCGCGCCGCCGATATCGCATTGACGCTGCCGAAAGCCCGCGAAGCCTGCCCACACAATCTGGCGCCGACCACCTCTTCGATGCTGCAACTGGCGTTGGGCGACGCCCTGGCAATCGCGCTGCTGGAAGGTCGCGGCTTCACGTCGGTGGATTTCAGCGTGTTGCATCCCGGCGGCAAACTCGGCGCCATGCTCAAATATGTCCGCGACCTGATGCACAGTGGCGCCGCGATGCCGTTAAAGCCGCTCGGCAGCAAAATGTCCGATGCGCTGGTTGAAATGTCCTCGAAAGGATTCGGCTGCGTCGGCATCGTCGACAGCCACGGCCACATCGCGGGTATCGTTACCGACGGCGACTTGAGGCGTCACATGCGGCCGGACCTTATGACGGCTCGCGTCGACGACGTGATGACAAGGAACCCTAAAACCATCAGCGCCAATCTGCTCGCCGGCGAGGCGCTGGAAATTCTCAACTCATCGAAGATCACCGCGCTGATCGTCACCGACGCCAGCAAGCCGATCGGCATCGTGCATCTGCACGATCTGCTGCGCGCCGGGGTCGCATAACCCTATTCCGCGGCAACCGTCAGCATCGCCCCATCGGCCTTGACGACCCGGATGCGGCTGCCGGCTGGTGTGTCGGGTCCGGTCACGCGCCAGATCGTATCGTCAATCCGTACCGTGCCCGAACCATCCTGAATCGGCTTCTCCAGCGTGAAGACGCGCCCGACCAGCGCATCGCTGCGCCGGTTGAGAAACGGATTTGATGTCTCCGCCTTGCTGCGGCGTGCGAGGCGACGCCACACCGGCACAGCGGCGGCCGCAAACACCGCAAACAGTAGAACCTGCGTCTGCCAGTGCAGATCGATGACGAACGACAATAGCCCGACCAATAGCGCGGCGAGGCCGAGCCACAGCATGAATACGCCGGGCGCCAGCACCTCGACGCCGATCAGCAACAGGCCGACGATCAGCCAATTCCAGGTACCAAGCGTCACGAACATCGAAGTCATCGCAACAAGTCCTTAGCGCTGCGGCGGCGAAAACGGGCCCGGAGCCGGTCCTGCATTTGGTACCGAACCACGGCGCGCGGCCGCTGCAGCCGATGTCGCGCTTTCGCCGAACGTCGCCTTGGCAATTTCCCCGATGCCGGCCAGCGAACTCAGCATGCTGGTGGCTTCCAGCGGCAGCATGATCACCTTCTGATTGGGCGACTCCGCCAATTGACCGAACGCCTTGATGTATTTGTCGGCGATGAAGTAGTTCAGCGCGGCGACGTCACCCTGTCTGATGGCATCACTGACCATTTGCGTCGCCTTGGCTTCCGCTTCGGCGGAACGTTCCCGCGCCTCGGCGTCGCGGAAGGCCGCTTCGCGCCGGCCCTCGGCCTGAAGGATCTGGCTCTGTTTGGCGCCTTCGGCGCGCAGGATTTCCGACTGACGCTGGCCTTCGGCCTGCAGAATGTCGGCGCGCTTGACGCGCTCGGCCTTCATCTGGCGGCCCATGGCTTCCACCAGATCGGCCGGCGGCACGATGTCCTTGATTTCGATACGGTTGACTTTCAGCCCCCATGGCGAGACCGCGGCATCGACGACGCGCAGCAGCCGCTCATTGATCTCATCGCGGTGCGACAGCACCTGATCGAGATCCATCGCGCCCATCACCGAGCGAATGTTGGTCATGGTCAGGGTGACGATGGCCTGATTGAGGTTCGATACCTCGTAACTCGCCTTGGCGGCATCGAACACCTGATAGAAGGCGACGCCGTCGACCGACACCGTCGCATTGTCGCGGGTGATGACTTCCTGCCCCGGAATATCGATCACCTGCTCCATCATGTTGATCTTGCGACCGACACGGTCGAAATACGGGATGATCAGATTAAGTCCCGGCGACAGCGTGCGGGTGAATTTGCCGAACCGCTCGATGGTCCAGTCGAAGCCCTGCGGCACCGTTTTAACACCGGCAAACAGCGTGATGATGACGAGCAAAACGACGGCAATGGCAAAAATATCGAAACCAGACATCAGCCTCTCCCAGCCAAATCGGCAATCCTGACAATGCAGCCACGATGACAGGGGGACCGCAAGCCCCCGTTTGGTCGCGGCCCGCGCTGGGCCGGTTCGAATCTTTCCGATTGGGCCCGGCTGTGCCGGGCTTCATATCGGCATCTCAAATCCAGCCCTGAAGCTCGCGCAGCACCAACTGCCGGATCACGTCCATACCGGCGTCACTATCGTTCAGGCATGGGATCGCCGCAAACTCGGCGCCGCCATTGTGGCGGAAGATTTCGGCGTTTTCCTGCGCGATCTCTTCCAGCGTCTCCAGACAATCCGCGGAAAATCCCGGCGTCACCACCGCAAGCCGCCGCACCCCGTCCCTGGCGAGCTTTTCAACCGTCTTGTCCGTATAGGGTTGCAGCCATGGCGCGAAACCAAAACGCGACTGGAACGTCAGCAGCAATTTTGTATCGCTGAGCCCAAGGCGCGCCCGCAAGGCGTTGGTGGTGGCAACGCACTGCGCCTGATAGGGGTCGCCCTTATCGATGTACTCCTGCGGCATGCCATGGAACGAGGCGAGGATCACCTCCGGTTCAAATGGCAACGTCGAAAGATGGGCCTCGATGGAGGACGCCAGCGCATCGATATAGACCGGCTCGTCGAAATACGGCGGGGACACGCGCAGGGTCGGCTGCGCCCTCATGCTTGCGAGCACGCGAAACACCTCATCGCATACCGTCGCCGATGTCGCCGCCGAGTATTGCGGATACAGCGGCACCACGAGGATACGGTCGCAATGTCGTTCGATCAGCGCGTCGATCCGCTCGCGGATCGACGGATTGCCGTAACGCATGGCCCAATCGACAACGACATGATCGCGATCGGCGATCGAAGCCGCCAGCTTGTCGGACTGCCCGCGCGAGATCGTCTTGAGCGGGGATTCGTTTTGCGCCGTGTTCCAGATCTTCAGATAGTCCTTTGCCTTCCGCGCCGGGCGGGTGCGCAGGATGATGCCGTTCAGCACCAGCTTCCAGAATAGCCCCTGCTTCTCGATGACGCGTGGATCCGACAGGAATTCCTTGAGGTAAACGCGCACGCCGCGGGCATCGGCAGTGTCGGGTGTACCGAGGTTGACCAGCAGCACGCCGATGCGCGCGGGGCCGTTACGGGCAGACAGGATATCGCGGGAAACGTCTGTCATGGTCCCGGTGGCTTCGCGCGTTGTCCAGTGGTTGTCAAGGCGATGGCCGGACGCGACAGCATCATCAGAAGCATGTGACGCGCTCTGCCGCGACGTAACCCAGCAGCAGCCCGGCGCCAAGCAACAACAGCAACCCCGCCGCTGCAAACTCAAGGCCACGCATCAGCAGTGCGCCTTTGCCATCGCGGCCGGCGGCAATCCGGCGCGCCACGCCCTTGGCTGACACCGCGAGTGTTGCAATCGTCGCCACCGTGATCGCGGTCCCGAGCCCCATCACGAACGTCGCGGCGACGCCGGCCCAGAACAGCCCCTGCGCCAGCGCGAACACCAGGACCAGAATGGCGCCGGAACACGGCCGAATGCCGACCGTCAGTACCGCGCCAAGTCCCCGCTTCCAGCCACCGGGCCCGGCAAGATCGCCTGGTTGCGGGCCATGCGAATGGCCGCAATCCGCGTCATGATCGTGGTGATGATGTGCATGGCCATGGTGATGGTGATTCTGCTGATGATCGAGAGCACCCGGCGTCGCGGCCGCGCTCAACGCATGACCATGCCCCGGATGGTGATGACCATCAGGGACATCATGACGATGCGCTGGCGTATCCGCCCGGTGCAATTCTGAAATCGGTGCCGGTGCAGGATTCCGCCGCGTGGCGTGCAAGGCGCGGAAGAAGCCACCACCCTTGAGCCACACCAATCGCGCACCGAAGGCTGCAATCAAGCCATAGCTGGCAATTTCAATAGCGCGCTCGGTGCCGCACATGGTCCTGGCGGTGACATTGAGCAGCCACGCGCCAATGCCGACGATCAACACCGCGACCAACGCCTGCACCAGCGCAGAGGCAAACGACAGCACGATCCCGCGTCGCGCGGTCTCTTCGTTGGCGACGAGATAGGCCGAAATCACCGCCTTGCCATGACCGGGGCCGGCGGCATGGAAGATCCCGTAGGCAAAGGAAATTCCGAGCAGCGTCCACACCGCACTGCCGTCACCCTTTGCCGCGCGGATGGTGGATGACATCGCCCGGTAGAATTCGGATTGCTTCGCCAGCACCCAACCGACGATGCCGCCGACCTGCTGATCGGGAACTGCGCGCGATCCGCCAAATGGATTCTGCGCCAGCGCGACATGCGAGACGCTGTCGGCAACCGTCGCAACCGCAGCCATTGCGAGACACCACAGCGCCAGCCTTCGAACGCAGGCAATGTCCACCTGCATCATGGGCAGTTCACGGTGATCTTGTTGGCAAACATCGCGCCATAGTTGGCGTTGCTGCCGTCGAGGAAATTGTCCTCGCTGAGTTTCGGCGCCGCCGCTCCGCTGTCGGTCGGGCGATCGATTGCCATCGTGCAGGAAGCCGGTGCACCGATCAATTTGATCGGATCCTTGTCCTGAAGCTGGAAGTCGACGAAATAGGACGGATCGAAAACCTCCAGCACCAGTTGCCGGGATTTGAACGGCGTCTTGAACGGCAGCAGGAAGTGCAGCACCAGCGCCGCATCCTTGTATTCGAGATAGTAATCGACGGGCTCGATGAATTTCTGCTTCTTGCCGTCAGCCTTGGCGAAGGAAAAGAAACCGAACTCCTTGAGCGACTCGACATTGGTCTGCGCCAGCGGCTCCAATTCCTCGCGCGTATAGACGCCTTTGGTTTTTGTCTCGATACCTTGCAGCGCATAGGTCGAGAACATGTCGTCGAACGTCCATGCGTGGCGCACGCCGGTGATCGTGCCGTCGGCCGCATAAACCAGTTCGCTGGCCGCCTTGACCCAGACATGGGGATGCGCGGCCGCAATCCGTGGCGCGACCAACACGGTCGCGACCAGCGCCAGGAGGGCAATCCCATGGCGGATCAGCGATATGTGGCGGATCAACGATATCAAGTCAGGCCGCTTCCGGCTCGTCGAGCAGCCCGCGCCCGCGAAGCAACGCGTCGGGCTCCGGTTTACGGCCACGAAATGCGATATACGCCTGGTCCGGTTCGCGCGACCCGCCGGACGAATAGATATCGTCATGCAGTCGCTTGGCGACGGCCGGGTCGAAGATATCGCCCGCCTCCTCGAACGCACCGAACGCATCGGCATCCATCACCTCCGACCACATGTAGCTGTAGTATCCCGAAGCATAGTGATCGCCGGAAAAGATGTGGCCGAACTGTGTCGGGCGATGCCGCATCACCATTTCGACCGGCATGCCGATCTTTTCCAACTCCTGCCGCTCGAAGGTGCGGACATCACGGCTGGCGGCGGCTGGCTGGCTGTGGAACTCCAGATCGAGCAGCGCCGAGGCAACGAATTCGACGGTCGCAAAGCCCTGATTGAATTTGCGCGCCGCCAGAAAGCGTTGCAGCAACTCATCGGGCAACGGCTCATCGCTCTGATAGTGACGAGCGAACCGGCGTAACACCTGCGGCTGTTCCTGCCAGTGCTCATAAAGCTGCGACGGCAGTTCGACGAAATCGGTGAACACGCTGGTGCCGGAAAGAGAAGGATAGGTCACGCTGGACAGCATGCCATGCAGAGCATGCCCGAATTCGTGGAATAAGGTGCGGGCATCATCCGGCGACAACAGGGCCGGTTCCCCCTCGGCGCCCTTGGAAAAATTCATCACGTTAATGATGAGCGGTTGAATGTCCCCATCGAGCTTCTGCTGGTCGCGCAGTGAGGTCATCCAGGCCCCGGAACGCTTCGAGGGACGCGCGAAGTAGTCGCCATAGAACAGCGCCTTGTGCTGGCCGTTGGCGTCCTTGACTTCCCACACCCGCACGTCGGGGTGCCAGACCGGAATATCCTTGCGCTCGACGAACGTGATGCCGAACAGGCGGGTCGCGCAGTCGAAAGCCGCAGCGATCATGTTGTCGAGCCCGAGATACGGCTTGATCGCGGCGTCGTCGAAATTGGCCTGCTCCCGCCGCAGTTTCTCGGCGTAGTAACGCCAGTCCCACGGCGCCAGCGAGAAGTTGCCGCCCTCTTCCGTCACCAATCGCTGCAAGGCGTCCCGATCCGCCAAGGTGCGCGCCCGCGCCGGTCGCCAGACGCGCTCGAGCAAGTCGCGGACCGCCTGTGGCGTCTTGGCCATCGAGTCCTCCAGGCGATAGGCGGCGAAGGTCGGATAGCCAAGCAACCGGGCACTTTCCTCGCGCAGAGCGAGGATTTCGACGATGGTCGCGTTGTTGTCGTTGTCGTTGCCGTTATCGCCACGGGCGGCAAACGCCTTGAACACCTTTTCGCGCAGGTCGCGACGGCTGGAGTCCTTCAGGAACGGCTCGACCGAGGAACGCGACAGCGTAACAATGGCCTTGCCAGGCATGCCGCGCTCGGCGGCGGCGGCTTGCGCGGCAGCAATAAAGCTTTCCTGCAGGCCTTCGCGGTCATCCTCGCCAAGTTCAAGGAACCAATCCTGCTCGTCACCGAGCAGATGATGGCTGAACGTCGTGCCAAGTTGCGCCAGCCGTTCATTGATGTCCGCCATGCGCTGTTTGGCGGCGTCATCGAGCCCGGCGCCGGCCCGATGAAACCGGGTGTAGGTTCGTTCCAGCAAACGCATCTGCTCCGAATTGAGGCCCAACGCGGCGCGATTGTCGTGCAGCAGCGCAATGCGGCCGAACAGCACGGCGTTCATCAGGATCGGGTTCCAGTGGCGCGCCTGGCGAATCGACACTTCGCTGTCGATGGCCAGCAACTCCGGACTCGAATGCGCCGACACCAGATCGTAAAATACCGCCGATACCCGGTTCAGCAGCTTTCCAGCTCGCTCCAGCGCCACGATGGTGTTGGCGAAATCCGGCGTCGCCGGATCGTGGGTGATCGCGGCAACCTCGGCGGCATGGTCGATAAAAGCCTGCTCAAACGCCGGCAGGAAGTGTTCCGGACGGACCGCCGGGAACGGCGGCGTCTCGTGCGGCGTCAGCCACGCCTGAAGCAGCGGATTTTCGGCGATTGAACCTGCGGCAACCACATTCATGCGACAATATCTCGAAATTATGATTTGACGTCTTACAGCAGCCCCACCGTATAGCACGCGATGCGGCTTTTTTGGGCCTTTGTCGCTTGATACAGAGCGCATTTTCAGAGACATTGCGCCCGCCGCAACAGGATACAGACATGACCACCCAGCCAGCTACTTCCGCGCGCCGTGAAATCATATGGCCAAGCGTCATCACCGTGATATCGGCCGCGATCCTGATCGGCGCCGAAGTATTCGGCGCGGCTTTCGCCGGTGGCTGGGCGCTGGCAATCCTGTTCGGACTCGACACCATGGCCGCCCACATCCTGCAAGCCATCCTGTTCATCATCGGCGTTGCCATCATGGTGGGATTTGTCCGAGGCGCCCGGCACGTCGAGCCCTTTACACGCCGCGTGTGAGCAGCCGCCGGTTTCCGGCTTCATCTTCCATTAACGGCGCTTAACATTCGTTCATCTTCAGCGCCGCCGGACACCGAAAAAACGCCTGCGTCATCACGTACTGGGGAAATTCGTCGCGGCCTAAAAAAAAATGTTGCGCGGCGAACTCAAACCACATATTTCCCGCTTTGCCCAATTTCGCACGTGCCTGTGGTCGTGTGTCAGTCGGTGGGTATCCGGACAAGAGGCCGGACAGCCGCCAGGGACAAAGAAGCCGAGGGTCGCTTGAGTGCGTTTCAGCTCAAGAGGCCAGCACCCCTCTCAAGGGATGCCGATGAAGGTGACTTTGCTCCTTGCAACCGTGACTGGCAGCCGGAGGCGAACCGGCGCACCCCGCTCTCAACGGGGGACGCGACTTAAAGCAACGACGGATCGGGCTTTTTTGGTCTCTGCCGGCTTTCCACCAGCCGGCGCGAATACCGAAGAGGCTTGTCCTTCATTGCCAGGTGTGCGGGCGGGAAATTCCCAACCAATCCACGGCAGCACAGTCTGATCTGAGTCGAAGCCAGCGCTGCGCTTCCATCGCGCGACATGGTTCCGAACTCATATCTGACATCATTTTTCGACGGTCCATCGCAGGGCCGTTTGGGAGAGTGCTATGACCGAGCGTATCCAGCAATTCCTGCGCCACCGCCGCAGCGAAGGCCGTGACACCGAGCCGTGCCTCGTTGTCGATCTCGAAGTCGTGCGCGACAACTACCAGACCTTCGCGAAGGCCTTGCCGGACTCGCGCGTGTTCTATGCCGTCAAGGCGAACCCCGCGCCGGAGGTGCTGTCGCTGCTGGCCTCGATGGGCTCGTGCTTCGACACCGCGACCGTCGCCGAGATCGAGATGGCGCTGGCCGCCGGTGCGACGCCGGACCGTGTCTCCTATGGCAACACCATCAAGAAGGAGCGTGACATCGCGCGCGCCTTTGCGCTGGGCATCCGCTTGTTCGCCGTGGACTGCACGGCCGAGGTCGAGAAGGTCGCTCGTGCCGCGCCTGGAGCCAAGGTGTTCTGCCGCATTCTGTATGACTGCGCCGGTGCCGAGTGGCCGCTGTCGCGCAAGTTCGGCTGCGATCCCGAGATGGCGGTCGAAGTGCTCGACCTTGCCAAGCGCCAGGGGCTGGAGCCGTGCGGGATTTCGTTCCACGTCGGTTCCCAGCAGCGCAAGGTGAAGGCATGGGACCGCGCGCTGGCGATGGCCGCGCAGGTGTTCCGTGACTGCGCCGAACGCGGCATCAACCTGAGCATGGTGAACATGGGCGGCGGCTTCCCGACCAAGTACCTCAAGGACGTGCCGCCGGTCGTACAGTACGGCCGGTCGATCTTCCGCGCGCTGCGCAAGCATTTCGGCAACCAGATCCCGGAAACGATCATCGAGCCGGGCCGCGGCATGGTCGGCAATGCGGGCATTATCGAGACGGAAGTCGTGCTGATCTCGAAGAAGAGCGATGACGACGAAAACCGTTGGGTCTATCTCGACATCGGCAAGTTCGGCGGTCTGGCCGAGACGATGGACGAGTCGATCCGCTACGCGATCAGGACGCCACATGACGGTGCGGAGATGGCACCGTGCGTGCTCGCCGGCCCGACCTGCGATTCGGCAGACGTGCTGTACGAGAAGGTACCGTATCCGCTGCCCGTCACGCTCGAGATCGGCGACAAGCTGCTGATCGAAGGCACCGGGGCGTATACCTCGACCTACTCGTCGTCGGCTTTCAACGGCATTCCGCCGCTGAAGACCTACCACATCTGAGGCGGCTTCTTCCCACCTCTCCGCCCGCGGGGAAGGTCGGCGTGAAGCGCCGGGAGGGGGCTCTCAATAGAACCCCACCCTGACCCCCCCATGTTGGGGAGGGTGCAAAGTCGCCGAACGCCGGCATGCCCGGCGCTCGTTACCTACACAAATCAGACCCACCATCCTGAGGTGGCCGCACTTGCGGCTCTCGAAGGATGAACGGCCGACATGAGCGCCCCTTCGAGGTCTGCCGCAAGTGCGGCTCGCCCTCGGGATGACGCTCAGGAAGGACTGGCGTGCCATGACCGTCGCTTGGAAATCGATTGCTAGGTCGTTCTCCGACACCCCTCCGTTCGCAATCCGCGCGGAACGCGTGGCGGACGTCTGCGCGCGCGAAGCCCTGCTGGATGCGAGTTTCGGCAAGGATCGACATGCACGTACCTGCCAGCGGCTGCGTGACGGGCGCGCGCCTGCCGATGACCTCGCCTTTTCGGCGGTCCGTGATGGCGCGCTGGTTGGAACCGTGCGGCTGTGGCACGTCAGCGCCGGGGGCATTCCGGCGCTGGTGCTTGGCCCGCTCGCGGTCGACGCGTCGTGCCGGAACCTCGGCATCGGCGCCGCGCTGATGAAGCATGCCCTCAGGATCGCAAAAGCCCGCGGCCACGGTGCCGTGATCCTGCGTGGCGACGCGGCATATTATGCGCGCTTTGGATTCACCGCGGCGAAAACCGGCGAACTGTCATTGCCCGGCCCGTTCGAGCGCGACCGGCTGCTGGCTGTTGAACTGCGCCACGGAGCGCTCGACAAAGCGAGCGGCATGATCATCGCGACCGGCGCGGCGGCGCGGTTGTCCGGCGCCAAAAGAAGCGATCGGCCGTTTCACAAAGCCGCTTGATGCATTCGACAAGAGCACTGCCCTTGCAACCACTTCAACGATGAGAGGTCGCCATGTCACGCCGGCTGATTTCCACCGGATCTCCATTCGAGAAGACTGCCGGCTATAGTCGCGCGGTTGTCGATGGCGATTTTGTTTTCGTCTCCGGCACCACTGGCTATGACTACGCGACCATGACGCTTCCCTCCGAAGTCAGCGCGCAAGCCCGCAACTGCTTCAAGACTATCGACAGTGTTTTGCAGGAAGCCGGATTCGCCATGGCCGACATCGTGCGCGCCACTTACTACGTGACCAGCGCGGCGGACATGGATGCCGTATTCACGGTCTGCGGCGAGGTGCTCGGCGACATTCGGCCCGCGGCAACGATCCTCGTCGTCGCCGGGCTGTACAAGCCGGAAATGAAGATCGAAATCGAGGTGACGGCGAAGCGCCGCGCGACCTGATCGCGCCAAGATGTCGCAGAACGGACATTGACTTATCTTTCCGGCCCCTTACCTTAAAGTCACTATGTTGAGCACGCGCCAAAAACGACTGTTACTTCGCGCCGGCCACCTTATCGCAGGAAGGTAGCCCGGGCGGACGCGCGTGTGCGCCGTTCCGGGTATTGCTGTTACTCAACGTCTACTTCCACGCTTCTCGAAACATTATCTCGATCTGGCATGCGACAGCGCCATCCCGCTGTGACGCCTATCGCAACGCCGTTGGTTTGCTTCACGCCAACCTCACGGCAAACCCACGGTGAAGAACATGAACCACGACCTGCAAACCCGCCTGCCCGCCATCACCATCAGCGCGAGCGACGCGGAACGTCTCCGCAATCTGGCCGAAGCCGCCAGCGAAAAATACCCCGCGACGGCGGAATTCCTGGCGCGTGAAATCGACCGCGCCGAAATTCGCGGCGTCGACCAGCCGATCCATGGCGTCGTTACCATGCAATCCGAGGTGACGTTCCGCGACGACGTCAGCGGTCAGACACGGACCGTGACGCTGGTGTTTCCCGAGGCAGCCGATGTCGATGCCGGGCGGATTTCGATCCTGACCCCGATCGGCGCTGCGCTGATCGGCCTGTCGGCGGGCCAGACGATCGAGTTCCAGACGCCAACCGGCGGATGGCGCTCGCTGACCGTTGTTCAGGTGAACTGATTGGCTCAGCCAAGAAACGCCGAGTTTTGGAACGCCGAGTTTCGGAACGCCGAGCTTCGACAACGCGATTTTTCGCGCCCCGCAGCTATCTCGGCCGCGGGGCCGATTTGTGAAGGCTATGTAACGTCACCCTTCATTTCAATCATGCCCATTTGGCCTTGATTTCCACGACTATTTGTCGTCTTCAAGGGCCTGAACAGAGCCGCCTTGAACGGCCCTCCACACAACCTGTCCACACTTAATCACCTGGAGTTCGGTAAATGCCGTCACCCGCTTGGCCCGTGCTCGCGCGCATCTCTGGCCCGATCGTCATGGTCGGCTTCGGATCGATCGGCAAAGGACTGTTGCCGCTGATCGAACGGCATTTCGATTATGACAAGTCGCGCATTACGGTGCTCGATCCGAAGGACGAAGGCCGCAAGGCACATTGCGAGCAGCACAATGTGCGCTTCATCCAGCAGGGCCTGACCAAGGACAATTACCGCGAACTGCTGACGCCTCTGCTTACCCAAGGCGATGGACAGGGCTTCTGCGTCAATGTCTCGGTCGACACCGGCTCCACCGACATCATGGAATTATGCAACGAGCTGGGTGCGCTTTATATCGACGCGGTCAACGAGCCTTGGCTCGGTTTCTATTTCGATACGTCGAAGGGGCCGGAAGCGCGCTCCAACTACGCCCTGCGCGAGAACACGCTGGCCGCGAAGAAGGCCCGTCCCGCAGGATCGACCACGGCAGTCTCGTGCTGTGGCGCGAACCCCGGCATGGTTTCATTCTTCGTCAAGCAGGCTCTGATGGATGTTGCCGGTGGCCTCAAGCTCAATGCCCCAAAGCCGACGAGCCAATCCGAATGGGCGGACTTGATGCGCCAGGCCGGCATCAAGGGTATTCACATTGCCGAACGCGACACCCAGCGTTCGATGAAGCCGAGAGAGCCGGACGTGTTCGTCAACACCTGGTCGGTGGAAGGCTTCATGTCGGAAGCCGTGCAGCCGGCCGAACTCGGCTGGGGAACGCACGAAAATTGGATGCCCGATAACGCTTTCACCCACGAAGCCGGATGCGGCGCGGCCATCTATCTGATGCAGCCCGGCGCCAATACGCGCGTGCGCACCTGGTGCCCGACCCGCGGCGCGCAATACGGTTTCCTCATCACCCACAACGAAGCGATCTCGATCTCCGACTATTTCACGGTACGCGACGCATCCGGCGCGGCGATCTATCGTCCGACCTGCCACTACGCCTATCACCCAGCGGATGACGCGGTTCTCTCGCTGCACGAAATGTTCGGCCGCGCCGCCAAGATGCAGGAGAAACATCACATCCTCGACGAAAACGAAATCGTGGACGGCATCGACGAACTCGGTGTGCTGCTCTACGGCCACGATAACAATGCCTATTGGTATGGCTCGCAGCTCTCTATCGAAGAGACGCGACAGCTCGCCCCCTATCAGAACGCAACCGGCTTGCAGGTAACGTCAGCGATGGTTGCGGGCATGGTCTGGGCGCTGGAGAATCCGAACGAGGGCATCGTCGAAACGGACGAGATGGATTTCGATCGCTTGCTGGAAATCCAGAAGCCGTATCTCGGACCGATGAAAGGCTACTATACCAGTTGGACACCGTTGACGGACCGACCGGGCTTTTTTGCCGAGGATATCGACACCAGCGATCCATGGCAGTTCAGAAACGTGCTGGTTCGCTGACACAATTAAGTTCGAACTCAGGATTCCATGCGATGGCCGGCAACGCGAGTTGCCGGCCATTTTGATTACGCCAAATCAGCCGGCCAGATTTCGCCGCCGATCCTGCCTGCGTTATTTTGCGTCGATGGGAGGCCCGGACTGCTCGGCGGGTGCGGGCGGCAGCGCCGGCATCGCGCCCGCCTTCTGGGCATCATCATCCGGACGCGCGGGTTCCGGGGCGGGCGTCGTAGGCCGGGCTCCGCCCGGCTTGGACTCCGCGGGAGCTACCTTGCTGTTTTTGGGAACGGCCGGTGGCGGTGCGGTTTGCTGAACGGCCTGCGCGAATTGCAGTTCGTTGCGGGAGGCCAACTGCATCAACGCAAGGCCCGCGACAGAAAGACCGCCGGCGATCATGCTGACGGCAAGGACGAAATCGCGGCGGCCCGCCTGCTTCATGTCGTTCGACGTCATTTCAAACCCTGGATCATCTGCTTCGTAACCAACTGATCCAACCCACCAAGGTTCCTGGTCGGTATCAGCACCGGCGCGCGCCATGAAGGATCGGCGGGGAACTTTAAACCCGTTCCCGATTGAATCGACGCCTGCCCGATATACGACCGTCATTCCGAGGCGTGAGCCTTGAGTGAGCGAGCCGGGAATGACGGAGATGGCTTGTTCAGCTCAATTCGAACATTCTCTAATCCGTCGTGCTGACATCCCATGTGGCATGGCGAACATCGGGCAGTTGTTCGAGGTCGGAGGCGACAGCATCGAGTTCATTCGCATCGACGGCCGTGCTCACCAGCGTCGCCACGATCTCCACGCTGTCGTCGGCGCGCTCGACAACCTCGATATCGCCGACGGGATAGTGCGAAGCTTCGAGTTTCTCGCTCAACACCTCGCGCATATCCGCGAGAGCATCGGCGTCGACCGTCAACCGGAATTGGTAGGTGGCTTCCGATGTTCGCTCGTCCAGCGGCGCTCGATCGATCGCGTTGACGAGCGGACGCAGCAACGTGTTGCCCGCGAGCACGAAAACCGTAAGCAGCGTCGCCTGCGCAATCAGGTCCGCGCCGGCGCAGCAACCGACTGCCGCGGATCCCCATAGCGTCGCGGCGGTGTTGAGGCCGCGCACGTTCATGCCTTCCTTCATGATCGCGCCGGCGCCGAGGAAGCCGATGCCCGACACCACATAGGCGATAATGCGCACCGCGCCATCGGCACCGGTCAGATGCATCCCGATATCGACAAAGGCGGCGGCGCCGACCGCGACAAGAACATTGGTGCGCAGGCCGGCGGTCCGCAGCCGGTACTGGCGCTCGGCGCCGATCAATGTGCCAAGCACGAAGGCCGCCGTCAGGCTCACCAGCGTGTCGAGGAAATCATAAGTCTGAAACGTCGTTAGAAAACGCACGCTGCCCCCGCTACAGTGTCAGCAGCCCGGCATCACCATCCGCGCTCGCAAAAGCCAGCAGCGAACCTTTGGCATTCCATGCCAAGGCTGTCACTGCCTGCTCCGTCTTTCGGCGGACCAGAATTTCCGCACCATCGGAGATGCGCACCATGAGCACAGTGCCATCGCTATAGCCAACCGCGACGATTTCGTGCTTCGGATGACAGGCCACCATCGAAACACGCGCCGGCATTGGCGCCAGAATGGAAGGCTCCTTGCCCATCGGACCGTCCTTGCTGGCGAACGGCCACATGATCACGGTATCGGCACCCGACGTGGCCAGGAATTTTCCGTCCGCGCTCCACGAGAGCGATCGTACCCGCGCGGGATAACCGGTCATCCTCATGTGCCGCGCGTCGGACAGCCGCCAGCCGTGCAGCGCCGGTTCGTGCATCGAGGTGACCAGAAATTTGTTGTCGGGGCTGAAGACGACGCCAAGATGCGAGCCGGCCCATTCAAGCGGTTCCGGCTTCGCCGCCATGTTCGGAAACCATAACGTCACGCCGTTGTAATGCGAGATGGCAAGCCTGATGCCCTTTGGGGCAAATGCCAGCCCTCCGACGGTCGAAACGACGTCGCAGGATTTTTCTTCACCTTTCGCACTACGGAAATAGGCTGTCTTGCCCGCGGACCAGGCCACCGCGCCGTCGGGATGAACCGCGACGTTGTCGATCCAGCGCCGCTTGGGATCGGTGGCGAGCGATTGCACCTGACCCGTGGCATTGACTTCGATCACACTGCCGTCGTCGCCGCCGGAGACCAGGCGGTTGCCATCCGATGCGACGGACAGCACCGCGCCGTCGTGAATCGGCAAACGCGTCGCCTCGCCTTCCGGCGCGACAAACGTCACCGCTTCCTCTTCGCCGACAAAAATGGCGACATCGCCGAGAAAGTGGATGGCGGCAACGGCTGCACCGATCTGGACAGGCTGCACCCGGTCGGTGACGGATACGATGGAGGCCGGGTTCTCCGGCGAATCGAACGCTGTGCTCACGCCGCGATGCACCGTTCAAAGCCGTCCCGGATGGTCTGTTCGGGCAATTCGCGGCCGATGAAGACCAACCGGCTCTCCCGCGGCTCGCCTTCCTTCCACGCCCGCTGATGATCGCCTTCGAGCATCATGTGAACACCCTGGAACACGTAGCGGTCGTCGTCGCCGGTAAAGGCAAGGATGCCTTTCGAACGCAGGATCTTCTGACCTTCGCTGGCGACCAGTTGCTGCAGCCACGGCATGAACTTGTCCGGATCGAGCGGCTTTGTGCTACGCAACGACAACGATTGCATGTCCTCGTCGTGATAGTGCTTCATGCCATGACCGTGGTCGTGATCATGATGATGATCGTGGTGATGATCGTGGCCACAGTTCTCATCATGGCAATGCTCATGATCGTGATGATGATGGTCATGCTCATCCGCTTCGAGAAACTCCGGCTCGATCTCCAGGATGCGGTCGAGATCGAAAGCGCCGCGTTCCAGCACGTCCGAAAGCGCGACCTGGCAACGTTGCGTCGGGTGTAGTTTGGCGTAGGGGTTGATGGCGCGGATCCGGCCCTCGACCTCGGCCAACTCCGCCGGCGTCACCAGATCGGTCTTGTTGAGCACGATCACATCGGCGAACGCAATCTGGTTCTTGGCCTCCGGCGCGTCCTTCAGGCGGTCGCTCAGCCATTTGGCATCGGCCACCGTCACCACTGCGTCGAGCCGCGCGTTGTTCTGGACGTCCTCATCGACAAAAAAGGTTTGAGCAACCGGCGCCGGGTCCGCCAGGCCGGTGGTTTCGACGATGATGGCGTCGAACTTGCCCTTGCGTTTCATCAGACCCTCGAGAATCCGCACCAGATCGCCGCGAACCGTGCAGCAGATGCAGCCATTGTTCATCTCGAACACTTCTTCGTCGGCACCGATGATCAGGTCGTTATCGATACCGATCTCGCCGAATTCGTTGACGATGACAGCGTATTTTTTGCCGTGGTTCTCAGACAGAATGCGGTTGAGCAGTGTGGTCTTGCCGGCACCTAGATAGCCGGTCAGTACGGTCACGGGGATTTTTGCAGCAGTTTGTTCGGACATGATTTCTCCGGCGGGATCGGGCGCGGCGATAGTGGCAGGGGCCCCCACCTTATCGAGCCAGCGCGCCCATTAACGCCTTTATATTGTGCCTGACCATATCAATGTAAGTGGGCGCATCCCCCTTTTCGCCGGTTAGGCTATCGGAATAGAGCGTGCCGCCGATCGTCGCACCGGTTTCGGTGGCGATCCGCTCCACCAGCCTGGGATCGCTGATGTTTTCCAAAAACACGGCCGGAATTTTTTCCTGCCGGATTTGCCGGATAATTCTCGCAATATCCCGTGCACTGGGCTCGGAATCGGTCGAGACGCCTTGCGGAGCCAGGAACGTGACGCCATAGGCCGCGGCGAAATAGCCAAATGCCGTATGCGTCGAGATCACCTTGCGGCGCGCCGGCGGAATTTGCGCCACCGCAGCACGGACGTCGCGATCCAACACATCGAGTTTGGCCAGGTAAGCGCTGGCGTTGGCCATGTATCCGGATGAGCCGGCTGGATCGATCGCCGTCAGCGCATCGCGGATATTCTCAACATAGATTTTCGCGTTGGCAACCGATTGCCAGGCATGCGGATCGGCTTCGCCGTGATGATCGTTGCTGGCTTTCAGCGGCACGATTTTGTCAGACGCAACCACCATTCTTGCCGTGCCGCCGCTCGATTTGAGCAGCCGTGGCAGCCAGCCCTCCAGGCCAAGACCATTGATGATCATCAGCTTTGCCGCGGCAATCGTCTTGGCATCGGCCGGTGACGGCGTATAGACATGCGCGTCGGCATCAGGCCCGACGAGCGTCGCAACGTCGACGCGGTCGCCGCCAACATTGCGGGCGAAATCGGCCAGAATAGTAAAGGTCGTCACCACCTTGATACGATCGTCGGCGCAGGCCGGTGCGATCAGCACGCCCGCCAGGACAACGGCAGCCAGCAAAACCCGGAATCGCCGCATGCTGATGCCTATGCTTCGAGGTGGCGGCCGGGAAACAACTGCCGGACCAGCCCGCTGACATTGCCGAACAGGACCGAAAGCACATACATCCCCGCCGCAACCAGAATGATCGCAGGCCCCGATGGCACTCCGGTCTGAAACGACAGCACCAGCCCAGCGTAGCCCGACACTGCGGCGCTTGCGACGGCAATCGCCAGCATGCCGCTGATATCACGCGACCAGAAACGCGCGATGCCGGCGGGCAAAATCATCAGACCAACCGCCAACAATGTCCCCAGCGCATGGAAGCCATTGACGAGATTAATCACCACCAGCGCCATGAATATCAGGTGCGTCGGCGCACCGGACCGGCTGACCGTACGCAGAAACACCGGATCGACGCATTCGATCACCAGAGGGCGATAGATCAACGCCATGACGATTAAAGTGATGGTGGCGTTGAAAGCGATGACCAGCAGGGTCTGATCGTCGAGCGCGAGGATATTGCCAAACAGCACATGCAGAAGGTCGATATTGGTGCCGCGCATCGAGACGATGGTGACGCCGAGTGCCAGCGACACCAGATAAAACGTCGCCAGCGAGGCATCCTCCTTCAATTCGGTGCTGCGCGCGACGACGCCGGAGAGGATCGCGACCGTGAATCCCGCAATCAAACCGCCAAACGTCATGGCGAACAGATTGAGGCCGGAAATCAGAAAGCCGATGGCAGCACCCGGCAGAATCGCGTGGGCCATGGCGTCGCCAACCAGGCTCATCCGGCGCAGCATCAGAAAGACACCGATCGGCGCGCCGCCCAACGCCAGCGCCAGCACGCCCGCCAGTGCCCGGCGCATGAATTCGAACTCGGTGAACGGGCCGATCAGAATCTCGTAGAGCATTCAAGCCGCCCGTGCCGGCACGCCATCGACCACACAGGCGCGCGCACTGTCATCGAAAGCCTCACACATGTGCCGCGCGGTCGTCAGGTTGTCTTGCGTCAACACCCGTGCGGTATCTCCCCAGGCCACGGCTCCCCGCGCCAACAACAAGGCCTGCGGGAAATGCGCCCGCACCAGATCCATGTCATGCAAGGCGGCCAGCACGGTGCGGCCTTCGGCATGCCATCGCTTCACCAGCGCCAGCAGATCGGCGGAGGTCTTGGCGTCGATGGCGTTGAACGGTTCGTCAAGCACGATGACACGAGCGTCCTGCAACAGTACGCGCGCGAACAGCATACGCTGCATCTGGCCACCGGACAGCGTGCCGATGCCGCGCCGCTCGAATCCATTGAGACCGACCGCCATCAGCGCCTGCTGTATTTTGATCTGCTGCGGCTTCCCGATGCCGCCGAACAGACCGGTGCGAGACCACAATCCGGTGCCGATGAAATCGAACACCGAAATGGGAAAACTGCGATCGATATCCGCGCTCTGTGGCAGGAAGGCAATGTCGCGGACGTTGAGACCGCCAAGTTCTATGGTTCCGGAGAGTGGCTTCAGAAGTCCAACAAGGCCGCGGAATAACGTCGACTTGCCGGCGCCATTCGGGCCGATGACCGCCGTCAATGAGCCCGGTGCGATCTCGCCATTCAAGTGATGGACCGCTGGATGCCGGTCGTAGCCCAGCGTCACATCATTGAAACGCAACAGCGCGCTCATGTCGGCCTCATCGCCAGCAATACGATCGCCCACAAGCCTGCACTGAGCAGCAGGGCGCCCCCCAGCCGCGTCAGCAGTGCCATCCGCAGGATGGACCACGGTGCGGGCTGTGCCGGATGAGGCATCGACAGCCCGTGACGGTGAGCATCGCCGGCACCATGACGATGGCCGCCGACCTCGTCATGGTGATGGGCGTGAGAATGGGACATCGACCTGGTAAAATCACTGAGAAAACCGCCCGTCTCCGGTGGACTCCGGCCGCGGGTATGCTGATATATATGTTATACTATAACATCACAAGATGATACGATGCAACTTCAGATCCGTTAGCCGCCAGTCAAGGCAAACTCATACTTTCACTGCTGACTGAATCGAAGGCAAAGCCCCCGGCTTTACCGATCTGACGTTCTTTGGTGCCGCCAGCGGCGTCGCTTCACTTGAGGCCTCCGTAACAGAAAGGGCGGCCACCCAAGGTGCCGCCCTTTTCGATCTTCTCCAGCCATCCGAACCCGGACGTCCGGCTATCCCTTCAAGCGAGCGCGGATCACGCCTTTCCGAGCAGATCGTCGACGTATTCCCAGTTGACCAGATGGTCGACGAATGCCTTCAGGTAGTCAGGCCGACGATTGCGATAGTCGATGTAGTAGGAATGTTCCCAGACATCGACGCCGAGAATCGGGGTCGCGCCATGGACCAGCGGATTTTCGCCATTCGGCGTCTTCGACACTTCGAGCTTGCCATTCTTGACCGAAAGCCAGGCCCAGCCGGAACCGAACTGGCCGGCGCCCGCGGCAGCGAAATCCGCCTTGAATTTTTCGAGACCGCCAAGGTCCTCATTGATCTTCTTTTCGAGACGGCCGGGCAGTTTGCTGCCGCCGCCGTTCGGCTTCATCCAGTTCCAGAAATGCAGATGATTGTAATGCTGTCCGGCATTGTTGAAGAGGGCGGCGTTCTTGCCGAACGAGCCCTTGACGATCTCCTCGAGGGACTTGTTTTCGAATTCAGTGCCTTTCAGCAGATTGTTGCCATTGGTGACATAGGCCTGATGGTGCTTGTCGTGGTGAAACTCCAATGTTTCCTTCGACATATGGGGAGCGAGCGCATCATAGGCATAAGGCAAATCAGGAAGCTTGAAGGTCATGATATCTGTCCGGACTGATGGAAGAGATGGTCTAACGGGAACCTTTATATAAGGTTCCATCGCAAAAACAGAAGGCTCTGCGGAGAAAATCTGGCATCGCCTGACAGGAATGCGGCTCAACCCGCAATCCGCAGGCCCATCCCGCCGAGCCCCTCATGCTGCGTTGGCGACGGGCCGCCCGACCGGCCCCCGCAGTGCCGGAGGCCTGACATTCATCAGCATTTGGAACGCGCCCGCAATCAAACCGATCACCACAGCCGCGCGCCATGCCAAGTCGTAGCTGCCGAGTTTGTCATAAACCACGCCGCCGCCCCACGCGCCGAGGAATGAACCCACTTGATGGCTCAGGAAGGCAATGCCGGTCAGGGTTGCCATGAATCGCAGCCCGAACAGTTGCGACACCAGGCCGTTAACGAGCGGGACAACGCCAAGCCACAACGCCCCCATGATGGCCGCGAAGACCAGCGTCGTGGCGGGCGTGGCGGGGAATGCGAAATAAGCGGCAATCGTCAACGAGCGAACAATGTAAATCCCGCCGAGCAGGATCTGCTTGGGATAGATTCCGCCGAGCCAGCCGAAGGCATACGAACCGATGACATTGAACAGCCCGATCATCGCCAGCGCTTCGGCGCCAAGCGATGGATCAAGGCCGCAGATCTCCAGATAGTTCGGCAGATGCGTCGTGATGAACACCAATTGCAGACCGCAAACAAAAAAAGCGATCGACATCACGACAAAGCCGGAATGCCCCAGCGCCGACTGGATCACTACACCGACGGGCTGATCGGTATCGTCCGACTTGTCGATATCGACGGCGTCACCGCGACCGGCGAACACCGCCGCCGGCAACATGACCGCGGCGAGACCGAGAAACCCGACCAACGCCATCTGCCAGCCCGAGGTCGAAATCAACGTCTGCGCGAGCGGCGAGGCGATCACCAGACCAAGCGAGCCGGCGGCCGACACCGCACCCATGGCGACGCTGCGCTTTGCCACGGAGACCACGCGCGACGTCACGGTCATCGTCATGCTCGATGCCGTGCACGACAACGCAAGGCCGACACAGAACCCGGCGCCGATGGTGAACACCAGCGCCGAAGTTGCCAGCATCATGATCCCCAGTCCGGCGGCATAGATCAGCACGCCGCCCAGCATGACGTACCGCGCCCCATAGCGATCGGCCAGCACGCCAACCACCGGTTGCGTCACGCCCCAGACGACATTCTGCAATGCGGTCGCCAGCGAAAAATCCGCGACCGTGATGCCGATGTCACGGATGACCGAGGGCTGAAGCAATCCGAAACTCTGCCGCATCCCCATTGCAAGGCTCAGCAGGATCGCGGCGCCGGCCAGAATCGACCAGCGCTGGAATGGACTGAGTTGTGCTGCCTTCATTGCAAGCCTCTGCTGAAGAAAATGGTTGTCTACATTGACATCCGATTTGAATAGTTGCCACCCATGCAGCCGGCATGACCGAATGCGAATAACGCGGGGCGACCGGCGAGAGGCAAAATGAGCATTGAAATCGAGATCCTGACCGGCGACGCGTCCTGGCCGGCCGCAAAGCCCCTGCTTGATGCGGTCTGGCCGCCGGAGACGGTGGCAATTTCGCCCTTGGCGCACATTGTCTTTGCAAATGCCGACCTCCGTGTCCTGGTCGAGGATTCAGAGGGCTTGGCCTGCCACGTCGGCATCTATCGACGCGACGGTACCTGGAACGGGCGCAAGGTTCGGATCGGCGGAATCGGCAGCCTGGCGACACGAGACGATTGCCGCCGCCACGGCTATGCAAGCGTGGCCCTGAATGCCGCGATCCAAACCCTGAGAGACGAACGGGCGACCGATTTCGCGATGCTGTTTTGCGAGCCTCACAACGCCGCATTCTATCAGGCCCGCGGCTGGCGCGCCTTCACGGGTGAAGTCTATGCGCAGCAACCCGACGGCCGTATGCGCTTCGAGGCGATGGCGCCCTATGTCCTCGACATCAAGCGAGCGCCGCGAGAGGGCACCATCGACCTATGCGGATTGCCGTGGTGATCATGCATTTGACGGACGGTGACTATCGGCCACCGCTATAATATGATGCACGTCATTCATATTTGACGGTGCCGTGCGGCGACGTCCGGCGGACAGGAAAAGGGACGACGATGAACGCTCCGGTCAACCTGCCGCGCCCGGAGCCCGCCAACGCGTTGCTGATATCCCCGATACTGCCGACCTTGCTAAGGCTGGCGCTCCCCAACACGATTGCGATGCTCGGCAGCGCCTTGGTGGCGATTGCGGAAACCGCCTATATCGGCCGGCTTGGCATCGTACCGCTGGCCGCGATCGCATTGGCGTTTCCCTTCACCATGCTGATGCAGATGACCTCGGCAGGCGCAATGGGAGGCAGCGTCTCCTCAGCGATCAGCCGGGCGCTTGGCGCGGGCAACGAGACACGTGCCGCCACCCTGGCGTGGCACGCTGCAATGATCGGCGTCTGTGGTGGAATGTTCTTCACGACCATGATGCTGTGGTTCGGCAAATCGATGTTCGCCATGCTGGGCGGCAAGGGCGCCGTCCTCGACGAAGCGACAGGCTACGCTTACGTGTTGTTTTCCGGCTCCATCGCCATCTGGCTGGTCAACACGCTGGCCTCGATCATACGTGGTACCGGCGACATGAAGGTCCCCTCGGCAGCAACACTCGCGGTCGCCGTCCTCCAAGTCATATGCGGTGGCGCGCTCGGCCTCGGCATCGGTGGCATTCCGCAATTCGGCATGGTCGGCGTCGCAGCCGGCCAACTCATCGCGTACGGCCTCGGAACCGGTTTCCTGATCTGGTATCTCGCCAGCGGCCGTAGCCGATTGACAATGAACGCAGCGACATTCTCGTTTCGATGGGACATGTTCGTCGACATTCTCAAAGTCGGGGCGATCTCATGTTTCTCGCCGGTGCAGACGGTACTGACCATCCTGGTCTTCACCAAAATCGTTGCCGGATTCGGCATTGAAACGCTCGCGGGATACGGCATCGGCTCGCGGTTGGAATTTCTGCTGATCCCGATCGCATTTGCATTTGGCGTCGCGTCGATTCCAATGGTCGGCATGGCCATCGGCGCCGGACTCATCGCGCGAGCGCGGCGCATTGCATGGATTTCAGGGTGTGCTGCCGGTTTGGCCGTCGGTGCGGTCGGAGCGATGACGGCAATCTGGCCACTCTTGTGGATATCGCTGTTCACCGGCGATCCCGGCGTCCGTGCCTCCGCCGCCAGTTACTTCGCCTGGGCCGGGCCCTGCTTCGGATTTTTCGGCTTCGGTATCGCGATGTATTTCGCATCACAAGGCGCCACCAAGGTTGCGGGGCCCGTGCTCGCTTCGACGCTGCGCTTGCTGATGGTTGCAGGCGGCGGCTGGTGGCTGGCGTCAGCCCATGCCCCCGCGTGGACGTTATATGCGCTGGTCGGAGCCGCAATGGTAACGTTTGGCGTAGCCACGGCCGTCGCGGTGCGCCTGACGCGATGGGGACATTGACGACGCCTGCCCTGCCCCGCGCAACGCGTGTCTCGGCGCACTCTTTGATTTTTACCGAAACCTAATTTCCGAATGCGAGGCTGGCACGGAGCGCCGGCAACAAAAAGTCGCATTTGCCATTCCTGCGCATTACACGGTAATGCAGTGCATGCGAGCGATCTGGTCTCGTCCAGAGACGCTCTCTTGTGCTGCAGCAGCCGAATCATTCGGAGGATTTGATGAGAGTACGATTCAAATTGGCTGCTGCCATTTTATTATTGGCTGGTAGTTTGAACGTGCCGACCAATGCCTTCGCGCAAGAGGCCGCCGATCCTTCCGGAACCTGGCTCACCCAGGCCGGCGACGCGAAGGTGCATGTCAGCCGTTGCGGCGGCAGCGTTTGCGGCGTCGTCGTCTGGCTCAGGCAACCGATCGATCAGATGACCGGTCAGCCCGCCGTCGACGACAAGAACCCCAACCCCTCGCTGCGGCGCCGGCCCGTGATCGGCCTGCCGCTATTCAGCGATATGCGATCAACCGGCCCGGCAAGCTGGGCAGGACGCATTTACAATGCGGACGACGGCGGCACTTATGACAGCGATATCGCCATGACCGGGCCCAATACGCTGCGCGTCAATGGCTGCGTCGGTGCATTGTGCGGAGGCGAGAACTGGACCCGGTCCCGACGCTGAATGCCTGCAAGCACCGTTCACAACAAGCGATCGCGCATCATCAGGCTTGTTTTGCCTTCAACGCGACCGCTGCCGACGCATAGCCGCCGCCCGCGCCATCGATGAAGTGGATGTGATCGCTGCGCGATGCCTTTGGCGTGAAGCAGGTCATCATCGCGGCTCCCTGTCGGTGCAGACCATAGCGCACGATGCCCGCGGCGGCCGCCTCTTCGAGGCGCTGTTGAAGAGCCTCCGCGAGATCCACCGTGCAATCCAGCACCATCCGAAGTCCATCGTCGTATTTGCGAAAATCGGAATTCACAACGACTTCCTCGATGTACTTCGAGGGAGAAAAACCACCGACGCTGATGCCGCCGCGCATGATCGCGAAAGCCGCCAATGTCCGCGCCAATACCGCCAGACGTTTGAGCAGCATCGAACCGCCGCGCCGCGCGCGAACCTCATAGTCCAGTCCCGCCGGCGGCCAATGCAGCTCCGGACCCTCCGATGGCACCGGCCGTCCAGCTTCAGGGCTACGCTCGACCAGCGTGATGACAGTTTCGATCAGTTGCCGGAATGCGGCCGGGTCGGCGCGGTCCATCGGCACAATCAGCACCGAAAGAACGACACCACGAACCGCTGGAATCTCCGAGAACCGGCACGACAATCCGCTGAGGTCGGGTTGCGTTCCGGACGGCGCGGGCGTGACAGCGAACTCGCCGCGCTTCATGGCGGCTTCCGCCCAGCCAAGACCGCCGCCTGAAAACAGGGCGTAGGCGACATGAGGCGACGGCCCGAACCGTGCGACCCTGACGTCCAAGCCTTGCGCCCGGATCGCACCGACTGACACCAACGCCACCCGCATGGTCAGACCGAGTTCATCCCGCACCCAGGTCGCGGTAGCGGCCAACGCATTCCCTGCACGCTCGGCATCCTCGGAGGCAATCGCGAAGCTCGCGCCGTCGCCGCCGAAAACGAAGGGAAACTCACGCCCTTCAAGCGCATTGGTGACAGCGGCAATCACGGCTGCTCCCGCCATGTTGACGGCTTTGTAGCGCTGTGCGGCGATTGCGTTGGTCGACTCGACGATATCGGCAACTCCGATGATCCAGTCGCCCGGCAGCGGCGCATAGAGCGCCGGGTCCATCAAGCTGCCAAAGCTCCGAAAGATGGGAATATCTGCGTAGAAGCGGACCATACCCGTTGTTCCAATCCTGACACGCAATGTTATCGCTGATCCCCGAGCATTCAAGACCGGGACGACCTCGCGCGTGGCAAGGCCGGCCGCCCCGGATAGGCCTCGCGACCGACGGCACGCAGAGCGATCGAATTTTCTGTTTCGCGCGCACCGTCAAACTCGAGGCTGTCGGGAAGCGTTCACACATAGCGGCAAAACGCCGCGGAATAGTCCGCGTGCTGAAAACCTTTGAAGCATTGCGCTCGCAATGACGGCGCCGATCGGGATTTAGAACGAACCTAATTTGGCGCTGTAGCAAAGCAAAGTTGGCTTCGCTAAACAGATCACAACAACCGGTGGGCTGTGCTCGCGGCCCGATACAGTACATGAATGACAACGGCGACTAGCGGGCCGCGTGTCGCGGATTTGTTGATGACCGACGGCGAAGAACTCTGGCAACGGAAAAAACGTCGCGCTTTCTTGATCAGCCAACTTTACCAATGGCACTGGATCAGCTCCGGGCTCTGCCTGATTGGCATGGTGCTGTTCGCCTTGACCGGAATTACGCTGAACCATGCCGGGCAAATCGAGGCCAAGCCGGCGATTGCGACCAGCGAGGGACAATTGCCGCAGGCCCTGATCGCCGAGCTTAAATCCGAACCCGCGGTGTCCAAGAAGGCGCTGTCGTCGAACATCAGCGCATGGCTGCAACGTGAAGTCGGGGTCAACACCTCCGGTCGCGATACCGAATGGTCGGCAAAAGAAATCTATGTTGCTTTGCCGCGGCCCGGTGGCGACGCGTGGCTAAGTATCGAACGCGATACCGGTGCAGTGTCCCATGAGGTGACGGACCGAGGCTGGATCGCTTACCTCAACGACCTTCACAAGGGCCGTCACACCGGCAAGGCGTGGAGCTGGTTTATCGATCTGTTTGCCGGCGCGGCGATTATCTTCTGCCTCACGGGCCTGCTGTTGCTGCAACTGCATGCCAAGCGGCGCCGGGCAACATGGCCCATCGTCGGCATGGGTCTCATTATTCCGACGTTACTCGTTGTTCTCTTCATCCACCGCTAAGGGGCCGCAATGCGATTGCTACTTTCAGCTGCACTGACAACATTGGCCGCCGGTTCGTCGCTGGCCGCCGAGGCCATTGTCAGCATCGACATTCCACAGCTCAATGTCGCTGAATATCACAGACCCTACGTCGCCCTCTGGATTGAAAGCGCCGATGGCGGAAAAATCACCAACCTGGCGGTATGGTACGACACCAAGCTGAAAGACAACGAAGGCACGAAATGGCTGAAGGACATGCGGCAATGGTGGCGACGCACCGGCCGTGAATTGACCATGCCGGCGGATGGACTCAGCAGCCCGACCCGCGCGCCCGGAACACACCAGATCAAGTTCGAGAGCAATGCCAAACCGCTCAGTCAGTTGGCGCCCGGCGACTATCAGTTGGTGGTCGAGGCGGCCCGCGAAGTGGGTGGTCGCGAGTTGCTAAGAGTGCCGTTCGTCTGGCCGCCGAAAGCTCCGGTTACTCACGACATGAATGGCGAGAGCGAACTCGGAACCGTTTCATTGAAACTCACGCCCTAGTCGAACTCATTCGCGCGGACTCGACCGATCGATTGCATGGATAAGGATCTCGCCATGAATAAATTTTTCAGAATCGCGCTGCTTGCGTCGGCCGTTTCAATGCTGTCAGTGCCGGCGCAAGCGCACCGCGCGTGGCTGTTGCCGTCGGCAACGGTATTGTCCGGTAACGATAGCTGGATCACCGTCGATGCGGCGATTTCCAACGACCTGTTCTATTTCGAGCATCACGCGCTGCCGCTCGATAATCTCTCGGTGCTGGGGCCGGACGGCAAATCCATCACGCCCGCGAATGCGGCAAAGGGACAATATCGCAGCACTTTCGACGTGAAGCTGGAACAGCCCGGCACCTACAAGGTGATGGTCGTGAACCGCGGCGTGTTCGCCAACTATAAGCTCGATGGACAGAACAAGCGCTGGCGCGGCAAGCCCGAACAAATCGCCACCGAGATCCCGGCGAACGCGACCGACGTGAAAATCTCCGAAACGCAAAGCCGGATCGAGGCGTTCGTAACTTCGGGCAAACCCACCACGGAGACGCTGAAACCCACCGGCACCGGCCTCGAAATGATTCCCGTGACCCACCCCAACAACCTGGTGGTCGGGGAGAAAGCAACATTCAAGTTGTTACTCGACGGACAACCCGCGGCCGGTCTCGCGGTGGAGATCGTTCCCGGAGGGATCCGCTACCGCGACAAGCTGAACGATACCAAGGTCACGACCGACGAAGCCGGCTCCTTCAGCGTCACATGGCCGGGGCCGGGATTCTACTGGATGAGCGCCTCCGCACGCGACGACAAAAGCACCATCAAGGGTGCCGCACGGCGCGCCAGCTACGCGACCACGGTCGAAGTCCTGCCCGAATAGCTGGGCCCGGCATGACCGCTCCAGCCGCTCGCCGCGTCGCAATTCCGCCGTTGCTGGCGACGCCTCGCGCGGTTCCCGCCGGCGAGCTGCAGCATCTCGCTGGCGCGACCATGGGTACCAGCTGGTCGGTGAAGTTCGTCGGCTCCCGTATCTCGACGTACACGCTGCAGCGCGCGATCGATACATCGCTGCGACGCGTCGTGTCCCAGATGAGTCCATGGGAAAGCGAGTCGGATATCAGCCGCTTCAACCGGCTTCAGCCCGGCCAGTGGCAAACGCTTCCGCCGGAATTTTTGAAAGTGATCGATGCCGCGCTGCGCGTCGCTCGGCAATCGAACGGCGCCTATGATCCGGCCATGGGGGCGCTGGTCGATCTATGGGGTTTCGGACCGAGTGGACGCCGGACGGTTCCCCCGCCGCCAGCGGCCGTGATCGAAGCCCATCATGACAGCGGCTGGCGACATCTCGAACTGGACGTCGCGCGGCACCGGTTGCGCCGGCACGCGCGTGCGCAACTGGACCTTTGCGGAATTGCCAAGGGCTTCGCCGTCGATCTGCTGATGGCGACGTTGCGAGAGCACGGCATTCATCATGCGCTGGTGGAAATCGGTGGTGAACTGTCAGGACATGGCATCAAGCCGGACGGCAGTCCGTGGTGGGTCGAGATCGACCGGACCACGCGGGAAGCAGCATCCGATGACACTCCTGCTCTCCTCGTGGCGCTGCACGACCTCGCGATCGCCACTTCCGGCTGCGAACGCAGCTTCACCCACCATGGGCGCTCGTTCTCCCACACAATCGATTCCCGCACCGGCTCGCCCATCGACAACAGGATGAATACCGCGACGGTGTTGCATACGTCCTGCATGGAGGCCGATGCTTACGCCACGGCGTTGATGGCGATGGAGCCCGAGGCCGCGTTCGATTTCGCCATCGAATGGCAGCTTGCAGCGGTCATCACCTTCGCCAACGATGGTTCCGGATTCTGCGAACGCACGACGCCGGCACTCGACGCCATGTTGGCCTGACGGGCAGGCAGGGTCGCCCATCGCGTTTCGCGCGAAGCGACCGGTTCGCACAGAGAAATGGCGCTAGGTCAAAATCGTAGAGCCGGTTCCGATTCCATCAGAGCCGGATATTTATGTCTCGGCCCACTGTCGCAACAGGTTGTGATACAGTGACGTCAGCGTCACCACCGATGAATGCTCGGGGTGGTCGGCATTGAGACGGATGATCGACATGTCGAGATCGAACATCATCGCTCGCCTTGTCACGTCGGCGATCATACTCTCCGTCCAGAAAAACGAAGCGATACGCGAGCCGCGCGTCACCTTGGTGACATGATGAACGCTGGTGCCGGGATAGACGACCATGTCGCCCGCCGGCAACTTTACGGAATGGGCGCCATAGGTGTCCTCAACAACGAGTTCCCCGCCATCGTATTCTTCCGGGGACGACAGAAACAACGTCGACGAAACATCGGTGCGGACGCGAATATGAGTTCCTGGAATGGTACGTATGGCGTTATCGACGTGCGAGCCGAAATTCATCCCGCCATCGGCATCGTAGCGATTGAACAGCGGAGGAAAGATTGTTTTGGGCAGCACCGCCGACATGAACAGGGGATTGCGATTGAGCGCAGCGAGAACGATGTCACCCAGTTCGCGTGCCTCCGGCGTACTCTCCGGCAATTGCAGATTGCGCTTGACCTGGCTGGACTGATGACCGGCCGTAACCCTGCCATCGACCCAATCGGCACGCGTCATCACTTCGCGGCAATGACGCACCTGATCCGGAGTCAGCACCTCTGGGATGTGAACCAACACCTGTGAAAGCTCCTTAAGAAAGGGCAGGTATCTTGCGACACCGGCCCTCCATGTTCACGATGGATCGCATCAGAACGATGCGCGAGCAGACAGCGATACGTAGCGACCGGAACCCGGCACAGCGAAACCGGCACCGGCGGCCGTATCGAAGTAGTACTCGTCGGCAATGTTGTAGACGTTGAGCTGCATGGTGAAGTTCTTCGTCACCTTGTAAGCGGCCATGGCGTCAAATCGCCAGTAGGAAGGAATGCGGCCATCGTTCGCCACGCTGCTCCAGCGCGAATCGACAAAGAATGCACCACCCCCAACCGTCCATTGCGGCGTGATGTCATAGGTCGTGAACAGCGAGAACGAGTTCTGCGGCGTCATCGCCAGTTCGTTGCCGACGTTGGCGGCGGTCAACGTTTCCACCAGCCTTGAGCGCAGATAGGCGTAACCGCCGGAAATGCTCCACTGGTCGGTCAGCTTTCCAGTCGCGCCGACTTCGAAGCCCTCGACCTGCGAAGTACCAATCGCGACATAATCCGGGGCCGCCGACGTTCCGCGATTCTCGTAATCGTTCTTCTTTCGAATGCGGAACACCGCGGCATTGACGTTAAGTTTGCTATTGAGCAGATCGGCCTTGACGCCAATCTCGTCGACTTCCGATTCCACCGGCGTCAACGACTGCTGGCCGTTGGCAATTGTGGTGAATTCGGCGGGCGGATTGGCCGATGTCCCGCGCATATAATAGACGCTGGAATTCGCCGTCGGATGCAAAACGATCCCCGCGCGATAGCTGAGGAAGTCGTTACTGGATCGCAGGCTGTTGGGAGCCACCGCGGGAACTGCAGGTCCCCCGGTCAGACGGTTGAATGAGTAGGTGTTCGTACTGGCGTTGAAGACATCGTAACGAACGCCCCCGAGCAGTTCGAGCCACTCCGTAACCTTCATCTGGTCCTGGATATAGAAGCCATGACCATTCGCATCGGATACGGTTGCCGCGGTCGTCGGGTTGAGCGTACCGACGGCATAGGGATTGGGATTCGCCATATTGACGCGATATGGATCGGCGAAAGTCGTCCGGAAGTTTTCGCGGCTTTCACGACTCCATTCCATTCCGGCCAGCACATTATGCTGCAGCCAGCCGGTATCGAACTTGGCATTGATGTCGCTGACGTTGCTCAGCAAACGGTTATTGGTCTGATTTTGAAAATGGTTGGTGTTGGCCAGCCAGATATCCTTCAACGCGGTAGCGGTCGTCAGCGGATTTCCCGATGTCGCCAGCCGCGTGCCGCCAACCGCGGAGTTCCATAAATTTGAATTCGCGGTGTTCAGGCCGCTCAATTGAACCGGGCGAGTGCGGTTGAAGCGATCAACCGACGTGTAACCGGTGGTGTTGGTGAACTTCAGCCCCGGCATGAATTCATGTTCGAATTTATTGGTGAAATTGTGCGCCTGGGTCTGTTCGACGTCGCCCTGGCCCGGCGTCGCCACGCCATAATAGGTATTGCGCGAAACCGGCGCGGGCTGGCGATAGGACGTCCCGAAATAGGAGCCCGGCAACAGGGGAATGCCGCGATCGGCAACGTTATCGTCGTTCTGATAGACATAGCTGAACGTATTCTTGGTCTTGTCGGACATTTGCCACGCAACCGACGGTGCAAAGCCGAAGCGCTTGATATGCACAAAGTCGCGACCCGCCACGTCGGTATCGTAGCCGACCATCGCCAACCGCGCCGACACGTCACCGAACGTCTTGTTGAAATCGGTCATCACGCGGCCGCCGGGCGCCGAATTGCCGGTCGCCTCGACAACATAGAAATCGCGGGCCTGCGGCAACTTCGAGATAATGTTGATGGCGCCGCCCGTCGAGCCGCGGCCGAACACGAACGACGAAGGCCCTTTGTAAACCTCGACGCGGTCGAAACTGAAGGCATCACGTGCATACCAGCCCGGATCGCGAATGCCGTCACGGTAAAAGTCGTTACGCGCCGTGTAGCCACGGATGGTGACGTTGTCGCCTTGAGCGCCGCCCTCGCCCGCAGTGAAGGTGATGCCCGGAACGTTGCGCAAAGCCTCTTGCACGGATGTGGTCCGCTGATCCTGCATCAACTGTTGCGAGACAACATTGACGGTTTGCGGCGTGTTCAGCAGTGGCGCCGGAAACCGCGAAACGCCAGCCTGCGCGGGCGTACTGTAGCCGGCCACACCGGCGCCATCGCCGATGACGGGATTGACCGCAACATTGCTGGGAGCACTGGCTACCGGCGGTGTGGAGCGCGCCGGCGCACGTCGTGCAGCCTGGCGCTTCGCAGTCCGCTTCGGCGCGGTAACACGAACTTGCGGAAGATCGTCGGCGCTCGACGCCGGTTGAGCGTCGGCTGAATCCGGGATCAACATCGCTGCCGCGATGCCGATCGTGGCCTTGGTCCAGGCGATCTTTGAAGTGCCGCGCGAAACCATGTTGCCATTGTCCGCGCCACTCAAGCTACGCGCTGATGAAATATCCATGTGCCCCATTCCCCATAAGACGCCGCCAGCACCACACGCACTCGCAACCGTTGTCGCTGGTCTTAACTTTGGAGAACCTGGCTCGCAACACGCGCACCCCTTGAATCATAGCACTTTATAGACCTTCTAGTTCTTCGTTGTTTTGATTGGACAAATTGACGCAGGCCAAAAGTATCGGACGACATCGATCGCCCGCCCTTTGGCGACAAGCTTTAAAGCGATTCTAATATCGCTCATCGCTTGTCTGTTTAATTCACAAGGCCAAGACGGTAGATCATAACGAGCTGCCGCGCATTCGCTCGTCGTCCCGCTTCGCGGTTGATCTCTGTCGGCGTCGCAACAAAAGTCTGCCTGATGAAACTAACTGCTTCGACCTACCGAACGACGCGGCCAAATTCCTGTTTGGCGTTGAAGGCGGGCACCATCGCGCTGGCTCTCGCGGTATTGATATCGCCGCTAGCGCCGACCATCGCACTAGCACAATCCTCAACCACGCAGCCCGCTAACGATGCCGCGACACCATCGGCCCCTGCGCCGGCCATCGTTCCCGATGCAACGCTCGCGGCACCCGCGTCGCAGCCAACGTCGTCATCACCTGAATCCCCGCCGGTAAATCCCGCCGCGTCGAATCCCGTTGAAGCAAATCCCGCTGAAGCCAATGCCGTCGAAGCCAGTGCCGCCGAAGCCAATGCGATCCTGCCGCACGAGCTGACGCCGATCGGCATGTTCATGGCCGCCGACTATATCGTGAAGGCGGTCATGATCGGCCTGGCATTTGCCTCGATCGTCACATGGTCGGTATGGCTTGCCAAAACAATCGAAATCCTGGGAGCGCGCCGCAAACTGATGCGGGATTTGCGCGAGGTGGAAACGTCACGATCGCTCGAGGAAGCCCGCACCAGACTGCAGACAGCCAATAGCGATGTCGCCGTGCTGACTAACGCCGCGCTTGAAGAACTGCAGCGATCGCACGACGCGATGAATCATGACGGCATCAAGGAGCGCATTGCCTCGCTGTTTAGCCGCATCGAGGCTGCCGCCACCCGGCGCATGACCCGCGGCACCAGCATTCTGGCAACGATCGGTTCGACGGCGCCGTTCGTTGGCCTGTTCGGCACCGTATGGGGCATCATGAATGCGTTCATCGGCATCTCGAAATCGCAAACCACCAATCTGGCAATCGTCGCGCCCGGCATCGCCGAGGCATTGCTGGCGACTGCGATGGGACTGGTTGCGGCCATTCCCGCCGTCGTCATCTACAATATGTTCGCGCGCGCCATCACCGGATATCGCGGCCTGCTGGGTGACGGCTCGGCCGAGCTGATGCGCATGGTCAGCCGCGACCTCAATCGGGCCGAGTTGATGCCCCATCGTCGCGCCGCGGAGTAACGACCGTGGGTGCCCATCTGCAGCAAGCATCTTCCGACGATGAGATGACGCAAGTCAGCGACATCAACGTAACGCCCTTCATTGATGTCATTCTTGTCTTGCTGATCATCTTCATGATCGCCGCGCCGCTGGCGACCGTCGATATTGCTGTCGACCTTCCAGCTTCCACCGCAACGCGGCAGCCCCGTCCGGACAAGCCGATTTTCGTCACCCTGAAGGCCGACCGGTCGCTCGCTGTCGGTGAAACACCTTTATCCCGTGCCAGCCTCGGCAGTTCGCTGGACAGCGTGACTTCGTCGGATCGAACCAAGCGATTGTTCGTTCGCGCCGACAAGAGCATCCCCTACGGCGAGGTGATGACGCTGATGAATGACTTGCGCGGCGCCGGCTATCTAAAGATCGCGCTGGTGGGTCTCGAAAGCGCAGGTTCGCCATGAGCATGCCGAAACCTTATCGCGGCGCGACTCGCATGGACCTGTTGCGGTGGGGCATCTGCTTCGTCACCATCCTTTCGCTGCATGGCGCCGTCGCGGCCGCCTTGCTGATGACGCCTGCGGAAGGCGATACATTCGACACCTCGACCTCCATCGAGGTCGACTTCACCACCGAATCCTTCCAGGAAGCCCAAGCCCGCAACGTCGCGCCGGGCGAGGAGCAGATGCAGACCGACGAGGCTCCGCCGCCACAGGAGAAGGCCGAGGTCAAGACCGAACAGAAGCCAGAACCGGAACCGCCGCTTCCGCAAGTCGCGGAACCCGACGTCGCCCTGGAAACTCCTCCCGAGCAGAAGAAGCAGGAAGAAGAAAAGAAAGAGGAAAAGGAAAAGACGCCGAATGCGTCGCCTCCGGTGGTCGCCGCATCGGCCACCACCGCGCCGACCGCAGCCGCCGCACGCAAGGCCATGCTGGTGAGCTGGAAGCGCCGGCTGGCCTTGCACCTTCAGCACCACAAGCGCTATCCGCGCGAGGCTCAAGCGCGGCGTGAAGCCGGGACGACAAAGGTTTCGTTCATCGTCGACCGCCAAGGCCGTGTCGTTTCCAGTTCAATCGTCAAGGGCAGCGGCTCATCGGCACTGGATCGCGAGACACTTGAGCTTCTGCAACGAGCACAGCCGCTACCAACGCCGCCGACGGATATCGGTGGTACGCAGTTTGCGTTTTCAGTCCCGATCCTGTTCGAATTGAAATGATCCTGCGCCTCGCCAAGCGGGTGCTTGGCCTTCGAGCCGAACGACGGCTGGCCCGCTATGAGGAAACCGCCGCCAAAATCTTGGCTCGCGCGATCGATTGCACCCCACTATCAGCAACGGCATTACGCGAACGCGCCGAGCAGTTACGGCGTCGCGCCAACAGTCGCACGCCGCTCGACAGCTTGATCGTCGAAACCTTTGCTTTGGTGCGCGAGGCTGCGCGCCGTGCATTGGGCGAACAACACGTCGCAGCCCAATTGATCGGCGGTCTGGCGCTTCACGACGGCTGTATTGCCGAGATGAAAACCGGTGAGGGCAAAACGCTGACAGCAACGCTGGTCTGCGCGCTCAACGCTCTTTCCGGCCAAGGGGTCCATGTCGCCACACCAAACGACTATCTCGCGGAGCGCGATGCGAATTGGATGCGGCCGGTTTATCAGATGTTGGGATTGAGCGTCGGCATCGTCACATCCGAGATGGACGACGACGCTCGCCGGGAAGCCTATCGCTGCGATATCACCTACGGCATCGCCAGCGAATTCGGCTTTGACTATCTCCGCGACAATATGAAATTCACCGCGGCGGAAACGGTGCAACGAGGCCATGCCTTCGCGCTGGTCGATGAAGCCGACGCGATACTGATCGATGAAGCCGGCATGCCACTTTCACTTTACGGGCCGCTCGGCGAGCAGTCCGGATTTTATCAGGCCATCGATACCGTGATCGCGGCACTGCAACCCGGCCACTATGAGGTCGACCACCGGCAACGCGCCGCGCTCACCGATGCGGGGTATCAAGAGGTCGAGCGCGGATTGCGTCGCGCCGGACTGTTGAACGCATCCGCGACCCTGCATGACATTGAAGCAATCTCGCTGCTGCATCATGTCGTGCAGGCGCTACGCGCGCATGTTCTGCTGATACGCGATCGCGACTACATCGTTCAGGATGGAGCCGTCACGCTGATCGACAAGATGACAGGCCGGCCCATGCCGGGCCGGCGTTACGATGACGGGCTGCATCAGGCCCTGGAAGCCAAGGAAGGCTGTCCGATAGGCGAAGAGACCCACACGCTGGCGTCGATCACCTTCCAGACATTCTTCAGGCGTTACGCCAAGCTTGCCGGCATGACCGGTACCGCGACGACCGACGAGGCCGAATATCGCGATATCTATGGCCTCGAAGTCGTTCCGATCCCTCCGCATCGGCCGCTCATACGGGTCGATGAATCCGTGCTGCATTCCACGACGTCCGACAAGATGTCCGCGATCCTGCACGATGTCGAGGATGCAGCCAGTCGCGGCCAACCGGTGCTCATCGGCGCGCCGTCGATCGAACAATCGGAAATACTGGCGACCATGCTTGAAGCACATGGCTGGCGACAGAGAGACGATACCGATCTCGTCGACGAAGCCTCCGGCAAACAGTTCGCCCTGCTCAATGCAAAGCATCACGCGCGCGAGGCGCGGATCATCGCTCGCGCCGGGGCTCCGGGCGCGGTGACCATCGCGACCGCGATGGCCGGTCGAGGAACCGATATTCGCCTTGGCGGCGCGAACGCCGACGCGGCCACATGCGCGCGCGTCGTCGCCGAAGGCGGCCTCTTGGTGATCGGCACCTCGCACCACGACCACCGCCGCCTCGACGATCAACTGCGCGGCCGTGCCGGGCGGCAAGGCGATCCGGGCCGCTCCGTCTTTCACGCCTCAATGCAAGACGAACTGTTAAATACCGGCGCCGCCGCCATGCGCCGTCCCGCGCACGGCAACAACACTCCTCTCGTCGCGGATCAACTGATCCGCGCGGCGCAGAAGCACCATGAAGCGCGCAGCTTCGATCGCCGCTTCGGCCTGCTGCGTTTCGACACCACCATCCAGCATCAGTACGATACGTTCCATGGCCTGCGCCGCGATATCCGCGACCACGCCGCACCATTGACGCTGGTCAAACGCCTGCGCGACGAAACCATCGCGGACATGATCGGCAGCTATGCCGCGGTCGGAAAGGCTTGGGACATCGCGGCGCTCGATGGCGCGGTCCGCTCGATCCTGACGCTCGCGGTCCCCATCGAGCAACCCGCCACACCAAACGCAAGCGCGGCGAACGAACTCGCGCAACGCATCCGGACGGTGGCCGACAGCTGGATGCAGCGCAAGGTGGACGCCATCGGCGATGCCGCACTCGGCGATATGCTGCGCCGGGTGATGATGGTCCTTGCCGATCAACTCTGGTCCGAGCAGGCCGAGCGTCTCGAACATCTCAAGCGCCGGATTGGAGATCGGCGCCTGGCGAGCCACAAGGCCGGGCCGGAATTTCAACTCGAGGCGTTCACACTGTTCGAAATGATGACCCGGGATTTTCGCCATGAGGTGACGGCGCACGCGATGCGCATCGGCATCCGCACAACGGCGTGATCCGCTATCAAGGCTGGCGCATTCCGGCTCGCCGATCGCGGCAAGCGCAACGACAGCACCATGACCATCACCCACAAGACCGCCAGCGCCATGGCATACCGGGCGATCGCGGGGAGTTGACGCATGACCATTCAAACGAAGGGCTGAATCGGCAGCAGGTCTCCTGAAGTCTCTTGCATCCTCCGCCCGCTTCATAGCAAGTATCCAGCCATGTTTTATGGTTCTGCGGCTTGACCGCTGATGTGTCCTCATGAACAGCGAGGGCATGCGGTCCCGCTTCCGAACGATTGGGATACGCCATGGCTTCAACTTCGGGCGGAGAGGCGATCGTCAGCGGCCTTGCCGCGCACGGCGTCGATACCGTATTCGGCCTGCCGGGAGCACAGATCTACGGGCTATTCGATGCCTTCCAGCAAGCGCAACTCAAAGTCATCGGCGCACGGCATGAGCAGGCCTGCGGCTACATGGCCTACGGCTACGCACGCTCGACCGGCCGGCCCGGCGTATTCAGCGTCGTGCCAGGCCCGGGTGTGCTGAATGCCGGCGCCGCGCTGCTGACGGCATTGGGCGGCAACGAACCGGTGCTGTGCCTGACCGGACAGGTGCCGACGGCCTTTCTCGACAAGGGCCGAGGCCATCTCCATGAAATGCCGGATCAACTCGCGACGTTGCGCAGCTTCGTCAAGTGGGCCGACCGCATTGAATACCCCGACGCCGCGCCGTCGCTGGTATCGCGAGCCTTTCAGGAAATGCAGTCCGGCCGGCGTGGCCCGGTGGCACTGGAAATGCCGTGGGACGTCTTCACCCAGCGCGCCGACGTTGGAGCCGCCAAGCCTTTCGACATTCTTCCGCCACCACAACCCGACAGCGAGCGCATCAAGGCTGCCGCCGAGCGCATCGCCGGCAGCAGGGCGCCGATGATCTTCGTCGGCAGCGGCGCCATCGAGGCGCGCGACGAAATTCTCGCGCTGGCGGAAATGCTCGATGCTCCGGTCGTCGCGTTCCGCAGCGGCCGCGGCATCGTCAGCAACGCGCACGAGCTTGGCATGACCATGGCCGCGGCTTACGAGCTTTGGCCGCAGACCGACCTCATCATCGGTATCGGCACGCGGATGGAATTGCCGACCTGGCGTTGGCCCTATCGGCCGGATGGACAGAAATCCATTCGGATCGACATCGACCCTGCGGAAATGCGCCGCTTTACGCCGGACACCGCTATCGTGGCCGACGCGCGCGAGGGCACGCGGGAATTGCTGGCCGCCGTGCAGCGGCGTGGCTTTGCACGGCAGCCGGGCCGACGCGACGCCATTCGGGCGGCTTCCGCCTCGACGCAGAAACAAATCCAGTCGATCCAGCCGCAGATGTCGTACCTGAACATCCTGCGTGAGGTCTTGCCCGCGAACGCCATCGTCACGGACGAACTATCCCAGGTCGGCTTTGCATCCTGGTACGGTTTTCCGGTCTACGAACCGCGTACGTTCATCACCTCCGGCTATCAGGGCACCCTCGGCGCAGGCTTCCCGACCGCACTGGGCGCCAAGGTCGCCAATCCCGACCGTCCGGTGGTCGCAATCACCGGGGACGGCGGCTTCATGTTCGCGGTGCAGGAATTGGCGACCGCGGTGCAGTTCAATATCGGCGTCGTGGTGCTGGTCTTCAACAACAACGCCTACGGCAACGTCCGGCGCGACCAGTTGGAGGAGTTCGACGGCCGCGTCGTCGCCTCCGATCTGGTCAATCCGGATTTCGTCAAGCTGGCGGAATCGTTCGGGGTCGGTGCCGCGCGGGTCGGCTCTCCCGATGCATTCCGCCCGGCACTGGAGCGGGCTCTCGCCGACGGCCGCCCCTATTTGATCGCGATCGACGTGCCGACCGGATCCGAAGCCAGCCCGTGGGCCTTCATTCGAAGGCAAAAACCGCAACCGGCTTGATACTGTATTGCACCGCAAGGAGTCGAGACCACCAAAATGATGATCCCGTTCCGTCCGCAGCGACTTGAGGTCGTACCGCCTCCACCCGATAATCAGGCAAGACGCTTGGGGCTGTGCATTTCCGAATTCCAGTATATGACAGGCGCCGTAGCGAATTCGCAAAGGCCATAGCAACAAGGCTACAACCGATTCAACGACGGGCATTTCAGGAGGACCAGTGATGCCGATCGATCATCCCAAATTCAGTCGTCGCAGCGTGCTCGCGGGCGGCGTCGCCGGTGCCGCCCTGCTGGCTGCCCCATCGATCGTTAGGGCCCAGGCCCAAACGTTGAAGATCGCAGTGCTGCTGCCGCAATCGGGCTACCTCGCCCAGGCCGGCCAAAGCTGCCATCGCGGCGCTCTGATTTCGCCATCGGTGCTCTCCGATTTCGGCTACAAGGTCGAACTGATCCATATCGACATGGAGTCGAATCCCGACGTCGCCCGCACGCAAACCGAGCGTGCGATCAACGAGGGTGCGCACTGCATCGTCGGTGCGTTCGACTCCGCCGGCACTCTGGCCATGGCGCAGGTCTGCGAACAGCGGCAGGTGCCGCTGGTGGTGAATATCGCGGCCGCGCCCCAACTGACGGAGCAAGGCTACAAGTACCTTGTCCGCAACTTCCCGACCGGCGGCGCGCTCGTTAAAAACGGCCTGCATCAGATCCAGGCGCTGATCGACGCGACCAAGATCACACCAAAAACCGCGGTCTTCCTGCATGCCAACGACAACTTCGGTCTGGCGCAGCGCAAGGGGATGGACGCGCTGTTCCCAACCGCCGGGCTGCCGTTCAAGCTGCTCGAATCCATCGCCTACGATCCCAAGGCGCAGGACCTTTCGGTCGAAGTCACCAAGATCCGCGGCCTCAATCCGGACCTGCTGCTGGTCGTGACCCGTGCGGCCGACGCCATCAAGCTGGTACGCGATACGGTGCGGCAGAAATTCCAGCCGATGGGCATCATTTCGCCGGGCGCGCCGGGCCTTTACGACGAGGAGTTCTACAAGGCGCTCGGACCGTTGGCCGATTTCCATGTCGACGCGCTGCCGTGGGCCAACCCGAAATCGAAGGTAACGCAGGCGCTGGAAGCCGCCTACAAGAAGGGGCAGCCGAATTTCCGCTTCCCCATCGAATGCTTCAACGTCGGCTTCACGTTCGACGCCTTGATGATCGCGGCCGACGCTTTCAAGCGCGCCGGCTCCACCAATGGCGTCGAATTGATGAAGGCGTTGAAGACCACCAACCTCGCCGACCATGCGATGATCGGCCCGCCGATCCAGTTCGACGAGAAGGGTCAGAACAACAACATCCCGTCGGCCTGCGTCCAAAATCGCGGGCAAACGCCGACCGTGGTGCTGCCCGCCGACGTCGCGACCATGACGCCGGTGCTGCCGATGCCGCCGTGGCAGGGACGGACCTGATCCCGTATCGGGCATCGCCGCTATCGCGAAGCATCGTGCTCCCGCGCGGTGCTTCGTTTGTACTCAACTGACTTTTCCACACTCGCCGACCACGGCGTCGCGCGGAGCATGATCCCGAAAAGTTCGGAGCGATTTTCGGATCGCGTCATGTTCTGAGTTATTCGAATCGATCACATTCGTGATCCAGGGCTGGAGTTCGGAATGACGGCGATTACCTTGAATATTATCGTTCAAGGTGTGTTGACCGGCCTCGTCTACGGGCTGATGGCTCTCGGTCTCTCGGTGATCTTCGGTGTCATGCGCGTGGTCAACTTCGCTCACGGCGAGTTCACCGTCGTCGCGATGTACGCAGCGTTTCTGCTGTTCGAGATGCTGCACATCTCGCCACTGCTGTCGCTACTGCCGATCGCGCTGGCGTTCTTCGGCCTCGGCTATGCGCTGCAACGCACCTTGATCGATCCCTTCGTCAGCCGCGCCGAACACGAACAATTCATTCTGCTGGTCGGCCTGGCTACCGTCGTCGTCAACGGCCTGCTGCTGATTTTCGGCCCCGACGCGCGGCCGATCAATCTGCCCTACAGCTTCGACAGCTACGACATCGGCCCGTTGTTTCTCGACAAGGTGCGGGTATTCGCGGCACTCGGGTCGCTGGCGATCTGCGCAGCTCTTTTTCTGTTCTTCCGTTACACGCGCACCGGCACGGCCATCCGGGCATGCGCCGATAACCTGACCGGCGCCGGTGTCGTCGGCCTCAACGTCAAGCAGCTCTATGCCGTGACATTCGGATTGGGATTTGCCTGCGTCGGCGCCGCCGGCACGCTGATGGCAACCATTGCCGATGCCTCGCCGGGGCTGGCCCAAGCCTATACGCTACTGGCTTTCGTCATCGTCATCATCGGCGGCCTCGGCTCGATGGCCGGTGCGCTGATCGGCGGCGTCCTGATCGGCATCTCGGAGGCGTTAGCCGGCTTCTATATTCAACCCTCGATGAAAAGCATGTTTTCCTTCGCGCTATTGATCCTGGTCCTGGTCTTACGCCCGCAGGGTCTGATGGGACGACGGCTATGATGGACATCTGGCATCGCGTCCCAACCCACGGCAAGGCGCTTTGCATAATCCTGCTCGCCGCATGCATCGCCGCACCGGCGCTGGCGGATCGCTATCTGCTGTCTGTGCTGATCCTGGTGTTCTATTTCGCTTATCTGGGCCAGGCGTGGAATATCCTGATGGGCTTCGCCGGGCAGTTGTCGCTTGGCCATGCGCTGTATCTCGGTCTCGGCGCCTACACCGCGACGGCGCTGTGGACACTTTACGGCATCGGTCCCTGGCTCGGCGTCCTCATTGCCATCCCGGTGGCCGCCGCTGCCGGTCTGTTCGTCGGCTGGCTCGGCTGGCGCTTTGCCATCGAAGGCGTCTATTTCGCGCTGCTGACCATCGCCTTCGCCGAATTCACCCGGATCGGTTTCGATCATCTATCAATTACCGGCGCTTCCGGCGGCCTGTTCCTTTCGGTTAGCAGCCCCGGCGCGGACAAGTGGTGGAATCTCGGCGGCGGTCCCCTCTTGTACTACTATCTCTCGCTGGCAATGGCGGCGACGGCCACGCTGTTGGTGGCGCGGTTACGGCGCTCGCCGCTGGGTTACCGGTGGCTCGCGGTGCGTGAAGATCCGGAAGCCGCGCAAGCCGCCGGCATCAACATCTTCCGCGCCCGCATGATCGCGATGCTGATCTCCTCGAGCATGACGGCGGTCGGCGGCGTGTTCTATGGCTTCTATTATCGCAACCTGTTTCCCTCGCAGGTGTTCGATATCAGCCGCTCGATCGAAATCATCATGGCGCCCATCATCGGCGGCCTCGGTACCGTTTTCGGCCCGATCGTCGGCGCAATCATCCTCACTCCTCTCGGCGAAAGCCTGACGACGATGATCCAGAGCTTCGGCATCAATACACCGGGGGCCAAATCGATCTTCTATGGCCTAACCCTGATGGTGATCATCTCGCTGCAACCAAGCGGCGTATGGCCGTGGCTCGCTCGTCGGCTCGGCTTCGACAGGCCACGCCAATGACGACGTTGCTTTCGGTCAAGGGTATCAGCAAGCGCTTTCGCGGCCTTGCCGCCGTCAGCAGCGTCAGCTTCGACGTGCAGCCCGGCGAGATCTTCGCGGTGATCGGACCGAACGGCGCGGGTAAAACCACGCTTTTTAACATGATCGCCGGAGCGTTCGCGCCGGATGAAGGTTCGATTGCTTTCGCCGGCACGCGTATCGAGGGATTACGCTCCGACCAGATCGCCCAACTCGGAATCGGCCGCACGTTCCAACTGGTGCGGCCGTTTCCGGCGCTGAGCGTCGAGGACAACGTCGTGATCGGCGCGCTGATGCAGACCAGGACGCTCGACGATGCCCATCGCGTCGCTGAAGAAACCATGACGCGGCTCGATCTGCTCAACAAACGCGCGCAAATCGCCTCCAGCCTGACCTTGCCGGACCGCAAACGTCTCGAGGTCGCACGCGCGCTGGCGACCGGACCGAAGCTGTTGCTGCTCGACGAGGTGATGGCTGGGCTGCGACCGACCGAAACCGACCGCATTGTCGCTACGCTGCGCGAACTCAACCGTGAGGGCCTGACCATCCTGCTGATCGAGCATGTGATGCGCGCGGTCACGGCGCTCGCATCGCGCATTCTCGTGCTGCATCACGGTGCCGCCATCGCGGAAGGTTCGCCCGACGATGTCCTGCGCAACCCCGCCGTCATCGAATCCTATCTCGGCGCGGAGTCGCTGTGATGCTCAACGTCGAAAATCTCAGTGTCTTCCATGGCGACGCACAGGCACTCGATGAAGTCTCCCTGAGCGTGGACGAGGGCAGCATCGTCGCTATCGTCGGCGCGAACGGCGCCGGCAAGACATCCCTGATCCGCACCATTGCCGGCATGCACAGACCGGCATCCGGCCGCATCGTTTTTCAAGGCACCGATATCGCGGGTCTCCCCAGCCATCGGGTCTGCGATCTCGGCATCGGCCAGGTCGCCGAGGGACGGCAGATTTTTCCATCCCTCTCGGTGTCCGAAAATCTCGACATGGGCGCGATGGTCACACACGCGCGACCGCATCGCGCGCAGAACATGCAGCGCGTGCTGACGATGTTTCCCAAACTGTCGGAACGGCTCGGCCAGGCCGCCGGTACGCTGTCCGGCGGCGAGCAACAAATGCTGGCCATTGCCCGCTGTATCATGGGCGAGCCGAAGCTCATCATGTTCGACGAGCCCTCGCTCGGGCTGGCGCCGACCGTGGTTCACGACGTGCTGAAGACGATCTGCGACCTGAATGCCGCCGGCATAACCTGCGTGCTGGTCGAGCAGAACGTTGCGGTTTCGCTCAAGATCGCCAACCGCGCCTACGTGCTCGAAAACGGCCGCGTCACGCTGTCAGGTAGCGGCGCCGAACTGCTCGCCGACGAACGGGTGCGGCAGGCCTATCTCGGCATCTGACGGCTTCCCGGATCACAACTACACGATCTGGATTTCCACCGGCGGCAATCGCAACGTCGCCGCAAGCAATTGCAACGCCTGCGCCAGTTCGGCGCGGTTGCGCGCCGCGCCGAGCGACACGCGAACGCCCTGCGTCGGTGTTCCATCGACGGCAAACGCATCGCCGCCGACGACCGCAAGCCCATGACGCAACACGTCCGACAGGAAGTCGGCGCGATTCCATTGTCGTGGCAACGATAGCCAGATGTGATGACCGTTTGGCCGGGCCGCGAATCGCACCCCGTGCAGGAGCTTCGCAGCCAATTGCTGGCGTCCGAGGGCTTCGCTGCGAATGGCGCCGATGATCTGATCGGCGACGCCGGAGCGAATCCAGTGCGTCAGCAGCGCGACCATCAGAAGCGGCGGCATCTGCATGGTTGCCTGCAGATTATTGCGCATCGTCTGCTCGGCGGCTGCATCGGGCACCAGTAGATATGATGCACGCAATGCCGGTGCGATGCACTTCGACATGCTGGCGGCATAGTAGGTGCGCTCTGGAATCAGATTGGCAATCGGTTGTGCGGATGGCTCCAGCAACCCGTATGCGTCGTCCTCGATCAGCACCGTATCGTATTTGCGAACGATGTCCGCGACGGCTTTGCGGCGCGCGGGGCCGAGCGTTGCTGTCGTCGGATTATGCAACGTCGGAATAAGATAAACCGCCTTCGGCCGCTGCAGCTTGCAGGCATCCTCGAGTGCATCGGGCAGCACTCCCTCATGATCCATCGCGACGCCGACAAGGCGCACGCCGAGTTTCGCCGCCGCGGCCTTGAGACCGGGGAACGTCAGATTTTCCGTCAATACGACGTCACCCGGCGAGGTCAGCGCCAATAACGCGTTAAACAACACCGCCTGGGTGCCCGGATAGATGACCAGGCGCTCGGCCGCCACGACTGCCAGCCGCGACCGCAGCCATTGCGCGGCCACCTCGCGCTCGTCGTCGCTGCCGCCGGGCCGGGCATAGTTGAGATGGGCGCTGAAGCTGCTCTCACTGCGGATCGCCGCCAGCCCCTGCGCGATGCGCAAATCAAGATTGGCTTCCACCGGTTGCGGCGGAATATTCATCGACAGATCGATCCTGACCTGAAACGGGATATCCGCGACCTGCCGCGCGGTGGTTTCCGAAACGAAGGTGCCCTGCCCGACCCGCGCCTCGATCAGCCCGCGCCGTCGCGCCTCGCCGTAGGCCCGCGTCACCGTGGTGAGATCGACGCCAAGCGCTTCGGCCAATCTGCGATGTGTCGGAAGCTGCTGACCGCGAACGAGGCGCTTGCTGGCAATATCCGAACCGAGGGCATCGACGATCCGGAGATAGATCGGCCCCTGCCATTCCGATATTGTAGGCATCCAATCCATGCAAATACCTACATTTCCTTTGATTGATGGTCTTATAGCTCATATTGTATGGATCAAGCATTCAGTCAAGGATCTTCGCCATGACTTACCCTGCGGTTTCCCTCAGCCTCGCCCTGCGGCGCGGCTTCACCATGAAATGCCCGAGCTGCGGCAAGGGCCATCTATTCGGCCGCTTCCTGAAGGTGGTCGATCACTGCGAAGCATGCGGCGAGAGCTATAGCGCGCAGCGCGCCGACGACCTGCCCGCCTATCTCGTGATCGTCGTGGTCGGACACGCCGTGGTCCCGGCGCTGCTGGCGCTGGAAACAGCCTATGCGCCGCCGTACTGGTTGCAGGCGCTGATCTGGCTGCCGATCACGCTGGTCAGCTCACTGGGGCTGCTGCAACCCGTCAAAGGCGCCGTCGTCGGCCTGCAATGGCAGACCGGCATGCATGGCTTCCAGGACTCCAAGCGTCGCCGCGTCGCGGATGCGCAGCAACTGGCGCAAGCGTCTACCTGAAATCCTGTAGCGTTTTCGAGCGAAGTGGATACCGGTTCGCGTGAAGAAAACGCATTGAACCAAATCATAGAGCCCCGGTTCTGATTCCATCAGAACCGGAAGGACTCTGCCCCAAAGGCGGCAGCCTGGACGGATCGAGCAATCGCCCGGCCGCGTTGCCGTCAGATTTTCTGATTGTACTCGCCGACTTCGGGATGGGTCCGCAGCACGGAATCCATTGCCTCGAACATATCGCGCATCCGCTGTTCTGACACCGGACTTTCCACCACGACGACCAGTTCCGGCTTGTTCGATGACGCGCGAACCAGCCCCCAGCTGCCGTCTTCCACCGTGACGCGCACGCCATTGACCGTGACCAGATCGCGGATCGGCTGCCCGGCGACTTTCTCGCCCTTGGCCCTGGCAGTCTCGAAATGCTTCACCACGCTGTCGACGATGCCGTATTTGGTTTCGTCGGCGCAATGCGGCGACATCGTCGGCGACGACCATGTCTTGGGCAGCGCGTTCTTCAAATCGGACATCTTCTTGCCGGGCGCGCGGTCGAGCATTTCGCAAATCGCGATCGCCGAGATCAAGCCGTCGTCGTAGCCGCGACCAACCGGCGCGTTGAAGAAGAAATGGCCCGACTTCTCAAAGCCGGCCAGCGCCTTCAACTCGTTGGTGCGTCGCTTCATGTAGGAGTGGCCGGTCTTCCAGTAGGTCGCCCTGGCGCCCTGCTTCTGCAACACCGGATCGGTCACGAACAGCCCGGTCGACTTGACGTCGACCACAAACTGCGCGTCCTTGTGGATCGCCGACATGTCGCGCGCCAGCATGACGCCCACCTTGTCGGCGAAGATTTCCTCACCGGTATCGTCAACGACGCCGCAGCGGTCGCCATCGCCGTCGAAGCCAAGGCCGACATCGGCCTTGTGTTCGAGTACCGCATCGCGAATCGCGTGCAGCATCTTCATGTCTTCCGGATTCGGATTGTATTTCGGGAAGGTGTGGTCGAGTTCGGTGTCGAGCGGGATCACTTCGCAACCGATCGCTTCCATCACTTGCGGTGCGAAAGCACCGGCGGTGCCGTTGCCGCAGGCAACGACAACCTTCAGCTTGCGCTTCAGCTTCGCGCGATTGGTCAGGTCAGCAATGTAGCGTGCCGGAAAATTCTCGTGAAACTGATAGCTGCCGCCGACCTTGTTCTTGAAATCGGCGTTGAGCACGATTTCCTTCAGCCGCGTCATTTCGTCGGGACCGAATGTCAGCGGGCGGTTGGCGCCCATCTTGACGCCGGTCCAGCCGTTGTCGTTATGCGAGGCGGTGACCATGGCGACGCACGGCACATCGAGTTCGAACTGGGCAAAATAGGCCATCGGCGTCATGCACAGACCGATATCATGCACCTTGCAGCCCGAAGCCAGCAGGCCGGAAATCAGCGCGTATTTGATCGACGACGAATAGCCGCGGAAATCGTGACCGGTGACGATTTCCTGCTTCTGGCCCAACTCGGCGATCAGCGCACCAAGCCCCATGCCCAGCGCCTGAATCCCCATCAGGTTGATTTCCTTGCCGAACAGCCAGCGCGCATCGTACTCGCGGAAGCCGGTAGCCTTGACCATCGGCTCGGATTCATAAGCAAGCGTATTCGGCACCAGAACGGACTTGGGCTTGGGAAACATGCGGACAGCCTTATGAAAAGAATGGACGAAATACTCCGCAGCCATAGCCAATGCTCGGCCCGGAGGAAAGGCGGGACTATCGCCTAATCGGCAATTGCGGCGGATTGGCAGCGAGATACGGTGCAGTTCAAGCCCGGTGGCCGGCTATTGTTCCAGCACCATCTTGCCCCCGGCATATTCGAAGCGCTTCAGCTTCGACAGGAACGACAGTCCGAGCAGGTTTTGCGACAACGCCGCGTCGGGCAGCACCATGGCATCGACATCATGCACGACCAGTTCGCCGACCTGCACCCTCGGCAACCGCGTCCGCGCCGCCTTGACGATTCCGTTGGCGGTGGAGACCGCGGCATCGAAATCGCTTCGTAGCGGCCTCACCCCTATCTGCGCGGCCGAGCTTTCATTGATGGCGATGACAGACGCGCCGGTATCAACCATGAAGCGGATGCGCTGGCCATCGATTCGGCCCTCGGCTTCAAAATGCCCGCGCCGATCACGCGGGATCGTGATGCTTCGCTTGGCCCCGGAGGCGTCCGCCTCGGTCGTGGATGCCAGCATGGCGTAAGAGCGTGTGGCGGTGGACGGATCAGACACCGGCGTCATCCGGTCCGCGACCTGAGCCATCACGGTGCCAAGCCCGATCATCACACCGGCCAGAATCATTACACTACGCATTACGCTATACTCACCAGATCGCACCCGGCATCACATCATCAGGGTAGCTTGCCACAGCCCGCTCACACGACCGCGGGACTACCTATTTTCGCGAAAAGCATGAGTTTAGCGTTAACGAAGCCTTTGCGTGCGTCACGTGCCGCGCGGCTTGACCCGGCGCGTCGGCATCGCATTTGCCGGGTCTTCCGGCCACGGGTGACGCGGATAGCGACCGCGCAAATCAGAGCGTACGGAAGCATAGCTGCCGCGCCAGAACCCCGGCAGATCGCGCGTCACCTGCACCGGTCTGTGTGCCGGCGACAGCAATTCCAGCACCAGCGGCACCTTGCCCTTGGCCACCGACGGATGCGAGGTCAGCCCGAACAGTTCCTGCAGCCGCACCGCGATGGTCGGACCCTGTTCGGCCTCGTAATCGATCGGCAACGTGGTGCCCGTTGGCGCCTCGAAATGTGTCGGCGCCTCGCGGTCGAGCCGCGCACGCAGGTCCCACGGCAATTGCGCCATCAGCGCATCCGACATATCCGCAGCCGAAAAATCCTTCAGGGCAACCTTGTCGAACAGCGCCGGCGCGAGCCAGCTCTCCGCCGTTGCCGCAAGCGCGGCATCGGACAGATCCGGCCATGCGTCCCCTTCCGCCGCGCGCAAGAACATCACCCGGCCCCGCCACTGCGTCAGCGCCTTCGACCACGGCAATCGGTCAATGCCGGCCGCTGCCAGACCTTGTGCGAAAATCCGCGCAGTCTCGGCGGACGGCGTCACCTGGAATGGCGCCTCCGACAATGTGACGGCGTGCAGCCGTTTGCGGCGACGGCCGCGCAGCGCCATCGCTGTTTTGTCGAACGTCACCTCATCGGCGCTCTCGATCTGGTCGGCGAAGCGCGATTCGATTTCGTCCGACGTGATCGGAGCGGCCAACAGGATACGTCCCTTGGCGGCCGTGCCGGTCAGTTCGGCAACGGCGATATAGGGCGCGCGGGCCAGCGCCGCGCCCTGATCCATCGCCGCGCCACGCCCGTTGGCCAATACGAAACTGCCGTTACCGCGACTTTTCGCCACGCGATCCGGAAACGCCAGCGCCAGCAATACGCCAGTGGAAATGTCATCTTCCTCGGGCTGTACTGAAGATGAGGACGCGACCTGCGATGCCCATCGGCGTGCCAACTGCCTTGCACTGTTCGCGCGCACTGAGCGATCGCGGCGGAACTGATCGAGCCGGGCATCGAGATCGACGCTGTCGCCGCCAAGTCCGCGTTCGGTCAGAACCGCTGCAATCTCGGCTGCCACCTCGCCGGACCCAAGCCGATGCGCATCGACGATCATCCGCGCCAGCCGCGGCGGCATCGCCAGAGCACGCAACGCATCCCCCTCCGCCGTGATCCGGCCATCCGCATCCAGCGCACCCAGCTCACGCAGCAGATTGCAGGCCTCGGTCAACGCAGGCCGCGGCGGCGGATCGAGGAAGGCCAGCGTCGACGGATCACGCACGCCCCATTGCGCCAGATCGAGCACCAGCGACGACAGGTCGGCGCTGAGGATTTCCGGCTGAGTATAGGCTGGCAGTGACGCGGTTTGCGGCTCGTCCCATATTCGATAGCAGATGCCGGGTTCGGTGCGCCCGGCGCGGCCACGCCGTTGATCGACCGCCGCGCGCGAGGCGCGCACGGTTTCCAGTCGCGTCAGTCCAATGTCCGGTTCATAGCGCGGCACCCGCGCCATGCCGCAATCCACCACGATGCGCACACCGTCGATGGTCAGCGAGGTTTCAGCGATCGACGTCGCAAGCACCACCTTGCGTTGCCCCTTGGGTGATGGCGCGATAGCGCGATCCTGTACGCTGGCGTCGAGCGCGCCATAGAGCGGCACGATATCGACCGCAGCATCATGGACTCGCTCCTCGAGAAAATTCTGCGTGCGACGGATTTCCCCCGCGCCGGGAAGAAACGCCAGCACCGAGCCCGCATCGGCACGCAGCGCGGCCGCGATAACGTCCGCCATCTGCCGCTCCAGTGGCACGTCCGGTTTGCGGCTGACGTATCGCGTCTCCACCGGGAAGGCGCGTCCCTCGCTGACGATGACCGGCGCATCGCCCAACAATGCCGCAACGCGTGCGCCGTCGAGCGTTGCCGACATCACCAGAAGACGGAGGTCCTCGCGCAGGCCGGTTTGCGCGTCGCGCGCCAGCGCGAGGCCCAGATCGGCATCGAGCGAGCGTTCGTGAAACTCGTCGAACAGCACCGCCGCAACCCCGTGCAATTCCGGATCGTTCAGGATCTGCTGCGCGAAGATGCCCTCCGTCACCACCTCGATGCGTGTCGCTCGCGATACCTTGGAGCCGAATCGGACACGATATCCGACGGTCTCGCCGACGCGTTCGCCCAGCGTCTGCGCCATCCGCTCCGCGCTGGCGCGCGCCGCGATCCGCCGCGGCTCCAGCACGATGATCTTGCGCGCGCCAACCCATGGCTGATCGAGCAACGCCAATGGCACCCGCGTCGTCTTGCCGGCGCCGGGCGGCGCAACAAGCACGGCGGCAGCATCGCGCGACAGCGTCTGCGTCAGCTCGCCGAGCACCGCATCGATTGGCAGGGGCGTTGGAAACGAACGGGTCAAATTGGCCAAAGGTTTGGTTAACGGGAGATATCGAGCACGTCGGGGGTTCTATAACGTTTTCGCGGAAAGGCGGCACATTCCTTGTATCGGGAAACGGTGTGGAAACTCATCCCGTGGATGATAGCGGTTGAGCGCCCCGAAAAGGAACAGCGATGACCAGAAACGGCACAGCCGCCACTGCGACCATGATGCCAGCCGCGTCAAACCGCCTCGATTGGGTGGACTACGCAAAGGGCATCTGCATCGTCATGGTGGTGATGATGCATTCGGTGCTCGGCGTCGAGGCGGCAGCCGGCCAGACCGGCTTCATGCACCACGTCGTCGAATTCGCCCGCCCGTTTCGCATGCCGGACTTTTTCCTGATCTCGGGACTGTTCCTGTCGCGCGTCATTGACCGTGACTGGCGCACCTACCTCGACCGCAAGGTGATGCACTTCGCGTACTTCTACGTGTTGTGGGTGACGATCCAGTTTGGATTCAAGGCACCGGCATTCGCAGCGGAGATGGGCTGGGCTGGCGTCGCCAAGCTCTACCTGCTGTCGTTCATCGATCCGTTCGGCACGTTATGGTTCATCTATCTGCTGCCGATCTTCTTCGTCGTCACCAAGGCGACGCTCCGCGTTCCGCCGCTGCTGATCTGGCTGGCTGGCGCGGCGCTGGAAATGGCGCACATCAGCACCGGCTGGACCGCGATCGACGAATTCGCCGCACGCTTCATCTATTTCTATTCGGGATACCTGTTCGCGACGTCGGTCTTCCGCCTGTCGGATCGCGCGCGAACGTTCCCCGCGATCGCCCTGTCCGGGCTCGCGCTATGGGCCATCGTCAATGGCGCGCTCACCCACTTCGGCCACGCCGACCTGCCCGTCGTCTCGCTGGCGCTGGGGCTTGCCGGTGCCTGCGCCATCATCACCATCGGTACCCTGCTGGCGCGGATGCACTGGCTCGATTTCATCCGCTACTTCGGCGAGCACTCCATCGTGATCTATCTGGCGTTCTTCCTGCCGATGGCGGCGTCGCGCACGCTGCTGATGAAGGCCGGTATCGTTCACGACATCGGCACGCTTTCCGCCATCGTCACGCTGATCGGCGTTGTCGGCTCCGTCCTGATCTGGTGGGCCTGCCGGAACACCCGACTAGGCTTCCTGTTCGAGCGGCCGGACGCCTTCTGGATCGCGCCACGAAAACTTGCCCCCAAGTTGCAGGCGGCGGAGTAGAGCTGGTTGCCTTACGGCACCAGATACAGCGACCCGCTGGTTCTGCCTGCCTCAAGGTCGGTATGCGCGACATGCGCATCACTGAGACGATAGGCCTGCCCGGCCGGCTGCAATATCCCCTGCGCCATCGCTGCCAGCACGGCATCGGCCGACCGGCGGTATGCGTCGGCGTTCTGCATATGGGCCATGACGCTCGGACGCGCCAGGCTCAGGCTGCGTCGTGGCCCGATGTCGTTGATGTCGATCAACGGAATGGCGCCGCCGGAATCCCCGAGGCTTGCCACCAGGCCAAACGGCCGCACGCAGGCCATCGTCTTGGCGAGAGTCGCACCGCCGACGCCATCGTAGGCGACATCGACGCCGCGCGCCTCGGTCAGCGCGGCAACGGCGCCGGCAAAATCCGCATCCCGCCCGACAATCACATGATGCGCCCCGGCATTGCGGGCGATCGCGGCCTTCTGCTCCGAGCCGACAGTGGCGATGACGGTTGCACCGAGGTGACTGGCCCAGCGAACCATCAGTTGTCCCAGCCCGCCGGCAGCGCTGTGAATCAGCACGGTCACACCGGGACCAACCGCGAACACCCGCGTCAACAGCATGTGCGCCGTGATGCCCTTCATGAAGGTCGACGCAACCGCCGCATCGCCGAGATCTGCCGGCAACGCCACCGCGCGCCATGCCGGGAGATTTCGCTCCGACACGTAGGCCCCGACAGGGGCGCCCGCATAGGCGACCCGATCGCCCGGCTTGAGATCGACGACATCATCCCCGACGGCGGTCACGACCCCGACGGCTTCGACGCCCGGAATTCCGCCCGGCAGCGGATAGAGCCCGCGCCGATGGTAGACGTCGATGAAATTGACCCCGATCGCGGTCTGCCGCAGCCGTATCTCTCCGGCACCCGGGGCGGGCAATTCGACCGTCGCCTGCTGCAACTGCTGCGGACCGCCGGGAGACGCGATGCGAACGACCTCTGCCATGAAAGTTTCTCCTTGCTTGTCGCGGGTAGTTTGCAACGGCGGAACAATGTGAGAAATTTCCCATATCTGCAGCCGTGTTGTGAGTTTATGCACATGCTGGATTGGAACGACCTGCGCCACTTCGCGGCGCTGGCGCGCGAGGGAACGCTTTCCGGCGCCGCCCGCACCCTCGGTGTCGACCACGTGACCGTGGCGCGCCGCATCGCCTCGCTCGAGACCGCGTCCGGACTGCGGCTGGTCGATCGCCGGGCGCGCGCCTACCGCTTGACGGCCGACGGCAGCCGCATCGCGGCCATCGTCGCGCGGATGGAAGAAGCAGCCTTCGCGGCCGATCGCGCCGTACAGGCCGCCGCGAAACCGGGCGTGCATGGCGAAATCTCCGTCAGCGCACCACCCTCGATGGCCAACGTCATGCTGGCGCCGCAACTGCATGTGCTGCGTGAACAGCATCCGGGGATTCGCCTCAGGCTGATCGGCGAGACCCGCCAGGCTTCACTGATCCGGCGCGAGGCCGATATCGCGTTGCGTCTTTCGCGGCCAACCGAGCCGACATTGTTCACCCGCAAAATCGGCAGCTTCGGCTTCGGACTGTACGGCTCCCCGAGCTATCTGAGGCGGACGCCGGAACAGCTTTTCGCATTCACCGCCTACGACGGCAGCATGAACGATCTGCCGCAGCAGAAGTGGCTCAATACCTTTATCGGCGACCGCGAAGTGGTTCTGCGCAGCAATGACCTCGAGAGCCAGGCCGGCGCGGCGCGGGCCGGCATCGGCCTCGCATTGTTGCCGCGCTTCCTCGGCGACCCGGACCCCGCCCTGCAACGCCACGACGTCGCGCCCGGGTCAGCCAACCGCGATATCTGGCTGGTGGTCCACCGCGACCTCCGCCAGGCTCCGGCGGTCCGGTCGGTGATGGAGTTCCTGATCGATTGCGTGAAGCGGCACGCGCTCTGAGCCCGCCGCAATCAACGGCGACGGACCGGCAAATATTCGCCGGCAATCGGCCCATCGAGGGTACCAATCAGCCGCAAAATCTCTAGATTGCCGCCATGTCCAAGCAACCCGGCACCGCCGCCACGAAATCCGTCGCCACCAAGCCCCCCACCAAGGGCGATCATGTTTTTCTGGTCGATGGTTCCTCCTATATTTTCCGCGCCTATCACGCGCTGCCGCCGCTCAACCGCAAATCCGACGGCTTGCAGGTCAATGCCGTGCTCGGCTTTTGCAACATGCTGTGGAAGCTGTTGCGCGACATGCCAAAAGGCGACCAGCCGACCCACCTCGCCATCGTCTTCGACAAGTCGGAAGTCACCTTCCGCAACGAGCTCTATCCGGCGTACAAGGCCCAGCGGCCGCCCGCGCCCGACGACCTGATTCCGCAATTCGCGATGATCCGCGAAGCGGTCCGCGCGTTCGACCTGCCCTGCATCGAACAAGGCGGCTTCGAGGCCGACGACCTGATCGCAACCTATGTGCGGCTGGCGTGCGAGCGCGGCGCCACCGCCACCATCGTCTCGTCGGACAAGGACCTGATGCAACTCGTCACCGATTGCGTCACCATGTACGACACCATGAAGGACCGTCGCCTCGGCATCCCCGAAGTGATCGAAAAATTCGGCGTGCCGCCTGAAAAGGTGGTCGAGGTGCAGGCGCTGGCCGGCGATAGCGTCGACAACGTCCCAGGCGTGCCCGGCATCGGCATCAAGACGGCGGCGCAACTCATCAACGAATACGGCGATCTGGAAACGCTGCTCAGCCGCGCTTCCGAGATCAAGCAACCGAAACGGCGCGAGTCGTTGATCGAGAACGCGGAGAAGGCGCGCATCTCGCGGCAACTGGTGCTGCTCGACGACAAGGTCGCGCTTGATGTGCCGCTTGACGAACTCGCGGTCCACGAACCCGACGCGCGCAAACTGATCGCGTTTCTCAAGGCGATGGAATTCTCGACGCTGACGCGTCGCGTCGCGGATTATTCGCAGATCGACCCGGCCGATGTTGAAGCTGACCCGGCAACGAAAAGCGCGTTCGCGCCACGCGGCAGCGCTCCGGATTCTCCCATGACGCCACCGCTCGGCGGCGGCGACCTGTTCGGCGAACCGACGCCCCCATCCACCGTCACGGGACGTCAAACCCTGCCGTCCTCGCCGAGATCGGGACAAGGTGCGGGAGCCGAACCGCTCACCCCGTCCGCACTGGCTGCCGCACGCGCTGATGAAGCGCGAGTTCTCAAAATCGATCGCGGCAAATACATCACCATCACCACGCGCGCCCAACTCGACGCCTGGATTTCACGCGCACGCGAAAACGGCCACTTTGCGCTCGAAACGATAACTGCCTCGATCGACCCGATGCAGGCGGAGCTTTGCGGTCTGGCGCTGGCGCTCGGACCGAACGATGCGTGCTACCTTCCGTTGACGCACAAGCAGAGCGGCGATGGCTCCGGCCTGTTCGCGGCTGACCGGGTGCCCGGCCAGATTGCAACCAGCGATGCTCTCGAAGCCTTGCGTCCCCTGTTCGAAGCCCCCGGCCTGTTGAAGATCGGATTCGACACCAAGTTCACGGCGATTTCGTTGGCGCAGCATGGCATCACGCTGAGCAATATCGAAGACGTGCAGTTGATGTCGTATGCGCTCGATGCCGGACGCAACGCCCATGGGCGCGACGCGCTGGCGGAGCGATGGCTCGGCCACGCCGCGATGAGCTATAGCGAAGTCGTCGGCAGCGGCAAAAATAAACTGACGTTCGATCAGGTCGCAATCGACAAAGCCACCGAATATGCCGCGGAAGGCGCCGACATCATCGAAAGACTTTGGCGCGTGCTCAAACCGCGCCTTGTCACGGAACGCATGAACATCGTCTACGAGACGCTCGAACGCCCTCTGGTGCCGGTGTTGGCGCGGATGGAGCGCCGCGGCATCTCGATCGACCGCCAGGTCTTGTCGCGGTTGTCCGGCGACTTCGCCCAGACCGCCGCACGGCTGGAAGCGGAAATTCGCGACTTCGCCGGTGAAGAGGTCAATCCGGGCAGTCCGAAGCAGATCGGCGACATTCTGTTTGGTAAAATGAGCCTGCCGGGAGGCAAGAAGACCAAGACCGGCGCGTGGTCCACCACCGCATCGATCCTCGACGAACTGGCGGAACAGGGTCACGAGTTCCCGCGCATGATTCTCGACTGGCGGCAGGTTTCCAAGCTGCGTTCGACCTATACCGACGCGCTGCCGGAATACGTGCATCCGCAGACGCACCGCGTTCACACCACCTACGCGCTGGCCGCGACCACCACGGGGCGGTTGTCGTCGAACGAGCCGAACCTGCAGAACATTCCGGTCCGCACCGAGGACGGCCGCAAGATTCGCCGCGCTTTCATCGCGACGCCGGGTCACAAGCTGGTTTCCGCCGATTATTCGCAAATCGAACTGAGGCTGCTGGCGGATATCGCCGACATCCCGGTGCTGAAGCAGGCGTTTCACGACAGGCTCGATATTCACGCCATGACAGCGTCTGAAATGTTCGGCGTGCCGGTGAAGGATATGCCTGCGGAAGTTCGCCGCCGCGCCAAGGCGATCAACTTCGGCATCATCTACGGCATTTCCGCATTCGGCCTCGCCAACCAGCTCGGCATTCCGCGCGAGGAAGCCGGCGCCTACATCAAGAAATACTTCGAGCGTTTTCCCGGCATCCGCGCCTACATGGATGCGACGCGCGACTTCTGCCGCGAGCACGGCTATGTCGAGACGCTGTTCGGGCGCAAGTGCCACTACCCGGACATCAAGGCCAGCAACGCCTCGATCCGCGCGTTCAACGAGCGCGCCGCCATCAACGCGCGCCTGCAGGGCACCGCCGCCGACATCATCCGCCGCGCCATGGTGCGGATGGAAGATGCGCTCGCGGAAAAGAAGCTGTCGGCGCAGATGTTGTTGCAGGTCCACGACGAACTGATCTTCGAGGTGCCGGATGACGAGGTGGCCGCGACGCTGCCGGTGGTGCAGCGTGTGATGCAGGATGCGCCGTTCCCGGCCGTGCTGCTGTCGGTGCCGCTTCAGGTCGATGCTCGCGCCGCCGGCAACTGGGACGAAGCGCACTGAACTCTGCGCAGAATTAAAGCGGCAGTTGCGGCTCGCGGATGGCGTTGCGGCGCGCGCTGGTGGCGGTGGCCGACGTCGTCGAGCGAATGAAGCTCCAGCGCACGTTGGAGACATGCCGGGCATCTTGCCGGATCACAATCTGCGTGGTGCGTCGCGCTCCGTCGCTGCCGGCCAGAAATACGCTGTCTTCGAGTTCGACCTTGTCGTCGAGCGCCTCGAAGGTCCAGACCTCGCGATTCGGCAACACCAGCATCACGCCGCGGGCGTCGCTCAAGCGGCTGGCCTTGACCGACGGGTGCAGGTGGAAACGCAACGCGAAATCGGCATCGTGTCCGCGAACGCGCGAACCGTGAGGCGGCGCCAGAATATCCTCACCATCGAGCCGAAGGCCATCATTGGCCAACATCAGGATACGGGTATGCAGCACGCCGAACCGATTGAGATAGCCGTCATGCGAACTCGTCAGCACGACACCATCGGCGACAAACTCGCGATCGCTCGTGACTTCCGAAGGGCCGCTGACGATCGGCGCGCCGCGCAACAGCCGTTTCATCGCCGAACGTTCGATAAACTGACACGATGACGTATCGTGATAGGTCACAGTGGAATGGGCCGGCGTGCCGCGCGCGAAGGTCCGCCAGGTTTCGCGGCCGTTCATCGGCATGCCGCAATTGATGACGATACGGCTTTGGCCGGACGACAATTCGAAAGCCAGGCATCCGGCATGAGCTTCGTGACTGACGTTGGCGGCAGGCGGCGCACCGCTGTCCATGATCAACGTTGCCGGACCGGCATCGATGCGCTGATAGCCCGAGTGCGGCATCGTCGCCATCGGCACGCCATGCGCATCATCATAGGCCAGCAGCGTCGCCAACAAATCGGACGGCGTGCCACTCATGCCGTTGAACAGCGCGAAGTTGCCGTCGCCATGACGGAAGAAGCGCAGCATCGGCATCATCCGATCGATGGCGTTGAGCAGGGCCGGCGGCGGCGCGATGTTGCGCGCTGCAAAAGTTTGCCGCAGCGGCAGCAGGTCCGCGAGCAATTCGATCAGCGCACCGGGGTTGCGGGAAACGTGGCCGCCATCCGGCAGAATCTGGCGTTGCAGTTCTTCGGACAGTTTACGCGTGGCAGCGCGGATCTGGCTGGTCTGATTGGCGAGACAGAGCGAGGCGTAGCACAACGCTATCAAGACCTGCAGCCGCGACACGCCATCGGCGATATCAAGCGCCGCCGATCGCAAATGGCGAATCTCGCGAGTCAAAGCCCGCAGGTAACGGCGATAGAACTTGCTGTCGGTGTCGTTGAGAACCAAGGGCGCCTGCGACAGCAGCGACATGACGCGGCGCGCCAGCACGTCGGCACGGCGGCCCACGGGGCGCTTGCGCGACGGAGTGGAAATCCAGTCCTCGACCAGCGCTCGGGCATTGGCCCGGGTGATCGCCGTATCGGCCGCGCGCAAATGCCGGAGCCAACCGAACCCGAGCAACGCGGCATCCCAATCATCCGACGGCGGCTCAAGATCGAAGATCGAGCGGCTATGACAGGTCACGATCTTGCCCGCGAACACGAAACGGCCCGCGTAAATCTCGGCGGCGCGGGTCGCATCCGCAGTCCGCAGGTCATGCGGCGCGATGATCAACCGATCGGTGCGGCCGGGCCACAATCGCGACAACGCCGCCGATCCGCCACTGACGTGCGACACCGCCGTCCGCACGAAGCGGCCGAGGATCAACGTCGAAAGGCGTCTGCGTTGTGCGATTGACACGCGCGGCGGGTTCCTGAGCCAGATCTGACTTGATGAAATTTAGCTGCGAATCCTTCTTAATCCGGAAACGCTGCCAAGGCATCCCCAAGGCAGCCCCAAGGCAGCCCCAAGGCAGCCCCAAGGCAGCCCTCGAAGCACTTGCTGGCATCGGCAATCCGCCGGCGGGCGGCTGAAAACTTGCTATCGATCTGAGGCGGCAGGAAAATACCGAATAATATCAATCCTTAACCAGCCGCGCGGCGTAGAAGCCATCGAGACCGGCGAGCCTGGGGTCGGCATGGGGGAGATGACAGGGCAACGTTCGCAAGTCCCCCTCCGCGGTGACCAAATCGGCCAAGCCGGCCACTTCGGCGGCGTCGACCGGCAACCGCCGAACCGCTGATTCGGTCGCCAGGAGCGCGGCGATCACCTGCTCGCCCTCTTCGGGTTCAAGCGAACAGGTGCAGTAGACCAGAGTGCCGCCTGGCTTGAGCAGCGCCAGCCCGCGCCGCAACAGTCGCCCCTGCTGCACCGCCAGCGCGCCGATATCGGTATCCTGCTTCAGCCACGCCACATCGGGATGACGGCGGATGGTACCGGTCGATGTGCAAGGCGCATCGATCAACACGCCGTCGAACGACGGGCCGGCCGCACCACCGTCCCATTCGGTGGCATCGGCAGCCAAAGCGTGCGCATCGAGTTTCAGTCGCGCCAGATTATCGCGCAACCGCGCCACACGAGCAGCCGAGCGATCGAGCGCCGTGACGCGCGCGCCACCATGAACCAGTTGGGCGGTCTTGCCGCCCGGCGCGGCACACAGGTCGGCAATGGCGCGCCCATTGACGTCGCCGAACAACCGAACCGGCAACGCCGCGGCGGCATCCTGCACCCACCACTGGCCTTCGGGAAAGCCCGGCAGCATCGTCACCGAGCCATGCAACAGCGTGCGGACAGTGCCGGTCGGCAACGTCTCGCCATGCAGCCGCGTCGCCCAATGCGCCGCATCCGATTTTACCGTCAGGTCGAGCGGCGGCTCATAGCTGATGGCGGCCGCGATCTCTTTGGCGACGGCTTCGCCGTAATGATCGATCCACCGCGCCAGCAGCCAGGGCGGCAAGTCGAGCGCCTGCGACTTCACCTCGTCGATCAGGGGATGGCCTTCACGCGCGCAACGGCGCAACACGGCATTCACCAGCCCGGCATATTTCGCCGCGCGGCGATCCGTCTGCACCAGCCGCACCGAAAGATCGACCGCCGCATGATCGGGAACATCCATCCACAAAATCTGCGCAGCGCCGATCAACAATGCGCTTTGCGCGCGCGGCGCGTCGGTGGGAATGCCGCGATCGAGCAATCGCGACAGCACATGACCAAGCGTTCCGAGCCGACGCAAAATGGTGGCGACCAGCCGACGCATCAATGCACGGTCACGATCCGCGAGCGCCCTCAAGCCGGGGTGAGCCGCAGGACCGTCAAGCTGTTCATCGAGCATGCGGTGCTTGTGCAGAACACCGTCGAGAATATCGGCGGCAATGCGGCGCGCCGCTAGTCCGGGCACCTCGGCAGGCGGAACGAATCTCGAAGGAGGCATGGGCGGAAAACATCAACACGAAGAGAGGGAGGAAGGAGCGGACGGCGCAACGGATGGCGCGAGATGGCGTTATCTGACATGCGAATATGCCAAATGTAAGAATCCGACTTATATAAGCCGGTGCGTATAGAGATCGTTCCGGTCAGGTACGCGCGGGTTCGTGATCCGCGCCGAAATAAACCTCTCGCGAACCGGCAGGGTCAACGCAACATGGAAGGCAAACGATGCAAGACAAAGCGGTGCAGAACTCGACAACCCCCGCCCCTCGAAAACCGCTGTCGGAGGTCGCAATGCGCGCCCTGGCGGAAGCCGAAGCGCGCCGCGCGGCCGCCGCCGCCAGCGCCAAACCGGTCGCACCGGAGTTCAACGGACCGAAGGGGCCGGAGCCGACCCGGTTCGGCGACTGGGAGGCCAAAGGCATCGCTTCGGATTTTTAAGATTCGCGACCGATAATACCGAGACGGCAAATGCAACTTCAGATTGCGCTTGCCTCCAAACAAAGACTCGGTCTATCGTAGGAATATGTACCCAATACGCAGAATATATCCCGCGAATCGATACTTCGGTGGAAGCCGCCTTTCCGCGGTGCTGCCCTGGATCTTCGTGATCGGCGTAGCCGCGGGCTCCACGCTGCCGCAGGTGCGGCAGTGGTATGAAGGGGCAACTCTCTCGCGATCGGTCTCCGATCACTCCGTCTCGCCTGACACCCAGGTGATCCTGTCGCGGACCGGGGCCGCCGGCAGCCGCCATCCGGTCGACGTGTTGCGCACCATCGATGGCGACACCTTCGAAGCCAAGGTGCATCTATGGCCGGGGCTGGACATGGTGACGCGCGTGCGCCTGCGCGGCATCGACGCACCGGAACTGAAAGCCGAATGCGCCGAGGAGTTACGCATGGCACAGGCTGCGAGCGTCGCGCTGCGCAAACTCCTGGCCGATGGCGAGGTTACAATCTTCAACGTCGGGCCCGACAAGTACAACGGCAGAGTGGTTGCCGATGCCGCAACAGCGCGAACGCCGAATATCTCGGAAGCGATGCTGGCGGCGGGCCATGCGCGCCGCTATGGCGGCGGCCACCGCAGCGGCTGGTGCGCCAATTCTGCGCGGTAGCGCCTCACCGCCTCCCGGCGAAAGCAAAGGGCTCCGTGGTCAGCGCGTCACGATCACGGGAGTGCCGACCGATACGCGCTGATACAGGTCGGTGATGTCGTCATTGTACATACGGACGCAACCATACGAGACGAAACCACCGACGGAGCCGGGACGGTTGGTGCCGTGAATGGCGTATTCGCCGCCGGCCAGCGTCATCGCCGCAACCCCCATCGGATTGGCTGGCGAACCGCCAGGAATCACATCGGGGATGCTCGGATTGTCGCGCTTGACGTCGGCTGGCGGCGACCATGCCGGATGCTGATACTTGCCGCTGATGCGCGTCTCGCCGGCCCAGCGCTTGCCGGCCTTGCCGACACCGACCGGATAACGCACGGCGCGGGCGTTATCGAGCACCAGGTAGAGCCGGCGCTCGTTGGTCTTGACGACGATGGTGCCGGGCGAGTAATCGCCGCGAAAAGCAACGACGTCCGGCCGCGCCTGCGCCGGCGCCGCGAGAAATGGAATGGCTCCCAGCGTGACGGCCAGTGCCGCTGCAAACTTCAACATTGTCGATCACTCCACCTCCGCACATCGATCGGACGGCGGGGGGTACCGCCGTTGACATAACGTGCGCTCGTCAACCTAGCCGGCGACCCTGATCAAAGCGTTGCCGACCGCGCTACACCCATGTCGCGCGCGAGCCTAGGAAGGAAATGTTGGCGATAAAGTAAATGTCCGGAAAACAACACTTGCCCCAAAACACAAATGTCAGAGGCCGAAGCCTCTGACATTTGCGTGAGCATTAGAATCGGACCACTAGACGGCCGCGGCTTTTTTGTTCTGACGGTTCGTCACCAGATCGTCGACCACCGTGGGATCGGCCAGCGTCGTGGTATCACCGAGGCTGCCCGGCTCGTCCTCGGCGATCTTGCGCAGGATACGGCGCATGATCTTGCCGGAGCGCGTCTTCGGCAGGCCGGGTGCGAACTGGATCAGGTCCGGCGAAGCGATCGGCCCGATATCCTTGCGAACCCAGGCCACCAGATCCTTGCGCAACTGCTCGCTCGGCTCGACGCCCGTCATCAGCGTCACATAGGCGTAGATGCCCTGACCCTTGATGTTGTGCGGATAGCCAACCACGGCCGCTTCCGACACCGCGTCGTGCGCCACCAGCGAGCTTTCGACTTCGGCGGTGCCCATGCGGTGACCCGAGACGTTGATGACGTCGTCAACACGGCCGGTGATCCAGTAATAGCCATCGGCGTCGCGACGACAGCCGTCGCCGGAGAAGTACATGCCCTTGTAGGTCGAGAAGTAGGTCTGCTCGAAACGCGCATGATCGCCGTAAACGGTCCGGAGTTGGCCGGGCCACGAGCGGGCCATACAGAGGTTGCCCTGACACTCGCCGTCGAGCACCTTGCCGTCGGCATCGACGATCGCCGGGACCACGCCGAAAAACGGCTTGGTCGCCGAACCCGGCTTCAGTTTGGTCGCGCCCGGCAAGGGAGCGATCAGCGTGCCGCCGGTTTCGGTCTGCCACCAGGTATCGATGATCGGACAGCGGCCTTCGCCGACGACGCGGTGATACCATTCCCACGCCTCCGGATTGATCGGCTCGCCAACCGAGCCAAGCAGCCGCAGCGATTTGCGCGAGGTCTTCTTCACCGGCTCGTCGCCGGCCTGCATCAAAGAGCGGATCGCGGTCGGCGCGGTGTAGAAGATGTTAACCTGATGCTTGTCGACCACGTTCCAGAATCGCGAGATATCCGGATAGGTCGGGACGCCTTCGAACATCAGCGTCGTCGCACCGTTGGCGAGCGGACCGTAGACGATATAGCTGTGACCGGTCACCCAGCCGATGTCGGCGGTGCACCAGTAGACGTCGCCATCGTGATAGTCGAACGTGTACTTGTGGGTCAGCGCGACATGCAGGAGATAGCCGGCGGTGGTGTGCAGCACGCCCTTCGGCTGGCCGGTCGAACCGGACGTATAGAGAAGGAACAGCGGATCTTCGGCATTCATCGGCTCGCACGGGCAATCCGCGCTCACCGATTTGACGACCTCGTCGTAATAAACGTCGCGGCCCGCTTGCATATCGACCTTGCCGCCGGTGTGACGCACCACGATCATGGTCTTGACGCCACCCGCCTTGTCGGCGGCGGCGTCGGCGTTCACCTTCAGCGGCACTTTCTTGCTGCCGCGCAGCCCCTCATCGGCGGTGATGACGACGGTCGAGGTCGCATCCTTGATGCGGCCGGCGAGCGAGTCCGGCGAGAAACCGCCGAACACCACCGAATGCGGCGCGCCGATACGGGCGCAAGCCAGAATGGCGTAGGCGGCTTCCAGAATCATCGGCAGATAAATAGTGACACGGTCGCCTTTCTTGACGCCGTGGGCCTTCAAAACGTTGGCGAACTTGCAGACTTCCTGGTGCAGTTGCCGGTAGGTGATCTTCTTGCTGACGCCCGGATCGTCGCCCTCGAAAATGATCGCTACCTGATCGCCGCGCTTTTCCAGATGGCGGTCGATGCAATTGTAAGCCGCGTTGAGGACCCCGTCCTCGAACCACTTGATCGAAATGTTGCCGGGCTGGAATGACCAGTTTCCCGCCTTGGCGGGGGATTTGATCCAGTCGAGGGTCTTTGCCTGTTCGAGCCAGAATCCGTCCGGGTCCTTGACCGAGCGTTCGTACATTTCCTTGTACTTGGCCTCGTTGACGTAGGCCCGCTTGGCCCAGTCTGCGGGAACGTCATAAACCTTGTCGGACATCATTTCCTCCACGCTTCGCCGCCCGCCCCGCTTCGACGCGGCGTTGGCGGCCAATCCGATTTTCGCTGTTGCATCAATTATGCGTCGGCACACCCGATGGCTACAAGCCGAAAGACATAGGACTTTCGACGGCCCTCACCGGCATACCACACTGGCGTCACGATGCCGCGTTCGCCGCCGACCAGCCGCGACACTCTTAAGATATTGAAATGTATCAACGTTTCATGCCGCCTGATTGGCTTGAGGATCGACCTCGCCAAAGGTCCAGACCGACGTATGCTTGATGGTATTGTCCTCGAGTTCACGCGTCACCGCGACCCGATATTCGGCGAGCTTGGCCAGATGCGTCGTAGGCAGATAGGCCCTGCCGGGATCGCCGATCAAAATCGTCGCCCCGCGTTCCGCGTGCCACGACAGAAATGCAAAAACGCGCGCGGCGGTGTCGTGTTCGTAGAAAATATCGCCGGCGAGAATAACGTCCCATTTGCCGCGGTCGGGCGCCGCCAGCAAATCGTCCGCCGTGACCGACATGGCAACGGCGTTGGCCTGTGCATTGATTCCGATCGCGACGCACGCGAATTCGTCGATGTCGGCGGCACGAACATCACTTGCACCGGCCATCTTTGCGGCGATTCCGACCAGACCGGAGCCTGATGCGAGGTCGAGAACGGATTTTCCGCGCACGCAATCCGCGTGATCCAGCACATAACGGGCCAGCGCCTGCCCGCCCGCCCAAGCGAACGCCCAGAACGGCGGCGGCAAACCCATTTCGTCCAGTTCGACCTCTGTCTTCTGCCAGAGCGGCACCGCTTCATCGGCAATATGCAGCGCTATCTCCGGCACCAGCGGCACGGTACGCAGTCGCGTATTGGCGAGAATAAATTCGGTTCGATCGGAAATGCGCGCAGCGTCCATTTGTCCGTCATACGCAGGCTCGCCCAGCTTCGACTGTTGGCTTCGCATACGCGATCGAACCGGGTCAAGTCCAACTATGCCGCAGGGCTAAAGGCCGCCCAGCTTGCAGATCGCCTTCCATTCGTCCGCCGTCACCGGCTGCACCGACAATCGCGACAACTTGATCAACGCCATCTTGGCGAACCGCCGATCATGCTTGAGCAACTCAAGTGTCACGGGCGATTTCAAGGGCTTCTCGGCCTTGATATCGACGCAGACGAACTTGCCGCTGGCATCGGTCGGATCGGGATAATGCTCCTTGATGATCTCGGCAATGCCGACGATCTCTTTTCCCTCGTTCGAATGATAAAAGAAGGCGCGATCGCCCTTCTTCATCCTCATCATGTTCAGCTTGGCGGCGTGATTGCGCACGCCCGTCCAGGCTTCGCCCTTGGCGCCCCTGGCGACCTGCTGATCCCACGACCATGTCGAAGGCTCCGATTTCACCAGCCAGTAATTCATGATGTTATCCCTCCGCGCGAAACGGCCGCGTCAGCAATTGCTCGATAGCTTCGTCGATCGTGACCTCGCCGCTCAGGATTGCCGCGACGGCCTGGGCAACCGGCATCTCGATGCCGTGACCCGCCGCAAGTTCGGCCAATACCGGCGCGGTGAATTCGCCTTCGCTCAGCTTGTTGCGCGGCGGCGGTTCGCCGCGGCCCAATGCGATGCCGAGCGAAAAGTTGCGCGATTGCGGACTTGAACAACTCAAGATCAGATCGCCCAGGCCAGATAATCCGGAAATGGTTTCAGCGCGCGCGCCACAGGCCAGTCCCAATCGCATCAATTCACTGAAAGCGCGCGTCGTCAGCGCCGCCAGCGCCGAAGCTCCGAGCTGGCGACCGACCACGATTCCTGCCGCGATCGCCAATACGTTCTTCGCCGCGCCGCCGATCTCGACGCCACGCAGGTCGGTGGTGTGATAGGGCCGGAACGTCGGCGACCCCAGCGCCTGCACCAGCGCGCGCGCCATCGCCGCGTCGCGTGCGGCAAGCGTCACCGCGGTTGGCAGGCCGCGCGCGACATCCTCGGCAAAGCCCGGACCGGAGAGGATGGCGGGCGTGGCTTGCGGCGCCACCTCCGAGATCACCTCGGTCATGAATTTCCGCGTGCCGCGCTCGATGCCCTTGGCGCAGGCCACCAGCGGGGTTCCCTCGCGCAAATGCGGGGCCAGCGCGACGACGGTTTCGCGTGATGATTGCGCGGGCGTCGCGAGCAGTACAACGTCCGACTGACCGGCGCGCGCAAGATCGCTGACCACCGTAATCTCGGCTGTCAGCCGGACGCCCGGCAAATGCGGATTTTCGCGTGTTTCGGCTATTGCTCGCGCACTGGCAGGATTGCGCGCGCAAAGCACGACATCGCGTCCGGCACGCGCAGCAGCGCTGGCGAGCGCCGTGCCCCAGGCGCCAGCGCCTATCACCGCGACAGTCCGGTATGGAGACGTTGCGGCCATGATTCAGGAATTGGCGCGGGTGTTGGCGAACTGGGCCGGCACAACCGCGTTCTCATCGAGCCGCCAGCGCGCCCGCGGCGGCGCATCAAGCACGTCGGTCAAGCCGAGCGCCAGCCGCTCCGCGCCCGCCCACGCGATCATCGCGCCATTGTCGGTGCAAAGCGCCGGCGGCGGCATCACCAGCATGGTGCGGGCGCGAGCCGCCACCTCGTGCAGCGCGCTACGCAATGCCTGATTGGCCGCAACGCCGCCGGCGGCGACCAGCGCCGTCGGCGCTCCGAATCGCTCGGTGAAAATCCGCAACCCGACATCGAGACGATCCGCCATCGAATCCAGCACCGCTGCCTGAAACCCGGCGCAAAGATCGGCGATATCCTGAGGTTGCAACGGCGTCATACGGCTGGCTTCGTTGCGCACCGCCGTCTTCAATCCCGAGAGCGAGAAGTTCGCGTCGGCGCGGCCCAGCATCGGCCGCGGAAAACTGAAGCGGCCGGGATCACCACGGCTCGCCGCGCGTTCGACCTGCGGCCCGCCCGGATAGGGCAGCCCAAGCATTTTGGCCACCTTGTCGAAGGCTTCCCCCATGGCATCATCGACGGTGGTGCCGAGCCGGACATAATCGCCGACAGCGCGCACGGCGACGATCTGGGTGTGCCCCCCGGACGCCAGAAACAGGCAGTACGGAAATTCCACCGCGTCAGTCAGCCGCGGCGTCAGGGCATGTGCCTCGAGATGATTGACCGCCAGCAACGGCGTGCCGTTGACCAGCGCGATCGCCTTGGCGGTGGTCAATCCCACGATTACGCCACCGATCAGGCCGGGGCCGGCGGCGGCTGCAACGCCGGACAGCTTTTCGAAGGACGCGCCGGATTCGCGCATGGCCGTGGCGATAATGCCATCCAGCAGGTCGACATGGGCTCGCGCCGCGATCTCCGGAACCACGCCTCCGAACGGCGCGTGTTCCGCAATCTGCGAGCGCACGATATTGGACAAAATCCGGCCGCTGCCGTCGCCGCGACGCTCAACCACGGCGGCGGCGGTCTCATCGCAGGTGGTTTCAATTCCCAGCACCAGCATCGGTGTGTCGGTGGTCAATTTGAGCCCTTGCGTTCGCCGTTAAAGCAGCGTTTTCCTCTCCCGACCTGAGGCATTTTCCGGCGAGGTGGCTACCGGTTCGCCGCGGGACATGCGTCAATCGAGAAATAGAGCGGTCTTTCCATCTACCCGGACCCAGCCGCTCTAGCATTGTGAGGGCACAAGGTGCAATCTTCCGACGGACAATCTTCCCGACCGAGCGACATTGTGGCGACGATCGGCACGCGCGGCAGTCCGCTGGCGTTGGCGCAGGCGCATGAAGTGCGCGACCGGCTGGCGCAAGCCCACGCGATCGCGCCGGACCGCATCGCATTGAAGGTGATCCGGACTTCGGGCGATGCGATCCAGGATCGCGCCCTGTCGGAAGCCGGCGGCAAGGGACTGTTCACCAAGGAAATCGAGGAAGCGCTGCTTGCGGGCCACATCGATCTGGCGGTGCATTCCTCGAAAGACGTGCCGACATTCCTGCCCGACGCAACCTGGCTATCGGCGTTCCTGCCACGCGAAGATCCACGCGACGCGTTCATCAGTCCCAAGGCCGCATCGCTGCGGGAATTGCCCGCCGGCGCAGTGGTCGGCACCGCTTCGCTGCGACGTCAGGCGATGGTGTTGAGGCTACGGCCCGACCTGAAAGTCAACGTCATGCGCGGCAACGTCGAAACCCGGCTGCGCAAGCTTGCCGCCGGCGAAGCCGACGCGACATTGCTGGCGTTCGCGGGATTGAAGCGTCTCGGTCTCGAAAACAAGGTGACGGCTCTTTTATCGGTCGACGAATTCCTGCCCGCGGTTGGACAGGGCGCGATCGCCATCGAGTCACGTCGCAACGACGATCGCATCAACGCCCTCATCAAGGCCATCGGCGACTCCGATACGGAAACCGCGTTGGGCGCCGAGCGAAGTTTTCTCGCTTTGCTGGACGGTTCATGCCGTACGCCGATCGGCGGACACTGCCGGGTCGATGGCGACCGGATTCATTTCAGGGGCCTCCTGCTCTCGCCGGACGGCACCGAGGGTTATGAAACCAGCCGCGAAGGCTTGCGTGCCGACGCTGCCGCGCTCGGCGCCGATGCGGCGCGTGAACTGCGTGAGCGCGCCGGTGAAAAATTCTTCACGCTTTTTCTGGGCGCCTGACGCGTGGCGATTCTCATCACCCGACCAGCCCCCGACGATCAAGCAACGGCGGAGGTGCTGCGCGCTAAAGGCCACGACGTCCTGCGGGCGCCGATGTTGCGCTACGAACCCGTTGCCTTCCAGATCGATCCCGACCTGAGCGTCGATGCCCTTCTTGTCACCAGCGCCAACGCATTGCGTGCTCTGGCCGAAACGCCGATGCCGGGACGATGGCGAAACATACCGCTGTTTGCCGTCGGCGATCGCACGGCGCGGGCGGCGCGCGCGGCCGGCTTTGAACGGATCGAAGTTGCCGATGGCGACGGTGCATCGTTGCGCGACCTGGTGGTCGCACGGATGCGCACCAAGGCTGCGAGAAGCAAACCTGCGAAAAAACCGGCCGGGCTGCTTTATCTGGCGGCGGCCGACCGCGCGGTCGATCTCGGCGGCGAGCTGGAGGCGTTCGGCTTCAACGTCGTCACCGTGACCACCTATCGCATGATTGCAACGCCGGAATTGCCCGCGGCGGTATGCGATGCCTTCTCCGCCAACCGGATCGAAGCGGTGCTCCATTATTCGCGGCGCAGCGGGCGCGCCTTTATCGACGCAGTGCGTGCCGCCGGGGTTGAAATTTCGGCCCTGGCGGTTCCGCACTGCTGCATCTCGGATAACGTGGCATCCGTCGTCCGGGATGCCGGCGCAAGCCAGGTTGCGGTAGCGCAAACACCGGATGAAAATGCTTTGTTCGACGCACTGGGTCGTGCGTTGCGACCGCAATCGCGGTAAGGAGGGGCGGTCGGCTCGGGGCCAGCGGTCCACCAGCGTCATTCAAGTTTGAGGAATTGTTCGATGGTCGATGACAAACCCGAAGCAACGGAATCCCCGCCGGATTTGAACCGGCCCAAACGAGCACCACCGACCATCGATCTGCAAGCCACCGAGATTTCCAGCGAGCCGGCTGAACAAGAAACAACCGCGAGCGGCCATCCCGACGACGCCGTCGCCGATAGCCCTGCCGGCGAACGCAACGCCACACGCGATGAATCGGTCGTCAGCAACGAACCGCCCATCACGTCGTCCCGTCCGCCGTGGATCGCGACCGCGATTGTCGCGGCACTGGTGGGAGCGCTCGCGACATGCGGCATTATCGGCGCCGCGGCGTTCGCCGGATGGCCGAAATCTCCGGCCCCCGCAGCAATCGCACCGCAGCCCGACACCGCGCAGATCGATGCCTTGACCAAGCGTCTGGCGAAAATCGAATCGCAGCCCGTCCCGTCCGCAACAACGGGCAATACAATCGACACGCGCATCGCCGCGCTCGAGCAGAGGGCGACCACGCTCCACAACGACCTCGCAGCGCTTCGTGCGCAGACCGATCAGCTTGCCGCAAGCGTCAACGACCTCAAGACCGCGCCGCACGAGACTACCCCGGCGCCGGATCTATCGGCCATCACGTCCCGCCTCAGCCAGATCGAAGGCGCGACGCGCGCGCTGTCCGCTGAGAACGCCCAACACGCTGCGGCTTCGGCCGACGACAAGCCGCTGCGTCGTGTCGTGGCAATGTCTTTGCTCGATCAACGGGTGCGGCAGGGAGAACCCTATGCCGCAGCACTCGCCGCCGCGAAGCAACTGGCGATCAACGCCGAGACCTTGAAGCCGCTGGAACGATTCGAGGCGGGCGGCGTACCGAGCGCCAACACGCTGAGCAAGGAATTGCTGGCGCTGATCACCAAGCTGACCCCCGCCGAGGCCGAACCGGCCAAGGGGGCCAGCATTCTCGATCGCCTTCAGGCGGGCGCAGAACGGCTGGTGCGCATCCGACGCACGGATTCGTCCGATGAAGGAGGCCGCAGCGCCGTCGTCAACCGGATCGCGGCCGCCGCCCGTCGCGACGACGTGGCAACCGCTCGCCGTGAAATGAACGGTCTTACGGCTGCCCAACTCGCCGCCTTGCAGCCCTGGATCGGGCGCGCCGATGCGCGCGAGGCAGCGCTCGCCGCTTCTCGCCAACTTGCCGCCGACGCCATCGCGGCGCTCAACAAACCAGCGCCATAGGGCTACGATGATCCGCATCATTTCGTTCCTGATTATCATCGCACTGGCCGCGTTCGTTGCGACCTGGGTCGGCGACCAGAGCGGCGACATCGTCCTGTCGTGGAGCGGCTGGCAGATCGAGACATCGCTGCCGGTGTTCGCGCTGGGCCTGACGTTGCTGGCGCTGGCGGCAATCGTGGTGTGGTCGGTGCTGCGCAGCCTGTGGCGAGCACCACGAGGTTTGCGGCGCCGGCGCCACGATCGTCGTATCGCGCGCGGCCGCCATGCCATCACCCATGGCCTGCTGGCAATCGGCCACGGCGATCACGCAGCCGCGCGCAAACATGCCGGCGTGGCGAAGCGGCTCGCCGCGCAAGACCCGCTGACGCTGTTGCTGCATGCACAGTCTGCGCAGATGGACGGCGACCGCGATGGCGCACAACGCGCTTTTCGCGCGATGACTGAACGCAAGGACACCCGGCTGCTCGGCTTGCGCGGCTTGTTCATCGAGGCGCAACGCGCCGACGACGCGCATGCGGCAATCGAAATCGCCGAGGAGGCGCTGAAACTTGCACCGGCATCGACCTGGGCCTCCCAAGCGGTGTTGGGCTTTCGTTGCGCACAGAGCGACTGGACCGGCGCGCTGGCCATCCTCGACAACAACCTCGCCGCCGGGCTGCTGGACAAGACACTCTATCAGCGCCAACGGGCGGTGCTGCTGACGGCGCGCGCGCTGGAATTGGAAAGCAGCGAACGCGACCGCGCGCGCGACAGCATCATGGAGGCGGTCCGGCTCGCGCCCACGCTGGTGCCGGCGGCCGTACTGGCCAGTAAATTCCTCAGCGAGACGCAGCAGATCCGGCGCGCCATGCGAATGATCGAGGCAGCATGGACTGCGCACCCGCACCCCGACCTGGCCGATGCCTATGCCCACGTCAAGCTGGGCGATTCGGCGCGGCAAAGGCTGGCGCGTATCGAGACGCTCGCAGCCAGGACGCCGGGTCAACTGGAGGGCGCGCTGGCGGTGGCCCGTTCAGCCATCGACGCCAGCGAATTCAGCCGGGCGCGCGACGTGCTGGCGCCCTTCATCGCTGCGCCGACGCAGCGGGTGGCGATGCTGATGGCCGAAATCGAACGCACCGAACATGGCGACAGCGGACGCGCGCGCACCTGGACGCTGCGCGCGGTGCGGGCACTGCCCGATCCGGTGTGGACCGCCGATGGCTATGTCTCCGATCGCTGGCGGCCGGTCTCGCCATTGACCGGCCGGCTCGATGCTTTCCAGTGGCAAATGCCGCTCGCGGCATTGCCGGCCGACAAGACCATTATTGTCGACGCAGACATCGCCGACGAACCGGCATTGATGCTGCCGGCGGAAACACCGGTGGAAACCGCAGCGGAGGCTCCGGCACCGGACACCGCCACGCCGGACACCGCGACGGCGAGCAAGGAGCCGGCCCCCGCCACACCGCAGCCGGCGCCACCATTGTTCCGGCCCCGACACATCGCCGAAGGCAAGACGGCGACTCCGATTCCAGCGGTGATTCCTCTGGCCCGGGCGCCAGATGACCCCGGCGTCGACGACGATTTCGCACGCGACGAATACGACGAACAGGTGACCGCAGGCACCGTTCAGGCGGGCGGCTGGCGCGGCTTCCTGTCTCGTTGGGGCCGCTGAACGTACCGGCCAGAGGCGGGCCTATCGGGCACCCGCGAGGATCGGCGACCAACGGCCCGAGCGTTGCTCGCAGCCGGCCATTCGCAGGCCTTGTCAATCAGTTATGACTTTGACGACAGGGAGCATCCTGTGTATGTAGTCGATCCGTTCCGCCAACCATCGGCTGCCATTCTCAAAGTGTCCGGGCAGCTTTTGGGGGCCTGTTAATCGAGCTAAGTGCTTGATTTGCCGCAATAGCTCAGCTGGTAGAGCACGTCATTCGTAATGACGGGGTCGGGGGTTCGAATCCCTCTTGCGGCACCATTCCTGAACAGATCTACGAACCGTGGGCGTGGGTTGACCGTTCGGGCCGAGGGTGGCCCGGATGTTGTCGTTTCAGCCGATGATGCGGATGGTGGTGTCGGACACGATAAGCATCGACGACAGCGCTCAGATCGGCTTTCCGGGCGGCCACATCGCCGGACACGAGCTGTTCGCATCAAGCGGGTAAATCGGTCAACGGCGACAGGGTCGATCTCGATCGGGAGCGCGCTCGACCTCTTCGCGCAATCGAGCGCCTCAAGGGCCCGGGCCCGGGTCGTCTTCAGGGCCGCCACGCGTTCCTTCGGCGTAGGATCAGTGCCGTCGATGGTCCCCGCCTCAATCGAGGCGTAAAGCCGGAAGAGGCGTTCTTCGGCATCGGTAGCCTGCCGGGCAAGATCGACGAGACGGCGGAGGGCCGAAGCCTGGCGGTCGTTCGCGAAGTGCCGGTGGCGGTCGTCAGAGCGCAGAACTTGGCGCAGTCGCAACGGACAAGGCCGCCGAGCAAAGACGGCGCCGAAGCGAGCCGCGGCCCGCGAGACCTCGGACGGCGCGACACCAGCAGGGCTTGAACCGCCTCGAAGATCGCAGATCGATGATGACCGGAATTTCGTATTCGATGATCTCGGACTGCGCCTTACGCTCGCCGTCGCCCTTCCGATCAAACTCGCTTCCGTTCGCACTGAATCATCATCTTCAATATCTCATGGGTGACTTCGTAATCCGGAGTGCGCGCCGATCACGGTAAAGTCTCTCAACCTCAAAGCCGCCCCACCGGCCAAATCGCCACCTTCACATGAAAAGCCTTATCTCCACGAAGATGATAGAAGGCAAACAGGCGCATTCGCACCACCTCATCAGCGCTGGCCTTAAAGATCGCTTCAAACTTGTTCCTGTCGGAGCCTTCCCGGCAAGCGAACTCTCCCAAGACTTCAGACGCGAGGACATTCTCCCCAAAAGCGACTGCTTGCGGCAAAAGTTTTTCAGAAACGTGCGCATGGCTCTTGATCAGGAATTTCTTGACTTCCTCACGTCCGACAGCGTGGGCACCTGTGCCAGAGTCAAAGATGACATCATCCGTGTAGTATCGGTTCAATATCGTGTCGTAGTCACCCTTATTGTAAGTCTCGATATACTGGCTGAACGACTCGATCGTATTCATCCGCTTTCTTCCTCTTGCAATCCGCCCAAAATGACGTGACGCGCGCCAAACACGCGTCGACCCCCAGGCGGCGGCGATCTTTTCACTGCTCGAACAGTAACTATCGGTAAAATGAACGCCGGTCAATAATTATGGTTTATGATTCATAAGTCATTGCGATTGACGATCGTATCGTACCACCGGCTATTCGACGTCGAGCGGGTTTATGAACGCTCTCTATCCGACTCAACGCAGCGAATTCGCCTGTCATCCGACCTCTCGCCACTGGCGAAGATCGCTGGATGCCCGGCGCAAATGGCTCAGACCACGTGACCGCCGTTTTGCACTTTCCAAGCTCAGGGCCCAAATAGAAAACGCGAAAGAAATGCCATCCCCTGAGATCGTCAAATCAGCCGGTGGGACCGTGCAATTTCCTCAAAGAAACAACCAACTCAAAGAAACAACCAAGCATCGCGACCAGTCAACAGCCTGGTCGCGATGCTTTTCCGCAAAGCCCCTCCCCAACGAAAAGCGCTATTTGTCGGAGATCACATCACCAAAAAGCACCCAGCTTTTCCCCTCGAACTTTTGCATGCGAAGCGCATGAAAAGGAGCAAAATCGTCCGACGTCGTTTTTACGGTGATCCCGGGCAAAATAAGAGGCAACGCAGGCTCATTGATGCTCCTGGCCTGATTCATAAGATTTTCACGAGACAGATCATCTCCACATCTCTCCACGAGCTTATGAAGCATCACTGCGGTGAAATAGCCGGTAACGGAACTAAAATCGACAATCTTGTCCTTGAGTCCAGCTTCATTCATAAAGGCGAAGTAGGCCTTCATGTCTGGATCGTCGTTCCAGTTGGGATCAAGCGGCGTTTTCGCGACTGAAATCGTAATCAGTCCCTGCGCCTTTTCGGCACCGATCGGCTCGATAACGCCCCCGATGGAACTGGCGACGCTCACGATCATGTTGAGGGGCTTCCAACCCAGCTCGTAAACCTTCTTGATCGCTTGCGCTCCAAATTTGGGCGACGCAACGGTAAACAGAGTATCCGCGCCGGACGCCTTCAGCGCAACGATCTGAGAATCGATTGTCGGCGAAGTTACTTCGTAGGTCGCTTCTGCTACGATCAAGTCCTTGGCCTTATCTCCCAAGGCATCCTTGAAACCCTTCACATAGTCTCGTCCGAAATCATCGTTTTGGGAGATGATGGCAATCTTGGCCGCAGGCTTCGAATTCAGGATATACTTTCCATAAACGCGGCCCTCCAACTGATACGAGGGATATAGCGCCATCGTCCAGGGAAAGTTCTTTGGGTCATTCCATTTGGTCGCCCCGCTCGCAATCAGGATGTGGGGCACCTTCTTCGCATTGAGATACTTGTGGATCGCGGAATTTGTCGGCGTACCGAGAGTTCCCACGATGGCGAGAACTTCATCATCTTCGACAAGCCTACGAGTTTGCTCAACCACCTTCGGCGGATTATAGGCATCATCCAGCGAGATCAAATTGATACGCCGGCCATTGATGCCGCCTCGTTGATTTAGGAGCTTGAAGTAAGCCTGCTCCACGACGCCCTGAATGCTATAAGCGGAAGCGGGGCCGCTATACGGCATCGTTTGACCGAATTTGATCTCGGTATCAGTGACCCCTGGGCCATATCTCTTCTCTGCAGCGTGCAGAGTGGTCGACAGGATTGCAGTCAAGACGAACGTCGCCGCAGAAAAGCTATTGAAACGCATTCCTCCCCCCTTCGTTTTCACATACTGCCGATTTGGAATGCCGATATGCCGCGCCGGATCGATGGACGTCGATCGATGGAAAACAGATCGGGACTCCGCGTTTTATTTAGGTATGATACTTTGATAAACGATCGATTGTCTAGCCTACCGATCGTTTATCTCGGTATATGGTGCGTTGCACCCTTCAAATGGGTCCGCGTACTCGGAAGTAACGCCTTGCACGGAGGGGGAGTGTTCGAAATTGCTATCGAGCCGCTAAGTAACTATCACCAAGATGATCGGATCGCTGTCGCGAGTAATTTCAGGAACGTCAATGTCTCACACAACCCACAACAAGCGGTTCTGGCCGCCCCACCTCCCCGAGAAGTTGAACTACCCACAAACATCCCTTGATTTCAATTTAACAGTTTCAGCGCGACGATTTCCTGATCGCACCTTTATCTCGTTTTACGGCACCGACATTACTTGGGGAGAGGCCGATACAGACGTTACTAGAATTGCGGCGTTTCTCCAGCAATCTTGTAAACTTCAGCGCGGCGATCGCGTCGTACTCTATTCGCAGAACTCACCCCAATTCATCCTTGCCTTCTACGGGATATTGAGAGCTGGTGGGGTTGTCGTGCCTGTCAATCCTATGAACGTCAGTTCGGAGTTGGCGTATTATGTGAAAGACAGCGAGGCAAAAATCGCTTTCTGTGCGCAGGAGCTGATGCCCAACATCATCGCGCTTCCAAAAGGGACGCTGGAAAGCGTGATCGGTTTCACCTACTCGGATTATATCTGCAATTCATCGGTGCCGGTACCCGAAGCCGCGAAACAATCCAGGGTCACCTTCGACAGCACGCTTGTCACGTCCTGGCAGGACGTCCTGCGGACATCGGCAATTTTCGTGCCCCCGACTATCGGTCCGGACGACCTCGCCGTGCTGCCTTACACATCCGGAACGACCGGCAACCCGAAAGGCTGCATGCATACCCACGGAAGCGTGATGGCGACCGCCGTCGGGTTTGCGATCTGGGAACATCTCTCTCCGGAATCTACGATGCTCACGGTAGCCCCAATGTGTCATGCCACAGGAATGCAGATTGGAATGAACCGCTGCGTTTACGCGGGGGCAACAATCGTTCTGATGCAGCGCTGGGATCCGGCTGCTGCGGGAGTTCTCATCGAGCAGTATCAATGCACACACTGGAATTCAGTGCCAGTCATGGCAGTTGACTTGCTCATGCATCCTGAAACGGCGAAAAGAGACTTGAGCAGCCTCAGGGTTGTTTCTGGCGGCGGAGCGGCAATGCCGAAAGCGATGGCTGAAAAGCTATGGACAGACCTTGGCCTGCGCTTCATTGAAGGCTACGGCATGACCGAAACCATATGTCAGACCCACCTGAATCCGATTGAGCGACCGAAGGAACAGTGCCTGGGTATTCCCAGTTTTGACGTAGAGGCCATCATCGTCGATCCCGAAACTCATCGTGTTTTACCCGTCGGTGAGGTGGGCGAAATCGTTGTACGGGGGCCCCAGCTACTAAAGGGGTATTGGCACAATGAAGCCGCGTATATGGAATCGTGGATCGAGGTAGACGGTCGCTCCTGGTTCAGAACCGGCGACCTCGGCTACGTTGACGACGAAGGCTACTTCTTTTTCGCGGACCGCTTGAAACGCATGATCAACGCATCCGGCTTCAAGATTTGGCCTGCAGAGGTTGAGGCAGTGATGTACGGACATCCTGATATTCGAGAATGCTGCGTTATTGCATCACCAGATCAACGTCGGGGCGAGACTGTGAAAGCCGTCATCGTCCTTAACGACGCAATCTCGGAAGATCGGGATATAGCGACAGAAATTACAAGCTGGGCCCAGTCGAAAATGGCGGCCTATAAGGTGCCGCGTAAAATCGAATTCGTTAAGGAGTTGCCTCGTGGCAGCTCCGGGAAGCTTGATTGGCGCAAGCTACAAGAAGGCGAATTCACGAAGCCTCTGTGATAGAGAAGCTTCGCATCTTTATCGATTGTCCAAGTGTCATCTGGAAGGCTCCTCCCATTGAAGCGGCCCGCGAAACGAAAGACAGTTACAGAAAAGCCAACGCGACCTCGCAAGGCAAAAGCTGAAGTGACGGGTCGCGCCTGGCGGTCCCGCACCCAGAGCCTCGATGAGCAACGTCAAATCAAGGAGGACGTCCTACTTGAGATTGCCGCGCGCTGGTTCAACAAGCACGGCTTTCACGGCACATCGCTGTCAGACATCGCCAACGATCTCGGTATCACCAAGGCCGCTCTTTATCATTACGTGAAAGACAAGTCTGAACTCCTCTACAGACTGCATCTCAAATCATTGGATATCGCCGAGGCCGCTCATGAGCGCGCTATGACCGAGGGAATCAATGGCCGGGAACGGGTACGCCTCATCGTGTGCTATTCGGTGGCGGCAATCACCACATCACTGACCATGACCCTGATTGTCCTTGAAGACGGCGCGTTAGGACCGAAGCAAAGCAGCGAAATTCTGGCTCGCCGCCGACGCCTGGAGCGCGAGTTACGCGATGAACTCAGGGCCGGGATTGATGATGGCAGCATTGCTCCTTGCGATCCCAAACTCGTATCGATGACGATCATTGGAATTTTGCATTGGGTGACAATCTGGTACAAGGCAAGAGGCCCCTGGACCGGGCACCAAATGGCCGAAGCACTCGGCTCTCTTGTCGATCGCATGTTGGTTCCCGGGGGAAAGATTCCTCTTTCCGGCGACGTGTCGTCGATCCTTGCCGCTGACTACACTCTTCGCTGATCCTGGTGGTCCGGGAGGACACTCCTGATCGTAGCTCAAGCCAAGACTTATCTTCTGAGGCTGGGTTCCGGATGGATTCCAGTGCGATCCTTCGGATCGCGATACTCGATCAACGCAGGACTTGCCGCAGTCAGCGCCACGTCCGCACACCTGCATCCACACTCATGGCTCCAGATATTTTCCCGAGCCGACAACGGTTCTGCGGCGACTATATGCTGATGCACACCTTGCCCGTATGCTTGCCAAGCTCAAGGTAAGCGAGCGCTTCAGGCAATTCCTCGAGAGCAAATGTCCGGTCGATGACCGGTTTGATCTGATGATGTTGCATGACATTCAGAAGATCCGCATGATGCTCCTGATTGCCAACGGCAATGCCTTGCAGGCGCAGCGAATTCATCGCAATGATCGGAAAATTGACCTGGTGGGTGACGCCGCCTATCACTCCGATCACCGCGATCGTTGCACCAGGGGCACAAGCCCGCACCGACTGATCGAAAGTTGTCGTTCCTCCGATATCGACGACAAGATCAAGCCCGCGACCGACCAATTTTCGGGCCGCTCGCGCCCACTCTGCCTCAACGCGATAGTTTATCGTTTCGCTCGCGCCAAGCTTCCGAAGCAGCTCCAGCTTTTCGTCCGACGACGACGTCGCAACCACGCGCGCGCCAGCGGCCAGTGCAAATTGCAAGGCGAAGAGAGATACGCCACCTGTCCCCTGAGTCAGAACGATCTTTTCAGGTCCAGCCGCTCCGACACCACGCACGGCATGCCAAGCCGTCACCGCTGCACATGGCGTACATGCCGCCTCGTTGAATGCCATGCCGTCCGGAATCGGCAATATCTCGTTTTCTCCAAAAACCCTAAGCTCCGCCGCAACGCCGTCTATGAGGCCACCCAAGGCCCGGTACATCTCCGGCTCATTCGGTGACCCACGACGCCAATCGGGAAAGAAACAACCGACCACCCGTTGTCCGACCCGAAATCGGCTCGCATCGCTACCGACTTGCACGATCTCGCCGGCGCCGTCCGACAGTGGAACGAGCCCCTTCGTCTTCTGCATACGACCGTACTTTCCGTCGACGGTGAGTATATCGCGGAAATTGAGCGACGCAGCACGCATTCGAACCAGAACTTCGCGACGGCCCGGCACGGGATCTGGCAGATCAACGAGTTGGAGTTGGTCGCGACCAACTCCATTCATCACCATCGCTTTCAATGGAGCCCCCGCTATTTGAGTTCAATGTGGGTCGTAGAAGCGCCTGTTGTCCTCGGCCATGCTACGCAGCGTCTGCGGTGATCCAAAACGACCACCGAACCGATCGGCGAGCTTGTCGCATTGTTCAACGAAAGCGCGCACGCCAAACCGATCGATATACGAGAACGGCCCGCCGAGGTATGCTGGATAGCCCCATCCCAGGATCGCCGCGAGATCGCCATCGATCGGGCGTTGAACGATATTTTCCTCGAGAGCCCGGACCGCCTCAAGCGACTGAACCGCAAAAAGACGGTTACGCACGTCATCGGGGGAGATCGCCGCTGTCTGGTCTCCAAACATCTCAGTAAATCCCGGCCAGCTTTGCCGCTCTCTTCCTTCATACAAATACAAGCCATCGCCGGTCGCCTTACCGCGTCTCCCTGCGGCGACGAGCGATGCCACGATTTGTGGCGCATTGCTTCCCTCGTTCGCTGTTCTGGCGCCATCGCCTCGCATGGAGGTAAAAATATCGGCCAGCAAAGGAAGGGTGGTAAGATCGATCAGGCTCACCGGACCAATGGAGAATCCGGAATCGCGCGCAACGTTGTCGATGAAGTGCGGCGGTATCCCCTCTCCCAATAGATTCATCGCTTCGCTTGTATAGGTCGTCACAACCCGGCTCGTGTAAAATCCGAGACCGTCGCGGACGATGACCGGAACCTTGCCAAGACGTTTCAGAAAATCGAGCGAACCGGCCAGTGCATTGTCCGAGGTTTCAGCCGTCTTTATCAGTTCCACGAGCGACATGCGCTCGACGGGAGAAAAGAAGTGCAGACCGAGTACTCGCGACGGATTGCTGATTGATCGAGTCAGATTCGCGATCGGTATGGTCGATGTATTGCTCGCGATCGGGGTATTCTCGCCCACTGCGGCAGCTATCGCTGAAAGCACTTCAGTCTTCACTTCAATTCGCTCGAAAACCGCTTCAACGACGATATCCGAACCGGCGAGATCACTGTAGCTCGCGGAGGCACGAATCCTCGACATGAGTTCGTCTACCGAGCCTCGGTATCGGCCGGATTGATGCTCCCGTTCGGCAGTGCGCGAAATCTGCTCGACACTCTTTTGCGAAGCTTCCAGAGACGCATCAAGGATAACGACGTCCATTCCGGCCAAAGCCGAAACGTATGCGATACCTCGCCCCATCGTGCCGGCTCCAACCACGCCAACTCGGGTTGGAACGCTTTTGGGAATGGAGACAGGTCGGCCCTTCATGGCCGTCGCTTCCCTGATACCGAGGAAGGTGGTTCGTATTTTTGCTTTGGCCTCGGGCGAAGCAGCAAGGCGCGCAAAGTATCGCGTCTCGATCTGGATCGCTGCGTCAAGATTGCGTTCAAGTCCATGATGCAGAAGCATCAGGATTGCATCCCCGGATTTATGATCCTTACCAGCTTTGCGGTGAAGATCGGCCCAGGCCGACGAAAAGAAGCTCCGGCCTTCAGCGGATTGCGGCCGAAATCCGGGAAATTGAAATCCTTTGACATCCCACGGCTGGCTTGGCGCCGGATGGGCGAGAACCCACGCCTTGGCCTTTTCAAGAAGCACGTCAGCGGGGACAATCTCATCAATAATACCCGCTGCCCTGGCATCCTGCGCATCTAACGAATGACCACGCAGAAGAAGCGCCGCAGCAGGGGCGATTCCGATCAAGCGCGGCAATCGCTGTGTGCCGCCACCACCCGGAATCAGCCCGAGCGTCACTTCCGGAAGACCTACTCGCACGCCGGGCAGATCCGCCGCTACGCGGTGATGGCACGCCAGGGCAAATTCGAGCCCGCCCCCGAGCGCCGCCCCGTTGATCGCAGCGACAATCGGCTTTCCGCCCTGCTCTAGTCTGCGCAGAGTCCCAAGAAACGGCCTAACGATCTCGATCGCATCGGACGGCTTCGCAACCGTAACCAGTTCTTCGATATCGCCTCCGACGAGAAATTCGCGATTATCCGAGCTAAAAACGATCCCGGCCACGGCATCGTCTGCCAGCAGAGTGTCGACCAATTCGCCGAGTTCACGATTGCCCTGGGCCGTCAACGTATTCATGGCCCCGGTCGATGCGAATGACAACAGGACGACGCCGTCCCCCAGATCTCGCTGTCTTATCATCACACTTTCCCGTCTAAACACGCTCAATCAGCGTGGCTACCGCCATTCCGAGACCTACACACATCGTCACAATCCCGGTGCGAGCCCCGCTCCGTTCAAGCTCGTCCAGAAGCGTCCCGGTCAACATCACGCCGGTCGCTCCAATCGGGTGCCCCATTGCGATCGCCCCACCGTTGACATTCACCTTGTCGATCGACAGACCCGTTTCCGACAGGAAGTGAAGCACGACGGACGCGAAGGCTTCGTTGACTTCAAACAGATCAACTTCATCCAGAGACAAGCCTGCGCGATCGGCACAACGCTTCGCCGCCGCCGCCGGGGCCGTCAGCATAAGGCAGGGGTCACAACCAACCGCGGCGAACGAGCGAATGCGAGCGCGCGGCTCAACGCCGAGCAAGCGGCCCACGGCATCCGATCCGATCAGCATCCCGGCGGCTCCATCCACGACCCCCGAGGAGTTACCACCGGTGTGGACATGGCGCAGGTTGTCGACCTGGGGATAGCGAGAACGCACCGTTTCCGCAAAACCCAGTTTCTTGGCCATGCCCTCGAACGAAGGACGAAGCTTGGCCAAGCCCTCGACTGTCGTACCTGGCCTGCAGTGCTCGTCTCGAGTCAGGCACGGCTCGCCGTTGAAATCGAACACCGGGATGATCGACTTGCTGAAGCGGCCTTCCTTCCACGCCTGAGCCGCCCGAGCCTGCGATAGCGTCGCATATGCATCGACATCGTCCCGGGTATGACCATCGAGCGTTGCGAGAAGATCCGCCGCAACGCCAAGCGGGGTCAAATTCGTGAGAGTGTTGAATTCCGCATCACTACCCCAGGGGCCACCCGTGCCGCTGATCGGCACAAGAGACATCATTTCGACCCCGCCCGCGACAATCAGATCAGCCTGACCAGCCAAAACTCTTCCCGCGGCGCTATTAATCGCATCAAGTCCCGACGCGCAAAATCGACTCACCGTGTGACCAGGTATCGTCTCACTGAAACCCGCACGTAACAAAGACGATCGCGCGATATTCGCACCCTGATCGTCTACGCCATCTCCGCAACCGAATATGACGTCCTCAACGCTAACGCGATCGAAGTTAACTCGGTCTCGCAAGGCCTGAAGAACCGCAGCGCCCAGATCAATCGGCGACAACGTGTGCAACCCGCCAGTCGGTCGGCCCGACCCCCGTGGCGTACGAACGGCGTCATAAATAAGCGCGTCCGTCATGAACATACTCCCGCTCGCTTGTCGTAGGTCCCTCTACGCCCCCTTCCTAAATACGTTCCAGATCGGAATCAAGCATTTTTGAACGATCGTTTAGTTCACAATACATTCGTTTAGATTGGCGCTCGCTGCGAGATGGATCATCGACAGATCGCCAAGTTTCTCTTGGTTTGAAACGGATTGCGAGATAGTCGCGATCCGCGAATAGTTGATGCTTGATAGGAACAAAAGGCGAGCGGCGCAGAGAAGCAATGCGGCTCGATCGCGCTTCGCTATTCCACCGAACATCACCAAGGAGCGATGCCCTGTTAAAATGGGCATGTTATCTGACGGCGAGCACCGCGAAAGCGGCCGACGCAGTAGCGATGATCTTCCGATCGCCATCCGTGGCTGTGGCACTTACAAAAGACATTGTCGAGCCGGGCTTGACGATATCCGCGGCTATAAAAAGATCGCCAATCTGCGCCGCGCGAACGAAGTTGACATTGAGATTGATCGTCGCGACGCTTTGCTTCACTTTCACGCAGGATAGCGCGGCCAATGCCATTGCGGTATCGAGCGCGGTGGAAACAATTCCGCCATGAATCGCACCATATCCCTGAACGTGAATGGCACCGAGCGAAAAGCGCATCCTTATATATCCAGCCTTGGCCTCACAGACGACAGCGCCAAGCGTCTGCGCGACCAAGTTCGTAACAAAAGGGGTGTCCCGGAGCCCGGCGTCTACGATCTGACTAATCAGAATGCGATCTGGATTTTCATTCGAGCCTGCATTCTGCACGGGATTTCCTCGTTAAGTTTTCGGAACAAGGTCGACGTTACTCATTCTTGCGATCACAGAAGAGGCGAGCACGTCAAACATCAGCCGCCTCCACTCCACCAGATCGCCGCCTGACGCAAGAGATCAAACCTTCAGGCGATGCACAACCATCCGCCGTCCGGTGGCGCGATAAGCATAAGCTGGTGCCAGATACGCGCCATGAGTTTAGTCGCCAAATGGTCCACCGCTCAGTTCTGAACGATCATCCATCGATGGCGTGAGTGGTTTCATGGCATCATCGCAAGTCGATCTTCACCGCCGGCTTTGCGATCTCCGTGGTGGTGACGACGGAAAGTCTCGACGAACTTTGAGCAGCTGCGGGCTCACCAGATGTCGCGTGATCGAAACGGCGTCACGGCACTTCGCCAGAACCTCATTCCAGGCACGTGTCTGCCAGAGCTCTGCATCAAAGCATCGCTCTGGCGTGTCATGGAGCGTGAGAGGTAAAGCGGGTTGAACTCAACCCTTTACGAGCGGGCAGTTTCCTTCGCTCATTGGACGGAACGCAGAAGCACCTGGAATGGTTTCGACGACCTTGTAGATATCCCACTCGTGCTTGGATTCCTCCGGCGACTTGACTTCCAGCAGATACATGGGTCTTTCGAGACGGCCGTCGAGGCGCAGCTTTCCGTTCTTGGTCATGAAGTCATTGACGGGAAGTTCGCGCATTTTTGCCATGACAGCGTCAGGGTCGCGAGAGCCCACCGCCTTGACCGCTTTAAGATAATGCGCGACCGCGCTGTAATTGTTCGCCGGGTCGAAATCCGGCGGATGGCCAACGCGATCGGCGAATCGCTTGGACCATGCCCGCGTTTCTTCGTTGAGATCCCAATAGAACGAATTCGCGACGAGAAGCCCCTGCGCCACCGGCAACGTAAGACTCTTAATGTGGCTCAGCATGATAATATATGCGACCAGCTTCTGCCCTCGCTTGACCAGACCGAACTCCGCAGCCTGCTTGATGCAGTTCAAAGTATCGCCGGACGAGTTTGCCAGACCGACAATCTTCGCCTTCGACGCCTGCGCCTGCAAAATGAACGATGAGAAGTCGGACGTATTAAGTGGCGCGAACACCGAGCCCAGCACCTTACCACCGTTGGCACGAACGACCGCGCTGGTATCCTTAACCATCGCGTGGCCAAATCCGTAATCGACGCCGACGAAGTACCAGGTATCGCCGCCATTCTTGATGACAGCCGATCCGATTATGTTCGCCAGCGACCAGGTGTCCTGCCCCCAGGCAACAAGATACGGCGAACAGGACTTGCCGGTGAAATCAGAGCTGACGGCGCCGACCGTCAAAGCGATTTTCTTCTTTTCCGTTGAGAGGGCCTGAACCGCGAACCCCACCGACGAGTTGGTCACGTCGGCGACCGCGTCGACGCCGTCGCGCTCAAACCAGCGGCGCGCGATGGAGGCGCCGAGATCCGCCTTATTCTGGTGATCCGCCGCGACAACTTCGACCTTATGTCCAAGGACCTCGCCGGCATCCTCGCAAGCCATCTTTACGGCTTCGACGGTCTCTACACCACCATCGACCGAGTATACGGATGACTGGTCGTTCAACACGCCAATCCGGATCGGGCCCGAATCCGACTTGGAGCTTTGCGCAAAAGCCGGAAGCGGGAACATGGCTCCGGCAGCCATTAGTTTCATCACGTCACGACGTCGCATTCTAATCCTCCCTCCAAAATTATCGAGTTGTGAGTCATCATTCATAAATAGCACAGCCGCGTTGTTCTTACAATTCCAAAACGCTATCCTGGCTGGTCGTCCATCAACACCACGAGCTTTCCTAGCGCGGTTCTTTCGACGAGAGACATGAGCCCACGTGGGGCGTCCGAAAGCGGAAAGCGCGCAGAAATGCGCGGGCGAATTTGCCCATTCCGGTACATCGTGATGAGATCTTTGACAGCCGCGCGGTATTGATCTTGCTTACGGTGCATCCAATCACCTGCGAAGACACCGACGATCTGACATGCTTTTAACAACGGCAAATTCATCGGGATCGATGCAATTCCCGCCGGAAAACCCACGATCAAAAGCCGTCCTTCGATGTTGAGGGCTCGCAACGCGGACTCGGTATAGCTCCCGCCAACACAATCATACACGACATCAATACCAGATGGTTCTGCGGCGCTCTTGAAATCAGACGCGATCTGCCTGCGGATATCAGGTGCGGCTGCATCGCGCGGGTACATCAGAACCTTATGCGCGCCAGCCTCTTCGGCAATCTTGAGCTTCTCGGACGAGGAAGCCGCACCGATCACCCGCGCGCCGAACGCCCTGCCCAATTCAACGGCGGCGAGTCCTACCCCCCCACCAGCTCCGAGAACCAACAAGGTCTCACCCGGGGCTATTGCGGCGCGGTGTTTCAATGCGTGATATGACGTGACATAGCTCAGCAAAAAGGCGGCGGCCTCGTCGAACGGCATACTGCTGGGGATTTTGACGCAGCCGGTAGCGGGCAATGCCAATTTCTGTGCGAGTCCACCCCAAGTCACTGATCCGATAACGCGATCGCCCACGCAGAAGTCACTGACTCCGTCGCCAAGCGCCTCGACAACGCCGGCGACTTCCCCGCCTGGCGAAAAAGGTCGAGTCGGCTTGAACTGATACTTATCCTGGATGATGAGTTGATCGGGATAGTTCAGCCCGCAGGCTTTGACGGCGATCAAAACTTCTCCCGCGCCCGGAACAGGATCAGCGATATCTCGCAAAACGAGAGTCTCGGGACCGCCGACCCTTACGCTTAGAAGCGCCTTCATACCCCCTCCATGGCTCGCTACCGGCTCGGACTATGCCGGCCTCTCGGACAAAGCAGATAGAACGTCGATGCCGGCACTTCGAGATCGATCGCCGGCGCCGTACTACCGTCCTGCCCAGTTCGGCCTTCGCTTTTCCGCAAACGCTTTCGGCCCCTCGATGAAATCGACGCTGCGGTGCAATTCCTTGACCGCTTCGAATTCGACGCGAAGGGCAGTAGCCAAATCAGGTACCGCGAGCCCCTGCATAGCGGCCTCCTTGGTGGCTCGCACCGACATCGGGGAACACTCAAGAATCTGCCTGGCCCAATCCTTTGCTTCAGCAAGCGCTTGCCCGGGAGGCGCCAAAGCCGTTACGAACCCCAGATCGTAGCCCTCACGAGCAGACACCGTGCGACCGGTCAACAGCATTCCCATTGCTCGCTTCAGTCCGATTGTCCGCGGCAACCGTTGAATTCCACCGCCCAACGCAGCCAGCCCAACCCGAGCTTCGGGCAACGCAAACTTCGCGTCCTCGGATGCGACGATTATATCGCAGGCAAGAGCGATTTCGAATCCGCCCCCCATCGCAACGCCGTTAACCGCCGCGATGATCGGCTTGTTAAGCCCATCGCGAAGAGACAGTCCGCCAAATCCTGATTTTCCGAAATCCAGAGATGCCCCGTCAGCGGTGGATTTCAGATCTTGACCCGCGCTGAACGCACGATCACCGGCACCGGTAATAATGCCCACCCATTGATCAGGATCATTCGCAAAATCATCCCAGATACGCTCCAAC